>Ga0081606_1000002_pt1 | contig 634660 bp, 484 predicted proteins | sample EareggfetidaYelm_FD_71127 | JGI IMG/M metagenome (GOLD analysis project Ga0081606, IMG submission 71127) | Earthworm egg capsule microbial community from the University of Washington, USA - E. fetida Yelm (SPADES assembly) (version 2) | ecosystem: Host-associated > Annelida > Reproductive...
CGCTCCCATCTTTTCACTGTAATAGATCTTAAACGCTTCTTCAAATACCGGCCAGTTGATCCGATGGGCCAGCACGTACAAGGGATGACGCTGATCCAATTGATCCGACAGACCGGAGAACATCCCCAACTGCGGACTAAGTTGTTTAGGGCGTGATAGCATCACCCAATTTGCAAGCTTTTTATCACTTTTTCAAATCCCCTGCAACTTTTTTAATCGATAAATTGCTCGAAACCCAATATTATAAAGTATTGTAGAGTTTTTGAGGCTCGACTACTTATAACCGGAGACTGAACTATTTTGATCTTTTCTTTTCGTGGCTGATAGATAATGCTATAATTGAAAAGAATCCATTAAAAGGAGTTCAACGAAGGCGGGATAGACAAAAAGAAGAAAAATCCACGCAGAATACCGTTGGAAGAACAGGAAATCTTACAGTTTCTCACTGTCTTTGGTTGCAGCAGCAATATGTACAGGTGTTACCTAAAAGCCCGATCGGCGAGGCGATCGCTTACAGCCTGAATCGCTGGCAAAGATTATCAGCCTACGTCAACAATGGCAGACTGAATATCGATAATAATCCGGTGGAGAATAGTATCCGGCCCGTCGCAATCGGCAGGAAGAATTATTTATTTGCAGGCAGCCATGAAGCAGCGAAGCGAAGTGCTATGTTATACTCTTTACTTGGTACCGCGAAGATGCATGGCGTAGAGCCTTATGCCTGGCTGGAAGAGGTATTGAAACGGATCGCTGATCTGCTGCCGCATCGATATAAAAACTAATCGAGTTCGCAAAGGTGCAGTTCGCCGGATGCTTACATCGCTGCTGCAATAAAACAATACTGTATTAGAAAGCAGAAGCCGCTGAGTGATCAGCGGCTTTTGTATTCTTATTCCTCTAAAGTCTTTTATTTGAGAACGGACGGCTTTTACAAAGCCGATGCGTAGTCACAGACTTACGCATAACCCTTGATTATTGATAGTGCCCTACAGACTACGGAGAACGGGGCGTAACCCTTAACTGTTGTCGGGTTCTTTATTAGCCGGGAAGACTACGGACAACTGGCTTTTTAAAACCCCGATAATTGAATACATTACTAGAACGGGGGTTAACCAAAAGCATTACCATTATCAAACAGTCCAACATCTAAAAAATCAAAAGAACCCAAAGCATTTTCATGGAATATTCTGTCTTCAGACGAAATCACATTAATATCTTGACCGTCCCTAACCATGACTTCCATAATAGTGCTAACACTATCGGCAACCTTCATCATCAATTCAATTATCTGCCCATCTTCAGTTAAAAGATTAATTAATGATGAAAAATCTAATTTTAAGCTTTTATCAAGTTCAATTAGGTCAGATAATTCACAGCCAAGTGCGCCTGTTGCATCGATATCACAAACGAAGAAAACGAGATTACTATACTCCGTTTTAACAAAAAACAATAATGTCCTAATCCTATCTTCCAGTCGTTCACCTTTCAGCAACTTTAGCGCAACTGCCTTTCTTGTTTCATTTCTCATAATCCAAGTTTTACTTAGTTACTTATTACTTGATCTCCTCTGAATTTTTTGCCCGAAGACAAATCTAATTTCAAAGGTTCACCCTTTCCTCTGATCGGAGTGCCTCCACTTGGATTAGGTAGCCAAAGGTGTTGTTCGGGCAGAAAATGATTAGGTCTAATTGTACCATTTGGAAAGGTCGGAGCAGTAAAATCAATATCTTTTATAGGAATACCGTCTGCACCAAAAGTACGCGCTTTATAAATCCTAGACCTTAACGGCGCAAGTCCATCCCACTTCAAAACGGTGTGTGCAAACCCTCTTGCCTCCGGATCAATTCCTCTAATTTTCCCTGGGCTTTGCCCTTCAAAAACTTTAGTACCATCTCCATAAACCGAGTGAACCTTCAATACCCTATCATAATTAACGGTAGGAGGAGTCGCTGATTTCCAATTTCCAAATTCATATGCAGCAACACTTGCGGCTGTTGAGCCATACATTCCGTAAGAAAGCTGATTAAAAAAATACATGCGCTCTTCAGGAGTGCCATTCCACGGCTCAGGGTTACTCATAGACTGTACAATCTTCCTTTCGCTTTCATGCAAGTTCGCCAATGCTTGATGTAACCCCTCTATTGAGCTAATGTTATCAGCCGTGATAGACAATCCAAAATAGCCATCGAACTTCCCATTGCTAGCAAACGCAAGAGTTTCGAAGTCATTCAAAAATGCAGGTGTCGAATTATATCTATCACTTGTATAAGTTTTATCTCCTGCCTGAATGTTAAAAGTTTCACCGGAAGTTCCTCCATAAGTTGCAACCGTATACTGTAAGATTGGCTTCAAGTCTATTACCTTAAAATAGTGAGCATACTTAGGTTCTCCTCCATCTAAATCAATTGCCACTATCGGTTGATTTCCCGCAAACTGATACGGCGTATACCAAGGGTAATCTTTCGTTAGGGGATCTACAGACAGGAACTTCCCAAGTCTTGGATCAGATATCCTCATCCCATAATCCTGCTGATTACCTTCTCCTTTTACTTCGTTATCCTTCTCCTTTCCATTAAATCCATATCGATATGTACCTTAAGCGTGAAAATCCTTTTTCACGAAAGCAAACTCTTTATCAAAGAACTTTTCAAAACTACCCACTTTAAAATATTCATCGTAGTACTGTCTTATTAACTCATGAAAATCAGAATTTGAATCAATATTTACTTTCTTATTATGCCCTAACTCTTTAACAGTAAAGAGATACAACTCCTGATATTTTTTCTGCAAGAAAAGGCTTCTCATTATACAATCAAAGTATTCGCCACTCTCCCAAACTTTTAAATCAGGCAAAACAAAATCGCGGTCAGCAGCCCTAAATAATTTATATAACGAATCAACCGCTTGAAAATCACTCTTCCCTAAACTAAACTTTATCAGCCCAACCCCGCCTACTATAGAATCACTAAACATTCCGCTAGCGAGGCATGTGTTACAATTCTCCAAATAATTTTCCGAATAATCGCGCTGATACAAAATGTTTCCAACGTTACACTTCCCTTGAAATCTTTTAGTAAATTCCCCTATGAAAGGCTTAACAGAATCAGCCCCATTGTCTTTATCGAGGTAATAAAAGAAAAACTTTTTTAGTATAGGCGCCTCATAATAGTTAGCATCAAGCAACTCCGTAAACCCTCTTCTTGCTTCCTGCACTTTGCCCGCATCAAGATTCATATCTGCATACAGGTATTTTATCCGGCGCGAATTGGGGAATAGCAAAATCCATTCTCTGAACTTATTTAACACATTAAGACGCTCTACAGAGTCTCTCTTTTTGTAAAAAGAAAGATACCGGTACTCCACTTCGACCAATTGATCGAGGCAATCGGTTTTAACTTCTTCTGAGGGAAAACTGTGGGCTTTCAATATTTCAGTTGATAAATCATTGATATTCTTTTTCCCTAAATCCTCATCAATGCGATACAATTTGTAATAAGACATTCGCCTAGTAAGCGAACTTTCCCCTGAATCTCTTGCACTTTGTTGGCCGAGATTAAAACTCTCAACAGCTTTGTTAACGTTAGACTGTGATAAGAAATACATTACTGAATCCGTTGTGCCACTACCATTTTTTTCATCAAAAAAGGTGTCGCAATCCTCAGCAGAACGATCAGCATTCCCTGCAGCGCAGGAAAATAATAGAAGTAAAAAAAATACAGATAGTCGCATTAATTATCTAGTTTGAAGATCTGACGGTCGTTGCCGGAGGGACAACCACCTTTTCTAACATTTTGTTTGCCTGTATAACGCTAGGGTCACTGTTTCCAACTTTTTCGGCATATTTTATTTCCTGCCTTACTTCACCACCATTTGTTGTAATGGTTTTTGTTTTGAATAAAGTCGTTTCAGGAGAAAAATCAAACTTCTTTTCAAGAACCTTTTCTTTATTCTGAAAGATCAGGTCTCCCCAAGCTGCAATAGCCATACTATATGATATGTTTCCATCCGAAGGAGTCGTTCCGTCAGTTAAGTAATTAGCCAAATCTGTCATCGCTTTATTTCCCTGAGATTTTTTGAATACTTCCGGGAACCCCTTACTGTTGTAAGCTGCCCGGGTTAATATATCTGCACTATTTAATGCATAAACACTTTCGGATCCTAAAGCGAGTTCATCCTTATATTTTTCGTTATAATAGGCACTATAACCGAACTCGATGGCCGCGATAATTCCACCCAAAATATCACCACTCATATTTCTTGTTGCGTCTTTTGTTTCGCTTGCTTGTCGCTGTTGCGCACGATTACTACTACTTCTTTGTTTTACCATTGCAACTTCAGGAACACCATCATCGTCTTCAGGCAATCTATCTTTTACCAAGTATCGAGGATGATGCATCACAATTTTGTGAATTTCCATGTCACGTATTTCGATTGCCCCTTCCTGATATGCGGTTGCGACCTGAAACTTATTTAATCCATATACGGATATTTTTCCTTTCATATATTCCAAGCCATCTAAGTCTATACCATCTATTGGCCTGTTGCTTGCAAATTGATACGGTGTTAATTCGGGGTACGATCTTGTAATAGGATCAACAGACAGGAACCTTCCCAACCTCGTATCATAGATCCTCATTCCATAATCCTGGCTATTCCCCTCTCCCTTCACCTCATTATCCTTCTCCTTTCCATTGAACCCATAACGATACCCGCCTGCCTGCCAACTCCTCCCCACCATCCCCATCCCAAACGGATAATAATCACTCGCGCTCTTCACATCCGCCGTATAATACCCCACACTTCCACCATCATTCACCTGTACTTTCCGGTCTGATACAGTCGCCAGCACATTCCCCAAATGATTACTCAACTCAAAGAGCTTTTCTCCCCTGACAAACGTCCTCCAGGTTCCCGTCAGTGAACCAGCTAAAGATACATCAACCGGCGCAACCGACAACGCCGTCACCATCCCCATCCGGCTGCTACCATACAGATGTGTTTCCTTTTGTACCAGTGAACCCGATCCCGGCTTCTCATACACACTCAACACATTCCCGCTTGCATCCCGTACATATACCGTGGTCAGGTTCGTCGCAGACACCGTCTTACTGATCCTGTTTCCCGCCGCATCATACACATACGTGATAGTATTACCTGATTTTACTATACTCTCAATCTTCCCATACACATTCCACGTAATATCCGTGATCCCTTCCTTCACATCCCTTTTCAGATTTCCGATTTTATCATACCCATAATTATCCGCATCCTGCGTTTCTATATCTTCCGTGTACGTGGAGTTCGGCACGGAGTCATACACATGGTTTAGTCTGTTCGTCTGAGCATCATAATAATACTTCAGCTGATCCATCTCCTGCGGCTTCCCCGCTCCCGGCGCTCCCTTGCGGTGATACGTTAAGATATTCCCGTTCGGATCATACACCACCGATTCTTTATAATCATTGATCGATACAGCTGTCCAGGCGTTGGATAACAACCCGTTAAACGTCTGCATCCCCTTCAACCGGTTCAGCTGATCATACCGGTATTGATACAACAACGGCTCCCCATTCGTTCCCGCCCCTCCCTTCTGCAATGCCGCAATGTTCACGCTCATCCCCGCAATATTCCCGTTATACAATGACGCCATATTCGCTGCCGCACCCGGTCTCGCAAACGCCTGTGTCGTTACATCGATAGGTTTATAATCCTGCTGATCGCTGTTGTTATCATAATAATGCAACCCGAACCCATACACATCCCGCGCCACGCTCTTATTCTCCGCTGCTCCATCCCTACCCATATCCTGCACCCCATCACCTACCGTCACACTGTTTACGCCCTTCAGCCACCCCTGCAATGTATACGCATAATCGACTCCCTGCACCTGCTGCTCGCCCAGCACCACCCGCGCCAGCGGGCCGTGCTGGTAATACTGGTATTCCGCTTCCCGTTCCCAGAACAGCTTGTCGCGGCTGGTCTGCACTCCTGTCAGCCGGTTCTCTCCATCGTATTGATACCGGTGGAAGAACTTATCCGGGTTCACCGTCCACGTGCTGCCGTTGTAATGGTCCGGCTGGTAGTCCACCCCGTTCACCTTCCCGCTGATCAGGTCATAGTCATAGGCGATCAGCCTGAAGCGGTCATTGCTCATCGCCGCAACGCCCCGGTAGTCCTGCAGCAATGTGTCCACATTACCGTGGATATCGTACGTGTAGAACGTCGCTGATTCCTGATACGCATCATCGGACTTTTTCTTCGTGTACGTAAAGCTCACCCGGTTGCGCAGGTTGCGCTGCGTCATCCCGCCCTGCAGGATCGGTTCGGAATCTTCTATGTCGGTGCCATAGGCACGGTCATACCGCGTCAGGGTCAGCTGCTCGCGTATAGCGCCGTTGAGTATCCAGTTGTTCAGGGCAGTGACATCCCGGCTGACCGTTTGGCTCATCAGCTCAGCACTGGGCTTCTGCCCCACTTCAAGGATGCGGCCCAGTTCATCATACCGCGTATAACTGTATTTGCCATCGTCCTGCTGCTGCGCATTGCGACTCACCACCAGCCGCCCCAGGTTATCATACCAGAACTCGGAGTAGCCTCCATCCGGCGATTGCTGCGCCACCACCTGGCCCAGGCTGTTGTACCGGTACTCCGTCACCAGCTCATGCGAAGGGCGCAGCTCCGTTTTATTGGCGCGAGCCGTTTTTACTGCATCTGTAAACGCTGAACTGAAATCCGGCCGCACGCCTTTAGGCGGCACCGTCCGAACCAGGCTGCCCGCCATATCATAGTAATACAACGTATAATGATATTCGGGGGTGATATACCCTACGGTGAACAGCTCCGTTGCCGTCAGGCATTTCAGGCGGTAGCGTTTCTCAAAATCAGCCAGCAGGCTGCGCAAGCGCCGCTCATACAGCTGCGTGGCCAGCGCATCCGCCATGACATAGGCCTTCTGGCAGGGCGGCGGCTGCATGATCACGCCACTGGTATCCTCATTGAACGATGGCCTTGGGCAGATCACCACCTGCTGACTGCCACTGCTATCCAGGATATACGCCACAAAACTATCTCCCGGATTGCTCTCAAACCCCGGCAGGAAGTTCACCTCCCTGGATGCTACATATTCGGCTGGCGCGGGATTCGCCCGCACCGGAATGTCCAGTATCGCCAGCAGGTTCTCCGCCCCTGCTCCCGTGTTCTGCAGCAGCAGCGCCAGGTCGCAGTTGGCCGCTGCCGCCGCAGCAAGGTATTCGCTCCAGGAATAGTTGTTGCCCGTGCGGAAGTTCAGAAACCGCGCCAGCAGTTCCTGGCGGCGCAGCATGCTGTCCGTATACGCTCCGGCAAACTCCGGCGACTGGTTATAGGGCGCCGTGAGCGTGTCCTTGTATTGAAGGATCAGCCCGCTCAGGTCCGCACAGCTCAGGCAGTAACTCGCAGCTGCTGCGCACTGCAGGAAGTAGGGATAACGGATCGTATCCGATGGCAGGGATCTCGACTGATCACAGTTCATTAATGCGTTGAACAATGCCTGGTTCACTGTATCACCATACGTATTCTGCAAATACTGGTTGAGTGACCCCATGCTCGTTGGCGTAAATCCTGCCACAGCTGCAGCCTCGCTGATCGTACTGAACTTATCGCACAAACAGGTATTGGGTATCGTCTGCCCGCCGGCAGGTGGAGCGACTCCGCCATATGGTTTGGGATATTCGATCACATACGCATTGCAGAGATCCGTCAGGGCAATATTATACTGCCTGAACACCGCATGGATCACTTCTTCAAAACTTCTGGGAGATCCATCCAGTGGCACGGTGGGCGACACAGTGGAAGAACCATTCACGTGATTGAGATCCGTACCCCTGATGCAAACAGTTTCCATCCCGCGGATAATCTTTGCCAGAATAGAATCTTTTTGCGCATGTCCTGCAACCGCAGAGCAGTTCAGCAGCGCGTTCTGCCAGTCGCTGATATATGCGCTGCAGTTGGTAGTGCCTGTATAAGGTGCCAGGCTATCCTGCGGTACATTCAGTATCGGTGTAACGGGAGCTGCACCAGGAGTAGCCGGCACCCAGCCACCCAGGTTATTCTGCTGCGCTATCACCGCATTGGTCGCAAAGTGGATCCGGTATTGCTGCAGGAGCAGATTCTGTTCATTGGATACGGGACGCGCTGCAGCAATATGTGCGTTCACCTGCTGATCACGCTGTGAAAGATAAAGTCCGCGGAATACCGTCCACATCTCATCACGGTCTGCCGGGCTGGTAACGCCGGCAAAGGGATCGCCCGCGCTGACAGGTGTACTGTAGCAATTCTGTTTTGTAGCAGGATCCGTGATCGCGTTACACATCACCGTACCACGGGCGATCTGCCACATGGAAAGTCCGCCCGCGAAATTAGTTCCCACCCAGCCCTGCATCGCCGCTTTCAGCGAACTGCCCGGTGTTGTATAAAACGGATCGTTATTCGGCACATTGAAATAGCCACTGGCGGATGCTGTTGCATAATCATTGGTATTGCCGTATGTATTGATCCAGTTATATGCCGCTGTCATTTCAGCAGACTCTGCATACAACAGCCGCTGATATTCCGGGTGATAAGGCACCAATGCATTTGCCCAGCTCTTCGTAAAAAAAGAACTGAAATCTTCTGCGCTGATGCTGTTCAGGAAAGTATTGGTCCCATCAGGATAGATGGTGGCATCTTTATTCCCGGCTTCATCTTTATAAAAACCACCCGTGCCTGACGGCTCCATCAGCGGCAAACGGAAAGCCGCCGTGGAATTGCCGGGGCGTGAAGCAGAGAAGATATCATAGGTATTGAACATGGAGGTTCCGGAAGTTGTTGCAGGCAGTTTTGCATACTGCCCGCCCGGCATCATATCCTGCAGCATCAGTTCACGCTTTGTAGCGACCGATTGTGACGCGGTGCCGCAAAGCAGGCGGCAGCTCTCTGATGCAAGATCATAGGCCGCCCGGATCTCATTTTCCAGTTCATTAGATACCACACCTTCGTGCCCGATAGATGCGAGATACGCAGGTTTGTATTGTGCAGCATAATCACCCAGACTGGCCAGGCACTCCTGGCAGCCATTGGCCGTAGGATTGGGATTGCCGCAATCCGTTGTCAGCAGCAGCACCTGGTAGATGGAATCCCTGAGCTCTTCCTGCGTTTTGCAAACATTCTGTTGTATCCACAGTTCTTTATAACGCTGGATCGATGCTTCACTTATCGTAAGGGTTTTGCGGATACTGTAAGAGCCTTCTCCCAGCAACACAGGGAAATTGATAATATTGGATGTAATGATGTTCCCTGCAGTGTCTTTGAATGGAGGCGCACCATCACAGACCGTATTGTTATTAATGTCCACATTGGAGAAGCGTTTGATCATGGGGGCCGTCTCTCCCGATTCATCAGCAATGGCTATCTCAAGATCATAAAGGCAATCATGGCAGATCACCGGTTGCGGGCTCCCGGGGCATGCCGCTGACTGTAATGATTCAGGATTTAAGATGTACTGGAAGTTATAGGTCGTCTCCTCTGGCACCAGCAATGTTGTAATGGATTCAAGGCTGCTTCCTTTTATGATGTTTGAATGTTCATCCAGCAGATTCCTCGTCATATATGTCCCCGCCTGGTTGGGATAGAGATCCTGGTTCTGGTAGTCCAGCGCGATCAGGTTGGCCGGAACGACTGCTCCGCTAAGCGCCGTGGCAATGGTGCGGCCGTGCATATCTGCATAACTCACACTCTTCTGTCCGTTCGCATCCCTCACCATATTCTTGAAGTAATGAGACTTATTACCAACGTCTGTACCAAAAAGGCCGTCCAGCTCTTCCTGTGAAGGTGAGCCGTAATAATATTTCGTTTCGTGCCCACTGCCGGTTTTGAATGTATTGCCGACACCACTTTGGGACAGCACGCGGCCCGTACCATCAGGCGTATACCGGGTAAGTGTGTAAGGATAGCCCTCTGCATCAGGTATAAAACGGTTGACACCGGTTAGATCCGGATTGCTGATGCTGTAATAACCGGCAGCGCCTGTTGCAGCGGATGGCACCATTGGTTTGGGGGGCGCATCCAAATCAAAGAAATCCGCGGGATCATCCGTGTCTGTTTGCCCCTGGAACATGTTCAGGTTTGGCCTGAATTCAAATCCGCCATACAGCAGCGGGGCCGGCAAAACCTGCACAGCGGGCCGCCCCTGTTCATCATACATCGTTTCAGATACGATCTGTACGCCCGCGTTATCCCTTGTGCTTACCTGCCGGCTGCGCAATGAGCCGTCAAAGTATTCGATCACGGATTTATACTTTCCCTCTTCTGCAAAACTGGTCCTTACCTGCCAGTTGCGGACGGCATCATGCCCGCCCGTGGCTGAACGCACCGCAGACCATTCTCCGTCTGCCCTTGCTTCGCCTGCCTGGTTCACCGCCCGTATGCGGTAGAACAGCTTTCCCGTTCCGGGAAACAGCATCGGCAGCGAGTAAGCAGATTTCTTCAGCGGCAGGTCGATCCTTGTGGCATTGTTGGCAAAAAGCAGGTCGTAATCGAGTGATCCGTTATTTGAATAATAAGATTCAAGTTCATCCTCCAGCCAGGTGTATTCCAGCTGCGTATAGTTATTACCGCATCCATCCGGCCATTGCCAGGAGATGTTTAGTACATCTGAGCTTACGTTGCCGGCAAACGGAGACGGTTGCCTCAGCGAGCTATTCGATGACAGCGCATAATATCTTGTTATCCGCATTTCATTTTCAACCACCAGCAGTTCGCGGATATCAAACCCGCTGAAGGTGGGCTCTGAGCCCACGAATTGCTTTATCGTCACACGCACACTTGCGGCACCATCAAATGCAAAGTATTGCCTTGCCTGGTAGGTGGCCCCTTCCGCCTTATTATAGCTGATCACAAAATCGCGGTCTATGTTATCATTTCCGCCTGCGCCATAACTGATGTTCACGCGAAGCGTGCAGGTGAAATCATTGGGGAGGTACCTGCTTGTTTCTTCATCGAGTTTAACCGTGACGATATTCTGTATTTTCCGTTTGTTCAATAGCTCGCCCGTCAGATCGGGGCATTGCAATAAGGCCGTGCTGTTATTCTGAAGGGAGAATGTACCGTTCCCGGCACTATCTGCCACACCGGTAAACACGGAAGAGCGGGAAGTTTCAATGCCTCCGTCCTTCAGGATTTCCTGCGCCTGCAGGCGTGAGGCAAACAAAAGCGCAAACAGTATAACTGCATAATATTTACTGGCAGTCGATCGTATTTTATGGAACACCCTCATAAACATAAATTCAAAGCTGTTATACAAATTAACTTCATCAATTTGTCTGTTTCAATACGCTGTAATCCGCAAACGCGGCCACTGGCGCCCATTCGCTCGCGGCGGTCTTCCGCAACCGTTCGGCCATAGTTACCGGCACTGTGCCCTCGCTCCGGTCAATAACTTCATACCGGAGCCTGATGGTCACCTCTTTTACTACATGGTAATATTCGCCTTCCCGCATGAATCTTTCGGCCGGGACATGCCGCTCATCCCGCAGTTCCACCATGCCGAGGCTATCCATCATGACCAGTTTTCTTCTTGTCACCTGCATCTCCTCCGGGAACCCTGTCTTGCGACTGACCGTCAGCTGCACGTTTTCTTTTGGCAAGGCAGCTCCGTTCAATAAGGCACGCGTGGTCATCACCACACCGCTATCATTACTAACCGCTGTATAAATTGCCCCCAGTGCTTTCACCGTTGAATCCGCTGTGCCAGCGGCAAACATTCCGGGCAACTGCCAGTTGAAGGAACCGGTTGTTTTCTCCAGCAGAATCATCTGTTTTGTATCATTGTTGATCATCACCGCTACGCTATCATTCATGAACTGCTCCGTATCTCCCAGTTGCACATAAGCACTTCCGGAACGCAGGTAAATGCCGCCACTGAGTTCATACTCATCTTCCCCATCAGTAGGAAGATCTGTATGGCTTTGCAGTTTCAATTGCACACTGAGCGGCGCCTGCCGGATCAATGCCATAGACTGAACAAACTTGCGGACAGCTGCGGTTGATATAGACTTCTGCGCATGCACACCCATAGCCGTGAGTAACAGCAATGCAGGCATTATATGTTTGAAAAATGTTCTCATACGCTTAAAAGTTGGTGATGGTCGATTGTTTTGAACTGCGGCTTTCGGTAATGGTCTTGATTCCTTCTTTTGTTTCCGCCTTTGTACGGATCAGCACGCCTTCCGCATCGTATTCATAAAAACTAGCATAGTTGTTGGCATCCATTTCCGCGGTAAGGCGGAGGTTCACAGGATCGTATACATATGTTTTCATGTTGGCATTGAAGGGGTGAATGCGGATGTCATCGAAATACACAGGTTTGTCCGGATCGGTATTGATCAGTCTCGCCGTGATCTTTGTCGCTCCTGCCGGCACAGTGAAAGCCGCCTCATACCGCTGCCACCCATCAATGATCGGCCCGGCAGCATTGAAGGTTACCGTTGAAAAAGTCGGATCATTGAATGCAAGCTGCACTTTGTTATTGCTATAGGTTGAAAGCGTGCAGGGCTTCGCACAATCCTGTCTTACCCATGCACTGAACAGCATCTTTTTCCCAGGCCGCGCATTGAATAAAGGGTTGAACATGGAGTCTTTAACAGGGAACGGCACAGTATAAGGGCAGCCATATTCCTTTCCAAGGTCACGATAACCGGAAGGAATATTCGATCCTATATTAAAGCCATCGCCAGCATATTCTTTTTGATACGGAGTACCATATCCCTCTTCCGTGTATGAACGATTGAAGTAATAAATAATCTTGTAAACCCCTTTACATAGAAAAATAGAGCGGGTCTCCTCAATCCGGCTGGCATAAGCGGAGCTATGTGAAGCAACAATCGCGCCTGACAAATCCTGGATATAGATACCCATCTGGTTGATTCCGGGACCGGGCCCCTCCATTGGATACTCATAAGGATAGTGGGAAAAGCTAAAATTATAAGTATTATTTGCAGGCACATTAACATATTGATAAAGCTGAACATTATATTCGTGATGCCTGGTGTAGATGTATTGATAGACAGGATCTAAAAAAAAGAACGTGTCCCTGGGAGTGATTGACACCTGTGCACCGGCACCTCCAAAATTAAAAAAATACATATAATCGGCTCCATATTCCAATTGGTGGATATTGTACGGAACACGGGTAAACACAGACATTTGCCCTCCAAATTCATTTAGCGCAATTGTTGTATCCTTTCCATAACCGTTTATATTAAAGCTATCATTGATCAATTCCTTTACATCAAACTCACGCGCAGCTGTAGCATTTTTATTCACAGCCAGTACATATTTTCCCGTGTGAGCATTGAACCCACTTGCCACTGCATCCACCACCTGTGAGTTAGACATGCCTCTGAACCCAATATTCGTTTTAAGACAGGTAGCTGTATTTTTTGCATTAAGGCTGTCGTTGTAATTGTTATCTTCAAAATTATCATTGAGGATTTCATTGTATTGCGCATTATTGGCAATAGCCACCGGCATCGTTTTGCTGTAACCGTATTGAGCAGCAGTGTAAATGCCCATAGCATCTCTTGTCTCCAGTTCCATGCCTTTCGAGTTATAGCGCGTCACCCGATCCTTCTCTATCCACTTACTTGTCGCCGACACTGCTGACGGCTGCAAATAGCCCAATGCATCAAAGTTCCAGAACAGCTCAAAGTCCTGCAGGAATCCAGCCCTCGACAACCCGGTTATTGTCGTAGTATTCCTTCCCTGTTCGCGTTCACTATAAAAAACATAAGAACGGTGATTACGAAAATTGCCGAGCAATCCCCTTACATAAGGATTAACGCTTTTTTCAAGATCTCCGCTGCAGTCAAATACCTCCCATGCCTCGCAGGTGTTTGGGTTTTTCATTTGTTTGTACTTGGGAAAAAGATCTGCGTCGTTCTGCCATTTCTCTCTATAGTCAACAGCTGACCCTGTGATCACTTTTGACTGATCATTTACCGATAATAGCAATTTGCCGTTGATCGTTTTAAGCGGGCTTTCCATCAGGCTCACACCTGCAAGCGGTGCTGTAAGCATATTGCGTCCACCACTTCTTATTATACGGAACGTAACATTTTCCCGGGTGTAGATCTTTCCTTTTTCATCAATGAAAATAATATCCCTTACCGCACCATGCAATGAACTGGTGTTCTTCAACCGGTCAAAGGCCCAGATCTTTCTTCCCGGATTTACAGTGGCAAACATTTGCTCACAGCCCGCAGGAACATTGCCGGGGTTGGTGATCAGCAATTCATCACCACTTTCAAATGCAGATTCAGGCACCCCTCCCCCAACTATTTTGCCATCGCGGAACTTCACGTTGCTGAAAACGGCATCGATATTTTTATACGCCAGGCCCATTCCGGTATAAGCCCAATACGCAGGATAATTGACAGAGTAAACAGGTTGATTGAACTCATTATTGGTCCGGTTCACTACCACCGCCCCGGTCTCCGCATCATACACAAGGTTCCTGGTCGACACGGCACTTCCTTTATCTATCACCAGCACACTGTCCAGCACCGCATGATAGCTGACAGTCTTGGTTGTCGTCACCGCACGATAAGTATTTTCATTCCGGCTGTCAACGGCATAAGCGGTAAAGATCGGGACCGGCAAGCCAATGGTGATCACATCCACCTGTCCCTGGTATTCCGTCCCCCTGCTTTTTACCGAAAACTCCCTTGTGTCCGACATGATCTCCACATCAACGCCCATATTGCCGGGCTTTACTTCACCGCCTGCTGATGCATGAACGAAATCAAACTTTTCATCCAGTCCATTCTCACCGGTATTGCGGTAAAAATTGCGCGTGTAATTGATGCGTGTGGTACTGTCGGTTTCTGAATAAGAAGACTGCGACTTCAGCTGCCCATGCATATCATTTGTCACCACCAGGAATCCCTGCGATAAGGCGCGGCTGTCAAATTCATATTTATTCAAAAAACTGTTGCGGCTGGATTTGTGATAATCTTTATTTGACGCAGGATCAAATGATGTATGAGAGTAGTAAACAGGATAATCCTTTGCAGTAAAATATTCAGTCACCTGCTTACCGATACCTGATTTTGATTTTTTCCCTTCCGGCACATTTCTCCTGATCGAACGCACGGTTACTTTGCTGTAGCCCACCACCGGTGCAGGAAAGAATGCATCCATTACCGGCATTTCAATAGCTCCATAAGATGTAGGCCCCATTGGCAGCTGATTCGCCACCTGCATCATGGTTTGAAAAGGATTCTCCTCCCCGCCAAACGTCGGTTCATAGGAAGCTACACCGCTGCTGATGGTTCTTGTCTTGCCATCAAAAACCTCAGTTGTTTCATAATTGTATTCCTGGCCATAGGTGGAACTGAATTTTCCATTCATCGCTACCCAGTTATCTGTTAACCGGATGGATTTAACACGATGACCTCCGCCATATTTATAACCAGCCGGAGTATTCAACCGTGCAAAGCTTTTGGTAAGGTCCGCCACTTTTGCCTTGCCTTCCTCGCGCAGCATCTTCACCGGGTTCTTCAATTGCTTACCGATAGAACCGATCATGCTTCCCAGTACACCAGCTGCGGCAAGCAGGCTTTTGCCTGACATATCATATCCCTTGAATGCCTGACCCGGCAACTGCTCACGCAGGTATTCCACTGCCGACAGTGAAAGCGGTGAAAGCCCATCCACCGTCTCCAGTTCCAGCCAGATAATATGATGGTTCAGTGTGGATACACCATACTGTTTGAAAGAAGCATAGCACGGAATGTATTCATATACGCCCTTGGGCATCTGCACAGCCAGTTTAAAAGCGATCTGTGTCTGCCCCCGGAGATATCTGTTCATTACATCCGCCGGAGTTTCACAAGCCTGAGGCACATTGATGAACACATAGTTCTTTTCGACCACCCCACTGCCATTCACCTCAAAGAGCGAAGCATTGTATGAATTTTTGTCAATACCAAAACCCGCAACAGACATCATCTGTGCAGCTCGTCTGTCCTGTACAAAAGCATAATCATCTCCCTCGTACTCCACTTCAATTTTACCACCTGACGGCAATAATATTTTCCGCAACGACCATGCGGATGCATATTCCGCATTCAACGCCTTGTCCTGTTTGGAATAAGGATAATCGCGGTTCTTCAATGAGCCGGGGTTTGCATTGTCCGGCTTGTAATTGCCCCAGCGGTCGCTGGCAGCGGCGCTGTATGCCGGATTTTCCGCAGCAGTAGTTCCATAGTCAAACAGGTATTGTTCCTTATGAGTGCGGGTTTGACCATTATAGGTAAACCAGATCTTTTCCAGCGTCAGTTTTCCTGAACTGTCTGCGCCATAACCGGCACCCGATGGATTGTCCGGTGTGCCGGGACATAACCGATATGAATACTGAAAATGTACGGTCTTCACCGGCCTTGCCCCGCTCAACCCGTTCTTCTTCAGGTCAGCTTTATTATACAAATCGATACGTTCAAGCTTTTTTATCGACTGATCATTTGCATTCACACCGCCATAATCGCTTGCTGCACCTTTGCCGTCAAACGTTCTGTTTGCTGTGCGGAATACAGCGATCATGGATTTTGATTCAATCGAATGCAGATACCATGATTCTCTTTCTCCATAGGAAACAATGCCTTTATCGTCCTTCACTTCAGAACGGCTACCCGCATTCAGGGACGCTTTGCCGGGTGACGAAAGTGGTGTTCTCCACTTGTGATTTACCCAGGCTCCGCTTTGCTTTACGCGGGTATAATTGAATTTGATGGCGGTGCCCAGGTCATCTTCTGTAATGCCGTCATTCGTTACATCCACATAATCCGGTGAAAGCAGACCGCTCAGCAGGAACGAATGTGCATAGGCCGGTGTTTCCGTTACCTGCACATAGCCATCTTTGGCACCGTCTTCTTTCACGTGGTCTGACCCCGTGCGGCTTTCTTTCTGGGTATAGTCCGCAAACTCATCGTCCTTCTGATCGATATTGGTAGCGACTGTAAAACTGAAATCTTTTTGCAGGACATTATAGACCGGGATCCCGTACACATATCGCTTTCCATCACCTTCAGTAACGTTGATCTGTGATATATGATGCCCTTTCCTGTATCCTCCGCTACGGTTGATATTTTCATATTTGAGGAATTTGTTGCTGTCCAGCAATGTATCGGGATTATAACTTTTAATGCAGGTATCCAGTCCTCCGTAGGACGCTTCGTCCGCTGTAAGAAAGTTCACCACTTGTGTTCTTTTCTTTCGTTCGCTGGAATAAGAATTAAGACCGGTAATGTTTTCTGCCACACGTCCGCTCTGGTCGATCCGTTGCAGTACGGCTTCCACCGTTGGATTCATGTTCGGGCCATCCAGCTTATATCTTACAAGGTCCGTTCCCCCGATCTTATCATATTGACCCGGATTGACAACGCTCGACTCGCCGGGGCTTCTGAAATAAACCGCTTCATTTAATCCCTCATTCCGCCGGAACGGAATTGCCGTACGCAACTTGTTCCCGCTTTCCCACTCTCCTATGCTGGAAGGTGTTGTTATCGTTGAAAAATTAGCGCCATAGTGGGAAGGAATTCCCACATCCATGCCCCCGCTGGTGCTTTTATCCCTTGATATGGTTAGGTTATCTTTTACATAACCGAGATCATTCCGGTAAGCCCTTATGCTTCCGCCCGTCCCTTCTCCCTGAATGGAGAATACATCATAGCTGTATTGCGGTACGGAGATCACAGGAGTAGCCTGAGTCACTTCGCGGTCATTGAACCTTGTCATGTCCATCACCGCATTCCTATCATTAAAACCAGTATGGTTATAAAAATAGCCATACATTGGATTGCGGCGGAGTGTATCACCATTCTCAATGGCTGAATGCTGAAAATAGACTTCCGTCTCGATGGAACCAAAAAAACCCCAGTACGCAGAACCTACCTGTGCATGAAATGACGATGCGCTGTTCGTGTTCACCGCACGCATCACGGGTGTATAGCTTGGTCTTGTGAAGCTAATATTGGAGGTCAGCGCAAAACTTCTTCCCGCAGTGTAGGTCTTGTCTTTATGCTTTTTTGATTCCTCGGTCTGATTATACCCCATCTGCTCATACAGTTGAAGTCCCTTGATCCCCGTTCTTGAATTGAAACCCGTTGACAACCCGGCCCCCACACTTACAGAACGATTCTCCTTGGAGAACCTTGCAGTAAGAGAGGCATTGGCTGAAGAAGTAAGGCCATAACGAGTATTAAGGTTTGCTCCAAGCCCAACGCCCATCGACGGAGAAAAAACAACACTCTTTTCTGATCCGATTTTTGCTGAAACGGACGAAGCTATATTGCCTTTAATACCAAACTCAACGGCCGGCCCAAGGTAGTTGTTGAAGGAAGCACCAAGATCAATATCAAGACCTGAAGAAACAAAGTATTTTTTTGCACCGAATATCTCTATATCAGTCCCGGCCCTGAATCCCCATGTCTTATTCGGCTTCATGGTCTGATACTGATACATCGTATCCTTTCCATTAAAATCATCCGGCACACCACGCATGTTCCGGTTCACATTACCGGGATTGATATTCCAGCCCAATCCAACCCAGCTTGCTTCCTGTTCGGGCACGACCCCTCCACTGTAAAAAATGTTCACCGGGTAACCTCCTACATCAAGCAACGGAATGTTGTAACTGAAATCTCCTGTAAACAGGTTTACCATATTGTTTGTTCCAGCTGCCTGGAACGATGCCATCTCGGGCTGCGATGGGCCGTCGATCGGCACACCGCCTTTTACTTCTTGCAAAACAACAGGACTTTTGCTTCTTATCACGGTCGATTCAAATGACACGGGATACCTTACGACCCGTCCGCTATCAGGACTCATCACTGCATCATATATCGCCGGATAACTGATCTCCTCCGCACGCATTCCGTACGCAGGCAGGCAACCCAGCCACATCAATACAAAAAAACCGTACGCAATATGCTTGTTATATTTTGTTGCTAATGACTGTACCATGTAATGAAATGTGCCGGTTATTGAATAATAAATGAAATGGATGAGATCTTCCTGCGTTCGTCGACGAATTCAACGGTATAAACCTTGTTCTTTAAAATTTTTTTACTCAGCTCAAACAATAGGTAATTATCTCCGTTGGCTATTGTCCGCTCAGCTGTCCCTACAAGCTTGTGTGTGTTATCCAGAAACCGGAAGCCACCGGTATATCTCCCGGCATATGAACGATATTTAATCCTCAACTCACGCGACCGAAGTATATGGACTATTCCCGAAGTCATCCCATCATTTTTAAACGTAAAAAAAAGATTGTCCCCTAAAGGTGTTACCACAGAATCCTCCCCCACCCGAAATGTCCAAACCTCCGTTGACGACGAATAACTCATCCCGCTTCGCGCTGTAACCTGCCAAGCATAGACTTTCCCCTTTTCCAGCGGACTGTAGCTTACCGAGTACTGATCAAAGACCGTATGTAACATAGGCCGCGAATACAATGGCAAATTGCCGGAGATAGCTTCTGCGGCAGACTGTCCATCCAGCACTTCCACTACATGTAGGTCATAACTGAGATCACTGAACATGTTCAACGGGGCCGGCGGCGTCCAGCTGAATTGAGGATACGGCGTGGCCAGCGTTGATCCGTCAGCAGGGAGAGTCAGCAGCGGCGGGCTCAATGGTGTGATATTGATCCGCACACATTCCGTAATCACAGGCACAACTGATTCGGTGGTAAACCGGCTAGCGGTATAACATGCCGTATAGGCACCAAGCGGTATATATGGCCCATCCGGAACAGCCGCGCCATAATTGTATTGAATGGGTTGCAGATCCTGTGCACGAAAGTTTCTTACACCTGGCGATAGATTTATATTGCGGGTAACGCCCGAAAGAACGATCTGCCCTGTTGATGCATCCTGGAGATTAAGCTGAAATACAGCATCCAAACCTGTATTGCCGCTGTTCATTGCAATAATATTCCAAAGCTGGTCTTTCTGTATCATACCTCCGGGCGGGAGTTGTACACTCAACGAAACCTGCGCCTGCAACCATGCGGGCGAAGTGACAAATAAAAACAAACAAAAGATTTTTCTAACCATATATCAAAAGAATTTAAGCCACGTTATACGTCCACTTTCCACCGGGAACAGATCACCATAGACGGTAGGTAAATAAGATTTATCATATTGCAGCTGAAGTGAACCCAGTTGAGGCAATTCAATTACTACCTGCATCCGGCTTCCCCAGTAACAATCACCGTTGATGATCCGGTTGTATTTGCCGGCTCCGCTTATTCTAATGTTCTTTGTTACAGAATAATCCAGCCCCGCCTCCATCGTATGATAACGCATCCGTTCCTGGTCAGTAAAATTGTACATGCCATTCAACTGAAACCTGCTTACAAGAAATGACTGGGACACCATGTAATTAGATCCACTGTAAGCAACAAAACCGGAATCCGTGCCTTTGCCTGAATAACGATTGTAGATCGTGGAAGAGATCATGTGACCGCCAGCCACCTCATACTGATACACAGCCGAAGCATTCAGCATGTAATAAACATTTTCAAGCACGCGCTCTTTGCCTTCGATAAACAACTGCGTCCCAGGAAAATAACCGACGCTCAACACCGGCAGGCGTGGCATGCGCAAAGAAACCTGCACACTCGAAAATATGGTGCTGGTCTTATAGGTCTTATCAGCAAACGGATTGGTGAAATCATTTCTCCGAAGCGAACCGATCAGACTGAGCCGCTTCCTCCATAACGGCTGATCGACCTTTAATTGCCATGCCAGCTGATCCGTATTGTAAGTAAACAAACTGAACGACTGAAATTGCTCCCCGGTCTTCCTTAAAAAACCTTCTATCCGTGTATCAGTTTTTGCCAACCTTGTTTGCCCTTTTATACTTGCGCCAAGATTCCGCTTATCGCCAAGATCAAAAAGATCGGCAAAGCGATTGCCATCCGCGACAGAACCAGTCACTGGCCTTGTCGTTTTGGCCACTTCAGCACTGAATGAAGTATACGCATCCTTCTTCCAAATAGCCTCCAGCGAATACCCAGTTACGTTTACATAATTGGATACACTGTCGGCCTGAACAATACCATAACTATATTTTTTCCCGGTAAATACAGACAGAATGATCGCTTTATCGTCTTTGTCGCCCAAACCTAACCTGCCCATCAACATTGATTGTCGCTTTGCTCGACTGTTGTTGCCCAAAAAATCCCTTACACCATAATCCATTTTGCCTCCTGCAATGGCCGCATAGATTTTTGAATCATTATATTCCATATTCAGTCCTGTAAGGGCAACATTCCAAACTGTCAGTTCAGAATAACTAACCATAGAGCGGCCGATCCCCACACTGCGAACATTGGAAAGAAATCTATCAAACCCATTTTCATTGCTCATGGCCCAGTCATTTTCTCTTGCGATCTTTTTTAATTCGCTTCTATTTTTCGCCTGGTAGATATTCTTCCGGAGATCCTGCACTTTCTTCTTAATCTCATTTCTTGCACTATCCGTCTTACGTTGAAATCTTGCAAGATCCCGTTGCAAACTGTCCAGCTCATTTTTCTTTTGGTCAATAAACCCACTAAATGAACCGTCTTCGTCAAGCGTATATTTTTTTTGAAGTCCGGGCCTTGCCTTATGTGTCACACGTTCTGTCAATGCCTGCAGATCACCTCCCTCTACCGATGACCCTGGCTGTAATCCAGCACCCGTTTTAAGCTTTTCCAGGTAGTGCTTTTCACGTTCACCAACGATCCGTTGAAAGACGTCTGGTTGCGCCAGACTTGCCCTTAACTGCTGTACCCGGTCAAGCTTTTCTTTTAAGACCATTTCCATGGCCTGCAGATCGGGGGATTTATCAAAATATTCCGCAGATTTGTCAAGCAACTGTTTCTTATAGTTATTGACATAGTTGTACTGATCCAATTGCCAGCCCAGATCCAGAAAATTCCTGAAGTATGGAGAGTTGCTTATACGATTAGATAAATTCATCTTCAGCGGATACTTATCTTTTATGACTACACGCAGCGAAGCCTGGATCGTGTGCTGCTGAAAATCATGTTGTGCAAAAGGTGTGTCAACATACGATCTGTGCAGAAAATCGTATTGCACATTGCCGTGAATGCTGATCAATGGCGGAGGCTTTGTTGCCCCCACCTGATACATCGCCACCGGCTTCATCTTCACTTCATCATACTTCCTCCACAGCAGCGGCTTGCAGATTCCGCTCACCACCCATAGACTATCTCCCCTCCAGACCAATTGAGGATTTGCAGCGAGCACGCGTGGTATTTGGGTGGCAGTTTCCATTTGCCGTAAAAGCGAATCAGGGATCGATCTCATTCTTGATTGCGCAGCTGCCCATTGCCATCCTGAAGTGGATAACACGAACAGCAGACATTTCAAAAACGATCTTTTTGTCATCTCCTTTTTTAAAGGCCGGCAATCACGCCCGCCGTTTATGGATTAATTCTCCTCCTGTATGATCATTGCGTTCAGATAACTATACGGTCCATACACATTATTATCCGATGGCACCTTCACCGTAAACACACCAATCTTGATTTCGTTGTTGATCGGAGATACACCAGTCAGCACAACCTGATTTGCGGTATTACCGTTCGAATTCAACAGGTGTTGTGTCGAATCATTAATGTAGTATGCTGATATCCGTTGATTATTCACCACTGTTGCCCGCGAACCTACAAGCTTCACAGTATACGTTTTTGCATTATTCAGATTTCTCACAATTACGTTGTATTTCGGCGCCGAAGAATCGAATACTCGCAAATTATTGAACCAATAATTCGCCAATGCGATGTCGGGGACAATACCGCTATTGTTGCCAGTACTGGCACCTAGTCCATCTTGACTGTTGATACTATTGAACGGATTCCAGTAATCAGTCCCCTTGGTCGGGCTGCCAACTCTCCAACCTGTCACTGGCTCTAATCTTGTAAACGTATCGCTGGTAACCTGACCGAATACATTAAACCAACCCGGTATGGCTGAAGCTGCAGCATTCGAAAAATGCACCCTCATTGTCTTCAATCCACTATTATTCGGATAAACCAACACCGTAACATTATCTGTAGCCTGCTGGCCATTGCTATAGGTCACTACCAGCGTAAACACATAGGTTCCATTTCTCAGATTCGCAATCGTAGGCGTCGCAGTGTTTCCATTAGTGATCGAGGCATTGCTCGGTCCAGAGAACTGAGACCAAGCATAAAGCGATACAGCTCCCGGACTATTCACAGTTCCGGCCAATTGTATTGTTGAATCAGGCAGTGTTGTAGAAACATCCGCATAATTCACGCCGGTGGTAATCACAGGCGTGTAATCTTTTATCTTGATATCAAGCAATGCAACGTGCGCCACAGAGTGAGCGACCGGAGCACGCAGATTGATATCAACTGAATCCAGATTGGTAATATCATCCAGTACTATTGCACGGTCGTAATCGGCTGGCTCGCCAACATCATACCGGCCATTGTAACTCTTAGCGCTCGTCCATGAACTGCCAGCTCCGATCTTGGCTTCCAGCACGCGCAGGGCCCCCGCAGTGTCGATACGCGCACCCCAGATCTTGATACGATAGGTTGCATTCTTTTGCAGACCCTTTAAACGAAGGAAGATACTGTCTCCTGCCGTTGCATGAACAAACATGTTATCCCTTACAGCGTTGACAGGATAATCCTGTACATTGGTAGTAAAGCCGTTGAAATTCATACCAGCTGATGAGCTGGGAACCCCGAATGATCCATAGGGTGTTCCCAGCAACTTAACGCTTAATGCCGTAAGTTGATTAGAGGACGTTATAAGACTGGTTTTCTCAATGCCATTCACAAAACCTACTCCAGTCAGGCCTGTGATATTGTTCCAGTATTTACCGCCATTATCAGGGTTGGCTACCACATAACCTGTTGTTGTTCCATTACCTCCAAACTCAAGCAGCACTCTTGTTGCATCTATCCAGACTGGGTCAGTTGCAACACCAGCATTCGGCAACTTCACCACATTTGAATACGGACTCGTTCCGCCATTTGAATAATTCGCTTTCACCCGGAAATAAAGACTGTCATTGCCCGAACGCGTATACACTTTCTTAACCAGGTTCGCATCATTTAAATTGTCAAATACCGTCCAGTTTAATGAGTCGGTAGATTTCTCAACCACATAACTCAACACACCTTCGATCGGCTGGAAGTATGCTGACCACCGGGTGAACAAACGGTTCGCTACATACTGATTACCTTCTGTTGTAAAGTGGAGACCATCGGATTGCAGGTACGTCGGGTTCGCTGCAGCGGGAGTCCCCGCAGACGCATCAAAAAGATCTATAAAACTCTCTACATACCTGTCAGGCCAGATATTACGCGTACTATCTGCAAGGTCTTTTAGCTTTTGTTGTATATCCACCGCTGCGTTGCGTGGCTGGGTGGTTCCCCAGAAAACCGGAACACCATGCGCCGAGGCGAGCTTGTCGATCAGCCGGTAGTTGACCAAACTCTGATTTACGGAAAGACCTCCCGTAGCATCATTTGACGGAAGACTGATAAAGATAAAATCAGGATTATAACTTAATGCTGCCTCAATATTCGTTGATGCGTTACCACTATTTGCCACAGGCAAAAGATTGATGCTTGAGTAACCACTTACAGCAAGATTATTCCAGTATGAATTGATCGCATTATTATTCAGCCATGCCTGGATCTTATCACCCAACCTGTTCGGAGCACTAAGACCCTGACCAGCCAATGTTGAAGAACCAAGACCAATCACACGCGGCGAATCCGTCAGTGTTTTGTTATTCGTAGCCCAACGCAGCGTAAAGCTCTGGCCGCTGGTTGAAATACCCGCACCAAGCTTGAGGTTTGTCGAGAACGAATTGGTGGGCTCCGTCATATCGACAATAAGATTTATACCCAGCAGAGCTTCAATATAAATCTTATCACCACTCTGCAATGCCGGCTTAAAAATGATCTTACCAACTGTGCTATCCACCCTGATGCCCTGTATATCACTACGGTATTGGAACAAACCATTCTTCCAAACCTTGATAGACCGTCCTACAAGATCAACATTTGTATAGCTCGTATCTCCCGGTTGCGGGAATTGGATGGCCGAACCAACAGTATACTGCAGACTTTTTCCGATCTCAACAAACCGCGTCCTTCCATTACCGGCGTTGAATAGGAATCCAGTAATGTCTTTCGAGCCATTCCGGATCACCAGTTCCGCATCGTTAATGCGGACGCTGTCCTGAACAACCTGTAAACGAGTTTGTGCCGTGCAGACATAGCAGATCAATATAAAGGCAAGCCCGAAACATCTTTTCATGGTAATCTATAAAAAGTAAAGACATTAAAATATCAGTCACTTCAGTAGAGGATCATTGCACGAAAACAGGAACCACAAATCATTGAAATCACATATGCAATTATAGAACTTTATCAATACCACCTACTTAACAGCATAGCTGTCGTATCAGATAATGATGGGAAGATTTTTTCGGATTGAATTGATTTCGCGCGACACTCCTGCAACAATGTTGCTGGCAGCGCAGGTGGTTTTGGCTCATAATGTAGTGGGTGGTTATGGAAACGAAAATGGCGTGTTTTTATGAGACCAACAAAAATGTGGAAGTCTTTTTTTATCAAAACTCATCTTTAAGAGTAACCACTTAAAAGGCGTTTTCATTGCAGGATTGAAGGTGCTCTTCATCTGCAGGCAGATCATTCATGAATGTACACAACGGATCAGCAACAAGGATATACATTGATCCATGATCTACTTTATTTGTAAAAACTGTTGCGTCGATGATGTCTTTTATGATAACCAATTCGATGGCAGTAGCGGACAGGGCCGGAGATAAGACAGCACTGTCTTTCAGGTAAAATATTTGCATCAGCGTTATTGTTCGCTGAGCGGAAGTAAAGACCGGTAATATTGTTTGGCCGATTACGTAAAGCGAATATAATGTTTCGCAAGAAGAATGATAACCGATCTAGCCCCTCCAGCAGGAACAGGCTACAGGTAATTCGCACCTCTCTTTCCGTACCGGAACAGATTGATACATCTCTCCGCAACTGGCAATGCGTTCAACGGTAACAACAGCTTCTATCAACGTTCTTCTTCTAGCGGACGTTCCGGTGATGTTTTTTTTTCGCGAACATATACTGATGATCAAACCCGGGAAAAAATATTACACAACCTACAATACTCAAATAGCTCTAAATAACTCGCTGAATAATTTTAACACACATTGCTTTTAGCTATTCGTTCACTGAGATAAAATCTTCTCTATCACTATATAGTTCAGAAGGCCCGCATATGATGGTGAGTCGCCCTGCAACGGGTTAAAAAACACATTCAGTGGCTCACCCGCACTTATCGACACATTATCAAAGACCGCTGTTTTCGACGTATTCGCCCTTGTGTTCACAGTTACTGGGTTCATCGTGTTAACACGATATACAGTCTCGCAGTTTACCAATGGACTCACAGTACTTTTTAGCGATCCAAAAAGAGTTACTTTATAAACACCGGCCGGCAGATTGAGAATCTGCATCTGAGGAACGGAACTATTATAGGTATTGGCATTAAAGAAGCAGCCCTGCGTTACCCTGCTCGGTGCTGTAAATCCGAAGCCATCATCGACTGTTTCTCCGGTGGCATCAGCGGTCACGGAATTTGACCACGGTGTCCAGTTTGTTATGGCTACTGTATTCACCACAACAGAATTACCAGCGAAAACGGACATATCACTTAGCACAGTCTGATGCGGTGATCCCGCTATAACTCTCCAGCCCGATAGAGAATAGGTATTCTTGGATACCCCTATGTACAGCCCGGGGTTTGCATTGGGTGCCTCGACCGTAACAGTGACGTCGGCATATCCTGTGCCTCCATCCTGATCTGTTACAGTACAGCGGAAGACATAAGTACCGGCATCTGTGAAATCGACCTTTGTTTCCAGGGAAGCAAGGCTGTTAATGACTGCAGTAGAAGGCCCGGAGATCCTTGACCAGCTGACAGACGCGATCGGTCCGTCAGAATCCTCTGCTGTAACAGCTATTGAAGCAACATTGATTGGTAGCTGAATGATTTTGTTGTTGCCGGCTGTTACAACAGGCAGTTGATTTGTTCCGCCACCCGCCTCTTCTTCCACTGTCAGGGCATTCAACATTCCAAACTGTGCCTGACCTGCAGGAACGCCAACAAACAAACTGACCGTGCCATCTACGTCCGGAGTGATCCCGCGGAATACTGCCGGGTTGCTTGTATTCCCTTTTGTATTTATGCGTTTTCTGTTAAGCAGATTATTATTAACGATATATTCAGTAGGATCTGCATCCAATGAAAAGCTAGCTGCCATTGAGGGATAAAAACGGATGGAATACCTTTTTGCTGGCGAAAGTCCTGTAATCTTTAACTGGTTGGAATTATTATCAACATAGCTGATGTTATTCGAGAACCATGCCGAACGCAATACGGCCGCAGGCACCGCAAATCCTCCTGCATCTGCGACTGTCTCGCCACTGGCATCACCAGAGTTTGAACCGTAAGCAATCCCCCATTTTTGGATTGTGCTGGCGATATTCAGAATAGAAATACCGGTTGCATTATCAGTCCAGTATCTATTGCTTGTAGCAGCATCGAGTGGACTGCCCGCAACATCCACCCATCCCTGTATGGAGTGAGCGCCTGCTCCAAAATCAAACTGCGTTCTTGGATATACGGCAACGGAGCTTACGATCACCGGAACATCCGCATAAGCCACTTTATTCAACGCGTTCTTTACTTCAACACGGAACAGATACGAACCTTCCGATAAACCGGTCACGCGGGTTGACGCCTGCGTTGGATTTTGTATTGAAGCTATATTACTTCCTGACACCTTGAACCAGTTATAGAATTGAATCGATCCCCCTGCGTTGGCATCAGATGCCGTTGCGATCAGGGTCGTCGAATCTTTTGGGATCAGAATACGGAGCGGACCGTTACCCGCCACCACCGGCGGCAGATCGCCTGGTACTTCCTGATATGCTGCGCTACCCTGCCCTATGTTACTCCAATCAGAGTAATATCCGTTGTGAAATCTGATACGAACACGATAGAAGGCACTGTCCTTAGTTTTAATCAGTGATGGCTGACCTGCATTACTGAGATACAGAAAATCGGAATAAATACCGTTGAACGTATTTGCTTTTTGAAGCTGATAACCCGCCACCATATTGTTGGAAGCATAGTAACTGGTGAGCATATCTCTCACTGCTCCGTATAGAATTGCGCAGCCAGCATCATTCAGATGAATATCATCACTAAGCCGTATCAATGGTTGCAAATAATCAGGATTGGCTGGATCTTCCAGTAATTTATAGGAGTATGCGCACCGCTCTCCGAATTTCTGGCGAAGTAGTCCGGCCATGATCCTGGCAGAATCCCTTAACTCAACCGGTCTTCCTGCCCCTCCCGGATTCGTACTCATTACAAACAAAGTTGCACCAGCTTTTTCACAAGCATCGGCTATCAGCAGTGTATTGGCCATTGCTTCGCTCACAGGTACAGCTCCGCCTGCGCCTGAGTTAAGAAAATCGTTACCTGTGTTACAAAGAATGATGATCTTGTTTCCATCAGCCAGTGCCTTAGTTACGTTGTATTGATTATCTACGTATGCATTACTGCCCGTCGGTGCCAGCCTGCGTGAGTTATATCCGTTCTGGGAATAATTGATCACGACTGCGTTCTGACAAGCCCCGTAGATAAAGCTTTGCAATCTCCCCATCGTTGAATTGGCATAACTTGATGCGTAATCTCCTTTCCCCTGACTGTCGCCGATAATTCCTATTTTGGGTGATATATAAAAATCGTTATTCGTCTTCCACCATTTTAACTGCATATTGTTTGCATCATAAGGCCTGACGTTGAGATTGACTGTTCTGTCAGGGTATTCAACTACATAACCTGACGCCTTACCAGTTGCCGTTATTGCAGTCGTGTCCTGACCCAGAATAAAAAGTGTACTGTCTCCCTGTTTGATCATTTTCAGATTCCGGAATTCTGTTACTCCGTTTCCTTTATTCATCAACACGCCGGTAACAGCTCTTGTCTGATTTCGGACAACAAGCTCTCCGTTCGCTACACGAACCGAATCATCGACCACCTGCAACCTGGTTTGACCATAATTCAATAGCGGAGAAAAGACAAGTACAAGCGCTATGGCTTTGAGGGTAAAAAGCTTAGGCACTTTTTGACAATCTAAAAAGCGGGTTATCATAATTCGGCAATAAGGATAAGCGTTCTGTTGGTTATTATAGTGTCTGGTTCAAATAAAATCTACTACAAATAAAAGTTACCTCCGATCCTGAAACACAACTGTTCTCATAGTGACAAATTTTGTTATAATGATCGCGTCAAAGTCTTACAGCACCTTAAGGACAACGGTACTTTTACGGGACATAAAATATAAACTCAGTAGCGCATAGAACCCCGGCATTCATTACTTCACAAAAGAAAACCGCGAAGTTTGAGAATATTCCATGCCAATATTATTTATGGCGGGCAATTCCAGATTGAGATTATCACGTCCTGGCTTTCCTGGCTTGTAAAGGTACCAGACAAGTTTCGCGGCCTGGGTTCAATACAAAAGCTTGATCTGACTGAATACGATACGGATGAAATGGTCCGACTAAAAAACGAGGGGTAAGATGATTTAATAACATAAAAGACGGGTGGTGGTTGAAAAAACGAAAGTGATCTTTTTTTTCTTTAGTTAAACAAAATAAGGCTGATTATTTTATACATGGAATAATTGTAAGGGTTAATACCTATTATTGTGCAATAATGTTCAGGTGAACGAAGACAAAGCATGTTTGACCCTTCACTGGAAAAGTACAAGCTGGTTCCTGTAGTCAAACCTATTGAAGTAGCTACCCCGCAGAAGGTGTTACCACAAACTATTGACCAGCCTCAACAGCCTCTTTATTTTTTAGAGCTATCGTTGAATGAAAATTTGTTGCCTTTCTTTATATTGTCCGTTACCCACTTCAATAAGATACATACCCCTCGGCAACTGACTCATGTCCAGACTGGCATGCTTGACGTGGTTAAAGCGAAACAGCTTCTTAAGATTCCCTTGCAGATCAAAGACTTGTACGATAGAGATTGAACGATCCTTCGCGAGCATTTGACGCGTTCCTTCAGTGGAAGAATTTCCCAGAGAAACCTGGAGGATGTTGCTGGCCGGGTTGGGAGAGACTCGGAAAGCAAAACCGCAGTCCACTCCCACGAATTTGTAATCCGCCGACGCCGGACCGCAGGCATTAGTGATCGTCACGCGGAACACATATTGAAATACCTTCGACTTAAAAGCCATCACGAGGTTATCGCCATCCTGTGACCAGACGATCCCAACATTGGAGGCAGGTGAGATTCTTTCCCACTCCACACTCCCACTACCAAGAAAATTCATATTCGTCGTCACACCCGTTGGCACACCATAATAACAAAATTCATTTTCATTTCCAGGGCCGCCTGTCCATTCATTCATGGTGAATGTACCTTCTAGCGTTTGGAAATAGCTGTTATATACGAGAGGTGGACCGGTATTGATTGTCGAGGTAACTTCCAGACTGGGGTGGCTTCCGGGATAGTTCGCTTTGACTTTTATCGCATTAGCAGTGCTGCCGCTGGGTACATTAACATTAACGGTAGTCGCAGAAGTGGTATAGGTTGTTAACCCATTCGCGGCAAATGTCACACCGGGATAGCCTATGATCGTATACGTGTAGTCGCTAGCACCGCACATTGACCCAACCGTCACTTCACCAGGCGAGCTACAAAACACATAATTCGAAGTGGAGAAATCCGTTGCGGGCGCGGTGCGATGAACAACATAAATTCGGGTTTCAGTATACCCGCAAGAAAGATGAATCGTGGCGGTCAAGGTTCCCTCACCGGTAGCATCTGGTTGAAATGAAACACTATTTCCGCGAGCGTCAATACTCGTTTGCGTCCATCCGGTTGGCGGTTCCCAACTAATGGTATAGCTGCTGCCAATGTTAGCAATCAGATCGCAAATGGTGCTTGGACCTGTGCAAATGAAGGAATTAAGACTAAAACTCACAGTATTCGTACACCCATATACTGGAGCTAGTGTCGACATAACAATCTCACCAACGTTTACTTCCTGAACGATCGGCTTGAAGTCGCCAGTCGAAAAGGGACCAGAGATAATTCCGCTCGTTTGATAAGAGATTGCACAGTTGACTGTCAAGTTACGCGTAGTTGGCTTGACGATTAGTCCAGGATCCCCTGGATTTGTGGATATCTTAACTAGTACGCCATTTACGTACCATTCAAATTTGGCAAATACACCACCCGAAGGCGGCGTACCTTTCGCAATAAAGGCGAGATCACCGCATGGCGGGACGGGACCCAAATTATTGACGGTGCATTTTTCGCCACTTCCGGTGATGACGCAGAGATGCTCATCGTTGGCAAAAAGTGAGCTGCTGATAATGAGCAAACCCAAAAGAATAGATTGTTTTTTCATACTCAGAGTTGTTGATTTACAAAAGATACAAATAACAAAAAGAGGCAGCGCTTAAAGAAGTGCCGGGGCACTTCCATTAGGTTGTATGGCTGAGACAAAACCTGGCAAACTACCTAACTGGCCCATAATTGAAGTGGCATTTGCCTTAACCTGTGTTCCTGTAGCCGCGCTTCCGCTGATCTCCGGCCCTTGATACACTTTCAACAGGATCTCATCCCTGCCTTCGCAGCCAGCGGGTGTTGTAGCCGTTACGGTATAACGCATCTCCCTGTCGAGCTGAACAACAGTTTTTTGGCTGAGGGCATTATTCATTCCATAGGAAGGCAACCAAACATACTGGTTGATCCCGCTGTTATTTATATCTACTGCCGTTAACTGAAATGGCTGGTTCATTACGATCGAAGTATCATTGCCAGAAAATACTTTTACCGGCGGCGTCACCCGCACTTCCACTTTAGATTCCTGCAACGATGTACAGCCATCAGCATCTATCACAAAAAGTGAATACATGATAGTCTCCTGTGGCTTTATCACCACAGGGCTACCGGCAGCCGGATTGTCCAGATATTTTTGTGGACACCAGTTATAACTAATTCCGCCCGTTCCATTCAACTGAACATTCTTTCCGTAACAGATCTCCGTATTACTCCCTGCATTGGCTACCGGCGCTGGAAGAACGGAGACCATTATTGAAGCCTGTTCGAGGCCAGAGCGGGTAGTATGACAAGCAGCGTTCAAGAGCTGAGGGTTTACTTTCAAATAATTAAACACCGCCTGGCACTTAACCTCCCAGTATTATTGTAGGAACACAGGGAAACATCAATACCCGGAAAATCAAAGTAAATTGTACTATGCCGCCAAGATCGGGGAGAATAGTCATCTGACTCACAGTCATTTCTTGAAATAATTTAATTCCTTCATCTCTCTGAATATTTTCTGTTTTACGTGTCCGTTTCTATCTATTATTAGATACGAAAAAGTTGAATCACCAAGTGGTTTATCGGCTTCTTTACGATGTTCGATATCCTGCATTTGAGTAACAGACTGAACCTGAACAACAGAGTCCCTACCAACGAATTTGCTCCTTAGCTCATAAGTATACCCAGCTTCCATCCCTTTACCAGCAAAATCGGTAACCGATATCAATTTATCGTTCTTGTCCGTTATTACATAATAAACTTCTAATCCCACTGCGGGTCTCAAAAATAAAATGAATTCCCTACATTTTATTTTGAGTTTAAAAATTATTTTATGCATTTTCCATTATTTAATCATTAATGTCCGACTAAAATCGGGTTAAAAATAACCAGAACTCTTTATGGTAAAGCGTTTCAAGCGAAAAAATCATCGTTTCAAATTCGGGGGTAGTACCCCTGTTTTTTTATGTCACAAAAGCAAAGGAGGCGTTATGTGTTTTTCTCCATGCTTTATAGGTGTCTTTGATGAACTCCAACAGTTCCACATAACTCATCAGGTGCAATCGTATCACGGTGATCATATTGGCAAACGATTTTTTTTGGTCGCCGCTTTTTTCCGCAATACAACCATCAGCAACTGTGCTATTAACACACAATACACCTGCATCTTGACCGCATTAACGCTGTCACCCCAGAAATACCGTAATGGAAAGTTCTGCTTGATCTGTTTAAAAAGCAGTTCGATCATCCAACGGCTTTTATAAATAGTAGCCACCTGTGATGCCGGTAGCGTAAAGTTGTTGGTTATGAACATATATACTTTTCCTTCTTCGGTTTTAAAGGTGATGCGCCTCAGCTTTAATCGCTCTGTTACACGCCCGTTGTGTTTTACCCCTACAGTGATGTATTGCTCTTTCAGAACGCCGCTGGCCTTCTTCTTCCGCTTTTGACTGTTATGAATCGCGAAATTATCGAATTGTCGAACATTCGATTTGGTTTGTTCAACAGATACGGTGCGTAGGCAGCGAAAAAGTTTCCTTTGCAATCCCGTATTGTACTTCCGTCTTTGCTCTATCCCCAGTTGCCTTTTCATCAGCCCATACATCTCAGTTGCTGCGGTCGATAACGCAGAACAAACAGCAGGATTTGTCAATAATCATATGGCGACATTCATCTCTCTGGCAAAAGCATCATCACCGGCAATTAATTCGTGAAAGAACTTCGCGTGAAGTGATTGAGCAAAAAATGCCCATTCCTGTACAAAGGATCAGCGCACAGCGCATATGCTGTCAACGGTTTCATCGGTTCGCAAGATCATGCTGGTGTTTGTAAAAGCAAGGTGATGTAGAAACACCTTCCCGGTTTGGCCCGGTTACGAGCTGGATCTGTCATGAGAAAAATATCAACAGACTTTAGAGTCCGCCGCCGTCTATTCGTTCAAAGCTCTGATTGGACGACGAAAGCCCGCGTCTAACTAAACGTTCTGCAATTGTTAAAATACCAGCCAGAAACTCGACAGCCCCGGCGCTTCACAAAAACTAACGTGTATGCAAAAAACTATTAGGTCGTGCACTGCACGATTCCGGGATGCGTAATGCGCACCAAAGTAATGCGGCGAAGGAGAGTCAATAGAATTGTACATAAATATGACTGAATCGCGGATGAATTCAAGTTTTTGCGGGTGAGCATTGGCGTCAGACATAGGCTAATGCGAACAGGTGAGGATTCCAGAGCCGGAAATCTGCATCTATCAATACCAGATAGCAACGAATAACCCGATTAATATTTGACCAACTTCCAATAAACGTAAGCCTGCTGTTTACGTTCAGGAAGAGGCACTGTTAGTCCTGCCATTCAGTTTTACATCAGTTGGCAGGTTTATAAAAATGGTAGTGGAGTTCGCTCCGGAATCGCTTGACGTTTTCATATCTCCGAGTGTTGAGTAACCGTTGTAAAAATCTGCCGCAGGATTAAAAAACAAAAGGGATGCCGCGGGAATGGCGGCATCCCTGTATCATCTGTATTCCAAATAGATTTTTCACGAATAGAAATCGCTCTTTTCACCTTATTACCAATTCAACCGGCCAGCTTCCCACTCCTTCAGCGTCATCGCTGCGTTACCCGCAATCACTTTGTTTTCATCGAGCGACACCTCTTTGAGCGCACTGATCGCTTCGTGTTCCATTGACTTCAGTAAAAATGCCGCGGCCCAGGTCTTAACTCCCGCCCTTTGATGGGAAAAGAAAATTTGCAAAGCAGACTCCTCACCTATTTTTTGTAGAAACGTCCGCGCTTTGATAATATCATTGAATGCCTTATTAGCTATTTTATAATCGCCAGTCATCGTGGCCTCAGTATGACGCAAAGCAGCCTCTTCGAAAAACGCCAGCGCATCTTTTATAGTACTATTCTTTTTTAAAACTGCCATCCAAAATCTTTTAATTTCTGAATACCAAATTGATATTGGGCTTCGTAACTCTGTGTACTTAGCCATTTACGAACAGTCAATCCATTGGTAGAAGGTTGTTTTGATGAATAGAATCCTGAAATCTGCGCGTGAATTGAACCTTTTCCATGCGGCAGTACCATCAGGTTTTGTGTGTTATGGAGAGCGAAGTCACCAAACTGTCTGACATTGCTTCGAGTTTGTTCGACGATATGATGCCAGGCGTTCATAAAAGAAAATTTCGACATTAATAAATAATGCCAAGGTGTTTTATCCAAAATAATGAGGGATGCCTTCCTTTTGACATAAAATAATCCTGATCACGCTTATAATTGAAACTGTAATCCGTTGTGCCATCATCTATCATTCGCCTTGCTGAAATCACAGTTGGCGCTCGGGGGGGTTATTAATATCTGATAATATCTTACAAATCCCTCCACATTATCCCATTGGAGATAACTATTTAAGTCTGACAGCATCGACTTTCTTTGCGCCTTACGGCCAATTGGGAATTGCTTTTGGTCGACGTATATCGAATCGCCAAAAATATTGGTGGCGTAATGGATACTGATAAAATATTTCGTGGTTTTTTTAAAGATCAGTGTATCGTGAATCAGGATAGCAGTATCGCTGACTGTTGAGTTAACTGGAGGGAATCGCCCATATGCGCTTCTTGTCTTGCCGTTATCATATGCAAATATTATCATGCCGTCACGATCTTGCACGGATGCATGAGTCTGAAGATGCTGTTCCATCCATGGTTCTTTCCCGAAAATATCCAGGCTCTGCAATGTATTGCCATTATATGTGCAGGAAACGTAATACGCGGGCACACTATCAATTATTTGGAAGATATGAGTAGGTGTTAAAGTTTTATAGTCAAAATCCCTTCCATAAATCTTTCTCTCCTGCGCTCCACTTGTATATTGGAGCAGCATAAGATAACAAAAAAAGAATACCATTTTCATAATTTAAATTTAAGGATAAATCGATGCGCCCCGATTAAAATACACTGTTCCAGGATTGAAGACCTGCCCACTCCTTACCGCATTGAAAACACCAAGCCTGCTTTTTTCAGGATAGCGATCAAATTTTACTTGCCGATATTTTCTTCCCGGTTGCCCATTATAAATATTGCCCTGCTCATAGAATTTAACATCTACGTGCGTTTTGGCAGAATAGGTATTTTTAATAAACAAAGAGCCCGAGATAGTCTCTGACGCTTCACCATAAAAAACCGCCATTTTCCAGTTATCCACCTGAGACATTCGTTTAAGGTTCTCCAGATTACCTCCTGGTGCTCGTCACTGGCTGAAAAACTAAATAAAGAAGATTGGGTCCCTACTACGTACAATAGACGATTATATTATCTCAAGACCCGTCGATTTGTAAATGCCTAAATCAGGTGATTGGTTGCACATCACATACTTTGAAAAGAGGCTGGTTAAACGAAGGCTGCCAGCAAAAATATTTATCCGCCTTGTTGATGAAACTTTTCACTACTATATCAAGCCTATTCGCTCCTCAGGCTCTTCACCGGGCTGGTCAGTGCGGTTTTAATAGCCTGGTAACTTACGGTTAATAAGGTTAGGCAAAGGGCCCCTCCCCCGGCAACAGCAAATATCCACCAGGACAAGGCAATGTGGTATTGATAATTATTGAGCCACCCGTACATGAAGTAGCCGGCCAATGACGCGGCGACCAGAAATGCTGACAGCACGAGTTTAACGAAGCTGAGTGCCTGAGAATACCACAGGTTTAATACGGATGCGCCCAGAATCTTTCGGATACCAATCTCTTTTATGCGCTGCTCGGCCATAAAGGAGGCCATACCAAAAAGACCAAGGCAACTGATCAATATGGCTAATCCGGCAAAAGAACCTGACAAACTACCCACCCGTACTTCTGCCGCGAATTTGGCAGCGTAGGCTTCATCCACAAACTTAACATCAACCGGGGCATCTGGCGTAACCCGTTTAAAAACATCCAGCGCCCTGGCCAATGCAACCTGCACGCCCAAAGCCGGGTTTAATTTGAGGAACAGGCAGTTCCTGTCACCCCTTAGAAAAAACAATGTTGGGGATGCAGGGTTAAAAGGTGATTCCATCACCATGTCGCTCGCAACGCCTATGATCCGGTAGTCTTTTCCCTCATACTTAATCATCGTATTAAGCGAATCACGCAATCCCATCGCCCTGGCGGCCGATTCGTTGACTACCAATGCACTGGAATCGCCAGCCATACCAGCGTTAAAATCCCTGCCTGACGAAAAATGCCAGCCAACCGTTTTACCATATCCGCTACTTACTGATATTGTACTGAATTCTTCCCTGGAATCCGGTGATTTGCCAGGCCAGTCGACATCAATGCTGGTTGACCAGATGCTTGTTAGGGGACTGGATGATTCAGCCATGTTAGTTATCGCATCTGAAGTTTTTAGCTCACTGTAAAGTACGTCATATTTAGCCTGCATGTCCCCGGCAAGGTTAATGCTAACCAACCCATTACGGGAGTAGCCGACCGGTCGGTCCTGTGCAAAACGGATCTGCCTATATACAACGATCGTCCCAATGACAAGGGCAATAGAGACGGTAAATTGCAGGATGACAAGCGCTTGCCGGGGAACTGCGGCTAACGCCCCGATACGAAAGTTGCCCTTTAGTACTTTGATCGGTTTAAACGAGGACAGGTAAAGCGCCGGGTAACTGCCGGCCAGTAAACCCGTAAATAAAGCGAAACTTAAGCCGCTTAGCCAGAAAAAAGGGTTTGCCAGTGGAATATGCATGCTTTTACTTGCTAGGTTATTAAACCAAGGCAAACTCAAAGCCACCAGGCCAAGGGCAAACAAAAAACCAAAAAAAGCCAGTAGCACTGATTCAGTATAAAACTGAACGATGAGCTGGGTGCGGCCTGACCCGGCCACTTTCCGGATGCCCACTTCTTTCGCGCGTTTTTCGCTCCTTGCAGTGCTCAGGTTCATAAAGTTAATACAGGCCAGCAGCAGCACAAACACGCCAATAATACCGTAGAACCAAACATATTTTAAGGCTTCGCTGCGGATGTTGACTCCGTTCTCAAACTGATTGTACAAGTGCCACCGGCTCATTGGCTGAAGGAACACAACAGGCTTGCGCGCCGCCTGCTTGCCACTTACGTGACTTAATTTACTGTCGCTGATCTTTTCTGAGACCTGCTCAAAACGGACATGCTCATTTAATTCCGTGTAGATCATTACAAACTGGTTGCTCCAGTCATCTTCCGCCTTGCGAGCCCATTCATTTGTGACAGTATACAGGTCAAAGGGTGCGATAAACCCGAGATTTTTAAACTCCGAATTCCCAGGCTGGTCCGCATAAACCCCGGTCACTTTAACCGTTGCCTTTTTATCAATGCTGATGATTTTTCCAACCGGGTCAGTGGCCCCAAACATTTTATCCGCCAGAGAGAGCGACAGCAAAATGGAATTGGGCTCCTTCAGGGCTGCACGGGAACCGTAGATCATTTTGAGCGTAAGCATATCTGTTACACCGGGCTCCATATACCTTCCGATTTCATCAAATTTTTTTTCGCCTGAAATTATGCGATGCTGTTCGGGGCCGGTGGAAACGAGCACCTGCTTAAAATTTTGGCCGTACACAGAACGCAGTTCGGCAGCCAGTGGTAATGGGTTAGAATTTATAGTATTAATGGTGCCATCGTAATTGGCGTGGACCATGACCTGGGCGATCCGGTCGTAATTCGTGTAAGACCGGTTGTAGCAAACTTCGTCATAGATCCAAAGCCCGATCAGCGTGGCTACGGCCATGCCTATGGACAGGCCGGACAAATTAATGAAAGACGATACTTTATTGTTCAGCAGGCTGCGCCAGGCTATTCTTACATAATTTCGGATCATAAAATTGCGTTTTAATTTTTCAGCCGCCCTGATTGACGGGCTGTCTGAACGCAATATTACCGGCTGAAATGGTGGGCGGCGTACCAACTTATGAATTGGCACCCCTTTTTCCAGACTGTTTTTGTATTCTGTCGGGGTTTTGCCGGTCATCTCCTTGAAAACCCGGTTAAAAGTAGTTTTGGAGTTAAACCCTGCATCATGGGCTATCCCGAGCACGGTAAAGCGGTCAAAAGCAGGGTCCTGCATTTTCCGGGCAATTTCCCGGACCCGGAGCTCATTAATAAAATCTGCAAAGTTCTTTTCCAGCCCCATATTGATGATGCGGGACAAATCATGCGGATGGATCTTCAGCTGCTCAGCCAGCGTGGCTAATGTTAATTCGGCGTCCTCGTAAAGTCGGTTTGCAGCAACGGCTACCTTTAGCCTGCGGCCTTTTTCTTTTACATTGTACCTGTCGGCTACAGGCATGCCCATCGGTGCAATGCCGTCTGGTCTGATGATTGTGTCAACCGCCACCCCGATCATTGCAAAAGCAATAGCCCAATAAAAGACGTCCGTAAACAGCGATAAGGTGCAAAACAAGAAGAGCAGGCGCAGAGCTGTTTCCTGCCTTCGGAATGCAAAACGCGGCCTGTCCATCAACACGGGTTTCAGCCGCTTGTAGAAATCTTCAATCAGGCGATGTGCAAGATATAAATAGGCTAGCATTGAAATTAAAACCAGCCAAGACGGCATCCAATATGCTACCAGCAACGGGGAAAACTGCAGCACATCTTTTCGTTGAAACTGCCGGCTGGGGCATGTTAGCTGGCGTATGTATAAAAACAGTAATGGGCCCAAGGCAGGTAACAAAAGCGGTGTAAGACCACCGACCTTTGCTACAGTTACGGTCAAAGCCAAACTTAAAAACAGGTTCGCTGTTCGGTCAGACCTTTTTGCAAACACCAAAAGCAGCGCCAGCGTAAGCCCTGAGAAAAGAAAGCCTATTGAAGCAAGTTCATATACGCCGGCGTGAAAGAAATAGTGTTTCAAATACAAGTAATTTTTTAATCCTTATTCCAATTTACACCTTATTTGAATGTTATCTATTAGGTAAACCAATAAAACTACTTTAGGTATTAACGATGACAATTCGCGGCTGCGGCTGATCGAGAATAGGTGCCTCTCAGAGGAACAACGCCCTTTAATCGAATACAGTTCTCATTAGCGAAAGCTTCATAAGATGGCCCTAAGTTGCCCGATGGCCAGTAAGCCGGCTGGCAATAGTGCACTTCGACGGATGCTTACGCAGCAAAATAGCATTCATTCCGATAATATTGGGCCATCTCACTTCGCCGGCCCCAGGTGGAGATTATTCCTGCGCAAAAAAAGGATTACGGAAAAAGGCTATTTCATCATTGACTAAACGTGTGATGTGACCCAGAAGCATAAAAATTGATGAAAACAAAAAACGGCTACTACTCAGTCGGGTCCCAGCTTATACACCAGCCAGTAAATCTTTGAAATGGTAATTGAATTCTTGAAAATCTCCGCAGGCCTACGACAGAAACGGTTAGGATTTTACATTTAGTGGTAGTAATAGCTTTTTTATATCCGTGCGCTCAATGGAAATTACAAGGGCTGCGAAGAGACTAAATAGTACCTGCGATGTAAAGATGCTCAGGGCTGTCCTTATCTGCCATTATGTTTGTTCGTCTATTAGTTAAACGACTGTCTAAATTCCAAAGGCGAAAGTTGAGTCTTGGTTTTGAAGAGTTTGCTAAATGACTGAGGGTGTTCAAAGCCTAATTCGTATGCAATTTCGCTTACAGATAAATTTGTAGTTGATAGTTTTTCTTTTGCTTTTTCAATCAGCTTATTGTGAATGTGCATTTGTGTAGTTTGCCCTGTCAATGTCTTGAGCAAACTTCCCAAATAATTAGGCGATATATTCAGTAAGCCAGCAATGTATTGTGTCGTTGGCAAACCTTTGCTTATTAAATCATCATTGTCAAAATAGTCATTGAGAATATTTTCCAATCGCCCAAGTATTTGATGGCTACTTTTCTTTCTTGTAATGAACTGACGTTGATAAAAACGATCACAATAATTAAGCAACAATTCTATTTGTGCGATGATAATGTTTTGGCTGAATTTGTCTATGTTAGAATGATATTCCCGTTTAATATTTAGTAAAATATCCGTAATAATGGCTTCTTCTTTTTCTGAAAGAAAAAGGGCTTCGTTTACGGTATAGCCAAAAAAATCGTATTGCTTAATGCTTTTCGCCAAAGTTGTGTTCCAAATAAAATCGGGATGAATAAGTAAAAGCCAACCCGTTGGTTTTACTTCAGGGTTGTCTATCTCAAGCTGCATTGACTGCCCAGGTGCAATAAACGATAATAAGCCTTCATTAAAATCATACTCCTGTTGCCCGTAGCGGAATTTAGCTTGTTGCATATTCCGTTTTAATCCGATTGAATAAAATTTTTGAACCCAACTAATTTCCTTTTCACCTGTTTGATATTCTACCAGGCCATAATCCACCAAACAAACCAAAGGGTGTTCAGGTTTGGGCAAGCCGCTCATTTTATGAAACTCGCTTATTGTATTGAATGTATGAATTTTTCTATTCTTCATTGCCTTTTCAAAATTATAAAAAAGCGATAGAATAGTTATAGTCCTATCGCCTTTGTGTTGGAATTAAAAGTCAGTTGATTTGCTTAACACCTCGCTTGTGGTCAATTCGTTTTGCAATACTTCGATTTTGCTGTAAGCCAATCCGAAAGCATCGCTCCCCATAAAGAAATGCAATGGCGGATTTTCGCTTTCTGCTAACTGAATAAATGCAATGGACGCTTTATCAGGGTTACCTAATTGTTTTCCGTTCATTTCGGATAAGTGCCAGTGTTCAGACTTTCTTGCTGATGTGTAGTCTTCAATCGGGTTTTGCGGAAGTCTAATAGAGCTTTTATCTAAAAAATTGGTGCGGAAATATCCGGGGTATACAACCGTTGCTTTTATTCCAAGTTCTTTTGCTTCTGCCGACAAAGATTCTGTTAAACCAACCACTGCAAATTTTGTAGCGAAATAAATTCCGAAACCTGGAAATGTTCCTATAAATCCTCCAATGGAAGCAATGTTGATGATATGCCCCGATTTTTTACTGCGGAAATGTGGCATAACGCTTCTAATTACATTCAATGTACCAAATACATTTACATCAAAGTTTTGGCGGGTTTCTTTGTCGCTCAATTCTTCCAAAACACCTCTCTGCCCATAACCTGCATTATTTACAACCACATCAATATTACCAAATATTTCCAATGTTTTGGTAATGGCGTTGCTAACAGATTTTTCATCTGTAATATTTACTTCTAACGGAAGAAAATTTTCAGATGTTCCAACTTCTTTTTCCAAGCTTTCAACAGTTCTGGAAGTGGCAGCTACTTTGTAGCCTTCTTTCAACAGTTTTTTCACTAAGGATAATCCCAACCCTTTAGATGCTCCTGTTACGAGCCATACTTTTTTTGTGTCCATTTTTTACCTTTTTAATGAATTATTGACACCGCAAAGTTGGTCATAGTGTAAGCGTTGAAAATAGTCAAAACAATGGTTATTGTAGCCAAAACAATGATATGGAATGGAATTAATTTACTTCTAAAATATTGAGGAAGATCATCGGATCTATTTCCGATATAAAATAACACACTTTAACATAGTTGTCGGATCTATATATCTTTTATTTTTTATTATACTTAATGCTAGCCGATCCCGGTCCAAAACATTCCCTATTAGTTCCCCTTTATGAACAACCCTCCCAATTTTTACATTCGATGATGCCAACCTGTAGTAGCTAATGATATATTCACCAGTCTCAATTCTAACATATACTCCTTCATTAGTAGAATCAATTTCAACAACTCTACCCCCGATGCAGCTGGTCACTTTCGAATCGGCGCCCACAATTGACACATACTTAAATCTAAGTCCAATATCATCAAAATGAGATGTATCAACCGTGATCGTTCCTTCCTTTACTGGGCATAATAATTCAATTACTTCCTGGGAATATGATTGAAGGGGCACAAAGGCCGCAAAAAACATCCAGGTTAAATATCTATTGGTTAATATCTTCATACGAGTGATCTTTAATAAATTGTGCTTTTACTTTTTGATCGAAGCCGTGAGCTTGAATTTCTTCAAATCTGAGATCATACGAAATTTTACAAGTTTTATTCAGGCCGAATTTTCTAGTTTGAGGGTTATATTTGACCGCGTAAATATTATACGTGTCTTGAAGGAAATGTATGATTTCATGAGATCCGGCATCAATAAGAGCCAACGCTCTGCTGTTTTTCTCATTTAACACGTTTTTGTAAAAAACCGTTCTATTATCAGTAGCGACCCGTTGAACAAGATCAACATTAATTAGCAGATATGTGTTATCCCACTCAGAATTTTTCTCATTTTGCCCAGTTTTTTCGTTAAAAACATAATCCTGCTCAAGATCTGCATCAGTCACCTTTTCCCCATTAATCACTTTCTTATAGACTCTCTCAGACACAGCCCTGCCCATTTTTATGCCTAATAAGAACTCACCAATTCCGTTCACATCAGTCTTAATAATCCTGAGTTATACATGAAATAGCTGGACAAATATGAGAAAAAAGAAGGCGAATTTCCGCCAATTGGATTAATCCTATGTGCTGAACGTAGTAGAGAACAAATTGAATTACTTGAGATGCAGAAAGACGGAATAATGGTGGCAGAATACTGGACAGAATTGCCGCCCCCCGCCGTTGCCAGTACCATATCTCTATCTCCATTGTTAGAGGTAACCGAATCTAATATATCTCCGGTTTCTTTATCCAGATCACCAAAAGAAAAATTATAGACGTTTTCATCTATCTCATCAAAGCGGGCGACTTTAGCGATTACCTCTTTAATGCCTGAACTGTTGAACTCGAATTCAAATTTGGACCAACTATCCACGAGTTATGCTAGTTTTCAAACTACGCATCGGTTTCGCAGAACTATTATCGCTACAGGCATTACAGAAACCCAAACCCGTCATTACATAAGCAGCGCAAGTGGCATTGCTGCTTACTTTAACAAGGCCATACAACAGCATTGGGGAATTAAAAATAAGCTACACTGGGTACTGGATGTATGTTTTGGAGAAGACAACAGCACCAAAGAGCAGGAGCGGCTGCAGTTAATTTTTCCTGTTTAAACAAAATAGCGCTGAACCTGCTGTATCAGTCGAATGAAAAGAAAGGAGCAAGGAAGTTTTCTATGAAGCGAAAACGAACAAAGGCTGACAGAAATCCAGATTATCTCCTGGCACTCTTATACAAAACATGATTTTTAATGCGTCTGCTCTGTGACAATTTAACCGTTTCTTTCTAAAATTATATATCTTGTCTTTCAAGAGATCGAGTGTGTTTTTTACGAAACACACCATATCAGTATGAGAAAGGATCGTGGAATGGACTGACATATTTGGCAGAATATAACCAATTTTACACGGCTTGGAAGACATCTGTAAAATACTTACCTTTAACGTTAGTAACGCATTCCGTAACTATGATTATTTCTTTTGGCGATAAACAAACTGAGCAAATCTGGAATGGCCAGAGAGTAAAAGGGCTACCCAATGAAGTTCAGGAAGTCGGTCGCAGAAAGCTGAGAATGATCAATAACTCCGTCGATTTGATTGATTTAAGAACTCCACCGGCAAACAGGCTGGAAAAACTCAGCGGTGATTTAAAGGCATTCTACAGCATTCGAATTAATAATCAATGGAGGATTATTTTTAAGTGGTCTAACGGAAATGCGTCAGAGGTTGAAATAATTGATTATCATTAAAGGAAAGTAATGGCAAAACTGAAAAACATACACCCCGGCGAGATCCTTATGGAAGAATTTCTGATTCCATTCGAAATTACAGCTTACAGGCTCGCAAAGGATATAGGCATTCCTCAGACGAGGGTTTCTGAGATTTTAAAGGGTAATCGCAGAATTACAGCTGACACCGCTTTGCGCTTGAGTAAATATTTTGGAAATTCAGCCAAATTCTGGCTTGGTTTGCAAGATGATTATGATTTGGAGGAAGAAGTAAATGCAAAGAAGAATTCTATTGATTCAATAAAAGCATTTCATGAGGATGCCGCCTAATGATGTGATAGTGTTCAGTGTAATCTTCAACATTCTTCTCCACTCTTCACATACACAATGAACTTAACAATTAGCAAGAGTTGGGTTTCGTTACCAGCCACACATGAACAGTCATCCATTTGCAATTTGCTCGGCGGCAATGTCAACGAGTGTCAAATATCGATCAAGAACATTTGTTGCAGCAGCACCCCATGTATGATACAACCAAGTATGACATCTAATATTTGTGACAAAACCGGCTGTCTGGGAAATTTTCTATTTTTCTCCCATTGGTAAAGTCTTGTTGTGGTAAACCAAACTTAACTATTTGGGAACTCTTCGAAACTGCCTTTTATAAACTTTAGCCGGTTAATAGTGATACTTTTTACAAAGGCGGCAACTCAATTATTTCTCCCTCTGTTTCAAAATCCCGCTTTTTGTAGTACATAAGGCTAAAGCGTATCTTTTGAGGTTTATTGTATGCATAAATAAAAAGAATCTTCTTTTTAGATATACATTTAACAATGGCATTTTTTGGTTTTAACGCCTTTAATGCTACAAAACCATTTTGACCAAGTGAATTAATATCAGAAATTAAACTAACCCAACCCAACCCGTATCGGTTAGTCCGTCTGCCGAAATGAAATAGTAGTAAGTTCTTGAAGATACGTTTTTAACATTCAATATTATGATGCTATCAATACTTCCCTTTTTAAATTCTGCCGAAAAAACCAAATCCTTTTTATTTTGAGCTAAACTAACAATAGTAACAAAAATCAATATCATTAATAATGTACACTGCTTCATATATTACATTTTAGGTTTATCTGGAAAACCGGATTTAGGTTTGGGCCAATATCTGCCATCTATTTTTTGTATTTTTTGCCCATCCCTCATGGTGGCGGAAATTGTTTTGTTCCCTCAGCATATTGCTTAATCTGCATGGATTTATATATATTGACATAGCTGCCTAAATATGTCATTACATTCAAGCCATCAAACAGGATCCAGTAATTTGAAGGATTTTGAAGCACCTACCCGCCTGATTTCCTATCCATTTTCCTGCATCACCTATTACACCTGCCACGCTTCCCCAATTTACAAAGCTTGCAGCTAAACCTATGCTTCCGCCAGTTGCTATGCCACTCCGACCATTGCCACCATTGGCTGCGTCTATAACTCCTCCAATCGCCGCACCGCCGACCGTCCAAAAGGCATGATTCATAAAGGCGCTTTCAAACGGACCAAAACTAAATCCTCCATCGGGATCAATATTATTTGCAGGATCATTTCCCATGCCTATATATGGCGATGGAAATTCATTATAAGGATCGGATTGTATCCATCTTCCCATCTGCGGATCGTAATTTCGAAGCATAAACTCATTCCATCCCGTTTCATCCTCGAACTCAGAGAAGTCTCCTTGATATTGGTAAGGATTTTTGAGCGCATTAAAAGCTTTTGAACTTATACCTGTAATCTTCAACCCATACGTGTAACAGTGATTCCCTTCAACAAAATTAAAGTCCTGTCACCTATCTGCTCCGTAGTAATATTTGTATTGATAACATTGCATACACTAACAGCCGGGCTCACTGTTATGCTCGATATATTTATGACCTTGCTGGCTACGGAAACTGTCTTTGAAGCATGACGCACGCTTTTAACCACAAACTCACCCAGTGTGATCGCTGTGGCAGCAGTTGTTGACAAGCCACCTCCTGCTACCGCAGCAATACTTCCAGTCGGATCTATCATATTCACCGGATCAGCTAGCATTCATGTATATCGCGAGTTTACATATAATCAGCTAAACCAACATTTTCCCTCTGAAAACAAACCCTAAAAGCCCGGCAAATCTTTAATTCCCTTTTGGCTTTGGGGCAGATACCCCTTTTTCACTGATACTTTTACCTGGCGCTTCAGGAGCGGTGAGCTGTAATTTATATTCTCCCGGTTCTTTTACAGAAAAAATTACTTCTCCATTATCGTCCGAAACTACATTGATAGCGCCCCAGCCGTTACCCGGGCTTGGATTCTTACCACCTTTTACCACGATACCGCCAATAGGGCTTCCCGCCGTTATATTTGAAGTGGGAATTTCATTTTTCCTGCCACCGGTATAAGTTCGTCCGCCACTATTTTCTGCCATCGCATTGGGATCTTCTGCTTTATTGCTTTTCAGTACTTCCACTCTTCTGCCTTTGCGTTTTGATTTTGTTGGTGTAGATTCCTTCACTCCCTGTTCGCTGATGCTTTTACCATCGGGCTGGGGAGCGGCGAACTGTAATTTGTATTCGCCGGCTTCCGGGGCAGTAAAAATTACTTCGCCGTTTTCATCTGTTACCAGGTTAAGAGTATTGCCGCCTGGATTTTTGCCACCTTTTACAACGATCCCACCTATTGGGCTACCAGGTCTTGCCATAGCTGCAGCTTGCAACCCGCCTGCCACTTTTTCACCAAAGGTGTTACCCTGTGTTTGCCTGGCAGTGGTAGGTGTCATTGAAAGACGGTTGGGCATGCCGTTGTTGTTGTTTATGCCCTGGGTTTTCAACTGCGAGCTATCGCCGGAGCCATTGTTGTTACCGTCGCTGCCTGGCAACGTTCTGGCATACGATGATGAAACTGCACCGCCAGGTTTACTCATTCCTCCGATACCGGAACTTGCAGGATTTTTTTTCTTGCCGAGCGCAATCGTTAACCCGAGGTTACCCTCCCATGCTTTGTATTTGTTGCTGCTGCTGGTAGCTGTCCACGAGCCATTCTGCATTTGCTGCGGCTCGTAAGTATGGTTATCATTAAAGCCACCCTGTGGCACCCAGTAGTTGGTGGTTGGTTTTATAGTTGGCCCCATTGCATAAGCAGTGTTGGCAAATATTGAAAGAGAAGATGTGAGGCTGAAGCCTACTCTTACCTGTGGTTTAAAGATCAGCCCATTAAAGCTTTGTTCTTCTCTTTTCACCAGGCCTGTTTGTTGCTTTTGTCCGTTGGCGCTGTAAGTACCATATTGGGAAAATCCTTGCAATGTAACATGCGAATAGCCTGCGCTCAGCAGTGGAGAAATATACAGCCTCCCTGGTACAAACAAAGCTTGTATGCCAGCCAGTCCCGATAAATTACCCGATGATGCGCCGCTCTTTTCGGTGGCTACACTATTGGTAGCTGAATATACCTGATATTGGTTTGCTGTTGCATTATTATCCGGCCAGGCATTTTTTACACCCGCATAGTTAGCAGCAATGTTCAGCCCGATTGCAAAATTATTGTCATTGCTATAAAAAGGCACAAACGCATCTGCCTGCAGGTTGAGTCCGTTTTTAAGAAAATTATTGTTTGCGTTGGTCACTCCGCCAGACAGGCTGATCAATGGAGCGCTCAAACCATGTCTTGTATGGTTGCTCCTGGATGCATTCTGGTTAAATATTTTGGTTTGCTGTGCAAGCAGCATATTAGTAGATAATGCCAGTATGAAGACAACAGTGGCTTTTGTTTTCAATCTCATAAGGATTTGGTGTGGTTGTATATAAATGATAAACGTAATATCTAAAAGATTATTGCATTCTAGCGGGTTCTATAATGGGAACTTTGGCAGGTTAAACGAACCCCTTTAAAACCGACAATACGGCCGTTCCCTATGCGTGATCTTTGATATTTCATATTATGATCAGGAATGTATTTGATCCTGGTTTTGCCGATTTTCAGGCTTGCAGATAAATACCGATATTTTCGTATATTCTAGGTTGTATATCCGGGTAGTAAGCAGAATTCTCTCGATGGCCATCAACTTATTTTTATAAGATCTGCGCAGAACTGCGGGCATATTCTTGACCCCATTTTATTTGCTAACAAGAAAGTATGAATCCGATAAATTCAAATATTTGTTTGTCTCTTTCGCTTTTCATTATTACCGCTTGTAATAATGGGTCTTCAAAACCGGAAAGCGGCGTCAAAAGTACATCTGTGCTCCCTTCTGATTCTTCTCAGCATCTTTCTTACAACTTTAAGCGATTTTATCCAAGCCTCTTCTTGAGTATCGATACAGTGTCGGGTGACCAACATTTTCGTACTCTTGACACAAGAATCGACACTTTTGATTGTCACTCTTTCAAAAGAGATAGGGATTATCTGGGCAAGCTTTCAAATGTCGTTGCCGTAGCTGCAGGCAATGGCTTGACCCAATATTTCCGGACAGGTTCGATTAAACTGTGGGTTTGTAAAACTGACCGCTTAAACACCGTTCCCGGTGATACACTGATCATCTCAGGTTTAGTATTTGATATCTTGGGTGACGAGAAAGTCAGTGGCTTCCCTGTTATTTTAAGTAAGATTGCTAAAAAAACGGATTAATCCGTTTTTTTGATTCGGTGTCTGGTACTCAATTCATCGTATTCTCATTAACTGGCAGGAGCTTCAACTCACCTATCAAAAGTATCGAAAGAAATTGTCGGAAGTTTAAGTCAGTATAGTTATACGCTGGTTGCGAATGCATCAAATTCATCGCTTCAGGGTGGAAATACCGATTAGATATTAATTGCCCTAAAGTCGCCCTTGGATTTTTGTAAGCACTACTTTTGGGCCTTAATGGCCGGATCATCGAACATAAATGAAGCAATGAACTACTCACCGTAAACGTCTTACTTGCATCCCTTCCAGCACTCTGTCATCTTTTCCCTTTTGCATTAAAATAATCGGAATACTAAAGTCATCCTGGCCGTTATGAGTTTTTAACTCCGTATAAAAACCCGCAGCTTGTTTTACCTTACCCGGTTGCGGGAGCTATGCGGATATGCTGCCTGGTCTATCCGTATAAGTCTAAATATAAGCAGGTCACATTATTTGAAGGCTAAAGCGCCAGAGGGCGCGGCAGATAACAGGTCCATCCGAAACGGTGTCAACAGACAGATGCATTTCAAACCACCTTTATTTTTATTCATCAGGCCAATCCAATAACCGGATGACTTTCCAGCTTCGCTGCGGAAGATCAGCGCTTTGAAATTGCCTGACTTCTTAACTACCAACAGACACAAAGAAAGTCCACAAACAAAAGGCGCCTTCCGTTCGGAAGACGCCTTTGCTTAGCAAATGTGTCAGGTCATTCGATGCGAATACCAAATGGGAATGTCAGGCCGGTCTGGCATCAGACATTGATCGGGTATTTATTTTTTAACCCGTTTTATCATCAATTGAGTCGCTTAACAAGCAGTCCTTTTCTCTTTCTAGTGCTTCACAATCTTCATACTGCTATCACCATAACGCACAATGTACATCGCCGGAGCCAGGGTACTGATATCCACATCCAATTGCACCGTTCCCGCGGATACGGACCGCACCAATACCTTGCGTCCGGAAAGATTGTACAATTCAATAGCATCCTGTCCGGAGGCCGCTTGCGGCAGCGAGATATGCAGGCTGGCTTTTGCTGGATTGGGAGATATCTGCATCTCACGGATCTGCACATTAAATGACAACGATCGTACAGGCGAAAGGGTTGTGCGGCCATCGATATCCACCTGCGCCAGGCGATAATAGTTATTGCCGGTAAGCGGGCTGGCATCGGTAAACTCGTAATCCTTGCGAATACTGGTAGTGCCATTACCCTGAATGCGACCGATGGTGGTAAAGGTTCTGCCATCGGCTGATCGCTGTATGTCGAAGTGATCGTTATTCAATTCCGATACTGTTACCCATTGCAACAGTGCAGTATTGCCGACCGCTTTTACCGTAAATGCCAGGAGTGTTACAGGAAGAACTATATCACCTTTCATGATAAAGAAATTACTGAAATCGCTGATGACTATTTCAATGTAGTACCCCTCGATCACAGTCTCGTTGCCAACAGTATTCTCAATGGTTCCCCAGCCTGCAGGTCTTATGTTCTGATCGCTGGCGGAAATCGTATACGATGCGGGCGCGGTACCTGTGGAAGGTTGCTTGACCACCATTAGATTGCCCGGATCCCGGATAGAGGCATCCTGAGCCTTCAATGCATCGAACTGAGCCTTGGTGAAGATCAGCCGCACACTGATAGCCGCATTTGCCGGATGGTTGGTTACACTAATGGTATAATTGCGGTCAAGATAAGGCTTGCCGGTTGTAGTGGTTCGTATAGGGCCAACATAATCATACGCACTTGCACTAACCATCCCTAAAGCATAGTCATCTTTAACGGAAACAAGGGGCGTGTAATAAGATGCGTCATAGTTAAGTCCACGGAAACCTGTCCATGCCTGGCTGGAACCTGCCATGACCTGCGGGTCGGCAATGGTACTTGCTGATACGCCCTGCCTGATGGGACGCACAGATTGCACAGGAGGCTGGTAAGCCGGATTCAGCAGGTTGTCTAAATGCCGCATATAGATATTGTAGCCTGTATAGCCATCAGGGGTCTTCCTGCCGTCATACCAAACCGCAACACCTGTACCGTCTTTGTCCATACATATATGAGGCGCCGATGGATCTACCCAACTACGATCCCACCTTCCCGTGTTCAGCGGAGTACCTAACGCACCCCACCAGAATTTTCCGCCATCACCTATAGGGCTTGCCTGTATGGCATATTGAGACCTGCCGTAGTAAAAGACGGCATTGCCTGCACCATCACCGGCAATACCGGGCGTAGGTATATAAACGCTGTTGCTGTTAGACTGACCGGTGCCGATCAGTACCCCTTTGGGTTGATTGGTATTGATATTTACAGCAAAGGAATCAGCTGTCTTCCGGCTCAACTTTATTTCCTGGTAAAAAATAGAATCATTGCTCTGCGAGTTATGTCCCAGAACCGGCAATGGTGCCGTAGCCAGGAAAGCCCTGTTACCCGAACCGGTAAAAGTAAAATCATAAAAGTAGTTAGCACCAGGCACGGCTATCATGGTATCTATTTCTCCTGGCCCCTGGTTGAGTTTATTTAATCCGGCAGGCGGAATGGGATTATAGACGAAATTTGGATAGAGCGTATCTGTGGCCAATTGATAGGGTACGCTGTCGTATTTCTCTAATGCCAATGAATAGCCTTTTGTGACAAAGTCAGTGACTTTATTATTAATATAATTACGTTCATTCCAGGCCACCGCCATCGCATCGATATTTCCGTCAGTAGGCAGCATGGTAGCGAGTATTCTGTCAACATCATAAACAGGCGCTTTCAGCGCAGCGAAGCCTGGGCTGGTTACGTAATAGTTGGTGTATTGTACCAGGCGTATGTCCGGCTCCTGTCCGGGTGGAACCGGGGCATTGACGATGATATTACAACTCACCGTCTCGAATCGCTGACTGTAAGAATAGGTTCTGATAACTGTATCTTTTTTATAAAACTTTTCATGTCTTTCCGGAGACACTTCGGCGAAAGTACCGTCAGGATTAATGATAGCACTGGGTAATTGTCCCCATATATCCTTTGTTACATGAGAGTCTTTTTTCACCCGGGCCAGCCTGTTAAATGCCGGAAAGACATTCTCCCCGGTGATCGCTTCGGCCATGATGACGCCACAACCGCCCTGCAGGTCGGAGAAAATAATAAAGGATTTTGCGGTGCCGGAATTGACATAATTAATGGTATAACGCTTTCCGCATTGAGCATCGCTGACTTCCTGGGTGGCATATTGATTCATAATGCCGCCGCCATATCTTTTCAGATAGCCTCCTTCGTCCTTATAGCAATACACATACACATCATTATATGGGTTCTTTACATAATAGCCAATAAAAAAACCGCCCTTGCCGTCGGCGATAAGTTGCGGATGCGAATAGTAAGGCTGGTTGGCTGCAGTATGAACGGCAAGAGGGTACCCTTCATTCGCAAACGCCCGGCTGCCATCGCTTTTGATGTGCTGCACATATACATCATTATGATTTGCGGTGGTAAATGCGATGTAAAAACCACCGGCTTCATCGGTTGCGGCATGGCCTACATTACGGTAGCTGTAGGAATTGACCTGGCTATTTGAAATGGTGGAATACTGTTGCTGATCAGTTCCGGTGGCGACAGGTATGCCATTTTCCGCCCAGAGGCGATGACCATTCTTATCGTATTTCTGAGCATAGATGTCGGTATTACCGGCACCGGCACGGTCGTCTTCCCATATCACTATATAACCGCCATCCGGCTCGCTTTTGACGACCAACGGACTTTTTTGGTTATTCACCATTTGTACCACGGGCATATCCAGCGAATCATAAAACTGGTTCGTGGTATTGCTCCACTGAGCATGGGTAGTGATAAACCCGATAATCAGCAAGTTGAGGAGTAGAACTCTTTTCATGATAACAATTTGTGATAATTTAGATATGTTGACCAAGTTAACGGAGCGGAAAATGAACGCTTCCTGTAACTGAGCGGGCAACATGTTAGCGGGGATGAGTGAAGGTTTGGTTGTGTAAGCGAAAAAGCGGACGGGTGGGAAAATGATCGCTCACACAAAATCAGCACCTGTTCAGCCGTCAAAATTCACCACCCGCAAGGTTAGCGCGGAACAGGGGGTGTTTTGAAATAGATTTGTGGCAATATCGTTGAGAAATGTCCTGGGTGTAACGGCGTAGGGCCCCCTCTGAATCTCCCCCTTCAGGGGAGACTTGGAACAGTTTGGGAAAAAGAAATATCTCAACTTTTCGGATATGATGTTTCGGTAAGTAATAAAAAACTTCTAATAATGAATGTGCGAAGTCTCCCCTGAAGGGGGAGATTTAGAGGGGGCCCTACGCCATGCAAGCCGCTAGCCAATCGGTACCGGTATGATAACTCGATAATTGCTTAACTGCATGAAACTGCATTTGTATTGATAACTATGAATTTATGATTCCAAAGTATACCATAATCTTCTTCGCTTTTTGTTTATGGATCAATGTCTCCCAGGCACAGCAGCCTGATCTGGATTCCCTGTTAAAAGCAGAGGGAGAGTATGCAAAAGAGGACACCATTAAAGTGAAATTACTGAACGATATCGCTTTTTTTCAGCAATACGTGGATCCGGCTAAAGGCTTACTCTACGCCAAAAAGAGCATTGCGCTCGCCAAAAAAATAAATGACCAGTCAGGTCTTGCACGCGCCTACTATGTAATGGGAGTGGATTACCTGCGCCTGGACCAGGTATCCAAAACCCTCGAATACCTGCAGCAAGCGGCAAAAATGTATGAATCGCAGAAGCGACCAGTTGACCTGGCGCGCGTCTACAATACGATTGGCGCAGCCTATCTTCCCCACAACGAACATTATCAGGACGCCCTCGTATATCTGGACAAGGCTATTACTATTTACAAAGCCCAGGGTGACAAACAATATCTTCCCAGTTCCATACTCAATAAGGCCCTGCTGTATAAACGAATGGACAGCGTTGGCCCCGCCATTCGCCATTTCAATGAAGTCCTTGGCTTATTCAGGCAGTACATGCCGGCAAACAAACAGCTGGAAGCCCGGATCTACAGCGGGCTGGGAGATGCCTATATCGAGTTTTCCGAAGCAAAACTCAGGGCAATAGGATTTACCGGAAATAAATACGACTCGGCTGTTTATTATGTGCAGAAGGCACTTGATGTGTTCAACGAACTCGGCAGTGAAGACGGGAAAGCGGGAAATCTCCGGAGACTTGGAACGGTGTATCTGGCTCTGAAAAAGTACCCACTTGCCCTGCGGAATGCCACAAAGGCAAATGAAATCGCCAAACAGGGAGGTTTTTTATCTATGGAAGCCGATGCCATCACTGTCATTTCAGAAGTATATGCTGCCACAGGGCGGTATGACAGTGCTTTCGCCTATCTGAAAAAATATGTGGTATTGAACGATAGCCTTCTCAACGATGAAAAGGAACGGGAACTTATCCAGAATGAAATGCAGTACAATTTCGACAAAAAAGAAGATTCCCTCCATTTTCAGAATGCATTACTAAGCAAGAACAATGCGTTGTCCAAACTCCGGTTGCGCCAGCAATGGTTATACAGTGGCGGCGCATTGGTGCTACTACTTGGTTTAGGCGGATTTTTGTATTACCGAAACCGGAATAAACAGGTGAAGCTTGTTTTGCAACTGGAAAAAGAACGGGCCGAACAAAAGCAGCGGGAGTCGGATTTTGAACGAAAAGTCAGCGATGCTGCGCTGCACTCATTACGATCGCAGATGAATCCGCATTTTATTTTTAACTGTCTTAATTCCATTAAGCTTTATGCTGTAGAAAATAACCAGGAGGCCGCAACCGGCTACCTCGGCAAGTTTTCCCGGCTGATGAGACTGGTACTGGAAAATTCCAAAAGCGATCGTATTACGCTGCAGCAGGAAGTGGAAACATTGCGACTGTACATGGAAATGGAGGCCATGCGTTTTAAGGAAAAACTGCATTACAAAATTGAAATAGCTGATAACATGGATATGGATTATATTGAAATCCCTCCGATGCTTATCCAGCCGTATGTAGAAAATGCTATATGGCACGGACTGATGCCGAAAGAGGACGGAGGAACACTCGTGTTAGCTTTCCGATGCGAGGATAATAACCTCAAAATAACGGTAACAGATAACGGTGTTGGCCGGGCCAGAGCCGCTGAGATAAAAAGCAAATCGGCGACAGCGCATAAATCCTTCGGCATGAGCATTACACATGAACGAATTGAACTGATCAACCAGATGTACAACACAAGTATATCGGTCATAGTAAATGATTTGCAGGACAGGCAGGGGGATGCAACAGGCACAGAAGTAATCATTGATATCCCCATTGAATAAGGTATGAACAAGACTATCAGAACAATCATCCTCGACGATGAGCCAGACAGCGTGCAGCTGATGCGATTAAATATTGAACGGCATTTTCCGCAACTGGAGATCGTTGGTGTTTTCACCAGCAGCCAGAAAGCATTGCTGGAAATCCCATCGCTTCAACCGGACCTGCTTTTTCTGGATATTGAAATGCCGGTAATAAACGGCTTCGACCTGCTTGAGCAATTAATTCCTGTTGAATTTGCGGTAGTGTTTGTAACAGCTTATAACGACTTTGCTATAAAGGCCTTCCGGTTCAATGCGCTTGATTACCTGGTCAAACCTGCTAACGTGGAGGAACTAAGAGAAGTCGTTGACAAAGTGGAAAAGCGTCAGCATATCCAGGCAGATCAGCTCCAGGTGCTTCAGCAACAGTTCAGGAAAGGCGCTATTACCAAGATTGCGATACCCAGTCAAACCGGTGTGACTTTTATCGACCTGAAAGATATTGTATTCGTAGAGGCCAGGAGCAACTATGCTGATCTTGTGCTAGTTGATAAAAAAAGAATTCTGATCTCAAAAACCCTGAAAGATATCCAGGTTGTGCTGGAACAACAGCAGTTCCTGCGTATCCATCGTCAATATATTATCAACCTCAACGAAGTAAAACATTTTAACCGGAACGAAAGTTTGCTTACAATGACCTCGAATGATGTGTTGCCCGTTTCGCGATTGCAAAAAGACAAGCTGATAGAGCAGTATGGGTGGTTGTGAGGCAATGGGATTGGGGTGTTAACAGGTATTCTTTGAACTCGTGCAGTCCTTTTAGAGATGCTATTATTTTCCGCCTGTCAGCAATATCGATCCGCCGAAACTAATTACACCGGATCAAACACTTCATTATATCCGGGGTCTTATCAATATCATCGAAAACCGATTGAACATCTTCCAGCAAAGCCACTTTTGAAATTAATTGTTGCAAAGGCAGTTTTCCTGATTCCGCTATTAAAATCGCTTCGTCAAAATCCTGCGGCTCATATACCCGCACGCCGATCAGCTTCAATTCACGCCAGAAGAAACGGAACAGGTCTACTGGTTTTGGTTCGCTGTGTATGGCGACCATTACGATGCGGCCCCGGGCACGGGCGAGGCTCGTCATCACATCCGTCGTCGCCCTCACACCCGCAATCTCGAATACAACATCCGCCATCGCGCCATTTGTGAACTTTTCTACAGAGGAGATAAGGTCTTCCGCAGATGGGTCCACTACCATTATATTAGCACGCTCCGCTACTGCCCTCCTATTCTGGTTGGGTTCGGATAGCAATACCTTTGCGCCATTGTACTGAGCCACCAGTGCAACCATCACCCCGATCGGCCCTCCGCCTAATACCACGGCAGTCTCTCCCGGCTTCAGCTCACTGAGCCTTACATCATGACAGGCCACCGCTAAAGGCTCAATCATCGCACCCAATTCCAACGATACTGTTCGCGGAAGTTTATGCAATGAAAATGCGGGAACATTCCAGTAGCTCTGCATGGCTCCGGGTGTATCTATTCCAATGAACTGTAGGTTCTTCCCTATATGTAACTGTCCGTTATCCGATGGGTCTTCCACACCGGGTTTCAGCGGACGAACTGCAACGTATTCGCCTGCGCGAAACCCTGTAACGTCTTCCGCAACCTCAACGATCTCTCCCGATACTTCATGCCCGATGACCTGTGGGATTGATACACGTTTGTCCATACTGCCATGATAGATATGAATATCCGTTCCACATACGCCACAATAGGCTACTTTGATCCGCACCATACCAGCGCTCAGAGGTTCCAATACGCACGGCTTGATCACAAAACTTTTATTGCCATTATAAAATGCTGCTTTCATACATAATGAGATTTAAGGTTTAAACAATAGCCATCTTATCCGACATACAGGGTTACTTGACCGGTAAATCGGTAAGAACGATGGATCCTGCTCTGACTGAAAATATTTTTGAATACGAAAGAGTATGATCACGTCATCTGCTGCAACAAATTTCACATGACCGCGCGTAAGAGTTATCGTTCGATCAGTTGAAGCATATTCCCTTCCGGATCCTGAAAACTCCTGACTCTTCCTCCCCCGACTGCATTCATTAATTCACCGGTCCATGTAATATTCCGCGTATCGAGAAATGCTATCGTTTTTTCGATATCATTTACTCTTAAAGCAGTGTGCGACCAACCAGGCGTCCAGGTTGTGCGTGATGGACGTGGAGTATTATCAATTGGCATGATCTCGAGGAAAGAATTGTCAGGCGCGCGAAGTAACCATACAGGTTTATCATGACGAAAGAATTTTTCGTAATCAAGATTATCGCAATACCATTCAGCCAGTGCATCGACATCACTGGCTGCCAGCGCAGGATGATCAAGACCTGTAATACCTGTTTTATTTTTATTCTGCATGATAAATAGTATCAGAAATAACCACCGTTTTTAACGACCTGTGTGGGTGTAAGGCCACTTGTTACCATTTCTTTTATACCTTCTTCTTTTATCAGAATTTTTTCAGCGGACAGCAACACTTCATATGCAATAGCTTTAGGTATGGCAATCACGCCATCGATATCACCAAAGATCCAGTCTCCCGGGTTCACGGCCACTTCTCCGATTAAAACAGGTTTCTGATAGTAATACATCCTGAACCTCCCCAGCATGCCGGCGCTCGATTTATACTGATGAAAGACGGTGAATTTTTGTTCAAGGATAGCGGCTGTATCACGTATGCCATTGATCAGTGCTCCGCGGCAGCCTGCACGGATGGCCGCCATTGTCATCACTTCTCCCCATTGCGAAGTCACTGTATCGCCGGTACAATCCCAGATCACCACCGCGTTCTCATGCAAGGCTTCCAGCATCTCCGCACGCATTTCAAACTCACCATCTGTAGTGATATCCGGGCCGCCTTTGATCGTAAATGCCTGACCGGTCATTTTCATTTCTTCACGCAATGGTCTGAATGAAGCAGGCAGACATGTTGCATGCATGTTGTAATTGAACCGCAGCACATCGTTGATGGCTCCTGAAAAAAGCTTCAGGTAGCGCTCCCGCATCTCACTGATGGAAATCGGATAAGACGGTGTATGTTCTCCGTTTTCCCGCACTTTGTCAAGTATCATCCTGCTAAAAATTTCATGTTATCAAAATTGATCTCCCTGATCACCACATATTCTGGCTGATCAAGAACGAACAAGATCACACGAGCCACATCTTCCACTTTAAGGAACTTCTCCCTCGGCACAGCTCTCGTGCCCCAATAGTTACTATCCACAGGGCCGGGGTTTACTTCCGTCACTTTGATTCCAAGCTTCAACACCTGGTCGGCAAACCCACTACTCAGACCGCGTGCACCGAATTTTGAAGCGCAATACAATGGCGCATTAGGATTTGTACGCTGACCAGCCATAGATACAAGTGAAATAATATGTCCGCTGTTTTTCTGCTTCATGATCTTTACGGCTTCGCGCGTGCAGAGAAATACACCACGCATATTGGTATTGATCATTGCGTCATAAGCGGTGATGTCTGTTTCTGCAAGATCCGGTGTAGCAATCCCCACACCCGCGCCATTGATCAGCACATCTACCGTTCCAAACACTTCGATGCACTTTTCAAATGCATTTTTCACGACCGCTTCCTCTGCTACGTCTCCGGCAAAATTTACCAGGCCTGCACCATCTGTGTTAAGATCCGGGGTACGGCTCATGGTGAATATCTTTGCTCCTTCCTGCCGCAATAAACCGATTGTTGCTTTGCCGATCCCCGAGGAACCGCCGGTAATGAACACGACTTTATCTTTTAACTTCATACGTATTATTGTATTTATTGTTTGTTGTTATATCAATGCGTTTATTCAATTGCCATAAGATGATCGAAAATACAATACAGATCACGCCGGCTGAACAGGAAAAGATGCCGCTTGTTTCGCCGATAGACGGCAGGCTCATTGCGATAAAAAGAATACCTGTAACCATCACTGCCATTGCATACAGCCGGTTCATCGAGCGTTGAAAGGCCCAGTCTTCCACAGGCTTTTCGTCTTCCCGCAACGGTGTTGAAAGTTTGTTAAAGAAAGAATTGATCCGATCGCGGTAAACAACACTATCCTTTCCAATAAATCCGGAGACGAGAAATACAGATGTACACGCAATAATTTCGATCAGTGTAGCGAGCTCCCATGATATATCCTTCTGACTATTCAGGATCAGTCCAAGCACCACACCAACGACCAATGTAGCCAATGCGCCCCATGGCTTTGGCTGTTTTAATACAATGCCCAGTACCAGCGGTATGGCCATTGGTATGGCAAACAGTCCCGTGAATAATTTATTTGCTTCAAATGCTCCGCCAAACCCGGAAACATACAACGCACCAAACGTGATGAGTGCACCAAGAAACAAGGTCATTAATCTTCCCACCCAAAGCAATTCTTTATCCTGCGCTTTTTTATTGAATAATCGCTGGTAGATATCCTTCGTCAGCACACCTGCTGTTACATTATATTCTCCGCTCAGCACAGACATGGTTGCGGCAAACATTGCCGCGATCATCAGACCCATAATACCCTGGGGCAATAACTTCAGGCAAACACTTACATAAGCCATCTCAGGGTTAGCCAGCTCCGGGATGATCACTCTTGCGGCCAGTGAAGGGAACAAAAAGATAACAGGAAATATGAAAAAGAAAACGGCCGTCAGCATAGCTTGCTTCCTGCTGGCCTTTTCATCCCTGACACTGTAGAAGCGCTGTATAAATGTCCAGTTGCCGCTGTATTTGATCAGGATCATTACATAATACACTACCAGGAATAACGGCATTCCCTTCGTACCGTTGAACCAGTTGAAATGTGTAGGTATCTGAGCCACGATGTTATTGAATCCGCCCGCAGCATGTAATGTAAGAGGAACCAGTATCAGCGTAGCAACAACAAGTATTACAAACTGCACTACATCGGTCACCACAACAGCCCAGAGTCCGCCTACCACAGTATATAATGCAACCACCAATCCACAGATCAATATCGATGTTTCAAGTGTTAGAGATGTGGCAGTATTCAGGAATAATCCGAGTGCATATAAACGCACCATATTGTCAAGGATTTTGAACAGAACGCCACCCCAGGAAAATATCTGCCGGATCGGTGCATTGAATCTTACTTCCAGGTACTCCATTGGAGTGGTCACACCTGCGCGTCGCCAGTGCTTCGCAAAAATGAACACACCGAAAAGCGCAGGCAATACCGTACTCCAGATCAGCGTCAGTGCAACGATCCCATCCTGGTAGGCAATGCCAGCATACGCCACGAAAATGAACGTACTGAATTTAGTCATGAAATTGCTGATCGCGCCGGAGATCCACGGGATCGCGTTTCCTCCTTTGAAATAGTCGCCAATATTTTTGATGTACTTCCCAAGAAAGATGCCGATACCAGCCATCATGGCCATGTAAACGAATATGGCGATATAGTCCAGTGATGCAAGCTTATTCATAGGTCAGTCCCGGGTTATGAGTTAATGAGGGAACATTGCAAACATGCAATGATTCGCGGCTGAAATGATACGGACCTTCATAGCCTGTATCTCCCAGCATTTGTGCAATGAGCGCAATAGACAAAGGATAGAACCATGAACCCAGCATGATGTGCGTCCTTCCGGGATCTTCGTCTCTCAATTCCGCAGAAGCCGTATTCATACCTGCTTTCCAGATCCAGTGAGGACGCGGTTCCCAGTCTCGCGGCTCACTATCCTTCCGGTGCAGCAACCAGCCACACGCATTCCCATCCTCATGCATCAGCGCATGAGCCAGATATCTTCTCGCCGCAGTCTCAAGATCTTCTTTACGATGATCGGAGAGTTTTGAAAGATTCGCGATCATGTATGCTCCATCATAGTCAGGGCAATCAGAACCACCGGGCCAGAAGGAGCCATCTGCCAGTTGACAGTTGAGCGTTGAATCAATATTGCGGTCGACGGCTCTTAATGGCCAGCCCTGTGCAAAATAGATAGGCGTAACATGAATGGTTCCGAATAATGCGTTGGGCAGACTTGCGCCAAACTGCGTTCCCCAGAACCCGGTTTCTTCATCAAGCAGTTCTTCCAATGCGCGGAACATCCCATCCCGCATGATCTGATCGATCTCCTTTATACCAAACCAGTCACGCAAGGCAAACAAGACCGTTGCGCAGGCCAGTACCTGGTTGCCCGCGGCCCAGGAGTTTTGCCAGTCATATTTTTTTACCCAATTGTAAAGGCTTTCCGCATTCAGTAATGGCTGTATAAAATCGAATGAGTGACCGGGGCGGATACCGAGCAATCTCAACGCCCAGATATTTCCACGTGTGTAATGCCAATACGGTTCCATTTCAGCTATTGACACAACTCTGGTGTGATCGGCCGGATTAGCAGAGAAATATCCCTGGGCAGTCTGCCTGTTCAGAAAATTCTGCGCCCAGACCTGTTTATCCTCTTCGGAAATTTTATCCAGCTCTCCAAACAGATCAAGCACATGCGCTGCATGATAAGATCCATAAAAGCTTTCCCCTTCGCCTGCTTCCTTCCGGTAGATCCCGGGTTTGTCTCCGATCTTCATTGCGTTGACAAAATTCAGCGACACATTTTTTATCCGTTTATATTCTGCTGTTTCCTGTTGACTCATAAAACCTGGTTATAGTAACTGAATAATATTTTCTTTTAATGAATTTACTTTTCAACAGCCTTTATCACCGTCTTCAATTTTATATCGGCCGACGAGGAGCCGATCATCAGGTCAAATACCCCCGGCTCAACAATGCTCTCCATCTGCTGATTGCAGATCGAAAGCATTTGTTCATCTACAGTGAAGATCACCTGTTTGGTTTCTCCTGCTGCGAGCGTCAATTTCTGAAAACCTTTCAATGCTCTTACTGGTTGCACAACCGATGCCACGCGATCACGGATATAGAGCTGCACTATTTCTTCGCCAGCCAGTTTACCTGTATTGGTCAGGTCAAACTGAAGGGTCAATGCTTTTTCTTTTTTGAAAATAGTATCGCTTAACGATATATTGGAATAAGCGAAGCTGGTATAACTTAATCCGTAACCAAAAGGGAAAAGCGGGTTTGCGGGCAGATCGATGTATCCACTCTTGTAAGCATTCGACGCTCCTTTAGCTGTTGATGGCGGTCTGCCAGTATTGGAATGATTATAAAATACAGGGATCTGCCCAACAGAAGATGGAAATGTCATCGTCAGTTTGGCAGAAGGATTGTAATCACCGAATAGTACGTCGGCCATGGCATGACCGGCTTCGTCTCCCAGCCACCAGGTATATAAAATAGCAGAGGCATTGGCTGCAATAGAGTTCAGTAACAATGGTCGTCCTGCATTGACCAATACAACTACAGGCTTTCCGAGTGCGCAGAGTTCCTTCAGCAGCTCTTCCTGCACGCCGGGAAGGGATAGATCTGCCTTGCTTTTTGCTTCTCCGCTCATCTCTTTTATTTCCCCGATACTGAGAATGATCATATCCGATCCTTTCGCTGCTTTTATTGCTTTTTCAAATCCAGCTTTTGACATTCCTTCCACCTCACAGCCTTTTTCATAGCGAAGCTTTACTCCTCCACCTGATCGTTGCTTGAGCGCAGCATATAATGTAACTGCTGTTGTATCGGTCCATTTTACATTCCATGCTCCGGACATATCTTTTTTTGAATCTGCCAGAGGTCCGATCAGTGCGATGCTTTTAACTGACGAAGACAGCGGCAACACGTTCTTTTCATTCCTGAGCAATACGATGCTTTTTCGCGCGGCTTCCCCCGCAAAAATTCTGGATACGGGGTCATTCATCACTTTCAGTTCAAGCACTTCATCGCAATAACGGAATGGATCATCAAATAAACCCATTTCAAACTTTTTGAGGAGAATCCGGCTGACAGCATCATCTATCGATGCAATGGAAACCTCACCCTCTGCTACAGCTTTTGAAAGGTTGCTGATATAGCATTTCCCTTCCATATCCATGTCATTTCCCGCATTGAGTGCTTTTACGCTTGCATCATAGTTATCGGCTGCATATCCATGTGCTGTCATTTCTTTGACAGAAGCCCAGTCACTGACATTAAATCCGGTAAACTGCCATTTCTCTTTCAGAATCTTTTTTTGCAGAAATTCATTTGCTGTTACGGGAATACCATTCAATTCATGAAGGCCATTCATGAACGTGGCCACGCCTGCATCAACAGCAGCTTTGAACGGCGGCAGATAGATCTCCCATAAAGAACGTTCACTGATGTCGGCAGTGTTATAATCACGCCCTCCAATAGCGGCGCCATATCCCGCAAAATGCTTGGCGCAAGCCATCAGTGACTGATCTGTACCAAGCCCTTTTCCCTGGAAGCCGTATATCCAGGCTTTGCCAATTTCACTTACGAGAAACGGATCTTCACCGGCGCCTTCCATTACGCGACCCCAGCGTGGATCACGGCTTACGTCGATCATCGGCGCAAAGGTCCAATGCAGACCTGATGCCGTTGCTTCCACGGCAGATAATCTCGCCGACTGTTCTATCAACTTCAGTTCCCAGCTGCAGGATAAAGCGAGTGGAATGGGCAATGTGGTCCTGTAGCCATGAATGATATCCAATCCAAACAATAGCGGGATCTTCAATCTTGATTGCATGGCGAGCATTTGAAGATCACGTGTACGCTTTGCGCCCCGAACATTCAGTAAAGAGCCCACTTTTCCTGTTCGGATATCATTCAGGATATTGCTGTTTCCAGTTACCGGACCGGTCACTTCTTCTTTACCGGATAACTGATTCAACTGGCCGATCTTTTCTTCAAGTGTCATCAACCGTAATACCGAATCGACACGCGAAGAATAAACGGATTGCTGGGCAATGGCCAGCCGCGTAAACAGAATGACCATTGCCAGCGTTACCGCCCTGATAATAAATCGCCTTTGTATGTCAGGAAGAAAACCCATCTGTAAAAAACTATTAATTATTTAGTTTGCAATGAAAGATGATATGTTATGCTGGCCTGATTAGTTCGCGGCGGCGATGATCGCATAATAGGCCAGCTTTCTTCCATAGCTATCATTGAATGGCAACGGATATTCAGGAATGCCATAGGTTGGCCTTCTCCATGTATCAAAGTCGGCCACATTCCAGGTAGTGATACCAAACTGCTGCGCAACCGGCACATCCGTTTTATAGGTGTTCACGATATACTCGTAGTAATCAGCCTGAGTCTGCTCATCCGTTAAATTGAATGTATACGAAGTGCTGGCGGTTACATTTACGGCGATATCCAGTTCCGAAATATGCACCAGCAAACCCGTCGCTGCTGCACTGTCAATTGCTCTCTTATATCCGGCCTGGGAGACGCTGATATTGGTGTGCATCTGCAGACCGACACCATGGATAGGGATGCCGTTATCTCTCATGCTTTTCGCGAGGTTGTTGATCGCATTTCGCCTTGCGGTGCTATATTCCTGACCATAATCGTTCAGGAATAATAATGCTGTCGAATCCGCTTCATGGGCGTATTGAAAACTACGGGCGACATAACCCGGTCCTAGCCGCTGATGCCAGATATTATTTCTGAACGTACCATTATCTGCAATGGCTTCATTCACCACATCCCAGGAACCGACATGCCCTTTAAAATGTGTAACAACTGTCTGGATATAATCTTTCAGTAAATTCTCCCACGCGGTTGAATCGCCAACATAATTCGTTACCCAGGAAGGAACGCTCCCCCAAACAAGCGTATGACCATGCACGCGTTTACCATTCGCTTCGGCAAAGCGGACAAGACTATCCGCGTTTGTCCAGTTATAAGTTGAAGAAGTGGGTTTCAGTGCATTCATCTTCATTACGCCTTCACCTGTGAGGCTGTTATATTCTTTGATCACCGTCGCCTTGTAGATCGCTGTGCCCAGCCTGTTCGTACTGATGGATGCGCCTATCGGAAATGGCATGTAGTCCTGTAACGTTGTATCAACGCTGCGCATAGTCAGGTTTTTTCCTCCGGTTGATTCCTGCGCATTGTTCAGTGTAACAAATTTAGTACAGGAGACAAAAATAACCAGCAGGCAAAAAGAAATTAATGGCAATGACAAACCATTTGTGCGGATCTCTTTCAATTTTTTCATAACTAAAAATTATAAAGGTCAGAGAAGCGGTTTAAGCCGGTTACCAACCCGGGTTTTGGGTAATCAGTTTATTTAGTGACATCTCAGAACTTGGAACAGGAAGCAGCAGATTTTTCGCCGACACATCTTTGATGCCGAACGAGGCATACTTTGTATCTGCGGGAGCATTAGTTTGAATATTCTGCGCTTCGGTATGACAGGCTTCAATAAAGATCCCCCATCTCATCAGATCCCATTTACGGATCGCTTCAAAGCTGAGTTCACGCAGTCTTTCATCCTGAAGGAATCTCAGGAAGTCGTCTTTGGACAAACCGGATGGCGCATCTGCATTATCTGCAGTTGTGATTGTAGCAGTGGCCGTTGCACCTGTTCCGCCCCCACCGGTAACAGACACAGTAGGCGCAGTAGTAAAGAATGTGCCGTTAGCGGTGACTCTGACCGCCGTTACCCGTCCTCCGGAAATGGTTGCAGTTGCTGTTGCTCCCGAGCCGCCACCGCCGGTGATCGTCACCGTAGGAGCAGTTGTGTAACCGCTGCCGCCGTTGGTCACTGCAATAGTTCTCACTACTTCACCATTCAATGCTTTACCATAGGCGCGCTTGCGCACAAGATTCAACGCGTCGTATGCAGCTGTAGTTGGCCCGCTTATCTGGTTTTCAGCTTCAGCGAACATCAGCAATACATCTGAATATCGAAGCAACGGGAAATTGATCGGTGTATAGTTTGCACTCTTTGGGGTCAGTGTTTCGTATTCGCGCCTCCACTTGCCCGTATTTCTTGACAGCTTGATATTATTCGCCCAGGCTACTTTTGTTGCTCCTGAATATCTGAACGGAGCAATCGACCAATCACGACGGAGATCAAGAGAGGTTCCATCTGCTTCAGGTGAATACGCATCAAACAGTTTAAGCGTTGCGCTCGCCCTGTCTGCACACACACCAATAGTTGCATTCGTACAGGCAATGCCGATCAGTGAACCGATGCGTCCTGCTTCGAGATAGGAGTTGCCGATCCGGTTGCCCCAGAACTCCACTTCCCAGATAACTTCTTTGATGTCATATTTATCCTGACACTGATTGATGAAGATCTGTTTGTAATCATTATTCAGTTCATGCTCACCTGAGCTCATCACCAGTTGCGCCCATTTTCTTGCCTCTTCAAATCTTGATATATTGCGGAGCGGATATCCTGCCCAATGAAGATTGACTCTTGCCAGCAGACCACGAACGGCAGACCGGTTAAGGCGTCCGCCAAAGCCTACCTGTGAAGCAGTTCTAACCAGCGGCTCTGCTTTTTCGAGGTCGGCGATGATCTGCTGATATACTTCAGATGAACCCGTTCTTGCAATGTCAACAGTATTAACGGAAGCAGTCGGCTCAAGTTTCAATGGTACATCTCCCCAGTTCGTCACCAGCATGAAGTAATAGAATGCCCTTAAAGTTAGTGCCTCGCCAAGAATAGGATTTGCATCCTGTGGATTGATGGAACCATTCTCCAGGTTTCGGATCAGCACATTTGCACGGTTCACTCCATCATATAAACCTGACCAGAGATTATTTACATCCACATGTTCCGGACTGATGGTATTCACTGCGAGCCCCAATGTTTGTGTTGCCCTTGGAAAATAGGATTCATCATTTCCGTCAATCAGGTTCGTTGGATCATGAAAAAGAAACCCACCTGGCTCTCCCAATACGCTATACACACCGGTCAGTGCAGTTTCTGCTTGTTGCTTCGTGGTAAAGTATGTTTCTGGAGACAGGAAGTCTGTCGGTTCGGTCTCGAGTATTTTGGTGCAGGAAACCGCAGACAGCATAACTGTAGCTATAGCGATTACTGATCTTATATGTTTAAATAGAATTTGCATGGCAATATTTTTATCAAAGTGAAACGTTAATACCGAATGTGATGGTTCTGGGACGGGGATATGATGAGTAATCAAACCCCGGCGTCAGCGCAGAGTTACGTACTGATACTTCCGGGTCATAACCGTTGTAATTTGTTATTGTCAGTAGATTTTGTGCGGAAGCAAACAGTTTGATATTCTGGAAGCCGATCTTTTTACAGATTGCTTTATCGAACGTGTATCCGAGTGAGATCGTTTTTAAACGCAGGAACGAGCCGTCTTCAACAAACCGGTCATTATAACTCACAATTCCCTGTCCGTCGAGTTTCGAGATCTCTGTATTGGGCGCGTCGGAAGTCCATCGGTTGGCTACTACTTCAAAATAGTTCAGGTTTCCTGTTAGTGACTTTGGTGTTTCAAAAATGAGGCGGTTCGCATTGTACACATCATTGCCATAGCAGAACTGAAGGAACACACTCAGATCAAAACCTTTATATTCGAAAGAGTTGACGAAGCCCCCGATAAATTTCGGCGTCGGGTTGCCAATGATGGTGTAGTCATTCTGATTGATGGTTCCATCCCCGTTAAGATCAGTATACTTATTATCCCCCGGACGGATAGCCGTTCTTGAATTGCCATTCCCTGCAATGCCGTCTTTCAATGCATAGGTTGTTACTCCTCCCACCGTTTCGATATCGAAGTCGGATAACTGGTACAAACCATCAAACTTCAAACCGTACAGTTGAGCGATCGGACTTCCGATGATCGCTTTATAAAGAGGAATGTTATTATAGTTCTGATCCCAGGTAACGTTTGTCAGAATGAATTCCTGATTCTGCGTTAGTCCAAGCACTTTGTTTGAGTTAAAGGCGATATTGAATCCGGTACTCCATTTGAAATTGCCGGTGCTGACATTAACCGTATTCAAGCTGAATTCAAGACCCCGGTTCTGTACTTCCCCGATATTTTTAAATGCAGTACCAAAACCTGTTGTCGGAGGCAGCTGTGCATTCAGCAAGAGGTCGGACGTATTCTTCCTGTAAAAATCCACAGCCAATTCGATTCGCTGATTAAAGAACCCGATATCAATGCCCAGGTCAAGTTCCTTTGTACTCTCCCATTTCAGATCCCTGTTGCTAAGCGAGTTTACATAAGTGCCATTGTTGGGTGTCGCATTGTTGAAAGAATAGGATGCAGCAATAGGAAACCCCAGGCTTGAATAGTAGGCAAAGTCAGTGACACGGTTATTTCCGGTAATGCCATAGCTCGCGCGAAGTTTCAGATTGGATAAAGGCTTAACCCATTTCAGCCATTTCTCTTCATTGATCCTCCAGGCGGCAGCCATGGAAGGGAAATATCCCCAGCGGTTTTCAGGTGAGAAACGTGAAGACCCATCAGCACGCAAGGTTGCTGTCAGCAGGTAGCGGGATTTATAACTGTAGTTTGCACGGCTATAATATGATAACAGATAAGATTTAGAACTGCCGGACACTACCGCGGTTGGTGTTCCCTCATCAAGTCCACTCAGGCCAAGGCTTTCATTCGGCACACCAACAACAGAAGCTCCTTTAGAATCGAAGCTCCTTCCTGAAACCGTCATACCAGCCATAATGTCGAAACGGTGACCTTTTGCCTGTTTGGTATAAGTTAGCGTATTCTCATTTAACCAATCGAAACTTTTGTCATTCCTGAAAGATCCATTCGGGCCGAGTATACTAGCTCCACTCCTCGTTTTGGAATTATTAAATGCCTGTGCGGACAAGCTGTTGCGGGTGAACCCTCCCGTCACTTTCAGCATTAAAGAAGGAATGATCTGGTAAGTAAGAAATGTATTGATAAAAATATTCTCTGTTGTGTTATTCCTGATCTCATTCTGCATGGAAACATAGGGATTCGAGCGCAGATCGGTAGCCGTGTTGATGGCGGGATCAAAGAGATCGTTCTCGATATCAAACTCATCGTTGTTGTAGCCAACGGGTCTGTATCCAAGTGCGCCGTATAAAAGATAAGTAGCACTTGTTGCCCCGTTGATGGAAGGCGAACTTCCTTTTTGGATCATATTTGCATAGGAAAGACTGGCACCGAGACGGACGGCTTTACTGATCCGCTGATCAAGCGTGAACTTTCCCTGGTAACGGCGATAACCGGTGTTAATTATGATCCCGTCCTGGTTCAATGCATTCGCCGATAGTGAATATTTTGTATCAGCATTGCCGCCTGATAAAGAAACACTGTGTGATTGAGTAGCTCTTGTTGCAAAGATCAGATCCTGGAAGCTGAGGCCTTTGATATTCCGATAGTCATCAAGCGTTCTTGTTTTTAAATAGGTGGTATCGGTTCTTGTTGGATTTATTTCCTTTTGCAGTTTTACAAATTCGTATGGATTGAGAACATCCATTCTTTTTGTGATCTCATTGATCCCGTAAAAGCCCGAATAAGCAACAACCGGTTTGCCCATACGTCCTCTTTTTGTGGTGATCACCACAACTCCATTGGCGCCACGTGCTCCATATATGGCGGTAGCGGAGGCGTCTTTCAGAATGTCTATCGAGGCTATATCAGCCGGATTGATCGCATTGTTTTCAGGGTTCTCTATCGGAAAACCATCGATGACGTACAATGGAGAATTATCCTGTGTCAATGAGTTCGCGCCCCTGATCACGATGTTTACGGGTGAACCAGGCTGCCCGTCCTGCGAGGTAACCTGTACACCTGCAACGCGACCGGCGAGGGCTTCATCAAATGAACGCACAGGCGCTCTTTCAAAGTCAGCCATTTTCACCGACCCAACGGAACCGGTAAGATCGCGGCGTTTAACAGAGCCATAGCCAACCACTACTATGTCATTCATCGATGTTACATCTTCCGCAAGTGTAATCTTTAATGCCCGCACGGTTTCAACAGTAATTTCCTGTGCTTTGTAACCGACCGAGCTGATCTGTAGTTTGGATCTCAACGGAACTTTGATCCTGAAGTTCCCTTCATTATCTGTTGCCGTGGAAGCAGTCCCTTCAACCTGTTTTATTGTTGCCCCGGGTACTGGTTCTCCTTTTTCATTTACAATTGTTCCAGAGATGTCAATACTTTGAGCGGAGACATATCCGCCAAGTACGATCAGTGAAAGACAAAGCAGCAGGCTTCGCCTTAGATGGAATGTGAATTTCTTTCTGATGGTAAGCAATGTCATAGTCGAGCGATTAATTAATTAACCAAAAGCAATCGTTTCCGGATAGGCCGGTACCTTATAAAGAAGCCTTGTTTATGGCTGTTTTAAAACAAGTTTGAATAAAGGGCAAACTCCGGCAGCAGGGTTTTATCATACATGATCACATGAAAAATCTTTTCCGGATTTATGTTACTGTTGTTTTGCTTAACCTGTGCGATTGTTCCGCAGGCTGAGCATAAGAACAGCACACCGTGCAGCAAATATTTCTGTATGGAGGTCCTGCGGTTCATGTCAGTTTGTTATGCGGATAAACGGAATGGATTTCAGATCTGCAATCACAACCGGGTAATCAGGTACTGGTATATTGCTGAACTCATATTCACTCCGATTCTTTTTCCATTGTGTTTTTGGAATGCGATAAATACTCCCGGATACCAGATCAACATAAACAGGATCGTTAAAGTCGCCTTTTATCTTAAAATCGGAAAGAAGCGGCTTAAAGCTCTCCACCGGTTTGTCTCCATTATACCAAACCGTGAATAAAGATGTTTTAGATACCTGATTGCGGAACAGGAAAACAGAAAGACTGTCCTGGAAAAGTGAGGTAGCGCCTTTGTTCACATTCTCTATCTTGCTGTCAAACAAATTCATTGTCCGCTGCACGGCATAATAAGCCATCTTCGGGCGGTCAATGGTTTTATCAGGAAACGCAATCAGTAGTCCTTTGGAGTTATAGCCAGTCATGTGATCACCCTGCACATACCTGAAATCGCTGATCGTAAAAACATTGGTGGCATATCCACGACCGAAGTCCCCCAGCATGCGCCGCAGATCCCATTTGGATTGTGTGAGCTCTGTCCAGTCATTGTTGCTTAATGCACCAACACTATTGCTTTTGGGAGTTGAAGGACATCCATTTTCGCCCTGCATCATTTCCACGTCAGGAACATAACTGCGGACAAGCTCTTCCAGCTTTTTGATCACCGGGTAGGCATCATCAGGATTCATTGTATATCCATGAAAAGTGACTACATCGACGAGGTGAAGTTTGTTCTGCGCTTTAAGCGTTGCAAAGAACTGATCAGGGAAGTCACGCTTGCCGACGGAGGCAAGACCAAACGCATATACACGCGACTGAGGTTGGATCTCTTTGACAAGGTCAACAGTTCTGATAAAGAACTGCGCATACTTTTCACCGGTTACTTTAGGGATGATATCGGGTTCATTCCAGATCTCCCAGTCATACACTTTATTTTTATACCGTGATATCGTTGCCTTAACCCAGTTATCCCAGGCCTGCAATGCTTCCGGAGAAGAAGGGAAATTACCGGCTAGTTTTGGCTCACCACCGCCTTCATAGATGGGATTGCCGTAGGAAAGACCGATCCATGGTTTTACGCCCTGAGAAACGGCATCATTTACAATACTGTCAAGCCAGTTGAAATCGTGAACACCTTTCTGTTTTTCGCATCTCGCCCAGCCACCCTGTAAGCGGATGCGTTTCGCTCCTAATGGGCCGAGATATTTTTTATAAGAATGATAATCGGTGTAGTTCCGGTCAATAGTTTCTCCTCCTATCGACCAGGTTGAACCGGGAATATCTATCGCGTTGCGTGTTGCAAGTTTCCCTATCAAAGCAAAACCTTCCGGGCCTTCAGGGAACTGGGCAGAAACATGACCGGCTGTAACAAACATCGCCGCTGTGAGCGCGGAGATTTTCAAAATGGCTGCATTCATTAGCGTATAAGTTTCGGGTGGCCAACCATCAATTCACTCCGCTGATTCTCTATTTCGCCTATTCAATGATGTTGAACAATTATCCTATAAATCAATATTATTGAATTAATATTCAATAATGCAATATTAAACTGTTTGGATTATATTTGACAAAAAATATTGCAGATATTTTAAAAACGATGATAATGAATGCGTTTTCTATACTTTTTTTACTCACAATTCAATAATGCCAGAGTATGTTGAGTTCCTGCTCACCGGTTGATTCAACAATTGAATAGAAATATTCATTATTATTGAGTTTCTATTCAATCTAAACAGAAATGATACAGGTAATCAACAGGGCTTTCCAGATACTGGAATACGTGGCAAGACATAAAGACCGTGCATGTTCACTCTCAGAGATCGCGGAGAATATGCAGCTGAATCAACCGACATGCGCAAATATTCTGAAGACGCTGACAGACGCTAACTACCTTGAACATCTTGGCAGGAAAAAAGGATACCAGCTTGGGCCAATGATCTATCAGCTTACCGGAGATCTGTCCTATAATCAGAATCTTCTCCAGGTAGCCAAGAATGAAATGGAGGCATTAACAGGGAAACTTAACGAAACCTGCATACTGGGTGTATTGAGAAATCAAAAACGCTTCGTGATACACACTGTTAACAGCGACCAGGATCTGCAGGTCAGAAGCAGAACGGAACGCAACATATATGAAACAGCAAGCGGTCGTGTACTGATGGCTTTTCTGCCGGAGAAAGACCTGTCAGCATTGATCAATAGCATCGGCCTGCCATCTGAAGAAAACTGGAAAGGCTTAAAAACAAGAAAGAAACTGGAAGATGAGCTGGCTTTGATCCGTCTGAAACAAATGGCGGTCACCTTGTCACCATCACATATTGTTGGATTGGCTGTTCCCATTTTTAAAAACAATACAGTCATTGCGAGTCTCAGCATTTTCCTGCCGGAGAGCAGGTATAATGTAAAAGGAAAAGCTGACATGATCATCTCCTCCATAACGGACACCGCTAAACGAATTATAAAGCAACTGGAACATGTTAAAACTTAATTTACCACAAATGAGGCAAAACAAGTCAGACAGATATTTCGATGTATTGAAGAAGGATAACCTGCAAAACAGGGTCATCTTTTTTTTATTCTCGATCCTCCCCTTCGCAACAATTGCCCAGACCGGTTTATCTCAACATTCAAGCGAAACGCTTTCGCTGAACCGGGGATGGAAGTTTCACCTGGGTGATATTCCTTTCCCTGAGATCAAAGGACATAACATGACTTATTCCAGTGCCAAAGCCGGTAAATCCTGGGGGGCTGCGGCACCCGGTTATGACGATAAAGAATGGAGAGCATTGGATCTGCCGCATGACTGGGCCGTAGAGCAACCATTTGATTCCAATGCGAATGTTTCACAGGGATATCGCGCGCGTGGCATTGGCTGGTACCGCAGGAATTTCAAACTTGACCCCAACGATAAAGGCAAACATCTTGAACTGCAGTTTGACGGCATTGCCACACATTGCACTGTATGGGTAAACGGTACGGTCGTTCACCGCAACTGGAGTGGCTATACTTCCTTTTATATAGACATTACCGCGCTGGCTAAATATGGCGAAGAACATAATAATATTGCTATTCGCGTGGACGCTACGGCACAGGAAGGATGGTGGTATGAAGGTGCAGGTATATATCGCAATACATGGCTGGTGAAAAGATCGGCGGTTCATATTGCCACTAACGGAGTGTTTGCGCACCCTGTTAAAAAGAGCGGGAACAGTTGGGCAATACCTGCTGAAGTAATAATCGGGAATTCCGGTAAACAACCGGCTGATGTATCAGTAGATGTCACGGTAACAGATCATAAAGGCAAACAGGTGGCGCAACAACAAACTTACTTGCAGGTCCAGGCCCTGGATCAAACAGCAGCATCGATTTCACTTGATGTAAATGATCCTGCATTATGGTCACCGGAAAAACCAACATTGTATAAAGTTATCACCCGTATAAGACAACAGGGCAGGCTGAGTGACTCTATTGTTACAACCTGCGGATTCCGTTCCATCCGTTTTACAGCGGATTCGGGTTTTTACCTGAACGGCCAGCGTGTGAAAATAAAAGGTGTGTGCAACCACCAGGATGCGGCAGGTGTTGGTGTGGCCGTGCCTCCTTCCCTATGGGAATTCCGCTTGCGCAAGCTCAAAGAAATGGGAACAAATGCATATCGTTGCGCGCATAATGCGCCTTCCAAAGAATTTCTTGAAGCCTGCGACAGTATCGGCATTATGGTGATGGATGAAAATCGCAATTTCAATTCTTCACCGGAATATGTGCGCCAGCTGGAATGGATGGTTCGTCGCGACAGGAATCATCCTTCCATTATCTTATGGTCGGTCTTTAACGAAGAACCAATGCAGGGAACAGAAAACGGTTATGAAATGGTCCGGCGGATGAGTGCCGTTGTGAAGAGCCTCGATACTACCCGTCCGGTGACTGCTGCAATGAACGGAGGTTTCTTTGCACCCGTGAATGTTTCGCAGGCAGTGGATGTAGCAGGTTTTAACTATCAAATGAACCAGTATGATAATTTTCATCATACCAACCCTATCCTTCCATTAACAAGTTCTGAAGATGTATCGGGCCTTATGCAACGCGGCGTATATGTTACCGATAAGGAGGATCATTTGCTCGATTCCTATGACACACAAAAACCAGGCTGGGGATCGACGCACCGTGATGGGTGGAAAGCAGTTGCTGAGCGTGATTACCTCGCTGGGTGTTTTATCTGGACAGGCTTTGATTATCGCGGCGAACCAACACCCTATACCTGGCCAACTGCTGGTTCCAATTTTGGCATCATGGATCTCTGCGGTTTCCCCAAAGCTGCATACTATCTGCACCAGGCGCAATGGGTCAGTGAGAAACCGGTGTTGCACCTGATCCCTCACTGGAACTGGCCTGCTGACTCGATCGGCAAATTGATCAGGGTAATGGTTTTCAGCAATGCTGATGTGGTAAGACTTTCGCTTAATGGCAAATTGATCGGTGAACAGAACGTGGATCGTTACGAAATGAACACATGGTATGTACCCTACAAGCCGGGGAAGCTGGAAGTGATCGGATACAGGAACGGAAAAGCTGTATCAGGATCGATAACTGAAACAACTGGTGAACCGGTGGCGCTGCAGCTCATTGCTGACCGCTCTTCGATCAGTGGAGATGGGATCGATGCAGTGCCTGTTACCGTTCAGGCTATTGATGCAAAGGGCCGGGCTGTTCCAACGGCGAATATTCCTGTTACATTTAAGCTTACCGGTCAGGGTGAAATAATTGGGCTTGGCAATGGAGACCCCAACTCGCATGAACCAGAGAAGGGCAATGTCCGCAGCTTGTACAATGGTCTGGCGCAAGCGATATTGCAGACTAAAAGAAATGCTGTCGCCAATCTGACACTAACAGCCAATGCTACCGGTCTAAGGCCTGCCTCGATGATTATAAAAGTGAACACAGTTGCCCAACCTCCATCAGTGGCTGAATTTTCATCGGATCTGCTGCTGGATACCTGGCGTGTATCACCGGTGACATCCTCCAGGCCTGATCCTAACCAGGAGCTTGCAGCTAATGATATGAACAGTTGGGCTCCCGTAAGAATTGGTGAGTTGCAGAACATGAAAGAAGGAAAGTATATCGTATACAGGGCATCATTTATGCCCTATCGCCGCCATCAGCAAAATGGTGGAACTATCGAATTCAAAAACATCGCAGGCAAAGCGGAAGTATGGATCGATGGCAAACTATCAGCAACGAAAGATTCATTTGAAAAGAGAGATCTTCAGGTAAAATTCGCCGCGGGCAATGAAGAAAGAACAATCAATGTCCTCTTCGAAGCTATACCCGGAATGAAGATTGGACTGGAAGAAGTGGTGGTGGTCCGCTAAAATATGGTGTATTCGCAATTTCGCTATACCGGTGACCTCGAACACTATCATCGTTACACGAAAGTCGCTCCACAGAAAACATGGCAGCATATATTAAACGTTGTATAGCCGATAGTTTCAAAACTGACGCAGAATATTTTGGACTCTGCCCCTGTTTAGAATTTACTAAAATCCCCCTTAACAAACTTTTCGCCATACTGATCAATTAAGCGGCTATAAGCTTCGGCAGCGGTACCATTCCCCCAATCATAGATAGTAAATTCGCCGATACCCAGTCCTGTCTGATTCGTTTCGCCGCCATGTCCATAATTTTCCATCATGAAACCATAATCCTCATTTCCGAAAAAATCCCATTTATATTCCCATTGCTTTTTTGTTGCAGGATTGTCGGGGCTATACATCATCACAAATGAGGCCCGCAATGCTGAAAGACCTCTTTGCAGATACTCTTTGCTATTGCATACCATTCCATAATCAATGATCAGCCCCGCAAAAAGACTTTGGCGGGAATCGTTCCATTCCCCATCGGCATTCATTACGCCAAAACCGCCCAGGGTATGGACATACATATAAGGAGGTTGCCAGACAGCCTGTGTCATTAACAACTCATCTAAACTGCGCCGCCCACTCCGCAGATAACGTTTGTCGCCTGTAATTTTATAACAGCTCAACAAGGCTTCTGCTGTCCAGTAAATGGAAAGATTGTTCTGCTTGAACATATTGTTCCTTTTTACTTTTTTCCCGACGAGGTCGTCTGCGCCATACCTGCTGCATGACCAATAAGTTTCAAAATCTTCCCATTGACCAACAGGCATTATGTCCCGGACAACGGCATTCATTGCCTTAAGGGCGCATTCGAGAAAGCGCTTCTCCTTTGTAATGCTGTATAACTTCAACAAAAACGTTACTGACATGGAAGTTTCGGGAGAGTTATTCAGGTGCTGCAATGGTTGCAGCGTTTCCGTTGACAGCCATGCCGGGAAAAATCCATCCGGCTCCTGTATTTTGATCAGCGCTTCTGCATAGGCTGACGCATATTCAAGTAATCGCCTGTCTTTTTCCAGTTCTGTGTACCAGTCAAGCATCTGCGATGCTGTAAAACTCATATCCAGGATATGAAAGGGTGATTCTTTTGCGCTCCAGGAATAAGGATTCCGGTTGGAGTTCCCAAAATAAAAAGTATTCCATCCTGTTGAACGGGTATATTTTTTTCCGTTCTCTTCAACTTCTTTCATTTCGGTTGCGATCACGCTATAAAAGAATCCGTTTTTTTGTGGAAAAGAGAGAGCCAGCTCTTTTGTTTTTAATGCATAGCCCATCAGCAGGCTATCCTTATTCCGTCTGGCATAACGGTACAACCCTGAAGCGGAACGCAAGGAGTTGAACCATGCCTGGTTCCAGACAGACCTGAATTCCCGTTCATTCACTATTCCGTTGTAATTGGGGCTCTGGGTTACATTCACAATGAATACCGGGGCGCCCATTTCTTTTCCATTCAATGAAATATCCTGCCAGACGCTCTTTTTCCATGTGTTGAATGCCCAGTTATACGTTTGCGTTGCATAAGATCCCAGATCCTTATGCAGCAAGGGTTCCTCAGCATTAAACAATGGCAGGCCCCATTTTTCCCAGAAGAAAGCGCCGGGCTTTCTCCAGGGATTGAATATATTTTCCTGATCATTGGCTACCATTATATAAAACCCATATTCTATTTTTCCGGAAGGATAAACAGCCCCGGGCTGACGGACAAAAAGCACATGTTCCTTTACTCTTGATCTGCTCATGCCAAGGGTCAGTTTATTCCGGGGAGCATCCATATCCATATACCACTCTGCCGGTGATCCTTTTTTCAGGATATCAAGATCCGGTATGATCACTATCTGTTTTCTTGCAGAAGCGACGATCATTACCGGTGATCTGAATACATGCTGAGCTGCTATATGATCATCATCCGGTGTTAAATGTGTTGAATAATTAAAAGCAGGTGTGAAATCCGGAAATATATTGATCTGAACATCATCCTGCGCTACCGGATCTGGCAGCTCCCATGTAACATGAGCCCTGATCACATTTTTAGAGATCACATTATATTCAACAACAGGTTTGCTATTGCCGATCTTATCAAACCGGACTGCTTTGATATAACTGGCTATTGCTGGAGCCACCTGTCCGTTTGACTGCCCGGCGCCGGTCAACAGAATGCAGATAAGCAAAGCCAATGATCTGGTCATATCTTTTGATTTGAATGGTACAATGAACGCTGTGTTAAAATTGGACGTATCCCGGGTTTTGTTTTACCAATGTATTGGTCTGCCCTTCCGTATTGGGAAGCGGCGCAAGCAGATCATGAGCGTCAATAACAAGGCTTTCAGCCGGAAATTCTTTTGCCAGGTTTGCGTTGATGATACTGATCGCTTTTGTCTGATCCAAACGGAGGAGATCAAACCATCGCTGACATTCAAATGCCAGTTCAACCTGCCTTTCATGCATCAGCTTGTCCGTAAATGTTCCCGGCGTAGCTGCACTGATAACAGCGAGGCCGGCGCGGGCCCTTACCTGGTTGATAAGTCCATATGATTCGGCGGATTCTCCTAACGCTTCCGCCAGCATCAGCAACGCATCCGCATACCGCAACACCGGAAAATTATTATTGGCGTCATTCCCTGTTTTTACACCCGGGTCTCTGAACTTAATAATATAGGGCCTGCCACTGGGATCAACTGCAATGGAAGCAGCGCGGCGCGTATCTCCCGCTTCGTATGCGTCAATAAGGTCTTGCGTGGGAGTATTGGGTGAAGTGCTGCGGTTGTCGCCACCCGGAACACCAATGGATATAGGCGCAAAAAAGTTCCAGAATGGCGATCCGTTCAATGGCGGAAGGAATTGAATTTCAAATATGGATTCAGCGGAGTTTTTTGTAGCCGGATTCCACAAGTCAGCATAAGCGGGCAACAGCGAATATAACGTGCCGGGCTTTACTACCTGCCGCAACGCTGTTACAGCAGAAGGTTTGTCTCCTTTCTGCAGTTGCGCTTTACCCAGCATGGCGTACGCGGCACCCGAAGTAGCCCTGCCCACATCTGCCCCTGTATAAGCGGGTGGGAGATCTGCTGTTGCAATGGCAAGGTCACCAAAGATCTGACCGTACACTTCATCCACTGTAGCTCTTGCAAGGTCGTTGTCACCGCTTAAGGAAACAGTTTCCTTTAAACGCAAGGGAACACCGCCAAAATCATTAACCAGTTTGAAATAAACATGTGCCCGGATAAAGTAGGCTTCTGCCACCAATTGCTTTCTCCTGGTCTCATCCATTTCAACACCAGGCCCCTTGCCAATGATTGCATTGCATAGATTAATGCAGTTGTAGGCACTTGCCCAGAAACCGGTCACCGTGGTATTTCCTGATTCTGCTGTAAAATTATCAATGGCCCTGTGCTCTGTCTGCAAACCGAATTTCTGGTGCACATTATCAGATCTTGTTTCTTCGAGATTGTACATCGCCAGCTCCCAACTGACATACATGTCTTTCTGGGCAGAGTATGCTCCATATATAGCTGCTGTAAGATCTGCTTCGGTCTTAAAGAACTGGTCTTTGGGTATCCTGTCGATTGCCACTACATCAAGAAAATCTTTTTTGCATGAGCAAAACAGGATAATGCACAATACATTTATAACAAGCCATCTTTTCCCTGGATATATATTATTTACGTACATGGCAATGTTTTTTAAAATGAAAAATTAAAACCTAATGTAAAAACCCTCGGAATGGGCGCGGTAGGCACGGAGTTAAGACTCAATGTTCTTCTGTCGGCAAATATTTGCGTATCAAAACCATTCCTTACGGCTTGCGGATTACCACCTTCATATTTCTTAAAAGTGTAAAGGTTTTCTATGGAAATATAAGCCCGCAGTTCATTAAGCCACAATTTTTTGCTGATGCTTTCAGGAAACGTATAAGAAAGGTTAACATTCCTGATCCGTAAAAAATCGGTTTTCTGCACTTCCCAGGATGATACGGCTCCTACATCATTATATCCTGCTCTTGGAACCAGCCCATTGCCGGGATCTGCTTCGGAAATATAACGGCCATCATAGAAGTAAGTGCTCATATTGATATTGTAATGGTGAAGGCTCATGATCTGGTAGACGAAGTCGAGGATCTTTGCACCCGCCTGGCCTTGCAGCAAAGCTGAGAACCGGAAGTTCTTGTACCGTAGGTTTGTATTGATGCCGTATATCCATCTTGGGTTATTATCACCTACCAGTACGCCATCCCCGCCATTGAAGGCATCAATAAATCCATTGCCATCTGCATCCAGGAATTTATAATCGCCGGCTTTGTCGCCTACTCTTCTGGCAACGCCTTCATCAATATCTTTCTGACTAAGTATCCCGATCTGTCTCAGTGCATGCTCCTGTTCCAATGGTCCTCCGATCTCAGTAACGAGAACATTAAAGAACTGGCGAAGAGGAGCACCGGTAGGTCCAAGCTTTAATACTTTCTGACGCAGGTGTGTTACATTAAAACCAATATCCCAGTCAAAATCTTTCTTATTGATCACATTGACGTTCACTGTTAATTCATAGCCCCACTTTCTCATGCTGCCGATATTCTGAAGGTTTGATCCATAACCGGTAGAAGGAGGAACATTCACCGCCAGCAACAATCCTTTAGAAAGATTATTGAAATAATCAAATGTCAATGAAACGCGGCTGAACAATCCCAGGTCAATACCTGCATCAAACTGGTTTGCCTTTTCCCAGGAAAGATCAGGGTTGCCAGGGTCGGCATTTACATATCCAACCACCTGGTTATTGCCAAATGAATGATTGACCGAACGAAGGCTTGCCTTGGAAGTGAAATCGCCTATGAAATTACTACCTGTACTTCCATAGCTCACCCTGATCTTTGCGTTATTGATGGCGCGACTATCCAGCATGAATTTTTCGTTGGACAAATTCCAGGCTGCTGCCACAGAGGGGAATACTCCCCAGAGGTTATTGGTACCAAAACGTGAACTGCCATCCCTGCGGACAGTGGCAGTGAGCAGGTATTTATTCCTGAATGAATAGTTTGCTCTCGCCAGATAAGATATCAGCGTATTACCTGATGCTCCGGAAAAAGCACTTTGATTAGAACCAAACCCAATGGTTTGTCCCAGGTTACCAGAGAAATTATTTGCATTGGCACCTACGATCTCGTAATCCACTTTTTGTGATGTGTAACCAACTACCACATCCAGTTTATGATCATCATTGAAAGTAGCGGCATAATTGAGTGTGTTTTCATTTAACCAGTTAACTGTCCTTGCAGAATTAAGTTCCAATCCGATCACAGGATAAAGCGCTTGTCCTCTCATCCCTTTTTTCTGGAAGAGCCTGTATCTTTCATCAGTAATGTTTGCGCCTATGGTGGTTTTAAATGTCAACCCTTTCAATACCTCCACCTGGAGATAAGCATTGGAAAGAAGGAAAAAATTCTTTTGTGTCCGCCTGTAATTGTCAGCAATGGTCAGCGGATTTACCATTTCATTGGTCAGAATGCCGAATGTATTTGGGTCTGAAGGAGTGCCATCTGAGTTGTATACCGGAATAATTGGGGGAAGCAATACAGCTGCACCGGTAAGAGAAGAGAAATCATCATCTGGTGCGCTCAGTTTTTGCACCGTGAAATTTGGAGCGATGTTCATCCCTATGGATATCCGTTTGGATGGTTTGTAATCAACTTTCATCCTTGCGGAATATTTATCAAAACCGGAATTCAGCAGGATATCCTCCTGATCAAGATAACTTCCGGAGAACAGGTAAGATAATTTATCGGTCCCACCTGAAATGGTAACTCCATAATCCTGGAAAGGAGCCGTCCTGTAGATCACATCCTGCCAGTTGGTGCTGGTGCCATCCCAATTGGTTATCCATGAAGGAATAGCAGTGCCGTTAAACTGTGCTTTTTCCTTATACCATTGTACATACTGAGCACCGTCCAGCACATCATAGTAATCATTTTTATTGGCTTTGGAAAAGCCGGTTTTAAGGCTTACGTCCACTCTTGCCTGACCTGACTTTCCTGATTTGGTAGTAATGATAACAACGCCATTGGCGCCTCTTGATCCGTAGATCGCCGTGGAAGAAGCGTCTTTCAGGATGTCAACCGACAGGATATTGGAAGGGCTGATAGCAAGGGCATTCAAAGCATTTGTTGGAAATCCGTCCACGACATAGAGTGGATTTCTATCACCGGAGATAGTACCGATGCCGCGGATGGTTATCGCGGAGGTATTGCCAGGCCTTGCACTTCTTGGGGCCACATCTATTCCGGCAGCCATGCCCGCAAGGGCGTCTTCATAGGAACTGACGGGACGTTGATCGATCTGTGCAGCAGAAACCGAAGCAATGGAACCTGTAAGATCTTTTCTCCGGCGCGTTCCATATCCTACCACCACCACGTCGTCGAGGTTTTGAACATCTTTTTCCAATTGAGCTGTGATGCTGCTGTTCCCTCCCACCGTGATTTCTTTTGAAGTATAGCCTTTAAAGCTCACTACCAAAATCGGGTCAACCGCATCACCAGGAATATTAATGGAAAATGAACCGGCATTATCCGAGATAACAACCGCGTTGGTATTTTTCAGGGTTATCGTTGCCCCTTGTAATGGAGCACCTTCTTTTGTAAGAATTTTACCGGTGACAAGCTTGTTCGCTCCTGATTGAGCATTTACTCCATTCATGAATGAAGCAACAAGCAATAGATAAAACAGAACAGTCCAGGGCAGGAGCCGGAAAGTTTTGCTCCTTTGCCAAAAATGTCTTTTTTTCACAGTAGCTAGTTTTCGTTAGTTAGAAAATACAGTAACGGTGGTGCCTCTAACACTACCCCACTGTCGTTTTGATTAGTCAGTCATTCAGGTAATGACTGGCTTTTTTTTTACACAGGCCTATGTTTTCATTTTGATTTTTTTAAGTATTAATAATTTATTTTTTGACCTAATGATAGTTCATTGAAACCTGCTTAATTCCAGCCGTTTTGCCCGTGCCCCATACCGCATACCAGAAAATAAAAGCAAAGCAAAGAAGGGGTATGATAAACCCGGTGGCCATTGTTGAATGATCGGCAATAACACCCATTACCGGCGGACAAAATGCACCACCAGCCACAGCCATCACCAGGAAAGCAGATCCCTTTTTTGTAAGCGTGCCCAGATCGGCAACACCCAGGGCAAAAATGGTGGGAAACATGATCGACATAAAAAAGTACGTGGAGAACAGTGCAACAACAGAAAGCCAGCCAATATCCATCATCACGAGCACAACAAGAAACGTATTGATAATAGCATAGATGGCGAGCAGGTGCTGCGGCGACACAAACTTCATCACGTAAGACCCCGACAGCCTGCCTATCCAGAATAATCCCATTCCTCCAATAGCCAATATAAGTGATGCAGCCTGCTCATTGTTTTTGGGGGTAAATATCTCACCAAAATAACCCAGGTTGGCCATCATCCCCTGAACAGGAGTTTTCAGATCGTGTATTGCATCGATCACATAATTGATGAAAAAAGAATTGGTGCCGGTTTGAGCGGCAACATAAAGGAACTGCGCTATCACGGCCACAATAAAAGCCGGATGTTTCAAAAGATTACGCATGGGCGGATTGGCATCAGCCTCCGATTCACTTTTTTGTTCTATCTCGGGCAGCTTTATCAGCATAAAAACAATGCCTACGACCACCACTATGCAACCTATCATCATATAGGGTGTGACCAAGGAACTGAACTTATTGGTTTCATTCTTTGCTTCCGAACCAAAAATGAACAGTCCGCCGATCAATGGTCCCAGGATCCAACCCAGCCCGTTGAATGACTGCGAAGTATTGATACGCCTTGCAGCTCCGTCTTTGGAGCCCAATACAATAGAGTACGGATTTGCCGCTGTTTCTAAAAAAGCAAGCCCGCAGGCAAGGATAAACAGCGCCACTAAAAAAGGTATAAATGCTTCGAGCTTTGCAGCAGGATAAAAAAGGAATGCTCCGATAGCAAATAGCGCCAGCCCGAAAATAATACCGCGCTGGTAGCCATATCGCTTTATAAACAGACCGGCAGGTATGGCCATCGCGAGATAGCCGATGTACAGGGAAAACTGAACAAAACCTGATTGAGCCTTTGATACATGAAGCAGGTCCTGGAAGTGCTTGTCCAATACATCAAGAAATCCATGGGCAAAGCCCCACAGCAAAAACAAACTGCAGATAAATATGAATGGTAAAAGGTAGTTGATACCGTTTTCATTCCTGAATAGAGAAGTATTTCTTTTTGATTTCATTTTCCTGTTTTTGAAAAGCTATCGCAATTACTTTTTGTTGTTCAGGGTTATTTATATATGGGACCATACGTATCACATGCACGGTAATCACTTCCCTCGTCATCCATTCCGAAACTCTTCCATGCAGACGGGCGGAACAGTCGTTCCTCTTCTACATTGTGCATGCAAACGGGCACTCTAAGCATGGATGCAAGCGTGATCAGATCATGGCCAATATGTCCGTAACTGATCGCACCATGATTCGAACCCCAGTTAGCCATTACCGAATAAACATCACGGAAAGCTTCTGTTCCTGTCAGTTTTGGAACGAACCAGGTTGTAGGCCAGGAATAGTCAGTCCTCATATCCAATACTTCGTGTACTGCCCCGGGAAGTTCAATACTATACCCTTCAGCGATCTGAAGCACTGGCCCCAATCCTTTTACCAGGTTCATCCTGCACATGGTTACCGGCATGCCACCACGGGTAGTAAATTTGGAAGAATAACCGCCGCCCCTGAAGTATCCATTGTTAGCAGGATACCAGGTCGTAGCTTTCAAACATGCATCAACTTCTCCCTGCGAAATTTCCCAGAAGGGTTTCATGACGGGTGAGCCATTCCTGTGTTGCATTCCGCTTCCATCCAATGTGGCGGAGCCGGAATTTATCAAATGAATAAATCCTTTTGCTGCATCTCCTTCAGGTTGCCATCCTGTAACTCTTTTCACTGCATCGGGGCTCCAGTAGGTTCTTACATCAGCAAATATCTGTGCGGTATTGGTCAAAAGATATCCCAGCAACATACTCACTCCGTTCATGGCGTCATTCTCTGTTGCTACGAGATACGGAGCCCTGGTCCCATTCCAATCAAATGACGAATTGAGTATGGCTTCTGCAAAATCGCCATTGGGCAAGAAATCTGTCCATTGACGCTGCCCCTGAAACCCGGACAGGATGGCTTCATGCCCGTGGGCTTCTTCTCCAAATCCTTTCTCCGCCAATTTCCTGTTGCCTGTCATGAGATCCCGGAAGATCATGGTCATTTTGATAACGAATTCCCAATCCCTGTCTTTTTGTTCACGGGTAAACTGCTTTTCTTTCGGGTTAAGATCTTCTCCTTCCTTACAGTTTTGCCGTACCCATGCCTGAGCTTTTTTAAACTCCGCTTCATCATATATCTTCTTTTCAATTCTTCGCAATATCTCAGATGAATCAATATATTCGGTACGCATACCGAGATAAGACTGGAAGAAATCATTATTAACGATAGACCCGGCAATGCCCATACTTACTGAACCAATAGCGAGATATGATTTTCCTTTCATGAGGGCAACTGCCAGTCCCGCCCTGGCAAAAGACAGTAACCGTTCTTTTACATCAGCAGGGATCTGCTGATCCCCCATATCCTGTACATCCCTTCCATAGATCCCAAAAGAAGGCAGGCCAAACTGGTTGTGCGCGGCCAGGGTAGCAGCGAGATAAACGGCACCGGGTCTTTCTGTTCCATTAAATCCCCAGATAGCCTTTGGTAATGCCGGGTTCATATCCATCGTTTCGCTGCCGTAACACCAGCAGGGTGTTACAGATAATGAAACACCCACGTTCTCTTTCTCAAACTTGCGGGCACAATCACCGGCTTCCTTTACGCCACCGATACATGAATCTGCTATTACGCATTGAACCGGCGATCCGTCAGGATACCGGAGTTCGCTGACATATAATTCAGCTACAGCTTTTGCCATATTCATCGTTGTTTCTTCCAACGATTCTCTTACACCGCCCAAACGGCCGTCGATAATTGGCCTTATGCCGATTTTAGGGTACATTATTTCTTTGGTTTATTTTTAAAAACATTGTTGATTTCTTCCAGAGACACACCCAATACTTTTTGAGCAATGCTGCTTAGCTGATCTTTATTCCCGGAAAAATGAAAAACATCATGCTGATGCACCAGGCTTTCGCGCGGTTTTAATGCGGCAGCAGGTGATACGCTTTCAATTTCATAAAAGGGCCCCATTTGAGATCCGTCAGCCAGCGGGCCGTCGTTATAAGCGTTCATCGCATCACCACTGAATACAGGTTTTCGGGTGTTCCACTCCTGGTTAAGATATTTAGCTGCATTATCAACAGTAAAACGTGTTATGGTAAGCACATTATTAGTTTCATCATAACTGCCGGCAAAGGGCAAAACATGTGCAGGCACAACTCCAAGCTTTCCCCTGCTTTTGCCATCTGCCTTAAAGAACAGGGTATTGCCGGTAAGCATGATCCTGTCTGATGGGATCTCACCAAAATAATCTGTGGTCGCTACCTTTGTTTTATTGTCAGCCTTTTTATAAGGGATCACGATAGTGGTAGAAGCTGAAGGGTTGAACATATCGAGTATCCATATACAGGGCATGCCAGTTTTTTCCGTCCATTCCTCTTCTCCGGTATTGGTCAGTTTATTTGCAGTGGAGTAACCAACATACTTTACCGAGTCGCCTAATTTAATTGACAGGTCTTGTTCGATCTGCTGCGGCATTAAAATAGTAACCGATCGGTCTATGTTCAGGTCCAGCGATGAGCCGGCATAATTTTTCAACCGCATTTGCTTTTTAAGCGATACTGCATGGTCATTGACAGCTGCTACCTGCCAGGCTTCCGTGTCAATAGGAGATGGTGTTTTCCAGTTGTTGAATACCATGGAATCCCCGGGTTTAAAATAGAGGGAGTACTTACCGCCTTCGGGCCCCAGCCACAATCTGTTTTCACCGCCATAAGCATTCATATGCGGATCAACGGGAGCGGTGAATGCTTTGTAATTGATCCAGCCAAAGCTCATTCCATTCTCACCCGAAGCACCGGAGGTAAACACTTTTCCCTGGTATTTTGGAGAAACGAGAACAAAAGCATTCCCGGTTTTCAGTTGGACCAGTGAAGTATCGTGTTGCTTTAAAAACTGAAGATCATAACCAAGCGTTCCTTTCTCAGAATTACCATGCGCTTCTTTTTGATTATGCGCTTCTTCATTTGCCGGTTGATTATTGCAGGATGTAACCATAGTTGATCCTATTAAAATGCCAAGTATTATTGCCTGTTTCATTTAGGTGATTTGTATGTGTTAGTTTACTTCCAGTTGTTCGCGGCCTTTCAGTTTCGGAAACCCTGCATGCGGTTCCCGCTGATACCAGTACGCAACGGTGATGATGTCTGACTGTTGCGGCAGATAGAGTCCGCCGTGCCTCCATCCGAGGTCCTGGATGGTGACTTTCAGATCGCCATCAAACCTTACCGGGTCCATGATATGCCAGCGGTACATGCCAAAACGTTGCTGGGATTTATACAATCCATCCGGACGGATCACCTGGTGCAGTCCGGAATAGGCAGTGGAAAATTCCTGGTATTGATGAGTGACCCTGTTCTCAAAATTGTAGGAGCCACAGAAGTAATCTTCAGTACCTGTTCCTACCACAGTAGCATATTCCTTATCGCCGTCAATGAAGAACTTTACTTCCCCTTCACCCCACCAGCCATTGTTGCTTACACCAACTCCCATGTATGTTCCAACGTAGTGCCCCTTTCCTTTTATGCCATCTATAATTACATGCTCCGCACCTTGCGTTGGATTGGAACGGCGGTACTGCGCATGAAAATAAGCTTCATCCTCACCTACTTCTGTAAGAGTATAATTGATCTGGTAATACAAGGTCATTTTTTCAGTTGGATTGATATTTTCCATTGTCACTTTGCATTTTTTCCGGAAGGGCATTTTCCAGTAACAATTGAAGGCGCTGCCGGGATTCACCGCAACAGCCAGTGAATTTAACGGAGCAAACTCGTTCCATCCCATGCCGAAGAAAGCGCCTACAGGGGCTTCTATAGAAGGCGTTTTTTCATCGTCCCAATAAAAGCGAATGATTGAATAATTCCAATTACCCGTTGGTGTCATCCAGATCTGCTGGATAGCGCCGGGTCCTTCCATTTCAGCAATGGTGATTGTTTCACCGGCTTCGATATATATATACGGGTTCACCTTCCAGCCTTTTCCCAGGTCTTCGGCAGCATGGTGCGCATTGGCAACATTTTTCCTGTCCTTATCTTTTACGGGATCAGCCATCCCGCCTTTGCTTTTTTCGCCGGTGAAATTTTCAGGACTGATGGATCGGGTTTTTGCATCAGATAACCTGGACAGGTTGGAGAGGTTCATGTCCAGTCCATTGAATTTTTGTTGTGCATAGATGGTAAAACAGCAACTCAGGCATGCGATGAGCATAACTTTCTTCATAACGCAATCGTTTTTTTACATGTTAGTAATCGTGGAATAATAAAAGGGCAGGATCGAATGGCCGGTGGAAGAACTGAAGCCCGGAACTACGGCAGGAATGTTCATCGTTGGCAAGCAGCAGATTCCATCACAGTCAATTTAATCAGTGATAAAAGTTTAAACGTTTAAGCAATCTTCTAAAAAATAATATCCTCACTTACCCTCACGGCAGGATTCTCTCACTACCAGTTTGGGATCGATAATTATATGGGACACGATATCTGTTCTTTCTTTTTCGTCCTTTTCTTCTTTTTCAATTGAGCTTAGCTGTTTCATAATCAGCTTTACGGCTTCTTTTGCGATCCTTGAGGTCGTTTGATCAATGTAGGTAATGGGCGAATAAAAAAAATCAAATGCTTCGCTTTCGTCAAAGGCTACCACTCCAAGGTCATCAGGTACGATAAGTTTTCTTTTTACAATTTCTTTCAATCCAAGAACAGCGAGCGAGTTGGTAGCGAATAAAAACGAGTCGGGTCTTCCTTCTTTCTTATCCAGCAGTCTTCCCATGATCTGTTCAATATCCCTTTCTATATTTTCATAGCTGCTCTCCATAATGCTATCTTCACCGGAATGGATTTTGAGGTCCTTAAGCGCTTCGAGAAATCCTGCCTTTCTTTCCATCATATGTGGCAGAGGAGTTTTATAAGCAATCATGCTGACCCGCTTAAACCCTTTACCGGCAAGATGTTCAACTGCCTTATAGGATGCTTCGAAATTATTTATGCGCACTGTATTGACGTCCAGGTCGGGATAATACCTGTCTATCAGCACCAATGGAACACCTGTTTTTTTCACCGCTTTTATCTGGCTCTCCGTGTTCACCGTCGGAGCAATGATCAACCCGTCGATCTGTCTTTTAAGAAATGTATTGATCAGGGTTTGTGATTTCTCCGCACTTTCATCCGAGCTACCGATAATAAGCGTATAATTATTTAAACTGGCTTCATCTTCTATGATCCTGGCAATATTGCTAAAGAACGTGTTGGAAATATCCGCGACTATTAATCCGATCGTGCGTGTCTTTCCGCTTTTCAAACTGCGGGCGATCAGGTTGGGCTGATAATTCAACTCCTTTGCCGCTTCCCTGATCTTAACGACTGTCTCTTTCCCAACCCTTGCTTCCTTTTCCTTATTATTTAAAACGTATGAAACTAATGCTGTTGAAACGCCAACGTGTTTTGCCAGATCTTTTATCGAAATCTTTTTTTTCACAGGAGTTAAGGTATGCTTAATCGTTTAAACTACAAAATATTTTTTGTTCTTTCTACCAGGCTTCTCACATTAAAGCAGCAAAAAGCACAAAGTATATCTGTTATTAAAAAATCCTTAAACAGCTTAACAGGTATCGTATATCCTTCCCCTCATTCCGCTTGTCTTCAGATTAAAAAATTCAGGTAATTACTTTGCCGGTAAGTTTTTACCGATAAGACGGATGGCTGTACTATTGTACCTGAAATCTGTATTGTTTCGATCCGGATCCGGGTGAAATTTATATGGAGACGCTCATATTAATTCGGCTTGTTGCCATACTATCTTCAGTAAACCGGCCCAGAGCTCTATATTGCTGATACCGGTCGCCATAAATGACAGTTTTTGCTCTGTCGGGATAGTACCAGCTATCAAAGCCCTGGCCCATCGCTGCCATTGCTTCTTCAACTTTTCCGTATTGCCCTGCAACAGTAGCTGCGAACATCGCTGCGCCCAGTGCGGCTGTTTGATCTGACTTGTTTATTTTGATCGGCATGTTCATTATATCAGCCAGCATTTGCATGATAAACGGCGATTTTCTTGCTACGCCCCCGATACCGATCAGTCCTTTTATTGGAATAGATTGCTCCTGGAAGCGCTCTGAGATAGCTTTTGCGCCGAAGCAGGTTGACTCAACGAGTGACCGGAAAATGGACGGCGCATCTGTACCAAGATGAAGCCCTGTCACTGCAGCTTTCAATAAGGCATTTGCATCCGGCGTTCTTCTTCCGTTAAACCAATCGGTACTTAGTTCCAGCTGCCTGTTCACGGGGATCTGAGCTGCCATCCTGCTTAGTTCCGGAATAATCTCGTTTATTGCACCCGTAATTGCAGCCGGTGAAAGTTCCACTCCATGCAAATGCTTCAGCGGCCAGGACAATACCTGTTTGAACCAGGCATATACATCACCAAAAGCTGACTGTCCCGCTTCCATACCGGTCATACCGGGGATTACAGAACCATTAACCTGACCGCAAATACCCTCCACAAATTTTCCTTCCATCTGGCCGGAAGGCGCCACCAGCATATCGCAGGTGGAAGTGCCCATCACCTTACTGAGATAATAAGGTTCGATCTGACCGCCTACCGCAGCCATATGCGCATCCATTGCGCCGATACCGACCAGCACATCCGTGCTTAATCCCAATTTTTCCGCCCACTCGGCACAAAGCTTGCCTGCAGATTGATCGGCGGCATACACTTTCTTATACAGCCTGTCAGCAAAGCCTGCCAAAACCGGGTCCATTGCTGTAAAAAAAGAATCAGGAGGAAGGCCACCCCATTCTTCAGACCATAAAGCCTTGTGACCTGCTGTGCAAACACTCCTCTTCATTTCACTTACATGCCGTTTTCCTGTTAAAAGAAAAGGCATCCAGTCGCAATGCTCCACCCAGGAATAACAGGCCTTAGTTATCTTTTGATTTGTTTTAAGCACATGCAGAAGTTTTGCCCAAAACCATTCTGATGAATACACGCCTCCTACATACTTAAGATAATTTACTTTTTGCTTCATGGCGTGTTCATTAATAGCGGCAGCTTCTCCGGCGGCAGAATGATCTTTCCATAATACAAACATAGCATCCGGGTCATCGGCAAATGCATCATGAAATGATAGCGGTATACCCTGCTCATCAACAGCTACCGGCGTTGAACCCGTAGTATCGATCGACAAAGCCACGATATTGTTGCGCACGAAAGGCCCAGCTTCTTTTAGGCATTGGCGCACGGTATAGATCAACCCTTCGGTATAATCGGCAGGGTGCTGACGGAACTGCTGCAAGGAAACATTACAGTACAACCCATCTCCCCATCGTGGATAATTCAACGCAGCAGACGCAACTTCCTGTCCATTGTCTGTTCTTACAATTATGGATCTTACGGAATCTGTTCCATAATCCACCCCTATTACAAATTTTTCAGAACTCATATAGCTAATCGTTTGCTTAATCGTATAAGCAAAATACGGAAAAAAACGTTCCGTCTTTGTTTTTTCTCATTTTCCCGCAAAATCATTATTAATTTTCATTACCAGAATGACTACGAAAGTTGCACATAAACTATTACGCAAAGAAAATAGTGATGGCATGTAAATTTAAACCTGTTTGCCATGACATGATGATCGACAAACATATTGTCAAACCTGGAACATCAAACGTATTATGTTTGAAAAGAAAGCAAGGTTGAATGCGGTCTTTCGGAACTGGCAGGAAATAACCTTAAAACACTACCGGAATAACGAGGACTCTCCGTTTTAAAAATCAGAAAACCGGATGGCGCCATACACCCGCCGGCAGATTTTGATCATAAGGAAGATCTGAGGAAAAGCATTGAGCAAAAGCTTGACTAAGTTCGGGTTGCAGGCAGAGACCAGGATTCAACGGTAGTATAAATAACTGTTAAGCAATAATTATCTACTTGTAGAAATGAAATCCGCATTAAACATATCGCGTCTTTTCCGGGATGTGGACCTTAATGCACTTGACCTTAAAAAGTACAAGAGTTTAATTATTCCAGGAGCTCTGTTTGCGACTACCGCTGAAACTTTTGATCAGGACATTCTTCGTTTAGAAAGCATTTATTCACACCGACAAATACTGGCAGAGTTAAAAGCACAAAAGAGCGTATCAGCAACAAAGTATGCTCGTTGGTAGCAGATCGCCACAATGGCGCGCCGTTTACACTGTTTTCAAAATGAACATAGTTTCTCCCCTTCTTTTAAGTATAATTCAACAATTGCAATCTCCGCCAGGTCTGGCGCATGCGCATCTTGGCGGGGGAACCAGTCCAGCAATTCGTTTTAACCACAGAAAATCAATCGACATAGACCAATCAACTATTCGCGGAACAGATCAGGAGCGCCTGTTATCCCTGCGATATAAATGATCAGTATATATTTCTCCGTTTTTTCATGACCCTGCATATCTATCACCGCTCTCTCTACCTCCAAAGAAATACATACCTCCTCCGGAATACAAAACCATCTTGTGAATCTGCATGCATCAGAAAGAGAGGCCGTATACACCATACAACGCTTTGTTTTCAATACTCTTCGCAAAATTCGGCGTCTCTTCACGATTATGAACATCAGACGCTTCCTGCCTCGATTTTGCAGCAGCTGCCAGACTGATACTATGTGCATCAATAAATTCAAGGAATTCAGGCGTTGCCGTTGCATGGATCGTATTAATATAGCGTGAAGTATTGTCATCAATACGCTCTGCCTTCAGCTCCCATAGCACCTGTACCGTGGATCTTCCATTGGAGGTGATCGTATCAGAAACAGACAACATCCGGCAGTAGTCCCGCTGATGAACAGTTGCCACATAATGCTGGATCACCAGTGCATTTCCGATCGTTTCTACATTGATGGACATAGGCTGACCATCGATAGTAAAGCTCGCTCCCGCACCTATATGATTGACCGAACAACGCTGGTATTCCGCATCAGGCAGGTTCAGCAGCCAGCCTGCGATATCTATTTTTTCAAGAGGCGCATTGATGACTGCACTTACCGAAGACGATGAAAGCATATTACCAGGTGTTTGCAGGATCTCTTTGTTCACTTTTTGTTTTGCCGGGGCGGGTGCTAATGTTTGTGCCATGCTTTTGTTGTTTTAGTTGAGTATTAATAGTTGTGATTTGTAATGGCTTTATTGCCGTTGACATGTCGAAACTACAATTCAGACCCAGAGATAAGGCATTCATTCGTTTAGCTCCGTTAATGGATCGTTGAACAGGAAATAACAGCCGTTGAATTACATATTTGTGCTTTTGCAGAAGAGATACACAAGCGAGCTATATTGTACTGCCGTCGGCCCGATACTATTTTAGTGGTTTCAACCGCGAAAGAATGGGTATTTCATTTTCCTTTTACTCTTTAAAGCGGGAAAAGCAGGATTGGCTTTCTCAATTGTGAAACTTCAATTCGCAAAAGTCTTTTCACGCATCACGGGTACGTGCAACCTCCGGTCTACACATCGGTTTCGAAGAAACCTTCCACTTGCTGACTTTCGTTTTCAGCACATGCTTTTTCTTTTCAATCCGGATTTGAGTCCCTGTACGCCTGAGGCCAGGAGCCAATGCAAAAGGATGGTTGCCTCAACTAAGGCAACCACCCTTCCTGTTTATAATTGATTAAAACGATCAGATCGAATAACCTCCAATCTGATTCATATTATTCACCTGTCATTTATGAAACACCAGCAGCCGGATTTCACAAGACAGGCAAATCAGTTACTTGTATATTCCCGCTGATAATTCAATGGAGTCTTATTAGTGATCTGTTTGAAATATTTATGAAAACTCGCAAAGTTCTGAAAACCGCTTTCGAAACAAATCTGTTTTATACTCAGCCGGTTTTCAAGCAACAACTTGCAGGCTATTCCCACCCTGATCTCAATGAGGAAGTTTGAGTAGGTCTTTCTTGTTTTTGATTTAAAATACCGGCAGAAAGAGTTAGGGCTCATATTGGCAACCGATGCGATTTCCTCCATATGTATTTTTCGCTTATAGTTAGCGAACGAATACTGGTAAATACAATTTATGCGGTCATTTTGCACTTCCTTTAAATTTTGGCGGAATCCCAGCGATGAAAGTATTTTAACCTCATCAGAACCCGCGATCAGATTCAGCGCCTCAATAAGCAGCAATAGCTTTTTAGTCCCCTGAGCAGTCAACATTCTCTGAAGTAACCTTGCCACCTGGTCCCTGGTGCGCCCTTCTACCTGAATACCCCGCTTGGCTCTCTCCAGTATAGCTTTCAGGGATTGGTTTTCCGGCAGGTCCAGAAAGGCTTTCCCCCAAAAATCTTCGCAGAAATGAACTACACGAACATCAGGAAGAACAACAGAGGTTTCTTCAAAATATTGATCACTGAAATTCCAATAATGAGGAATATCCGCTCCAATAAGCAGCACATCTCCCGAGCGAAAAGGTTTGATATTGTCGCCAACAAACTGAGTTCCGTTACCTTCCTGGAAATGGATCAATTCCAGCTCAGCATGATAATGCCAGCGGTTATTGACATAAGGCACCTGATCCTGACGTACACTAAAGGATGATGCTGGTCCCGCATTTACTTTGAGAAGTTGAGGTTTCATAATAGCAGCAATTAGAAATTAGCAATCTGTCTGACCGGCAATTATTTTCATCCACTATTTTGTGATGGGATCGTGTTGTAAAACAAATGACGGTAATAACGAATAAACTTACCTAAATTATCATCAATACACATGAAAGGTCAGATATTTTTTGAACTAATGCCAAAATAACTTACTCCTTGGTGAATTAGATAAAATGTAATCTTATCATTTTTACTTGTTTCATACCCCCGCTCAACGTTACTGCCATCAAAAATGCCAGAATAATTTACTATAATGCTGTAATGCTGGATTTTTCTCCCTCTGCCCAATTTATTTTTAACCCAACGATTTTCACTTGGTATAACATCAAAAAGATGTGCTAAAAACCAAAATTACTATCATGAAAAATTGCTTGCCCCTTTTCTTTTTACTGATGATCATCAGTTGTCCGGCACTTGCGCAATCCTTTACCGTATCCGGTAAGGTAGCAGACAGCACGGGCAGATCGCTTTCCGGAGTAAATATCAGGTCCGCCGGAACCGGTAACACAGCCACCAGCAACAGTGGTGGATTTTTTCACATCGACCTGAAATCATCTTCGGACTCTATTTTCGTCAGCCATGTCGGGTACGTGCCCATTACAATGGCAGTCAACGGACAAAACAATATCACGATCACCCTTCAGGAAAATAACACCGGTCTGGGTGAAGTGGTCATAGTCGGCTATGGCACACAACGCAGGGCCAGCGTTACCGGTGCAGTTGCCACTGTCAGCGCCGCCGACCTTACAAGGGCGCCGGTAGCAGATGTTACCAACTCCCTCGCTGGCAGATTGCCCGGTCTTGTAGTTACCCAGCAGAGCGGTGAACCCGGCTTCAACTCTTCGTCCCTAAGTATCCGCGGTTTCGGAAATGCATTGATCATTGTAGATGGCGTGGAAACACCACTCAATAATATAGATCCGAATGAAGTTGCATCCATCACTATATTAAAAGATGCTTCAGCCGCTATTTATGGTTCACGTGCAGGAAACGGAGTCATACTCGTTACCAGTAAAAGAGGCGCCGGCGGTAAACCCACCATCCGGGCAAACAGCACTTTCTCCTGGCAAACGCTCACCGTGTTCCCCAAACCATTGGATGCCGGCCGCTACGCCGAACTGATCCGCGAATCGGAGATCAATTCGGGTGTGCCTGAAGTTGGACGTCGTTTTACAGCAGAACAGGTGGAAAAATATAAACAAGGTACAGAACCCGGTTATCAGGGAACGAACTGGTGGGATGTGATCATGAACAATTACTCACCCCTTCAACAGCATAATATCTCGGTTTCAGGCGGCAACGATGCAATTAAATATTATACATTCATCGGCTATACCAGCCAGACGGGTATGTATAAAAGCGGAGACAATAAATTCAAACGTTATAATATCCGAACCAATGTTGATGGGAAAATAAGGCCAAACCTTACCGTTTCAATGGATGTGGCCGCCAATGCCGGATCCGTTAATTCACCTACGCGGGCTCAGACAAATCTCTGGCAGGATTTTTACGAACTATACCCTACCCTTCCTGCCAGCTTACCTGACCCCGCCCGGATTGCTTACGGCGGTACACTGACTTCCACTATCGCTTCTGTAACGCGCGATCTTGGTGGTTACAACGATCAGAATAATTCTCAGCTTTCAGCAACGCTCTCTGCCAGATATGACATACCGGGAGTAAAAGGCTTATATCTGAAAGGACTGGTGAATTACCTGCAGAATAATACAGAGACGAAAGTCTGGACGAAAGCCTATACCATGTGGACTTATGAACCAACCAATGACACCTATACTCCATTCATATCCGCACCTGTTACGGGGTTGAATGAATCCTATTATAAAGCAAGAACAGTAACTGCACAGGCTTCACTCAACTATGGCAGAACCTTTGGAGATCACAGCATTTCCGGCTTATTGCTTACTGAAGTGGTAGATTATGCGGACCACTGGCTTTCCGCGGGACGCACAGGATTTATCACTACTTCTATTGACTATCTGTTTGCCGGAGGCAACGATAATCAGCAGGCAAACGGCTCCGCTTCAGAATCTGGTCGCGTGGGTTATGTAGGCAGGTTGAATTATGCTTTTAAAGACAAATACCTGCTTGAAGCAACCCTCCGATACGATGGCTCTCCAAAGTTCCCCGCAGGTAAACGCTGGGGCCTGTTCCCAAGCGTATCTGCAGGATGGCGGATTACTGAAGAACCTTTCTTTAAGGATCATGCACAATGGCTTTCTAACCTGAAACTGAGAGCATCCGTCAGCAACACGGGTTACGATGGCATCGGAGCTTTCCAGTATCTGACCGGTTATCAGTTTGGCAGCGCTTACATCGTAGATCAGCAGATCAGAACAGGTCTGATATCCACAGGCCTTGCAAATCCCGATATTACCTGGGAAGAAATGACCATTTACAATATCGGTGTTGATTATGCTCTTCATAATAATAAGATATATGGTGAGCTGGATGTATTTTATCGCGACCGCAGGAACATGCTGGCAAACCGCCTTTCTTCTTTGCCCAATACATTCGGCGCAACACTTCCTTTAGAAAATATCAACTCAATGAACAATCGCGGCCTTGAGCTCAAACTTGGCTACCGCAATAAGATTGGTGAAGTTTCTTTTGATATCAGTGGCAACTTTTCCTACACAAGAGCCAAATGGGATCACTTTGAAGAACCCGATTATACAGACCCCGATGATATCAAGATCAACAAAGTGTCTGGAAATTGGGCTAATCGTTTGTTTGGCTACCAATCAGATGGGTTATTCACTTCCGCAGAAGAAATTCAGGGATACAAACTTGATCAGGACGGACAGGCGAATCAGACATTATTACCAGGCGATATAAAATATATCGATCAGAATGGTGATAACAAGCTCGACTGGAGAGATAAAGTTGAGATCGGGAAAACCAATGATCCTGAAATGATGTTCGGCCTTAACCTGAATGTCAACTATAAGAATTTCGACTTCTCTGTATTATTTCAGGGAGCTGCAGGAAGAAATTTCCTTGAATATCTCGCAGTGGAGAATTTTGCCAACCAGAAAGATGTACTGTATGATAACCGCTGGACAGAAGAAAATAACAATAAATGGGCTTCCGTTCCCCGCCAGTACATGGGTGGCAAAGTGAACAACAGTTACACCTCCGATTACTGGTTGAAAGATGCGAGTTATCTGCGCCTGAAGACTTTAAGCCTCGGCTATAACCTGCCGTCACACCTGCTGAACCGCGCAGGGATCAGCTCCGTAAGAATTTATTTTGCGGGAACCAATTTGATCACGTTCTCCGGCATGAATAAATACAATGTGGACCCTGAAGCTCCAACCGGCATAAAAACAGGCAACTACTATCCACAGCAAAAAGTGTATACACTTGGCGTCAATCTTTCATTCTAACACCTGCTATATATGAAAAAAAATATTTTCCTGATTGGAACGGCGATTTTTATACTGAGCTCCTGCACTAAAAGCATACTGGATAAACAGCCTTTAAATACGATCTCAGACGCCACGATCTGGGCAGACCAAAGACTTACCGAAGCATATCTTGACCAGGTATATTCCGAAATGATGTTCCTTTTCAGCGAGTCGGACAACGACCCGGTTGGTGTCCATCTCTGGGGCATGCATGATCAGATCACCAGATCCGACGAAGCAAGACATGCTTATCCCTGGTATCCCACCTATACAAGATGGGGCCCAGGTCTTCTCGATCAAACCGGCGGTTTCTCAGAATGGTGGACTTATCCGACGATCCGTAAAACGAATGAGTTCCTGAAACAAATGGAAAATTCGCCGCTTGCGGCCGATGTAAAAACAAACCTTAGCGCACGTGCACGCTGGGCCAGGGCAATGTGCTATTTCGCAATGGTGAAACGTTACGGTGGTGTGCCTTTGATCACTACTGCGCAAGCCATCAATGAAAGTCCCGATGAGCTGTTTGTTCCCCGCAGCAAGGAAGCAGATGTATACGATTTCATCATCAGCGAAATGGACGCCATTGCGCCCATAATGAAAACGAGTGAACCCGGCGGCTATCCTACGCGCTGGGCTGCGTTTGCATTGAAAAGCCGTGCAGCAATGTATGCTGCAAGTATTGCCACCTGGGGACAGGTGAAGATCGACGGGCTCGCAGGTATTCCTGCTTCAGAAGCTCAACGCTTCTGGCAGGCCAGCTATAACGCATCCGACTCTATTATTAAGAAAGGACCGTTTTCGTTATATAATAAATATCCGTCCGACAAGGTCAAAAACTTCCGGGAGTTATTTGTTGATGAAGCCGGCAATCCGGAATCCATCTATGCCATGCAATTCAAAGGAACAGATGGCGTGGGAGTAAGCAATGGATGGGATATGTTCACTGGTCCTCAGGCATTCGTTGCCTGGGCAGGCAATTCCGCCGCACCCTATCTTGAAATGATCGAATCATTTGAACATGCCGACGGCACACCGGGCAAATTGGATAAAGCAACTATCGAACAGGGCCTCTGGGATCCGGCGGACATATTCAAGGATATGGAACCCCGTTTCTTTGCTTCCATCTACACACAGGGAACTCCATGGCATGGTTCCACTTGTGATGACTGGACAGGACTTATAAGGCCGGACGGCACCGTGATCACTACAGGCTCATACAATGGCGTTGCCGCACAGGGCAGCGGAAATAAAGACGGCGGCGCCATCACCGGTTTTGGCATCATGAAATACCTGAATGAACAAAATGCACTGCCAAATAACTGGAATACTGAAACTGACTGGATGGTATTCCGCCTCGGCGAAATTCTGCTTAACCAGGCCGAAGCAGCAATTGAACTTAGTAAACCAGCTGAAGCACTCCTGTTAGTGAACCAGATCAGAGACCGCGCCGGTGTTGCACCTCTCGGCACAATTGACCGGGATAAAGTGAGACATGAAAGAAAGATCGAACTCGCCTTTGAAGGCAACCGCCTGTTCGACCTGAAAAGATGGAGAACCGCTGTTACCGAGATCAGCAAACCATTCAGCGGGCTTACTTACCTGCTCGACTTTAATACAAGAAAATTTAAACTGAAAATAACAGATCATATTGATGGCGGCAATCAGAAATTATTCATGGAAAGAGAATATTACCAGCCGATAACTGCGTGGCGTATAGCAAACAATGCAAAGCTCGCCCCGGAAAATCCAGGATACTGATCCGGGATCAACAGATAACTGACAAACACGATAAGTATCGCAATATCCGCAACAATTATGTTAGGGATATTGCGATACCATTTTAATCCGACAACACAACAATTGTCAACCTTATGCCCCCGGCCATGCTGATCAAAGCGGCAGAGTCGGCTAGAACTAAAAACATAGCGATCATAAAAACAAAAGACCAGCAGAAAATATACAAGCATGCACAGAAAACATTTTATCAGTTTTACCGCAACAGCCGCTGCCGTTGCTGCACTCGGTAAATTCCGCCTTCATGAATCTGCTCCTCCGGAGGGCATCAATTTTGCATCATTACTCGATGAGATGTGCACCCCTTCCGCTCTTGCCAAATGGCCCGCAATTGAATGGCAGAACCGGCAGGCAAGCGCGCTGAAAACTGACGAACGCCACAACCCCGGACAGTTTGCCAATAAAGCGATCGGAAATTTTGTTCGCATAGAAGATAAAGGAAACGGATCAAAGGAATGGGTGCTGATGGAACATGAAGGCCCCGGCGCTATCGTGCGCATGTGGGCACCCAATATGGCGAAAGATGCCATCATGCGGATCTATTTCGATGGCTCGGCTAAGCCTTCCATCGAAGTCAACATGATGAATTTCTTTTACGGCGATGACTTTGTAAAACCTCCCTTTGCTGCTATCAAAGCACGCGGAGGAAATGTATACCTGCCCATACCCTTCAGCAAAGGATGTAAGATCACCGTAAACAAAAACGAATGCGGATGGGCTGAACCACCTGACCTTTTTTACATTATCCAATACCGCACTTACGCGCCCGGTACTATTGCAGCCACATTTGATAAAAATAAATTTTCCGCTTACCAATCAAAACTTGCCGTAACCGCCGAAGCATTATTACATGCAAAAAACAATGCTCCCGCTGCTACAACCGGATACACTGTAGAAGCCGGCAAAACAGAAGAGATTACTTTGCGAAGCGGAGGCAAAGCCATCAACTATTTCGCTGTAAAAATTGATGCACAAAATATGGCGGACGCTTTACGCTCAACCATTATCAAACTGAGCTTTGACGGAAAGGAAACGGTAGCCTGCCCCGCAGGTGACTTCTTCGGAAGCGGAATGGGCCTTAACCCGTTCAATGACTGGATGAGAACGGTGCAGAAAGACGGCACCATGATCTGCCGCTGGGTGATGCCCTATAAAAATGACGCCGTCCTGAAATTCATCAATACCGGCAATCAAACAGTACATATTAAATCCAGCATCAATTACCAGACCTGGAACTGGGATAACAGCTCCATGTATTTCCATTCCAATTGGGGATACAACCGTGGGATAGACAATCTGCCTGTCCCTAATTTCAATTTCATTTCGATAAAAGGAAAAGGATTGTATGTAGGTGATACGCTTAACATCACCAGTTACTCGCCAAAATGGTGGGGAGAAGGTCCGGAAAAAATTTCGGTTGATGGAGAACAGTTCCCTTCGCAGTTCGGCACCGGCAGCGAAGATTACTACGGCTATGCCTGGGGAGACCGTACCATTTTTGACGCCCCCTTTCATGCACAGCCAAGGCTGCCCGAAGGACCCGAATTTACCGGCACAACCGTCAACACACGGATACGTTCGCTTGATGCCATTCCTTTCAAATCCGCGTTGCATCTGGATATGGAAGTGCTCACCCAGGATACGATGATCAACGAATTTGCCGAACTCGATTACGGCGTTGCAACATACTGGTACGGATTCCCTGAAACAACCGGCGAATGGAAAAGATAAGACAGGCATAGTAACCAATATGAAAAGAAAGAACTTCATCCGGACAATAAGCACTGGCATAGCCGCGGGATTATTCCTGCCAGACATAAGTTTAGCCCTGCCACCCAAGAGAACCTTCATTCCCAAAAGGAAACAGGAAGACTTTTCCTGCATGTGGTGGAAAGATGGCGTACGCTCAACACAAAAAGTATTTAACGTTCTCTCAGGATACTACGGACTTTCCTTTGACTATGATCGTTTATCACTCATGAGGCTTGGGTCAAACAGCCAACTTATTAATGAAACAGACATATTCCCCAAAGGCAATAATCTTATCGATGCACTGGATGAGGTAACGATGGAATCATTCATTGAAAATGATGGCCAACGCATTCTGTTAAAAGGCGCCGGTGATATAGAGGATTGTCAGCTGGTGGAAAGTGGCACCTACTTTCAACGCAGATGGATGCCTTCGCTGAACTTTGATGCACACGGCATTCCGGCTGATAAAATGCAAAGCGGTCTTGAATTGTCTATATGGCCCTCCTCTTTTATATTCAGCCTGCGTATTCTCTCAACTAAAGAATGGGTCAATGCAGTGATCGGTTTATCTTTTTCATTTCCGGAGAAATGCGTTGTACAGCGATCAGGCAGCCAGATCATTTGCCGTTATCCCACCGGAAAAGGATTTGTCCTTTCTTTTCCCGGCGACGAATACAACCTGGAAGTGGAAAACACTAAAATCACTGTTTCGCAGAAACATCCGCAATGGCGGAGTGATGAGCTGAGAGCTGTCTCCATTTCCTTTAAAGCAATAAATGATACTGAGCAAACAACTGAACTAACAAACAATCCGTTCACAATACATGCCAAACAGCTCACGCCGGATCAACGGAGGCTTGAAGTAAGTTATGATCCTGTTTGCGGATGGCATCTGATCGATCTGCCGGAAGATTCCGATAAATTTGAGGCAGACGTGACTGATCTGTCCTTAATTTCAATTAAAAACAACTCGTCTTATCCGCAAACCTTACAGCTTAATTTCTGTAAAAAGCAAAAGATAAATGGCATATCCGGACTTTGCAGTGTATTATCCGATAGCAAAGGATTTCCATTGGGCATACCTGTACAGGTATCTAAAGACTGGCACGACCGGCCAGCCCGATTCAGCGGGCAATGGTACCATGGCATCTGCGTACTGCAAATGAAAGCGGGTGAAGAGATTTCATTAATACACCACCTTGTTCATGCATACTGGAAAAACCTGCCTGCCGTCTCGATGTCGCAGTTATGCCTGGTAGGGTGGGGCAAGAACCAGTTGTGGCTGCAATCTGCCATTGGCTCCTGGGGAGAAACTATTACGTTTGAACCTGACCAGACACACGGCAGAGGACTCGTACTCGACTGCCGTCCGCTGGCTGTATGGGGAATGGGTGATAAACCTGATATTAAATGGACCTGGACACATAACGTTGGTGGGGCAGACTTCCTTGTTTACTATGATGAGAATAATAAAAGACAATGGCCTTCCCGTGCAAAAACACAGATCACCCGATACGGGCCCCTGCTTTCTGAAGTGATGACAGATACGGAAACAGATGACCATAAAATAGCTATGCGTTGTACTTTAGGTGTTCATGGAACAGACGATTACGTCCGTGGTATATACAATTTCAGAATTGATATAAAAGAGAGTGTACGCTTCACCCGGTTTGTTATTTTTCAATGCGGCGGCGATGAATACAACTACAGCACCGAACAGAAAATGGCTTATGGCAATGAACGCGGCCTTAGCAGAGAATGGAATACACAATGGGGCGGCAACCTTTACCGCACCGGTCTCATGCCACTCACCGGCCCATCACCATGGATCTCCCTGCACGAAGCTGTAAAACTGACTAATGAGGGGGGCGCTATAGCCAACCGTGGCATCATTATCCGCAGGTGGAAGGCAATGATCAATGGACAGGAAGTAAACCCATGCATTGCGGAAAGAGGAGCAGTCGTTTCCGGAGAAAACACTTCACTGATCGATATCCTGCTGCCAGACAGCATCAACGAATTGCAGCCCGGCGATTTTATCGAAGGCCAGATAGAACACCTCATATTGCCCCAATACGCCAGCGATTATTTTGGAATAAACAAAAACCTGTCCGCCGCATTGAAACAATCAGCCAATACATGGAAGATGATATACAGGGATGTATTACTCAACGATCCGGAAGTTGACGTAACGCATGGACAACTTCTTTCTTCCCGGCCGGTGAAGATCGCTTTTGAAAAGCAGCCTTTGCTGATCAATATCACAAAAGGACTGGCCTGGCAACCGGTAACGATCGTAAATATAGACAACCACAACGGTTTTGTGCTGGAAGAAAACAATAACGGAAAATGGGCAATCGTATCAAAAGATCATGGATGGCAAACGGATATAAATGCCGCAACAGGAATGCTGGAGATCACTTTTCTTTTGGATCTCGATCAGCCCGGAGATAAACCCAAAACAAGAAAATTCAGGTTTACCCTTACCCCCGGCAAAAATTTATAAAAAACAATGAGCTGCTATATAATTTATTAAAGCGCTAAACAGATGATCATGAAAAAAAACGTAACGTTATTATGGATACTGGCAATGGCTTTATTTGCGTGTAACAACCCCGAATCAGCCAGTCCCGCGGAGTCACCGGCTACCGTAAACAATGAAGATGCACATGCTGCCGCATTGAAGTGGTTCACCGACGCAAGATTTGGCTTGTTTCTGCACTGGGATATGTCCAGCATCGCCGGTACAGAAATAAGCTGGTCACGAAAGGGAACAAAACCACTGGATATCACCGGGGATCCCGCAGGATACGTAGCAGACACAGCGTATGACAACCTATATAAGAAGTTTAATCCGGAAAAATTTGATGCCGATGCCTGGATCAAACTGGCCAAAGATGCCGGATTTAAATACATTGTGTTCACATCCAAGCACCACGGCGGTTTTGCCATGTGGGATACCAGGCAATCTGACTATTCTATTATGCACACTCCTTTTAAAAGAGATGTGGTAAAGGAATTATCAGAAGCATGTCATAAAGCAGGACTGGGCTTCGGTTTGTATTATTCGCAGCGCGACTGGCACCAGCCCGACTATGGCATCGGTGACAATAAAAAATATATTGACTACATGAATGCACAGGTGAAAGAGCTGCTTACCAATTACGGCAAAATTGATATCATCTGGTGGGACAGTTATGGATATGGCGATCTTGTCAACTTCTGGCAGATCGGCAAGACCTATGATATGGTAAAAGAATTGCAACCTGCGATATTGATGAACAACCGCCTGGCTGTGCTGGCCGAATACAACAAACAGCCCGCTCCATATCTCGGCGACTGGGATACGCCTGAGCAAAAACTTGGCAAGTTCCAGAATGACCGTCCCTGGGAAACCTGTATGACGCTTGTTCAGACAGCAGACAACGCCGGATGGTCATACAGACCCGATGGAAAAGTGCGCAGTTATGAAGAATGTATCCGCTCGCTCGTAAGTTGCGCTACGGGTGATGGTAATCTGTTGCTCGGTGCAGGCCCTGCCCCTACCGGTGAAATCCCGGCTGATCAGGCTAATCGTTTACTGGAGATCGGTCAATGGCTGAAAAAATATGGCGAAAGCATTTACAATACCAGAGGCGGACCATACCATAATGGCGAATGGGGCGGCTCAACTTTCAAAGACAACAGGATCTATCTCCATATAGCCAAATGGCAGGGAAATAAAATTGAACTGCCCGCACTTAAATCAAAGATCATTAAAATAAGTAACCTCTCGGACCCGCAGAGCACGCCAATATTCGAAATAAAAGAGCATAAACTGATCATTACACTTGATGCAAAGAAACAGGACAAAACGGATACGATCATTTTACTGGAACTGGATGGTAATGCCGGATCAGAAATGTCAGACGGTAAACCAATTGAATACTGAACTGCAATTATCGCAGCAGCGTCCGCCAGAATGGTAATATCCGAATAGCCTTCACATTTAAAATGCTGAACAAATAATCCATCATGAAAAAACATTTCACTGTAATCGTTGCATTGCTTGGTTCTTTATTCGCGATCTCGCAGCAAGATAATCATACGACTGTTTTTGACGTCTCGCAACTGCCCGTTCTGAAGAATAACAGCACATATGAAATGCAAAGCAGTTACGATCGCTCTGGCGGTAATGACGATGGTTTCAGTGGCAAATATTCTGTGATCCGCAAAGAAGGCGGTAAGGCGGTGATCTCTGAAATAAAAGGGAAAGGCATGATCACCCGTATCTGGTTCCCTTCAAATCCTGATTATCCCGAAGGGCCACTGGGTTTGCGTAACAAGCGCATCTATATTTACCTTGACGGTAACCCTGCACCTGTTATTGACCTGCCGATCATACAGCTATTCAATAATTCCGATCCGCGTTTTCCATATCCCTTATGCGGAATGGCATTGGGCGGTTGCTGGAATTATACGCCGATCGCCTTCAACAACGGCGCAACAATAATGGTAGAAGGAGACAGCGCAAGATTTTTCCAGGTACAGTATACAAAGTATGACGACGACGCGGCATTGACCACCTATGACCCTTTACAGCAGGTTATTCCCGGTTATCCCGGATTTGCCGATGCTCTATGGCATCCGGGCGATATCAATAAACTGGCTGGCAATAACGGCGTCAGCAGGACAGTTAACTATTCTCTGAAAAAAGGAAAAAATAATATTACCATACCAGCCGGACCCTCTGTGATCAGGGGCATTATCGTGAACGCATCACCCGATGATCTTCAAACTTTTCTGAAGGGTGATCTTTCCATCACCTGGGATAACGGATCCGGGCCTGCCATGCAAGCACCTCTATCCATGTTTTTTATCCGTGAACGGGATGGGCTTGCAGGGCGCAGCCTGCTCGCGGGCAGCCTCCCTGGTGATGCCGGCGTTTACAACTTCTTCCCTATGCCTTTCCGCAATAAGGCAACCATGCAATTGACAGTTCCTCAAAACTGCAGGGTAACGATCACTATGGTAACAGAACACCCGGCAACTGTTGACGGAATGGGTCATCTGTATATCGATCACGTAAAAGACCAGCCAACAAGGCCCGGCATGAAACATGTGTTTGTTGATGTTGCGGGAGAAGGACATTATGCCGGTACCTATTTGCGTGCAGCCGGCCCCAGCCTGAGCGATACTGCTGGCGGACGGACAATTTACTGGACCGGCGCTCTTGAAGGCGATGAAATATTTATAGCTGACGGAAAAGAGGTGGAGCATGGAACAGGTACGGAAGATTATTTCAACGCGGGCTGGAATGGACTGCAGCAAAGACTTGACCGCGCAGGCATGTATCCCCTGAGCGGCTATACACTATTTGACGCCGGCAAAACCCAATCGAGGAACGCAGCTTACCGATGGAGAATGCCTGCCGAAACGGTGCCTTTCAAACACCACTTCAAGGCAAGCATAGAAGTCGGCCCCACAGATGATGTTCGCGGCAATTATGAAAGCATCTCCTATTATTATCTGAAAATAAATGGCAACTGATCATGAACAGGTATTGCTTTACGCTCGACCTTAAAAACGACGACAAACTGATCTCAGAATATGAAGCGCATCACCAGGCGTTGTGGCCGGGTGTCAGACAAAGCTTTGCGGATGCCGGAGTACGCGATATTGAGATATACCGGACCGGCACCCGCCTCTTCATGATCTTTGAAGTGAATGAAAATTTCTCTTTTGAAAGGAAAAATGAGATCGACAGGAACAATCCGGATGTACAAAAATGGGAAGCATTGATGTCCACATACCAGCAGGCCGCACCAGGAGCATTGGCCGGAGAAAAATGGATACTGATGAAGAAGATTTTTAAGCTGTAACCAATGCCGTTAATCCGGGAGAGGAACATTAACAGTTAAACGGCACCTCGCCCTTTATAACGCTACAGCTTACATTGCCCTGTCAAGATGTACATATCCCCCATCCACATGTATCAGCTGTCCGGTAGTATGTGATGATCGCTCAGATAAAAGAAATGACACCATATCGGCGATCTCTCTTGTCGTTGTCATCCTGTTACCAAAGGGAATTCCCGATTCGATCTCTTTTAATTTCTGCAAAGGATCAGGCATGGATGTTATCCAGCTTTCATACAACGGAGTCCAGCATTCTGCCACCACTAATGCATTTACACGAATTTGGTATGGCAATAGTTCAACTGCCCATTCACGGGTCAATGCATTACGCCCGCCATTGGATGCCGCATACGCAGACGTGCCACCCTGTCCTGTTTCAGCGGTTTTGGAAGAGATATTCACGATGCTCCCTTTGGCCTTTTTTAATTCCGGCAATGCATGATGTGTCACAAGGTAATAATGTACCAGATTCTTATGAAGGCTTTGCATGAATCGTTCATAGTTGCCCTGCGCTAATCCTACACCATCGTTTTCACCGGCATTGTTCACCAGGCCTTCGATCCTTCCCCAATCACGCACTACCTGCGTTACAGCATTGCCGCATTGCACAGGATCGGAAAGTTCCGCCGTGATAAAGGAAGCCGTTGCGCCGGCCTGCGTCAGCTCGTCAACAAGCTTCTTATTATCCTGTTCATTGCGTCCGATGATCACAGGTATGGCGCCTTCTTCTGCCAGCACACGTACAATGCCTTCCCCGACTCCTCTTGCGCCACCGGTAACAATGACCACTTTGTCTTTCAAATACAGATCCATGTTTTTATTTCAAGATTATTATTTGCCGATAACGTATTTCTCTTTATATAAAGTCCCCAGGAATGTTGGGCCGTCCCCAATATCCTTCTCACGGGATCACCCTGTGCCGCAAGCGAAAAAATCCCTCCTGATGTTCTGCATCTTCTTTAGAACCGGCTTTCGCTACTGGCTGAATTTCCAAAGACGATGAAATGTATCAATTCGCACCATATGCTATACAGGTTTGCCGGGAAACGCCTAGACCATCAATGCCCAGCTCAACTATATCATGAGGTTTTAGATAAAGTTGCGGACTCATTCCAAGCCCAACGCCTGCCGGCGTTCCGGTTGAGATTATGTCGCCCGGAAGCAAGGTCATAAACCGGCTGATATAAGAAATGATCTGCGGAACCCTGAAGATAAAATCGGCCGTGGTTCCATCCTGCATTATCTGACCATTGACTTTCAACCATAGTCGTAAATTGTTTGCATCCCGGATCTCATCGGCTGTAACCATCCAGGGCCCGATGGGTGCAAAGGTGTCACACCCTTTGCCCTTATCCCAGGTGCCCCCACGCTCCAACTGATACGCTCTTTCACTAACGTCGTTATGCAAACAGTATCCGGCTACATATGATATCGCCTGCGCTTCGTCAACATAGCTTGCTTTTTTACCAATTACAACCGCCAGCTCCACTTCCCAGTCTGTCTTTTCTGAATTTTCGGGAATAACGATATTATCAAACGGCCCGCACAGAGCAGACGTCGATTTTAAAAAAATAACCGGCTCAACGGGTATGGAGGCACTGGTCTCTCTTGCATGATCAGCATAATTCAAACCCACACAAACAATCTTCGATGGTCTTGCCACAGGGCTACCCAGGCGGATATCCGCCGGTAAAACAGGTAATGAAGACAGATGCTGACCAACAAACAGCTTCAATCTCTCTATTCCCCCATTTTCAAAAAAGGACTCGTTGTAATCCTCCCATCCGGAAGACACATCATAGTAAACATCATTCAGGAAGATGCCCGGCTTTTCCTTGCCGGCCTCACCAAATCTAATCAGTTTCATTTCATTACTGTTTTTGATAAATCAGAGCACAGGTCAACGCCTTTGTCGATTCACGGTTGTAAACATATAAGTCTTACCGGCCGTCCTAATTATTAAGCTTTGTAAATCCTCCATCGATAGGATAATCGCAGCCTGTAATAAATCCTGCTTCATTACTGCACAGGAACAAGGCAAGCATTGCCACTTCTTCCGGCGTCCCCATCCGTCCGATTGGCTGGGAAGCGGAAAGCTTCTCAAACATCTCCTTCTCTTTGCCCGGATAGTTGTTAGCCAGAAAACCGTCGACGAAAGAGGTATGCACACGGGCCGGCGAGATACTGTTGCACCGGATGTTCGATAACAAATAGTCCTTTGCCACACTCAATGTCATGGCCATTACTGCGCCTTTGCTCATCGAATAAGCAAACCGGTCATATAAACCAACAAGTGCTGCGATCGAAGAAAGATTCAGTATAACTCCTGACTTTCTTTTTTCCATAACAGGGAGCACCGTATGAATAAAATTATACACACCCTTTACATTGACGTTATATATCCTGTCAAATTCTATTTCAGGTGTATTTACTGCATTACCGATGTGTGATACTCCCGCACTGTTCACCAGGATATCAATAACAGGTATTCCATCTATCGCTCCTTTCACTTCTTCCTGTATCGCGGCATTACACCCCCTTGCTTCCGCGTGCCCTTTATCAGCTATGATCTCTTCAACTGTTTGCCCGGCCCGTGTCTTGTCTATATCCATCACAAATACTTTTGCTCCCTGGGCTGCAAATAACCTGGCTATCGCTTTGCCAATACCGCTTCCGGCTCCCGTTACCATAGCCACTTTATCTTCCAAACTAAAAATCTGTTTCATTTTGTTCCTGTTTAATGAATATTATGGTGATCCAGTAAAAAGGCTGTCATACTCAATGCGCCATGAGCGCCTAATACCAGCGATTGTTCTATATCAGCTGTCTTTGACGGCCCGGCAATAAAACAGCCGTAACCATATTCTTCCCCTTCTATAAATTCATAGGCATGATGCATTGTATCTACGATAGCATCTTTACTGATCATCACGGCCAGGTGTTGGGCGATAAACGGCAGTACGCGCAAAGGCAGATCTTTATCCGTGATCCATACGGCGCCGTTTTCCGCCACAGCCATCCTGCTTTCGAATATAAAAAGGTCCACATCATTGCAGGAATGACCATCCTTAATAATCCCCGGTTGCGCTGAAGCGTAGACCGTTCGCTTTATATCAGGAAATATTTCCCCTATTATTTTGTCGATCTCATTAACATCGCTGACCACATAAGTTTTGCCGCCTACACCTGCAAGAACTTCCTGAAATATTTCAACACAGTTATTGCCCGCAAACTCCATTAACCGGTGTCCGGGATGCTCATTGAGCGGAGGTTGTGCCCTCCGGATCGCATTTAATATAGTTTTCCTGCTATCCATTTTATTTTCTGTTCTTCTTGTACCAATCGGTGAAAGATGATTTCGGAGAAGCGGGCATTTCCCGCTGACGATACCATGGATTTAATTTATTGCCGGCAACAAATGGCAGCCACCTGATCACCCATCTCCCTGCCTTTCCGGCCAGACGGTATATCCGGGGATGACCAAGTACAAAAGCCATAAACCGCATGCTTTGTTTTTTACCCGACGAAGTATGCCCCTCCTTAGCGAGCACCTGCCTCCATTTATATAACTGCTGATGTATATCGATCTTCACCGGACACACATTCGTGCAGGAGCCGCACAATGTTGAAGCAAAAGGAAGGTCTGCATATTGTTTCATGTCAAGATTCGGAGCAAGAATGGAACCGATCGGCCCCGCAATGGCGGTATGATAACTATGGCCGCCGCTCTTTCTGTAAACAGGGCATGTGTTGAAACAGGCTGCGCAACGGATACATTTGAGGGAATTTCTGAAATCCTCCCGGCCCAGCTGCCTGCTGCGCCCGTTATCGACGATCACGATATGCATCTCCCTGCCGTTTGCCGGGCTTTTGAAATGGCTATTGTAAGTTGTGACCGGCTGACCAGTGCTGCTCCGGGCAAGCAACCTCAGGAATACTCCTAGATCCTTCCGCTCCGGGATTATCTTTTCAATACCCATGCATGCAATGTGCACATCCGCAAGATGTGCCCCCATGTCGGCATTACCTTCATTTGTGCACACCACGAACTCGCCTGTTTCCGCGACGGCAAAGTTTACCCCGGTGATCGCAGCCTTTCTGTTCAGAAATTTCTCCCGCAGATCGACCCGCGCCGCTCTTGCCAGATAAGATGCATCTGCATTGCCCGCTTCAGTTCCAAGATGTTCATGGAACAATTCCGATACTTCTTCTTTTTTCCAGTGAATGCATGGCAATACAATATGACTGGGTGCTTCATTTGCCAGCTGAACGATCCGCTCTCCCAGGTCAGTATCCACTACATCAATATTCTGCTGCTGCAGGTATTCGTTGAGATGACATTCCTCCGTAAGCATACTTTTGCTCTTGACAATCTTTTTCACATTGTGCGCTTGCAGAATACGGTGTACTATCCGGTTATGTTCATCTCCGTCAACGGCCCAGTGAACGACCACACCATTGCGTCTGGCATTCACCTCAAACTGCTCAAGGTAATTTGCAAGATCAGACAGTACATTATTTTTTATTGCAGAGGCAAGCTCGCGCAACTCCTCCCAACCCGGCAATACATTTGCGGCCCGGTCACGCTTTTGCCGTATCCACCATAAGGTCTCATCATGCCAGTTGACGCGCGGCTCATCTCTATTGAACCGTTCTGCCAGTATTGCGTGATTCTTTCTCTCCTGTCCCATCCGGATATAATTTACTTTCTGTGTATTTAGAGGTTGCCGAATAACTACCGGTTTCCGCTGAAACGTTTCATAGCTTTGATAGGATTCAAAGGCTGGTCAGGCTGAATTTGTCTGATTAGCTTAATAATAATGCAGCAGCACCCATCAACCGCGGGCGGTCACTGACCAATTCTCATCGGCCATCGAAATTCGTTTCACCTTCCCACCAGTATTTCTGCGATATGCTTTACCCGGATCTTACTCTTTTCCCGCTTCAATATACCCTCAAGGTGCATCAGGCAACTCATATCAACACTGGTGATCACTTCAGTACCGTTACGCGTATGATCTGCCACACGGTCTTTTCCCATCTTAACACTCACCGCTTCTTCAGCAACACAAAAGGTCCCTCCAAATCCACAGCATTCATCCTGCCGGTCAAGCGTCACCAATTCAATTCCATCCACCATATTCAGCAGTCTTAGAGGCTTTGAGAATGGAGCATCGGCCAGTTCGCTCATCGATGAAAGTCCGAGCCCCCGCAAACCGTGACATCCCTGGTGTATCCCGACGCGATATGGAAAGCTGGCATCAAGTTTATCTATCTTCAATACATCCGTAAGAAATTCTGTAAGCTCATACACTACTGTCCGCAATCTCTCTGCTTCCCGGGGATGTTCACTGCTATGCAAATGGTCTTTCACATGAAGGACACAACTACCGGAAGGGCAAACAATATAATCGACCCCCGGGAAATTTTTTATCATCAACTCATTGCACGATCCTGAATACTGCTCAAAGCCCGCATTAGCCATCGGTTGCCCGCAACATGTTTGATTAACGGGAAAAACAACTTCCACACCAAAGCCTTCCAGCAATTGCAGACTGGCAACAGCTACAGACGGATAGAACTGATCTATATAACAGGGAATGAATAATCCTGCGGTCACTTGTTTTTAATTTTCTTTTCTGCAATAGAAACAGCTTTGATCGTTTTTATGATCGAGTCCGGCGTCACCGATATACTGTCAATCCCTTCTTCCACGAGAAATTGAGCAAAGTCAGGAAAGTCAGATGGCCCCTGCCCGCAGATCCCTACTTTTACTTTGTTCCGCTTAGCTGATCTGATCAATGTTGAAATCATTTGTTTGACCGCATCATTCCTTTCGTCGTAAAGGTGAGCCACCAGCGAGGAATCCCGGTCGAGTCCCAGCGTCAATTGTGTAAGATCATTTGAACCGATTGAAAATCCATCAATGTGTTTGGCAAATTCATCGGCCAGTATAACATTGGATGGTAGTTCTGCCATCAGATATAGCTCCAACCCATTCACCCCTCTTTCCAGTCCAAATTCTTTCATCACTGCTTTCACCCGGATGAGTTCATCCACTGTCCGGCAAAAAGGGATCATCAGCACTACATTATCCAACCCCATCTTTTCCCTCACTTCTTTTATAGCCCGGCACTCAAGTCCAAAAGCCGGCTTATACTTATCGGAATAATAACGCGAAGCACCGCGCCATCCGATCATCGGATTCTCTTCATGGGGCTCGTAATAAGAGCCGCCAAGAAGGTTGAAATATTCGTTGCTTTTAAAATCACTGAACCGGACGATTGTTTTATTCGGATAAAACGAAGCTGCAATTTTTGCAACGCCGTAAGAAAGTTTTTTAATAAAAAAATCTTCCTCATTTTCGTAACCGGAGATCCGCGACTGGATCTCGCGTGTAAGGGCTGCATCATTCAATTGCTGATGATGCAACAGTGCCAGAGGATGCACCTGAATATAGTTATTGATGATAAATTCCTCCCTTGCCAGTCCGACACCTCTGTTCGGCAAATGCGAAAACTGAAAGCTCATCGAAGGTGTTGCAACATTCAGCATTAAAGAAGTTTTGATGGAAGGAAGGGAACGGAGACTATATTCATTTTTTTTAAACCCAATCGTACCACTGTAAACGAATCCTTTTTCACCTTCAGCGCAACTTGCGGTTACTTCAATACCATCCCGCAGCAATTCGGTGGCATTGCCGCACCCTACAATCGCAGGCACGCCTAGTTCCCGGGCAACGATGGCTGCATGACAGGTGCGCCCGCCCTTATTCGTAATAATCGCAGCTGCTTTTTTAATGATCGGTTCCCAATCAGGATCAGTCATGTCTGTCACCAGCACGTCCCCCGCCTGAAATTCCCGCCCATCGATCACTCGTTTATCCATAGAGAAGAGAATATTCACCTTCCCGGAAGCGATCTTATCTCCTACAGCTATTCCCTGCAGTAATAATTTATCAGACTGATCACCGTCTCCAATAATATACTCTGTTACTTTATCATGATCTTTTCTCGAATGGATCGTTTCCGGCCTTGCCTGTACAATATATAACTGTTTGCTCAGACCATCGACTGCCCATTCTATATCCATCGGCGTCCATTGATTTTTTCTCGCAGAATAATATTCCTCCAGTTTGCATACCCATTCCGACAGCTGCAATATCACTTCATCATTGATACAGAACCGTTGCTGTTGACTTTTCTCTACCGGAATGACCCTGATCCGCTCATCTGCTTTATCTCCATACACCATCATCTTTTCCTTTACGCCCAGCTTCTTTTCTATTATCGCATTGAACCCTTTCCGGAGAGAAGGCTTGAATACAATAAATTCATCCGGAGATACAGAGCCCTGCACAACCATTTCGCCAAGACCGAAAGATCCGTTTATCACCACAACATCTTTAAATCCGCTTTCTGTATCAAGACTGAATGCAACACCGGAAGCACCAATGTCGCTACGAACCATCTTTTGTACGCAAATGCTCAGGCCTACCGTAAAATGATCATATCCCAATGTCTGTCTGTAGCTGATAGCCCTGTCCGTAAATAAGCTGGAAAAACAATTTCTCACAGCATCCATCAGCGAAGCAGGCCCCCGAACATTCAGGTAAGTTTCCTGTTGCCCCGCAAAAGATGCATCAGGCAAATCTTCGGCGGTAGCAGAAGAGCGGACGGCAACATCTGTGTGAGCCTGATCATAAAGTCCGGACAGCTTCTCATATTCCTCAATGATCAGCGCGCTCATATCTTTTGGGAAACGTCCATTCCTGATCAATAGTCGTACCTGGGATCCTGCACGGCGCAACGATTCAAGATCATCAAAATCGATCGTTTCTATAATGTGACAGATCGTACTTTCCAGGTTATTATATGAAAGGAATGCACGGTAAGCATTCACTGTTACAATAAATCCTCCCGGAACATTTATACCAAGTTCTGTCAGATGCTGCAGCATCTCACCAAGAGAAGCATTCTTACCTCCGACCATATTGATATCATCCAATCCTACCTTATCAAGATCAAGTGTGAACATCATATCAGTTAAGTTTAATTGAACCTTTTCAGTCAACTCAAAACTAAACGTTAACCCAATATGTGTTTTCAGCACTTTTGGCATTTTTCTATCCTGTGTTAGCATCCTTGAATGAACAAACAAAAAGTATTTACACAGAAGCATTACCGGGGATCCCATTCATCCTCACAACCTATTTCCCGGCAGCCAAACTTATCAAACTTCTCAAACCGTCTCTCCCCACCCACACCTAAACTACAAGCTAACCCCTCTTTTCCACGGGATGAAATCATCCTGTCCCAATTGAACAGCTTTGGGTACTACCTCTCCGCTTGCAGCTTTAATGCAATACTCTAATATTTTTTCACCCATTTGCTGAAGTGTAAGTTTACCGGTTATCACGTCGCCGCAGTCGATATCGATCACATCGCCCATACGATTGGCCAATGCAGTGTTGGTTGAAAGTTTTATGGTTGGGCACACTGCGTTACCTGTTGGCGTTCCCAGTCCTGTTGTAAAAAGAATAAGCGTAGCTCCGCTGGCTGCCTGGCCGGTAGTGGCTTCCACATCATTACCGGGTGTGCAAACAAGATGCAATCCTTTTTCAAGTACGGGTTCTGTATAATCCAGTACATCTGTGATCGGCGCGGTACCTCCTTTCCTTGATGCGCCCGCGGATTTGATCGCATCCGTAATCAGCCCATCCTTTATATTTCCCGGAGAAGGATTCATAAAAAATCCGCTGCCTACAGAATGCGCCTGCGCGTTGTAAGCCTTCATCAGGCGTGTAAATTTATCCGCGGCTTCGTAAGTCATACACCTGTCAACCAGTTCCTGTTCCACCCCGAACAATTCCGGAAACTCTGCAAGCAATACCTGTCCACCGAGTGCTACTACCAGATCAGAACAACGTCCTACAGAAGGATTGGCGGAAATTCCCGAAAATCCATCACTACCTCCACATTTAACACCGATGCAGAGTTTACTCAATGGCTGAGGTGTTCGCTGTAGTTTGTTGACAGATGCTAAACCGATAAATGTCTTTCTGATTGCTTCAGTGATCATGCGCTCTTCACTCAGAGCAGATTGCTGCTCGAATACATACAGCGGTTTATCGAAAAGCGGGTTTCGCTCAAGAATATGCCGCTGCAGCATATCAACCTGCAAATGCTGACAGCCGAGGCTTAACACGGTGATCCCTCCCACGTTTGGATGGTCCGCATAGGACGCAAGCAGTTTGCTCAGCGTCTCGCTATCCTGCCTGGTCCCTCCGCATCCTCCGGCATGATTAAGGAATTTGAGTCCGTCGATATTGGGAAAGAGACGATCATTCACCAAAATATCTTCGTCCAGCAAAAAATCAGGAGAAATTGTTTCAAGATCATTTTTTGTCTGGAATGCGCCGATCAGCTTGCTGACAGCTTTCCTGTATTTATGAGTAGGTGCGTAACCAAGCTGCTGAACCAGTGCATCTCTGATATAATCCAGATTACGATTCTCACAAAATACGGTAGGAATGAACAGCCAGTAGTTGGCGGTGCCTACGCGGCCGTCGGACCGGAGATACCCGTTAAAGGTCCGGTCTTTCCATTTACTGATATCAGGCGGTGTCCATTCATAGTCTTTTTTCTTATGATAATTTTCATTGGATGCGTGCTTGATATTGCTGGTACTAAGAGCCTGCCCTTTTTTTAAGGGCACGGTTGTCTTCCCAACCAATACACCATACATGATCACGTCTTCTCCTTCCCGAAAATCCCTGATGGTAACCTGATGTTTGCCAGCAATATTTTCCTGCAATACGATACGATCACCATAAAAGTCAATGACTGCATCCTTTGCAAGATCTGTTAACGCTACGATCACATTGTCATCCGGATGTACTTGTAAAAATTTTTGCACAATGAAATATTTTTAAACCAGATCTTTCTATAAAATGATATTCTTATTTTATCCGATAGCCTCTCCATCCATACCAGATCACAACAAGGAAGCAGATGGCAGGTACTGAATAGGCCATTGCCGTGCTGCTTTTGTCAGCAATTACCCCCATCACGTATGGAGCGAATGCGCCCCCTGCGATGGTCATGATAAGAAACGACGCTCCCCTCTTGGTATGTTGTCCCAGGCCTTTCAATCCTAACGCAAAAATGGTAGGGAACATAATAGATTTAAAAAAGAACAGGCTCATCAGCGAGTAAACAGGTATCCAGCCTTTGCCAAAGATCACTATCAGGCATAATGCGAGATCGATCAATGCAAATACAGTCAGTATCCGGTTTGGCTGAAATCTTCTCATTAGCGCTGTTCCCGAAAACCTGCCCACGGTAAACAGCAGTAAACTTACCGCCAGCAGATAAGACGCCCTGGTGTTATCAATGTTCACCCCGCTTTCTGTACAATAATTAATAAAAAGTGCTGCGGCCCCCACCTGTGCGGCGATATAAAAAAATTGAGCAACAACAGCGCCTTTAAAATTTGCATGTTTAAACAGCGGTTTCCCTTCTGTTGTTGGCGAAACCGTATTGTCCGTTTCTCTTATATCAGGCAGTTTTGTCCGGAAAAATATACCAGCCATTATCAACACAACTCCTCCGATGACGAGGTAAACAAGTCTGACTGAATCAAGATTACCCGAGCCCTGCGCATCACCAAAGAATAAATTAGCGGCAACGATCGGCCCGAGAAAAGAGCCCAACCCATTAAAGCACTGGGAAAGATTTAACCTGAACGCAGCACTGCCGGGATCGCCAAGCACAGTGACGTATGGATTGGCCGCGGTTTCCAGGCATGTAAGTCCCGATGCCAGCACAAATAGTGCGATCAGAAAAAGATTGAAACTGCTCTTTTCCGCTGCGGGAAAGAAGAGAAAAGCACCAACACTATATAAAAGAAGGCCGATGATAATCCCCCTTTTATAACCATACCTGTTCATCAAAAATCCTGCGGGCAATGCCAGCAGGAAATAGGCTCCAAAATATGCTGCCTGTAATAATGCTGACCTGGACTTGGTCACGTTCAGGGTTTCCTGAAAATGTTTATTTAACACATCCAGCAGGCCATAGGCCATTCCCCATAAAAAAAAGAGGCTGGTCACTAAAATCAGCGGCACCAACAATGATCTGCCATTCGTGAAGTTCTTTGAAGAAGTTGCAATCGTAGCCTGGGCGTGTATAGCCATATAGTTAATTTTAAAGAAAACAGTTGGTTATTCAGATGCGGCTTTCAGGACGCGATCCTCCAGTGAGACGCCCAGCACCTGTTTGGCAATGAAGTCAAGTTCTTCTTTACTTCCCTGAAAATGATAAATCTGCTGACGGTGAGTGAATGACTGCTGTGGTTGCAGGAACAATGCCGGTGATGAGCTCTCTAGTTCATAAAATTCTCCGAGTTGACCGCCTGTTTCGTTAGGTCCATCATTATATGCATTGGCCACATCCCCCCGGAAGGGATCCGATTGTATTTTCCACGCAGAATTTGCATATATAGAATCACCTTGAAAATCGTACCTGATAATTGTCAGCACCTTCCGCAATGGGTCATAGCTTCCACTTACAGGTTGTACAGCGCCTGGCGCCACCCCGATCTTGCCCCTGTGCTTTGCATCGCCTTTAAAAAAGATGATTCCGTCTTTTTTAACAAACCTGCCGGCCGGTATTTTACCGAAATAGGCGTCATTTATAAGGCTGTCCGCTCCCTTTTTATAAGGGATCAGTATCGTATTTTCAGGAGATGATTTGAACATGGACAGTAACCAGATAGATACCACCCCCGAAGTGCTGTCCCATCCGGCATTCCCTGTATTCGTAATGGTGTTGTCCGTTTCATAAGCCACCCATTTAATATCCTGTAACTTTGTTCCGATTGAATGTTCAACGGCAGTTTGCTCCAGCAGCGAGATCCGGCGTTGGACCTTTATGTCGAAAGTTGTCCCTTTATAATTTTGGATCGCAAATGTTTTTGCAAAAACGGCCGCATCCGAAGTCTTGCTTACAAGATCAAAGCTAACTGTATCCAGCACCGCAGGGGTTTGCCAGTTAGCAAAGTCAAAAGGCTGGCCTTGCCTGAAGAATAGCCCGAATTGCCCCCCCTCAGGTCCAAGCCAGAAACGTTCTTCTCCTCCAACAGCATTGATATGTGGCTCATATTTGCGTGACCGGATGAGTTCGTAATTGATCCAGCCATAACTCTGTCCGGTCCGGCCTCCTGCTGTACTGGTCATTACGCGTGCCTGATAGGATGGAACAATTACTACATGCCTGTCGCCTGCATTTAATTCCACTGTCGGCTTATGTTTTTGAAGAAAATCTGCATCGCCACCGTAATTATCGGGTGCCTGCTGACTCCCACAGGCAGCTAAAACAATCACTGAAATGCAAATAAAGATAGTTCTCATGATCAGCAAGCTTTAAATAACAGGCCAAATATAAAGGAACACGCCCTTCAGGTATATCAGATTTTGGCATATTACTAATCTATTTTGGCCACATCCACAGTACAGGGGACATAGCTCACCGGCCTAACGGAAGTGATCGCTTATGCGAAGACTCCATTCTACGCATAACAGCCGGAAAGCGGTTTCTGCAAAACCGTCTACTTACTGAATAAAGCAGGAAGCATCATTGTTAGTTCAGCTGCACATTTTACATAATGGGACTATTTTACCGCATCGTCTTCAAACTGCCCATCAATTTTTCCAAGCCGAAAGACCGCAAAGTGTCATTCATTGAATGACAACAGGTTTTATGCTGTATCAGAACAAACTTTCCATATGAAAAATCTGCAGGTTATTAAAGCAAATACGAATCCTGCTATCGTAGGCTACATAAAATCCACCCTGCTTAGTTACTTATTACAGGTGATGCATGCAAGTACTTTGTGTCTTCAATTTGTTGTAAAAGAAAGTCCGCTAAATCAGGCCTTGATAAGGAAAATAATTTTACGTTCTTATCGCCAATATAGCCCGCATATATATTTCCGCTTGCTGGATTATTGCTCAACATTGGCAGGCGAACGATTGTCCAATCGAGGCTGCTTTTTGCTATATTGTTTCCTGTTTCAACAATATTCTGATATGAATTTTTCATTAGGGTTTTAATCATAAAAACAGCGAACGAAAAGCTAAATTGAAACCTGTCACTGCTGTCTTTGAAACCTGGTGTTGCGGTGGCAATTAAACGCTTCACTTCGTTTTTTTCCATTGCGGAAATAATATTCTTTACACCATCCGCAATAACAAGGCCTTTTGTGTCTTTTGTCGGGCCAAGTACGCTGATCACCGCATCAGCATCTTTTACAGCTCTTTCTATATTGTTTAATTCAGACAGTTCTCCTTTTATAATAGTAAGATTTTCGCTCTTCACCGATATTTTTGCCGGGGTCCTTGCAAATACGGTTACATTATGTCCTGCCGCCAATGCCTTTTCAATGACCAAAAGGCCAGTTTGACCTGTACCACCAAAAATTGTAATGTTCATTGCTATTTATTTTGTAAATAATCCTGCGCCAAAATGTTTTTATATGACCGACGCTCTAAATCTGTTTGCCCTTGCTGTAGCGTAAATCAAGCCCGTCTCTAACGTATGTATTTTGCGGCTTCCTGATTTCCCGCGATCACTTGTTCCGCTCACTGTGGCCAGGTGAAGACTTTCGAAGGGCTTCAGAACACCACCAGTCTAAAAGGAATGCAATGGTCGCGGGACCGGACCATTGCATCTGGATCCCCTACTGTGTTCCTATGTAGCACTGCGTCATTTTCTGCCTTCAGCAATTTTTCCAACCGAGAAATCGTAGTACGTTTTCCTGATCTGGAAATCTGTAAACGCCGCATTCAATGTCACTTCCGCTTGCTGATAGAGCGCTTGTGCATCAAGTACATCGTTGACATTTGTAAGCCCCGCTTTGTAATTGTCCTGATTCACCTTCAGGTTTTCAGTAGCCTGATCAAGGTTATCCTTTGCGTAATTTATTTGAGTCAGGGCATCCTTAAGATTATACCAGTGTTGCAGGATGCCGAGCTGCAGATAGTTTTTCCCATCCTGTAGATTATTATTTGCTGTTTGCTCTTCCAGTTTGCGTTGACGGATTTTGTGCTTATTTCCGCCCCAGAGACCTTCGGAAATAGGGATGCTTAAAGTTCCAAAGGCAATGGGTACAAAGGAACTTCCAAACGCACCGTTAAAAGATCCGGTTTGAGACGCACTAAGTCCCAATGAAAAAGAAGGCCTGCCTTCACCTCGCGTAAGCTGTGTCTGAAGAAGACTGCTTTTTACCTGAAGAGTGAGCAGCCTGAAGCTATTCAGCTGTATTAGTGAGGTATCAGGTATACCATCCGGCAGGGATGGCACAATGGACTTATTAATAGTATCTGCCATGATCATCAATGAATCGTATGGTATACTTGTGTAAATGGAAAAGTCAAAAAGAGCAAGCATTCGATTGTTATTGAGCCTGCTTTTTGTCACCATTAACTGGCTGAGCTGAACTTTAACTTTCAGCATCTCGTTGCGGGGAATAAGTCCTGCTGCCAACATATCTCCCTGCATTTTTAGTAACCCGTTTAACAATGCTTCATTGGCTGTAATTGTCTTGTGCTGTTCCTGGAGATTTACAATGTTCCAGTATTTCTGTTCAGTTAGCAGAAGCACTGAATCTGTTGACTGATTAAGCAGGATTTTTTGAGCGTCAATTTTAAGTGCTGCAAGTTCATTGCCTGCCTTTACCCTGCCTCCGGCATAGATCGATTGGCTAGCAGTCACCCCTGCGATGTAAATGTTATTGATTCCATTGTCAAGTACATCCGGTATGGAAGGAATGATATCCTTGAAGCCATATAGTGCGGCGCCAAAACCGCTGACGCCCGGCAAATAATTTGACTTTGCCGATTTCAGTCCTGCATCAGCGGACAATAAGTTTATCTGGCCATTTTTGATTGCTATACTATATGCCAGGGCCGCTTTGCGGCTTGAATCCAGGGAGACGGTATGCTGTTGCGCGTACCCGATCCACGGGAGCGAGATGAAACCAGCTATAATTAGGAAAGTTCTCATTGTATTATTATTATATTCTTTAAGCGGCGTGTGGTTTTTCCGGAGCCTTTACCACATCTTCTTTTCTAAAAAAGAGCCAGTACAGTGTCGGTAGCACGAAAAGAGTCAACACCATTGAGATCATCAAACCAAAACAGATCACAGTGCCCAGTGGTCCCCAAAGCGGAGAGCCGCTTGCGATCATTGGCGTTACGCCTACGGCTGCAGCTGCGGAAGTTAAAAAGATAGGTCGCATCCTCCTTTCTCCTGATAGTATGGCGGCATCTCTCACTGATCTTCCTTCTTGTATGCGTAGCTCCTCTGCATGATCAACAAGTATAATTCCGTTCCTGACTACAATTCCGCAAAGCGCCAGTAGTCCAAGGAAAGATGTGAATCCGAAAGGATAGCCGGTAACCAGCAGCCCGAATGAAGCGCCAAGCAAACTGAGCGGCATAGTTGTAATACTTAGTACAGCATATTTGACACTTTTAAAATGCCATACAAGGATCATAAAGATGACAACCACACTCATAAGTAATGCAAGCCCCATTGGGCCCTCATTTTCCAGTTGCTGTTCAAGATCCCCGCCGTAAGATATCTGAACGCCCTGCGGAAGCTTCATCTTTTCAATTTCCGGCTGTAAATCGGCAAGTACTCTGTTAGCAACGGCATACTGCTCCACGTCCATTCTTACAGTAAGCATTCTGACGCTGTTGCGTCTGACCAGTTGACCTTCGTGCCAGTCAGGGCGGATGCTGGCTACCTGGCGAAGCGGCACGATACTCTTCGTTTGATTGGAGGGTATATTTAATTCCAGCAGATTGGATATGTTGTTTGAATCAGCGGTAGCCGCCTTAACATTAACATCAATCTGGTAGTTGCCTTCCCACACGTGGGTAGCCGTGATACCATCTGTGCTTACCGCAACGGTATTAGCCACATCGCTTTTTGTCAGGCCAAGCCTGGATAGTTCCTGCGTTTTAATATCGAGCGCAATGCCTTCCTGCGGTTCATAATAATCAGTGCGCGCCCAGGTTACTTTCGGATGTTTGTTTCCCAATGCCAGCACCTGGTTGCCTATCTGCCTGATGTCAGCAATTTCGTTGCCGGAGATTCTGACCTCGATCGGCGCAGGCGCGCTGGCCATGTTCAACTGCTTAATCCTGACGAACGCCGATGGAAAGCTATTGCTGTATTTACGGGTGTATTCTCCTATAATTTCTTCAGTTGCCTTATCGGTTGTTGTATTGACAAGGATCTGTGCATAATTCTTGGCATCCAGGTTTGGTGCGTACACGGTATGAAAGCGTGGCGAACTGGTCCCGATAAAACTGGTATAGTTTACGATCCGTTTATCTTCACGCAGGATGCGCTCCACTCCTTTGACAACTGTATCCGTTTGTGCGAGGTTATAGCCGTTAGGAAGGTATATCTCTATGGCAAACTGGTTTCTTTCAATTGTGGGGAAAAGCTGTTGAGGCAACTTCGCCATAAAGAATATCCCAACGAAGACAGACAGAATACCAAACAATACAGTAAGCCGGTAGTGCTTTAGTGCCTGACGGATCTGTTTATTAAAAAAGCTCTGCAAGTAATCAAGCATGGATTTTTTGCCCTGTTTCGCCTGTGGGTTATGCAGGCCCTTTTTGATGAATAGGGTATTGAAGTATGGTACCAGCACCATGGAGATCACCAGCGACAAGGTAAGCGCGATAATGATGGTTACCGGGAATACGCCAATAAAATCTTTGGCTACACCTGTCATAAAAAACATCAAGGGGAGGAAGGTTGCTGAGATGGCCAGCGTCGCGGTGAATACAGAGGGAAGGAGCTCCATTGCGCTGCTTTTTGCAGCATCCCAGACGGACATTCCGTGGTCGATTTTTTCAACATGGTTATCGATAACGACTATTGGGTCATCCACAACAATACCTAATACAACGATGAGGGCCGCGAGCGTCACCGTGTTCAATTCTATGCCCGCCAGATACATAATACCTAGAGTGGCAGCAATAGTTATGGGAATCGTAGCAGCGGCCACAGCAGCAACGCGAAAAGGCAGAAGAAGGAGTGCGACAATAATAACACCGACCAGGGCAAAGCTGAACTCCTTCATAAAATGTGTGATGGAGTCATCGACAACTTCTGATTGATTCGCCAGTTTAACCGTCTGCACGTCCCCCGGCAATTTCACTTTGACGTTTTGCAATTTTTCGTCCAGCTCTTTTCCAAACTGAACGATATTTTTGCCGGGTGCCATTTCCAGAGAGATGACGATGCTTTTCACTCCATTCGAGGTGATATAACTATCAGGATCGTCGTACTCACGTTTCAATGAAGCGATATCACGCAGCCGGACCGGATTTCCCTTTTCATCCCTGCGGATCACCTGTTCGGCAAGATCCGCTTCTGAGGTATAGAAAGTGGTGAGATGAATGGGGCGCTCAATAACGCTTCCGTCCTGCGTTCCGGCAGCGCTGATTGCTCCTTCCCGCTGTAATACGTCAATAAGCATTCCGCTGGTTACACCGTATTGCAACAACTTGTTATTGTCAACATAAATTCCTATCTGTTCATTCAGGTTTCCGGTATGGGATATTTTGGCGACATCTTTTACCTGGCGCAGTTCCGCTTCAATATCTTCCACCGTTCTTAATAATTCCTTATAAGGGCGGGTCGCCGATTCCACGGAAAGCAGCAACGCAGAGGTGTTACCGAAATCGCTGTTGACCATAAATCCCCTTACCTCTTTTGGCATCTGCGCCTGCACAAGCAGCAACCCATTCTTAACCTTATTCCAGAATGCTTTTGTACCAGCGCCATCTACGTTTTCAGACACTTCAACGAAAACATACATGATACCATCTCTTGAATAGGAATAGGTCTTGGTCTTATCGACCTCATTATTACTAAAGAGATACTCTTCTACTTTTTTGGTCATCTGCTCTTCCACCTGCGAGGAAGAAGCTCCGGGATAAAGTCCTATGACCAGTCCCTGGCGGATTGTAAAATCCGGGAACTCGTTACGAGGCATTTTGTACAAGCCAATGATGCCAAGTATAAAAAGGACGACAGCGACAACTACGGGCAGTGCATGGTAGCGCATTGCCCATTCAATGAGATTACTTTGTTTATCTTTCATCAGTATTACTATTGAACGGTTACGGGAGCGTTAGGAGATAATTTATGATAGCCAGAGGTAATCAGCTGTTCACCACCTGTCAATCCGCTTGTAATTGCCATCCCGCTGTTGTATAGTGCGCCGGTTGTCACGACTCTTCGTTCTGCTTTGTTGCCATCAGCAACAACGTACACAAAATTTTCACCGTGTTCGTCGACCTGAACAGTCTGAAGAGGTACTATGATTTCGTTGTTTTTTGCGGAGGGATTTCTTTTTGATGATTTTTCAAATGCCACTTTACAAAGCATTCCTGGTCTTAACTGCTGATCGGCATTCTGCAATTTTATCTTCAGATTGTAGTTCGCGCTGTTGTTCAATGCCAGTACAGCCACTTCGGAAATCTGTCCTTTGACATTTCGGTTATCAAGCGCATCTATGATCACGCTGGCACCATCACCTACTCTATAATAGTTGATCTCAGTTTCAGGTACTGCAACCAAAACATCGACGGTCCGTAGATCCAACAGTTGCAACACCGGTTGTCCTGGATTTGCTGTTGCGCCCGCTTCTGTTTTCTTTTCGCCGACGTAGCCCGCTTGCGGACTATACAATCTGGTATGAACGATATTCTGGTAGGTTGCGCGGGAGGAAGAAACCGCCTGATCATATTGCGAGCGGGCTTCCAGCATTTTGATTTCGGCAATACTGCCTTTTTCATAGACCTGCAGAACTCTTTTGAAATTCTCTTCGGCAAGATTTTGCTGAGCAATCAATGCATTGTACTGATTGCGATAGACGGTCTCGTCCACCAACGCTACAAGCTGCCCTTTTTTGACATAGTCACCGGTCTGTACAGGAAACGACTGTATCGTTCCGGAAACCTGAAAACTGAGATCAATGGCTTTATCGGCCTGAAGGGTGCCGTTATAGGTCAGCTGACCCATTCTCTCGTCTGACTGTGGAGCCAGTTTTAGTGTCTTAACAATGATAGGGAGCGAGGCTTTGTCCTGTTCTTTGTGATTGCCACAAGCAGCAAAGACCAGTGTAAAAAGCATAGACCCATAAAGAAGGAAGGAGGAAAATTTAAGCATAACTAACAATTAAACATATTTTGTATTTATGTCGAAAACTGAAGAAAAAAATTATTTAAGGCCTTTATAAAAAATGGAAACCATCCATGACAACTTATCTTCAAAATCGGGGAACCGGTTGAAAAGGAAGATCTCCTGTTCAAAACCCCGCAAGCCAGTTACGATTGTCTCTGCTAAAAAAATGGTATCCTCATCTGAAAGAGCTTTTATTTCTTTTTTTTGGATTGCCCACCGGATGACCTGCGCTAAGAACGCAATTTCTTCATTGAGTAATAATCGTATTTTAATGAAAAGCCTGTTTAAATCCTGTCTCAGGTCTTTGAATGCGAGATGATATCGCCTGATAAGCGTTTTGATGTGGTTAAGTTTATAAAGCTGGAAGTTGACAAGATTTTCCTGTAAGCTGGCTTCAGGGTGAACCTGGGTCCTGCACCCGTCAAATATTTCATTGAGCCTTTTGTCTGCGAATGCATCGAAAACATCATCTATATTCTTAAAATAATAATAGAGCGAACTTCTGGATTTGCCACAGGCATCGGAAATATCCTGCATGGAACTTTTAATATATCCATAATTCTCAAACACTTGCGCGGCCGCTTGCACTATCTCCTCCCGTACAATATCATCCGGTAATTTCTCTTTCATTTCGACGAAAATACAAAAAATGTCGAAAAAAGAAGGTTTTGGGGAAAATTGATGATTTTTTGAAGGGCCGGGTTATGGTTTCTTCTAATCTTCAATGTCCTTCATATTCTTTTCCTACACGCAATGAACTCAACAGCAATCAGGGGTTGTGCGTATGTCTCCGACTACGCATAACCCCTGATTGTTGTTTTGTTCGTTATTGATTGGGAAGAAGACTACGGGTAGCCGGGGACATGTTCTTAAAGAGGAATGATAAAATCTGCGGGAACCCTGTTTTGCTGACTAAAGATATCTCCTGGTGATGAGGCTTAACCTGACGGCTATGGTTTTCGATCCCAGGCATCTTCGTTGCGCCCTTCCCGCCGCCAGGACTTTGACAGCTGCGGTTGCAATCCGTTCATCATACATCCAAGGTAGCAGCAATCTTTTTGCTGTCATTGATGATCATAAACGTCCAGCTTCTACGTTCCCGTGTACCATTTACGATAATTTACAACGTTTACATTTTAATTTACGCTCCTGACTCTTCCAACTGAAAGGATCAAAGTAGTTTTGCTATATCAAACTTTTCAAGAATTAAAAAAATAAGATGCCTTATGAGGATCTTATTTGTCGGGAGACAGATCTACGTTAACTAAACCTACAAAGAATATGAAAAAAGTTATTTATGCGCTGATCCTACCGCTGGTTGTGGTAAGCGGATTGGTATTTGCCAATCGCGAAATCAAAAATGAGCCCTCTGAAAAATCGACCCAAAAACCAATCGTTGCTACTGAAATGAAAACCGAAAGGGAAAAATGGGAGGCTACCCCCGAAGGTATAAAGTACATAAAATGGGAAGCATCTTCTGAAGGTATAAAAGTGCTTGCCGGGGCTGCTAAAATCAGGAACAATACCAATATGGAGGCTGTTGTAACGTCTCTTTCTCTTCCGCCAGGATCAAGATTAGGTTTCGGTGTGATGGCAAGGATTGATGGTGTCGATTATATTGTAAAATTTGAGCCGGAAAAGTCTCAACTTGAGCAGTTGCAGAGCCTGAAAGTGAACGACAAAATAATTATAAGAAGCCACGGTGTATCGCACGCGCCCAAGTATTCATATCCAATAGTATCGGGCGACTATGTTGAACGGGATGGCAAAGTAATTTATCAACGCATCCCTTCAAAAGACGGCTGCTGAGTAAATGGTTCAAAAAGGGGCCGTCAAAGTGCCCCTTTAATATTTTACCTGCAATCTTAATCAGCTTAAAACCGAACAGCGGAATAGCAGGAATGCATCACAACTGTAGTAAATAAAATCTCATGGAAGATCGCTTCTCTCATAATCTAATAATTTTGCATCTCTCCCGCTCACGCATACTCCAACAGCAAATTCCCATCAATCCCCAGTAGCTTATGCGCGGCCTTCAAAAAAGGAACATCCGGCTTTCTTTTCCTGCTCATGATCTGCGACAACTTCGGCTCGCCAATGCCAAGCAACTTCGCCAGCTCTTTTTGTTTTAACTTCCGCTCATACATTTTCAGCTCGATCAGCCCTTCCAGTGTTTGTGGCGCAGGTATCGTATAGATACTTTTCTCATACATCTGTACCGCTAACGCCAGGCTTTGCAAAGATTTTAATTCTTTATCGGAGAGTTTCTTCTCACCCTTTCTCATCAGGGTATCAATCTCCATCATTACCACATTGTACTCCTTTTCACTTCCGATCTTCGTTTTACGGGTTGTCATATCATCGATTTAATATAACTATTAGTCAGTTCAGGATAATTCAAAGTTCGCCAAGATTCAGCTTATCGTACTCTTTATGCGTTCCGACAAACTTTATGTAAACTGTTCTCACGCAAAAAAAGATCCGTACAACCAGCCGATACTCATTTCCCTTTATATTGAATACATACAGATCATCACCGACAGCATCTACGGAATTGAAGAGCTGCTTCATCTCATGAAAATTCGCCCAATCGGATTTCTCCGTGATTTTGTACCAATTGTTCAATTGATCTGAAACCTTTTTGTGCCGCTCAATATATTCCTTGATCGTCTTATAGCTGAAAACTACCACGGGGAACGGTTTACAAAGTTAGATAAAATTTCAAAAAGTGAAAGTAATTTCTGAAATATGAAATGCTGTTAAGTTATGTTCCGGGCGAGTTTAATGGAAATCTTTCCCGTCTTTCTACCTGTATTAAACAAGTACAAAAGCTACCGTTTTAACTAAAAAATGTAGCGGTTTTTTAACGGAGATTTTCGTGGTTTTCACCAGGCAAATTGACGACAACGATTCATCCCGGGTACTGACGTTATTCGCCTTGGCCTGATCCTTTAAAAGACCATCAAAGTACCTGAACTGCCTTCAAATAATAAATCATCAGAACCAGCACCTAAGTAAAAGTTGCTGAACAACTGCCGGTTCCTGCTGAAACGTTTGATAGGTTTGAGAAGATTGATATGTTAGGAAGGTTTTTGTGCTGACCGGCTCATATGCCGGCACTCGTTCAGAGGAAGATCCTGCTTCCTATTGATCGTTTCAGCACTCTCTTTATAAGATCATTTTCACCACCAGGCTTTAGTCGGCCAACGGCCATCGAACAAGGATAACACTATAACCTGCAAGCTGCCCCTAGACAGAGGATGGCGTAAATCCGAAATGCTCCTTGAATGCTGTAGAAAAATGCGACAGGTTTTCGAATCCCACGCGCAGGTAGATCTCACCGGGTTTTTGGTGCTTTTCCTTGATGAGATAGTAGGCTTTCTCGAGGCGCTGCGCCCGCAGCCATTTTTCGGGCGTTGTCTCAAAAGTTTTTTGGAAATCGCGTTTGAAGGTGGAAATGCTTCTTCCGCTGAGGCGTGCAAATTCCTTCATAGGGACATTGTATTCGAAGTTGCGGAGCATGAAGGCCTCCAGATCCATCTTATAGGGTTCGCTGAAATCGAACAGGAACTTCCTGACGCCATTGTCGAGGCGCAATAGCAGCTCAATGGCCTCCTTCGTTTTGAGCTGCATCAACGGCTCGCTCAATGCTTCGGGATGATCGAAATACGGCACCAGCGAATGAAAAAAGGCCTCCAGGAAAACATTCGGGCTCAGGCGCAGCATCTTTTGTCCTGAATAGACCGGTTGCTGTCCGATTGCATTTTCTACGGCATACTGGCGAAGATTTTCCTGCGTAAGGAACAGCGTAATTGATTTGACGGGTTCACCATTGATATCAGGAATCTTCTCCGCTCTGGTCAGCTGGTTGCGGCGGATCAGGACGATGTCTCCCGCCCTATAGACCCTGACGCCATCAGCCGTTGAAAAATGTATCGAGCCCGACTGGATGTAGACCAGGGAATTGAAATCAACGGGCTGTTCCCTTTGTATTTTTTCCTTGTATAAACAGGAATATAAAATGCTCTGTTGTCTCATCTCCATTATCGTGTCTTCTAACTTACTAATTTAATTTATTATTCGGTGGATCATGTCCTGTTCTTTATAACGCATGCATGTAAAGTCTACGATGCCCGTTGATGGATGCGTCTACCCTCCTGCTCTTTTGTCTTTGGCCAATCTCTTTATTTCTGTCGCTTCCAGCACATGCTTTTGTGTCTGCAGGGTTACGCAGGCCACCATTGCCCTTTCTACGTACTGCAGATCGATGAGCATCCCCTTCCAGAAGATATTTATGAAGGAAGCAAGAGCAATGCCCGGTTTCCGCACCATTGCAGTATTCCGCTGTTCATAAATTGGCCTCATCATTCCGGGGCGAAGATTGTATACTCCCCTGAACTGAAGTCTGAGCAGGGCATTTTCAGTCTTTCCCTTCACCCTTGCCCACATCATGCAACCTTTTTCGCTGCAATCACTCAGCTGTTCGGAGACATAAACAAAGGTCAGGTTCCTGTTCAGTTTCAAAACCGGCATCCACAAGTGTTCTGACGATTGCCGCACCGATACCTTCAGACCCGCCGGTCACGGAGGCTACTTAATTATTCAGTGATATTTCCATTTTTGAGTGTTTTGTTTATAGTGATAAAGCAAAGCTGCCCCTATCTAAGCTCCAGCCATCATGGCATCAAACTCTTCATCGGTCATGGTCTTCCGGGCTCCCAGGATTTCGGCAGCGAAAGCTCCTCCAAAATAGCGGGCAGTTGGCTTTTGTGCTCCCAGGGCCTGCATGATCAGGTCGGCGATCACCTGTGGGTCGGAACCGGCGCCGTCACTTTTTTTCATAAAGTCATAGGTCTTCCCGGCAGCGTCTTCATAGGCGGTCCCTCCAGCATTTTGGAGCATGTTCTCCGCTGCGATATTTCCCCATCCGGTCTGTATAGCTCCCGGTTCGATCACGATGACATCGATACCAAAAGGCCTTACCTCCTGACGAAGGGCATCGCTGAGCCCTTCAAGCGCAAACTTACTGGCATGGTACCAGCCGCCGAATGCGGTTGCGATCTTTCCGCCGATCGAAGTCACGTTCACGATCTTACCCCATTTGTTCTCCCTCATCTTTGGCAGCACCAGCCGGATCAGCCTTGCTGCACCAAAGAGGTTAACCTCCAACTGGTAGCGGGCATCTTCCATCGGCACGTTCTCAATCGGACCATATTCACCATATCCGGCATTGTTGACCAGGATATCGACAGAACCTTCTCTTGCAATGATCTGTTCTACCGCCGACACGATCGAATCGTCATTGGCCACATCCAGTTCTATTATCCTGATGCCTTCGGCTTTAAGGTCCTGCATCTTTTCGGTTTTGCGTGCGGCGCCATATACCTTATGGCCAGCCTTTGCCAGCGCTCTTGCGGTTGCTTTTCCTATACCGGATGAAGCTCCGGTTACCAATACTGTTTTGCTCATCTTGTTTTATTTAAGTGTAAAGACGTCGTTGTTTAAACCATGATCGCCTTCGGCTCCAGGCAGATTTGGAGGCCGGATGTTTCTGTACCAACAGGTTTTACAAAATATCCGTTAACACAACTATGGTCTGCTGTTTTCATGTTTTGTTTGGTACAAATTTAGCCAGCAAAGACATGTCGGAGTTTTTGTCAAAAGCCCAAAGTTGATTTGCTAAAAGCTCATTTATCTGCATCCGCCCATCGGGCTGGAGTATGTACGATTACTTTCATGATCTTGGGTTTTCCGGTATCGGGAAAACGCTATCGCAGACCATCATTATCTTTTTGCTCCCTGACTGTTGTTGCTGCACGGAGCGGAGGATATACCTTTCGATATATCTGTTATTTCAATTTTTCCTATTTGATTATTGGACTTGTTGACTAAGGTTTGGCAACAAGGTCTGTCATGTGACTGCCCGGAGTGATGGTGGCCAGTATATCCACGAAGTGCAGCTCCAGTCTGCGGTGCCTGATTCGCCAGCCCTTCGGTGTTCTCACCAGTTGATCATGGAAGGTGCAGGCATCATAGAGGTGATAGGGCCTTTCACCCTGCTTGGGTATGCCTTTATGTGTCGCCCAAAGGTCAGTACGCGCCTCAGCAGTGTTCCCATCTATCTTGACCGTTGGCAGTCCCAGCATATGTTGCCAGTTGGAAAATTCTTCGTTCATTCGTCCCCTGTTCGCTGCATTGCCCCTCATCCAATTGGCCAGCTCCCGGTAGGAACATACAGGAACGCCCGTGGCCGAATAGTCGGTAACACCGTCTTCAGTGAATGTCTCATCCCATTGCTGGAGGATATTGAAATCATCGCCCTGATGGGCATCCTGCCCGATGGCATACCTCGCAATCACGTCCTGGATCTCGATCCTGTCAAATAGATACTGTACTTTTTCTGTTAATTCCATTTTATAAAATTTACCGATAAACAATATGGATAAATTTCGCCGGTATGGCATAGCGGAGTTTTTGCCAGAGGCCCGATATTTTTTGGCAGAGAGCCCAATCGTTAAGCCATCAGAAAAATGAGGCCGTTCTTTCCGGCAAAGATTAGCTGGCAAGAGCATAATCAAGGCATTGCCGTGGTGGCAATACAAAGGCCAGACAGGCTGCCCTGATGCAGATTGAAAATATGTCCGTCAGTTACGATGCGGAATATTAACAAGCCGGCTGAACGTCCGGATCATCTTCTGCCCATGATCAGCCCTTAAAAGATCTGAGCGATTCATAATAAGTATTGACCCTCTCCTTTGAGAAATAGTCGATCATGGCAAAGGCCGTCCCAAACAGGATCAGTGCCATGGCAATGGCATGGAGATGGACGTTCTTTGAAAAATACAAAAATGCCAATGCCATCAGAAAGACAGCCAGACTGATTCCAATGGACATTGGATAGAGGTATTGGAATCCTTCCACGCGTATAATTTCGGCATCGACGAAAGCTTTGGCATCGGCCGTATAGCGCTGTTTTGCCTGTTCTGCTTTTTTTGCATTGGAGAAGTTCATCGTCAATCCCGTTGCCGAAAAGAATATACCGATAACGACAAAGGGGGTCAGCAGGGCTCTGGCCGCGGCGGTGTTCCCCAAAAAATAAAAAAGGAATGCCGATACGATCAACAGGACTCCGAAGGCCAGGATGAACCGGCCTTCGAACATTTCACCTTCATACCATCGGAGTGTATTTTGTATCATGGCAGGTTTATTAGTTTAAACGTTGAAAAGCTGTCTAAAAAATCAGACAGCCAATCTACAGGAAAGTTATGGGTTAAATGGCATTGTAACCACCATCGATACTCAGGACTGTTCCCGTCATAAAAGGATTATCATCAGACGCCAGGAAGAAAATTCCCCGTGCAATGTCTTCTACTTCGCCGAGACGACCCATCGGGCAAATTCCTTCAATTTGTTCCATGGTATACATTCCCGCATCTATGGCTCCCTGGAAGATCGCAGTTCTTACAGCCCCGGGTGCAACTGCATTTACACGGATGTTCTTCTTTGCATAATCGATAGCCGCGCCTTTAGTCAAACCCACTACGGCATGTTTAGAAGCATTATATTGTGCGGTAGCATACAGACCGTTTAAACCTGCGATTGATGCCAAATTTACAATAGTACCTCCTCCGGTCTTTTCCATCGCATTGATTCCATATTTCATTCCGTAGTAAACTCCCATTACATTGGTGTCCAGCATTTGTTTCAGATCTTCAGCTACTGTCTTACCGAAAACTGCATTTCCCAATGATATGCCGGCATTGTTTACTATCGAATCCAACTTGCCGAATTTTTCAACTGTCTTATTGACAACTTCTTCTACCTGCGCTTCGTTGGTAACATCCAACGGGTAAAAAGTAACTTCGAGACCTTCCCTTTTAAATTCTTCAATGACCTGCTGTTCCCTTGCAGCATCACGACTTGTAACGACAACATTGTATCCATTCCGGGCAAATAATAAACCTGAGGCTTTCCCGATTCCTGTTGTACCTCCTGTAATAATTACTGTCTTTTTCATTTTGTATTTTATTACTCAAAGGTAATCTGGCCGGCAGCGCACCGTTTTTTTCAAAAGCCCAATCTTGTTTTCCGAAAGGCTCAGATTGTTTCGCCTGTTCAGCAACTCAATACTTTTCCAATTGGCTTGATAAAATCTGAATATTGGCGCAGATAGAACCAGAGACCGGATACATTAATCTTCCGGAATGCCAATCAAATAGTTTAGTGAGATGACCTGAAGCAATAGAAGCGGACAGTGAAGTCAGATAATCAATCCGCGGAAGGATCTTCAATTTAACGAACATCGCCGGCCATCGGTCATCAACCACCGAATAATTGAAAAGCTATAACCAGCGAGTTGGGTTAAGTAAAATTGATCGTGACCAATCATCACAACCGCATAGCCGGGCAGCAATAGCTACACCGAAGCCATAAATATTTTATTGATGCCAAACTCGATACGTGTATGACCCGGAAATACATCACGCATCAGCGAACAGGTTTCGCGGCATAAGGACCTGCTCTTTTCAAGATAGTTCAGGATAAAGCGGCCGCCGGGTTGCAAGCTTGTTCTGCATTGCTCCAGGAATGTGGCGGACGAAATAAAACCGGGAACAGTCCGGCCCATAAAAACATCACATACGATCATCGGATACAACGTCCTGTTGTTTTGCATAAATTGCTGCGCATCCATGCAAACGGGCTCGATCCTGGAGAGGTTGTGTACTGGCATCAGTTCGATTGCAAGGTCAAGCACTACGCTGTCGATATCAACAAGCGTAAAATCGGGATGAAGCCCCATGTCTTCAAGGATATGGACAGCACTCGCCAAACCCGTCCCGAGTACAAGCACATGGTTTACCGTAGTCAGCTCTTCCCTGATCTTCCTAAAAGCGGCCAGCAGCGGGCGGTACCGTCTTCCATCAGAATACCAGGCATCCTCAGTGGCAAGCTGCCATTGATTGCGGCGCAGGTAAAGGTCCAATACCGGGTGAAGGGGGCTGGATCGCCGTTCTATACAGATGGCGTATAAAAAACTAAGCAATCGTTTATAGCGGGGAATTTGCAAATGACGAAGATTTGGTAAGCAAAAACATGTCATGAACCCTCGGGATCACCGGTCCGTTATCATGCAGCCGCAATTATCAAACCAAAGACGCCCGGCGGAACCGGGCATACCATCGCATCCAATGAAGAAGCAGACGAGGAAAACTCTCAAAAGATAGCGAAGTAATAAAAAGCAAGAAAATCAGGTATGGTGGTATTATTGGGCCATTATGGTCACATGCCTATCCCATTGTGATAGCAAACATCTGGATTCTCCGGCAATAATCCATTACAAGAAGTACTTATAGCTTACTGAATAACTGCAGGTTTCTGCTAAAACGTTTGAGAAGTTTTATAGGTTTAATAATCCAGAATTACCAATAGCTGCTGCATTATTATTAAACCGATCAGACAAACGAAGCCTGCCTGACCTACGAAATCTCTCAAACCTATAAAACGCTTCACCAGAAACCTGCAGTTATTCAGCAACCCCTACTTAAAGGCAGAAAAGGGCCATTATAAATATTTAAGAGCTATGAAGCAAATGGCGATGTTTTATATAACCCGGCTTACTATAATTGGCTGGTGCGTGCATTCTTTCTTCCCTTCACAATGAACCCAACACCAGCCAGAATAAAGACCGCGAACAACCGGAAAAAGGGGAACTGTTCACCGAAAAAAAACCAGTCTTATTTCTTCGGAATGGCCGGTCATCATTGCTTAAACGATTATTAGTTCCACAACGGATCTAAATAAATTGAGGCTGCCTCATATTTGTAAGGCAGCCTCAATTACCTATTTCCCATACACTCTCACATAATCCACTTCCATTCTTTGCGGAAAGATATTTTCATCAATTCCTTGTTTTCCGCCCCACCCGCCGCCGACGGCGATATTCAGCAACAGGTGAAATGGTTTATCAAAAGGCCATCCTGCGGGATCCTTGCCGGACCTGGGAAAACTGAATCGCAACTGGCCATCCATGAAGAAATCAATCTTCTCTTTCTCCCACCCGATCGCATATTCATGAAATGTATTATAGGGATCGGTCACAACAAAGCCGGCACTCTTTTGCGTATTGATCATATGATTGAACAGCGTTGTATGCACGGTCATAAAGATCGAATCCGGATTATATCCAACATGCTCCATGATATCTATCTCGCCACTGGCCGGCCAGCCACCATAGGCCCAATCTGTGGGTAACATCCAGATCGCAGGCCAGATCCCCCGGCCGGAAGGCAGCTTCGCCCTTACTTCAACACGCCCGTACAGCCAGTCACCTTTTCCCTTTGTAACAAGCCGGGCCGACGTATATTTTCCCTCCTCCGTTTTACGCGCAGTAATAAACAGTGAACCATTTTTCACCAATGCATTTAACGTATCAGCTTTTGTGTAGAACTGCTTTTCTTCGTTACCCCATCCGTGATCACCAACATCATAATTCCAGCGGCTGGAATCCGGCAATCCTTTATAATCAAATTCATCAGACCAGGTCAGCTCCCAGCCATTATTTACCGGCGATTGCTTTAACCGCTCCATCAGCAACTCCGGTTCATTGGTGGTAATGAGATCGAATTTATGAACCAGAAGCCAATCCATGGTTGTGCTGTCATTCACCGTCCATGCATTCAATACAACACCGGCAGTCTTCGCCTCTGCGATCCATTCAGGGTGATTACGGAACGCACTGTAATGGTAATCTGCACCAGCAATACCATCTTCCTTCAACCGGGATGGCGGCTTATTCGCTTCGAGATACTGAACGGGCGCCTTCCCGTCTATAGACAATATCTTTTGCAGAATAGCGTAATCAAAACTGATGTATGTTGTTATGGAGCTTGCATTCATCTCCCGCACAAGTTTAACAGCCCGGGCTCCTGTTTCCTGACCACGTTCTTTACTGATGATCGATTGTTTGATCTCCAATACCAGCCGTGTGGACGGATTGTTTTCCAAACCAGCAGCGATATACTCGCGCAAAGTCGGAATACGCTCGCCATTGGATAATCGGTGTTTGGCAAGGGTGGCGAAGCTTACTTTCTCAATCGTGTCTTTAAAAAAATAGGGATCATGATTCACCACCAGGGAATCATCAGCCGTGCGATGAACATCAAACTCCGAACCCGCGCAACCAAGAAGGATCGCCTCCTTCAAGGCTGCAATAGAATTCTCCGGTAACGACTTTGCTTTCCATGCACCGCGATGTGCTACCACAGGATTCCACTGAGAACCCGGCCCCTCCGCCGTCTTCCGGGATGCCGTACACGCACTCAATAACATAACTATCGGAAAGAAATACTTCATCTTCATAATAATTTACTGCGCCCCGGTAGCCCCGGTGTGTGTCCCACACACCGGAAATATCAATACCCTGCATTTTGTTTCAGCACTCCATTTGACAACGTAACCTGCGTTGGCGGAATGGGCAGATGTCCTCTTTTAGAAACGTCCCAATCCATCGTATACGCATTGGCAGGGGTTGACACACCAGCGTTGAAAGTGCCACCGCCGTTATAGTATGGCCCGATCAGACCCGAAGCATCGATCATCTGTTTTGCATAAGGCAGTCCATAACGAAGCAGATCCCAGTAGCGAACACCTTCGCCGGCCAGTTCCACCCTTCTTTCATGACGGAGATTTTCTTCATTTGCCACACGAGCTGTCAGACCAGCCCTTGCCCTTACCCTGTTGAGGTATTGATCGGCTTTTGCCTGATCCACTCCGATATATAATTCGGAAGCCATCAGCAGAACGTCCGAGAAGCGGATCAGATGATTATTCTGTCCCCAGTTAATATCGTTCAGGCCGGAAGATGTTTTATACTCTTCCGTAGTATTATACTTGTTATTGAAATAACCGGTATGCTGCCATCCACGGATAAAAGTGGTAGCGGCGGCATCTGCGGGTGAATTTAAAATAAGAATGGTCGCTTCCCTGCGTGGATCAGCGATCGGAGATGTTTCAAATTCTTCATACAACGCCTGCGTGGGGATCGCGTTACTGAATCCGGCTGTATACTTGCCGGACACACCGCGGGGGCCGAAGTACAACACATTATAATTACCCTGTGCGCGGAACTGGTCGCTTGTACTTCCTGACTGATAGGCAAGATTGCTATGAGAAACTTCCCATACAGATTCAACACCCATTTCATTTGCCTTTCTCCACACATCTGAATACACAGGGATCAGGTCGAAACCGGCAGATGGAGCAATCATTTCCTCAAGATATTCCCGCACTCTCGCTGCATTTATAGCAGTAGTTCCCGCAGTCAGATCTGTTCCGTACACGCCTTTGCCATAGAGGTAAACACGGGCAAGCAAAGCCGAGGCTGACCAATAGGTCGCATGCGCATCATTTGCTTTGATAGACTTTTTCGGCAACACCTCCATTGCTTCCACCAGGTCTTTCGCCACCTGGTCAAGCACCTCTTGTGGAGTTGCCTGCGGCTGGCTGTATTTCGCGGGATCAGTCAACGGCTCAAGGATCAACGGCACGTTTTCAAACCAACGTACCAGATCAAAATTGAAATGAGCCCGGAGAAATTTTGCTTCAGCGGTAACCATCTTTTTAAAATCATCACCGGCTTCCGTCTTATCAATATTCGCCAGTAATACATTCGCTCTTGCCACGCCCTGGTAGTAAATGCTCCATACACTACCATAGGTTCCATCTGTCGGAACAAACGGAGCGGTGGCAGTTGCTTTCAGATTATCAAGGCCTTTTACGCCAACAGCATCTGTTGAGCTGCCGCCACCGGCATAAGCATCATCGGAAGCAGCTTCAGCCCATCCGATCAACGGTGTGTGTCCCTGGTTGATATTGCCCCATTGCAATACATGATATACTGCACCAAGCGCCTGGCTTGCCTGCAATTCCGTTTTAAAGAAATTTGTTTCTTCTATCTGCGAAGGTGGACTCAGTTCCAGGAATGATTTGGAACAGCTTCCCAAAGTCAGCAACAACGTTGCCGGGAGTATATATTTAGTAAATCGGATCTGTTTCATAAAACTGTTTTCTTGCCATTAAAGTTTAAGATTCACACCAAAACGGAATGTCCGTGCCTGAGGATAAACGCCTCTGTCGATGCCCAGTGAGAGCGGACTTGTAGCTCCGATCTCCGGATCAAATCCCGAATAGTTCGTAAACGTAAATGCATTGTCTACGGCCACGTACAAACGAACACTGCTGATCGCCTTTCTTATTACAGATGCCGGCAATGTATAGCCGATCTGTATATTCTTTACGCGAACAAAACTTCCGCTCTCCAGGAAGAAATCGGATACAGTAGAAGTATTCCTGTTCGGATCCGTGCTGATAAAACGTGGATAGCTTGCATCCGTATTATCAGGTGTCCAGCGATCAAGCCATTCTGATGGCAGATTGGATATGGCTTTATCAAAGCGATAATTGCCGTTGAATAATTTATGACCAAACATTCCGATGGAGAAAATGCTCAGATCAAAATTTTTGTAATCAAGGTTGATGGTAAAACCAGTGATGAATTTTGGATTCGGATCCCCGATATTCACACGATCAAGGTCTGTGATACGGCCATCGCCGTTTTCATCAACAAACTTCAGGTCCCCGGGAGCAGCATTCGGCTGGATCTTTGCCTCCACGCCTGTTGTAGGATTCTTCCAGGTATAGGCATCAACTTCTGCCTGCGTCTGGAATATACCAGCTGTCTTCACACCCCAGAAATAACCGATCGGCTGACCAACAGCCATGCGCGTAATGCTTCCAAGGCTGATATAGTTGGCGCCGGCAACAACTTTCGCACTGTTGTTGATCTGCGTTACTTCGTTTTTGTTATGGGAAATATTGAATGACAGACCCAATCCAAGATCTTTGCCTATCATGTCCTTATAGTTGATACCAAGCTCGATGCCTTTATTCTGCACGTTTCCTCCGTTTACAAATGGTGCAGGGAAACCAACAGCAGAAGGCACATCCGGAGCAATCAGCAGATCTTTTGTTTTCTTGACGTAATAATCCGCAGTGATGGCAAGTTTACCTTTCCACAGTTCCACATCAACTCCGATATCCGTCTGTTCTGATGTTTCCCATTTAAGGTTCGTATTGGAGATCCTGCCAAGAGATGCACCGCTTGCCAGGTACTCAACTCCATTATTCAGGAATGTATAGCCCTGCCCCGCCGTAACGATGGTTGATGCCCAGGGGAAAGAGCTACCAAGGTTTTCATTACCATTCTGTCCCCATGAACCTCTGATCTTTAACAAAGAGATCTTATCAAAATGGAAAAAGTCTTCTTTTGAGATCACCCATGCAGCGGAAGCTGACGGGAAAGTTGCCCATGGATTGTTGCGCCCGAAACGGGAAGAACCATCACGGCGGAGAACACCTGAAACCAGGTATTTTCCTTCGTAGCCATAAGAGAGACGACCAAAATAAGACACTAATGAGCGCGCATCAGCACCTCCATTATTCAGGTTGGAAGTGATATCTGTTGCCACATCGATAAATGCGAGGTTAGGATCGATAGGCGACGGATCATTCCTTGATGCACCGAGATTTTCCAATTGATATTTCAGCGCAGACTGACCCGCCAGTAATTCAACATTATGCGCGCCAAAGCTGCGGCTGTAGGATAAAACGTTTTCCACCTGCCAGGTATAACTGCGATAGAAACTTTTGTTTACCCGGGAAAATGTTTGCGTAGACGTTGGCATCAGGTAATAGATAGGGATCAGGCTGTTGCTTGTTCCATTCTCTATGTCCGCACTGAAAGATGACCTGAACTTCAGTGTTTTTAAAACAGTCAGTTCACCATATACATTGCCGAACAACTTATCGATCTTGTTATTTCCATTCAGGATCTCGAGCTGAGCCAGAGGATTCGGGAAAGTTGCCTGCGGGGAAATACCGTAAACATTGCTGCCGTTCTTCACGGCAAGCGGGCTATACAATGCCAGTTTCGCCGGATCTGTTTCATATAATGGCGTGATCGGATCAAGATTAACTGCATGTCCTAACATAGAACCGCCCTGGTCTCCGTTATCAAAGATCGCACGGCGATTGGTGTTGACATAACTCAGGTTTGTTCCGACTTTCAGATAGCTTGTCACTTTCTGATCAAGATTCAGCCGTAATGTATATCGCTGGAACTCTGATTTCTTTTCTCCAACGATACCTTCCTGGTCAAAATATGAGAATGACAACAGATACAAAGCTTTCTCATTACCACCGGAAGCGGTCACCTGGTGGCTTGTGATCGGAACATTTTTACCAAACAATTCATCCTGCCAGTTCGTTCCCTCCCCGTAAGATGCGGGGTCAGGATAAGGGAGTGGGTTGGCCGGGTTAGCATTGCGCGCACCTTCGTTCATCATCATCGCATAATCCGTCGCATTCAAAACAGGAAGCTTTCTCCAGGTGTTCTGGATACCCATATAACCTTCATAGCTAACGGACGAAGAGCCACGTTTACCCGTTTTGGTGGTGATCAGTACCACACCGTTTGCACCTCTCGCGCCATAGATCGCGGCTGATGCCGCATCTTTCAGCACATCCATTCTTTCAATATCGCCGGGGTTGAGATATTCAATACTGCTTACAGGAAAACCATCCACGATAAACAATGGATCAGGGCTGTTATTGGTTCCTGTTCCCCTGATGCGGATCATTGGTTTATCACCCGGTTGTCCGTTCTGGTTCAGCACCAGAACGCCCGGAGCGTTACCCTGCAATGCCTGCTCCACACGGGTGACAGACAATTTTTCAATAGACGCACTTGTAATGCTTGATACCGCCGTGGTCAGTGTATTTTTCTTTGAAGTTCCATAACCTACCACTACCACCTGGTCCGCGGCAACAAATGCGGGTTTCAACCCGATACTGATCGTTGTCTTATTGCCCACGGCAATCTCAGCAGGTTCGTATCCCACATAAGACACTACCAGAATTGCATCCGGCGCAACAGTGAGGGAGAACTTTCCTTCCTCATCAGAGGTTGTACCATTGGAAGTTCCTTTAACCGTTATGGAAGCACCGTCCAGGGGACGCCCGTCCTCAGCCGTAACCGTTCCTGATATGCGGATATCGGCATTAACAGCAATGGCAGGTTTGAAAACGAACAGGTAATCATCCAGCACTTCATAAGTAATGGCCGTTCCCGATAACAAGCGCTTTACAACGCTGAACACTTCCTCATCGTCCGCCCTGATCGAGACCTTATCAATTTTTTGGATAACCTGCTGACTGTAAAGGAACCGGAAACTGGTTCTTTGCTCGATGGCAGTAATCACTTTCTGAATATCCACCCTGTCAAAATTGAGGGATACCCGGGTCTGTGAATAGCCACCAGCCGATACCGTCAGACAACAAATTAGCAGAAAAGCAGCCGTTAGTTTCATGATCTTATACACTTGTGTGCAGCAAACACTCTGCAAAAGCGCAAAGTGCTTTCGCCCTTTTTTCATACTTTTAATACGTTAAATGGTAAATTAAAATGATTCGAACTCGTGAGAAGGTTTTGATCATTGGCCTGTTTAACTCCCCGGGAAATGTTAGCGCATTTCCCGTTCTTATTTTACAGACCTGACCTGTCAGGTTTTTTTGTTTTTTTCCATGATGTGCTTATTTAGAAATAAATACGGTTTCTTTCTCTATACGGTAAGAAAACGGGCTTGCCATTGAAAGGGCATACAACACCTGTTTGAGACTCTGCTTCATGAATACACCAGTAAATATGAGTGATTCAAGACCCTTGTCTTCAAACCCGATCTTTACATTGTAACGCTGTTCCAGTTCATCAGCAAGATCCCGGAAAGAAAGTTCATAGAATGCAAACTTGTTGTCCATCCAGGCGAGTTCGGCAATCACCTGTTTTGCACCGCCATCCGGCAAGGCATGCAGGGGAGACAGCTTTGCTTCATCCCGCGAAGAGTTTTTCACTACGCTATCAACCGGATCTGCAACGAATGGAACAACCAGTTTCTGGTTAGGTTTGAGAAGGTATTTTTTTCCAGGCTCATCATTCACCGTAACTTCCACACTGCCCCTGATAAGACTTGTTTCTACATTTTTCTGATCCGGATATGCTTTCACATTAAAGGCAGTTCCAAGCACCCTTACATTCACACGGCCGCTATGAATAATAAATGGTTTTGCTTCATTGTGCGCCACATCAAAGAATGCTTCCCCTGAAAGCCACACTTCCCTTGTGTCGCCATCAAAGCTGCTGTCATATTCAAGTTTGCTGAATGAATTCAATTTTACCAGTGAACCATCAGGGAGCGTCAGTTCTTTCATATCCTCTGCAGCAGAATTCTGCACTTCCCTCGCTGCTAATGCAGATGTGCCGCCAACCGGTTTATTGCCCCTCAGAAAGAAAAACCACGTAGCCACCATCAACACAGCAACACTCGCCGCAACCGCAAATATTCTCCGAAAGTCATTCCTCTTAACAAGGGGATAAACGGGCGTCAATCCCGTCGAACGCTCCTCCTCCAAATCCCCGTCATCAGCTTTTCCCTCCCTCACCTTCTTATCCAGCCTGGCAAATGACGTCAGCGCCTGCTGCATTTCATCATCTGCCGGCAGCTGCCATGCTTCCGTCATTTGTTCAACCGTAGAAGCAAGCTCCGGATCCGCAGCCAGCATTTCTTCCAGTTCTTTAAACTCTGCATCCGTTGCCTCTCCGGCAAGCTGTCGTGCAAGTAATGTCCAAACGCGATCTTCCACTTTCAGTAGATAATTTGGTAATAGACAGATGAGCGGGAAAAATCACCTAAACCGCAGGCAATTATTTTTGAGAAAGTTTTTTCCGGTCTGCGGGATGCAGGGCAACCGCAATACGGGAGAGAGCGATAGCAAGCTGACTATCAATGGTTTTAACAGACACGCCCAGTATATCGGCAATGTCTTTATATCGCAGTCCTTCTTCTTTGGCAAGTTGAAAGATCAGTTTGCAACGGGGAGGTAATGCATGCACAGCCTGACGGATCCTGCGTTCTGTATCGGCTGCGATCAACGATTTTTCAGGATCAGGATAGCCGGATGCCTGCTCTTCCACCAGATCATTTTCTTCCCAATCCGTCATCTGGCGATTGCGATAATTGAGTGCAGTATTTTTTACTGCTGTATAGAGATAGACACGAAGGTTCTGTACTTCATCCAGTTTATCTCTGCGTGTCCATAGCTTCAGGAAAACATCTGACAGAACATCTTCTGCGAGATGTGTATTGTGCGTGTAAATGAGGGCAAAGCGAAGAAGTGGCTTATATGTCAGCAGATATAACTGCTTAAAAGCAGTATAGTCATCCTGGCGGATGTGGTTTTTTATATCGTTTAGTTCGGCAGCCATCGCCCGACAATATTACTGCAAATAACAATAATCCCGGCGAGCATTATTTACCGCGCTTATTATGAAATCATGAAATCAGATTTATTGATATATGTTATAATAGCCTGTCTGGTCTTTTAACAACCATCGTGGCGGGAAGTATGCGCCCCGAAAAACGATGCAGATAATAACCCAGACTCATATTACCATTCATTCGCCCGGAAGCTTCATACTTCTGAAATCAACCGGGGTCATCCCGGTCTTTTGCTTGAACAAACGGGTGAAATGCTGTTGATATTTAAATCCCAATTGAAAAGCTATCTCACTGATAGTTATATCGGCATCAAACATCATCGACTTCGCCGCATCAATCACTTTGGATTGAATATGGTCCAATGCTGTATTGCCCGTTTCCTTTTTTATAAGATCGCCAAAATAATTGGCAGAAACATGTAATTGCTCTGCACACCAGCTCACCGTGGGCACGCCTGATGTCTGAGACTTACCGGACTGAAGATATTCGTTCAGCAATCTTTCAAATCTTGCTAAAATGTCTTTATTAACATGGCTTCTTGTAATAAACTGCCGGTCGTAAAACCGCATACAGTAATTCAGCAACAATTCGATATTTGAGACAATCAGTGTTTTGCTGTGCTTGTCAATATTCTGGTCAATTTCAGAAGCGATTTTTTCAAGACAGTCCCCGATATTCGTGCGTTCCTTTTTCGACAAATGAAGTGCCTCGTTCACATCATAAGAAAAGAAAGAATATTCATGGATCTTTTTTCCAAGTTGCGTGCCGGCAATCAGATCGGGATGAAAAACCAGTGCTTTGCCTTGCGGCTTGATCATCCTTCCACTGTTGTCAATCCCATAGACCTGCCCGGGAGCTATAAACACCAATGTCCCATCTTCGTAGTCATAGGGCTGACAGCCATATGTCATATCCCCACACCTGATATACTTCAGGAACACGGCATAGATCCCCATGTATCTTTTGAAGTGCTGGTAGGTCGGCATCGCATCAAAATCAACAACGCTAACAAGGGGATGTAATGTGCTTACTCCAAACGCTTCGTTATATTGCCTGACCGTCATGATCCTGTGTATCTCATCCATAATGGAATGCTTATTGTAAGAACAAAGCTACAAAACTCATGGAGCAAAGGGAGAGTCTGACGCGAACATCAGTGAAAGTGGTAAACAAATCCGTGTCCTGTATAAATAGCAGAAAAAGAATTCAGGTAATTTTGATCTACTTCATTTTATGATATAAGATGCTATATAAAACTAAATCTCTGCCCCTTCAGCGTTATTCACTCTTATCATTATCATGCAGAATTTCGGTAAAGATTTCGTTTACATTTAAGGTTCTGCTATCGAAGGCATGCGATGTAAAACCGTTTTCTTAAAAGACTCTATACAAAAAGGGTCAACAAACTATGATACACTATGCAGCCATTTAAATTTTCAAACTGGAGCTTACCCTTTGTCTTACTCTTAAATACAATCAATATGAACGCACAATACAATGGAAGCAAAGAACAGGCCTTAGATCTCCGCCAGCAAAACCTTGCGGCCATTTCGGCACTCACAGCAACCGGCAAAATGGAGACACTCAGAACACAGCTCCATTCGGGCTTAGATGCGGGTCTTACCATTAACGAGATAAAGGAAGCCCTGGTACAGCTATATGCTTATTGTGGTTTTCCCAGAAGCCTTAATGGGATCACCGGCTTTATGCAGGTAGTGGAAGAAAGGAAAAAGAAAGGTATTACAGATGTTGCTGGCAAAGAGGCAACTCCATTGAAAGACAGTTCGGACAGTTATGAGCGCGGCAGAAAAACGCTTGAAGCGCTGACTAAAACAGCACAGTCAAAACCCGCACCGGGTTTCGGGGAGTTTGCGCCGAGGATAGATGCTTTTCTGAAAGAGCATCTCTTTGCCGATATTTTTGACAATGACGTGCTGGACTATCAGCAACGGGAATTGGTCACAATTGCTGCACTGGCAGCTATGGAAGGAACAGAAGGACAACTGCAGTCACATATCAGAATGGGTATGAACACCGGGATCACAACAGAACAGCTGGAGACCGTATTCAACATCATTGAAAAAACTGTCGGCAAACAACAGTCCGGCGTCGCAAGAGCTGTCCTCTCCAAAATAAATAACTAAACGAATTCTCAAAAAATAAAGATATGGCTAAAACTGTTTTTCAAAACCGCCTTTACCTGAGGCAGCCTTTTCGCACTGTACTGACAACCGTAATGTTTTTTTGTATGAATCATATTGCATGCGCACAACAACAGAAAATGATGGTACGTATTTCGGAGATCGAGATACATCCCCGGCACCTGGAAGAATACAAAACAATACTCAGGCATGAAGCAGAAGCATCGGTAAGGCTCGAACAGGGTGTCATCGCCATCTTCCCCATGTTCCAAAAAGACAATCCCACCCAGGTGCGGATACTGGAAATGTATAGGGATCAGCAAGCATATCAGTCCCATCTGAAGACCGAACATTTCCTTAAGTACAAAACAACCACCCTCGAAATGGTCAGATCATTGAAACTTGTGGACATGGAGGCATTGGACCCGGAGGCGGCCGCACAGATCTTCCTGAAACTAAAAAAATAGACAGCATGGATAATCTTCAATTTTCAGCAGCAGACCTGGAACGGATAGACAAAGCGGATGATCTGAAAATATCTCCCTTCCGTGCGGATGGCCATACCTATGGCACACCTACATGGATCTGGGAAGTTGTAGTGGAAGGAGCCCTGTATGTACGGGCCTATAGCGGCATATCATCCCGTTGGTATCAATCTGCCATTCACGAAAAAGCAGGCCGCATACACGCTGCAGGTATGATACGGGAGGTTGCTTTTGAACCTGTATATGATAAACTGCTGAATGAAAAAATTGATGCGGCATACCGTAAAAAGTACAGCAGCAGTCCATACCTGGCTCCCATGACCGGCGGGCGGGCAGGAAGGGCTACGATAATGATCCTGCCAAAAGGATAGAAAGAAGGGATGGTGTCTTTTCCCTCAGCTTCCGGGCTCATCGGGCACTTTGCCTTTGAGACGTTCATACAGGCCGCTAGCGGCAGTTTGCCGCAAGGTTTATGAAACGAACATCACAGAAAGTCTCCGGCAAACATCGCCACTCATCTGCAACAAGAGCGAAGTACAAAAAATCAACCCCAAAAAAAACGTAGCAAGTTTCGGGTTTTCCCCCTCCATACACTTTTCAATCTTTGCAGCTCCATTTTAAAACACAAGTAATGAGCACATTCATTCTGGTTCACGGATCGTGGCACAGTGCATGGAACTGGCACAAAGTAGTTCCCATTTTAGAACGCGAAGGGCATACCGCCATAGCGGTTGATCTGCCTGGTATGGGGCGTAATAAAACGCCAATCGAAAACGTCACTTTACAAACATTGGTGCAGCATCTCTGTGACGTTATTGACGCTGTGGAGGGCAACGTAATTCTTGTAGGGCATAGCAAAAACGGCATTGTGATTTCACAGGCTGCAGAATACCGGCCGCAAAAAATTGAAAAGCTGATTTATCTCGCTGCCTATCTAATTCCCAATGGCAAAACGCAGGCAGAATATTCCGCGCTTGATACAAACAGTGTATTAAAACCTTATGTAACAAGATTTCCTGAACTAAAAGCACACACATTACAACCGGAAATTTATAAAGAAGGTTTGTATCACGATTGCCACGATGATATTTACCAGGCTGCACGTCTTATCCTAAGCCACGAAAGTGCAGTGTCCGGTACTACGCCTTTGGAACTATCAAACGAAAATTTTGGCAGCCTTCGCCGATTTTATATTGAATGCACGGAAGACAAAGCTGTAACGCCGTTTATACAGCAAAAAGTGTACAACGAAATGCCTTGTGAAAAGATCTACAAAATGCACACAAGCCATTCGCCGTTTTTCAGCAAGCCGCAGGAGCTTTGTGACATATTCATGGAAATAGCATTAACCTGATCACACAACCATCATAGCTACCGCAAGTATTAAGAAGAGCCCTTATATCTCAGGGCTCTTCTTAATACTTGCGGCAAACAGACAATTACCACGTAGCAAATCAACTGGCCGCATATGCAAATCTCAATAATCAGCAGGTTAATTGGAATAAGCAGAGGTCCGGGCAATATCATTCGCCGGCATCGCAGAACGCAGATCCACAGAAGCCGTCCCGCATTTCTGATACAGGAAATGCATCGCTTTTAATATCCTTTCGTGTAAGTTCTCCTCTGCAGCCGCGATCTGAATAATTGACAAATTGCTTGTGACGGACTTGCCATTAAGATTATCAGACTTCCTGACTTTAGGGGAATCATTCTGAAAACAATGATCCATTGTAGACAACCTATCCATATTCATCGCAATTGTTTCGGTAACCTTCCCAACTTTATTGAAGGAGCCCCAATCGCCACCACTTCCTTCAAAAAGTGTAAAAGAAAAGGTGAAAAAGCAGTCAGTGATCTGGTCCAGTTTCGGATTCATTACATAGTAGTCATTATACTTATTGTTGGTATACGCATATTTCTTCAACTTGCCTTCCAGCCAGCTCAGCGCATCTTCTTTTGTTTTCCACGTATCCTCGTCATTATGGCAGAAGCCGGCGATCTGTTGAAGCTTCTGCTGTACTACGGAGATCGAACTTTTTTTAATAGCAAAGCTCCGGACATAACCGGGGTCGAGCTGACCGTTTTTCCGGATTAATATACCGGAATAATCATCATTAGATTGTAGAAAGCCATAACTGTCATCTATGGAAATAAGTTTTGTCGCAAATGTCAACTGGGTAGTTTCATTATTAATACGATAAGAAATCACAATTTCACATTCATCAACTCTTTCAAGTCTTACATTAGAGTATACTTCGCCAGGGTAAGCAAGTACTGAAATAAAATTATTGGAGAACCATGCGATGGCTTCCTGCTTGGATTGGCCGAATAAAGAAGTTGAGCAAAGTAACAAAAGGAGCAGGAGATCATTCTTTCTATTCATAGTATCTAAATTGGATTGTAAACAAAGCTAAAAGTGAATATCACGGGTACTGATCAACTAAACGAGCCCAACCGTTCTGAACAGGCTGATAGCTTCCCGATCCGGCAAGGTACAGACGAATCACTATCGATGCAATACCTCTAAAGGGATATCCCGCTTTCAGCAATTCCTCCTATATCTTCATAAAAGAAAGGCGATCAGGGTGTTGAGCCTCGGAGGCAAATAAGTATGGGTTCGAAAATATGCATGACAATGACATCCCACTGTTTCAACAGGGGATAACAACAGAGGAGAGCATCATAGACCTCGAGGCCGGCGCTTTGTCAGCCACTGACAATTACAGAATCTTATTCAACCGGTCATTTAACTTCTCTCCTGTGGCGATCTATTTCACTTTGAATGGCCTTGATCCTGTCCTTCAGTTCGGAGGATATCTTGCCAGGAAAGTCTTTTACTTTTTTAAGACTAAGGGAAAGGATAATGGAGGAAACTCCAACAAAAATAAATGTCAGGGCGGTGATAGTCACCAATGAAATCCCGGTAAAAAAAGGATTGCAAAGAAGTATCAGGGAAAAGATCACACCGGCAATACTCAGTAATGCAAGGTTGCCCCAGCTAACGATATTCAATTCTTTCAGATCGAAGGAAAAACCAAGCAGCTGAAAAGACCTGAATAACATCGTAAATCCAACGAAAAATGGCAGTACCGTAATTGATATGGCCGGGTACACCGTCAGATAGATACCGATCACCAATGTCAGGAGCCCGCTTACCAGATACCATCCCCAACCCTCAAGGGACTTGCGGTTCTGAACAGAAAAAACGATGTCGGTCAATCCGGAAACGATGAAGGCGATGCTGAAGAGCATGGCGAGCGTTCTGTAAGTTTCCAACGGAACAGTGAAAATGTATATGCCAAATACAATGAAGATAATACCCGCAATCAAGGGGATGTACCAATACCTGACCGGAGTGCTCAATGCACGGAAAAAATTTGCCATAATGAAAATGTTTCCACTAAAATTATAGCTCCCGCTTTCGATAAATTGCACCTTTTGGTGCAAAGCGTCATTAGATCTTCTTCAACGCACGGCCAATTGTATTGCGGTGAACGCCAAGATAGGAGGCTATCTGGGAATAAGAGAAATGCATGAAAATCCCTGGCAATTGCCTTTGCAGGATCTTCAGTTTTACAACAGGATCTTTTTCCTGCAGGATTTTTATCCGGTTGAGCGCCTTCACAAAATGCTGCTTCATTACGGAAACTTCAATCTGATAAAGCCTTGGGAATTTCTCATACAATTTTTTCACTTGTTGTATGTTGCCGGTGAGGAGCAGGCTATGTTCATTGGCACTGATAGACGTTTTCAAAGGAACCTGTTCGAGGTAGCTTTCATAATCAAAAACAAAATATTGTTCACCCTGGTAAAAAACATTCTGTATAACGGTACATCCGCCTTCATCGATAAAAAACGAATTCATGGATCCTTCGATCACCACGCCGATCATGTTGCTGTGCCGGCCCGCTTCAGCAAATATTTCATTTCTTTTTAACGCAGAGATCTTCAACACTTTTTGCAGCACCTCCAGTTCCTCGCTGCTAAGGTCAAAGTGATTAAAATGTGTTTGGATAATGTCAATAATCATAAAGATGAACAAGTTTGACCGGTAAATTAAAGCGTCATTATCACACGCCGAACAGCCCCCATCCAATCATTATTGCATTCGCAGAAATTGCTGGTGCGGCACACTGATTTACCACGCTAACACTCCCACCCTACCAAACCTTTATCCTCTCGCTCTCCGCTTTATACATCTTATCTCCCTCCTTCACACCAAACGCGGTATAGAACGGTGTAAAGTTCATTAACGGTCCATTCACCCTCCACACCGCGGGTGAATGCGAATTCGTATTCACATACATCCGCATGAACTCATCCGTTGTTTTAACTCTCCAGATCCTCGCTATTGAAATAAAGAACCGCTGATCAGGTGTAAAACCATCCAGCTTCGTCGTATCCTTTCCCTGATCTGTCATTTTGAATGCGTCATATGCAATGGCAATACCTGCAAGATCCGCTGTATTTTCCCCGAGCGTCAATGCCCCTTTTACATGTACTGAATCAAGCACCACAAATGAGTTGTACTGATCAACAACCTGCTGCGTACGCGCTTTGAATTTCTCATAATCGCTTTTTGTCCACCAATCGGCTACATTTCCAATCTTGTCATACTGCGCGCCCTGGTCATCAAACGAATGCGTGATCTCATGTCCGATCACCATGCCGATCCCGCCATAATTCAGGGCATCGTCTGCATTCAGATCAAAGTAAGGAGGCTGCAGTATTCCCGCAGGGAATACAATCTCATTCAACGGAGGATTATTATACGCAGTTACAGTTGGCGGGGTTGTATGCCACTCTGTTCTGTCAACCGGCTGACCAAGTTTTGCCAGCATATAAGCATAATCATTTTTGTTGGCCGACAACCTGTTTTCAAAATATGTATCACGTTTCACTTCCACTTTTGAATAGTCTCTCCATTTATCGGGATAACCGATCTTCTCTGTAAATGCCTGCAGCTTTTCTTTTGCTTTCTCCCTGGTAGAATCGCTCATCCAATCCAGTTTGGTGATCCGCGCTTCAAATGCTTTCTTCAGATTATCCACCAACACACGCATCCGCTTCTTTGCTTCATCGGGAAAATATTTCTTTACATACAACTGCGCCAGTGCCTGACCAAGTGAGCGATCAACCGCCTGTGTCATTTCCTCCGCACGCGGCTTCATCACAGCCTGACCGGTAAGCACTTTTGTGTAGTTGAAGCTCACATTATTAAAGGGCTTACTTAAAAAGCCGGAATAGTTGCGAAGCGCGCTTGCTTTTAAATATACTTTCCAATCATTGACCGGCACGGTCCCCAGCATTGCATTGAGCTTTTCATAATAACCCGGTTGACCCATGTTTACTGAATCCACCTTAGCACCATATTCAGCCAGTAAAGCAGGCCAGCCAAGATCCGGTTGTTTCTTTGAAATATCAGCAACGGACAATTTATTGTAATTTGCTTTTACATCCCGGAGTTCGATATTCGTTTTATGCGAGCCGGCAAGTTGCTTTTCGATTTCATAAACGAGCGCGGCATTTTTTTCCGCAGTAGCAGCATCGGTACCTATCAGTTTAAAATAATCACTAAGCGCCGTTCTGTATGCCTGCTGAATACCTGCTGTTGAAGGGTCTGTTTTAAAATAATATTCTCTCTCCGGCAGACCAAGCCCTGCCTGTCCAAGCCGAACAATATTCACCGAGCTTTGCTTATCATCAGGTCCTACATAAAAACCGATCAGCGATCTGTTGCCCGCTTTTTGTTCATCTGCCACGATCCTGAGCAATGCAGGCAGATCCGCCGCCGCATCTATCTTTGCAAGGATGGGTTTGATGGGTTCATAACCACGTTTATCAATCGCCACTGTATCCATTCCCGACGCATAAAAGTCCCCAACCTTCTGTTCAATGCTGCCCGCAGGACTATTGCCCGCGGCTACGCTATCCAGTATCCCCTGCAACCGGATCCGTTGGGGAAAATTTAAGAAAGAATAAGAGCCAACACCTGATTGACTGGCTGGTATAGTTGCACTGTCATACCAGATCCTGTTGACATACATAAAAAAGTTATCACCGGGTTTTATGGAAGGATCAATCCCGGTAATCACCACATGGCCGCGATCCTGGTCAGTTGTTTGTTTGCAGTTTACAGCCAATATGGCGATGAGGAACATCAAAAATATTCTTGTCATACAGGTTGATTAAGAAATGGAAGAATTACTTAAATGTACGGCAGAGCCGTTAATAATACGGGAATAGAGGGGAAAAAGATTGAGATAGCAGGAGCCCGATCTGGTCAGTCAAAAAAATACAGAAGCGGAGGCGTTTGCCAACCACTAAAGATCTGTCAAACTTGCCAAACCTGCGGAACCTTTATACGGCAACGATCTTTCTGACACCATCAGCGCCTGCAATAATACCGCCCGACGCAATTCCATAGAACAACGAATGATCCACCACGCCTGGCAACATCTTCAGCTGATCAAGCTGCTCCAGAGGTGGCAATACCTCAAAGTACAGGTCGAGCAACAGGTTCTTTCTGTCGGTAAGTACCGGATCGCCTCCTTTCTCCCTTACAGAAACGTTAACTGGCGGGAACCGTTCCTTCACAATGCGGATCACCATCGCGGTGGCTTCGTGCAGCACTTCTATGGTCAACGGATGAACAGTGTCCAGTCTGTCCGTAAACTTCGCCGAATCTGCCAGGATAATAAATTGCCGCGCCATAAAAGCCAGCACTTTCTCGATTGCATGGATGCCTGCGCCGCTTTTAAATGCGTTCAGGTTTGCATCTACCTGATCACAGCCATCAAAATAGAGATCGATCTTATCCAACTGACCGGCATCGGCAACCGCCAGCTCGTATTCCCGCAGCAGCCGGATGGTGTCTGCCGAAGAAGAAACCAGTGTCAGCGAAGATGCCAGTTCGCGATCGGCAGCTATACCTTCAGCCAGCCACGCGATCGTTGCCCCGGCTCCCAGACCGATTACCATTCCAGGCCTGATCATTGGCAGCGCGGCCAACGCAGCTTCTTTTTTGAAATTCCGTTCCATTATTTGCGGCTTTTATCTGTATACGAAGATATGTTCAGCCATGACTAATGCCATTTGCCAGTTATACACAGGAAGTGATTGATGGCCGTTGGCCGATTTAAAGTCCGACCCCGGAAATGATTCTATAAAAAGAGTGCTAAAACGATCAGTAAGATACAGGGCCTTCCGTTAGACGAGCACGGATCAGCCAACGAACCAAGGCTGCACATAACCCGCAAGACCGAATGTTATCTTTTCCCGGAAAAGCTGGTACTGTCAAAGTAGATATCTTTCAAATGTCCGTCTCTTGTCCTGATCCGTATGATGTCATAATACCTGGGAGGTTTTCTGACTGACGATCTCCTCACCAGTGAATAGCCGGGATAGAGATTCCTGAGCCAGCGGTATTCTTCATCCATGCCCTCTCTTTCAGTGGTAACCTTGAGTAGCACCGCATTGCTGAAGGAAGTACCTCCATTCAGCACATCAGCCCGTGTAACAGTCGGAGAAGCCTTAGCCGGCGTTTTTTTGGGGGATGAACAGGATCCCAAAAGAAAGATCAGAACAAGAAAGAGGCAGGTTATTTTCATGATCCGGGATTGCCGTTAAGAAAAAATCGTGCATTGAAAGTGATGGCAGTTTGCTGCAGGCACTATTACTTACTGATCAGACAACCGCAGCCTGCCCAACATCTCAATCCTTTGAAAGTTATGAAACCTTTCACCAGAAACCTGCAGTTATTCAGCAACCATACCGTTACGCTATATTCCCGAAAATGCAAACATCATACCGGATGATCAAACTTCTATTCCCAGCGTTTTCGCTAACTCGCGTGCTGCCGCACCACCTGCACGGTTCGCCCCGATCGTAGAAGCCGATGGGCCATACCCAACCAGGTGAATCCTTGGTTCCTTAGCGACCATCGTTGCCAGCCTTCCCGCCATAAGGATTCCGCCGCCTTCCTCTCTCGGCAACACGGGATCGAGATGTGCCAGCGAACTTTTAAATCCCGTGTTCCACAGAATAACATCGGCTTTTTCTTCTCTTCCGTCATCCCACTTCACTCCGTCCCTGGTTATTTCGCTGAACATAGGGCGGCGGTTCAGCACACCGCGTTTTTCCATATCCACCACTGCCGGTGAAACAGGCAAGCCCGTCACGGACACAACAGACAAAGGCAATAATCCTTTTCTCACACGTTCTTCTACCATCGCCACTGCCTTGTGACCGGCAACATCATCAAATGGCCCCTGCCTGAATTCGGGCGGGCGCCGGGTCACCCAGGTAGTGGACGTAACTTTCGAGATCTGGTCTAGCAGTTGAATGGCTGAAATGCCACCACCGACAACAATGACATGCTTCCCTCTAAAATGACCGGCCGTCTTATAATCCCTTGTATGTAATTGCTCTCCCTGAAAAAGTGTTGCACCCGGATACTCCGGGATATACGGATTCTCCCAGGTGCCGGTAGCATTGATAATGCCTGAAGCGGAAAATACAGATTTTGATGAATCGATATAAAACCGTTCATCATGCAGATAAACTCTCCCAACCTTTAGGGGCCGGTAAACCTGTATACCGAATTTCTTTTCGTAGAGATCATAGTAATGAGGTACTGCCACACTGGCCTGAACTTCTGACTCTTCATTACCCGCCAGTGTTTCTTCGAATGACATGCCCGGCAGATCATGGATCCTGTTGACGGTGCTCAATGTAAGTGAAGGCCAGCGGAACTGCCAGGCGCCGCCCGGACCCGGAGCTTCATCCAGCACAATGAAATCACGACCAATTTCCAACCCCAGTTTCTTCAGATGATACGCAGCCGAAAGACCCGCCTGACCTGCACCTATTACCGCAATCTTTGTTTTGTAACGAAGTTTGTTTACCATGAAGGGATTCTCTTTTACATATTGCCTGCTGTTCACTCTAACAACGTTGTACCTAAAGCTTCCGCTGATCTTAAGATTTTCAGGAAAACATACAACGGTACTTCAACGCCAACCCAACCCGGGCGCTACATGATCGAGTATAGCTGAAAGCACATGCACATTGTAATCCACTCCAAGTGTATTGGGAATCGTCAAAAGAATGGTATCTGCTTCCCGGATCGCTTCGTCTTGTGCCAGCTCTTTGATCAGCTGATCCGGTTCCGCAGCATAGCTTCTGCCGAAGATCGCCCGTCTGTTCTCTTCCAGAACGCCTACCTGATCAGTACTCCTCCCCTCACGTCCAAAGTAAGACCTATCCTTTTCATTGACCAATGCGAAGATCGACCTGCTCACAGAAACCCTTGGTTCCCGTTTATGACCTGCTTTTTTCCATGCTTCTTTATACAACCTGATCTGTTCGGCCTGCTGTATATGAAACGGCTTGCCGCTCTCATCAAATTTCAATGTAGAACTTTGCAGGTTCATACCATTCTCTGCGGCCCATACAGCCGTAGCATTAGAAGCTGCTCCCCACCAGATCCGGTCACGCAATCCATCTGAAAAAGGTTCCAGCCGCAGCAAACCCGGTGGATTGGGGAACATCGGATCAGGATTGGGTTCGGCAAAGCCCACCCCCTTCAGGTTCTCCAGAAACTTCAGCCCCTTTATCCGGCCCATATCTGCATCGGTTTCGCCTTCTGCTGGTTTGTAACCGAAATAACTCCATCCGTCAATCACCTGTTCAGGCGAACCTCTGCTGATGCCTAATTGCAACCTTCCACCCGAGATCAGATCCGTGGCACCAGCTTCCTCCACCATGTACAGTGGATTTTCATAGCGCATGTCAATTACTCCCGTACCGATCTCAATTTTACTTGTTTTAGCGCCAATGGCCGACAGCAACGGAAACGGAGAAGCCAGTTGCTTTGCGAAGTGATGGACACGAAAATAGGCGCCATCGATACCAATCTCTTCCGCCGCCACAGCGAGATCAATCGATTGAAGCAGCGTATCCCCCGCCGTTTTTGTGCTGTACGCCGGATGGCTGGCCCAATGGCCAAAAGATAAAAATCCGATCTTTTTCATATTCTTAATAAATGGATTTGCGTTACTATTCACAAAAATAGCAAATACCGATTTCTTATAGCGAGCCCGGAATCCGGGCAACAAGGATCAAACATCCCCCACCGTAACAAATGCTCTTCATAAAAGTTGCAGACAAAGCGAATGGCCTGCATTTGAAACCATTCACAGGTTTGATCACTCCACTGCTCTCTGTCAGCGACTATTGGATTTAAAGTAAAAAACTATTACCCACCGGCGTTTGTTGCCGGCTGGTAATAGCTTTTCATTGCCTTTAGCCAGGCTTATGTGCCGGGTCAAAGTTTACCATCCATTCAATGCCATATTTATCTGTAAACATGCCGAAATAGGATCCGAATGGGCTATCCATCATCGGCATTTCAACTTTTCCTCCCGCCGAAAGTCCTTTGAATAATTTATCTGCTTCTTCACGGCTTTCTGCACTGATCGCAATTTTATTCCTGTTATCGTTTTCCTGCACCCGCCCCATTACCTGCAAAACATCGCTGCCCATTAACACATTGCTTTTGCCGATCGGCAGCGCAATATGCATTATCCTGTCTGCGTCACTCTCTGCTATCGGATGCTCCGGGCTTGAAAATTCCTTATAGCGCATCTTTTTTGCGAATTCGCCGCCAAAGACTGATTTGTAAAAGATAAATGCTTCTTCCGCATTTCCGTTAAAATGAATGTAAGGATTGATAGCTGCCATGATTTAAATTTTTAGGTTGATTTTACTGTGACACAAATCTCGTCAATGAAACGAAACTATTGTAGTGCAGATGCGACAATCCCGGTGGCCGAAAGCGACGCAGTACTGTGATCCCCGTGAGTTGACAGCATGTTGCCTGAAAACATCCAATGCTCAAAATTTCCGGATTTGCGAAAAATGTAAGCAAAATTGCTTACATCCACATATGTCTTCGAAGTATGAAAAATACAAAGGAATTCACCCCGGGAAAGTACTGGAACAAGAGCTGAAAAAACGCAACATCAGCCAGCGTCCCTTTGCGCAATCCATAGAAGAACATCCTCAATCGCTCAATGCGATCCTGAAGGGATAGCGGGATATGAACACTGCTTTATCACTCAAAATAGAAAAGCAACTTTCGCTTGAAGAAGGAACACTGATGACCTGCAGGTATTTTATGATATCAAAGTCGAGAAACAAAGACAGGGCGGATCAGAGCATCCCAGTTATTCCATCATCCGGAGAATTCTCTTTTGGGGCACTACTATGCAGCAGATCGACTGGCAGAATCAATATACGTATGTTATAGAAAGAGTCTTCAAGCGTGGAAGTGAAGACGAAAAAAGAGAGATCGTAAGATTTTATGGAAAGGACCGTGTAAAGGCAATTACAGGTACGAGCAGGATCTCTTATCAAAAACCCCTGCCATTGGGTAATCCAAAAAAGACAGGCGACGTTGCACTGGAACACGGTGAATGACTTATTGAAAAATTGTCTGGTAAAAATCATGAAAGCACCAGAACTCTCCAACTTTCGCCTGGCAGGTGGAGCCGCATTGAGTCTGCACCTCGGGCACAGAATACCGGTTGACCCGGATTTATTCACTGACGTTCCATATGAAAGTATTGGCTTCGATAAGATAGAAGATTTTCTAAAGAAGGACTTTAACCATATAAACGGCGATTTCGGAGGAAAGCCCGGTATCGGTACCCGGACAGGAAAAAAACACCGTCGATGTAAGTACTAACCTGCGCCGGCTGTTGTATATTAGGATTACTGAATAACTGCAGGTTTCTGCCGAAATGTTTCATGGGTTTAGGAGGTTTCAAAGGTTAGGCGGGCCGCCTTTGTCTGATCAGTTTAATAATAATGCAGACTGCCTGAACCTCTTCAATCTGTTAAACGACGAAAGCTTGTCAACCCTTATTGTTAACAGCATAGTTATTCAGCAGCCCTATATTAGAAAAGCAAAATCAACCTACAACTTAATACTTCTGATATGAGACAACTACAGTTCAGGAAAGTGTCCGCATTCCTGTTATTATGCATGGTCTTTCATCTGCACGCTGCAGCACAAACGGATACTGCATCCGGAAAAAAAGGAATAGAAGAATCTGTGAAAAAGTATGAAGATGCCTGGAACAGGCATGACCCGAAAGGCCTTGCGGAATGTTATGATTCTTCCGCTACATGGGTCAACTGGTTTGGCGCCTACTATATAGGCAGGAAAGATATTCAATATCATTATGAGCTCACACATGGCTCATATTTCAAGGACACTCATTATTATACACGCGCTATCGAAGACGTTACCTTTATCAAACCGGATGTGGCAATCGCGCATGTCAGGACCGGGCTAACCGGCGACTCCCGTTATCCTGGTCAGACCTTTGAATTCCGGCGAACCATTGTGCTGACACAAAAGGAAGGCAGGTGGCTCGTCATTGCTGGACAAAACGCAAAACTGAATGAAGGAGTTAAATAACACATCTCGTTAATGCAAAAAATTCAGCAAGGAGATCGTTATACGGCATAACAAGACCCTAATCACGTAAAGTCAGGAAATTACGGCGCTGCCACTTACCCCTTTAATGTTAGTAGGCTGTTTTATAGGTTTATCCCGGATCGTTGTCCATAGCAATCAGGTTAAGAACGACCGAATAATATCAAGTCTTATTACTGCTTAATATTATTCAATCATGAAGGGGCAACGCCTAGCCTTACGGCTATGGATCAACCTCCGGAACAAACCATTATTATATTGAGACCAACCGAATTGAACAAAAAGGCAGCACATCAGTTTACAAAAAAATAAACATGATCAGCACCAGTGTTTTTTGTTATCGTATCAAAAGCGTGTATAGCAATTCCGTAACTGCCTTTTGCGGTCAATTCAAACTCCGTTTCAAAAATATTATCTTCTTTTTCCAGCTTCATCTTCTTCTCTCCTGATGGCTTTCCGTCTTTCTGAAGAAATGCAGTCACCTCAATTTTTTCTGAGTCCCATACACCGCCTTTGCTGATAGTACAGCCGCAAAGCATTGTCAGGTTGATCCTGACTTTTACGATCGTCTTGCCATCCTTCACAAACGGCAGGATCTGATGAAGGCCCGGGCTCAACACAGATAAAATAAGTCCCGGCAGTTCGATCACGAGCCCTTCCCCGTCGATATGTTTTCCCGGCAACAACCATAGCTGCACGGAACCTTTGATCGCTGCATTACGCATGTGGCCGGGAGCTGTCACTTCCACATCTACCAGCGTCGCCTCCGCAATATTGAGCAACGCTTCGTATTTCGCGGTGCGGTCATCCGTAAGGCGATCGCCTCTTTTGCGCGTACTATCCATCAGCAAAGCCGTATTGCCGGATCCGCCCTCTGTGTAGCCGCTGGATAATATGGCGCCGGTTTGACTATTGCGTATCACTACCAACGCGCCACCGATATTTGTGCCGAGGAATTTTGCATCCTTCCCTTTTACTCTTACAATAAGTTTGGTGTCTATCGCCTTTGCATTAATACCAGGGAGCAAAAGCGCTACAATCAACAGAATATTAAAAATCTTCATTTACAGATCTGATTAATGCTTAAAAATATCTTCCAGTTTTTTCTCCAGTTCTTCTCCATGCAGGTTCCTTGCAACGATCTTACCTTCCGGATCCAGTAATACGTTGGCAGGAATCAATCGGATCCCATATAGTTTACCAACATTATTATCCCAGTACTTAAGATCTGACACCTGCTTCCAGGAAAGTTGCTCTATATCGATTGCCTTCAGCCATGCAGCTTTGCTTTTATCAAATGACACGCCTAACACTTCCCAGCCATCTCCTTTATATTTATCATACAACTTCACGAGGCCCGGCAACTCTGCCCGGCATGGGGGGCACCACGCTGCCCAGAAATCGATGAACAGGTATTTACCAAGATGATCATACAACTTGTATGATCTGCCTTCAGTATCCCATTGCTCAAAATTGATCGCCTTCTTTCCCACTCCGCTTTCGCGCAATGTTGCGGGAAGTGATTTCAGCAAACGTATATATTGCGTGTTTGCTAATGACGGATCAAATAAAGCGGTATATTTCTCTATCTCTTCCGGAGTAAGACGGAAAGAATAATTCCGGTAAAGCACATAAGCAGGAACCAGTGATTTTGAATTCGCACGGATGAAGGAGTCGAGGTTGAAATTGCGGGAGCTTTTTTTATACGCATTAAAAAGATCCTGCTGAGATGATCCTATTACAGATGAATTCTTATAATTCTCTATAGAATCAACCGTGACGGTTACCGGGGCGTTCTCCAGGAAAATATAGAAGGGATAAAGAAGGTCCACTTCGGGATCCAATGTAATGCCGTATAATTCCGGCAGTTTAGGTTTTGTTTTAAATACGAATCCTCCATTCACCACATCCGCAGAGTCAATTGTCTTCAGCATCTTGTTGTCATACTGCTGGAGGTATACTTTTTTTGCAGGAGAATTCACAACGGTTCCCTTCAGCGAGAATCTGTTGTTTTGTGCAAGGCCATGTAATGCTGAAAAAAACAGCAGGATGCAAAGCAATTGCAGTTTGTACGTTTTCATTAGTTATTATTTGATTATAAGAGTTCGTTGGATAATATCTCACTGTTCGGAATCGGGAAAATGTATCCCGCATCAGATGGAAGCACTTCTCTTGCATTGAAACTGCTACTGCTTTTTGATGGAATAGAAAGCAGGTTGCGCAACAGATCATTGGAGCGGAATCCTTCGCCCAGCAACTCGATCCTGCGTTCGGCCCAGATCGTTTCCACCAGCGCCTGTGGCGTTGCGGTACTTTCGGAAGGGAATACATATCCGGGATCAGCCCTGAAGTGTACAGCTTCCAGTATGTGCGCGGCAAGTGTCGTATTCCCGGTTCTTGCGGCGGCCTCGGCATAGTTAAGTAATACTTCAGCATACCGAACCAGAGGAATATAGTCCAAATACGGAGAAGGCTTTGCGTATTTCATCAGGAAGTTCTGAGAGTTGCCGGCATTCAATCTTGTCATTTTACGCCGTGCATCCGCACTCCCCCATTGTGCGCTGCCGAAAATCCCAGCAGCATTCAGCGAAAAATCGGCATTCACATTATAGGAACCGCCAAGCGCCGTTGTGGGTGGATCTGCTGTGGTAACGGGCATTGACAGGATCGATTCAGTTGTCGTGTAATCACTGGAAAAAACGGTATTGATATCAGCCTGCAACGCATGATTCACACCGCTGGTTGCGGCAAAAGGCGCGCTTGTCTGCGGAACGATCTTTACAGCCTCGGTCACTACATTTTCATATTTGCCCATAGAAAGATACACACGCGTCTTCAGGGCGATCGCCGTATTGCGATGCGCTCTTGTGGTATTCAGTTCTTTGGTACTGTACGTTAATGGTAAATTTGTTTCCGCAAAATCCAGGTCGGCAATAATACTTGCATATACTTCGGCAACGGTGCTGCGTGCAAGGTTTTTTCCATCAGCTGAGATCTCCGGTTTCAAACGGAGCGGAAGACCTTTGGATGCACCATTATCTTCCCGGTATGGCCTCGCATATAGCGTAATGAGCGTAAAATAATTGTAGGCACGCAGGAAACGCGCTTCGCCAAGATACTGATTCTTCTTGGCATCATCGATCACTCCACTTGTTCTATCCAGTCCATCGATCAGGATATTGCTGTTGTTGACAGAAGCGTAAGCACCCTCCCAGATCGAAGCAACATCAGCCGAAGAACCGGAATAGTTATTGGCCCATGAATCAAAACCAGTAAATGCATTATTGGTAAGATTGATAAAATCTTCACCACGCCAGTCAGAATTCAGCAATACACGGCCGCTGTTTGTTTTGACTGTTTTGTACAAACCATTTACAAGGCCTTCGATCCGTGCGGGTGTTTTAAAAATATCCGAAGAACTTAACTGTGACTCTGAAGTGGTGTTCAGGTCATCATCCAGCTTACTGCAGGAAGAAAAGATCACCAGGCCTGCTACGAGGAGCTGCGTGATTGTTGTAGTGAATTTTATATGAAAAGACATACTTAGGTTTTGTTGATTTAAAAGCCCACATTGATACCAAACGTGATTGTTTTCGCCTGACCGATGGAGTTGAATTCAACACCGGGTGTGGTATTGGAATTACCATTCGTGGAGATCTCCGGGTCACTGCCTGAATAACCGGTAATGATAAACAGGTTGGTTGCCTGCGCGTATACCCTTATACTGGCAATCTTGATGCGATTGAGCACCGCCGCAGAAAGAGTATAACCGATCACAAGATTCTGCAGACGGAGAAAATCTCCCTTCTCTACATTTTCCGAAATAGAAAACTGCGTACCGTTTGAAATACGATCATTATATACCAGGCGCGGAACATCGGTTACCTGTCCCGGTTTTGTCCACCTGTTCAGCATATCCGTTGAGTTATTAAAAAAGATCTGATCACGCAAAGTGGTTTTTGTTCCGTTCATAATATAATTGCCGCCGGCGTAGGTCAGCGTTGCGCCCGCATCAAAACCGTGATACTGGAAGTTGTTGGTGATTCCACCATACCATTTGGGTAAAGCATTTCCGAGCGGAACAAAATCAGGTCCGGAGATTGCCGGAGCGGGTGTACCATCGAGATAGGTCCAGTTCGACCCGCCGGATGCAACAGCAAAACTGTATTGCACCTGTTGCCCCTGCGCATTGACAAAGATCCTTTGGCCATTGGCCGGATTCACACCGGGTGTTACAGCGCCATAGATACTGCCGATTGAATAGCCGACCCTTGTCAGGTTTGTATTATTCAGATTGGAACTTGTATATCCGATGATATCCTGCCCGTTTGCCAGTGCTGTCACTTTATTTCGCACGCCTGTGTAATTGGCGGAGATGCTCCAGCGGAAATCCTTTCTGCTGATGATGGTTGCGTTAAGTGAAAGTTCCACGCCCCTGTTATACATTGATCCGATATTTGATAAAATGCTATTGCCTGGTATCCCTTGTGAAGGAGATAGTGGCGTGTTAAGGATCAGGTCATTTACATTATTATTAAAATAAGCGGCTTCGAATTGAAGACGGTTGTTCAGGAAAGATGCTGTCAGCCCGATATTGGTCTGATCGCTTTTCTCCCAGTTGAGCCCGGCATTGCCTACCTGTGCCAGCGTCCATGTTGGCGAACTGCCATACAATGAAGAGTTATACAATGCAAAGGAGCTGTAATCATTGCTCAGGTTTCCATTGCCTACGCGCCCCCAGCTTCCATTGATCTTAAGGGAATTGATCACGCCTGAAAGAGATGAAGCCTTGAAGAAGCCTTCATCAGAAATGATCCATCCGGCAGATATGCCGCCGAAATTTCCGTATTTCTGCCCAACGGCAAGTGCAGAGTTTCCATCACGGCGGAAATTAGCTGTAAAGAAATACCGGTTTTTAAAATCATAATTAAGCCTGCCGAAATAAGAAACAAAGACCCGCTCACCCAGTGCATTGGCGCCATTGAATATATTCGCCCAACCTCCCTGTATATATTCAAAGAAATTATCCGAGGCAGTAGTTCCGCGGATGCCCCATACTGAATTTTTATAGCGCTGCACATCATTACCGCCAAGTATGGTGAAATGACTTGCCCCAAACCTGTCTTCATACGAGAGTGTGTTGGTAAAAGAACTGTTCTCACGCAAGCTGCTGGTATTTGCAATTGATCCGCCCGTGTTGTATGCTTCTGATCCGTATTGCGAACTGCGGAAGGCAATATCTTCATTCTTCATCTGATCCAATGCAAAGGAAGTATTGAAGTGTACTTTCCGGAGAATACGGATATCTGCCGCAAGCCGTCCGATAAACCGGTCTCCATTGGAAGTATTACGGCTAAGGTCATACAGTGCAACAGGATTAAATAATGGAAAAGTCAGGAGATTGTTGCCACTTCCCAATTGACCACCGGTAGTATTAAGATTATAGGAGCCGTCTGCATTGTACGCGGGTACATTGGGTGCCAGCACCAGGGCCAGTCTTCCCGCGCCGGTTGTAGAAAGCGTGCCGCCGGGTAAAGAGCCTGAGTTGAAGGACTTATTTTTTGACTTGCTATAGTTTGAATTGGCGGTAATCTTGAACCAGTCAGTCACCTGATGTTCAATATTGGCGCGGATGCCGATACGTTCGAATGCATTACCAACAAGAATTCCCTCCTGATTGCTGTATCCTGCAGACAGAAAATAACTTGTAGTGGCCGAGCCGCCCGATACTGTCAGTGCATGATTATGTGATACACCTGTCTGGTAGATATACGATTTCCAGTCTGTATTGATCGAATTGCCATTTGCATCCAGTGCAGGAAAGAATAATGCCGACCGCACAGAAGGATTATTTTCATTACCCGTAAGGATCTTTGCGTTCAATACCGCTTCATTTTTCAGCTCCATATACTGATCCGCATTCAGCACTTCAGGTATCCTGGTTGCTTTTGAAAAACCTACCCATGCATCGTATGTAGTCCGCGGCTTTCCCTGCTTTCCCTTTTTTGTAGTAACGATCAATACTCCGGCAGCACCACGGGAACCATAAATTGAAGTGGACGCCGCATCCTTTAATACATCGATCGATTCAATATCAGCAGGATTCAGCAAACTCAATGGATTATTTGGAACATTACTATTACTGGAAATATCTCCGGTATTAACCGGTATACCATCAATAACGATCAGCGGATATGAACTAAGTGATATGGAGTTCACACCGCGTATGCGGATAACAGGAGGATTATTCAATACGCCATTGGGCAATGCTACGCTTACACCCGCAGCTTTACCAGATAATGCCTGATCAAAGCTTTGCACAGGAATATCTTTAATCGCCTGTTCGCCAATCCTGGCAGAAGACCCGGTGAAACTTTTGCGGGATTGTGTGCCATAGCCTACTACTACCACTTCTCCGAGTGACCGGCTTTCGCGGGTCAGTTGTATGAAAAGAACATCAGTATTTTTTACCACTACTTCCTGGGATTCGTATCCTACCGACGTAAATGAAAGAGTCGCCGGAAGCGCTTTTACTTCAATGCTGAATTCGCCGCCCTCATTGCTGACAACGGTAGCTGTTCCCGTTTTTTCTTTTACTGTCACGGAAGATAAAGCGAGTCCATCACCACCGGTTATGCGGCCGGTAATTGTTATGGGTAATTGCGGTTTATCTGCTGCATAAAGTTTTGCAGGAGTATTAAATAATATCATTAAGGCCAATACTGGTAATAATAAGGTATAACGATAAAAGCCTTCCCGCGAACTGTTCTTTCGCAGGCATGGCAAGGCCGTTTGGCCATGCAGTTGTGTGGATGCCATTGTTGTGATTTAATTAAATGGGGCTCGGCTAATGAAAGACAGAGCTGGTTTAGTTGCGGGCAAGCAGGAAGGATAAAGTTTAAGGAGTGTTTTGATCAAACTTAAGCGAAGCTATAAAAACATATATAGTCCACCAAAATAATAGACTAAAAAATAAGAGTTTTTCCTGATCACCTATAGTTCCGATAAAAAAACAGATCAGTACCAGGCGATGGTGTCTGAAATTGTCTGAACAACTGTTTGTGCCTCTCTGGGACCGAATGAAAAGAAACTGTCATATACAGATTGCGACAACCCCGATGATTTAATGATTGCAGGAGTAATAAATATTAAATAAGACTGATCATGAAAGAGTGGAGATGAAACATCATTGTGGAGACGCACTGACCACGTGGAAGATTTATTTACCGATGTTGATCAGGAGATAACTGCAATCAGCGGGCGTTATAATAACGATCAATGTTGCATTTCTTATATAATGCAATGGCTGGTTAAATGCGAAGAATCAAACCAATAGCCCGATAATTCAGCGAACCACCACGTGTAGACTAAATAGAAACGCGAAGATATACAATTAGTCGATACTTATAGTAGACTATTTTAAAAAAAATATTACGCCAGGGTATTAGATTCTTTACACCAAAAAATATTATCCGGGATCACTCGTCCAACAATCCCCAGATCAGCAGTGTCTCATATTCAATTTGAACGAGGCCGTTCTCATTATATTGAATAAACAACTGGATCAGCTCCGTGATCATATCGTCATAAAGCGCATGCCCGGGCAGCGGGATATATGATTTGGAAAGTAACTGACCTTTCAATGCATCGAAATCCAGGAGTTGCCTGTTGGGAAAGGTTTTTGAAAAAACTTTATTCGGAGCGAAAAAATCGGTGATCAGTGAGTCATCAACCTGATCGGTTACACGATCGGCTATTCTGTATTTCTCCTTCAGTTCATTGAATCGCTGTTCGAAACCGGTCGCTGCATTCTGGCGATTCCAGGCCAGCACCACCTTACCGCCGGGCCTGAGGATCCGCCTGGATTCCTGCTTTGCCGCTACGGGATCCAACCAGTGAAACGTTTGTGCGATTGTAATGAGATCAACGCTACTGCTGTCAAGCCCTGTTTGTTCTGCAGTTCCATCTACGCTGCTGAACAAAGGAAATTTATTCAACCTCTCCTCCCCTACCTTCCGCATATCATGGTTTGGCTCAATACCGGTAACAGCATACCCGAGTTTCAATATCGGCCCGGCAAACAGACCAGTACCGGATCCGATATCCACGATCTTAGCGTTCTGATTAAGCTGCAGTTCCTTTTCCAGGAATGGAAAGATCTCCGCCGGATAGCCGGGTCTGAAACTTGCATAATTGCGTGCACGATTTGAAAAACGGCTTGTATTGTTGCTGAGCTGCTGCACAGGTATCGTCATAAATATTATATTGGTCTTAATACAAAGGTCTATCCAGAACAATCGAATGGTCAGCTTGTTCTCTATTCGATATATTATTTAATAACAGCTGACTGCATTATGACATTTGTTAAATATAAAAGAAATTCACCCGGATCTATCATTATCCACGATCAGATCCAGGCAGCAAAAGTACATTGTTCTGCTAAAACAGAGAACAATACTGAGAACGCAACCATTATCTTAACAATATCCCAAGAGATCTTGCTTTATCGTGCTGATATAAACAAGAGGCCCTTATAAAAATAAGGGCCGGGATTCCAATGACTGCTAATGACGTAACACTGGAAACAACACGAAAAATATATTGCACAATCTTTATCCGCCGATCGTCATAAAAATATATACCCACAGATCATTCTTCCGAAGCAAAGCTTCTTCCTCCGCCCACAAGATTTGCAAAGAAAATACTGTTCAGGAAGATCCGGTTTGTACCCAACCAATATCCCCGATACGTCGGGTCATCTGCAAATAACACCACCTGGCCCGATCCTGTATTGCTGAAAATGATCGCCGCTGAGTTGCTGACTTTTGATACATTCTCGCGTGATGCATATCCATTCACAAACGGCTTCGGAATATACTGAGCCACTGTCCCATATTTATTGGCACTTACCTGCAGAAACGTACTTGCATTTTTATTAATAAACAGTTTCCTTGAAGTAATGCCAAAGGCTAATGGGTGTGTGGTATCAACGTCGGAGACGAATATCGCACCATTGATCCTTTTGGCGCCTTCCACATCCTGCTGATCCACGTAATCCACACGTTGCGTAGCCGTACGTGATGGTTGTTCAGTTTCCGCGACCGCAGGTGCAGCCTGACCAAGCGCGGCGGTGACCGGCCTTATACCGCGTCCTTCAACTTGTACAGGTGACGAGCCCGAACGTCTTTCACTGTTATTCTCACCGGCAAGTTTTTCTTTTACCAGGTCATTTTCAATTGCCCATGCGCTTGCATTCTGCAGAGTGATCAGCACACCTCCATTGTTTACCCAGTCTTTGATCTTATCAACAGTTGCCTTACTCCATGAACTGTAACTTCCGCCGGGAAGGATCAGTGTGTTGTATCTTTTCAGTGAACCTCTTTCAAAACTCTGAAGATCGAGTTTGGAAACCGGAAGGCCCAGTTGAAAATTCAGCAACTGCCAGACCTGTCCCGCTTCTGAAGCATTCACTCCCTGCCCAAAAGCCAGCGCAATTTCAGGCTTACGGACCGCCTTGATATTGCTGCTTCCAAGATCAATTCCATCAGCGCTGAACCCACTGGATACCGCTGTGAAACTGATTCCGGAAAACGAAGCCACATCTTTCACCACGGTATACAAACTATCTGCGGAAATCGCCTGTCCTGCAACCGGGATCACCAGTGAGCCGAAACCGAATGCTTTTTTACCCGAACCTGTATTGGCAGCAAACGGTTTGAAAGCGGTTTTAACAAGCACGCCTTTACGCAATAGCTCATACAATACTTTACTTGCATTATAGTCTGTATAAGAAGTAAGATAGGCCAGAGAAGCCTTTCCGCCTTCCACACCACCTTTTATTTCCGGCGTAGTTAACACTTCCGTTCCTTTTGTAAACGCAGGCGTATTGATGGTGGCATACTGAAGCCCATATGCATGTATCACACTCCATCCTGTATTATCATAATAAATACTATCCTTTAAAATGTTCTCCTCGAACAATGAGTGAACGATCAGGAAATTTGCCTGCTCAGCCGGCACCAGATATGCTTTACCTTTCTCAAACTTCCTGTTTGCAAAAGAGCGGTCGCTATCCAGTTCATACACCTTCACATGATGCTGCAATAAAAGGTTCAGAAATTTCTGCGTCAGCGTTACATCCCTGCTATCGCCAAAGACGTATGCTTTTGCGGCATTTGCCTTTCCCTGCTCGAGCGCATATCTGAAAAAATTCTTTTGCACTTTGAAGAGATTGGCTTTTTCCGCCACCGCTCCGCGTATGGTAGAAAAGCTGGTAGCAAGATGGTTCCTGATTGAGAATGGAAAACTAAGATTACCATTGCTTGTTTCCGTGATCAGTCCTCTTGATCCGGCCTCTTCAAATGTGGCGGCCACGCTTCCAAAGAACTTTGGATACGTGCTTCCATAGATCGGCGAAAGATTGTCATAATTCTCTTTGGTAAAATATAGTGAGCCGATCTCGTCCAACGCCTTTGCATGATAATTTGCAAGTACGGCATTTTCATCATACAGGAACTGCGGGATGATCGGGCTCTCATGCCGCTTTGGTGTTGGCTCAAAATAATAGGTAGCATTGGATCCCTGTTCATGAAAATCTATCTGCACATTCGGATACCATTGATGAAAGAATTTTACCCTGTTACGGCTTTCTACATGCACCAGGTTAAGCCAGTCTCGATTCAGATCGGCAAAGAAATGATTCGTTCTTCCACCGGGCCATGCTTCCTGGTGTTCTTTATCCGAAGGATCGGCAACCGGAGGAAATGATTTATAGCTATTGAACCAGTTAGCTGCACGATCACGGCCATCCGGATTTAATGAGGGATCAATAAAGATAACGGCTTCTTTCAACCAGTTCAGGGTTTCAGGGTCATTGCTTGCCGCGAGATAGTACGCGGTAAGCAAACTCACTTCGGCGCTTGATGATTCATTTCCGTGAACATTATAACCGAGATGAATGATCACCGGCTCCTTGTCGCCTGGCAGTGGCTGCGCCGGATCAACCAGCGTGAGATGCTTTTGCCTGATCTCTTCCAGTCGATTATAATTATCCGCAGAGGTAACCGTTGCGATGATCTGTTCTCGTTCTTCATAAGTATGCCCGATCGATTGCACATGAATCCTGTTGCTGACACGTGCCAGTTCACGGAAATAAGCAATAAGCTGATCGTGTCTTGTATAATGCGAACCGATAGGATAGCCAAGGAATTTTTCCGGACTGGGGATCGTTGTATCCAACGAAGTTGCTTTTGGAAAATAATAAGCCCGTTGCGCCGACGCCTGTATTACAGATATGACAACGGTAAGTAAAAGAAATAGATAACGTTTCATGATATGTTGAATTGATTAAGTATGAACTGACCTGTTTGCAGAGCAGACCCGGAAAATTTTTCCCTGGCCTCTCACCGAACCGTGTGATATTGTCTCCCATACACGACTCATATTATTTAATACAACCGGACCTGCTGTCTTTATTTACATCGCGTCAAACAATAGATCCCGAAGAAATGATTCGAAGATTCATTATTTGTTCGTAACACCTCAATAGCCCGGATTCTGGTTCGCATCCGGATCCGATAAAATATCAGAGTACGGCAAAGGGAACAACCAGTAGTTCTGATTGGTCAGTCCCAGCACCTCTCCTGCACGGCCGGTTCGCACCAGATCAAACCAGCGATGTGCTTCAAAGGCAAATTCAAGGCTGTTCTCGTTTTCAATCGCACGAAGAATTTCTGTCTGGGATGTTGAACTGAAATCGGCAACGTCAGCTCTTTGGCGAACAGCATTCAGATCAGCCCGTGCCTCATCGAGATTATTTTGATGTGCTCTTGCTTCCGCCCGGATCAGGTACAGCTCAGCAATGCGAATAACATAAGAGGGATCAACACTTGTTGCAGATGTATTGTATAAAACGCCGTAAACGTTATTTCCTGTTCCCGCAAGCAATGCACTGCGGCTGCCGCCTGCGCTGCCGGTAAGTTGGGTCACAACGTCCGCAGATGGCTTCAATGTGTATTGACCGCCGGCCGAGCTCGGGTACCAGAGATTCCAGAAACTGTTCCGGTCGTTTGCAGAAAATGTTAGTTCAAAGATCGATTCCGCCGAACCAAATGGCGCCGTGAAGAATGTTTTGTACGGCTTCACCAGTGTATATTTCGTATTGGAAATAACCTGAGTTGCGTAAATCTCAGCTTCTGCCCATTCTTTACGGTACAGGTGCAGGCGTGCGCGCAAAGCTCGCGCCGTGCTCTTCTGCGCCCTGCTCCTGGTAGAAGCATCTTCAGGAAGTAATGCTTCCGCCTGCACAAGATCAGCGAGCGCCTGATCATAGGTTTGCTGAAGCGTGCTGCGCCGGATACCTTTTGCGGCTGAAAGATCTGTAGTCGGCTTCAGCTGAAGCTGTACACCGCCCCATCCTCTTCCCAGATCGAAATACGCCAGCGCTCTTATAAAGTATGCTTCGCCGATGATCTTGTTCTTTTCATCGGGTGTTAACCGCGGATCTTCTACCGCCGGTACATAAGCGATCACACTATTTGCTGCATTTACCGCACGGTATAAACCCTGATAGGCTGCAACGGTTGTAACATTGTCCGGCGGAATGGCATTCTGATCCAGTTGCAGGTATTGACTGAGCGTACCATTAAAGATCACATTATCTGCAGTGATCGTTCCAAGCGTTGGATAGTTACCTGCGTAATATCCCTGCACGGCATCATAAGCGCCGACAATGGCTGCCCGTGCGGTACCGGCATCTGTAATACTGCTGCCGGAAGGCAACGCATTGTTCGGTTTCTCTTCGAGAAACTTTTTGCAGGATGTCAACAGCGAAAGCCCTGCTACAATTGATAGAATGGAAATATGTTTTCGTGTCATAATAGTTAATTAAAAACTTAAGTTGATACCGACCTGTATTGTTTTTGGTTGCGGAACAGTTGCCCAGTCATAACCCGCCGTATTCTGGTTAGCACTTTGTGAACTAACTTCTGGATCTAATCCGCCGTATTTTGTAAACGTGAGAAAATTGGTTGCCTGCAGATATGTTCTCACAGAGGAGAATCCGATCTTTCTGATCAATGAAGATGGCCAGGTATAAGAAAGCGTAACTGTTTTTAACCGGATGAAGGAACCATCTTCCAGGTAACGGCTGCTGAGATTGGCCACATTCCCACCATAGTTATTTGCTGCGCTGTTGTTCGCTGCCGGATTGAGCGAAGAAGTTGTCAGACGCGGGATGTCTGTGATATCTCCCGGGTTCTGCCATCTCTCCAGTTGTCTTGGGAGAAAACCGATATTTGATTGCGTATTGCCATGCACAAGGAAAAAGTCATTCATGTTCATGATCTTATTTCCTTCCTGGAAGTAAAAGAGGAAGGAAAAATCAAATCCCTTATACTGGAGTGTATTGGTAATACCTCCCGTATAGCGGGGCAATGCATTCCCAACAATCTGCCGGTCCGCAGCGGTGATCAGACCATCTTTATTCACATCATCATATACCGCGTTACCTGTTTGCGGGTCTACATATAATTGCTTATACAACTGAAATGAATTCACGGCATAACCCTGTCTCAGAATAGAAATATTTCTACCGGACGCACCTAATGAAATATCAGATGCCAGTTTTTCAATTTTGTTATTATTGCGGGAGACATTGACCTCCGTTGTCCATTTGAAATTGCCATTGTCTATGTTCACCGAACGGACGGCAACCTCGAAACCTTTATTACTTACAGTGCCGTAATTCTGCAGATAGGAAGAAAACCCTGTCCGGTATGGTACCGGCACATTCAGTAACAGATCATCTGTGTACTTATCGTAATAGTCGACCGTCACAAACAGACGGTTCTTTAATATTCCAAACTCAACGCCAACATCCACCTGTCTTGTTGTTTCCCAGGTAAGATCCGGGTTGGCCAGTTGCGAAGGGGCAATACCTGGCTGATCAAGATAACTTGCACCGGAAGACCACAGGCCCTGCGCAGCATATGGACCAATCCCATTCTGGTTTCCTGAAAGACCTATGCTCGCGCGTACGCGCAATTCATCAAATATGCCCAGCGACTGAATAAAATCTTCCTGGCTTGCACGCCAGGTGATTCCTCCGGAAGGGAAATAACCCCAGCGATTGTTCACACCAAACTTAGAAGATGCATCAGCACGGAAGCTTCCATCAATGGTATATTTGTTATCATAAGTATAACTTGCTTTACCAAAAAAGGATACAAGTTTCGACCGGTTGCGGTATGAAGAACCTGAACGGATCGAAGCAACGGAGACAGCCGTCAGATCATTGCTTGCAAAGCCGGTACCGGTGGCACTCGTGCCCTGTAACAATACTGTATTGATCGTATTGCCGACAAGCGCATTGATATTATGCTTGCCTGAACTGCCAAAGTTCCTGATATAGGTCAGCACCTGTTCATTGATCAGTACAAGATTTTTTGTTTCATACGAAGAAGCCGAACCGTTGTTGGCGATGCCGGCAGCAAGTAGGGTATTCGTATAGTTATTTTCGTATTCACTTAAATTATCCAGGCTCCAGCTGCTTCGGAATTTCAATTCCCGCAGGATGCTGTACTCTGCATACACATTGGCGATCGTACGCCAGCCAACGGCATCATTATTGAGGTTTTTGATCAGGGCAATATGGTTATCGAAACTACCATATCGCGCATAAGTGCCATCAGCATTATAAACAGGTAAGTAAGAACGGGGGAATATCGCAGAATTGATGACCCCTTGCGGATTATTATCATTACTGGAAACGTTTCTCCATGTGCGTGCGATATATACACTTGTTCCGATTTTAACTTTCCTGCTGAGGTGGTTATCATAATTCAACCGTCCTGAATAACGTTGAAAGTTGGAAGGCAGCACAATCCCTTCCTGCTTGAGATAACCAAACGCCGCGTAATAAGCACCACGTTCTGTTCCGCCCTGTACGGCCACTTCATAATTACCGGTATTGGCGGTATGGAACAGATCATCCGAACGATTGAAGGTCGGTTGATTTTCTGCATCGGGGATCAATACTGCCGGCGGCAATGCCGGGTTATCTATCACGGTATTGATCCGGGACTCGTTGGTGAGCAAAGCTGTCTCTGGTCCGCTTGCCAATTGAAATTTCTTTGTGGCGGTACTCCAGCCATGATAGGCATTCAGAGTTGTTTTGGCCTGACTGTTCAGCCTGCCGCGCTTCGTGGTCACGATCACCACACCGTTTGCGCCAAGCGAGCCATAGATCGCCGTCGCATTCGCATCTTTCAGAATGGTGATGTTCTCAATATCTGAAGGATTGAGGTCTGCAATAGGATTTGACCCCTGCTGGCTTCCCAATCCTGTTTGAACAGGGTCGCTGTTGGAAATAAATACTCCATCAATAATGTAGAGCGGTTCAACAGATGCATTGATCGAGTTGTTACCACGTATGCGGAAAGTAACACCACCGCCCGGCACGCCGGAATTGGCGGTCACCTGCACTCCTGTAGCCTTACCCTGCAGCAACTGATTAAAGCCGGCTGAAGGGAGATCCCTGATCGCCTGGCTGTTGATCGTCTGAACGGAACCGGCAATGAATTTCCTGTTCTGTGTGCTGTAACCGGTAACGACCACTTCATCAAGTCCTTTATCCGTCTGTTGCAGAACAATTGACAATACAGTGTTTTCATTGACCCGGACCTCTTCCTGGTTGAAACCAACATAACTTACAGATAATATTACAGGCAATTGGGGAACTGAAATACTGAAACGCCCGCTGGCGTCGGTAATGGTTTGGATATTGCGGCCCTTGATCCGCAGTGATGCATTTTCTAATGGTTGTTTATCAGAAGACGATACCACGCCGGATAATACAACTTGAGCAAAGATCACGTTCGAGAAAAGAAGCGACAATAGAAATCCTGACCCTTTTACATAAAAGAGTTTCATGCAGTTTGATGTTTAAAATGAATGAATACCCGCCATGGCGGAGGCTGCTTCATCATTTATAAGGTAACGTTAGAGGAAATGTTTCGCAGGAGAAGTATCAGCAGAAACAACAACCATTCATCAGGCAGGAAGCAATCGTGGAGAAAGACCTGTTTTCTTCAGGGAAAGAGTAATTGGAAAAACCGGGAAACAGCGCTGATTCTGGCTTCATGTCATCACTTTAAAATTATTAGTCCACTAATTTGGTAGACAAATATAATCACCTGACTTTATTATCTCCAAAAATATTTTTCTAACCACGTTGAAATAGTTATTAAACATGAAGCCGTTTGCTATCTATCACGAACATCCTGATCGATTTAAACCATTATTTGCAGAACTCAAAAAAAGAGGCATTCCGTATGAGCGTCTGAATCCCTGTAAACAGCAAGAGCAGCATTTACACACAGAAAATACCAGTATGTAAATGCCGCTCCCTGTATTCAGGTATAATAGTTAGCAACTTGCAGAATAGTTATGCTGCTATACTGAAATCAAAAGTTCTTATCTGAATAAGGACTCTCAACCTCTGCCCTCCCAAACCTATCAAACTTCTCACCCCGCCGAAACCTACTACTATTTGACAAACCCTATCCAAACATCATCTACGTTCTGATGCCATACTGCCACGCGGGCTGTTTTACCTTTGTTTCCACCACCTCATCCTCGTCACCAAGCCACAATGCATCGATCGCTTTCTCCGCACGGTTGAAAGCCACGCGTTGCTTGTGATCAAACCATTTCTTTCCCAATATCTTTCTGATCAATGTATCCAGCTTACGAACACCAACGATATTCCAAAGACCTCTCAGCTTATCAGCGAGTGAAGCAGAAACAGCCCGGTAGCTGACCGAATACCCCTGTGTGACATACTGTATATAATGCCAGTAACCACGGGGAATAAACAATGTATCTCCCGGCTCCAGTACACACTCATAACCCTGCACATAACGCAGCGCGGGAAACTTTTCATAATCCGGCGAACGGAGATCTGCAATTCCATGAAAATTGAATGGCAACCGGTAAAGAAGATCCGACTGATCAGGCGCAAAAAGAAATACTTTTTTCCTCCCTTCAAACTGAGACAGGAAAACGTGACTCATATCAATATCATAATGCACCCGGACGCTTGACCCCTCACCACCAAAAAACATCAATGGCAGCCTGGTGACAAAATTTTTCACCAACACACGCGGCCTGATCTCTTTTCTCAATGCGGGTTTATCCAATAACAGGTTAAACAAAAACAACCGCTGATCCGTTGGCTGCAAACTGATATGATCCAGGTATTGACCAAAGGTTGATTTCCCCACAGGCAGACTGGTTACTTTATCCGGGTCATTATTTTCCGCGCCATGCAATGATACAGGATGATCACCCGCTATCTCTTTGAAATAATCATAATTCCATTTATCAAGCGCAGCGCAATCCTGTATAAACCCTTTGATAATTACAGGCTGCGCTGTTTTCACAAACTGACGGGTAAACTGCTTCCTTGAAATATTTTGCACACAAGAGATTGACTTCAAATCCATCGCATTGTTTTTGTGGGATGATGACATCAAATATACAGAAAACATTTCAATTAGTCTACTAATTAAGTAGACTAATTGAAACCCATCCGACACCTGCGGGTTTCAGCTTACTTGCTTGAGTAATTCATGCAGGTTGTTCATGGCATTTTATTAAACGATCAGGCACCCCAAGATTTCATTATCAGGGTAACAGGTTTCCTGATTCCATCTGACAGGCGTCAGCCGGTCCTGTGCACGAGACACGCACGAGGGCGTAGAGTGGTGAGACACTCCCGCCTCAAATGTCAGCGACCCTGTTCTGCATTGATCAATGTCTTATAATCCGCAGGAACGGGTAAAATGCTATTCTTTTCCGGTCGCTTCATCCTTTCCATATCAAAAACCTCGCTCACCTGAGCTGGTCAGATTGCGATAAACTCAATACCGGGGCGGCAGGATAGTCACTTTCCCGGAGGAAAGCAACCGAACCAGAAGAAACAAATACTGTTATAGGTTCAGCAGGCACGGGCTGTAGTTTGACCTGCTTATTTTTGCTAAACAAAAACGCACAACAATGGAAATAGGTATAGATAGTTTTGCCTCCGCAATGTATGGTAGTCATTCATTGAATAGTGTGGATGCGATGGAGCAATTGCTCGGCCGGATAGAGCATGCAGACAAGTTTGGTCTGGACGTATTTGGCATCGGAGAGCATCACAAAAAGGAGTTTCTTGATTCCGCTACTGCCGTCATACTTGCTGCGGCCGCTGCACGCACTAACCGTATCCGCCTTACAAGCGCTGTGAGCGTACTGAGCACATCAGATCCTGTGCGTGTTTACCAGCAATTTGCAACGCTGGACCTTATTTCCAAAGGAAGGGCTGAAATAGTGGTGGGCCGGGGTTCCTCGGTTGAAGCTTATCCGCTGTTCGGATACAATCTTGATGATTATGATGCATTGTTCAAAGAAAAACTTGACTTATTATTAAAGGTCCGCGATAATGAATTTGTTTCCTGGTCAGGCAGGTTTCGTCCCGCAATTCCAAATCTTCCTGTTTATCCAAGATCGGTACAATCCAAACTTCCCATCTGGCTGGGCGTAGGCGGCACACCTGAATCTTTTGTGCGGGCGGGTCAGCTGGGAATGCCTCTTATGGTTGCGATCATTGGTGGCAATACTTCGCGCTTCCGTCCATTGATCGATCTGTATCGTGAAGCAGGGCGCAAAGCCGGATTTACCAGCGATCAGCTGAAAGTGGGTCTGCATTCACCGGGCTATGTTTCACTCAGCAACGAACAGGCCGAAGCCGAATATTACCCGGGTTATGCGGAACTCTGGACGAAACTCGGCCGTGAACGTGGCTGGCCTCCGGTAACAAAGCAGCAGTTCGATCATCTTGCAGGACCATCGGGAGTGCTTGTAGTCGGTGGGCCAGAACGGGTAGCGGAGAAACTCTTGCGGCATAGTGAAGCACTTGGTGGTATTGACCGGTTTACATTTCAAATGGACAATGCCGGATTAACACATGCCCAACTGATGAATTCGATTGAATTGATTGGAGAGAAGGTAATGTCATTATTGAAGGGATAGCAGTGATCGGCGTTGTGAATGCTGTTAAGGAGTGAGAGGTTTGAGAAGGTTCAAAAAAAACAGAGATAGACCAACAGAGGATACAGTACCAGCTTTACGGTCTTGTGTGTGTTGGTGCGATGAAAGTAGATCTTCTGTGATTTGCCTCCATAATGAAAACGCTCTCCGAGTGCAAATATGCGATGCCGCAGAAGATTTCCTGTTAATACACCAAGCTCGTTCGCAAGCCGCAATAAAATAAAATAACAGGCAACGCCGAATGACCAGGGACTCACCCTCTTCAAACTTTGTGCGAACCCGGCTAGTAACTCGATCAAAATAATCCCGGTCATAAACCATAACGCCGGTCTGACCCAGGCCGGGTTTACCAGCCAGGCAACCGGAAACACCAGGAGGCTTACAAAGAGTACTTCTATAGTATTCGGCAGATCGCGATAAGCATATGCAGGATTTAATTCCGGAAGCAGACTGTTTCCTATGCCATAACGAAATGGCCGCAGGAAATCTGTCTTTTGATCGTTCCACCAGGGATGCAGAACAACAGCCTGGCGGACGGTTCTCAAGTTTCGGAAATGATTGTATTCCCTCACACGTAAAAAGAAATCGACATCTTCTCCCCCGCCCGACCGTGGGAACTTCAGTGAAAAACGTTTATCACCTATTGCATCCCTTCTTACCAATGTATTTGCAGTTGCTCCCCAGGGGTGATTACCTTTTCTTTCCGCTACACTGAAGATATCCATCGATCCTGATGCTGCAACCGCCTTTGTAAAAGATGACGCAGCATCGGGCAGGCGGATCAGGCCTACAAAACCGGTTTCCTCCGGACCAAGACGAATCGCTTCCGCATAAGCTGTCAACAAGTCTGGCTCCACATCAATATCATCATCCAGGAACAGGATCCACTCTCCTTTACCGGCTTCTATCCCGCGGTTGCGGGCAGCAGCAACACCTTCATTTTTCTGGTTGATAAAAACAGACACATCATGCCGTTGTTCGCTGGCACGAATGGAAGCAGGAATAACTACCGCCGGATTATCCACGATCAGAAAAAAATTGATCAATGCATCAGCAGGTTTCCTGAGATTTAGGATCGGCACAATATAGCGTTCGTCCACCCTGAAGCTTGGTATGATAATATCAATCTGCAATCCGCTGTTGAGCTATCGTTAAAAATCGGAAGATTACCCATTTCTCTTATAGCACAATCGGATAAAGATAGTCTATGTATGGCAAAGAAGTTTTCCGGGTGTGTTTCGGGTTTTCGCTTTCTGTACCGCTCTTCAAACCTCAATCATAATTTCTCTTATCTTTCGCCCGTGAAACAACCTTATCCCGGCAGAATCCGGATCGGCCTCTCTGTATTGATCATAATATTCAGTTTTTCCTTAACGTCAAAGGCGCAGGAAACGGATTCTGTCCGCCACCGTCCATCCTTCATCATGCGGCAGATCAACCGTGTGTTCAATGATACAGCAGATGACAACCAGCCGAGCTTCACTTACTATCCTTCTCTGGGCTATGCTCCGGAAACAGGCGTGGAGATGGGCGGCTCCATTCTCAAGCTTTTCCGGGTAAAAAAAGATCACGCAAACCGGCTGAGTGAGATCAAGGCTACCGGATTTTTTACATTCAAGGCGCAGTATGGTGCTATGTTCGAAAATGCGATCTACGGAGATAAAGACAAATGGTTTTTTCTTGGCCGAACCACTGTCCAGCGCTTCCCGTTGTTTTATTATGGCATCGGGCCGGATGCCAAACCGGATAATTATGCAGTAGTTGACGCAAATTACATTATCATCCGTCAACGCGTTCTGCGTAAACTGAAGAAGAACTTTTTCATCGGACCCGAGGTCGATTTTCAAACATTATGGAATGTCAATTTCAAACAACCGCAACAACTGCCACATGCGTTACCTGCCGGCAGTGACGGATCCACCAATCTCGGTCTGGGCCTGGCATTGGTGTACGATACACGACACAATGTGCTGAATGTCCGCAAAGGGTTGTTTGCTGAGCTGTCATTCATGCGTTATTCACCCGACATGGGAAGTGATTACCGCTTCAACACCATCAATGCAGACCTGCGATCATTTCACCGCGTCAGCAAACGCAATGTACTGGCATGGCAGGTGTACGGAACCTTTGTTGATGGCGGGGCTCCGTTTAACCAACTGGCCTTAATGGGTGGAGATATGCTGATGCGGGGTTATTATCAGGGGCGTTTCCGCGACAAAAATCTGATCGGAACGCAAACCGAATTCAGAATGCTTCCGTTTGCTTTTCATAAACGCTTTGGAGCTTCCATATTTGCAGGCGCTGCAGTAGTTGGCCCAAAGACCGGCGACATACAGATGCGCAATGTCCGTTATTCGGGAGGCTTTGGCATACGCTACCTGTTGTTTCCCAAAAAAGATATTTTCCTGAGATTGGATATCGGCTTCACGCAGGAAGGTTCAAGTTTTTATTTTCATAGCGGGGAAGCATTCTAGAATAACTGCCGGTTTCCGGAGAGAGGTTTGACAGGCTGGTTGATGGATCAATATCATTACATCAATGCTGACGCTTATTATTTTTTTGCGTTCCCAGCATCAACCAATAACATTTCAATTGCTACACTCAACTTCTTCTCAATGGTAGCACCTTCAAATCCGATCATCCGGAACTGGATCGCGCCGTTCTTATCGATGATGAATGTAGCAGGAATTAGCTGAAAACCGAGATTCTCCGTCAGTCGTGGTTCGGAAGAAAAATAAACAGGGAAATCAAATTTCTTTTTTACAGCCCATTTCTGTGCGTCTTCCAGTGTATTGCGCGCAGCGGAATTGGTGACCAGGAATACAACATCCGGATTGCTTTTGTATTGTGTATACACTTTCTGCATATAAGGCATTTCTTCCATACAGGGCACGCACCATGTTGCCCAGAAATTGAGGACGATGATCTTGTTTTGAAGTTTTGCCGGATCAACTGGTTTTCCTTCCATATCAAGCAGGCCTTCGAGTGCCGGTGCCTTTTTATTCAACCGTTCTCCATTCAGTGATGCGCGCATTTTTATCGTCCAGATAGAATCAAGCTGTTGCATTTTGGCGGGTAACAGAGCAGTATCTTCTGTCCGGCGGTATGCATTCAGCGCCATGGTATCATTTGGTATTTGCAGCAGGATCTCCCATGCAGCACTGGCAGCATGGTGCTTGCTGCTTGCCTTTTCATAAAAAACAATAGCCCTCTTCAGTGTCTCATTGTCCTTCGAATGCGCCAATGCATTCTTCATCGTCTGATCAGCCTTATCTTTTTTTCCCTGCTTTTGTTCGATCAACGCAAGCAACGACAGCATGTTCGCCGAAAACTTAGCTGTTCCTGCTTCACGGTCTTTTGCTGCGATAAATGAGGGAAGATAGCCGGTCTCAGGAAAATAGCGAATGATGCCCATGGGAAAACGACCGGCCATTTGCAGCGCCCTTGAAGCGTAGGCATGTGCGGAATCAAGGGCGAGATCCTGCTCAAGCAGCGTCTGTGCGATATGTTTATACGATACAGGTATGTAAGGGCTTTGCTGTTTTTGTTGCATCGCCAGCATTATGCGCGCTTGTTGCAGCGCATTTTGTACCTGCTTTTTTTTTGCATACAGTTCAAACAGGGATTCATGCACATCACCAAAAGCATCTTCATTGGCTGATGTTTTTTCTTTCAGTAAAGCCAGTGTTTCCGTCAACCGTTCATTATCGTCATCCAGTTGTGCGATACGTGAAGAACGCAATTCTATCCCTGCGGAGCCTTTGGGATATTTTTCTACAATCACATTCCTGATAGAATCCAACCGGTCATTCTCACCCATGATCAGGTAGCCCATGGTCACTTTGTTGATGTTTCCCATTTTATAAGGATCGGAATAGAATCGTTTGGCGATCACTTCATTGCCTTTCAGTATCGCATCCTGTTCCTGCTGCGGCGTAAGTCCTGCATTTAATGACGTGGCCAGCAGGCGAAGTTTTGCTTCATAATTATCCGGGAAATGTTTCAACTCTTCCTCATACATCGCCTTTTGTGCCGCTTTTACACCGGATGATCTGCCCATTTGAGCCGGGAGGCTGTAGCCCTTGTAGAGATAACTATTTTCAACCAGTTGACTTTGTTTATCATAAACAGAGATGGCATAGTGCGCTGTTGAAGAAGGCTTGTCCATCCACTCACCATTCTGCAGATAAAAAGTAGCGTAAACCCCATAGCGCGGGATTACCAGCGAAGCATACCAGTCTTCCCCCTTCTTTTCCATGGCCATTTTACCGGGCAACTCATAAAAATTAGAATAGCTGAAAACGAGCTGGATGTTTTGCTGTTGTTGCGCTACTCCTGCCGGATTTTTCGCGGGCCGGTAAACGATCTTTACCGTATCTCCACGCCGGGGAATGGCAGGTGTGATCGTCAACCTGTCATCCTGCGCGATCACTGCCGCAACAAACAGCAACGAGAATACCGAAAGGGAAAGTTTTTTGTTCATATTATTTATTTAGTGCCTGGTATGGATCTTTAAAACCGCCAGCAGACATCGGTGCTCTTTTATTATTATTAAACTGTTCAGGCAATTGCAGCCTCATAACCTATGAAACTTCTCAACCCTTTCACCAAAAACCTGCAGTTATCCCTGCCTAGTTATACCCATCATTCTGTTTCAGATTCGGATTTGTCCGCATTGCCGCAATTGGTATTGGATATAACACATCCGTCGGTTGCCATGCAGTTTTCATTGGCGCCAGCACTTCTGTTGCGCGGCCTGTTCTTTTGAGATCAAACCAGCGATGTCCCCACTCGGAAAACAGCTCCACTCTTCTTTCCTGCTCTACCGCTGTCAGCACCTGCTCTTTGCTGAGATTTTCATCCAGCTGACCGAGGCCCGCCCGCAGACGGATCACATCCAGGTCATCAATTGCATCTGCAAGTTTATTCTGTTGCGCCCGGGCTTCCGCTCTTATGAGGTATTGTTCTCCCAATCTCAGCACCATCGTATACTCCTCCACCGGGTTGATCAACCGGTTGCGGTATTTAAAGGGACAGTACAGCGTATTGCCACTTACCACATACGATTTTACCCAATTTTCTTTCCGCAGATCACCTGCTTCGAATGCATTTACCAATTCATTGAAAAGAACATAATAACTGCGCGCTGTGGCGGTTGCGGGCACAATATTAAATCCTTCCCATGTATTCATTCCGCCCGCACCAGTCGCTGTATTAACAGCGGCAAGCTGAAAGATCGCTTCATTGCTGGTACGAAGAAACGCTTTGGTCAGATCGGTCGCCAATCCATACCGGCTGTCGCCGATCACTTCTCCGGCTGTCGCTTCTGCCTCGCTCCATTTCTGCTCATACAGGTACACGCGTGCAAGCAATGCTTTGGCAGCTGCTTTGTTGGGACGGATACGTTCTGAATTCTGATAATCGTTCTGCAGTTTATCCACCGCTTCCAGCAGATCGTTCTCAATTGATGCATACACTTCCGAAGCCGGTGACCCGGGAAGGCTCGAATTGGTCTTCGCATCTGTATTCAATACCAGCGGCACATCGCCAAAATAATTAACAAGATAGAAATAAAAGAACGCGCGCATAAATCTTGATTCTCCCTGCAATTGGGCTTTAACGGGCGCCGACAGCGAATTAGAGGCAGAAGCTCCTTCATACACTGCATTCACATGGTAAATATAGGAGTATGGCTGGCTCCACAATGTATTCACATACGAGTTATCCGGTGTCAGGCTATTCAGCTTGAATGCATCAAACGATGTGAATGCTGAATAGAATTCATCGGCAGACATCGCCGGCATGAACGAAGCGAGCACATTGGCGAATGAATAATTATAACCATTCATGTCGCTGTACAAACCCACCATTGTTGCGGTAGCCGTTTCATCGCTGGTAAAAGCAGCTTCCGCAGGAAGCTGATCCTGAGGCGGCGGCACGTCCACATATTTTTTGCAGGAAGCAAATGCAACTACTGCAAGAAAAGCAAGTATATATCGGAATATTTGTTTCATAACTGTTCTTTTAAAAATGAAGGAGGGATTAAAGTGAAAACCGCAAGCCAAGTGTAAATGTGCTCAGGGTTGGTACCACTGCCGGACGGATCGTACCGAAAGGAAGTACTTCTGATATGGTTGTACGGTCAAATCCTTTTGTTTCCGGATCAAATCCATCATAATGTGTAATGGTCAGCAGGTTTTGCGCCTGGAAATAGATGCTGCTGTTATCGATCTTCCAGCGGCGTGTGAGGCTGGACAGATCATAACGCAACGAAACATTCTTCAGGCGGATAAAAGAAGCATCACCCCATACCGCGCTTGAATACCGGTACTGATTGTTCAATGCAAGATAAGCTGCATCGGTTGAGGTAGCGGAAGGACGGGGAATGCTCGTGATATCGCCCGGTTGCTTCCAACGGCCTTCCAGTTTCTCCGTCTGATTGGCCATCGTGCCATATATAGAAGCCTGTGCCCCATAATCAATGGTCGGCCCATCCTGTTTTACAAACTGAAACAGAAAATCAAACTGCCATTTTTTATATGTTAAACTGTTCTGCAAACCTCCGAAGAACTTTGGCAGGGTATTGCCCAGTATTACGAAATCACCTGATTCTGTAATTGCATTATCCTTATTTACATCGGTAAACTCTGCAATCCCTGTCTGGCTGTTCACGCCGGCAAATTGATACCCTTTGATTATACGGATCGATTGACCGATCACATAGCGGGATGCATCAACCGACTTATCAAGGTCCGGATATTCCAGCAATTTATTGGAGATGATGGAGAGGTTCGCAGAAGTGGTCCAGCTGAAATGCTTGCTTTTGATATTTGTTGTATTCAATTCAAATTCCCATCCCTGGTTTTGCACCTTGGCCGGAAGGTTGGCGATATAGGAATCAAAGCCGGACTGAGAAGAAAGCGAATACTGGATCAGCTGATTGCCTGAGCGGTTATTGTAATAATTCACGTTGAACAGGATCGCGTTCTTGAGAAATCCCAACTCAATTGCTGCTTCCATTTTACGGTTGGTTTCCCAGCTGTATATTGGATTGGCCAGCCTTGTGGGATACAGTCCATTGCCGCCGCCGTAAGGGAAATTCACAGAACTCCAGCTATCGAGATATTCATAATTCCCGATCTGATCATTGCCGGTTGAGCCATAGCTCGCCCTTAACTTACCAAAGCTCAGGAAAGGCAGCGCATTCGAAATAAAATCTTCTGAGGAAAAGACCCAGCCTGCACCGATGGAGCCAAAATTACCGAAGCGCTTATCCGGTCCGAATCTCGAAGAACCGTCCCGGCGGAAAGTAGCATTCAGCAAATACTTCTGGTTCCAGTTATAGGTTGCGCGGCCAAACACAGATTGATAACGGTATTTTGTGTAGTTATAATTCTCTACGGCCAGTTCGGATGCATCTTTCATATTCTTCAGCAAGGCATCACTGGAATAACCCGAACCCAACAAATAGTGACCTTCGCTGATATTCTGCTGCCAGCTTGCTCCCGCAAGCAGCTGCAGATTGTTTGCTCCAAATTTAAGCGAATAATCTGCCTGTGGCTCCACGATATACGAAGACACATTGTTGAAACCATATCGTGCCATGCTGCCTGCATAGTTATCAGGGTTGAACGTTATCTTAGGCAATGTAGATGTTTGCGTAAAGTCCGTTTTGGTATAACCCAGGTTCGTCCTGATATTCAGCCCGGGCAGGATCGTATAACGCAGCACGGAATTGGCGACCAGGTTGTTCGTTTGTGTTTCAAAACTGCTGTGCAGATAAGCCAGCGGATTGGGTGTTGTATTGAACCAGTAATAACTTCCATCATCATTATAAACCGGCATATTGGGCGCCAGCTTATAATACTGTGTAATGTCAGTTGCAATAATATTATTCTTATCTGACGAATAGTTGATCGACGAGGTGATATTGAAACGTCCGTCTTTTGAACTATGATCGAGGCTGAAATGTACAGATCCCCGTTTATAGCCAAGATCCGAAGGCAATACGGTTCCCTCATTGCGGTAAGTGCCACTCAACAGGAAACGGGTCGTTTCATTTCCTCCGGAGATGCTTCCCTGCACCTGTGTTACGTGTGCTGATTGCCCCACCAGCATGTCCTGCCAGTCGTGCTGTGTTTGCTGATCCCAGGTCAGCAAGTCTGGCGCGTTGTCCACTGTAGGCGTTTTTCCATCCAGGTCAAAGGCTTCTTTCCGCATAGCCAGATATTCGCTGGTGCTCAGCATATCAACCTTGCGGCTTACTATGCTTACGCCGGAATAAATATTGAAGTCGGTCACAGCTTTTCCAGCTTTCCCTTTCCTGGTGGTTATAAGGATCACGCCATTCGCAGCCCGCGAACCGTAGATCGCCGTAGCATCCGCATCTTTTAATACATCTATCCGTTCAATATCATTAGGGTTGATACTGGCCATCGGACTTTGCTGACCATTGGCGCCGTTGAACTGATTCAATGGTGTGGAGATAAAAGGCACACCATCTATGATATATAAAGGATCGCTACCATTGTTCAATGAGTTTTCTCCACGCAATCTCACCTGCATACCGGATCCCGGCAGACCATTGGTGGAAGTAATATTCAAACCGGCAACTCTGCCCTGCAAGGCCGCAAGCGGATCTGCGACTGGCTGGCTCTCTATATCCTTGCTCGTAACACTGGCCACGGATCCGGTATTGAGCCGGCGGGATGTTTTTCCATAGGCAATCACCACTGCCTCATCGAGTGAACTGACAGCAATAGTCAGCTGAACATCGATTACAGCGCGACCATTGACAGCCACTTCCTGTGTTGTATAACCAATGGAAGAAAAGACCAGCACATCATTTTCTTTCACATCCCTGATTGAATACTGGCCGGCTTCATTGGTGTTTACAGCTTTGGTGCTGTTCTTCACAGATACAGTAACTGCGGCTACAGGTTTGCCATTTGAATCAGTAACAGTTCCTGTAAGATCAATGGCCGGATCGGCTTCACTGATATTCTCCTTTTGTTTCTTTCTGCGGATCACAATGGTGTTGCCGACAGTTGAATATTCCAGTTGCTGATCATCCAGGCAGGATTGCATCACAGCATCCAGTGTGGCATTTTTTGTTTCGATGGTTACCTTTCTGGCATCATGGATCAGCTTGTTCTCATACCAGAAGATATAACCGGTCTGTTTGGTGATCTTCTTAAAAACCACTTCCAGCGATGCATTCTTTTCAGAAAGCGTTATGCCCTGGGCAAAGCCCCGGGCAGTTGCCTGCATCATAAAAGCCAGTAACAGAACGGCAGTCATTTTCATAACACGTAGCGCTTTTTTGACGGATATACCGGCAAGAAAAGAAATTCCGGGCAAATGGCGTTTGCTTTTTCGCCGAATGGCGGTTTCTCTTGTAACATGCAGCTCAGGTTTCATCGTGTAGTTGTTTTGGAATTAAGGAAAAATGGCTGGTGAACCAGTGTTTGGGCAATGGAATATCTTCCTGACCAGATCAACTGGTGCAGACAGTTCCGTGCGCCCCATATACAGGCGAACATTCAACAGATAAGGAAAAGTAGCGGCAAACGTTATGAGGATGATATCCCGCAGATGATCGTCATCATCCGCTCACCAGGATCGTCCTGCCCCGGATCGTAAAATGGATATCAGATAGTTCAAATATTTTTAATAGTTCTTTCAAACTGGATGATCTGTTAACAGATCCGGTGAAGATCCGTTCAGGAATTTCGCCTTTATAGGTCACTTCCACATCATACCACCTTGCAGCCTGCCGCATGATCGCTTTGAGATCAGCATCATGAAAACCCAGCAGGCCATTTTTCCACGCAACGGATTCCTGCGGATCATTCATTCTTACAATTTTTATTGCACTGTCTGAAACAACGGCCTGTTCGCCCGGGATCACCTTGCGGATCAGGCTGTTCTTTTTTACCATGATGGCTCCTTCCAGCAGGGTTGTCTGCTGCACGCTTTCATCATTGTATGCCATCACATTGAAGTGTGTGCCTGTTACCTCAACGGTTGTTCCGTCATTCATCTTTACGCGGAACGGTTTGCTTTTATCTGAAGCCACCTCGAAGTATGCTTCACCATCCAGTTCCACCAATCTTTCGTTTCCCATAAAGGAAACAGGGTAACGGAGGCTGGTCGCGGCATTCAGCCAAACGCGCGTACCGTCATTCAATACCACCCGGTACTCTCCGCCGCGGGGTGTACGAAGGGTATTATAGGCACTAACACCCGAAGCGCCCTGGTATCCCAGCAAACCACTGTCCTGCTTGAATACAGCCGCATTGCCCTGGCTGGCGATCCGGCCTTTTTGCTGATCATTGAGCACAATCACCGAGCCATCATCGAGCGTGAGCATGGCTTTTGATGAACCAGGAAGGATCTCCGGTGATCTCATCTCCGTATTGGCAAGCGGCCCGTTATTGTCTTTATTTTTCCAAAAAGGATACAGGAACAGTACTCCCGCCGCCACAAGCACACAGGCAGCCGCGATCCAACGGTAACTCCTCATGCGAATGACAGTTTTACCGGATGAAAGCTTTTCCCGGTCCTCATCCAGGATCTTCCTGATGATCTCTTCCCGCTGATTTATTCCCCCAGGCTTAGCGTGTTCGGTCTCACCGGCAAGCCAGGTGTCCTCGATCATTTGCCCCAGTTCGTCCTCGTACAGCCGGGACTGAAGCCGCCATGAAAGCTCATGCAGCTCCGCTGAAGTGGCACGCGCCTGTAAATATTTTTCCATCAGTTCATTGAACCGGGATGGGGATGTCGCCATAGGTATCTGTTTCTTCCGTATTCCTGTATCCGATCAGGCCGGCAATACTATTTGCGAGGCCTGATACGGTCAGGAAGAACACTCCGTTCTATTAATAAGACGCTCCACGAAAAGCAACGGAGTACACGGGTTATTAATTTTTCAGAATTTATTTTTCAGCAGCAAAAGCAGGACATATACTTCGCCATGCTTTTCAAGGAATGAGCGAAGGGATTGGAGTGCGCGGGAGATATGTGTTTTAACGGTAAGCGCCGAGAGGCCCAGTCTTTCTCCGGCCTGTTCGTAAGTAAGTTGTTCATCTTTCAACAACTGGTAAATTTCCTGCTGACGGGGTGAGAGCTCATGCAACGCCTGTTGAAGCAGCAACTGGTATTGTGATTCCCTTGCTTTATAATCGGTCGTATTTTCCTGTAATTCCTGTTGCCCCGGCAAGGCTTTCATGAAAGCCGACTCACGGGCAAGTTTACGCAGATGATCGATAATAAGATTCCTGGTAAGGGTCAATAGCCATGCATCGAAATATTGCACGCCGGTAAGGCTTTCACGCTTCTGCCAGATCCTGATGAATACTTCCTGCACCACTTCTTCAGCCCCGGCTGATGATTTCAGGTACACAACGGCTGTCTGAAATACCCGTTGCTGATGCAAATGGAATAAACGGGTGAATGCCTCTTCATTTCCTTTTGCTACCAGGCGGATCAGGTCTTTGTCAGTATATCTGTTTTCGTCTTCCAATCAATTCAGTCGTTCGGCAAAAACAAATTTAGCTGATTAAGGGCAAACTCCTATGCCACAGATCTTACAGTTTCGCTAAAACGGACTGGGTTACCGATCCGTTTTCAGCAAACAATGGCAAAAGTCCCGGAAAACCTCCGCATCGGCCACTCCATATATCAGCCTGTTTAAAGGTTAGCAGGAGCCGTTTTCTTCCAGGGATAAAAAAAGGGGCAGAAAAGAATTCCTACCCCGTACCAATTCCTATTCTAAAAGATTTTAATCTTAAGATCGCAGAATTAATTTTTCTTATGGATGATCCCCTGTATAAAACGTCAGCTCACCCATTGCCTGGAATGTTCCCACACCCCAATGCGATAGTACTTTTATACGGATATAACGCACTTTCGGCAATCCGCCGGGAATAACAAACTCCTCTCCCGCCGCAGCAGCAGCAATATCCGCTGCGGTATTTGTGCCCGCAGGTGAACCGGAAGGTTTCACACTTTCACAAGTACGCAGATAAGTCCAGCTGGCCCATGATCCGTCCGAAGCAGGATTATCGCTGCCATAGATCTCGAAGGTTTTAACAGCCTCGAGATTGTAGATCCTGTCCTGCGGCATCCAGTACATAAAGCGTTTAAGGGTTACCAGCTCTCCCATATCAAAGGTGAACCACACGGGCGTTGCCCCAACAGCCGTTGCGTAACCGGTGCCGCCCACCACACCATTCCAGAGATTGGTCATCGGCCAGGTGGTATAAGTGCTGGCTCCGATATCAGTCGGGAGCACCACTCTGCTGAATAAGGTTTTAGTCAATGCCCGCTCATATTCCGGCAATTCAGTTAATGTGATCGACGAGTAACTGGCTACCCACAACGTATCGTAGGCAAGACCGTTCGGAAGATAAGCTGACCTGTACTGCAGTTCACTGCCGGCCAGATAGCCATCAGGTATTGCAAGCACAGCCGTTGAAGCCGGAACATGCACTACTGTATCCTTATCATCTGCAAGCTTATATTTTACCTCTGTAAAGATCTGACCGGTATTTGCCTCACTCCATCTGATCAGCATTGAATCATAATAAGTGTTGGGCGTAACAGACTGGATCGTTCTGTTGGCAAGAGAATTTACATAATCATCTCCATAAGCCATGCCTGAGGCTGTTCTGACAACAGAGGAATGTCCTTTTTCATCATAAGTATACACAGAAAAGTTATAGCTTCTTTCTGCCAGGCCTGTAACGAGCATGCTGATCGTATCGGAAGAAAGAGGTCTTTGCACCGTCACTTCCATTGAATCCTGCTTTTCATTCCAGTAGGCTTTTACTTTTGTTACCTGCTGGTCCTTGCCCAGCACCATTTTAAGATTTATCCGTTTATATCCGGGTTGAGCTATTGCTGTATCCAACGCTCCGGCATAGATTATCTCTCCGCTGCCAAGGAATTCGTCTTTGTAGTCATCCATTTTGGAGCAGGCCGGAATTAAGATCAATGCCGCAAAAGCAGACAGTATGATCCAGTTATATTTTATAGATCTCATGATTTGCAGTTTTATTGGCTGATTAGTTTATATCACCATACATTTTTATTTCGAACACATAAACGTATACGGTATTACCCCAGTTCTTCAAGGTTTTGAACCGGATATGCCTCACTTTCGGTGCACCTACCGGAAATGTAACAGTGATCCCTTCCTGTATAAAATTGATATCGGCTTGGGTTAATGGTGATCCCTGTGGCAAACCTGAGGGCTTTTCCATACTGTAGGTGGTAAGCAAGGTCCATGAGTTGTCAAAACTGCCATCAGGGTTTGGTGAGTCCGACCCCCAGATCTCAATATCTTTCGGGCTGTGTTCATTGTAGTATTTGGTCTGATCGGGTTTCAGGTAAAAGACCATCCTGCTGAGTTTTGCCTGCACGCCCATATCAAATGTGAACCATTGCGGCATGCCGGTTGCTCCATCGCTGTGGTAATAAGATGTCAGTCCGAAATTATTATCAAACAGCCCAGCAAATGATCCTGAATAACCGATCACGGCATCTGTAGGGAGATAGTACCCTTTCATTTTGGTCCGGTCAAGCAATTCTTCAAAGAGGGGCGTGATCGTTGTCCTTAATGTGTCAGATACATTGCCCCAACGGTCGCGGATATACACACCGAACTCACGCTCCACTGCTGCAAATCCACGGACAGCGAAGTTCCCGGATTTCAGATCTGTGTAATACGTATAAGCGGGTGTGAATTTTCCCAGGGAATCATTGGTCAGCACCACGATCGCGAGGTTTGCTTCGGTGGGATTTTTAAAAGCAACATTGATACCTCCAAAATCAGCAGCTGTTTTCAGACTGTCAAATGCAATTCGGAAAACCGGTTTTAACGGATTCGCCACCACTTCAACAGGTGAAGACACATTTTCTCCAAGATCCACTGCATTCAACGTGATCGTGTAGGAGCTTTCATCGCCAAACCCTTCCAGCGTGATCTTGTTGAGATAACGGCTGACTTTGTTTTCACGGACAACTCCTTCTTTTGTTTTGTAAGATGCTTTTACATAAGCCAGGTCCGCATCCGCCGGAGGCGTGAATGTGATGCTCACCGAACCATTGAGATTTGTTACAAAAGGTTGCGTTACCGGCCCGGGGGCAACGCCATCGTTATTGGCCGGGCCAAGTTCCATCCTGGTACATGAACCTGCTATAGTCAACAGTATAACGGTAACGCAGTTATATATTAAACGTTTCATTTGTCAATGTTTAACAGTAATTGAAATAATATCGATCACCAGCCCGTATTCTGAATAAGGTTGGTATTGATCTGTAACTCAGATTCGCTGATCGGCCACAGGTAATCACGCGGCGCAGTAAAGGACTGGTTGAACTCCAGTATGCGCTGGTAATAATCATCTGTGGATTCACGTGTGATGTTCCAGGTATAGATCGCCGCATTCATTTCACGTGATGCTGTTTTCCAACGGCGGAGATCCCAGAAGCGGCTGCCTTCAAATGCCAGCTCAATACCTCTCTCCTGCTGGATGATCTCACGCAAACCATCTTTGTTTGTGTATTTTCCCGGGCGGCTGGAAAAATTGCTCCATGAAGTTTCTACCGTTTGAAGACCGGCCCTTTCACGGATCTTATTGAGATACGGCAATGCTTCTCCCGATTTGCCATTTTCATTCAATGTTTCTGCATATAACAAATACAGATCAGCCAACCGCATTACCGGCCATGGATAGCTTTCAACGGTGAGGCTTGTGGCACTGAACGCCAGCGTCCAGTTCACCAGCTTCTTTGTATAATAACCGGTGATTGAATAAAGACGTGTGTTCTTCTTGCCGGAAGTCTGCAATGCTTTTGCCTGAATATTATATGGAGCCTGAGCACTGGCATTGCTTCGCATGAACCATTTAGCACCATCAAAAGCGATATCAGCATAGAAGCGCGGTTCACGATCCAGATGAAGTGACGCCGTTTTATATCCTGTTTGAAGATAGATATCAGAGCTGGTGATTGTCTTTACCGCATACCTGTTTGCATAATCCCAGGTTTTATCTTCATTGATCGGCACACCGTTTTTTGTATAAAACAATTCAGCCATTTTGAATGTAGGAGCAAGCTGACCTTTCAGTTCTGTATTCTGCACCGTAGCATCAAGCTGAGGGCAGGCAAACAACTGGATCCAGCGCGTGGGTTGCCCCACATAATTCAACGGCGATGTAGTACTTCCCCAGATCAGCTCACTGTTCCATTTCTGGCAAATGGCATTGCGGATGCTCATTTCTGTAAGTACTTTATCATTCTCCCCAACAATAGAACCCGGCGTTTGATAATATAATGCCACACCAGCGGCTTCCGCAGCTTGCACGGCTATGCGACAGGCATCTTCCGCGCGTTGCCATTTGCCGGCATCAACCGCAGGATTGAATAACTGCTTTCCGTCTTTATTTTTAAGATTGATATAATCTGTATTTCCATTGAATAAAGGACTTGCCGCAGTAACAAGCAGACGAGCTTTCATAGACAATGCAGCAACTTTTGTAACACGTCCCATCTCATCCGTCTGATTGAGTATACGCGCAGGCAATCCTTCAAACTCACCACCTTCGCTCGCCTCATCAAAAAGTTTCGCGATATAATTTACAACGCTGTCAACCGGCTGCCTGTTCACTTTAACTTCTTCCGGACTTGCTTCCACAGGAAGATTTCCATCTACAACAGGAATAGGCCCGTACATTCTGAACAGGTACCAGTGATAATATCCTTTCAGAAACTTCACCTCTTTTACCCATCTGTCTCTTTTCAGCGGATCGAGATCCCTGACCTTTTCAATGTTCTCCAAAAAGATATTGCAATCGCGGATTCCCTGCCACATGGAACGGCTGTCGTATCCGTTCCAGTAATTCATATATACTGTCGACTTATTTTGCTGCCCTCTTGCAATACGATACGGATCTTTATAAAAGAAATCCAGCACTGGCTCCCAATACAACCACAGTTCATCTCCCGCATTAAAACCGGGGTTGCTGTCAGGATCTCCTTCTTTCGGTAAAAAGGAATAACAGGTAAATAAAAACTTTTCTGCTTCGATGGTACTGGTAAACGAGTTGTCTATCGTGGCAATATTATCGGGAACGATATCCAGGTAACTTTTTTTACAGGATACGCCGCCCAGGAAAATTAGAATAAACAGTGCAACAGTTTTGCCTGAAAGCTGCTGTTTCACTTTATGATGATGAATATAGTTCATGACTGATTTTACTTTTAGATTTCTAATCTCACACCCATGTTAAATACTTTCTGAACAGGATACCCGAGGCCGTTGCTTCCCTGTTCCGGATCCCACAGTTTGAAGGGGGAGATCTTGAACAGATTGTTCGCATTGAAATAGATACGAAGGCCTGAGATATGAAGACGCTGAAGGCCTTTGGTGTTCAGGTTATATGCAGCTTCCACCTGTTTCAAGCGAAGGAATGCGCCGTTCCGCAGCCACCATGTTGAAGGTTGCGAATTGTTTGCATTGGTAGTAGCACTCAACCGTGGCCAGAATGCGTAGATATTCTGATTATCTTCAGACCAGTGATCTTTCGCAATCACATCCAGTAAGCCATTCTGATCGGAGCCGGACAGCACAAACGGAGTGATCTGTGCCGGATCGATATAAATGGACGTTCTTGCCACACCCTGGAAGAATGCGCTCAGCTCAAAGTTTTTATACCCCGCAGAAAATCCAAAACCATATACAATTTCCGGTGACTGTGATTGACCGAGCCCATTCACACGATCGAGATTGGTGATCTGACCATCGCCGTTCAGATCGCGGTATTTGATATCACCACCTCTCACTTCGCCAAATGTCTGGCGCGGAGAATTCTTCACATCTTCATCATCCACAAAAAGACGCTCTGCGATCAGCCCCACATTCATTACCAGCGGATGACCCAGTCTTGACAAATAATATTCGTTCGGTGCATACTCTGGTTCTTCATTCTGTTCGAGTTTGCTGGCAGCATAAGTGAACGTTCCTCTTGCGCTCAGCCAGAAATTTTTGAAATTCCTGCTGTAATCCAATGCAACATCAATACCTTTTGAAGAAGCTGCTCCTACGTTTGCACTTGTAACCGCGGTCAGGCCCATTGTAGCAGGAATGAACGCACGCGGCATCAGGATATTTGTCCGTTTCTTTTTGAATACATCAACGACCACGTTCAACGAATTGAACAAAGTCATATCCATCCCGACATTCGTTTCTTTCGATTTTTCCCAGGTGATATTTTCATTGGCATACCGGCTGATGACCACACCATTTCTTGTGTAGCCAAAATTATCACCGAATGTTGCTCTTCTGTCTGCACTGTTAAGTGATACTTCTGACAAATAAAAGAAACGATCGCTTGAATAACCGATCTGATCATTTCCCACTATACCATGCGTCGCACGGAATTTCAGACTGGTGATCACCTTCTGCAATGGCGCAAAGAACTTCTCATTGCTCACCACCCAGCCTATGCCTGCAGATGGAAAGAACCCGAACCTGTTGTTGGTAGCGAAACGCTCGGAACCATTGTAGCCAAAGTTCCCCTCGAATAAGTAACGCGAATCATAGTCATAGTTGAACCGTCCCGACACACCCAGATTTCTTGCAGGCAATGAAGTCTGAAGTGTAGCTGCACTGCCATTTAGCAGGTTCCGCATGATCCCGATCACCATACCGCCGATATTGTGCACGTCAGCAATCGTTGTTTTATAGTTCAGCGCCGCTTCCGCATAGCTTTGCGTTGTCTGGATCTTTGCGCTCTGATTGGGACTATAATCAAGATACTCAGTTGCCGTTGCCGGATTCAGCAACGTGAGATTGTAACCTTTCTCGTTTTCATTAGTTGGTGAGGCCGCGTAATAAAAGGGATTGTACTTTCTTGAAAGATCAAAATAGGAATACCTTCTTGTATAGGCCATAACACGTCCCCGCAAACCAGGCGTGATAAATTTGAAATCCTGCTGCAACTCCAGTTGCACATTCAATATTGACGTATTGTACTGTTGAAACCCGGATACCATCGTAGCGTACGGGTTATTGTAAAACACATTGGACGCCTGGGAAATAAGCGCATTTCCAAACAGCGGATGGTTATCATAAGGAGAATCAGAAGGATCAAATACAGCGGGAAACAGAACAGGGTTCGATTTCAAGATGCTGTTAAAAACAACCGACCCGCCATTGATCCTGTTTCCGTTCGCGTCAAAACCACCGATCGGACCATTATAATCATCAAAGCTTCCCGAAGTCCTGACTACAGCAGTTGTTGTGGGCGTTACGTTCACGGTCACATTTGATCTGACCTCGTAGCTTTTCAGTTTGATATTATTATTAAAAGAATTCTTATCATTTCCTTTCAGTACGCCATTGTCCTGGTTGAAGCTGCCGGCGATGTAGTACTGAGCGCCTTTGCCTCCACCGGTAAGATTCATATTGAAGCGCTGGTTGGCTGTATGATCCTTGATCAGCATCTTCATCCAGTCGTTATTCGGATAGAGCATTGGATTCTCTCCGGCGATCGTTGCATCGATCTTGTTCTGACTGTAGGGAAGCGCCTCACGCGGGTTCCTGGTGAGCACGGCCTCATTTGCCAGCTTCATATAAGTGATATTATCTGCAAGGCGGAAGTTATCTGTATTGCCGGAAATGGAATTTTCAAAACGCATGTTGAATTTTGTCTTGCCGGCTACGCCAGACTTTGTAGTCACCAATATCACACCATTCGCACCACGTGCGCCATAGAGCGACGAAGCTGCAGCATCTTTCAATACGGAAAAGGCGGCAATATCATCGGGTTGAAGGCGGGCGAGATTGGTAGGTGAAGATTCCATACCATCGATCAGGATATAAGGATCCAGTTTACCCGATCCGAAGGAAGTGATGCCACGGATAAAGAAAGACGCGTTGTCTGCTCCCGGTTCGCCGCTGCGTTGATACGCTACCACACCGGCAAGTCTTCCCGCAAGCATGGTCGTTAGGTTACTGGTAGGGCCTTTCAGCTCTTTCGGCTTGATCGTGGTAATGGAGCTGACCATGCTCTCTTTCTTTTGCTGACCAAAGGCCACAACCACCACTTCATTCATCGTATTGTTCTGTTCGATCAGCACGATATCGATCGCTTTACGGTTACCCACAGCGATCTCTTCTGTTTTATACCCGACAAAAGATGCTTCCAGCACGGCACTGTCCGGTAAATTGGCAAGGATGAATTCGCCTCTTGTATCTGCCTGCGAAGAAATTGCCGATGCCTTTACTTTCAGCGTTGCGCCGGGCAATGGCATTCCCTTCTCATTCAGCACCCGCCCCGAAACGGTAACGATTTTTACTACAGGTGCTTTGGACGTCTGGCCACCCGGCTTTGCCGTAACCACTACCTGTTTCTGATCGATCTTATAACTCAGATTTAGTCCTCCAAGGCATTTCTCCAATGCCTCTTCCAGCGTTACATCTTTTACATTGATCGTAACCGGTGTTGATTCCGCTTTCACCTGGTCATTGTAAAGAATATCATAACCCGTTTGTTCACGGATCAATTGAAATACTTTACTGAGTGGTTCATCTTTCACATTCAATGTAACCAATGGCGGTGCAGAGGATATCACCACCGTATTGTGCAATATCCGGTAAGTAAAAGGCTGACCTTTCAGGGCGAGGGCCAGAAAATCATTCAACGGAAGATTTGCCGCCTCAATAGTAACGGGTTTTGAATTATCAAGAGAAGAGTTCATAGAGATCACAGAATATCCCGTCTGTGATTTTACCGCGTCGAAAATACTTTTCAGCGGAACTTTTTTGCCCGAATACGTGACCGGTTGTGTCTTACCGCTGGCATATACAGAGATCATCGCCAGGGTAAAAAACACAGACGCAACGGTCCGCACGGACATCCTCCATCCATAAGCAGTTTTTTGCATAGTCCTGATGCAGTTTTTGGTGGTTTGAGAATGATAGCAATTATTCTATAAGCGAATCCAGCGGGAGACAGTATGCGGTACCTGCATATCCAGTTCTCTGCCGGACAAACTCTCTGTGTTCAGGGAAATGATCAGCTGGTTTACGGCAACAACACCAGCTTCCTTCCTTCTTCCATTTTGAAATGCAAGCCGAGCACACCAAGTACTTCCAACACATCGGCGAGGCTCAGGCTTCTGCTTATGCCGCCCATCAGCAGTGCATTCTGCATTCCTTTCTTTAATACGGCATCATCGTACACCACTTCGATATCGTACCAGCGGGCCAGTTGCCGCATGGCGTCCTTCAGCTTTGATCCTTCGAAATTGAACATGCCGTTTTTCCAGGCTGTCACTTTTTCGATATCAGCTTTTCCAATGTCAACGGTAGCAACCGCCCCCCTTCCCGCCGGTTCCGTATGTGTGATACGGGCCTGCAGACCGGGCACAAGCGACACCGCCTTATCACCTCCGGCAGAAATATCGCCAGCGTTCATATCAGGCACCAGCTTTACAGAGCCTTCTATCAATGTTGTATTGATAGAAGGTTCATCAGCATAAGAGTTAATGTTGAAACTGGTACCTGTCACCTGCACTTCCGCCTGTCCGTTAATGCGCACAAAGAACGGTCTCGAAGGATCCTTTTTTACTTCAAAATATGCCTCGCCATTCATCTCTACGATCCGCTTATCTTCATTGAATGCCGTTGGGTAACGCAATGAACTGGCTGCATTCAACCATACCTTTGTTCCATCCGGCAATACAAGTTGAAATTGCCCTCCCTTTGGTGTGGTCATTGTGTTGATGGTCACGTCATCGCCTGCGGCATTACGCGCATCGTATACAATTTCGCCATCGGCATTTTTGGAGATCAGTACATTGCCATCTTTTGCGAGACTCCCTTTCATGGCAGAGTCCAATAATATCTCACGGCCATCCGACAGCTTCAGCACTGCGCGGTCTGCTCCCGGCCTGATCGCCGAGATACTGGTCAGCTCCTTTCCTGAGCCGTCTTTCTTCCAAACGGTCAGGTAAAGAACGGCTGACGAAAGCAGGATCGCAGCAATGGCCGCCGCATAGCGGAACCAGCGAAGTTTTATTGTGCGGGCGGGAACAACAGGATCGTCTGCCGGAATTGATTCAGGATCCGACGCAATGATGCTTTGCAGGATAAGCTGAAGGCGCCCTGCGGGCAACGACAGCTCATCACCATCAGCAGGATCTGCTTCAATGGCCTGCCTGATCAGTTGAAGTGCCTGCTCTTTATTTTCCGGCAATGCCAGCAAGCGCAGGAATTCCTCCTGCTCAGCCCCGCTGGTTGTTCCTGCATGCCACGCTTCAAATAATTCCTGTAATGATCTTGTCATAAGTAAGAAAACATCGCTCCGTATTAAAAGACGATCGGGCGAATAACTTTGGGGGAGGCACTCACAAATATTTTTGTCTGATAAATGAAACAACGAGGAGAATGATCTTCGGATCAAGACGGCGGACACAATAGGCCCTGACAGTCCGCATCGCCTGCTCCAGATGGCTTTTAACAGTTTCGGGAGATACCTTCATCAGACGGGCGGCCTCGTCCCGGCTGTATCCGTCTTTTTTTATTAACCGGAAAGCTTCACTTTGCCTGGGCGTAAGTTTCTGCATTGCTTCCGCAACAAGTTCTTCAAACAGAGAACCTTCTTTTGCTATTGCTACTGTCATGGTGCTGAAGGGTTCGATTTCACGGGTCCAGCCGGAGAGTTGATCTTTTTCCCGTTCTCTCTTCCGGATCATATCATAGATAGTATTGCTGGCAATGGTGATGAGCCAGGGGCGAAAGTTTTCTACAGCGGAAAGCATGTCTCTTTTCAGCCATACTTTAAGAAAAACCTCCTGCACCACGTCTTCGGCAATGGCATTATCGCCCGTCAACCGCATGGCGGTGCGATAAGCAATACCATGATATTGACTGAGCAATTGCGCGAAAGCCTGGTGGTCCCCATCAGCTGTTTTTGCCAGCAATTCCTTCTCCTGATATGTCGACTGCTGCTCCACGAAACGCGTTATAATAATGATGTGGATAGATCGAAAAGATGTTTGAGCCTTTAACCTTTACAATATTGCACTTTTTGAACAATTCACAAAAAATAAGAGTAAATATGTAATATTTTCTAACAAACAGGGGTGAATATCTTAAAAAAGTGGGGGAATATCTTAAAAAGGGGTTGCTGAATAAGTGCAGGGTCGGGGCAAAGGTTTGGGGGGTGAGGAGGTTTGAGAGGTTTCAAAGGTTTCATAGGTTAGGCAGGCTGCGTTTGTCTGATCAGTTTAATAACAATGCAGGAGCACCGATATTCGCTGCAGGCCTTTTGCAATGATCCGTCCATCGTGCTTGCAGCAAACTGCCACCTGACTGACGCCTGAACCTCTTCAACCTGTTAAACGTCCCACGCTTATCAACCCCATATTTAATAACAGCATAGTTATTCAGCAGCCGTTAAATAGCAGGATGGGGGCAAACTTACCAGATGATTTGTACCGGGCCCATTCCATGGCCGGGGATCGATAGCCGATGTCCGGACCCGGTAGTAAGGGAATATGCCGGTAATAGCACTTCCTCCTCCCGGCAGGTTTAACTGTTGTTAAACCCTAACAAACGCGAAGCCGGTCATCGGATTTCTTCCCGGTAATATAGTGGCTCAACCTCAATACAGCTCAAAGCAGTTCCTGGCAAAAAAGGAGAGGTAAACACCTCTCCCGGAACGATTGCAAAAACTATGGGCAATCTAACTGTAATGATATTGCCGGCTGCATGGGGAAATGATCATTTCTCCATCTCCCGTAATAATGCTTCGATAAAATAATAATCCGCATAATTCAGCGGCTGATCGATCTCAGAACCCGCAGGCCTGTTCCCGGTGGAATGCATCAGCACAAAATGTTCGTTCGTGTTTACCGCCGCCTGGTATTTTGCGGAAGACAGGCTCTTCAGCATTTGCACAGCGGCGTTTCTATATTTTGTTGACTGCGGACCAGCATAGCGACTTAACTCAAATAATGCAGATGCCGTAACAGCGGCAGCGGATGCATCTTTTGATGTATTAGGAATAGCAGGGTCATTAAAATCCCAGTAGGGGATTTTGTCCGCAGGCAACGTTTTATTTCCAAGATAAAAATCCGCACAGCGAATAGCCTGCTCAAGAAAAGCAGGGTCTTTTGTTTCCCTGTAAACAACCGTAAAACCGTAGATCCCCCAGGCCTGTCCCCTCGCCCACGCTGAACCGTCTGCATACCCCTGGAAGGTTTGCTTTTTAACCGGCGTTCCCGTTGTGGTATCATAGTCCACCACGTGATAACTGCTGAAATCATTTCTGAAATGATTCTTCATGGTCTGCGTTGCATGACTGACTGCTGCTTTATAAAAAACGGAGTCACCGGATTCTTTCGTCGCCCAAAACAACAGCTCCAGGTTCATCATGTTATCAATGATCACCGGGAACTGCCATTTACCAAAATCCCAGGAGCGGATACAACCTGTTTTACTATTGAATCTTGACAGCAACGAAACCGCTCCGTGGAGCAATACACGCCTATAGGTTGAATCACCCGTGAGGCGAAGCCCATTGCCGTAACTGCAGTAAAGCATAAAGCCAAGATCATGCGTTGTTTTATTGAACTGTTCGCCTGCAAGCGCCGCAGTCCTCCGCCTTGCTTCATTTAACCAGAATGCATCTTTTGTATATGCATACATATACCATAATGAACCGGGAAAGAAACCGCTTGTCCAATCACCGGATCTCACGTATTCCACCTTTCCGTCTTTACTAATTGAACGCGGGAACTTCCCGGCATTCGTATCAGCAAGACACATGCCTCGGAGTTGCTGCTCCGCCCGGCGAAGCGCCTGAGCTGTTGTATAGTTATTTATGCATACAACCAGCAACATGATACAAATAATCCGGATCTTCAACCGGTTACCAGAAAAGAAAATCATTTTCATCATGATAAAAATTAACAGAAATCATTTATGCTGAACTTCTTTTAATACATCGGCTGCTGCTTGTCTCAGCGCAGCTGCAAACCCGCTATCCAATCCGGGTGCAACGTAACGGACACGCATTGGGTCTTCATTAAAAAGAAAGCCGTACCATACCAACCCTGCGAGATAACACCCGGCATTATTGGCATGATTGGCATCAAAGGCCAGATTCTTATTCTTGTCCCAATGATATCCTGTATTCAACGAGTTCAGCTGCGAGGGAAGCTGCGGATAAACAGGGTTTTTATAATCAAAGGAAGTGTCCTTCCGGAAGGCCCGGTTTGCATCAGTAGCTATTTTCCAAAAGGCATCACCAACAGGGATCAGCTGAATGCCAATGCTGTCTGCTACGGTATGATAAGCAGCCCGTGAATACGTCCACATTTCCCGCTGGCTCTTTGCAACAATATCGCCATCGATCCGGGTAAAGCTCTTCGCATCCGAACGGTAAGGCCAGGTCTGATGAAAAACAACCTTTGCATTGGGCTGCAACTGTTTTATAAAATCGTACAACATCTTTGCATAAGGCAGATAAGTTTTCACATCGCCAGACATAATGGATGCCTGTTGAATAGTCACCACATCCCACACACCATCTGACAACAATTGCTTCAGCGATTTTCCATTGTAGGCTTTTCCACGGCTTGAATCTTTCAGGCTCACTGCAACGGAATCCCAATGACGTTGCAACCAGCATCCACCGATCTCTGCCCTGCCAATGATCAGTGCATGCCCTCCCTCCTTGCTCAACGCAGGAAGAAACCGTGACGCGTTCTGTGAAAAACTATTACCGATCAGAAATAAACGTAAAGGCCGCTGATCCTGGGCCACGGCCGGCCCGGTAGCTATTGCCACTAGGCAAACTGCAACCAGGAACTGTATAAATATTTTCTTCATAATTAAAGATATGCTTCCCCGGGTACAGATTCAATAAACATCCGAAGAGTTGCATTATTCATCCAACGCTTCGATCCGCAGTACCACGCTCGGACGTGCGCCTTTTACATCAGGATTGAACCCTGCTTTCATCAGAAGGTCTCCGGATAACCGCTGAGTTTCCGGCAACGTGCCCGCCTTTCCCGGATACAAATTAATTTCCCGGACCGTATAATACTTTTCAGGCTTAAGGCCTTTGAATTTTATAGGCAATCTGCTCCCCGCGCCATAGCGGTTATTTACGAGATAGCTAAACACAATGCCCGACTGTGCGGCGCTATCCAGATACATAACCGATGCAACATCATCTTTCTGCGGATCAGATAATCTGTATTGATCACCCTGCCAGATGATCTGCTTAATGCTGTCAAACACCTTAACAGATTGTTGCGCAAAACGCAGATCATTCTCATTAAGTTCATGCACAACAATATCGAACCCGAATTTGCCCATCATCGCAACATCTGTCTTGAATTTGAGCGACTGTTTTCCCCAGCCCGTCACGTGATTCGCTGAAGTGATCGCCGGATAGAAATATGAATATTCCCATTGAATAAAAATCCGCTCCAGCGGATCTGTGTTGTCACTTGGCCAGTATTCGGTAAAATATTGCAACGCTCCATAATCCACACGGCCGCCACCACCCGAACACAGCATCATTGGTATCAACGGATATTTTGCCCTGATCTTTTTCAGCACACTATACAAACCGCGATAGTATTCAATATAAAAATGCGATTGCTGTTCTTTCAAAAAAGAGGAATAAGCATTATAGATGATGCTGTTGCAGTCCCATTTCAGGTATGCAAGACCCGGATGCCCGGCTAACAGATCATCGATTGTTTTAAAGATAAAATCCTGTACCGCCGGGTTTGCCAGATCAAGTACCAATTGGTTGCGGTAATAATGCTCTTTTCTCAACGGTTGCTTAACCACCCAATCAGGGTGTCGCTCATAAAGCTCACTCTTTATGCTGACCATTTCCGGTTCTATCCATATCCCGAATTTCACCTGCTGTTCAGTTGCCTGCTTTACCAGCCATCCGATGCCGTTTGGCAGCTTCTCCTTATCCTCCTGCCAGTCACCAAGCGATGTACGATCATCTTTCCGCGGGTATTTATTACCAAACCAGCCATCATCCAGCAGGAACAGATCGACACCCAGTTTTTTTGTATCGCGAAGCAATTCCGCCAGTTTTGGTTCGTCAAAATTGAAGAATGTGGCTTCCCAGTTATTCAGCAATGTTAACCGGGATCCCTTTCCGTCAAGGATCTGATAGTTGCGCGCCCAGCGATGGATGCGGCGGCTCGCTTCACCACGCCCTTTATCTGAAAAAGTGAAAATAAATGGAGGCGTTTCAAACTTCTCCCCTGCTTTTAGCTGATATGCAGATGCATAGTTATTGATCCCGGAAATGATCCGCAGATTATCATTCTGGTCAACTTCAAAATCCACCCGGAAATTACCGCTATAGGCAAGCATCCCGATCATTACATCTCCATCATCTTCTGAAGAGGGTTTGCCCGGAGAAACCATAAAGCAGGATGGCATGAACATATTGGCACGTGTGCCCAGTTTTGTATCAAGTGTTTTAATGCCATGTGTCAGCAAAGTTTCTTCGGGCTGCATTTCCCTTACTTTATTGCCGTGATACTGGCGAAGAAAGAACCGATCACCTTTCAGGTAAAGGTTGGCAGAAGCATATTTATGCAGCGTCACTTTCCCTTTTTCATTATGCTGAATGGATGACCATTGTTCAATCACATCTTCGGCGAAATAAACTTTATAGAACAATTCAGTTTGAAGATCATACACAGGATCTTTAAGCAGGATCGTTACCAGGATGGAGTTTTGATCTACCTGTTGCGTTTTTACAGCGATAAATTTCAGATCAAGTGAATTATTCCCGTCAGCATGTGTCACAGAAATGGCAGGCTCATTCAAACTTCTTGATCCGGATGAAGGATAAGCCGCCGCCAGCATCTGTGAATAATCATCTGATTGTTTATATGAATTATTGAGTTGACGGTATTCACCTGAGTCAGCCAGCTTCGATCCGAAATAAAGAATATTGAGCGTGCTATCCGGCGCAACCTGAAAAATCAGCGCTGTATTCTTTGTAAGAACAGGAATTATCTTCTGCGAGAACGATTCCTGTGAATGAAGCAATCCCCCTGCAATTACAACAAAGCAATACCTGATCATTTCTATCTGTTGATGTTTTTAGATTACAGAAACTTACCTGAACCGGCTGACATGATCTCCCGAAGATCTTCAATCCGGCAATGAAAAAGCGACATACTGATCTCCTGACCTGCTGCCAATCTTTCCGCCACCACAGGCAATCACCAAAAACTGTTTCCCATTGACCATATACGTCGATGGTGTTGCATACCCCGGCGCAGGCAAACTCGCTTCCCACAGTACCTTCCCGCTCTTTTTATCAAACGCACGGATCTTTGCATCTTTTGTTGCAGCAATAAATACCACACCTCCTTTTGTAACAACGGGGCCGCCATAATTCTCTGTGCCTGTTGCCGCCATTCCCTGCTTCTTCAATTCTTCAAACTCACCAAGCGGCACTTTCCAAAGCAACTTGCCGCTGTTAAGATCCACCGCATTCAGCGTTCCCCAGGGCGGCTTGATCCCGGGATAGCCGTCTTTATCAAGAAAGCGGTTATAACCGGTCATGTTATATTTCACTTCGTCCATGATCGTATGAGTTTGCGATGCGGATACACCGTCCGATGAATTTATTTTCTTCACACCCGGTTCTTTATCTCCCTGGTTCAGCAGAAATGCCAGCAATGCGCTCTTTTCACTCTCAGGAATCTGCTTGAAAGCAGGCATCATGTTGCGGCCATTGGCAATGATCCTCCATGCCTGCACAGGATCATATTTCTTTTCCAGATCAACCAGCGAAGGAAATGAAGAACCATTACCCTTTCGTTCCGGTCCATGACAGCTTACACAGTATTTACCATAAATGGTTTTGCCTACCCCCTGCAGGCTGTGATCATTTCCTTTTACGGCATCGATCATCGTCAGAGACCATGGCAGTTCGCTGCTGTTTACATACAGTATACCGGAAGTGGCATCAACCGCAGCTCCACCCCATTCTCCGCCGCCATCAAAGCCGGGAAAGATCCAGCTGCTTTCTTTACCGGGCGGAGTGAACATGGCATTATATTTTACCTTTTCAAATCTTTCCATCATTTCCTTATGCACTTCCGGCGTTCTGTCGGTCACGTCACCGGCCGATATTGTTTGCCTGGCAAAAGGCTCCGGCAACGAAGGAACCGGCTGTGTAGGCCAGGCTTCTTCCCCCGCAAGCGATGAAGCAGGAAAAGGCTTCTCTTCAATTGGGAATATGGGTTTGCCATTTGCCCGGTCAAACAAAAACACATAACCATGCTTGGTGATCTGCGCAACAGCTTTTATCTTTTTTCCGTTATGTTCAACAGTAACAAGATTGGGATTGGCAGGAAGATCCCTGTCCCACAGATCATGATGCACTATCTGGTAATGCCAGATATATTTTCCCGTTGCAGCATCAAGCGCCAGCAACGAGTTGGCGAAAAGATTTTGTCCCTTGCGGAAACCTCCATAAAAATCACCACCCACAGAACCGGTTGGTATGTATACAATGCCTGTTTCCTCATCCAGTGACATACCTGCCCAGCAATTTGCGCCACCGAGCTTTTTCCAGGCGTCTTTATCCGGCCAGGTTTCATAACCATTTTCGCCGGGATGAGGAATTGTATGAAAGATCCATTTGCGTTCACCGGTTACTATATCATACGCACGGATCGCACCGGGAGCCGCGTCCGCCGATTCTGCCACACGCGTTCCGACAATGTACAGGTTTTGGTAAACAACGCCAGGTGTATTATTTGAAACAAACGGATTGAAGGTAGATGGATCGCGGTCAAGATCCGTTGCCAGATCTATGTATCCTCTTTTGCCAAACGTTCTGACAGGCTCTCCATTATCCGCGTTGACCGCATACAGCTTATTGCCCGCACCGTACAATATACGCCGGTCCTTTCCGCCTGTATCTTTCCAATACGTCACACCACGCGCGATCTTGAAAAAAGCAGCCGGGTCTTTTTGTGCAATTGTATCTTCCGATGCCGGGTCAAAGATCCATTTACACTTACCTGTTGCGGCCTCCAGCGCAAATAATTTCAGGCGTGGAGAAGTACCATAGAGCACGCCATCCACCATGATCGGATTGCACTGGATCTGCGTTCTGCCTGCAGTATCCTTATCACTTGTACTGAACGTCCAGGCAACTTTCAGACGGGATACGTTCTCCGCGTTAATCTGTGTATTGGATGAATAACGGTTCCCTTCTTTACTTCCGGCATAGGCAGGCCATCCGCTGTGATCGTTTTCTGCATGTTGTTTGCAGCAAAGACTGCATACACTGCACACCAGCAATACAATGATTATAAACTTCCGGTCCAATCGGATCTTTTTATTAATGAACGGTTCTGTATCCTTTTTAAAAATCGACATGATAATCTTTCGGAAAAGCCTCACCATCCCAGGCCTTCACGGATGTCCACGGAGCAGGTTTACCTGTCCAGAAGGCATTGTCCGCCGGTAATCCCAACGGAAGAAAGGCCAGTGTTGCCATATATAAACTTCCTGTGGATGTATAAAAATCGGCAATCTCCGATTGATGCCCGTTAAAACCCAGTATCAGCCATCCGTTGTTATCAAAGTTCTGCGTTCCGTCAAACATCCGGTGCATGACTTTCGTCAATGCGCAACGGACCTGCGCCGGCTGAAGGGTTTCCGGAAGACGTTGCTCCCAGGCAGATTGAGCCAGCGATTGAAAAGCACCGGTCCGATATGTGATCGATCTGCCGAACGCAGGATACATGCCGTCGGGAGTGATCATTCTTTCCAGGAACGACGCATACCGCTGCATGCGTTTTTCCGCATTCGCAAGATCATTGGCACTCGCTACCTTTTTTTCAACACCAATACGCAACAGGTCTACCATCATGGGATGGATCACATAGCTGTTGTAATAATCCATGCTGAACTTTGGCCCATCGCTATACCATCCATCGCCCACATACCACTCTTTCATCTTCTGCACAGCCATCGCAAGGCGAAAGGGATCATGCACTTCTCCGATCTTTAATAAAAATGCTTCTGTCAGACCCGAAAACAACAGCCAGTTATTGTAATAGCTTGCACGGTCGCGAAGACTTACAAATGCTTCAACATATCGTCTTTTGGTGATACTGTCCAGCGGTTCCCACAAAGCCTTTGGCGCGCGCACAAAGGCCTGTGCAATATATGCCGCATCAACGATCGGCTGAAGATGATCGGCAAAATTCAGGTGATCGGGGCTGTTGGGATCAACTGCATTTTTCAGACCGCGCAACATACGCTGGCGGTATTGCCTGCGGAGCTTTCCCTCCGCCGTATTATCGTCCGGCAATGAAAGCCAGGGCGCAATACCTGCCGCCATCCGGCCGACGGCCTCCACATAAGAAACATCTTTGGCAATGAACTGATAGTCGGCTGGCGTTTCCAGCGGCATATTTTTCTTCAGCAAATTATCTGAAAGATTATTGACTACCGGATCCGCGATCTTCATCAGTAATTTCACCCAATACGCCCTGTCTTCCGCACCACTGCTGAATACAGGCTGAAACAGCGTATGCTCCCGCGGAGGTTGGGCCATCGATGCTTTGACAATGATTGTGCAACAAAAGATCAATGAGATAAGGTTCTTACAACATGTTTTCATCACAAGGTTTTTAGACTAACAGAAATCACCGGTCAGGATCTGATGTCCGAACACCGGAGACCGATGTTCGGATACCGAACACCGATCATTCCAGCATCGAGTTTAATAGCCCGTATTTTGTTTAATGATCGGGTTGGTATTGATCTCTGTGATCGGGATCGGGAATAATAAATTATGCGCATCAATCTGCACAGGCGTATTTCCTATTCTGATATTGTTTGCTATAAAGTGTTTATTCATTACTTCAATTGCACGCCCTGTTCTTACCAGATCAAACCAGCGGTGCCCTTCAACGTTCAATTCCATGCGTCGCTCCGCTTCGATGGCCAGCCGCAGGTTCTCCTGTGTCATTGTCGGCTGCAATAAACCTGTACCGGAAAATCCTGCACGGACCCTCACCTGGTTCACGTAAGTGATAGCGGTACCTACATTTGCAGCATCCAGTTCATTCAATGCTTCCGCATACATCAGCAGCACATCTGCGTACCGGAGAATAATCCAGTCATTGTCCGCATCATTCTCTGTTGTTGGCATATCCAGGTATTTCCTGGTGTAATAAAAACTTCCACCGATAAAGCCGAACGAACTTTTAAAGCGGATACTGTCTTTTGTTTGTGCATCAAAATTCCGGAGCGTATCATATAGTTCCTTCCTGACCAGGTTGAACTGGTAACCATTTCCCACACCCACTACTGAAGTATACGGAGGTCCGAAAGAGTTATTGAAAAGGCTTCCTGTATTGGTTCCTCCTTTTTTATAGCGCACCGCAGCAATGATCTCTGAGTTCATTTCATTGGTGGTAAGAAAGATGTTGGCATAGGACGATTGCAGGCTGTAGGTCCCCGGCGCGATCTCTGTAATGAAACTATTGAGTGTGCTTGCTGCATCACTGTAATTTTTCATGGTGAGATATACTTTTCCGAGTATGCCAAGTGCTGCGCCCCGGGTAATGCGGCCAAGATCGGCTGTAGCTGTATATCTGACCGGCAAACGCGGAGCGGCTTCTTTCAGGTCAGTAATGATCTGCGCATATACATCTGCCGTGCTTGCCCTGCCATATTTATACGCGTCCTGAATAGTAGGGATCTCTTCGGTGACCAGTGGAATATCACCCCAGATCCGCACTGCGTTGAAATAGGTCATCGCCCGCATGAACTTTGCTTCCGCCATCAATCGTTGCTTTGCAGAATCACCCATTGGCACCGCTGGTGCCCGGCTGATCAGGATATTTGCACGGGCGATACAGCGATACATCATCTGCCAGGTCGTTTGCAGCACAGGGTTACTGGAAGTAAAATTGAAATATTCGAACTCCCCGATACCGGTACCTTCCACCACCGAATAAGTATCATCGCTTGTTACATCCGCATAAGGGAAAATGCCACGGGCTCCCGAGTTCCTTCCATAAATATCCATCATACTGGAATAACATGCATTAACACCGGAAGCAATGGAAGCAGAATCTTTATAATAATCGCCCGTTTCGATCCTTGTCGGATCTGAAAGCTCAAGAAAGTCTTTTTTACAGGACGAATTTACCAGCAACATTGATACACCGGTCACGGATACGGCGAATTGGATCAATCGTTTCATGGTTTCTATATTAAATTTGTTGAAGTATTAATTAAAATCCAAGGTTTACACCAAGTGTGATCGTACGGTTCAGCGGATAACTTCCCTGATCCACGCCATAGGTTGGATTCACTGAATTACCATAGAGGTTCGCTTCAGGATTGTAACCAAAATAGCTGGTGAATGTATACAGGTTCTGTGCCATTGCATACACTGAGAAGCTTTGCAGCTTTGCACGTTTCACCCACTTGTCAGGAAACGCGTATCTCAGCTGAACGCTCCTGATGCGCAGGAAACCTGCATCATGCAACTGAAGGCTGGAGAAGTTTGTCAATGAAGACGGCGTGTTATACGTTACTCTTGGTGTAAACCCATCACCCGGATCTTCCGGTGATCTCCAGCGATCCAGCACCTGTGTTGTTGAATTGAAACGGCCATAGAAGTTATAGGTATACCTGTCCACAGCGTTCAGTACTTTTCCACCTTTGTTACCCTGGATCCCAATCGAAACCGTCAGTTTCTTATAACGGAAGTTATTGGTGATACCATAAGAGAAATCAGGGAACGGATTACCGAGCAACACGATATCGCTATTGTTAATGATCTTGTCGCCATTGATGTCCTGAAATTTAACATCACCCGGTGCGCTGCCACCCGCGCTCCATACAGCACTGCCGGCAACATCAGCCGCATCCCTGTACACTCCGATCTGACGGTAGCCAAAGAAACTTCCCATTGGCAGGCCCGGCACCACACGGATCGAACTTGTATAACCAAACACCGCATCAAACAGGATCTGGTCATTCGGATTCGCGAGGGCGATCACTTTATTCCGGAAGAAAAAGATATTAGCGTCCACACTCCAGGTGAAGTTTTTCTTTACGATCACCTGTGTATTGACTGCAAGATCAAACCCTGTGTTCTGAACCTCTCCCACATTGCTGAACACACGGTTGGTATAACCGATTGCAGCGGGTACATTCCTGTTCAGCAACAAACTCGTCGTATTCTTCTTATACCAGTCAGCTGTTACATATACGCGATTTTTGAATAAACCGAGTTCAAGACCGACATCGATCTGTTTGCTTTTTTCCCAGCTGAGGTTTTTGATCGGTACTGAATTTGGAGCGAGGCCGAACACAAGATTTCCGGAGCCTGAACCAAGTACGGCATTGGCTGGGATCTGGTAGCTTTGCCAGTTGTAGTCGCCAATATTATGATTACCCGTCATCCCAAAACTTCCGCGCAACTTAAGTTCAGAGATCTTTGCGGCTTTGCCGAATGATTTCATGAAGGGTTCTTCCAGGATCCTCCATGCCACTGATGCAGCAGGGAAGGTTGCATATTTATTGTCTTCACCAAACCTTGAAGAGCCATCCCTGCGCAATGATCCGGATACAATGTATTTCTGACGGAAATTGTAATCAACCCTTGTGAACATTGATACAAGATTATTTCCTGAAGCGCCGGCTGAGCCGAAGATCTGGCCTGCCGCTGTTACATAATCCAATGCATCATTTGTATATGTACCGCTTTGTCCGAACACTTCACTGCCCTGGTAGATGTTCTTCTGGGCACTGTATCCCGCAAGGATCGTAAAGCGATGATCCCTGATCGAGCCTGAATAAGTCAGCAGGTTTTCCCACAGCCAGTTATTACTGGTGTTGTTCTGCTGTCTGGCGTTAATATTAGCCAGTATCGGGTTAGAGATATTTGCTGTTGGAGCAGAGTTCGTTGCGAGTGTTGCAGGCACATACCAGTTGCGGCGGTTATTGATGATCTCTCCGCCAAGATTTGTACGAAAGGTCAGTCCTCTCAGGATCTGGTATTCAAGAAATGCATAGCCGAGTCCGCGGAAGGATGTTGTTTTATCCTGGTAAAGATCCAGCGTTGCAACAGGATTGAACAGTCCCCCGAGATTCACCTGGAATGGCGTATTGAGCGCCTGTGTATAATCGCCATTTGCATTTCTTACGGACCAGGTCGGAGGCAGCAGCAATGCATCGGTGATCGCGGCGCCAACATTGCCCGGGCCACCACCTGAAATAGTGGCATTATTGAAATTTCCCGAGATAGGCTTTGTATCAGTTGTGGTCAGCGATGGCGCAAGCGTCAGACCGAGTTTCAACTTTTTGCTCAGGCGCGTATCATAGTTCGCACGCAGCAGCATTCTTGAAAAACCGCTTCCTTCCACGATTCCTTTCTGTGAAAAATAGTTTCCTGAAATATAAAAGCGGGACAACTCTGTACCACCAGACGCGGAAATGCTGAAGCTATTTTGTTTGCCCAGGCGAAAGACTTCATCCTGCCAGTCTGTATTTGCCGGTACTTCCGTGCCGTTTGCATAGACCGGGGGTATCGCTACACCCGAGTTTGTATACGCATCTTTCAGATATTCGATGTACTGTGGTGTATTCAGCACTTTCACTCTTTTACTCTCCTGAGCAATACCGGTATAAGCATTAAAGGCAAAATTGGTTTTACCGCTTGCCGAAGCGCGTTTTGTTGTCACCATCACAATACCGTTACCACCGCGCGAACCATACATAGCGGATGATGCTGCATCTTTTAATACCTGTATGGATTGTATATCCTGCGAGTTGATATTATAAAAATTATCAGCACTGTTCAGCGGATAACCATCCACTACGAACAACGGGTTATTTCCCGCACCAAGTGAACCCAGTCCGCGTACGCGGATCCACGGGTTCGAACCGGGTTCCCCGGAAGGTGTACCAACCAGCACGCCGGGCGCCAGACCAACGATTGCTTCAGCAGGAGAAGCAACGGGCATGTCTTCGATCTGTTTGGCAGAAATTGTGGTCACAGAATTGGAGATCAGTTTTTTTGTAGTGTTGCCATAAGCAACGACCACCACGTCGTCGAGGTCTTTGGCGGCAGTCTTCAACGTCACCTGCAGTTCAGTCCTTGAACCAACCGCAATCGTCACCGGGTCATACCCTACTGACGAGATCAATAAGGTATCACCGGGCAGCACATTCAGGCTGAAAAAGCCAGCGGTATCGGTGATCGTTCCTGCTGAAGATCTCTTCTTCGGTTGAACGGAAGCTCCGGCTATGCCTTTTCCGCCTTCCTCTCTTACCTGCCCATTCAACTTGTTTTGGGCAAAAAGAGCGACAGGAAAAAAAAAAGCGAGCAATAAAAAGAATTTTGGTAAACAGGAATACAAACGCAGTTTGTTCCTTGATACATGGGGCATAAGCAATCGTTTAGTTGAGTTATATAGAAGGAAAGGCTCATGGGTGCCAACCAGCTCGGGATGGTCACCCGGAGCAAAGATGAAGCGTGACCTGAAAAACAAGGCCATTTATCTTAAATTAATAGTATGCTTTTTATAAATTCAGTTAAAAAAAGACTTGTATCTCCGTCAAACACGTAGTTTACAGGAGTAAAGAATGGCCATAGAAAACCGGTAGAATAAAACCCGGCTTATATATTTATAAAAGCTGGCCTGTTCGGCCGGCATATTGTTGCCATTGCTTCATTCATCCTGACGATTGTTATTAGCAAATGCCAGAAAACTTCTTCAATCCAGCTACTGACCGGTGCTTTGCCCCGGTAACCATCCCGCGGCGCTTCCGCCTGGTTGCCATTTTCACTACCCTGCTCTCTTTGCTGAGTGCCGGAACCAGCTATAGCCAGCAACTACTGTTCCGCAATCTGACGATACAACAGGGATTGCCGCAAAACTCTGTAATGGCGATCACCGAAGACAAAAAAGGATTTATCTGGTTTGGCACCCGCTATGGCCTGAGCCGCTACGACGGTTATCATTTCCGGAACTTCACCAACGATCCCGCCGACTCTACCAGCCTGTCCGATAACCAGATCTCTAATTTGTTTATGGATTCGGATGGCACCCTATGGGTCTCCTGCACCGATTATCTGTGCAAGTACGATGCGAGGTATGAACGGTTTGAAAGGATTCCTTATACAGAAGGTAAAAAAGATGGACTGAACCGGCGGGTAGCGGATTGTTTTTTTGAAGACCGTGACAAAAATGTTTGGATTGGAACAAGAAGCGGGCTGAATCTATTGAAAGACCGCAAAAAGACGCTCTTTATAAATAAATTCAAACTGAGTGACTCACTTCAATCTGTGGCGCCTTATGCCAATGTAATTTACCAAAGCACCGATGGCGCCTTATGGATCGGTACTTCGGAGGGATTGATCAGGATGCATTACGAAAATGGCCGCATCTCCAGCTATGATTTCTACAGGCACAATGCCGGCGATCCACAAAGCATCAGCAGCAACCATATTACTTCCATCAGTGAAGACCGCGAGCATCGCTTATGGATCGGCACGCAAAAAGACGGGGTAACGGTACTGACCTATACAAACGGAACGATCCACCGGGTATATCCCGAAGGATTTTCTCACGCTGGTCTCACCATGGCAAACGTCCGCCGGCTCATTGCCGATCAGCAGGGAAAGATCTGGATCGGCACGCAGAATGGTCTTTATATATATGACCCCGCCAAAAAAATTCTGCAACTATGCCAGCACGATGCAGATAACAAGGCAAGCCTTAATAATAACTCCATCCACAGTCTTTATCAAGACAAAAACGGCACCGCCTGGGTAGGAACTTATCATGGCGGTGTGAACATCGCCTATCAGTACGCCACCCCGTTCACCGTTTATCAGAACAACCATGATCCCAATTCGCTGAACAACGACGTGGTAAGCGGGATCATTGAAGACGACAAACATAATTTGTGGATCGGAACAGAAGGCGGCGGATTAAATTACCTGGACAGGAAGACAGGTCTGTTCAAAAACTACAGGCAGATTCCCGGAGACAGCTCCAGTCTCAGTTCAAATTTTATCAAATGTCTTTACCGCGATCTCTCAGGGAATATCTGGGTCGGCACTTCTTATAATGGAGGCCTCAACCGTTTCGATCCCAGGACCGGGCAATTCCGGCATTACAACCTGGAAATAGATCCGGGAAAACGAATCGGCTATTTTGATGAAGTACTCGCCATACAGGAAAAACCAAATGGCAACATCCTCATCGGAGCGCTGATGGGACTGTACGAGTTGAAGAAAAGGCCGGACGGGACATTCGAAAGGTTTGCAGTGCGCACACCCTTACGCAAAGATCTCGCCAACAAATCTGTTCAGGCATTGATGATAGATTCAAGAAAGAATCTGTGGATAGGCGGACAGACCAGCCTGCACATATTGCGAGGAAGAGATCAGTCATTGGTCAGTTTTACAAAAAGCGCACATCCTGACAGTCTTCATGAAATAAATATCAATTTCATCCGTGAAGACTCAAAAGGGCAGATCTGGATCGGCACCTATTATGGAGGCTTATACAAATACAGCACGTCGTCCAACAGCTTTGTGAATTATACACAGAAAGATGGCCTGCCTAACAACAACGTGCTGGGAATACTGGAAGATGCGAATGGTTTTTACTGGATCAGCACAGACAATGGATTGTCCAGATTCGATCCATCCAAAAAGGCGTTCAAAAATTATACCGTGAGCGATGGTCTCGCCGGCAATAAATTCAATCACCGTTCCTTCTTCAAAGACAGCCAGGGTGAAATGTTCTTTGGAGGCAATAATGGCCTCACCTCTTTTCATCCTGAAAAAATACAGGTGAATAAATACGTTGGAGATCTCGTTTTCACCTCCCTGAAGCTGTCAGGCAATCCGGTGAACATTATGAGCAGTGATAAATTGCTGCCGCAAAGCATAACAACAACGGATAAGCTGGTCTTCAAACATGATCAACGCATGTTTTCTGTTGACTTTGCCTTGCTCAATTTTATCAAGCCTGAAAAAAACAGGTATGCTTACAAAATAGATGGATATGAAGACAAATGGAATTATGTAAACGAACCTTCGGCTACCTACTCCAACCTTCCGGCCGGGCAATATACCTTGCTGGTGAAAGCTGCCAATAATGATGGATTCTGGACGCGGCAACCGGCGGGTTTGTCCATCACCGTATTACCACCACTTTGGAAAACGTGGTGGGCATATACCCTGTATGTGCTCGCTGCCTGTGCAATTGGATTTGTAACCATCCGTTTCTTTTACATGCGGGCATTGTTCAGAAAAGAACATTTGCTGCAACAATTCAAGCTGAACTTTTTCACCAATGTATCTCATGAGATCAGAACACACTTATCATTGATCTCAACACCAGTAGAACAACTGATCCTCGAAAAGCAGTATGATGTAACAACCAGCCAGAAACTCAAACATGTAAGAAAACACACGGAGAGGCTGGCTAAGCTGATAAATGAACTGATGGATTTCCGCAAGGCAGAGACAAACAATCTGCCGCTGCATGTAAGACAGGCCGATATGATCTCATTTCTTGAAACGATCCTCCACTCATTTCATGACCTGTCGCAGTCGCGGAAGATCACGTTGTCTTTTATTTCCCCGGATGCGCCACTACTGATCTCTTTTGATAAGCAACAATTGGAGAAAGTTATCTTCAACTTACTAACCAATGCATTTAAGTTTACGTCAGATGGCGGCTTCATCACGCTTGAAGTAAAAGACCGGAAAGATGATATCGTGATCTCGGTGACAGATAACGGCAAAGGTATTGCGCCCGAAAATCTGAAAAAGATCTTTACCAATTTCTTCCAGGTGCAGGATGAACCATCACACAATACCGGTTATGGCATCGGACTGGCTTTATCAAAAAGCCTGATTGAATTGCATCATGGTTCCATCACCGTTTCCAGTGTAATGCCAGAGCAACCCGGCTTACCGGGCAACACCTGCTTTTCTGTTGTATTACTTAAAGGCAACGGACACTTCAGCCATGATCAGCTCTCCGTTGAACAGGGCATGCCAGTGACCGATGCAACCGCCGAAGGCGATCCGCCGATGACAGAAGAAATCCGCAGGCCGGTTATACTGGTGATTGAAGACAATCATGAATTGCGTTCTTTCCTGAAAGAAACCCTGAGCCGGTCTTATATCGTTCTTGAGACAGATAATGGCGCTGAAGGATTGCAGGTAGCTACTGAGCAAATACCCGATATCGTTATCAGCGATGTGATGATGCCGCAAATGGATGGGTATGCATTATGCAGGAAGCTGAAAACAGATGACCGCACATCACATATTCCGGTAATACTGTTGACCGCCAAAGCCTCGGCTGAACACCAGGTAGAAGGGTTGGAAATGGGCGCGGATATTTACCTCACCAAACCATTCAGCCTGCAGGTGCTTGAGCTGCACGTCCACAACCTTGTTGCGTCAAGGATAGCCATGCGGCTGAAGTATTCCCGCCAGGTAACTCTGGAACCAAAGCAGGTAGAGATCAGCAATGCAGATGAAGGCTTCCTGCAAAAGGTGATGAATATTATTGAAGAACACATGGATGATGCAGATTTCGGCGTAGCACTGCTTGCAAGGAAGGTGGCCATGAGCCAGCCTGTACTGTATAAAAAACTGAAAGCATTAACGGATATGACGGTGAACGACTTTATTAAATCGATCCGTCTAAAAAAAGCTGCGCTGTTATTGCAACAGCAGCAGCTGACAATTGCGGAAGTGGCATATACCGTTGGATTTACAAGAAGGGAACATTTTAGTGAAGAGTTCAAAAAACAATTCGGTCAGACGCCGAGTGAATACCTGAAAGGAAAGAAACAGGAAGGCTCCCTCTAAATCTCTCCGCTACAGCGGAAGACTTAGAAGGGACCCTTCCTTTCCAAAAGTAATTTCATCTTCTCAGCATACCTTTTCCCAAATATCCGCTGCGAAGCAGCATCAATATGAATCCCATCGGGATTTGCAGTAAAGCCATTTGCCGGAACGACTGAAAAAAACTTTATCTGCTTTGCCGCTTCATTCAACATCACATTAAACGCCGGTGCCGATTTATTGAATGCCGGTAGTTCTCCTGCTACGAATGGCAATGATGGCTGATTAAATGCCCTCCTGAACTTATCCACCAGCAGCACGAGTTTCTCCGGATAGGCTTTCAGTTTATCACCATTTGCATCCGCCTCGCCCTGATGCCAGATCACTCCTTTCAATATTCCTTTTGTCAGTGCAAGTTTGGTACGGATCAAAGCCTGGTTCCATGGATAGGATTGCGTTTGTTCCCAGTACTTATCGTATAACCAGTTGTCGATTGATGAACCTCCGGCAGCACAGGGGATCAGACCGATCACAATACTGCTGTCTTTCTTCAGCATTTCTTTTGCAAAAGAAAAACCAGGGCCAACGCCGGCCACGTCTTTGTCAAAATGGATCGGATCTTTTGCGATCTCCCATTCACCATCGCGGTTCAGTCGCAGGATCCGTGAATTACTGACGGTATCTTCCGCTTCAACAAAGCCGCGGCCGGCCATATTGGATTGCCCGGCGAGCAGGAACAGATAAAACTTCGCCTTTGACTTTGGCGGCTCAACGATCCGCCGCACTGCCGGTACAACCGGTGACGATTGCGCCAGCAGCTCACTGCCGGACAAGACCGATATCAAAAAGAAAAATAAACACCGGCCAGCAATGGCATTTTTAATAACTCTCATTCTTCTTAACATATTTTAATTTTCCTGCCCGTAAGCAAATCCTGCTCCGGCAAATGCAACATACACTTTTCCGAATACATTTTTTTATCTCCATCTCCGAAGAGCGATGGCCGATGACCATCGCTCTTCGGTCTTCGCTCATTTCCTATCCGTTCGAAACGGCGACGCCGGCAGTCCTTCTTTGTTACAGAGATTTGCTTTATCAGGATTGTCGGCCCAGGCATAGCGGACGGCCAGCGGTTGGGTGATGGTATCATTCCATACAATTACCCTGCCTCCTTCAATGCGTGCATTTGCCAACACAAATTTTCCGTCAGCACCAGCAATCGAAAACTCTTTCAATCCGCCGTTATCCTTTGCTATAAGACCGCCGCCCGTATTGGTGAACGACAAAACGATCCTGTTGCTTTCTGTCTTCATAGATTGATAAACAGGGCCGCTATATACAAGATCTTTTTCGCCGTATGCAACTTTTCTGGCAGCAAGCGCCAATCGTTGACCAACCGTCTTTTTATCCAGCGGATGAACATCGCCCGCTTCTCCAACATCTATTGCAACGGCAAGGCCCGCATGCGAAATCCTTTGAGAGATCAGGTCCTGTGACTCGCGCAATTCCGCCCACATACTTTCTTCGGGCATTGCTTTTACCTGTTTGTAGTTGGCAAGCTGTACAATCAGGAAAGGGAAATCACCCTGTTCCCATCTGGTACGCCAGTCATTGATCATCGCGGGAAGCAATCGTTGGTATTCCGCACTTCTTCCCACATTTGTTTCCCCCTGGTACCAGGCTGCGCCTTTGATCGTATAACCGATCAGCGGAGCAATCATTGCATTATACAAAGCCGTGGGCTGCTGATTCATCACAACAAAACTGCCAACCGGTAATGCTTTTGATGCATAGCCGGTCTGATACTGCCAGGTTCCGCCCAGGGGAAGGTCGCCACCGGATGTGATCAGCCTGTATTTTTTACCGGGTATAAAACCGCCGGTGCCATCTGTGTCTACAATACGGATCACGATGATGTTCTTTCCTTCCTTTAACAGCGAAGAAGGAACGCGGTAATTCCGCAGATTGTATTTGTTTGCTCTTGAACCGACCTTTTGCCCGTTAAAAAATGTCTGGTCGATATCGTCGATAATGCCAAGTTCCAGCCGAGCATCCTGCACTATCATTTCTTTGGTAAGATTGATCTCCTTTCTTACCCATACGGCGCCGTCTATACCAGCCAGGCCCTGTGCTTCCCAGTAGCCGGGAAACTGCAGCGTTTTCCAGGATGATGCATCATAACTGATCGCTGAAAATCTATTCAAGCCCGTATCATTTTCGTCAACCTGTTTATGCCAGTTGTCGATGATGGATCTTTCACCGGCAAGTAATGCATTTAATTGCGCAGTATCCTTGAATCGCCTGAGCACGGAGAGATAGTTATCAAAATCCTTCAACCCTTCTTCACTGGTCCATGCTTCAGCGGAAGAGCCGCCCCAACTGGAGTGAAGGATCCCCATCGGCACTTTGTAGCGATCATACAAAGCTTTTACCATGTAATAGCCCGCAGCAGTAAAGGCCCCGGTGTTTGCCGGTGAAGCAGGAGCCCATCTTCCTTCCACATCTGTTTTTGGAGAAAACGCTGTTTTCAGTGCAACATGGAACTCCCGGATATCGGGATTCGCCGATTGTGCAATATCATTGGGAAACATATTGGCAGCCCAATCCATATTGAAAGCCATGTTCGACTGACCGGAACAAAGCCATACATCGCCAATAGCGATGCCGCGAATGGTTTTCTTATCATCGCCGGCTTCAATATCCATCGCATAGGAACTGCCGGCTTTCATCGCTGGCAGTATCAGTTCCCATTTATGATCGGCATCCGGTGCTGCACGATAAGTTTTTTTCTGGAAAGAAACGGTAACAGGCGCTCCCGCCAAACTCCATCCCCAGATCCTTACCGGACGGTCACGTTGCAGCACCATGCTATCACTCACCAGCGCGGGGAGTTTTAATTGCGCAACGGCAAAAAGAGATGAAAACACAAACACGGCAAGCGCCGCAGCATATTGCAAGCTCTTCATAAGGTATTGATCATTTTCTTTTATCAAAAAAATCTATCAGTGAATACACGCGTGTATTCAATTCCTTCATCATTTCCATTAATGGTTCATAGACTGTATAATCACTGGCAACGATGCCTTTATTGGCATCATAATTAGAAGGATCTACTTTTTTATTCTCAGGATCATTATCCTGGTATTTGAACCAGTGAAAACCCACACAGTTCTTTGATTCAAGCAATGCAAGCGCGAAGTTCTGATAGAACATCCCGCGATCGTGTTGAGTGCGAACGATCCATCCCGCGCCTGCATAATTGGTCAGCCCCGCATCTTCTCCTTTTGTATACCACTCAGTAACAATAAAAGGCTTTCCACTCCATGCTTCCCAGTTCCGCATATCCCGGATCTCCGGCGTCCATATGCGGTAATAATTGATCGCAATAACGTCTACATATTTGCCAACGGCCTTAAAGAATGGCTTTACAGTCAGTTCATAAAAATGCAGGCGGCTTCCCAGGTATAAATGATTCGGATCGTACTTCTTAATAGCTTTTGATACGATGGAATAATATTTATCAGCAATAACGCCCAGGAACTCATGCCGGATAGAATCGTTGATCTCTTCTTTGTGCAAATGTTGTTCTGCCAGCCATTTTTTTGCGGCAATACAACCCGGATCGGTGCTGTCTTTTTTATTCAGATATCGGTCGAGTGCGGTTCTTTCAAACGGCAATTCATTGTCGGAAAAATAACCAAACAGGTTCTTATCGTCCTTATTCTTTGCCAGATCTTTTGCAAACTCATCGCAGAATGTTTCAAACTCCGGATCAAACGCAAAAATGGTACGGTCGGGATAACCGATATGTCCCGGTTCCTGGTAAGTGCCTCCGCGTTTCTTCCCATATGAGCTCATAAAATCTTTGATGACCGTGTAAGAAACCGGATTATTTTGTTGCTGCGGGTTATTGGAAAAAAGAACATTTTTGCTCCATGCGCCCAGTGCATTAAACCCATGATCAACCAGGATCTTCTGCGTAGCTTCGGCCCATTTTTCATCGGTCCCGAATTTTTCTTTTGTAAACACGCGTTGTTTATCCGACTCACCCGGCAATACAGCTACCACGCCGAGATTGATGTATGCATTACCTTCCGGATCAACCGTCCACCAGCGACCGTTATCTTTTACCGCATAATAAAAACCGGTCTTTCTGAATTGCCGGTCCGTTCTTCCTCCATATTTATCCTGTGGAATAATTGCTGAACCGCTAAACCCTTTCAATGTTGCCATTGTGCGCGTTCTGAACTCATTCCACGGCAGGTATTTGTTTTCCTGGTACTTCACTGTCCGGGACATTACCTTCTCTGTGTATTCTTCCGGGTGAAGCTGGGCATTTGCATACAGGCCTGCAATAGTCAGCCCCGCAGCAAGCATCAGTTTCAACGAATGTTGAATGCGTATCATCTGGTAGGAATTATTGTATTAAAAATACCCGGCCCTGGTTTACCATTATCCATAAGAGCCGGGCTCCATTAACCGGACCTGTTCACCACAAACCCGGATGTTCATCTATCTTTTCTTTACCGGAATAAAGCGATAAGCATGCCCTTTATCAGGCAATATGGTACTGCGCACGCCGAAGTTGGGTCCTTTTACATTATAATTGCCATCGATAAACAGGTATGGCTTTGCACTGCTGGCGGACATTGGAGTATCCCATGGTACAACGGACCCTTTCATTACATTCACCGAAGCGCCGGTAGTGTTACCTTTTATGCCAACAGCGGCAACAGTCAGCGCATCTTCCCCACCCGATGAGGTCCATTCTCCATAAATAAACTCAATGATGCCACCCGCTTCATAAAGTTTGATCTGAAAACTGATTCTGCTGAATTGTGCGGGAGATACGTTATCAGAAAGATTAGAAAATTCGATCGTGCAAACGCGCTTCCCTGCCTTGCCGGTTGTGGAGATCTTATAAGCAGTCTCTTTTGTAGCGATCATGTTGCGGTTGAACGGATAGATCAGGTTACTGTCTGCCACGGTGATGGTGGAGTGACCGATCCCTTGTGCCTGCGAGTAAGCGATCATGGAAGATGAAGGCGGGAAGCCTCCGAGTTTGATAAAGCCGTTTGTGTTCAGCACGAAGCTGCTGAACAGCTGGCCATTGAACGGAAAGTCAAAACCGATCTCCTGAACAGCCGAATTATCATTATCAGGATCCAATGGCTGACCTTGAAAATTGGTAATGATTTTTCTGGCATCTGCCGGAAGCGGCAAATAATCGCGGGTAGCGTTTTCACAATCTTCGGAAGCATAGTTCCATTGAGCCTGCAATGGCAGGATCAGAAACAGGACAAAGCCTGTTGCAAACAATCGTTTAAGCATCGTATTAGTTGATGGTGATAATGCCGGAGCAGTTTTAATTGCCCGGGTGTTCATAAAGATCAGGTGGAACTGAGAAAAACAGCACCGTCTATTATAAAAGAATGACCCGGTTTTTATAAAGTCCTGCTCAGAAAGAGGCTTTTGCAATGATTATCATTGATCTTATACCCCATTGACCTCCTGCCCGATCAACTGCCGCAGGTATTTTTTCTGCGGTAAGATCATTGCAGGTTGTAAATCCCTGCGGAAAGTCTCAACATTCAGCATTTCCCGGTCATAATAAAAGCAAATTCTGACAAAGCTGGTATGCATTCACATTGATCACCAGCAATTCCATTCCGGCATACGCCCAATTCGTCCACCCGACGGAAGACCAATTCAATTCTAATTCCACATTAACACCATTCTCATTAAATGATCGCATCATGCAGATCCGGGCCGCCCCTGCAGTTCCCGGGCGCAATCCTCTATTGCAGTTTAAAGTTGATTCACTCATTTATCTATTTTTTAGTTTGAATGAGTGAAAATGCCCGCAGTCTTGCGGGCATTTTTTACTTCTGTAGTCACTATTTCTCTTTAAACAAGGTCTTTAATGGCATTCTAATCCTATATTAACCTTCCTCCACTTTCATCCTCCCACCTTTGCGGTGCCGGGCCCATTCCTGTTGAATGATGTGCTGCGCAGATATTTCACTCATACGCATTGATCATGTACAGGATGAAATTTGCTGACATTAAAAAGAATTATGCTATTAGCTACAGACCTTGACGGAACATTTCTCGGAGGAAGCGATCTTCATAAACACCAACTTTACGACTTTATTAAGCAAAACAGCAATGCCCGTCTCGTTTTTGTAACAGGGCGGGGTCTCGCTTCTGTAATACCATTATTCAACGATCCCGCTATTCCAATTCCGGACTATATTATCTGCGATGTTGGCGCCACGATTGTAAATGGTCAAACGTATAAACCGGTCGGAACATTGCAATCGGAAATTGAGAACAATTGGCCGGGCAGCTCAACAATCATGGAAGCACTCTCGGCACTCACATATATCCACTACCAGGACGTGCCGCAGCAACGGCGCTGCTCTTTCTTTATAGATGATGAAGCTCTCATACCTAAAATCAAAGAGCTTGTTTCTGTATTGAAATGCGATGTGATCTATTCCGCCGGTAAGTTCCTTGATATTCTGCCAAATGGCGTAAACAAAGGGTCATCATTGCAAAAACTGGTTCGTCATCTCAACTGCAACATTAACGACGTGCTGGTTGCCGGTGACACATTGAATGATCTATCGATGTATCAATGCGGTTTTAAAGGTGTGGTGGTTGGCCGCCCTGAAAAAAAACTGGCAGAGGCCACCGCCGGTATGGAAGATGTGTACCATGCTAATGCAGCGGGCGCAGGCGGCATACTTGAAGCGTTGCATTACTTCAAAGGATTTGTCAATGACCATGAATTAAAGACGGCGTGACCTGTTTTACGGTCACACCCAAACAGGTTTGTTATACTCTTTGCATTTTCCGGCAATCGCCGGAAAATATCTGCGCTAATATTGGGCAATGCATTTTATCATGCTTGCCGTAAAGATTCTACCCTTGCAACGCTCTCTTTCCTCATTATTTTTTTCTTCGGTTTCTTTCTCTTTCCCCACCAGATACAAAAACCAGTCACCGGCAGCGATGCCGCGATCAACGCCGTAAAGAACACCAATACCCGCGTGGCCAGACCACCGATTCCTCCCGTATGTATATCATACGTCATCCTGTTAGCTCTCTCTCCTCCATTTGCATCCGCATACAGCCCCCAATTCGCCGGTTTAAATTTTTCACCGGTATACTGATTAAAGTACAAATTATCTGTGCGCGTGAATCTTCCTTCATCATAATACATCATCACCTGGTAAGACGAAGAATCTGTTTCCGGCAAACGGATCTGGTAATGCTCAAACCCGGGATATTCAGCTGTAGCCGATGCAAGCACCTGATCAATCTGCGGAGCGATATCACCTGTATCGTTTTTATATGATTTAAATACCGGAGGTTTCGGCCTCGTCTTTCCCCCGCTGAAAACCCAGTATTCTGATGCCATCACATTCTCAAAACTCCATGCCAGCCCGGTCACTATAATAAATACCAACACCCAGCTTGCATAAAATCCGAGCACATTGTGCAGGTCATAATTCAGTCGCTTTGGCGAAGCACCCCACTTGACTTTAAAACTTGTTTTCCGTGCCCCGCGATTACGCGGCCACCAAAGAACGATCCCGCTGATGACCATCGCTGCAAAAATGATCATGCAGATGCTTGTCACAATTTTACCAATATCCTGCGGCAGCCATAGATACATATGCCCCCTCAGCATGAACCGGAAAAAATCTTTATCCATATCCTGCACCTTCAGCACCTCTCCGGTATAAGGGTTCAGAAATACCGACCAGTAATACGCCTCCTTCCCGCGCCTGATAAAATGAACGGCTACAGACTCATCCCGGTCCTTATAAATGATCCTTGTCGGCTTTTTCCCGGGTAACTGACTGGCGGCGATCTCTTTCAACCGGGAGACAGGCAAATAAGAGCGGTCTGCCTTCTTCACCGTCAGATGCGGCTGCGTGAGCTTTGAGATCTCAGGCTGAAAACAATAGATCGCCCCGGTGAGGGCCATTATAAAAAACACCAGCCCGGACAAGAGTCCGAGCCAGAGGTGGATAAAACCCACTACTTTTTTGAAGCGTTGCCTAGAATTTAAACGAGACACTGGTTATGAAGTTTGCTGGTTTTTGTGGCGAACCATTATTATTCCAATAATGTTCATTCAAAAGATTATTCCCTTTCACCCCTATCCTGAATTTCGGTGCATCATAAAAGAGCGTTCCATTCAGTAATGTATAAGCTGGAATTTTGAAAGAGTTCGCGGCATCAAACCATGACGCGCCTGTATAATTCACACCACCACCAACACCGAATCCTTTCATTTTTCCAGCTGGCACAGTATAACTGACCCAGGCATTTCCGATATGATTAGGACTGAAAATAACGTTCTTGCCCTTCAACGCGGCAGTTGCGTTTGTGTATGTGTTTTCATTATAACCATATCCTGCAACGATGGTCAATCCTTTGAACGGACTGGCGATCACTTCAGCTTCCACGCCCCGGCTGCGCTGTGTGCCATCCTGCCTGGTGAAGTTGAGTCCATTGACCAATTCAGTTCTGGTGGAATTTGTAACATCAATATTGTAAAAGCTTACACTACCATTCAGCTGAGTATTGAAGAGATCAAACTTCACACCGCCCTCCCATTGATTGCCATATTGCGGCTTCAGTGCAAGAATGGTATTGTCCGGTTGTGTAACGGGCGCGAGATTAACAAAGCCATTCATATAGTTGCCAAACAATGACAGCCTGTTCCGGATCAGTTGATAGACCAATCCGAATTTCGGTGACACAGAGGTCTGTTCGTAGGCGCCGGTGTAGATCCCCGTGGCCGGAGCATAAGTTCCTTTTGTAGAGAACCGATCCACCCGCACACTCAGCATCGCCATTAACTCTTCCGTGATATTCACCACATCCGAAACATACACACTTGCGTTTTTAGCAACAGTACTGGTAGCTGCAAAGCGCGTTGCAGCGGCTGTTTCCAGAGCAGGCGCACTCATCACACGTATAGGGCGAAGAATATTGATCGTATCAAAATTGACCGTGGCACGATACAATTCGTTATAGTTATAATTATAATCGATACCCGCCACGACACGGTTGCGAACTCCGCCGATCCTGAAATCGCCAATAAAGTTCTGCTGGATCTCAATATTTCCAAAAGTTTCAGGGGTTTGATTGCGGACAACGCGCGCAAACGTGGAATCACTGAGCATGTTCAGCGAAGTCCAGTAAAGATCCTTATAGAAACCTACAGAGTAGAGATAATTGGTCTGTGATTTCCATTGGTCCGATATTTTATATTCGATCTGCGCCTGCAGATTATTGATGCCATTGTTTACATCAATACTGTTATTGATGAAAGACCTGTTATAATCCAGCGGAAGATCTTTAAAATTACGCGCAGTGATATTGGCAAGATTTCCTAACGCAAATGAAACAACAGTGTAGTTGCCACGCGTAGCTTCCATGTCCAGCGTGAACTTCAGCCTGTCATTCACCTGGTAAGAAAAAGTGGGGGCAAAAGTGTAATTCTTATTGAACCCCTGATCCTGGAAACTGCCTTCTGATTGAGCTGCAGCATTCATACGCAGCAGCATGGTTTTTTCTTTATTGAGGGGCGTGTTGATATCCGCAGTGACCCTTCCGAATTCATAACTACCTGCCGCAAAGCTGATCTCACCGCCAAATTGTTCATAGGGGCGCTTGGTCACATAATTATATACACCACCAAACGTAACGTTGCGGTTGCTGCCAAACAAAGTACCTGACGGTCCTTTGATAGATTCCACCCGCTCAAGTATTGCCGGATTCAATGGCACGATGGCGCTTGTAGCCATGCCATTGCGCATACCGACTGTTGTTGAAAAACCACGCATGCTCAGCCCCATCGACCCACCCGCCGAAAAATTAGGTACAGCTCCGGGAATATTCCGGAACAGATCAGTCCGTTCAATAATGATCTGATCCTGCATAAGCGCCCGGCCCACCACATTATATACCTGCGGATTTTCCAGGTTGCGGAGTGGCATGCGCGCCACATATTCACTGGATTTGAATACAAACTTGCTTTTTGAACTGGTCACGGTCACTTCCTGCAACTGACTATTGGAGATTGTGATCTGCAGGTCAATATTCGATGGTTGATTTTCCGTAACCTCCACCTGCCGGCGAAGCGTTTCATAACCCACCAGGCTTACCTCCAGCTGCCGGGATCCCACCGGCACCTTATTTATGGTGAAATAACCTCCTTCATCACTGACTGCATTCCGGTCTGTGCCGATAACAACGATGGAAACAAATGCCGCAGGTTGATTGTCGCTTGTGGTCACACGTCCTTTAACAGAGCCGGTCGATGCATTCTTCTGCGCAAAACCAATCACGGGCAGTAATGCGAAGAACAGGTACAGAATCTTCTTCATAGCAGTTTGTAAATTTTTCGCAAATGTCCTGCATCAAGATTGTGAGGCCGTTACAAATCAGGAAAACCGGTTTACTAAATCGGGAAAAGATAATCGCATTCGGGAAAAAATAATGACACGCACATTACAAACTTATCAACCCGCAGGCAGATAGTTACAATTATCCGGAATCCCATATCAGTACCTGCTAAACCGGGAGGTGCTGAATAACTGAAGGTTTCTGCTGAAAGGTTTCAGAAGTTTGAGAAGTTTCAGAGGTCAGGCAGGCTGCGTTTATCTGATATGTTTGCTAACAAATAACGATAAACGCTTATTACCCCTCATTGATAACAGCAGAGGTATTCAGCAGCTCCTACATAAAAAAAGAAGCGCAGAGTGATCACTATGCGCTTCTAAATCTTTTTTTTGAATGAGTCCGGAGATCATATGTCCCGCCTATTCCAGTACTAATTTTTGTACGAATTCCTCTCCGCTCTCCGTTTTAGTCACTTTCAATAAATAAAATCCGGCAGGCAACCCATTTCGCTGAATGCGGAATGCGCCGGACCGTATGCGCTGTGTGGTCTGCTGATAAACAACTTTTCCGAGCATGCTGAATATGCGGATCTTGTACACAGCATCCGTTTTGGCATTGATACTTACTGTCAATTCCTGCTTTACGGGGTTTGGTCCTGCCACTACTGACACGCCATCATGTTTCAGTTCAATTGTTCTGCTGTAGGTATGACTGCCATTTGTACTGACGGCCTTCAACCTGTATTGAAGTTTTCCTCCCGGCACGTTATAGTCCGTAAAACTATATTGTGATTTTGCAGGGTCATTCATTGAAGGAACAGCACCGGTATATTCAAAACTTCCGTTGTCTTTACTTCGTTCTACCTGGTATTCTTTTATAGCATCCTGCTGGGCAACTGTCCAGTTGAGGAGCACATCATTGCCTGCGAGTCTTCCGCTAAAGCTAAGGATATTCACAGGCAGCAGGATACTGCAATCACCTTTCAGATTAAAATAGGACAACCGTTGCAGGCAGCCATTATTCACAGATGTTTTACAAATGTAATACCCGGTATCCGTTGGCAGCAGATAGGGAATATTGTAGTTCTGACTGGTCGTAACCAGTATACTGTCTGTAGCATCGGCGTACTTTTTCAGGTACCATGTATAAGTGGCATTAGGTACTGTATCTACCAGCAGTGTAAGATTGTTGGAGTAACAGTCAACATTATTAACCCTTACAGTCAATTGGCCAAGCGGCAGTACACTGACATCATTCAATGTACCATTTCCGCAGGCGTCTATTGCACGCATGCGCACGAGAGAATAAGCTGCATTGGCAACAATATCAAACACACTGCTTGTCTGCACAGGCGACACAATGCTTGGACCGGATGGATTGCTGCCGATGATCTCATAGTTGAACGGCGTCACTCCTCCGCCCGCAACAGCGCTTACACTAAAATTATTGTTATCGCACTGGTAGGCCGCCGAATTCTTCAGATCAGGGTAGATATACGGCAAAACAGTCACTGTATCATACACCGTCTTGGAACAACTGGAAATAGTATACGAAAGCACATAGGTTGCCGGATCAAGATCCAGGAATTTATAGTTTGCTGTAGTAGAATTTATGTTGGTGGTAACTGTCGGCGACACGGATACCGTTGCACTATTCTTCTTAATGATCTTTGGTGCAATCAGCCCGATATTGCTGTTAAGTTCAACACTGACATCTCCGGATCCGCTTACCGCCGATCCGCTCGGACATTTCGATACAACACTATTTGAACGGCTGAAAAGACTTGTTTTAGGCACCACAGACAGCGTATCGTTTGCACCGCAGGCCGAACTAACAGCAACACGGTACAGCAATCCCGACGGCAAAGACGGCAATCCTGTAAATGTATAGGCCGATGTAACACTTTGTGAAGCCACAGCAGCGTCAAGCGGGTTCAATACCTTCACTGCAAAAGGTCCCTGCCCTGACGTAAATGTGACTTTCACATCCGTGGAACCGATTGTACAGGATTCTGTTGCCTGCAGGGAAAATGCAGTTGTCGCTGCCACCTCTGAGAACGTCCTTACAAAAGTATCAAGACAAGCCGAGGTTGCTACGATCTTATAACTTCCATAGGGAAGGTTATTAAAAGTAGCAGTAGCCGAGGTAGACGTTGCCACCACATCATTAAGGCTGTTGTACAGCACAAATTTCGGACCCGACATATTCGTACTGGCAAGCGAAGCCGAAAAAGTTGAACAGGTCTTATTTGACGTGGAGACCGCGGCGCCCACAGTGGGGATCGTGCGAGTCGCAGAAAACACCTTTTTCACCACCGTCACTGAGCAGTCCGTGGTCGTGCTTGTTGTAACAACAGTGATGTAATAGTTATTTCCATAAGGGATATTATCAAATTGGCCATTTGTATTACACCCGATCGGCGTATTTACCGAATCATACAGGCAATATCTGGGATCCGGAATGTTTGATACACTCGGGATCTTTACAGAGAAGGTTGTACAGGATCTGTTCGATATACCCGGACTACCCGCAGACGGCGTTGGCTTCGACCTGTTAAAGCAGCGCTCGATCGTTGTATCATAGCAGGGACTGGATGATTTGACACGGATGCAATACTGAATACCATAAGTCAGATTGGAAAAATTCCCATTCGGATCGCAGGAGATCAGCACATTATTCTGATACAGGCAATATGTGGCATCGAAGAGATTCAACTGCCCCGATATACTCGCGGTGTAACCGGAACATAGCTGATTTGAAAAGACAGGCGACGGAATCACCGGCTTTGGTTTACTGACCGTAAAGCACCGATTGATCGTTGTATCATAACAGGGATTTGCCGAAACAATGCGCATGCAATAATCTCCGTACTGCAGGGCCGCGAACGTACCGGTACCGTTTGTGCCGATCAAAACATTTGCACTATTATACAGGTTATAAACGGCACTGAACAAATTAGTCTGGCCAGCTATACGAACATCGAACGTAGCACATCTTGTATTGAACGTATCCACGTCTGTATTTACCGAAGGTACCGGTCTGCTTTGCACAAAGCATCTGCTGATCGTTGTATCATAACAGGCATCTCTTGCCTCAATACAATAACTGCCGTATGGCACATTGATAAATTCCCCGGTGGTATTTTGCTGTACAATGGTTGTTCCTTGTTTAAGATACGCTATTGATCCTGCGGAAAAATTCTGCGCATTGGTGATCTTCACATTAAAGGTGGAACAGACCGTATTTGTTATTGTCACATTTGCATCTACAGAAGGAGCAGTATTTTGCCAATTAGCTGATTTAACAACGCCACACCGGTCTTTTACAACGATCTTTAAGCTACGGAGCGGAGCCTGTGTGACGGTAAAATTCGATCCGGCTTGCCAGGTTGTATCTCCCGGTGAATTTACCACGCCATAGCTGAAGCCATTAAAGGCGGTGCCCGATTGATTCGTATTGCCAAAATTATCCGTTAACGTAAGCGCTACAGAAACCGTATTGCAACTTTGCCTGACAACAGAGCTGGCTGTGATCGACCAGTTAAAATCCTGTATGGCAACAACACGCGTTTGTACTCCGCCGCAGGAATCCAGCAATTGTATGTAATAATCACCTGCAGGAAGCGAATTGAATGAACCTATACTGTTAGAAGTACCTATACCCGCCGGCGATGGCGAAATGATCCTGAACGTAAATGGATCTCTTCCGCTTTGCAGATCTGTTACTGAGATCGTTCCGTTTGTTCCCCCGATACAGGTCAGGTTTGTTTTAGCCAATGAAAAACGCGGGTCACTGTAAGAACCCGCGACAACGATATTTTCCTTCACAAGGATGCAGCCGGTCTCCATATCTTTTGTCTGAACAGTGTAAGCACCCGGCGCCAGACCGGTAATAACGGAAGACGAAGTGATGGGTAACGGTGCTGGTGCCAGGATCTTATAGCTATAATTTCCAGAACCGCCGGAAGGCGTGATGGTTATAGAACCAGTGCTCGCACAACGGGATTCCGTTGCAACATAGGTGGCCGTAAAACCTGAACAATCCGATGTCACCGGTTGGGCAAAGGAAAATTGAGCCAGGCAAAAAATGAACACAGCGGTGAAAAAAAATTTCATCTCGGTTTTCTTAGGATTGGATTTGGAGAAATACGTCGCAAAGGTATATGGGATTTACGCCAGCGTCAATACCTGAAAGTCAAACTAAAAAGTTGCATGATTGCACCGAAGGCAATTGACTGTAAACAAGAAATTTAAATATATTGATGATTTCCGGGCAGTAAAAAAACTTCGTAACACTACGCTCCTGTGATCCGGCAAAGCAGTACTTTCTGCAACAGCAAAAAAGCGTTATTTCGTTTACCAAACACTGGAAAAATCCTGTCAGCATAAGCAGCCAATGCGGCACGATATCCCCCGGTCCGAACTTCCGGTACGTGAGACATGCACCAGGGCCCGCGAAAGCAGGAAGCGATGCTGCCCCGGCCTCAGGAACGGTTAAACAGCCGTTGCAGCCATGAACGCCGTGCCAGTCTTTCCTGCTCTTTTATCAGCTGCGCCAGCTGATCACTTACACGTACAAGTTGAGATTGCTGGTCCATGCGTTCATCATTCAGTTGAAGGATCTTTTGTTCCTGTACAGCAAGTTGCGAAGCCTGCTGTTGCACAAGTATGCTTTGATGAAGAAGTTCCTGCTCCTTTGCTGCAAGCGCTTTCTTTGACAATAGCAGATCCTGCTGCAATCTCGCTTTACTTCTCAGCAGGGTTTCATTGGATTCCGTAAGCGAGGCTATTTGCGCGGCCATTTGTGCAGGAGAGTCAAACATGCGATGAAATTACAAATTATAATCGTAGCGGATAAGCAAACAACCGATAGCTTAAATTTAAAAACCGGAAGCCTGTTCATAACCCTTCATATGTCTGGTCTACCAGGAACTTCAACGCCTCTCCGATCTTTTCCCTGCCATTCTCACTCTTTATATCCAGCCCGCAGAATACACTTCCGTTTATTGCAGCATACAGGTTGAGATAGTAGACCCCCGAAACAAGAATCGCCATAACAGCCCGGAAACTCTCCGCCTTATCACCAAAATGCGGATCAGTGACCGCCTGAAACAACGCTTCACCACTTTCCTCCTGGGCATCCGTTAACTTCCTTAGCGACTTCCGTTGTTCCGATAATCTCCACAACAACACTTTTTGAAGCTCTTTATTTTTGGACACATAGTCGAACTGCAATTGCAGCATCTCACCCGAAAGGCCCTTACCTCCGTCACTAATATCCGAAGGCATCTGTTCCCGCGTCACGTTGCTCCAGAAATCCTGGGAACGAATATATTCATCCATCAACTGATCAGTGCCTCCAAAATATTTGTAGATAAGCTTCTTGTCAAGCCCAGCCGTTGCCGCAATATCATTGACTTTAAGCCCCGCATACCCTTTCGTCTTCAAAATCTTCCCAACAGCTTCCAAAAACTGTTGTTTGCTCCTATCCTTACTTCTTTCCCTGGGTTTATCTGTCCTCTTTTTCATATGTGAAAAATAGAAAATTCTTTGATAAACAAAAATAAATTCTACAATGGTCACCATCTGGTGACTTTATGTATATTTGCACCCTGTCTTAATGCAACCCGCATCCCATCCGGGATCGGGTTGACGCAAATTTTATTTAACCGATATAAATCATCAACCCGTGAAGCACATACAGCTGACCCTCTGGCTGATCCCAATATTTTGCCTTTTACTCCCTATTAAGATCCTTTCACAAAAGTCCGGCAGCAATGCATGGCGACTACAGCTGATAGCCAAAGAACAGCAGTCCGCCAGAGCCCCACGATCAATCAGATTTTAATGAGCAAACAGAATATCCCCGGAAAGGAATGACATTCGGATTGCTGAAAGAAGAAAAAGAAAGCATAGCAACACACGGCCTTTAAATAGAATTTACTCGCAAGGGTAAACCGTCATTAAGCACCTGTAATAGTTAAGATAATTGAGGTATCAAAATCACATACACAAATACCGGCACCCCATGAAACTACTTTTTATAATATCTTCCCTGCTGATATTGTCGACGAACGCTTTTACCCAGAAGATCGACACTGCCAGACTCAACCGGCTGATCAATCATATCGAATCCAACAGTCAGGATATAGGCGCAATTTCCATATTCAAAGAAGGCAGGGAAGTTTACCAGAAAGAATTTGGGCAACAGGCCATTCCCAAACTGAAATGGAACAGCCATACAAAATACCACACCGGTTCTATCACAAAAGTCTTCACTGCCGTGCTCATCTGGAAACTGATAGAAAACGGAAAGTTATCATTGAATGATAAGCTGGCTGAATTTTATCCGCAGATCCCGAATGCGCAAAAGATCACAATAAAACACCTTCTGGAGCACTCAAGCGGGATCAAGCGTGATTATGGCCTCAGAGCAGATAAAAAGAACTGGCTGGTAAATGAATTGGTGCCGGATAAAGAGATCATAGATGAAATAACGCGGCAGGGTGTTGAGTTCGAACCAGGAGATAGTGTCTCCTATTCCAATTCAGGATACTATTTATTGAAAAATATCGCAGAACGGAAATACAGCAAACCCTACGGCCAGTTGATAAAAAAATATATTATCAAACCAAACGGGCTTAAAGATTTTGCTTCAGCAGATATGAACCCACAAAACATATTCAGCTCATATGCTTATAATCATCTTGAACATGACTGGAAAGAGAAACCGGATTATGAATACCGCAACATCATCGGCATCGGGGATATTGCAACCACGCCTGCCCAACTCAACAAGTTCTTTTACCGCTTATTCAAGGGCAAGATCGTAAGCACCGCCACTTTGCAGCAAATGCTCCCCACTGCTGATGAAGAATTTGGCAGAAACCTTGCAGCCGTTAACTTTTATAAGAAAACATTTTACGGTCATGCCGGCGACACAAGAGGCAGCCACTCACTCGCGATCTATGATATTGCAAACAATACCGGAATTGCCATCACACTAAACGGAGTGCGCTATCCCCACAATAATTTTTATATCGACATTTTAAAGGCTGTTTATTCGAACACCGACAGTCTCCCCTATTTTGCTTCGGCAGCTGAAATGGAGACCTATACGGGTGTTTATTATAATGAAGCCCATCAGCTCAAATTAAGAATTTACATAGATGAACAATATGGACTACTATGTGAAGAAATTGCTGAAGAGATCAGCTATCCCCTCTGGCCTTATGAAAAAAACAAGGTCCGGTTTGACAAATTCGGAATAAAGATGAGTTTCAGAGAAAATGAAATGTTGCTTGAACAGGATGGTGTAAATATCACGTTAAAGAAACTGGAAGACCGATAGAATTGGCTAACAACTGCGGGGCCCTGTTTACAGGTTTGATAAGTTCGGGAGGCTTGAAACTTTATGCGGGGTTGTCAATGACAGCCCCGTACTTCTTGCAAACCCTTGCAACCTCCCTAACTTTTAAACCTTTCTCCTATCCCTCACAACTCTTACAAGATACAAGGCTTGTGACCAGCTCTTTTGAAACACTTTGGCTGCGCTGATAATACAATGTTTTAATACCCAGTTTCCACGCTTCGATCAGCAAACGATTTACATCTTTTACCGGAAGGTCTGATGGAATGTTCAGATTCAGGCTTTGCGACTGATCAACGTATTGCTGGCGTATAGATGCCTGCTGAATGATCTCCAGCTGACTGATCTCTTTAAACGTTTTGAACACTTCTTTTTCTTCAGCCGTCAATTCTTTCAGATGCATTACGCTTCCATGATTCAGCATGATGCTGCGCCATGTATCTTCATTATCGATCCCTTTCTTCACCAGCAGTTCCTTCAGATATTTGTTCTTGCGCATGAAATTACCTTTCGACAATCCCGCTTTGAAATAGTTGCTGCTGAATGGTTCGATGCCCGGAGAGGTTTGCCCCAATATTGCAGAAGAAGATGTTGTTGGCGCAATCGCCAGTACCGTTGTATTTCTTCTGCCGTAACCTTTCAGCAGTTCAGGTTCGCCATAGATCCATGCCAGGTCTTTACTTGCTTTCAGCGCCTTTTCCTGGATATCTTTGAAGATAGATGCCGTCAGTTGTTTTGCTTTAAAGCCTTCAAACGGGATCATATTTTTTTGCAGGTAAGAATGCCATCCCAACACACCGAGGCCAAGTGCACGATGTCTTTTTGCAAACGTGTTTGCCGCTTTCAGGTAAAAATTATCTTCTGTTTTTGCAATGAACTCCTGCAATACCGCATCAAGAAAGAAAATAGCCAATCTTACTGCGTTGGTATCTTTCCACTCATCATACAGTTCCAGGTTCATCGATGACAGGCAGCAGATGAATGACTCATCTTCTGTAGAAGGCAACATGATCTCTGAACAGAGATTGCTCGCATTGATCGAAAGATTTGCATCTTTATACACCTGAGGCTTGTTGCGGTTCACGTTATCGGTAAAAAAGATATAAGGAAGACCTTTTTGCTGGCGGCTTTCCAGCACTTTTGCCCAGACCTCTCTTTTCTTCATGTCACCATCGATCATATCCTGCATCCAGTAGTCGGGTACACAAACACCATTGAACAGATTCTGTATCGGATGGCCGATATCTTTTATAGAAAGAAACTCTTCGATATCGCCGTGATCAATATCCATGTATGCTGCAAATGCGCCACGGCGAACACCACCCTGTGAGATCGTGTCCATCGCTGTATCAAACAACCGCATAAAGCTTACAGCTCCGCTGCTCTTTCCGTTGTCGGTAACAGCACTTCCTCTTTCACGCAGGGAACCAAAGTAAGCGGACGTGCCGCCTCCAAGTTTTGTCTGCATGATCACTTCACCCAGCTTATGCGTGATGCCTTCAATATTATCAGGAACATGAACGTTGAAGCAGGAGATCGGAAGACCTCTTTCGGTTCCCATATTTGCCCAGATCGGCGAGCTGAGGCTCATCCAGCCTCTTTCAACCATTTCCTTGAATGCATCTTTTAATTCAGGTTTGTATAACCGCTGCGCCGCCGCAGAACAGATCCGATCGATCGCCCCTTCCACCGTCTCGCCTTTCAGCAAATAACCACGGTTCAGGATCTGCTCACTCTCTTCATTTTTCCACCACAATTTTTCATGTTCATATTTACCGGCTATATCTGGCAGCTGATCAACAGCTGGATCTGCTGATTCAAACAATGTTGTCATATTCAAAGATTTAATAGGTTTATACTATATGGCAAAGCAATCAATTAAAAAAGATCGTGTGCTGAGATACTCTTATCATGCTTTGTATACTCAACAGGACGTTTCGCAAAGAAATCATCCAGACTGTTGGAAAAAACTTCCTCTTCAAACCAGATCATCGGCTTGATATCTTCCGCACTAAGATTAAACAATGGCGCAATACCAATCTGTTCCAGACTGTCATCCGCGCGTTTCTTCATAAAGTTGATGAGATCTTTTTTACGGATCACATCAATATCACCCGCACTGAAGATCCAATCGAGCATATGCGTTTCTGTAATGATCGATTGCTGAACACTTGAACGCACACCTTCGATCATGCTTGCCGAAAATACTTCAGGATATTCTTCCTTCAGTTTGTTAACAAGAAAAATGCCTGCATTCGCATGGATCTGCTCGTCAACCGAAGTCCAGGCAATAATATTGCTCACATTCTTCATCAACCCTTTAAAACGTGTGAATGCAAGGATGATGGCAAACTGGCTGAACAGGCTTACATTTTCAATCAGCAGGCTGAATAAGATAAGGGAAGAAATATATTCTTTCTTATCAACAGATCTGGCGTGTTGCAGCGCTGCCGACAGGTATTCAATACGCTCACGCACTACCGGAACCTCCAGCAAACCTTCAAAATGATTATTATATCCCAATACTTCCAGCAACCTGGAATATGCTTCCGAGTGACGGAACTCACACTCTGCAAATGTTGATCCAAGACCATTCATTTCAGGTTTTGGAAAATGCTGATACAGGTTTCCCCAGAAAGATTTTACCGCTACTTCAATTTGAGCGATGGACAATAAACTGTTCTTGATGGCCGACTGCTCCTCAGCCGAAAGATGCGCATGAAAGTCCTGTACATCCGCAGTGAAATCAACTTCCGAGTGAACCCAGAATGATTTATTGATTGCATTAGTGAATTTCAGCACCTCCGGATATTCAAACGGTTTATATTGAACTCTTTTATCAAACAGGCCCATAGCACAATAATTTTAGTCGTCACTTCCGTACAGCGCAGGAACCTGTGCTGGCAGATCATGAACAATTAACAAAGGGGAATAAACGCCGTGTAGCAGGATAAAGTTCATGATAAATTAAATTACCGGGGGGTAAAGAAATTCACAGGTTGTGCATAATGAATTGGTTGTTTTACAGAATAATGACTACAGGAATAGACATTAAACCTTAAGGGATTAGAGCAAAAGCGGAGGCCGGGAAAAGTCGAACCGGCCAGGTAACCGACCGGTTAAAAAACCATATCAACCTAACAGTCAGTAGTGTTATAAATGTTGATTGTTTATTTACCGAAATGCGGGATCGGGGTTGCCGGGTAACAGCTGGTTTCTGGTGAGGGGTTTGAGGGGACAGGTTTCAGGGGGTTGGGAGGTTTAAGAGGTTTCAAAGGTTAGGCTGGTTGCGTTTGTCTGATCAATTTAGTAATGCAGGAGCATCGATAGCTGCTGCAGGCTTTTCGCTAAGCGGGCGGGGATCGGACAACGGACATCGGCCCTCCTTCACCCCTGCCGTCTTCTTCTTATTTCTTTCATTGTCCGTTCCTCCACATCGCTCACACTCCAATTCTTTGAAATACCAAGCCGCTGCGAGAGATAGATCCCCGAATGGCCGCTAAAATAATACGCCGTAAAACAAGCCACTGCATAATATACAACGTACTCTCCGCCAAATAATTCAACCCCCATGATCGTGCAGGCGACAGGCGTATTGGTTGCCGCTGCAAACACTGCGATAAAACCGAGGCCAGCCATCAGATCTGCCGGCGCTCCGCAAACCGCAGCAATCGTATTGCCCAATGTTGCACCAATAAAAAACAGCGGCGTCACCTCTCCTCCCTTGAAGCCAAAACCAAGTGTTACAGCTGTGAATATGATTTTCCAGAACCAGCTCAGATAACCGGCACCGCCCTCTTTAAATGCCGATACAATCGACACACCCGATGGATCAGGATTGGTAACCCCCAGCCCAAGATAATCGTGCGTTCCCAACGCAAATGTTAAAGCAATAATGATAACACCACCGGCAACAGGCCTCAGCCATGGGGTCTTTATATATCTGCTGCTATAATCCCTGATCGAATGAGACAGTCCGGAAAACACATAACCAGCCAATCCAAATACGACACCAGCCGCAATCACTTTTATTGCCAATAGATAATCAATATGAAGAAGAGATATGGCATTGAACGCGGCTTTAAATTCAATATGGTAAGCGGTGTGATGGATTCCATACGCAGAACATGTCAGATCTGCCACAATGCTTGCGATAAAGCAAGGCAACAATCCTTTATAAAGCATTCTTCCTGAAGCCAGCACTTCCAGGGCAAACACAGCGCCTGTTACCGGTGTGCCGAATACGGCGCCAAATCCCGCAGCAATGCCACACTGCAGCAGCATACGCTGATCTTCCCTGCCCAGCTTGAATACACGGCCTGATAAACCGGCCATGCTTCCGCCCATCTGCACTGCAGTCCCTTCTCTTCCGGCAGAACCTCCAAACAGATGCGTGATGATTGTGGAGACCAGTACCAGCGGCGTCATTCTCGCCGGAACACCTGCACCCGGTTCATGGATCTCCTCCATGATCAGGTTGTTGCCCGCTTCAGCATTCTTGCCGCCGATTTTGTAAAGGAAGTAGATCAAAACACCCCCAACAGGAAGAAGATACAAGAGCCATTCATGTCCCTGCCGCAGCATCGTTGCCTTATCCAGCAACCAAAGAAACAGGGCCACCAATGAGCCGGTGATAATTGAAACAGGAAATGCAAGAATTGTCCACCGTAAAAGATGTTTAGCAATGAACAGCTGATCGGGTTGATTGATATTTTTTTTATTCATCCTACAAATAATTTAAGCGGCCCGTACAAAGCACGGCCTGTGAATATTTGTAGGCGCCATCAGTTCCGGGAAGAACGGTTAAGTAGGAAGACACCATTTCCTTGGGTCCAAAGATAGGAAATCAAGCTTCACTTGAAAAAAACAAAAAGCAAAGGGGCGCATATCAGGTTTTCGCTACTACGAACGCGTCCCGCAGATTTTCGCAAATTTTGTCATCAGGATCACCAAAAAAATGTCATGGGTCGGGGAGCTTTTTATCAGAATGCGCAGATCAGCAGAGCAGCCGGGTGTCTTATCAGTTTAAAAAAGTACCGGATCCGCGATGTTTACTGCCGGCAGGCGTCGCGGATCCGGCCAGACGTCCAAATCATCTCCCACCCAACGGAAAATGAAGGCCTCAGCGAATGCCCCGCCTCTTATAAGGTCATCGTTCTTTATTTTTTCTCCGCCTTCAGGATCTCCAGCATCTCCGGCAACAACTTATCCTTCTCTTCCCATACCAGCTGATCCACTCCCGAATAATGATGCACGATCCTGTTCCGGAATGCCCTGATCTTTTTCCACGGAATACGCTGATGTTTTTGCTTGAATGTCCCCGGCAGTTTAACCACTGCTTCGCCTATGATCTGAAAATTCCTGACCACTGCATCCACCGTTTTCGGATCGCGGACAAATTCCTTAAGCGTCAGTCCATCCGTATAGGCAACGATCCTGTCTCCGCATTTGATGATATCCGCGATCAATGAAGCGGACTTTTTTCGCGCCATAAACCACCTCCAGCCTGTTTCTTTAATAAAGAATGTTTGATTTCCCCGCTTACGGGGTAAACAGGAAATACCAATAGAATACCTGAAAAAACAAAGTTGTATTAGACCCGGGACGAATAGCCGCAACTGTATTCTCGGCAAACCGGGATTGAAAAGAAGGTCAAGGCGCTATAAGAAAGTGAAGGCGATCATGAATTCAAATGTAGTGAAAAGAGAGGAGTAAAAAAATTGAAATCATGGCGCAGGCAGGGCACGCTGAGATGTCAAGCATAATTTTTCGCTCCGTACAACATAAATACGATTCAGTATTTTTTATTACAGCACTTATATCTGTATCTCGTTCTTTGCCACTGTAGTTATTTTGATCTGTAAATATAATAGTTACAAAAACCGGAGGTCACAATTTGTGTCCTCTAATTTAGATTCATCCAAACGGGTGATATTTTGTCACGACCATCGCCAGCATTTCCACTTCAATCTCTCAATAACGCACCGTAGAAGAAGGATACTTATGGCCGTCAGGCGTCCGCGCAATACAAGAAAGATACCCTTTTGCTCTATTTAACCCCGACCCACAGATAACAGTCTTGTATCAAAATACAAATATGACCATTCCGACCACTATCCCTGATAAATTCGTTTACATTTCCAACACCTTTTCATATGCTCTTCTTGGTGCACCACGAAAGTACACTTCGCCGCAATAAATGTATCCCAGTTTTTCCAGTATGCGAAGCATTCCTGCGTTGTCAAAGTTGGTATCAACTTTCACGCTATGGATCTGGTGAGCAAGCGCAAAATTCTCGATATGTTTCAACATGATCTGGGCGAGCCCTTTGCCAAGGTGGCCGGGAGAGATGGCCACGCGATGATACACGATAAAATCGTCATTGGTAATCCATTTTCCCTCGATGGCCGCATATGCCGGCTCATCATTGATCATGATGGCACAGTATCCGGCAACCTTGCCGTCATCGGTCAACACGTAGCCATAACCGTTGTCAAGGTCATTCTTTAATACAGCGGGATTGGGGTAGCCATCCTGCCATTGATTGCTGCCATCCAGCCTTCTGCGCTCAATGGCTTGTTGGAGGATCTCCCAGATAGGATCCAGTTCACTGTGTAACGCCTTGCGGAATTGATATTGTTCTGTGTTCATGATCAGTCAGCATTATGATGCGCAAATGTCTGTGGTATGAAGAAATTTCCCAAAAGGTATTTGCTGATAGATTAAGAAAGAATGAGGATCACAGGTATGAAAGGATGCCTATCAGATTTTCGCTTTGCGTTAGGTTTTCCTCCGCTTCAGAATCGATGATCTCTCGATTCAGCGGCTTGTGAATACCGATGGTTTTCTGTGGCACGGACAGGCGCGGGAAGTTCTGCAGCAGTGATACGCAGGGACAAAGGAAATTTGAGTAACACATGACAGACGCGGTTACCTCTCTATATCCGGGGTAGCCACATTCCGCCGATTGCACCTGCAATGCCAACCAGCATCGCAATGGTGATGAGCACCAGGAACACGGAAAAAAGATTTTTCGCGAGGGCTGATCCCGAGAATTTTACCCTGAAATAAATATACACCACCGCCTGCGGAAGAATATATACAAATACATCCAGGGTGTATAAAAACGGACCGGTGAATGTTTCAGGATCAAATCCAACAGGCCTTTGAAAGATCACCATCCACAGCATGAAGAAGATACGGAATAACCAAACTCCACTCATCGCAAGGAGGAGATGTACCGCCCACTGGTTATGCAGTTTAATGTTACGCCGCACTGCATGCCTGATACAGCAGAAGGCACAAACAACAATGATCAACGCATTTATTGAAATAGTAGCAGCGCTGACCGGCCCGCCCACAGCGCCTCTTACCCAGGTGAGATAGAATCCGTCAATACTGACAAGGAATGCCGAGTAAATATAGATCCGGCCACAGATCCGGTGAAACCCCGGCGCGCTCTGCCTGATCCTGCTGATCAATTGTAAAGGGCCGAGGATGGTCACGATCGCCGCAAATACCACGTGCAACGCAAAAACAACATTGCCAACCGTATCCGCTTTTACATAAAAATGTGGATTTACAGTATTCCATTTATCAAAATGCCCTGATGCAGTTGACCGCCAGTAAAGCATCAGGATATAGAATGCAAAAAATAACTGCCCGGCATATGTTATAACAAACCAGGCACGGGTGGTATTACGGAAAAAAGATAACGCAGTCGTTCGTTGTTCCTGTTTCATTCGCTGATGTAAGACAGCTAAGATAATTTCAGCCATCTCATTTCAGCTTAACATTTGTTAAGAACTGATCTCACGCCGGATCCTGCTCAGGCTTTCAGCCTTAATGCCGAGCCAGGAAGCGATATACTTGAGCGGAACATTCTGTACAATGCCGGAACTGCATTTCATCAGTTTCAAATAACGCTGCTCTGCAGTAAGCGTTGCAAGGTCATTCATCCGTTGCTTATCTTCCTCCAGCAATTGCTGGAAGAGACGGATCGTATAATCTTTTTGAGTGGAGCTTGTTTTAGCCGTGGCATCCGCATCGGCTTTGGTAATCCGCAGCAACTCGCAGTCCGTAATACATTGCAGGTATTCATTGGATACAGTTTGCATTGCAAAATGATGATAGGATGTAAAAAAACGCGGACCATCATTCAACTCAACAGTTACCTCCTCTCCTTTTTCATTGATATAAAACTTGCGCATATACCCGGACACAATGAAATTATGATATACCGGGATCTTCCCGGCAGATTCAAGCATCGTATCTTTTGCAACCCATAAAGGAGAAAAGGTTTTACGGCATGATTCCCTGTCGTGTTCAGGAAGCCTGACCATCCGGGAAATATATTCAAAAAGCGTATCGTAATAATGATACATTTCTGTAGTTTGATATAAATGTACAAAGGGAAGGGGAAGAACAACAGGTTTCAGGTGAAACGTTTGGGAGATTTCATAGGCCAGCCGGCTATTGTCCTGATCGGTTCATAATTCCTGCAGCAAACTGTCATCTCGCTCACCGCCTGAACCTCTTCAACCTGTTAAACGATGAACGCTTATCGACCTCTTATTGATAATACTCCCCTTTTAATTGCAGACAAGGAGCCTGCTACCCGTAGTTGCATCATTAAGTTGAGATGATCTCCCGAAGAAGGTCTTTGACAAATGAGAAAGCCGGGAATGAATCCGCCGGCCTTCCTTATTTTGACTGATCCCGTTTTATCCTTTGCTTATGCGGTAGAGGTTCCCGCTGTCAGTAACGATATAAAACATTTCGTTGCTGTATACGATATCACGGAAACGTTCCTGCTTATCAGTCAGCAACCATTCTTCACCAACCACTTTGTTGTCTTTGATCACAAGACGATCGATGCGCGCGCCGCTGAGGCCACAGATGAACAGGTTGTTCTTCCATTCCGGGATTGCATTTCCCTTATAGAAAGTCATACCGCTGGGTGATAATACGGGATCCCAGTAATAAACCGGCTGTTCCATTCCCCCTTTTTGTTGAATCCCTTCACCAACTTTTTCACCGGAATATTCGATCCCGTAAGTAATAGTCGGCCAGCCGTAGTTTTTCCCGGCACGGATGATGTTCACTTCATCGCCGCCGCGTGGGCCAAATTCCGCTTCCCACAATTCGCCGGTAACCGGATTGATCGCAAGGCCCTGTGGATTACGGACGCCATAGGCATAAACAGCCGGTTGTGCACCTGTTTTGTTAAGGAACGGATTTCCCGGAGCAGGCTTCCCCTCTTTTGTGATCTTAAATATTTTCCCGAGATGTGAATTCAGGTCCTGCGCCTGCGCTCTTCCATTCAATACAGATCTTTCGCCGGCACTTACAAACAGGTTTCCGTCCTTGTCAAATACCAGCCGCGATCCGTAATGCAGGTTGCTGTTCGTTAATTCTGGTGTAGCACGGAAAATAACCACCGGTGCATCCACCGTTCCGGCCGCCTCATTCAACTTTCCTTTTCCTACTGCAGTAAGATTCCCCTTATTATATGGCTCGGAAAAAGACCAGTAGATGATCTTATTCTTTGCAAAATCGGGATCGGGGATCACGTCAAGCAAACCACCCTGACCGGAAGCATCTACTTTCGGCAGACCGGTGATCTTTTTCACCCTGCTGCCGTCAGCTTTCAGGATCTCCATATGGCCGGTTCTTTCGGTGATCAGCAAATGCCCGTCCGGCAGTACCTTTACCGACCATGGCCGGCCAAGGCCTTCAGCCAGTTTATCTACCTTGTACGGTGTTTTGGTCTTCACTGCATTTGCGATCCTCGTCTGCCCCTCAAAAGCGGGTTTATATTTGCTGTTCGCCGCCCTTTTTTCCAGTCCTCCGGCTGGTTTTGTGGTATCGGCAGAGACTGCCGGCCCCGAAGGACCCGCATTGCCGCAATTCAACAGGGCCAGTGATCCGATGACTGCGGGAAGAATGAATAGATGCCTGGTTTGCATAACGTTGGTTGATAATGATTGATAGGCAATATACGGAAAGGCATGGTTTGAGAGTTAAGGAATTCTGGCCAGAGATCGTTGTCCGTTGTCCGGCATTTCAGCCAATATCGTAACTTGAATAAGATCCGTTGATCAATTCTGCAGAAAATCTGCATCATACAATTTAATTTTATGGCAACAAGTAAAAAAAACAAATCAGCTGAAGAAAGCAAAGACGAACAATTTCCCTTGCCGGTTTATGATAGCAAAGAAGACATTTACAACCAGGAAGAAGAAGTTCCCCTGGAAGGCAGCGGAAAAACTGATCAGGCCGGCATAAAAAATCAAAGCAGGGGTCTGGGCAGTGATCTCGATATTCCGGGAGCAGAGCTTGACGACGCAGACGAGTCGATCGGAGAAGAAGATGAAGAGAATAACTTTTACAGCCTCGGCGGAGACAACCATGATGATATGGAAGAAGAGAATACTGACCTGGTGGATGAAGATGAATAAACAAATCAGTCAAAGCTCAATGCATTGATGCAGGAAGAGCGCACAACCCTAGTTGCTGCGCTCTTCTTATTTGTTAACATGACATTACAGATCACCGTTGAAAAATCTCCTTAGACATTTTAACAAATACGAAAAATCAGATGCTCTGCCTTTATTTTCTTCAGAAAATTCAGTTACAAATTCAACATCACCAAACAGCCCGGCCCGGTCCTCCTCACCCACTACTCCATCTATAGCAAGACGCATAGCCTGATCTTTATCTCCGGAAGAAAGATCATTATTATTAAACTGATCAGACAGATGCGGCCTGCCTAACCTCTGAAACCTATCAAACGTTTCTCCAGAAACCAGCAGTTATTCAGCAACCTCTAGAAGCAATAATAATACTGCTGTCAAAAGAAAAAGATCAAAGGGATGTTGAACTAACCTTTTCATAATATTCACCAAATCTACGATCTGTAGTTGTAACCGCATATTGCGATACAGATTGCCTGAAACCGAACAGGAGGTGTATCAAAACCATACAGTTTCGCACAAGAAAATATGATCAGGCAATTGAAAATTAAACACTTGAAACACCGGCATTTTTTTCGCCCCCGATCTTCAATCCATTAAATATGCTCAAAACAAATTTAAAGATCGCCTGGCGCCATATCATCAAAGACCGTCTTTATTCAACAGTAAACATCATCGGGCTTTCGGCCGGGATCGGTTTTACCTTATTGATCGCCGCATATATCTGGACAGAACAGCAGGTCAACGGAGCACTTAATGAACCATCTTCCCAATATATCATCCAAAGCAAATGGAAAGAAGCAGACCAGGGAATTGAACTGACCAGTATTGGTCCGCTTGCAAAGGCACTGAAAGAAGAATATCCAACCCTGGTAAAAAATTACTTCCGCTGGGATGGCATCACTTCCGTGATCGCCAAAGGCGATAAAAGTTTCCGCGAAGGCATTCAGCTCAGTGACAGCACCATGCTGGCAATGTATGGTTTCAGATTGCTGCATGGCAATCCGCAGACGGCATTCAGCCAGCCATTCTCCATCGTTCTCACAAAAGAAAAAGCGATCAGGTTTTTTGGAACAGACGACGTGGTTGGGCAAACACTTTCCGTTGAAAGTTTTTCGGGAACAAAGCAGGATTTTCTGATCTCGGGCGTAATGGAAAAACCATCGAAGAACTCCGTCACGTTCATCACCCCTGAAAATGATAACCAGATTTATGTACCTTCCGTCAACGCGGCTTATTTTGGAAGAGACCTTGAGCGATGGAACAATCCCTACATCGTAAGTTATGTTCAATTACAGAAAAACGCTGATCCTCTTGCGGTCGAACGCGCAATGAAAGAACTGCTGAAAAGAAACGCCGATCCGAAAACCGCAGCAGACCTCACTCCTTACCTTGTTCCGCTGAAAAAATATTACCTGTCAGCCAACAACGGCCTTATCGAAAAACTGATCTACAGCTTATCGGCGATCGCCTTGTTCATTTTATGTATGGCGATGATCAACTTCATCAACCTTTCTGTCAGCCGGGCTTCCCGCAGGTTGAAAGAGATCGGCATCCGCAAAGTTCTGGGTGGTATGAAATACCAGCTGATCATTCAATTCCTTGTGGAGTCATCATTACTGGTGTTTGCCGCCACCATCGCGGGATTGTGGATCTATGCCGCCGGACGAAGTGCTGTTGGCAATATTTTACTGGAGAAGCTGCCCGGCACATTGGAGCTGGTCGTAAATTTCTGGCCTTACCTGATCCTGCTGATCCTGGTCATTGGCATTGGCGCAGGTATTTATCCCGCGTTCGTTTTGTCAACCACGCGGTCGGTTGATTCGATGAAAGGAAAATTTGCGGCCGTTGGTGAAAAGATCTGGCTGAGAAAATCGCTCGTGGGATTTCAGTTTATGGCCGCAACGATTGTGCTGGCCGGAGCGATAGTGGTTTCCCGGCAGGTGCAGTTTTTCTTCGGGGGAAATCTCGGATACAAGAAAGATAAAGTGATCTCATTGCAGGTTCCGCGAAACTGGTCGCCGGAAGGTGTGCAGCGGATGGAAGCGATCCGCTCGCAACTGGCAATGCTTCCGCAGATCGGGCAGATCTCCCTGTCCTATGAAGTACCTGCCGGTAATAACTCCGGCGTATTTGCCCTGTATAAAAAAGGAAGCGATCCTTCCACAGCTATACAAACACAAAGCCTTTTAACGGATGAATATTATGCTGACACTTATAACATCCCGCTGCTGGCCGGTTCGTTTTATGGCCCGCCGGGAAATGTGGCAGACTCATCAAAACTGGTGATCAATGAAAAAATGAGCAAGGCTCTGGGATTCCGGGATCCGCAGCAGGCTATCGGGTACCAGGTGATGAACCAGGGCGGCGACCGGGTGTTCACCATTGCCGGCGTAACGAAAGACTTTCACTTTGGATCGATGCATACGACTATTGCACCGATGACTTTTTATCAGTTAAAAGCATTCTCCGCGTTCAGGGTTTTTTCTGTGCGGCTTGCTTCCGGCAATATGGCGGCCAACATACAGGCCATTCAGCAAAAATGGGCGCAGCTCTTACCCGGCGCTCCCTTTGATTATACATTCATAGATGACTCACTGAAAAACCTTTACCGTACGGAGATACAACTGAAGCAGGCTTCCTATATCGCAACCGTTTTATCGTTCGTCATCATCCTTCTTGGTATCCTGGGATTGGTTTCGCAGAATATTCAGAAAAGAACAAAGGAGATCGGCATCCGTAAACTTTTAGGTTCTTCGGTCAGTAATATCCTGGCGCTTTTCATGAAAGAGATCTTTGTAATATTGATAGTGGCAGCAGTAATTGCATGCCCCGTTGTTTATCTGCTGATGCAAAAATGGCTGGCAGGATATGCATACAGGATTGAACTTACAGCACTGCCGTTCATGATCGCAGTGTTGGTGCTGGGAGTTTTAACAGGAGTATTGATAACATTGCAAACAATAAAAACGGCCCTCGCGAACCCGGTGAAGAGCCTGAGAAGTGAATGATCCCTTCTCTTAAACTCTTTATAAAACTTACCGCTTCACCGATAATTGAACCATATATCAATCCTTCTTTTGTCTGGTTTTGATCTTGCCGCTACGGTACAGATCCAGCGCCTTCTTTAACACCAGCTCAATTTCCGCCACAGGAAGATCTTTCTCCGGATCCAGCAGCATGATCTTCATCCGCGAGCGCTTCTCCTGCAGCAGGAATTTCTCCGTAAAATGCTTACCCTCCACCAACCCAAGATATGGCTGCCCTAACTTCTGATGTTCCCACAGGTAACAGAACATTTTGCCCTGATAACAAAAAAATGGCATGCCGTATTTTAATTCATGCGTAATGGCGGGATCCTGCGCAAGAATGATCTTCCGCATTGCCAGGAGAACGCTCCGCGAGGGTTCATCCCGCTTTTGATAAAAGGCATCTACAGGTTTCATTGACCAATACCTACAAATATATCCACTTCAGCCTGATCACCCTGCTGTGATCTTTCACCATAAACCTCAAAGTCCGCGATGAAATTCCGGGAGATATCGGAAGCCCAGATCCTTTGCCATGCGTTGAAAACTGATCCGCCTGCAATATTGCCATGGGCCACCTGTTTTGTAAACACACCGCCGGGGATTGTTATTGTAACCATTCCTTCGGGCGGATGACTGTTACCGGATACCCGGCAACCAAGTACCGTGGTATAGGGACGAGTGTGATCTTTCTCGTAATCTGTATAGATGCAGTAAATATCATCTGTGGCCCTGTCCGGAATTTTTCCGGGAATACCCTCCTGCAGGAACCGGTTCCAGAGCGCGGGAATATCGATGGCCATCTGGCCGTTTTCATTCGTAGTTCTTACAGAGATGCCGGTCACAGTGAATCCCTTTAGCTGTTCCATTGTTTATTTTGGCGCAAACCTAAGGGAAGTGAGAGACAACCCTATGTCAGCAGGAAAAAAAATATTCAGGGATTGCTGAATAGCTGCGGATTTCCGGGGGAACGTTTCAGAGGTTTGAGAGGTTAGGCAGGCCGAGTTTGTCTGATCAGTTTAATAATAATGCGGAAGCATATATCTGCGGCAGGCACTTCAACCTGTGAAACGACGGATACCGAACGCTCTCTGGCAGGACGGCCTCTGGCTATTTAAAAAAAAGGCTTAGTTGATCCACCAGACACGCTGCTGCACGAGATCAAGCTTCGAAAGGCAAACAGCCGGCTGAAGTCCGTCCGGTGAAACAAAAGAAAACCCACCCTCCCCGCGCAGGTCTTCCGCCGGGACCTGCAGCAATACCTCTGCCCCGGTTACTTTGCAAACCTCGTAAAGCGTAAAGATCTCTTCAGAAGAAAGATCAATTTCCGGCTGGGGATCGCCATCAATGGGATATTTGATGATGATATGACCCTCGCAGATCGAATCTATGTCCTGATTCGAAAGAAGTTTTCTCCACATTGTACAAATTGATTATGCTACCAAGATATAAAGACTAAGGCTTTCCACTTATCGGGCCTTTATTTATTTGACAAAAATCAACCATAAATTTCCGTAATCCGTGTGATTTCCGGAGTCTGCCTTTAAATCGGCCAACGGCCATCGAACAACGCCAACCCCATAACGGGGAAATTGGATTTATTACACCCGAACCGCTTTGCGGGAAATTTTCTGAACTATTATCCATTACTTTTGAAAGATATCATCGTCATATGTCTTCCACCACCACTATTACCACCACCGCCAGCAAACCCAAACGTCCTGACCCGGATCCATCCCCACGCATTACTGATGTACACGATCTTGTCAGGGCGTTAAGCCAGATACATCCCATCAGCAAACCAATTGCGGCATTTTTTGCCGCGCATAGTGTTTCCCTTTCCCTGCCAAGAAAAAAAGCATTGCTTAAGGTCGGCACGATCTGTCATCACGTCTATTTTATCCGTAAAGGAGCATTGCGTGCTTTTATGAAAGACGGCAATAAGGAAATCACTACCTGGATCACGGTCGAAAACGAATTGGTAACGTCGATTGCAGGATTGAATATCCAGCAGCCTTCCAAAGAATTCATCCAGGCGCTTGAGCCCTGCGAGTTGCTGGTGATGAGTTATGAAGACCTGGAAAAACTGTACGAACTGCACCCCGAGTTCAATATCATAACCCGCAAACTCCTGCAGCGTTACTATCATGACGCGGAGAACCGCGCATTCATCAGCCGGATCCCCAAGGCGGATCAGCGTTACCGGCACTTCCTTGAAACCCAGCCGCACCTGGCCAACAGGATCCCGCTTCGGTATATCGCATCTTATCTCGGTCTCGCGCTCGAAACGCTCAGCCGGGTCAGGAAGAAAATCTCCTCCAACGAATTGTGACCCGCAACGATTACAGAACAGGCGATCCGGAAAAATTTATCTTGCGGATTGTCAAATAATTAGCTAAGTATAAATACTTACGACGATTAAAAAGAACCAGGCTGATTAATACTATAACATTTTCATTATCAAAAACTTATGCCATTTATTTCGGAAAGGGAAGGAAAACTGGTCCGGCCTTTTGCATTCTGCGCGGAACATGGCGAAGATTTAACCCGGTCAACTCTCTTTAAATTGCAATCACCGCATGATGAAGATGCGGACATCCCGTTTTTAAATCCACGTTATGTGCAGGAAAACCATCAGCCGGAGTCACCCTCCTGATTCCATCTTTGCTTATTGACCCGGTTGAACCACATTAATAATCCGTTTCCCTTTCATAGGCCATCAGGCCAACCGATTGCGTTATAATATCATTATCATTTCGCATTATCTATTGCTTTTTTTAAAGTAATAGATATTTGCGTCATGAGAAAACGTAATCTGTTCACTGCAATGCTTGTTTGCGCAACAAGTTATTTATCCCATGCGCAAACCCTTGATCAACTGGAGCAGCACCGCGTAGGTTTGCCAAACGGATGGGCGCTTACTCCTGTTGGCAAACAAACAGAACTCGGAGACCTGCCGCTCAATCTTGTTGTCAGCAACAACAAAAAATGGCTGGCCGTCACCAACAACGGCCAGAGTACACAGAGCATCGACCTGATCGATATCAGGTCAGGCAACCGCATTGATAGTATTGTGATCGCCAAATCATGGTATGGTCTTGCATTCAGCAAAGACGATCAGTTCCTGTATGCCGGTGGTGGTCACGACAACTGCATTAACAAATACAGTCTGAAAGGCGGTTCATTAAAGCTTGTTGACTCGCTGATCCTCGGTAAAAAATGGCCGGAGAAGATCGGCCCCGCCGGTTTTGACATAGATGAAAAACTGCGTGATCAATTATATGTGGTAACAAGAGAAGACAGCAGCCTCTATGTATTTGATCTCGCTTCAAAAAAAATCACCAACAAGATCTCCATCGGTGCGGAAGGATATACCTGTAAACTTTCTCCTGATAAAAAAGAACTTTATATCAGCAGCTGGGGTGGCGCAAAAGTTCTTGTTTATAATACTGCTTCAAAAACGATCACAGGCAGCATAGACGCCGGCAGTCATCCGAATGAAATGGTGTTGAGTAAAAACGGCGCTTATCTTTTTGTGGCCGTTGCTAATGACAATGCAGTTGTGATCATCGATACAAAAACAAAAAGGGTGATAGAAACGCTGAATGCCGCTCTCTATCCCAATGCACCAAGCGGCTCCACCAGCAACGGTCTTGCGTTGAGTGAGAATCAGAAAACGTTATATGTGGCGAATGCGGATAACAATTGCATCGCCGTGTTTGATATTTCCAAAACAGGTAAAAGCAAATCGAAAGGTTTTATTCCGGTTGGCTGGTATCCGACCAACGTAAAAGTGGTGGGCAAGAATGTATACGTCACCAACGGGAAAGGATTGTCCTCATCAGCAAATCCTGATGGACCGAATCCTACAGGCGTACGTCAAACAGTTGGAAGGCATGTTGGGGACAGCAGTAAACCGGCAAAGGTTCAGTATATCGCCGGTTTGTTCCGTGGCACGTTGAGCACAATCGCTGAGCCAACGGATCAGCAACTTGCAGTGTATTCACAGGCCGTTTATCACAATACACCTTATTCAAAAGAAAAAGAGCTGAATCCGGGTGGTGAAGCCGGCAATCCCATCCCCATGAAAGTTGGCGGCGCCTCTCCCATCAAACATGTGTTTTACATTATCAAAGAAAACCGGACCTACGACCAGGTATTGGGTGATGTGAAAGCCGGCAATGGCGACACAAGCCTGACCTTGTTTGGCGAACGCATTACACCCAACCAGCACAAGATCGTAAATGAATTTGTGCTGCTCGATAACTTTTATGTAGATGCAGAAGTGAGTGCCGATGGCCATAACTGGAGCATGGGTGCCTACGCCAATGATTATCTGGAAAAAACCTGGCCATCCAGTTACGGTGGCAGAGGCGGCACGTATGGTGGTGAAGGTGAGCGTGAGATCGCCAACAACCGCGATGGCTTTATATGGGATCATTGCAAACGAAACAATGTGAGCTTCCGTTCATATGGCGAATTTGTGGACAAGAATGGGCCAACAATTCCTGTGCTGAAAGATCACTTTGGAAAATACACAGGCTACGATCTTGCAGTCCGTGATACAAGCCGTTTCTACCAATGGAAAAAAGATTTCGATTCGCTGGTGGCTGCGGGAGCATTGCCACAAATGAACACATTGCGTTTTGGCAATGACCATACCGAAGGCATGCGTGCGGGAAAACCTACCCCATTCGCACACGTGGCAGATAATGATCTGGCCGTCGGCATGTTTATCGACTATCTCAGCAAAAGCCCCGTCTGGAAAGAAAGTGTGGTTTTCATTCTTGAAGATGATGCGCAGAATGGCCCTGACCATGTGGATGCACACCGCAGCCCGGTGTATGTGGTGAGTCCTTATATTAAAAGAAAAACGGTGGATCACACGATGTATTCAACTTCAGGTATTTTGCGCACGATCGAACTGATACTCGGCATGCCTCCGATGACACAATATGACGCTGCCGCAACCCCTTTGTGGCGTTCATTCACCGCAACGCCTGACTACACAGCTTTTGATCATCTGCCGGCGAATGTTGATCTGAATGAAAAGAACCCGGCAAAGACCGCACTGGCGGTACAGTCTGAGAAATATGACTGGAGCAAGGAAGATGCAGTGCCAGACCTTGTATTCAATGAGATCCTGTGGCAGGGTATTAAAGGAAAACCAGCGCCATCACCGGTGAGAGCCGCGTTCCTGAAGAGAAGTCATAAAGAAGACAGAGGGCTGAAGGGGGATGATGATGACGATTGATCTGAAATAAAATATTGGCAGACAGAAAAACCTCCTGACCTGTTTGAATTGAACAAACCAGGGGCTGCGGAATAACTGCGGGTTTCTGGTGAAAGGTTTGATAGGTTTGAAGCACAAAAATCCCCCGGAGACCCGGGGGATTTTTCCTTTTTTTATCTTTCTATAAACTTGCGACTTGTTAGTAGCCCGGATTCTGATACATCTTCTCCGGGTTCAGCTTGAACTCATTGAACGGGATCGGATAATAATAATCCTTCGTTGTAATGTTTGTCAGCGGAGAGTTATCATAATCCGCCTGGTTTTTCTTCTTGAAATATGCTACCAGTTCTTCTGCATTAAAGAACCTGGTAAGGTCATGCCAGCGGTGGTGTTCGAATGCCAGTTCAACCCTTCTTTCGTGCAGGATAGCGAGCTTCAATGATGGATATTTCGCTGCATAGCCGGCATCATTCATCATGGTTGCATAATCGGGTCTTTGTGCCCGTGTGCGGACCATGTCGAGGTAATTGATCGCACCTGCATTATCATTCAGGTACATCGACACTTCCGCCAGGTTGAGGATCACATCTGCATAGCGGATCAGGATCCAGTCATTTCCGCCATAACCGAGCGATGTAGCGGAAGAACTTGCATCACGGAATTTAGTAATAAAATATGCGTTTGTTGAAGCGGCAAACTTTACAGAAAAGGCTGTCCGGAGATCACCCGCTTCAAATTCATTCAGCAGGTCTTTTGTAAACAAGCCGCCTGAGCCCTGGGATGCAAACGGAGAATTGATCGTCTCTCCTTTCGCCTGGTTATTCCTCGCGAGCGCAGAAGAATAAGAAGGATCACCCTGCTTGTAAACGATCTGCCAGATGATCTCCGCGTTGGTCGCTTTCTTATTCACGTCAAATACGTCTGCAAAAGGGATCTCAGACAAACTGCCAAAGGTTTTCTGGTTGTAACAAGCCAGCAGGTAGGTTTTTGCATTGGTGAGATTCTCCGCTTTGTTGTCAGCCAGTGTAGTCGCCATCGTCAGATAAACTTGTCCGAGTGTGGCATTTGCTGCCTGCAATGATACTTTACCTTTTGAAGCCGCTGGTTGGACCGCAGGAAGACTGCTGGCGATCACCGCCTTCAGATCTGATACGATCTGAGCATACACTTCTTCTTTCTTAACACGCGATGTAATTGCAGCAGCCTGTTCTTCAGAATTCAGACGTTCAGTTACCAAAGGAACATCACCAAACTCTCTTACGAGGTTGTAATACATGTATGCGCGGAGGAATTTCAGCTCAGCTACATATTGCGTTTTTGTCGCTTCGCTTGCAAAGGTGACCTTATCGATGATCGATAAAACCAGGTTTACTCTTGCAATCGGCACATACAATGCAGACCAGTGACTTTGAAGATAGCTGTTGCTTGGTACGAGCGCGAATGCCGTGAACTGGAATGGTTCGCCGTTATTCGACTGGTTATCGGTCGTATTGATATCATCTGCACGGTCATCCGTCCATAATGAAGCACCCTCGCCTATACAGTTAGAACTTCTGAGCGCCTGATAAACGCCATAAACCGCAGCAGTAACGTCGTTTTCTGTTTGTATTCCATTGTCAACTGACACACCATTCGGGTTGCCCTGCTCAACAAAAGATTTTTTGCAGGCGGTCAGGCTCATTACAGCCAACCCTATTATGGAAAGTGATACTATTTTACGCATAATATTTTTTTTAAGCATTTAGAATTGAACCTTGATGCCTGTATTAAAAGAACGGATCAACGGATACTTACCATAGTCAACGCCGGGAGTAAGGTTTGAACCGTTATTGAAATCAACCTCTGGATTATAACCCAGGTATTTTGTAGAAGTAAATGCATTGTCAACTGATGCATACCATCTCAATCCGCTCACGCTGATCTTTTTCAGGGCAGGAATTACGCTGGTAAGATCAACCCCAACAGTGATATTGGTACAACGGAAGAATGAGCCATCCTGCAGGTAATAATCAGACAAACGGGTGCTGTTGCTTTGCGTACCTCCACGTGATGCACGGTATTCATGGCCATTGCCGGGTTCAGCCTCGCTTCTGTAACGTTGGTCAATCACAGCATACTGGTTACCGGAGCCTTCCATGTTGCGGATATAGTAATCCTGGCCATCAATCACTTTATTACCCTGTGAACCATTAAAAGATGCGTTGAAGTCAACGATCTTATAATTCATATTGATCGAAAAACCATAAGTAAAGTCTGGGTACGGACTACCAATCACGTCTTTATCGGCGTCAGTGATAATACCATCACCGTTTCTGTCGATGAAGTAAAGATCACCTGCTCTCATCGGGGTTGTTGCAAAAGTGGAAATAGGGAAACCCAGCAATTTATAGCCGGCAGGAAACTTATTGCCGTTTGCTTTATAAACTGCGAGATCAGCATTTACATTTGCCATATCTTTCTCTCTCACCATTCCGCCAACGCTTACACCATAGAAAGAACCCACCGGATCACCTTCCCGTGTTACGTGTGTGATATAGCTTCTTTCAGCACCATTTGTCTGGATCTCGCTTGCACCACCGAGGCTCTTCACATTGTTCCTGTTTACGTTGATATTGCCTGCGAAATTCAGGTTGAAATCTTTTGTCTGAATGACCTTATAATCCAGTTGCAGATCAAATCCTTTGTTCTGAATATTGGAGTTACGCAGGTTTGTCCAAACCAGTGTTGAACCGGAAGCAGCAGTGATGCTTTTCCTGAACAACAGGTTATAAGAACGGCTGAGATAGTAGTTGAAATTAACAGAGAGGCGGTTGTTCAGCGTTGTTGCGTCCAAACCAAAATTGAACTGAGAAGTGGATTCCCAACCCAGTTTAGCATCGGTCAGACCGCCGGTCCATGTAGCATTGTAAACAGTATTACCGATCACAACACCACCAGCACCGGTCAACCCTTGTTCATACAGGTAGTTTGGAATGTTGTTGTTACCGGTAAGCCCCCAGCTTGCTCTGAGTTTCAGTGTAGAACCAGCGCCAAGCCATTCGTTATAGAATGATTCGTTTGAAATATTCCAGCCAGCTGACACAGAGCCGAATTTACCCCAACGGTTCTCGGGACCGAATCTTGAGGAAGCATCAGCACGGAAAGAACCTGTCAGGAAATAACGTTTATCATAATCATACACCACGCGCGCCAGGTAAGACACAAGCGTAGTTACAGATTTGCCGGTATTTGATTGCTGAGTGAAGTCACCAGCGCTGGAACCGCCAGCTGTGATCTCAGGAACTGCATCATTGATGAAATTCTTTGCTGCTACAGCAATGAGATCAGTTTTCGTGCTTTGCGCTGTATAACCTGCAAGCACGTTGATATTTTGTTTGCTGCCGATCTGCTTTTTATATGCCAGCGTAAACTCCGCAAGCCTGTCCTGCATATCCAGGAAAGAAGCAGAAGCGTTAGCAGCGGTGATCGACTGCTGAGAACCCGGAGGGTTGATACCATTACTCAGGTTGGTCGGGAAATAATATGAGTACTTCTCAGTATAAGTTTGTGCACCAAGGTTTACTTTGAATACGAGGTTTTTGATGATCTCATAGCTCGCATTCGCGTTGTATGTACCTCTTGTACCTCTGCGGAAGATCCTTACGCGTTCAGCAAGCGCCAGTGGATTTTCGATACCCTGGAACGCGTATGCATAACCATCCCATTGCGCACCCGCACCTTTATCAGCAGTAACCAGGCTTCCGTCCGGATTGAATGCAGGAAAGATCGGCATATAAACCAGCGCACCGAGGATAGGTCCCTGATTGAAACGACCTTCCTGTACTTCACGGTTGTCTGTGTTCGTCACAAACATGCTGGAAGAAACTTTCAGTTTCGGAGAAATGTCCGCGTCGATATTTGCACGCAGGTTGATCCTCTTCTGATACGTTGGTCCGAGAATACCCGGCTGATCAAGATAACCACCACTGATCAGGTAACGGGTGTTACTGCTTCCTCCGGTGAAAGACACATTATGTCTCTGCACCATTGCATTACCATACAATACATCCTGCCAGTCTGTATCATATTCAGGCTGGATCACTTTCTGATTGGCAAAATCGTACAGATCTTTGATGATGCAGACAGAACAGTTCTGTTTTGTCTGACCTGCTTTCGCAATACGCGTATCATTATCATCAGAATAATAAGCATCGTCCCAGACTATATTTTTGGAAAGAAGAATGTCTTTGTAATTTTCATTACGGCCGCTCACAAACAGGTCGGCAAACTGTGATGAATTCAGCAGTTTTACTTTTCTGGCGAGTTGCTGATTGCTGATCTGATAGTCATAGGTCAGTCTTCCCTTACCTGCTTTACCGCGTTTGGTTGTAATGAGTACCACACCACCGGAAGCGCGTGACCCGTAGATCGCAGCGGACGCCGCATCTTTCAGGATCTCGATCGACTCGATATCATCAGGATTGATGAATACATCGTTACCGCCGGTATTGGAGTTCACACCGCTTGTGGAGTTACCACCGTTGCCTTGCCCTGAGGTGATGTTACCGCCAACAGCGTAACCATCTACTACATACAAAGGCTCAGAGCTTGCGTTCACCGAACCGATACCGCGTACACGGATCTTTGTACCGGAGTACGGAGCACCGCTCACCTGTGAGATCTGCACACCCGCTACCTTGCCAACCAGCGCCTGGCTGATCGTTGGCGAGCTAAGGTTCAGCTCGCTTGCTTTTACGCTGGATACAGCACCTGTAAGGTCGGTTTTACGCACCCGCTGATAACCTACATAAACTTCCTCAAGCGTTTTTGCATCTTCTTTCAGACGAACAGCTACCGTTGTGCCTGAAACAATCACTTCTTCTGCTAAATATCCCACATAAGAGAACACAAGCGTGCTGCCTTCCTGTGCTTCTATCGTAAACTCACCTTTGACACCGGTGTTTGTTGCGGTCTTTGTTCCTTTTACGGTAACAGTTACGCCGGCCATTGGCTGATCTTTCTCGTCTGTAACCGTACCCGAAATTGTAGCCGGCAAGCGGAACTCATGATCATAATGATTTCCTGCAGCCTGCAAATGCGGCTGGCTGATACCGAGGCCACCCAACAACAGTACTGAACAACGGCTGATAAAAAGCATGCGCTTTAAGCCATTACCGGTAGATGTTTTTGTTTGCATGTGTTTTGATGTTAGTTGTTTGTTGATTGAGAAAAAATTTACCAGGCAATGCTCATCGTATTAACATTATTACTGCGGGAAGAGCTGACGGCAATTCCCTTATCGTTTGATTTCAAAAAAGTAAATCCTTCCAGTTCGTCCATTCTTTCATTGATATCAACTACTTTGATCACTTCTTCTTTTCCTGAAGCGAGTGATTTATTCAGATCCACATAAGTGAACCTCCACCTGCGGCCTTCGATCTGGTTTTGGATCAATACCAGCAGACCTTTCTCGGGGATCCATTTGAGGTTTTGCACCCAGGGGGAACAGGTGAATTTTTTGTATACCACACCTTTCTCAGATGTCTTTTTTGCTTTGGCCAGCAATGCCGGATCATAAAGCCTTACTTCATTATTCTTTCCTCCGTAATCCGCGGTTGCCACATACGCTTTCTTATTGTAAACAACATACTCCGGTCTTGTGCCCTGTACACAGGCATCATCCTCGATCGTGTTCAGCAGGTTGCCATCAAGTGTACCGGTTTGCTGCAAGCCTTTCCAGTTAACAGAGTAGATCACGGCCCTCCAGAGTGTGCCTTCTGGATTCAGGCGTATGCTGTTGCCGATGAATACAGGATCTTTCCCATTACAGGCAATACCGGTCGGGTGGTTGATCACATCTGTATCATTCACGGTTAGCTTCATCTCTTTGCCGATGTACTTCAGCGAGTCGCCGTCAACTTTGTACTCACGGATCATCCCCACTTCACGATCACCATAGAGGAATATGCGTCCGTCCTGGTAAGAAACGCCCTGGCAGGCGCCGAGAGAATCCACGCTGTACGCTTTTTCAATCTTCATATCGATTGCGTAGCGGAATGAAAATGTCAGTACGACCGCCAGCAAAGCGATCGTTGCAAAAATGTATTTCATAAAAATGTTTTAATGGATCAGGGATCCATTGGTTCTTTGGGATTGATATGCAAAGCGTCCAGGAGCGGATAAAACTCCATTTCAGTTTCACTAAGACGGACGCCGTTTTTATACGGTACTTCACCCAGCTCACGCATGCAGCGATCGATCAGTGTCTTTTCGATCATCATGCTTTGACCACGCGTGGTGCAGCTGATCCCCATTTTGGTCATGGGAATTCCGTAACGATACATCAGCCTTACCGTGTTGCGCATATTCGTGGTCGTATGTCTTGCATGTGGCTCAATAATGATGGCATTAGCCGGAACATTCAGCTTTTCTACGAGATACTTTTTCATCTCCGTAGCCTCGCAATACTTTGTTTTGTAGGGATGCACCTTACCTCCGGACGGAACGATATAAGGAGCAACACCAGCATGGTATTGCATAGCGGCGAAACGGCAGCGAAGCATGCCTTCTGCGCTGAGCGCTACATCACGCTCATCAGGACCAGCACCCGGCAACATGATCACAGAATACCTGTAGTTATCCCATTTGATCGTTTTTACACGATCAAATGCTGCCTTGTTCTCTCCTTCAGCCATTGGTTCAAAATCAGCAGCCTGCTCACGTTCATTGATCTCAATAAAACGCAATGCAGCCGTCAGTGAGGGCTCAAAGAATAACGGGGTATTTTTATTTTCCAGCGCAACCAGTGAGCTTGTGTTATAAAGCAGGCTTATATAGCCAGGATTGAATGTGTTTGTATCACGGGGATTGCGTGTGGCAAAACTGATCGAATCGATCAGCGGGTAATTCGGTTTCTTCCCCTCCGCATATACGCCTATTGCGAAGTTGACACCTTCCGCATCCTGCATCCAGGCCTTTTCCAGCATTTCCGCCGCAGGCAACTGCTGAAAAAGAATATACGTACCGGACGGGATCAGATGATCTTTCACCAGCCGGCCCAACGCATTGCCGGGTTGATATAAAGATTTCAGCTTCTCTCCTGCGGTTCTGATCTCCGCATCGCTGAATCTGATCGCCCGGGTAAAGCAAAAACCATCGCGGGCACAAGTCTTCAGCGCATTGTTGATTGAATCTACTTTTGCTCTCCCCATCTGTCCAAGAACGGGATCCGCTGCCAGCATCTTCCTTACTTCAGGCAGTTGTTGAAAAAGAGTGAGCAGGTAATAATTCTTCGACTGAACATAGCTGTTGCCGCCGATGAGCTTGTAGCGGGGATCAGGTTGATTGGTCTGCGCATGTAAAGAATGAAAGCAAATAAAGATACAAACTAGACTGAGCAGAGTAGACCTTAACATAAGCAGCGGGATTTTTAGCGGGTGCAAAGTCGCACCTTTCGATACGCCAAAAATGCCTCGAAGAAGAATTAATAATTAGGTGGTGTTTTTTTTACTATTTTTTAATATTGGAATTTTGAAGAAAAGCGGGAAATTATGCGCGTGCGCGGGAGAATACGTTTGAGAGTTTCATAGCTTAGGCCGGCTGCGTTTGTCCGATCTGTTTGATAATAATGCAGAAGCACCGGTAACCGCTAAAGGCTTTTGTGCTGATGGTCCATAACGTTTACAGCCCCCTAAATAACCGTCGGCTTTAGCTTACAAGCTTGAGAGGTTTATGCAGGGGTGCAATGGCAGGGTTGCCGGGATTGATCTTTGTGATCCGAGGGTGCTGCACGCAAGGGCAACCGAAAGACCTTCCTCCACTGATCAAAATCTGCTCACCAACTCGTGGCAGTTCCAGCCGCGAAGCTTCCCGTCAGAAAAAACACTTCACCGTTGCCCCATATGAACACGGTCTTCCGAGATGCGCAGCACCAAAATCATACGCGTAAGCAATATACTTTGTGTCGGTAATATTCCTTAACCAGCCTGTTATTTCCAGGTGACGCAAAGCTACTCCCGCTCTCGCATTCAGCAGATGATACGAGGATTGACGGATGCTGTTTGCAAAATCGAAATAAGTAACGCCGGTATAGATCCATTCACCACGCATGATCAGTTTTGCCACATTTCTTTTGTCAAGCCCCAATGAATATTGCAAAGCCAGCATGGATGTAATATCCGGCGTAAACAACTGGCGATTCCCTTTGAGATCGATCTCTGCCCCACCACTTGAAAGCTTCAGCGCATCATACCGGGCATGAGTATATCCAACATTATAAGAAACCTCAAAACCTTTTGCAAAAACCGATGCCAGTTCGGCTTCGATCCCTTTACTCGTCAGCTTGCCGGCATTACGGATCAACGTAACTGCTTCCGGCAACACCAGCGTTGGCACCTGCGCATCCGACACAATTGAATAAAACAATGCGAGGTTGAAACGGAGCGTATTATCAAACAACATATTCTTTGATCCCAGTTCAAACATGTTGCTGTATTCAGGTTTGTATGCATAGAGTGGCGGCTGGGCGGGATCAGAAGAGAATTGTGTCAATCCTCCCGTACGGTAACCGCGGCTGAATGTTGCATACAACAAGTTCCGGTCAGAAATGCGGAGGTTCAACCCAAGCTTTGGAGAAACTGCTCCATAGTTTGCTGTTGCAGATGTATCCGGTCTTGTTTCAAAAACGGGAGCCGGTGCACCGTCCGGTAAATACTCGCCCAGCATATCAGAACCTGTGTGCTGGTAATCATAGCGGATACCGGCAATGAGTTGCAGATTGCGCCGAAGTTGATATTCGGCCTGCGCATATACAGCCAGGCCTTTATTGTCATTTTTCGTAGTGCCAATAATAGAGTAATTAATATCGGGAGACCCAACAAGCGCGGCATCATTACCGAAATGCGTTGCCTGCCTGATTGGTGATCGCTGGTGAAAGAAAAACAAACCGCCCGTCCACTTCAATCTTGAATCAGCCGCAATGGTTGTAAAGCGAAATTCCTGCGTCAGCACCTTTACCCGATTCCAGTCATGGCCGTAGTTATTCAGGATCGATACACCATCGATCGGACTGAAATCAGCATCGATCGGTGAACGGTAATAACGATAATTGGACTGATACGCTGTTTGCGAACTGAGATTCCATTTACCGGAAAAATACTGAACAGATAAAGAGGCATTCAGCGTGTTATCCACCAGCTGCGTTACGGCGTCCTGATTTACAGTATAAGGATCAGCCAATGCATCTGCCACAGAACCGGCCAAAGGAAATGCACCATTGTTCCGCGCGGCAAGATGCTTTACATTCAATGTTATTTTCCATTTCGCTACCGGCAGGTATTTTAAGACGTAACCCGCTCCTGCTGCATGTTGTTTATCAAAAGAGGACTGATAGAAATTATTTTTGTAATACCCTGCTGTGTGGTCGTACAATCCTGTCACGCCAAGAAACAATTTATCCTTCAGCAATGGCAATCGCACACCGGCCAGATAGCGCCCTGTTCTAAAATTACCGGCGCTGGCCTCAGCAAAGCCTTCAACTTTGTTGGTTGGCTGTTTACTTACTACATTGATCACGCCACCCATGGCATTACGGCCATACAAGGTCCCCTGTGGTCCGCGAAGGATCTCAATCCGCTCTACGTCGAACAACTGAGGGATATAGGTATCCAGGCTGAACTGACTCACACCGTCTATATATGTCGCCACAGATGGATCATACGAAGTGGAAGTAATCCCCCGGATGGAGAGCACATTCCGTCCATCACCCGGGTTGGCGGCATAAAGATTCGGCACAATACCGGAAAGATCTTTCGCATTCCAGAGCCGGAATGCATCTACCGCTTGCGCATTCAATACAGATACGCTGACAGGTAAAGACTGTGCAATTTCTTCTTTCTTTTGCGCGGTAACGATCACAGTCTCCAGTTGTTTCGATCGGGGCTCAAGATCTATGGTCAAAGACGAGGCCTCTCCTGCTCTTGCACGGATCTCTTTTGTAACAGAATTAAACCCTGAAGATCCCGCGAGTAAAATATATTCACCGGGAGCAACAGACGGAAAACGGAGAAAGCCCTTACCGTCGGTGTATCCTTCGTAGTTTGTATTCAGCAACCGGAGACTGGCGCCTGCAACCGGCATGCCATTGTTATCCCTCACTGACACATCAACAATAGCCTGCGCGTTTGCAATCCCATCGATCACAAGCATCATCCATAACGTTGTAAGTATTTTTTTCATTTGGATAAACAGATCGATGCAGCTTACCTGCTATTTTATTCATCACAATCAATTCGCCGGTCTTAAACCGGACAGACTTATCAATAATGATCTATCAGTGATAAACTCAATTAAAAAATTGCAGCCACGGCAAAGACACTTTATCCGGAAGGTCTGCTTTCACCGCTTTGCTTACCAGAAAAAGACTGTGCCTTTTACCGTCTGTTACAGGCGTCAGCGCTGCGGTCAACTGCTGTGATTTGATTTGCTTGCCGGGATCCGCCGGAGTTTCAGCTCCGGTAAACAGGAATGAACCGATCAACTTTCCCGCCGGATCGTCAAGATGTAATTCGAATGAGTAAGAAGACACTGGTTGCTTTGTCCATTCAACCATCAATGCAGCTTTGGTGATTGCCGTCAGGTCAATGTTTTCTATTTCCATCCATCCGGTATTACCGGGCACGATCGCAAATGAACGGCCATCTTTCTGGCCTGTATTAAATCCATCTTTCTTATTCAATCCCGGTAAATTCACTTTGCTGTTCTGAAGTACAATCGTATTATTCCCACTCAAAGGCTTAATATTATTGCCACCCTTATCTGAATAAGAAGCCGCAATATAAAGCAGTCCGGCATCTTTGACCGGCTGACCAAGACCCGGCAAGACGGCACCTTCTGCGGGCAGCGATCGTTTCTTTTCCGTTTCCGCCAACGATCTCACCCAGCCAACGATCGCTTTCACTTCATCTTCTTTGACCGAAGGATGTGCAGGCATGGCCACTTCTCCCCAAATACCCCGGCTGCCTTTCACGATCTTATCCGTCAGATAAGAAGTTGCTTCCGGATCTTTCTGATATTTCTTTGCAATATCAGCAAACGATGGACCAATTGATTTTTCATCGGTTTTGTGGCAACCTTTACAATCCATCGAAAGCATCAGGTTTTTCCCGGCCACCGTTTCAGAGATCATCTGATGCCCCTGCAACGAAGTCTTATCTTTTCCTTCAATATAATTGGCCGATACAAAAAGATCCGCCGGATCATACGGTTTACCCCCGTCATCTTTATCCGTGATCTTCACGGTATACTCCACTTTTTTGCCGGGGAAATAAAAGCTGCTGTTCCCCTTCAGACCTATTTCCACCACAGGAGCTTCATTGCCCGCATATACTTCGATCGCCTCTGACCTTGTGATATTGCCCTTGTCATCTTTTACTTCCGCATAGATGGAGTAATCACCGGCTTTATTGATCGTATATTCCATTGTTGGATCTTTCGCGTCTTTTTGCTGATCGCCGATATGCCAGGTATAGGACAATACATCATTCTCGGGATCGCTTGCCTTTATATTCAATCTGATGGTCATGGGAAGACTTCCGGTTGTTTTATCAACCGATACCTGTTCCACTTTTGGCTGACGGTTACCTGGATTAAAATCAATTCTTGCCAAACCTGCATCCGGATTTTGAGAGAACCATCCACTACCATATTCGAGTACATAAATGTTCCCGTCAGGCCCTACTTCCATATCAACCGGCGCGTTCCATTTGGCATGCTCCATGAATGGCTCCATCTTATCAAAATCTCCGTTCTCCCGTAAGGTCACCACTTTGATCCATCCGCGGATCCACTCATAGATAAAGAATTTTTTATTATAATAATCCGGCAAACGGGTTTTGGAAGAATAAAGATCTGTATAGTAAACGGGACCTGCCATTGCGGTTCTGCCACCTGTTCCCACCTGTGGAAAATCCGATGATTCACCATAAGGATACCAGATGAAGGCCGGTTGCGCAGCCGGCAGCTCAGTCAAGCCTGTATTATTCCTGGAGTTATTGAGCGGTCTTTTCGGATCGAATGAAGCACCTGACTGACCAGATGCATAATTGTATTCGTAATACGCGTAGTTATCACCAACAAAATAAGGCCAGCCGAAATTACCCGCGGCTCTTGCCTGGTTGATCTCATCATAGCCACGCGGGCCGCGCGTAGCAAGACTATCACCGTTTGCGTCCGGGCCTACTTCACCCCAATACAGAAAACTATTCTTTTTATCTACGGAGATCCTGTAAGGATTACGGTTGCCCATCACATAGATCTCCGGTTTCGTTTTCTCTGCGCCTTTTGCAAAAAGATTTCCCCCTGGAATTTCATAAGAACCATCCAAATTGATCTTTAAGCGAATGATCTTTCCACGAAGATCGTTCGTATTCCCGGCACCGCGTCTGCCATCATACTTTTCAAAACCTGCCCTGTCATCGAGCGGCGCAAATGAATGAAGATTATATGGCTGATCGGGCTCATCAAATGGAGTAGTGTTATCTCCGGTGGATACGAACAACATCCGATCCGGCCCGAAGGCAATAGAACCGCCGGTATGACAACAAATCTCCCGTTGTGTCGGCACATCCAGTATCACTTTTTCCGACTTCGGATCAATAGAATCTTTTTCAAAAGTAAATCGCGAAAGGCGATCAACAGAGATCCCGGAGGGACTGTAATAGATATAGACAAAATGGTTTTTATCAAAATCAGGATCTGCCTGTATGCCCAGCAATCCAGTTTCCACATTCACTCCGGATGTTTCTGCTTTAAAATATACGTTGAGAAAGCCGGCTTGTTTAACTGATTTTGTTTCGTTTTTATATAACATCAATTCTCCCCTGCGCTGCGTCACCAGTATATCGAGATTGGGAAGAATAGTCATTTCTGTTGGTTCGAAGAACGTTCCGTATACCAGCTGGGTTTTGGTAAACCTGTTCTCTTCCGGCACGCGCTGTGTCGTTGTTTTACTGTAATCAGGTTTTTTATTTTCTCCAATGGCATATTGGATGCCACCCAATAAATGTTTCAGGAAAAGCGGATCAGTATACGATTCATCAACGTGACCGCAGGCCGTATAGAATGCGCGGCCACCATCGTAATCATGATACCAGGCCATCGGATGCGATCTTCCATTGGTTCCGCCCTGATAAGACTGCTCATCGATCTCCATGAGCACATGCAGCGAAGAGTCCAGTTTTTTGAAATTATACCATTCATCTTTCCTCCGCCATGCAGCAGGAAGATGAGCGGTAGAAATATTTGAAGAATCCGTTACATGCAAAACAGCTTCCTGTATCTGCGGATGTCCGTTAAAATACGCACCAACAAGACGACCATACCATCCCCAATCATATTCTGTATCTGTGGCCGCATGCACCCCCACAAAACCTCCACCAGATTGTATGTAACGTTCAAAATCTGCCTCCTGGAAATTGTTCAATACATCACCTGTCGTACTCAGGAAAATGACAGCTGAATATTTTTTCAATGAGTCCACGTTAAAAACATCAGCAGAGGAAGTGGTGTCTACATCGAAACCATTTTCCTGTCCGAGTTTGATAATGGCAAGCTCTCCCTGCGGGATTGAAGCATGATGAAAACCTGCGGTTTTTGCAAATACCAGCACACGGGGCTTGTCTGATCTCTTGTTGCTGCAGGCTGAAAAAAGTGAAAGGCAAAGCAATGTTGCCAGGATAGATCTGGCGGAAAACATGTTCATCAGTTGTTAAGATTTTTTGTTATTCCCTTCCGCCGGTGAGCACCCTGCGTTCATGCAGACAGAAATTTTCACTGGCAGGCGGTAATCTGATCCTTTAAATATAACGGTTCCTTCATTCACTTGATCAAACAGGAGGCGCATATCAGATTTTCAGCCCGTTCCGGTGCGTGAGACACACACCGGGGCATGACACTCACACCGGGGCTCGCATCTACGTCCCAAACCTTTCAATCAGCTGAAAATAAACGCAAAGCGAAAAGCTGAAATACACCCGATAACCCGGATTGGATGATTACCCTTCAGGATAATGCGGATTCTGCATTCCCTGACCGGAGCCGGACAACACTTAGAAAATGCGCGTGAACCACGTCTTAACCACGAACAAACTCCCTTTTAACCATAAAGCCCGGGTACATATAAACCATCTCCGTGGGTAGAATTCCGGGGACATTACGCGAACAAAAAAGCTTAACATGACGGCTATGGACCGATGCCCGGATACTTCAATGTCCATTCTCCCCATTAAACTCACACCCCTCCCTCATTTCATGCCATCCCTTAACTTTGCCGCCCAACGGCCTTGCCCCGTACAACACCGCCCAAACCCATTATCCCATTAACAAACACGAATGGCCATGTACAAAAAAGCCAGCAGCGCCCTTTCCCTGATCTGTTTTGCAACGATCCTCCAAAGCAGCGCCGTGCAGGCGCAAAGAAAATGGAGCGAAATCGACACCAGCGGATACCATTCCGTCCAGACCATCAGCAGGAAAAAATTCACGCTGATCTTTATCAGCAAGGACTCAGCATTCAGTAAAGAGACCACGCAGCAACTGATCGATGCCTTTTTCACCGTCTATCCCAAAGAAGTAAAACGGTTCAATCAGCATGCGCTGAAGAAAGTAACTTTTATTATCGATCCAGGTTATAAAGGCGTGGCCGCCACTTCCAATGGCATCGTCCGCTATAGCCCGGACTGGCTCACCAAACATCCGCAGGATATTGATGTGGTTACACATGAAGCCATGCACATTGTACAGGATTATGCCGGTAAAGGCGAAGGATGGCTTACAGAAGGAATTGCGGATTATGTCCGATACAAATACGGCGTCAACAATGAAAAAGGTAATTGGGCGCTGCCCGCATTTAAAGCAGAGCAAAGCTACAAAAATGCTTACCGCGTAACGGCACGCTTCCTCGCATGGCTTGAAAAGAACGTTAATAAAAAAATCGTTGACAAACTGGATAAAGCCAGCCGAGATGGAACGTACACGCCCAATACCTGGAAAGAACTGACAGGAAAAACCGTGGATGAACTATGGGCCGCTTACGCAGCCAACCCGGCATTATAAATAAAGATCGTTTGCTTTAATAAGACCGGTGCAACGGCGCCGTCAAAACAACACACATGAAAAAGAATCCCGTTATCTATCCCATTCTTCTGGCAACGGCATTTGCATATACCAATGCGCACGCGCAGAAGAAGCCTGCCGGAAATTATGTGCAATATGTAAAACCCATTATCGGCACGCAACGGATGGGGCACACCTATCCCGGCGCTACCGTCCCATTTGGTATGGTACAGTTAAGCCCGGATACAGACACCATCCCCTACGAAAAGAATGGCCGCTACAACCCTGACGTTTATAAATACTGTGCCGGTTACCAATATGACGATCAGACGATCGTTGGCTTCAGCCATACACACTTCAGCGGCACGGGACACTCAGATCTGGGCGACTTTCTGATCATGCCAACTGTTGGTCCGTTGAAATTAAACCCCGGCGTAGACAGCATTCCGCGCAATGGCTTCCGCTCAAAATTTTCACACGCTAACGAAACTGCCGAAGCGGATTACTATAAAGTAAAACTGGATGACTACAATATCACAGCAGAACTCACCGCCACCACCCGCGTTGGATTCCATCAGTACACTTTTCCAAAATCAGACAGCGCGCATATCATCCTGGATCTGATGAGTGGCATCTATAATTACGAAGACAAAAACGTATGGACTTTTCTTCGCGTGGAAAACGACACACTGATCACCGGTTATCGCCAGACAAACGGATGGGGAAGAACACGTACCGTTTATTTTGCAATGACGTTCTCCAAACCATTTTATCAATATGGCAACAAAAACTATTCCCCACGCCAGGTCTACCGTGGATTCTGGGGCAAGTTTGATCAAAGCAAAAATTTTCCCGATATAGCTGGTAAGCAGATCCGCGCTTATTTTGACTTCAAGACCAGCGAAGGCGAAAAAATCAAAATAAAATTCGCCCTGTCTTCCGTAAGTACAGCTGGCGCACTTCTCAATCTGCGTACAGAAACTCCCGGATGGGATTTTGACAATGTAAAAAAGCAAGGCCAGGAAAGCTGGAATAAAGAGCTTAATAAAGTAGCAGTCGATGCAAACGAAGAAGAAAAGATCAACTTCTACACAAGCATGTACCACGCATTCATCAGTCCAACAGTATATATGGATGTGGACGGATCATATAAAGGCCTTGACCAGCTTGCCCACAAAGCAAACGGCTTTACCAACTACACCACGTTTTCGTTATGGGATACCTATCGGGCATTGCATCCATTGTTCAATATTCTTCAGCCGAAAAGAAACGGAGACATGGTGAAATCGATGCTGGCTCATTATGATCAGAGCGTACTGCATATGCTGCCGATCTGGAGTCATCATGCCAATGAAAACTGGTGCATGACCGGTTACCACAGCGTTTCAGTGATCACTGATGCGATCATGAAAGGCAATACCACCATCGATGCAAAAAAAGCGCTTGACGCATGCGTTACAACCGCGCGCAACCGGAAATTTGATGGTCTCGATTATTATATCGACAAAGGATATATCCCTGTTGACAAAAACGGAACCGGTGTTTCCACTACTTTAGAATATGCTTATGACGACTGGTGTATCGCACAGCTCGCGAAGAAGCTGAATAGAATGGATATCTACAACGAGTTCATTCGTCGTTCAAAAAACTATGTAAATGTATTTGACCCATCAACGGGGTTCATGCGTGCAAAACTCAACGATGGTTCATTCAAAAAAGACTTTGACGTACTGAGTACACACGGGCAGGGCTTTATTGAAGGTAACAGCTGGAATTACAGCCTGTATGTGCCGCATGATCCTGCCGCATTGATCGAAATGTCAGGAGGGAAAGATAAGTTTGCCAACCACCTGGATTCGCTCTTCACCATGGAACTGCCGGATAAATTCTTCGAAGAAACTGAAGATATTACACGAGACGGCATCATAGGCAACTACGTACATGGCAACGAGCCTGCACACCACGCGGCTTATCTCTACAACTGGACCAATGCACCCTGGAAAACACAGGCCACCACGCGCATGATCCTGAAACGTCAGTACCATAACGGCCCCGATGGATTAGGCGGCAACGACGACTGCGGTCAGATGAGCGCCTGGTATATCTTCAGCACACTTGGTTTCTACCCTGTGGCTCCCGGCTCTGCCGAATACCAGCTCACCAGCCCGGCCATCAACAATGCCACACTGAACCTCGAAAACGGAAAAACATTCCAGATAAAAACGGTCAATCAAAGCGACAAAAATGTGTACATCCAAAGGATCGAACTCAATGGCAAACCGTATAACAAACTCTCGATCACACATAATGAGATCATGGCGGGTGGAGTGATTGTGTTTTATATGAGTGATAAGCCTGGGGGAAGCGAAGGCTAAGGACCGAAGATCGATGGCCAATGACCGATCTTTAACTGCAAAGTTTTGGAAATAATGAAGCCTGCCGAAACCGGCGGGCTTCATTGTTTGATGAGAATTACGAATGGAGGTCTGCGTCTAAAATCGCCCAATCGGGCGACTACAAATAAAAAGGCCACTACAGTATTGCAATGACCTTGTCCGGGTTAATGGAAATTTTCTTTATCAGTATGGCTTACCATGTTTCATCCGTCGGGTTGATCGCTCTGATCCGGCGCTTGCTTTCTGCTTTCTGATCCGCATCGTTCAGATCCGGAGATTTTACTGAAGACCTGATTATTGTCACTGATTTCTTATCCGGAAGTCTCACATAAACAAGACGCCTGGCAGCTTTATCCGTTGGTTGTTTTTTTGTCACACCGCTTTTTCCGCTTTGATCACTGTTTGCCATTGGGTAAAATTTAATTGTTACGTTCTATAGTTTCCCGACAACACCACATAACAAATAACTGTCTAAATACCATACCAGTAAAACAATTACACGTTTCTTAACCAATTATTATTTAAGCACAATAGCCACTATTGCACAGGATCAGTTGCTTATACATCTGCAATGCCGGCCATAAGAGGTGATGGCGATCAACGCCCGGAGCCGGGGATCACCTGGCTAACCTATAACAGGAAATAATCGCCTCTATCACTTCTTTCCCCTGATCCTCACCACCGAAAAAGAATAGGCTGGCAACAGATCCGAAAAAACATTTTCTATATTAACGGGCATCGTTTCAACGGTTGCCTCTTTATCTCCGGGTTTCCCTTTCAAAAGATTCTTTACGGCTTGCTGAGGGGAAACATTCAATCCAGCCAATTCCAATCGCACATTTGCTTCAACCGGTAATAAATTCACCATCTTAATGATAATATCGCCCGTTTTGCTATCCATTACCACCGATGTTGCGATCCGCTTGCGGGCCGCCTCATCCTTTTCCGTATTGGTGATTGTGACAGGCAAATAAACATCTCCGGCATTGATGCCATACAACTTCTGCACTTCATACCCTATAGTCGGCTTTACCGTTGTATTATTAAAATAAACAAGGTCAGGATTCCATTGCGTATGATTTTCCTTTGCCAACAACGGCGCATAGGATGCCATTGTCACCACGTCCCCGTTCCGTTCCAGTGCCGTCAGGTATAAAGCTTCTGAGAGCGCATTGTACAACGAAGTGCCGCGTGACGCATACTCGCCAAGATATACTTTCGATCGCGACCGGTCATAGCTATCATAGAAATCCTGGTTGTTGATAAACCAGCCCGGCGTTTGATAATAATGTTCATCCACCATATCGATCTTCCCGCGGCCGGCAATGGCCCATCCTTCGCGGTAATCTGTTCCTTCAAAAAATGGTCCCACTGTTCCGATCACTGTTATGTCCGGATACTTCGCTTTCACCGCCCGGCAGATCATCAGGTATCGTTCTTCAAACACATCCGTGATCAGGTCCTCATTTCCTATACCGATGTATTTCATACCGAACGGCGCCGGGTGCCCCGCTTCCGCACGCATTCTTCCCCATTTTGTCCTGCTGTCCCCATTCGCATATTCAATCAGGTCCAACACATCCTGCACATACTGATCCATCTCCGCCATTGGAATACCGCCCTGCTGACCACCGCCACCAACGGAGGAGTTCTGACAGGGAACACCTGCGGCTACAACAGGCACGGGTTCCGCGCCAATATCTTCACAGTACTGGAAGTACTCAAAATATCCAAGCCCGGCCGTCTGATGATATCCCCAGAGATTCCGCTGCGGCACGCGCGCCTCCAAAGGACCGACCGTATTCTTCCAATGGTAAATATTACCAAGCCCATCGCCATGCGCAACACAGCCTCCGGGAAAACGGACAAATTTTGGGTGAATATCCGCAATCACCCGGGCCAGATCTGAGCGCAGGCCGTTTACCCTTCCTTTAAATGTTTGAGCTGGGAATAATGAAACCATGTCCACTGCTAATGCCGTTGCCGGCTGCAGCTGCAATTCCAATCTGCAGTCAGCCGCAGTTTCTGAGGAAACCAATGTTGCCGGATATTTTTTCCAGCTATTACCGATGTTCTTTATGGATGCCTGTGCGATCGTCTCTCCATTTGCCTTTACTATTTTCACCAGCAAAACCGAAGCCCCTTTATCCATTCGTTTGAGGAAAATATTGAACCGGTACGCCTCTCCTTTTTTAACGGCTATTCCATCAAAACCGGAATTCGTCATTACACCGCGGCCGTCCGTCGTTTTCAATACGGCATAATGCCGGTTATTGACGTGTACAGGTGCTGAGCTGTCGATCACAAATGACAGGCCGCCGGTGGCTGACCAGGCTGTTGAACTGTTCCAGTTCTTATCGCGCCCTTCCTTATCAGATAAAGCATATTCAAAGTCGCGGTTCTGTATCAGCTCTGCATACAATCCGCCATCCGCAGCATAATTGATATCCTCAAAGAACACACCCGTCAGCATGGAACTGATGGGCTTTGCCGCATCGGTCTGAACTTTAAACGTAACAGCCGGTGATTTCATTCCCGCAAAGCGGACCGAGTCCTTTCTTGCATCCTCTGCTTCAACCGAACTCCTGTACCTTCTTATCTGAACCTCGTTCAGCAGTTGTTCAACCATCTTCCAAGACACACGATGCACGGTACCTGAATGCTCACGTTCATTTATTACGACCGATCTCCCAGGATGCACCGCACTGCTGCTCTCTTTCAACCGGGGTGATGTATACTGCTTAAAATCGTTCGTTGCTATAACAAACTGTTTATTATCGCTGCCATTAAACGAGATCTGATAGCTGCCCGCGTGCTGATCATACAATACAGCCGGCTGAAGAAAACCCGTGACCGGCAGCAGATAGGGATAACTTTGCCGGCCCCAGTTTATCAGATCAGCGGATGAAGCATGCGCAAACTGGTTCACTTCTTCATTCAAGGCCCAGATGCAATGCCACAGGCCATCCTGCGTTTGAAATAATACAGGATCGATCATTCTTTTCTGGGATCCCCAGCGACCATAATCGGAATGCAAAAAACCATACTCATTACCGACGGATGTCCATTCATTCCCGTCACGGCTCCAGGCGAAATGCAAACCATTTCTCCCACCGTTCTGTGTTGATGCATACGAGAACAACCATACAGAATCAGGATCTCCCGCATGGGAAGACACAACACTGAAAAAAGCCATCGCGACAATGAGCAATCTTCTGAACATAATACTCTTGTTTGACAGATCAGTAAGCAGTTTACTTTAATATAACAGGCGCAATACCTTTGATCGTTGGCACAACAGGAATGATATTTCCTTTCTCATCAAAATTCATCTTATCAATACAAACCTCCCGGTTATAGCCCGCAGCGTTTCCCATACCGATGCCTTTCGGCACCTGGAAGCGATGATAAACAATATACCATTCATCTGTACCGGGCAATTGAATGACTGAATTATGCCCCGTTGCGTAAATGCCGGCAGCCGGATCTTTTTCAATCACCAGGTTCGCAGAAGGAACACCGATCTTTCCCAATGGCGATTCCGCTACACCGTACCTGACTTTATAATTTACGCTGCGTGTATCATCTTCGGACCACATGAAGTAATATTTGCCATTGCGCCAGAACACATGCGTTCCTTCACGGAAACCTGCATCAGGCGTAAGAACCGTTGTAGTTCCGGGCTTCAGCGAGATCATATCTTCATTCAGCTCAGCCCCGGCCATATAACCGTTTCCCCAATACAGATAACTTTTACCGGATACCGGATCAGTGAACACATCGGGATCGATCTGCTGTCCGCCCTTCACACCGGCAGGAAGCGCGTCGATCAATGGCTTGCCTGAATCTTTGAACGGTCCGGCCGGATCATCAGCTACCGCAACGCCGATCTTTTGCGCCGCAGTGAAGTAATAAAAATACTTATACTGACCATTGATCTTTTTCTCAACGATTGCGGGAGCCCACGCATTGCGGTCTGCCCAGCTCACGTCTTTCAAAAGATCGAGTATCACACCTTCATCATTCCAGTTGACAAGATCTTTGGAAGAAAATGTTTTGAAGTAATTGCCAGACCATCCAGTAAAGCCGTCTGATGTTGGATAGATATAGAACCGCTTTGTTTTCTCTGAATACAAAATATCAGGATCAGCATACAATCCGTCGAGCACAGGGTTGTGCACTTCAGAGGCGCTGACTTTATAAGTGACAGCAGGAACAGATTTTTTCCGGATGACATAATCGACGGGGCCTTTGGTAAAATCCCGCTTGCCTCTTGCAGTCGCTCCTGAAGGACCGGCGGTCGCCGGAAACACAGGATCGAATTGCCTGAGATCTGTGCCGGGAAACACGGGCAGGAACACTGTTTTCGCAACTGTGTCGATCACGATATTTGTTTTCCTGACAGCAGGCGATTCAGGATTGCTGAATACGTCCGGAGGCATCAGCCATTTTTCCGTAAGCCGTTCCACTTCAGGTTGCGTTATAGACATCACCGTACCATGCCTTGGATGAAAATTCATTTTCACCTCCTGGTCGATCACAGAAAAGTTAACCAGGTCTTTAGAGCGGGTGAACTGGTATTTACCTTTTGTATAAACATCATACATCAGGATATAATCATTGCTCCCGTTCAACCTGAACACACCGGCACCTTCAACAGGATCTTTTGTTTGCTGCACATACCGGTCATTCAACACATAACCATGCGTAAGTTTGTCCGACACGGCTACTTTGATTCCTGCACCCTCACCTTCAGTTTTAAAGAAGAGGTAATACTTCCCATTCCTTTCCGTAATGTCACCATCGATACAGGCGCCATCAGTGGGACTGAAAAATAATTGTTTGGGCTCGGTCTCCAGATCCGTAAAATCTTTATTGGCATAACTGTAATAGATCTTGTCCGGATCTTTTCCATGTTTCATGGAAAAATAAACCATGTATTTCCCGGCACTATCATCATAAATGGTTTGCGGTGCCCATACACGCAACAGACTGTCGTGCCCCGCAAAGCGGCGTTGAATATTCACAATGCTGGATTTCCAATTGATAAGATCTGTAGATCTCAGCAATACCATCGCCCGGTTTGAATTCCAGCCGTTTGCTGAAACCATATCCGTAACCACCATATAGAATGTTTTTCCATCATGCCCGCGGAGTATATGCGGATCACGGACACCTCCTGTGGAGCTGATCTCCGCAGACGAAATGACAGCACGATCATTGTTCAACGCACGGAAATCATATCCATTTTTACTGATCGCAAAATGGATCGATTCTTCTTCTTTTGCATTTCCGGTAAAATACGCGAACAGATAAGCATCGTACTTAGCTGGCTGACGCCTGGCCGCATGCTGTCCGCGGCTTTCTGCCAGACAGCAAAAAAAACATGCCACAAGGAACAATCTCGTTATCATGAAAAACCCGCGATGGTTCACTGCCGGAAACCGGCACACCGCTCCCTGCGAAAATAGCGTACTGAGAGAGATCAGATGGGGGGTATTTTCATTTTGCACGCTGCGCTCATACCCGCAAGCGAGACCCTGAGCACAAAATCCTGCCTACCTATGAAACCTTTTACCAGAACCCCGCTGTTATTCTGCAACGCCTAGATAAACATCCCTCCTGACACCTCAATCCGCTGTGCATTGATCCACCCGGCCTCCGGCGAGCAAAGAAACGCTACCACTCCACCGATATCATCCGGCAAACCGACACGGCCAAGTGCGGTTACATCAGCAATGAATTTGTTCATCTGCGCATTGTCGCGAATATGTCCACCACCAAAATCAGTTTCGATGGCACCCGGCGCCACCACATTTGACCTGATCCCGCGCGCACCGAGTTCTTTTGCCTGGTAACGGGTGAGTGTTTCGACCGCGCCTTTCATCGAACCATAAGCGGAATAACCAGGAGTGGCAAAACGGGCCAGACCGGAGGAAACATTCACGATACCGCCGCCATCATTCATCAGCGGTAATATTTTTTGTGTAAGAAAATAAACACCTTTGTAGTGGATGTTGAACAACTGGTCAAACTGCTCTTCACTCGTTTCACTGAAAGGAACATGAATGCCAATGCCAGCATTATTTACCAGGAAATCAAAACGATCTGTGTCAAATTTATCAGCCAGCGTTTTCTTTAACACGGTGAAGAAATTTTCAAAACCGGAAACCTTACCCGTATCCAATTGAAGAGCTGCAGCTTTTTGCCCTGCACCTTCAATCAGCGAGACGACATTATTTGCCTCTGCTTTATTGGTGTGATAAGTGACCACCACATCCAGACCTTTACGCGCCGCAGCAATCGCCATATTTTTTCCCAGCCCGCGGCTACCGCCTGTAATCAGTACAATTTTTATTGTTGCCATATTCTGTTGTTTTTTAACACAACAAAATTCGTGCATGCCAACGTCTCGTCCGTTGCAAGCATCAATCCATTTTTTGTAAAAATCAATCCCTGCCAGCAACCGGGGCAAAGGAGAACACGGGAGTTTGCGGACGCGGCGGGATCGGGGACGGCTGAAACCTTCCCTCTTTTATGCTCTGAACCGCATGGGAGAAAACGAGGTCTGCTTCCTGAAGAAATTCGAAAAATGTGCCACTTCCTCAAAGCCGAGGCAATAGGCGATCTCGGATACATTCCAGTCGGTCTGCTTCAGCAGGATCTTTGCTTCCTGCAATACACGGCTGCTGATAATTTCTGTAGTTGTCTTACCCGTATTTTCTTTCAGGACTTTATTTAAGTGATTGACATGCACCGCCAGCCTGTCCGCATAATCTTTTGCAGAACGCAGGCTAAGTGTTTGCCCGGGCGATTCGATGGGAAATTGCCTTTCGAGTAATTCAACAAACAATGTAGCAATTCTTGCAGATGCGCTATGCACAGGATGAAGAGCCGATAACGGCTGAAGCTTTTGTCCATAATGGATCAACTCCAACACATAATTGCGCAACAGATCATACTTGAATGCATAATCAGAAGCAATCTCCCTGTACATCTTCGCGAAGATCGCATGCAGCTCATCCTTCACATCATCAGTCAACTGAAATACCGGATGACCTCCGGAGCGGAAGATCGGCAGTTCATCCAACATGATCCCGGCCTTTGACTGCACAAGGAACTCATTTGTAAATACGCAGAAATACCCATCCTGCTGATCATCCTGCGGCAACCAGTGATAAGGAACTTTCGGCGTTGCAAACAGCAATGCATTCTTTTCAATATCGATCACTTTGTCAGCATACTCCGCTCGGTTACGCCCGCTGATCAGGCTGATCTTATAATAAGCCCGGCGATTATAAGGCATCTGCTTACTGTCACGCATCCCCTTCAATACATCCGGGATACTGAATACATTAAAGTGCCCGATATCTTTATTGATCCCCTCCGGCAGTAGTTGCGAAAGATTCGTTGCGGATTCAGCAGAGATCTCCCTGTAGAATTGTTCAAGTGTTGTTGCTTCCATAAACCACATTTGCAAAAATCAAATTTAACATTTTTAGCAACAGGATCAAGCCCTCCGGCACTATTTCAGTTTTATGCGCAACACATTTATTGAATACGCAGGCCATTCTATTTCAGGTTTGGCCGGATCGATTGTCACCTTTTTCACATCCGGGATATACTGCCGGGGTTTGTCAAAGGAATTCTCTGCAAGATCTGAATCGGCCGCTAAGGAAGAAAGCGTTGCGTCAGCAAATGACCTCCCCGCCCCTATTATGTTGATCGTTGTTTTAACCGGTGCATCGCCGGCATTCACCATTTTCAGAACGATCTCCCCTGTTTTATCATCCCTCCCTGCCAGCGCAAAAACTTTTGGCGGCGGAGTGTAGCTCATTAACAATTCTTCATCAAGATAACAATCAACTGTATTTGCGCCCACCACAATCCGTACATCATACCAGCGTCCTGTTTCAATTGGTTTTGCCAATCGCTTCTGATCACTGATGCCAGCCACTTCAAATCCGCCTGTAACGCTTTCGAAAACGCAGCTGGCGTTCCACCAGGAGCCTATGTGCGCGCGGAGATATGTATTGCTGTCTTTTACCGCAAACGGGATCATAAACGCGTTGAATCCACCCATCCGGCGAGCCTTTACCCTGATGGTGCAGGTATCGAACCGGCCGGGCAGCATGGCCAGCCGTTGCGGCCCTTCAGCTGTCTGCGCAAGTGCGCCATCCTTTACCACCCACTCTCCCCTTACTTTCGACCACTCTTTTTCATTATTAACAAAATCGGAATGATACAAGATCTTCGCCCCCTGGCTTACCTCAATATCCTTAAACTCAGCCTGCGTATCCCATGTGCCCAACCCAATGCCGCCAGCAAACAACGGAGCCGTAGCCTGCTGAGCCTGTGCTTCCACGACAGTAGTAATATTTCTGTCCGCACGATTGTCAGCAAACATTTTAATGGCATAATAGGAAATGCGGCCGAAACTTTTGGCAGCATCAAAGTTGATCAGGTTCACCGGCCAGTCAATATCATTCGTATTCACCAGCAACGGAGCATAACTACTCCATTTTACAAGGTCTGCATTTCTTTCCATGCCAAGCATATAAACAGCATCGGCCAATGCTGCACGCATATTGCCGGCGCCTACGCCGGCATTGGTTGCATATTCTCCAACATACATATCCCAGTCACCGCGTTTATATTTATCGAAATGATCAGTATTGCGCAAACTCCAGTAAGCATCTTTATATGCATGCTCATCCACAATATCCACTTCCTTCATATTTTTCAATGTGCGTTGGTTCACATCGCCGATGCCCATGCTTGCCATAATTCGGAGAGAAGGATACTTTTTTCTGATCGCTTCATAAAAGAGATTGTAACGGCTCGCGTATTTCGGACCATGTTGCTCATTTCCGATCTCTACATATTTTAAGGGAAAGGGCTTTGCGTGACCATTGGCAGCCCGCATCTTTCCGTATACCGATGTAACCGGCCCGATAGCATATTCAATTGCATCCAGCGCATTTTGTATATATGGCTGAATATCTTCTTCGGGTACATAGGTTCCGCTTCTGTACTCGCATGAAACGCCCGCATTGAACACACACAACGCATCCGCTTTAATGTCTTCGCAGAACTGAAGATATTCATGATAGCCAAAACCATCACTGCTCCAGTATCCCCAGGGACTGAATGTCCCCGGTCTGCCCTCAGGTGGGCCGATCGTTTTTTTCCAGTCAGGAGCGCTTTCTATCGTAATACCCTCAACATAACAGCCTCCCGGCCATCTTACAAATGATGGTTTCAATCCTTCGATCAATCCCGCCAGATCAGGGCGAAGTCCGTTCGCACGGCCTTTGAATGTTTTGACAGGAAACAGAGAGACAAAGTCAAGCCATACCTGCCCTTCTCCCGGGAAAGAGAGCAAAAATCTTGCTTTATCATCACCTCCTGTTGCTTTCAATGTGCAGGAATATTTCTTCCAGTCTTTACTGCTGATCGTCTGAAACTGATGATCTGACAAGACTTTACCGTCGGGAGATTGAAGCGAAACTGTTACGGGAGAACGATAATCTTCATCCGTCCGCGCATAAAATACGAGATTATAACTTTCCCCCGCGGTTATCTTAATGCCCCAGAAACCTTCATTGATAATATCTGTAGATCCGCGGCTGTCTGTTTTTTTAAATCTGACCTGAAGTGATCTGGGCGTAGCGTTATTTAATGGCAACTCTTCAGACAAAGAAAGATCCGCTATTGCTCCGTTATGCGATACGACGGACCATGCAGGCCATTGTGTTTTGTAAGGCCATTCCATTTTCCATTCGGTTTTCTTCGGCTCGATCATAAAATGCGGTTTCTCCGGCCAGGGAACGAGAAACCCGTTTTCCAGTTTTGTACCCGCCGGGATCCGGCTTTCTTCAAAACCGCGGTTCTGAATAAGTTCGGCATAAATACCGCCTTCACCGGCATGGCTGATCTCTTCAAAGAAGATCCCATGCAGCGTTGAAGGAATTGCAGCTCCCGGCTTTGTGAGATCAATGGAGATAGAAGCCTGCTGCGATCTGGCAGCAAACTGAGCACAGCAGCAAAGAGCAAAAAGAAACAGTTGCTTCATCTTTTTATTGAACATAGAATTGATGACTATTTGATGATCCGTTACCACAGCTTATGAATAAATTGATCTGAATCCGGGTCTCATCAGCGATTGACATGCCGTTCCTGAATCCAATAGCTGATTGATGCAACCTGCGCTCCATGATCAGCGTAACCGCATCCACGAAGCAAGGATTTCGGACTGCAAGGCCGTTGGTTTATTCATTTTTGCAATTCCAAAACTCCGCGAATAATTTACAGAGAGGATCATGGGAATATCCTTTATCACTCCGTCCTGGATTACCTGCAAATACACAATAGAACCTGGTGCTGCATTCGCCACTTCGCGTAGCGTTGCCAGATTCGCTGGTTTTCCGTTGACGGCTTTAACTACCTGCCGGGGTCTTATGCCTGCGGTCCACGCCGGAGAATCCCAATCCACGCCGGACACAGTCAGCGTATCATTTTTTTCTCTCGCTGCAATGCCGAGCCATGCACCCGGAACAGGTTTCGCAACCGTATCAATAGCCAATCCCGCATAAGCCAGATATTTTGCATAGTCAACCTCCTTCACTGTATGCACATACTCAAAGAAATCCGTCAGCGATACACCTGCGACCTTTTCGCAAACCGCCTGGAACTCCGCTGCGGTATAACCACGTTTTTTTACATGGTAATAATCTTTATATAAAGTCCGCATCACGTCATCGAGCGATCGCTTGTTGCGCGTCGCATTGCGTATCTTAAAATCGAGAAGCATAGCCAGAACAGGGCCTTTGTCATAATAGGATATCGTTTTATTTACGTCATCGCCTGTACGCCCGAACGGGCCATCAGCCCAGGTATCAAAACTTGCCTGCCCAACGGACTGGAACAGATGCCCCGGTTTATTTTCATAAGCGCGGATATGATTTTCAAACTTCGCCAGCAGATCACGCTCGGTTGTGATACCGGCTTTCTTAAGAAGAAATGCTTCATAATAAGATGTAACCCCTTCCGCCACCCATAGCATATTGGTCCGGCTACCTTTATCATAATCGAAAGGCCCCAGTTCCACGGGGCGGATACGCTTCGCATTATAATGATGAAAATATTCATGCGCCAGGAAAGACAACACCCGTTTGCGGCTCTCCGGCGTAGTCATACCCGTGCCGTCAAAACTGATGGCTGCCGAATTCAGGTGTTCAATACCGCCACCGCCCGGACCGATAGCAATAAACGTATAATGTTTATAAGGAATGTCGCCCATCAGATCAACTGCTGCTTCAATCACTTTCTTTAATTCATGGATGAATGCTTCGCGATCAAACCCGCCAGGTTTATAACCAATAAAATAATGAGGGACTCCTTTCACTTCAAAAGAAGGCAGCTCTTCGAGATTGCCGGCAAGGATCGGGCTATCGTACAAAACATCAAAATCAGGAGCAGTATAAACGTATTGCTTACCCGGCACCGGATCAAGACCGGTAGCAACACGATTCCATTTATCATATGGCAATATCGTAACCGTTGCCGGGTTATCGAGCAGACCATCCACATGCAGGAAGGTTCCTGTCGGGGCAATAAAACCGCGTTGTTCATCCAGAAAATTCGTGGCCACAAAATTGCGGATCGCTTTTACATCGTAGGTAATATCCAGCTTTGATGCATTGTTGGAATAAATACGCCAGGTATTGTAATTGGCCCGCTCCCATCGAACGGTGTCTCCATCCTGGTTCTTTACATGAAAATTGTTTACGTTATCAGCATAATTCAGTATCTGGTAATAACCCGGCATCCAGACCGGCATTTTTACGTCCACCCATTCTTTCCTGATTCCGCTGCACTCAAAGCGAACACCATACGTTTGTGTTACCGGCGTCCGCATATCAACCGTAAAATTCATGACCGGCTGCCCCTGCACAGCAGCGGTCAGCAAAATGATCAGCAGAAAAAAACAGTACCGTTTATCAGGCATAATTTCAAATATTATCTAAAGAATGTTATCAGCTACTGACAGTCCATAGCCAGCGTTATTTGAACCCGTGCATCTTATTTCCGGCACGGAATATTTAAGCATTGCTGATGTACAACAATTATCTCAATGATATTTAAAATTACAGGATTCCCTTAAAGTCTCCCTTTACATATTTTAACACATTGCACGCCAATTTTAGCTCAAATCATCAATATAAAATGAAGCAGGTCCGCATAAACAGATGGCAAAGCGAAGCATTATCAAAACAATTATACCATGGAGAAAAACAGATCAGAATGAGGCTCTCCGAATATTTTGCTGATGAAAGAATATTCAATCTATTGGTTTCTTCTGTGAATCATAGTGTGCATCCGGCAATTCCGGTCTGTCATTTCAGGTGTATGGCGTTCTCAAACCGGATCTTTACCAAAGAACGCGAAATGCCCCGTTACATTAGTAACAAGAGTACCCAATGCCAGCAAGCCGGTACTGTTTACAATACCGGCAACGGCAGATAGCAATGAAGCCAACCGAAGATTATGCGCAAAGGTCCGACGTTTCCCCTGGTGTTTAAGCATAACTTACCGGTGATGACAGGGCTTGTTTCAGGATGACTTTCTTACAAACTTTGTGAGGATCACAATCATCTGGTCATTGATCTTCCCTTCGATCTGCTCCGCATTATCCGGCACCAGCCGGATCTTTCTTACCACAGTACCTTTCGCCGCACTAAAGCTGGTCCCCTTCACATTCAATGCCTGCGTGAGCACAACTGTGTCACCCTGCTGAAGTGCAACACCGTTACTATCCAGATGCACGGGTGCGGACTGTGGTGAAGAAACCGCCCATTCAACAATTGATTCATCTGGTTCAACGGATGACAATATATCCTGCGCCCAATCCTGTTGGCGGTTATTATGCAATATGCGGTAGCTAAGTGCCTGCACGGCTGGCTCGGTATTCCAGATACTGCCGGCAAGACACTGCCAGTGCGCGGCTGCCCCCGGATTGTCAAGTTCATCCAGACAGGTCTGACAAAGAGCAACCTCATTTGCAGTAACGCCGCTTTCTTTTGGTGTTACGGTATATGCTGCAATGGGTTTCCCTGTAGTGCAAAGCTCACAAAATCCCTGGCATCTCGCTGTCAATGCGGCCGAAACAGCTGTAGTCATAATAAGTGTATTTTAATAAGGTTATAATCTGATCCAGAATTTCAGTAATGCATCCATTTCTGTTCCTACCACCACATAATCCGGCGGCATCTCATCTTCCAGGCTATGAAATGTTGCGACGCGTGTACCTGCCGGCATTTTCTCCAATTGCCGGTAAAGGTAGCGGGTATAATAGAAATATAATCCTGCGGAGTATTCCATGCTTTCATCGATCTTCTCTGAACCTGCAAGATTTTCATAGAAGGAGTTATAAAAATAAAAATGGTCGTATTCTGTAAAACGCAGCTGTGTAAAATTTCCATGCAGAAAGCGGGCGTTTGAAATGCCCAGATATTGCCTGACTGTATCTGCATGATGAATAAGATGCTGCCGCTGTTCTATACCCCAAAAACCGGCGGCGGGCTGAAAGTGTGCTGCACTCAGGCAAAACTTACCGGCGCCGCAGCCTATGTCGAGTATCTTTGCGCCATCCCTGTCGGCAAGAAACCTTGCGGCCTTCCGGGCAACTTCCAATGGCGTCCAATGGCGTGCAGAAAGGAGCTGAATGGAAAGAGGGTATAACTGATCAAACAACTGATCCGAACGGAAACACTGTTGAATATAATGATCGTTCAGTACGGGCATATTTTTATCTTCACCACTGTCATTCATTTTGCATACTTGCTTTTCCCGTTCAGCTGGTATTGTACCGGCAGTAATAGCCCCTCCCTGTTATAAAGCGAAGCGGGTGAGATTTTTGCAAGCCAGCCATATGTTTCGGGATGGTCAAGCAAATGATTACCTGTACTTAGTTGCTCATTGACGGCAATGATCTTTCCATCAACGGGCATATGTGATTCAATACGATAATCGTTATAAGTGATCGTAGCAATAACTTCGCCGCGTTTGGCAAATCCGGAATTGAGGTTGAAGAGGATCTGCTGAATACCGCGGAAACCCGTCAGCTTGAATGCACATATACCCGTGTAAGCGATAGCGCCCTGGAAATTGATCCATTCATGATCCGTGGTATAATAAAGATCGGCTGATGCTGCTTTTGTTGCCTTCATTCTGCAAAACTAACCAGCAGCATCATTCCGGGCGGTTAACCTTATCACCGCAAAAAGTGCATTTTATCAATATTTTGAGGGACTTTTGCACCATGAGTATCCGGGGACTTTTTCCGATCGATCGCTGGGATTTCCAGCGAAGTGCCGTTCTGAGGGATCTGCCGCCTGAAGACCTGCAGGCGCTCGATGCAGCAAAGATCACTCACCGGTACAAAAAAGGTGAGATCCTTTTTCGTCAGGGAGGCTTTCCGGCAGGCATTTTTCATATCACCGAAGGCAAAGTTAAAAAGTATACGATCGATAATCATGACCGCGAGCAGATCATCTATATTGCCAATGCCGGTGAAATGATCGGCTATCACGCGATCCTGGCGGAAGATTATTATCCTGACAGTGCCGCAGCACTGGAAGACAGCTGTATTGACTTTATTCCCTCACAGGATTTTCTGCGAATCCTGAACGAATCTTCCGTATTAAGTAAACGCCTGTTAAAAACACTGAGCCACGAATTTGCAGTATTGGCCAATCACCTGTCCGTTCAGGCGCAACGAACAGTCCGCGAGCGGCTCGCGTTGCATCTCGTGGTATTAAGAGAAAAATATAAAGTGGATTTTTCTCCCGGCATGGCAGTTGAAATTGATATGGGACGGGAAGATCTTGCCAAGCTGATCGGCACTGTCAGGGAAAACGTGGTCCGCATACTGACAGATTTCAAAAGCGAAGGCATCCTGGAAACCAAAGGACGAAAGATCATTATTCATGATGTTCATCAGTTGATAAAGATCGCGGGATATGCGTGATCCTGAGCGGGTAAAACGTTCTGATTTAAACAATGGAACCTTATGCTGCAGGAAAATACGAAAACAAGGGCGATAGATCAAATGACTGATCCGATCACCCCTGTTCAACGGACATCGTTCTATAAAAGGTATTACTGGAGTTTCCTGATCTCTGCTAACACCGCCTCTCCCACTCCCGTTGCCGATTGCGGATTCTGACCGGTCACCACCCGTTGATCAACGGCGACGTGTGCCTGCCAAATGCCGGAGCGCTCAAACTTTGCACCTCTTGCCTTAAGCTGATCCTGAAGAAGAAACGGCACGATCTTATCCAGCTTCACCTCACTCTCTTCTTCATTGGTAAATGCGTTGATCTTCTTTCCATCAACAAGATATTTGCCATTACTGAGTTTAACGTTCACCAAACCCGCTGGGCCATGGCAAACGGCAGACACAATCCCATTATGTTCATAGATCTTCTGCGCCAGCAATGCCAACTCTTTATTATCGGCCAGATCCCACATCGCGCCATGTCCACCCGCATAATAGATCGCAACGTAAGCGGATGGATTGATTTCAGCAGGTTTGAATGTATGACTGATCTTTGACTGATACAGGCTATCCTCCCAAAAGCGTTTGTTTACAGGATCTGTCATATCAAAAGCGTCCACGGGCGCCTTACCTCCGAGCGGACTGACAAAATCGATCTCCAACCCTGCATCGTAGAGCACCTGCCAGGGATGAGATACTTCTGCAAGATGATAACCCGTAGGTTCACCTGTGTTTCCTTTTTGTGCATGACTTGTAACAACAAACAGCACTTTTTTCTTTCCGGGATTTTTCGCCTGAGCGTTTGTATCCGACATATTTATTGTAATAGTTAAAATCAACAATAGGGATTTAATGATGATCCCGTTCGATATTTGTTTCATTTAATTGATTTTTGATACTGATATAACTTAAATGATCTGTAAAATCTCTTCACCGGAATATGCCGGCCAGTCAGTATAACCTTCAAGCGTGAGGCCATAATGCAGTTCCCGCTTCGGAGGTGTAAGTGACCAATTATTTTTAAGCCTTTCCACCAGATCGGGATTCGCAATAAAGGGCTCCCCAAAGCCTGCGATATCGATCACACCATCATTAATGAGTTCCGCTGATTTTTGCCTGGTCATTCCTCCTGCCAGTATGATCGTGCCACTATACCAGTTCCTGAATTTTTGCAAAAACCCGGCGGGCAAAGCAAAGCTACCTCTTGACTGCTGATCCATAATATGTATGTAGGCAATTCCGCGTTGGTTGAGGGCTGTTGCCAACCCTTTATATGTCTCATCTATCTCTTCATAATGCGGAAGCTCATGCAGTCCTCCATATGGCGTTAAACGGATGGCAACTTTTTCGGCACCGATCTCACTGATACATGCGTCGATTGCTTCCAAAAGAAAGCGGGAACGGTTTTCAACAGATCCGCCATACTGATCCCGTCTGTTATTGATATGCGGATTTAAAAATTGTTCGATCAGGTATCCATTGGCACCATGCAACTCCACACCATCGAAGCCAGCCCGTATTGCGTTCTTTGCTGCGTGGGCGAAATCGGCAATGATCAGTTGGATTTCTTCTGTTGAAAGCACTCTTGGTTTTGAACAGGTGACAAACCCTTCAATCCCCTTCTCATCATATCCCCATGCAAACGAATTCGAAGCCTGTAATGCAGACACGCCGACGGGCGCCTGTCTCATCGGCTGATTCGAAACATGCGAAACACGACCGACATGCCATAACTGCGTAAAGATCTTTGCACCTTCGCGATGAACAGCAGCAGTAACTTTTTTCCACCCTTCTACCTGTTCGTTGGTATACAGACCCGGTATATGAAGCACGCCCATAGAGGTATCGGAAATTGCTGTTCCCTCTGTAATGATCAGGCCGGCGCCGGTTCTTTGTGTGTAATATTGTACGTTATGTTCATTCGGGATGCCATCTGCATTTCTGGCCCTTGTCATCGGAGCCATGGCGATCCGGTTCTTCAGCTCCAGTACACCGGCCTTTGCCGGTTGAAAAATATCTTTTAACATAATTGCTTTGTTTAAAAATTCAGTGCCGTTCAGCCGAAACATCCTGTTCGCAGTCCGATGGCCGGTAGTCTGCGAACTGCCGGGAGAAAATTTCATTCCACTAAACAGCAGGGTTTAAAATTGATTGACAAGTGCAGGCTGGTCATACACGGGATAATCGGTATATCCGGAAGCACCTCCTCCGAAGAATCGCTCGGGACGTGGCTTATTCAAAACCAGGTCATGCTCCAGGCGATATGGAAGATCCGGGTTCGCAATAAATGGCCGCCCGAACCCGATGAGGTCTGCCCATCCGTTTGCAAGAGCCTGTTCCGCCCTGTCCTTCGTATACTTGCCGGAATAAATAAGCGTGCCTTTGAATGCACGGCGGTATGCCTCTTTAAAAGAAACGGGCATAACGGGAGCATTATCCCAATCGGCCTCCGCAATATGGATATACGCAATGCCAAGCTGATCGAGCATCTTTGCTGCTGCGATATAAGTTTCTTCCGGATGATCATCAACAGCCCCCATTAGTGTCGTCAATGGCGCCTGCCTTACACCAACACGTTCTGCGCCGATAACAGCGACCACAGCTTCCACCACCTCGCGAAGAAAACGTAACCTGTTTTCCAGCGTCCCGCCATATTCATCTGTACGATGATTGGTTTGAGAGTCGATGAACTGTTCGATCAGGTATCCGTTTGCTCCATGCAATTCTATACCGTCAAAGCCTGCTTCAATTGCATTTTTTGCAGCCTGTGCAAAGTCTTTCACAATCTGTTTGATCCCGGGAATGCTCAATTCGCGGGGCATGGCATGCTGTACCATTTCGCCGTTGCCGGTAATTGAATCACTGTTATCTTTTGCAAGGAATACCTTTACACCTTCAGCAAGAATAGCAGACGGTGCGACAGGAGATCCATGATCATCCTGAAATACCGGATGCGATACGCGCCCCACATGCCAGAGCTGCGCGAATATGCGGCCACCATTGTTATGTACCGCATTTGTCACAGTTTTCCAGCCTTCTACCTGATCCCGTGTATAGATCCCCGGAGTCCACGCATACCCTCTCCCCTGCGCGCTTACAGGTGTTCCTTCACTGATGAGTAATCCCGCGGACGCCCTTTGACTATAATAGTCTGCCATCAATGCCGTTGGCACGTCGCCGGTTCCTGCGCGTGAACGCGTCATCGGCGGCATTACGATCCGGTTTGACAGGGTTAATTGTTTTAACTGATACGTTTCAAATAACATACTGCTTGATTTTCGACCACAAAATTCCTCTACTTTTATGTATTACGGAAATAACTTAAATTGTAGATTTGTATCATTAAAATAATAGTATGCAAACAAACCTTGAGTGGTTCCGGACTTTCAGGGCGATCTACGAAACAGGAACACTATCCGCTGCGGCCCACGAATTATTTATTTCGCAGCCCGGTGTAAGCCTGCATTTGAATTCGCTGGAGTCACATACCGGGCACAAACTTTTTGACCGCGGTGCAAGAAGAATGGTTCCGACGGAGAAGGGAAAGATCCTTTATAACTTTATACTTGACCCATTGAAAAAACTGGAAACCGCAGAGCAGCATTTTCACAAACGCTCTCATCCCGAACGGCCTACCATCAGCCTCGGAATGTGTTTTGAAACTTTCCAGTATACACTTGAAGAGCATATTTCAAAACTTCCTTTCAATCTGATCATCAAGTTTGGCGACTACCCGCAAATGCAGCAGGACCTCGACAATGGCTTTCTCGACCTGATCATCACCCCACATAAAGGCGCACAGAAAAATCTTGCCTATGCACCGTTTTCCAAAGAACGGATCGTGTTGATCGCAGGTGCAAAAACAGATCTGGCTGAATTATCCGGCTGGCTGAAAAAAAAGAACCTGTCAAAAGCAAGCGGATTTCTGAAGAGCCAGCTATGGTATAGCACGGCAGCAGACATGGAGCATCTGAGAAATTTCTGGCTAACGCAATTTGATGAACATCCTGACTTCAGACCGAATTATATCGTACCCAATATCAGTTCGATCATCCGGTGTCTGAGCAATGGCGTTGGCTTTTCCATTGTCCCCGACTTTCTATGCCAAAGCGCTATTGCAAGTGGTGAGATCCGGCTGGTATGGGAAGGAATTTCTCCTTTAGAAAACACCCTTTACTTTGGCACCCGGAAGAAAACGGTATATCAGCAGGAAATAGAACAGTTGCAGCAACTGTTTGAAAAGAAACTACCAAAATAAAAATAGCAGTAAAGATTTGCGGCTTTGTAAGAGTCAGACCGTTCGCGCCGTCTCCCTGCCTGCAAGGGAGCATTTGCCGCAATAAAGAGATTAATGCAGCAGCAAGACTGATCGGTGTTGGTATTGATACAAGCGGACTAACTTGATTTCCGTATCATCAGTTCAGTCTTCAGCACCCTGATGACCGATTTCCACTCGCTGACATCACGGCTGATCTGATCAAGCAGCAGCTGTGCGGCTGTCGCGCCCATTTCTCCGACGGGCTGTGATACCGTCGTGAGGGACGGGTCCATCAGCTCGGAAACGTAGTCATTGCTGAAACCCACGATCGCTATGTCTGCGGGGATCCGAAGATTTTTCTTTTTGATGATCTTCACTGCTTCGATAGCCGTGGTATCATTGATACAAAAAATTGCATCGGGAGGATTATCCATCCGAAGCAGGTGATTCACATAGATCTTTACTTTTTCAACAGTAAGATCGTAGGGGATGATCAGATTTTCATCGACAGGAATATTATACTTTTTTAATGCAGCTTTATAACCTGACAGTCGTTTTATACTGATGGGTAACGAATCAGGGCCCGCCAGATGGGCAATCCGTTTCTTCTTTCGCCTGATCAGATGTTCAACGGCTCTGAATGCTCCTTCATAATCATCCACGATAACTTTAGGAACACTCATTTCTTCACACACGCGATTAAAGAACACAATGGGAATACCTTTTCGCTGAAAAACCTTGAAGTGTTCAAAATTCTTCGTCTCCTTTGAAAGTGATGCCAGCACACCATCAACCTGGTTAGCAAGCAGCACTTTCGTACTGGCAACTTCTGTATCGTAACTTTCATTCGATTGGCAAATGATGGTATTATAACCTGCCTTTTTTGCAACAGCCTGCGCCCCGATGATCGCCTGCGGGAAAAACGAACTGATAAATTCAGGAACGATGATGCCGATCGTATTTGTTTTCTTGCTCACCAGACTGATAGAAAGCATGTTCCGCTGATAATCCAGCTTTTCAGCCAGTTCCAGCACAGCCTTTCGCGTATCTGGCTTAACACTTGGATGCCCCGTCAGCGCTCTTGACACAGTTGATTTGGAGATATTCAGCTTTCGCGCAATATCGATAATGGTAACCTGGTGTGACTTCATACGGCATTTGTGTATTGTCATCTAAGATAGAAAAAGCTGGCATATGGTTTCCATAGATTTTAATTCACTTACCGGCTTATCCAGCGCCCCGGCCCATGAGATCATCAAATTCCTTTCAGTTTTCGTGCCGCCCGGAAAGGAATCAATGAGCTGAGAAGGATAATACCCGCAATGCCCGCCACCATTGCTGTTCCCTTTGCCGTAAACAAGCACAATGCAAACAACAAAATAGCGATAAACATCAGTGAAAACGAGATCACTTTCAGCCCGTATTTATTCTGCCGGCGCACCTGGATCAATTCCATTTCATCAATACTGACCGCCTCCCGTTTGCGTACGGCCTGCCTTTCCTTCATCGCGGTATACTCTTCGCTTACCCTGCCGATGCCTGCTGCATATAATTCATAGATAGCAAGAAGAATAACCGGCAGCCCGACTCCCAGCAGCATTTCATTTGCCCTGCTTAACTTATAATCCGCCAGCCATGGCAATATCATTTTAAAAACAAGGTTAACAGCAAGGCTGATCAGTGTAATCCAGATCGTACTGCGGCCGGTAATTCGTTTGGAGAACAATGCCCATATCGGCGGCGCAAGCAGCGGTCCGCCGGTAATAGCACCAACACTCAGGGTAAATTCAACAATACCGCCAATGTAAGGAACAATCAATGCTATAATGATCATACCCATACCAAAAAGCCAGGAAGAATTTCGTGCTATTTTCATCAGCTGTCCTTCTGTTGCACCAGGATTGATCCGGGCTTTGTAAATATCATTGGTAAAAACCGCCGACACTACGTTCAGGGCTGTATTGGCTGAAGCAGACGTGGAGAAATACATCCCGGTAAGGATCAACCCCATCAAGCCTGCCGGAAGCACCTGGCGGCACACCATCAGATACGCATTCTCTGTATCAAGACCTGTTAGCCCCGGATTGATCGACTGATAGATCATGGGAGGAAGCATCCATAATACAGGACTGATGATATACAAGGTCGCAAACAAGTAAGCTACCCTGGACGCAGACTTTGGCGTGTCAACACTTGTATAACGCTGAACAAAAGTCCAGTTACCACCAATATAAAATACATGATAAATGGCAAAGGCGAAAATAAAACCCCAGGAATATTCTCCATTGACAGGTGCAAAAAATGAGTCCGGCACTTTGCTCAGAAACGTTTGCACACCTCCTGCTTCCTCAAACGCCAGGGGAATAATGAGTAAAACAGCCGAAGTCAATATTGCAAATTGCAGGATATCTGTTACCATCACAGCCCATAAGCCGCCAACAGCAGTATAGGCAATCATCAAAATTCCCAGTACAACCGTAACAGGCACCAATGGAAACCCGAGTGAAGAGCCAACCAGCTTTGCCACTGAATACAAAACAGATCCTTTGATAAACAATGACACCAGCATGAATATAAAAATGAAACTTTTCTGCACTTTCTCTCCCAGCCTCTCCCTGATAAATTCTGCGGCGGTAAGATTACCGGTGGCTTTCCATTTCGGAGCGATGAAGAAACCAGTGATCAATCCGCCTACACACATTGTCCATTGAATAACAACCGCAACCAGGCCATGCTTATATGCTATAGCACCCCAGGCAACGAACGTACCGGCGGAAAAGAAACTCATGAACAATGATAAACCACCGATCGTCCACGGCACTGAAGCGCCGCCGGCAAAAAAAGATTTGAGATTTCTGCCTGTGCGGGAAAACGATAACCCTACCAGCATGATGAATACGGAGAAGATAACAATAACAGATGTGTCAATCAACGAATGCATAATAATCAGATCAGATACGTCGAAAAAGTATCAATAATTCCCGTTAATAAAAAATCATTTTAATCAGCTGTAACAGCGAACGGAAAAAACCGCAGCCGGCACTTCCTGCGAGGGATGATCAACGATCACGCGCAGGTTCTTTGTAACAATGGGTTCTTTCAAATGCACAACATTGCGCGTTTGATAATTGTCTGTTTTCTCAAAAATAGTATTGCCTTTATCATCAACGATCCTGTAATGACGGATACAGAAAGGCATTACAGACTCAGGATGCCCCATCAGCACGGTTTCCATTGGATGATCAAAATCCGTATCAAAGAAAAGCGCAATGCGGCTGATCGTTTGCGGATGATCCCATTGTATATTCAGCTGCGGTTGCGGATCAGCCCAATCCGCTACCCATGCATTCGGCTGGGCCACCGGACGATCTATACCATTTTTGATGTTCTCCGCTTTAAAAAGACCGATGCCTTCTTTATGTTTGAACGCAATGTTCTGCCCTTCAGGTCTGCGTTTCGGGCACCAGAACTCGAATTCATCCACACCAATATCCTCTGGTGGTGTTTGTTTACCGAAGTTAGAAACAGCTTTATTCACTGTATTATATACGGACAACAACCCTGTAACTCTTTTACCGGAATAATGCAGCTGCACCAATGGATTTTTAATAAATGTGATGAATGCATACGCTGATTCCTCCATCACTGCCTCAAACGAAACGTGCAGGCAGTTTCTTCCGGGATGGATCAGAAACTTCTTGCTTTCTACCAGCACATCCGGTGTATGGTTATCTTTCTTGCCACTTATACGAAAATCAATTTCAAGCCCGGTTTCCTGCAACCCTTCGGCGTGGAAAATAAATGAAGGTGCCTGTCCTTTTGTCAACGGGATCATTTGTGCAACCGATTCATCAATAGATCGCAGAAGATTTTCTTCAGGCAATTCCGTCAGCAGCATTTCGCTGGATGCAGTGACCGTTGCGTGCTGCACAAGATCCAATTCATCTTTCACAATTACCTGCGGAATATAATGACCGATCCGTAGCAGATCTTGTTGCAATAACGATGTGTAACCAAGCTGATAAACCTCTGCGGGCTGGATACTTCTATCCAGACAGATCTTTGCCGCCAGGCCAACAGCCTGTGCCGCGTACGCAGCGGTAGCCATTACCCGGCTTGATCCGAACGCAACATGCGAAGCGCTGATAATACGTCCCGCTAAAAAAAGATTCCGGATATTACGGCTATACAAACAACGATAAGGGATCTGATACACTCCTTTGGAATGCCATTGATTGCAGCCGGGCTTTTCGCTGAATACACCATCGGCAGGATGCAGATCGATACTCCAGCCGCCGTAAGCAACAGCATCTTCATGCTGCCGTTGCTCCACAACATCCTGCTGGCGCAGGATATAATCTCCTTCAAAACGGCGGCTTTCCCTTTTCCCGGGAATGGTCCCTACCCATTCGAGCGTCAGCGTTTCTGCCTCGGGAAAATTGCCTGAGTTTTTGATATAATCCCAGGCGCCATAGGCAACTTTCCACAGTTCCCATTTGATAGCCTCGGTTTCTCCAACAGTATCGAGGCGGCCACCATATTCCAGCCACCATAATTTGCATCCATGATCCCTGGCATTAAAATTCCGGAAGCGTGGGATCCGGGTAATATCATTCAACGCATAAGACGGCGCAACAAACTTCACGGGCTTTCCCGTATCCTTGCTGTAGAAATAAAGACTGTGACCAAGCAGTTCTCCATATTCACCCGAAGGAGCAAATTGCTCACCAAACTCCTCCTGGCTTTCGGCACCCATACGAAATGCGGCGCCGGATAGAAAACCCACCACGCCATCGCCCGATGCATCACAGAAAACCGATGCACTGACCCTGTATTCCCTGGAGTTCTGACTACAGAATCCTTTGACGGCAGAAATAACCTCATCCGAAGATTTCTCCACTTCGTACACCGCTGTATTCAGCAATAAAGTAATGTTTGCTTCACTGATCACTTTATCCAGCAGAATGGTATCAAAGATCAGGGGATTACCTTCCGGATTACGATACACATTCTCCGTAAGTATTTCATCAACCAACGCTCCTTCCCTTGCCCACCGGTTATTGTTGCCCATATGGGATGTGGCGCCAAGTATCCAAAGACGGACTTCGCTGGAAGCATTACCGCCAAGCACCGGCCTGTCCTGCACAAGCACAACCTTCAATCCCGCTCTTGCAGCCGTTATTGCCGCGCACACACCGGATAGCCCCCCGCCCACAATTGCAAAATCTGCCGTTAACTGTTCCCGTTCAAATGAACGGCCTTCCTGATTCACTGATCTGATCATTGTATAGTTTTATTTCAGGTACTACATTATAATTTATCTGATGATCTGATTTTTTAACATCACTGACCAATAGCCACGGTTTTCTTCAATAGTATATTGGCAGATGAATTACCGATCATCAATTCAAAATCACCTTTGCGATAGTTAAAGTCTCCAATGCCTGTATCATACCATGAAAACGCCGCGGCATCCAGCATCAACTGAACCCTTTTTGTTTCCCCCTTTTTCAAAAACACTTTTGTAAACGCCTTTAATTCTTTCTCTGGTCTTGGCAAAGAAGGATGAAGTTCTTTGACATACAACTGTACAACTTCGGCTCCGTCATATTTACCCGTATTTGTAACATCAAGGCTTATTTTCAGTGAAGGGTCTCCCTGGCTCCCGGTATTTTCAACACTCAGGTTTCTCAGGGAGAATGAAGTGTAAGACAATCCAAAACCAAACGGAAATTGCGGCTCTATCCGTTTGCTGTCGTAATGCCGGTAACCGACAAATACGCCTTCACTATATGCCACTCTTTTGCTTCCCGAAGGATCGTAATAATAATTGTATGCAGGATTATCTTCCCAGCGCTTCTCAATGCTGACCGGCAACTTTCCGGATGGATTTACGTCGCCCGTCAGAATTTCCGCAATAGCAGTACCTCCTTCCTGTCCGCTGTAAAATATGTGTAAAAGCCCTTTTACATTGCTGATCCATTTGCTAACATCGGCACTTCCTCCCGCATTCAGCAAAACAATCGTATTGGGGTTCGCCTTTGCGATCACATTTACAAGACTATCCTGGTATGCAGGCAACGTGAATGTGCGGTCATTGCTTTCGCGTTCGCTGCTTTCATTAAAACCGACACAAACAACAGCAACCTCACTCCGTTTTGCAGCGGCAACAGCATCATCAAAACTTAACCGGTTTTCATCCCACGCAAAACCGATATCAACAGGGTGAACGTTCGCAAAATATTCAAGCCTCACTGCATACTCATTTCCCGCTTCCAGCTCCACAACGGCTTCGCGCATAGTGATGCCCTGATCAACCCAGGCATCGATCACCTGTTTGTTATTGACCCAAAGCCTGAAACCATCAAAGCCGCGAACGGTAAACCTGTAGCCGGTTGTTTTAACAGGTCTGATCACGCCCGTCCAACGCATAGAGCAGTGATCATAGGGAGTCCCTTTATTTTCCGCAGCGATATGATACCCGTTACTTATGCTGACTGAAGTATCGATTGAACTGATGACAGGTTTTCCTTCCAGTTTTGTATTGTCGAAATACTCTGCTTTCAATCCTCTCGTATTACCACCGGCTTCTGTGTAAAAAACGGATTGTCTGATCCTGTCAGGCAATGTTGGCAAACCTGCAGCATAGGCTACACTGGCCTTGCTGAAAATCTGCTGTATTCCGGCAAGAGGTGAAACAGAGTGAAAAGGAAATGTATAGGAACTTCCACCACCGGAGATATATGCGTTTGCATTAGGACCAATGACTGCAATGCTTTTTGTTTTCGCGGGATCAAGCGGCAGGATCTTCCTTTCGTTCTTCAACAGCACGATTCCGCTTTTTGCAAGGTCGAGCGCAACTTTTGCAGCCTCCGGATTATCCAATGGAATACTTTTATCAAGCTGTGGGTTATCAAAGAACCCAAACCGGAAAATGATGCGCAGGATCCTTCTTACCTTATCATCGATCACAGACTCCTTTACAAGTCCGCTTTTCAATGCCGGCAGCAATTTTTCTTTACTCATAAATCTTGCACCGGGCATTTCAAGGTCCAGTCCGCCATTGGCAGCGGCAACGGCATCATAGGTAGCATTCCAATCGCTCATCATAAAGCCATCAAACTTCCACTTTTCCTTAAGTATCCTATTATTAAGTTCATTATGTTCAGAGGTATGAATACCATTCAGCAGATTATAACTCGTCATAACCGAGCCAGCCTTCCCCTGCAGCACGGCAGCTCTGAATGGTGCGAGATACACTTCGTTCAATGTCCGTTCATCAATGTCTGAGCTGACGTTGTGACGATCCCATTCCTGGTTATTGGCCGCAAAATGCTTAACCGTAGCCACAACTTTTTCATCCTGCAATCCTTTCACATAGGCAACAGTTATTTTTGAAGCGAGCAATGGATCTTCGCTGAAATATTCAAAGTTGCGGCCACCCATCGGCGCACGAATGATATTAACGCCCGGCGCAAGCAACACATGAACACCACGCGCTCTTGAATCACGCCCCAGTTGTTTTCCCAGCTGATAGATCAGCGCAGTATCCCATGTTGCCGCACTCAGGATGCTGGCGGGATAGGCTGTCGATCTGCCATCTTTATGTGTACCTACCGGGCCATCAGTAAGTTTGATCTCCGGCAACCCCAGTCTTTCGATGCCACGAATATAAAAACCTCTGTACCCTCCAATGTAATCGATCTTTTCATCCAGTGTCATCTTTGAAAGCAGATCATTCGCCCTCGTATCAGCATCAGCTGTTTTGTCCTTATATAATTGCGCGTGGCTATTCACAAAAGACAAAACAAACCCTATCAGCAAAAACTGTTTCATTAAAAATTGATTTCTATCGTTTCGTTTATCTTTCATCTTATTTAATCAGTTCGCCCCTGAGCAGAATCTTCCCGAGATACATTACGGAACGATCATATTTCTCCGGATTTTGAGAGATATCTCCCTGCTGACCGGGCCCCAATATTTTTGACTTATCTGATCTTGCAGAAGAAAGGGTCACTTTTACCAGGTGCTCACCCGGACCCGTTTCGATAAATTCATATTGACCCCGATAACGGTTATTGCAAAACACATTGAACCTGTTGATCAGATTTGTTCCGTTTTCTTCCGTTATTTTATAATACCGAAATCCCTTCTCACTCTTTTCCTGTAAGGTCAGGGGCTTCCCGTCAACCTCAATTGTAACCTGGCCAACTTCCGGTCCGCCGAGGTCATAAAAACCAAACATGGTCCCGTTGAATTTGAATGAAAAGGATGAACCGGGTTTCTCCGTTTGCATTACATAAGAAAACCAATTATTGAATTGTTTCAATTGTGGGTTCTCACTCGTGATGAGCTTTTTCCATCCTTTACTGAAAGTGACAGCTTCAGCCGGATCGATCATTTTCGCATCTTCCCAGTTATCCGCAAACATCGGTTCTGGCAGATGATGGGTGGAATTGATCAACACATCACGCATCTTTTTCAATCCTCTTGCTATCGCGGCTGCATAAAGATCACCACCTGCTTCAAGCGGATGAACACCGTCATTGGAGAACAGGATCTGTCCTTCAGAAGATACGGCTCCTTTCCAGAGCAGTTTGTGTTCTTTTTCCAACTGCGCCGCCTGCATTGCCAGATGTATAGATGGCAATTGATAATACTGTGCAACGGTCTCAAACCCTTTTATATTTTCGGGCATTTCACCGTTTGCATAAATAGCAGGTTGTCCCGTGATCACGGTATAGACAATACAGATATCTGTTCTGGGATTATTACGGATGATCTGACGGATCATTCCTTCAAGCCCCTGCCGATATGCGCCGTTCACTGCAAATTCAATAAAAATGAGATCGGGCTGATGTACGAGCAACTGATCATGCAAACGGCATGCGGCAAGATCTGTTCCGGTGCCGGACACACCGGCATTCAAAAAACGGACAGGCGTTTCCGGTATCAATGATTGAATAAAGTTCGCCGATTGCGTTCTGTAACCAAGCACCGCCTGCGTGATGCTTCCACCGATATAGCCCACCGTAACAGGCTGGCGGTTGTTTATCTTTTGAAAAAAGTTTGGCAGACCGCCTCTTACAGTTGTTTCCTTTGGCTCGTCGAACGAGTCAATAGCTGTGACAGCCTTTTTTTCATCACCCGCAAACACCAGCGGAGACGCGCCTGCGCGTGAAGCATTGATCATTTCATCCACGGCTCTGTCGTTTTTTGTTTGCGCATACAACTGCATGCTTTGAACAAAAAGCAATAACAGCGGGATCCTCCTGATATATACAAGCGAGTGCTTCATCATTCAATTCCCTCCATGGTTATTACCTGTTCTTTTACTGATCCGTTTGCGTTGAATTTCAATTTCAGTTCAACCTTCTTCATTGGATCAATTTTTATCATGCTCCATTCAAAAGGATAAGCCGATTTGCTGATCGTCTTTCCATCATATAAAATATCAACGCTTGCATTTTCTATCGGTGCTGTTTCTGCAAATCCATAGATAGAATCCCAGCCAAAGGGAGAACGGATCCTGTAGGTAAATACCTTACCCCAGGGCTCACCCGCGTCGATCACCTGCATGCCATTTTTTACAGACGCCATAGATGATGGCGCAGGCGTTTTTGTAACAGGAATGGAAACCGCCACGAATCCTTTTGCATGCATTTGTATACTCAATTCATCGCCATTGATCTTTACAGAAGAAGGCTTTGTTTTGGTTCCGCTGTACAATGACGCATTCGCCGGTGACTGAACCAGGATCTCTTTTCCAAGTTTCAATGACACTTCTGCTGCTTTTTCATTCTCCCCGGAAAGCAGGATCCAGAACCGGTCATTCGAAATTCCCGTCACATAATTAACTTCCGCTGTATTGAGTTGCACCAGGTCTTTTCTCATCCATAGCTTTACATTCTTATCATCATAAACAACACCCCGACCGGCGCCATAGATCCTGTTATCAAACCACACAAATGCATCTTGTTTGCTGAAAGGAAAACTGATTTTGCCATTTGACCGCTCTACTGCTTCCGTGATCAGGAAGTCAAGCGTAAAACTCAGATGCGGCGGAATATGATGATAATAGATGGAACTTACATCAGGTCCTTTGTAGGGAAATTCCGGGCTCTGCGGGATATCCGAGAATCCCATTGCATAATAACCGGGATAATTGCCAAAGCGGCCGATCACGGCATTACGCGCATACGTACGGAATATCTCACGTTTTGTATGCTGATATAAACGCAACAGATTCGGCGCCCAGCTTGACATGAATACAGGCCTCACTTGCCTATCCGGTACGAAATAAGTTTCCGGTTGTTCAAAACCCAACCCAACAGGCGATACCAGGCTTTGCTTCACTTGTTTTTCCGGTGCATCACCCGCTACACGCGGAAATCCCAGCCGGTATAATCCGCGTCCCTTCCACCAAAGTCTTGCATCATTTTCAAATTTGCCACCGGGGTGAATGGTCAATACCGAATCTCTTACCATCGGGTAAGAACGAATACCTGCGATCGTTTGAAACGCACTTTCTTCTGCAGCTTTCAGGTATTTCGGATCATTCGTCGCTTCATACAGATCCAGCAACTCCCACCAGTTCGCGTAAAATGTAGCATTGTAAAACGGTCCCTTGCCTATCGGCGTGGTTGAATTATTATATACCTGTCTTGTGATAAAAATATCTGCGTTTGTCTTCGCGAGTTCCAGCCATTTTTTATTTTTTGTTAACCGGTAGGCTGCGAGCAATTGTGGCCATGCCTGTACATCAACAGCATAACCGATCGTTTTACGAACACTGTCCCCGGGCATTGCAATAGTGTTGATCCAGGGATTCTTTTCACCCAGCAATTGCTGAAGTCCCTCGTAATACGCGGTAGTGAATTGTGATGCAAATGGATTTAACTGCAGTGTTTTTCTTGTTGTATTGAACGAAGAGGGAACCAGATCCGTTGCCCATCTGAATCCGCTGCGGGATAAGGTATATTCGATAGTTGGCAATGCGCGCGTGACATAAAAGTCTTCGTCATTCGTAAGTACGGCGGCTGACAACATTGTCAACGGAGAAGAATGCACCACCGTAGGCGCTGTTTTCGGATCACCTTCGATATCATAAAACGCTTTCATGGAAGCGTCCCATCCGGATGATTCCGTGTTTTTGATCAGGTCGATCATATTGAACGCAGCCGTAGTGAGCGATGTTTGCTGTGTTCTGTAATCTTTTACTCTATAAAGCTTATCAGAAAGCTGTTCCATCGCTGTGCCCCAATCCGCTGCCACCGCACCGATCACAAAGTTTCTTTCGATCGTTTGTCCGGCATTGAATTTTGAATTCGCTAATCCAAGTACAGGGGAAAAAACAACCGGCTGTACACCATTGGCTTCATTCTTCAACGTAAACCCGTAAGGCGCTTTCATTGCTGTCCCCCAATCATCCGGCTGAAACGCAGTGGCATCAGGCGCGGCGAAATACGAGAACTTACCGGAAGGAAGATTTGTCTCCACTATGGAAAGCGGCTGCGGCATCATTGCAGATGTAGCCATTTTTGCCTGCGGCGAAAGACGTTTGTACTGGAACATTGGCGGCATCTGCACATTGGAAACGCGCTCTGCCGGCAGCGATTGAAATGCTGCCACAGCCAAACTATAATAGGCAGTTTGGCCTACCTTATAATTCAACTTAACTGACAGGAAGTTTCCCGATTTGTCGACAGACCACACACCCGTCAACGCCGAACCATCTGTCAATTGATACCTTACTTCTATTGCTGAATTACTGATATTCTTTGCTCCCGTTGCTACTGCTTCGCTTAATACTCCGGCGAAGAAAGGGTTGAATACGCTTTCAGCATCCACAACATTATAGGTTCTGCCTTCTACATTGATCGTACTGCCCCCTCTTGTATTTGTCCACGAAGGGAAAAAAGTACCATGCGTCAATTGCGGATCATCTGCTTTGATAACATACACACGATGATCTTCCGCGTAAGGGTTGATATTGATCCAGGCGCCGTCCTTTTTTACATCAGTCTTTGCGACGATCTTTTGCCCACCGCTTAAAGCATCAACAACAAACCGCAACTGTATATTGCCATTCTCTATTTTGGCAACGGTTTTGGAAGCTGCCGTCACAACCGCTGGCTGTGAAGTGGCAGGAAGTTGCGTCGCGGCCTTTACAGCTACAGGCTGTACAATGAACTTCTGCAGTTCGGGTAATTTATACTGATTCGGATCAAACGATACATCCATTGATAACATGATCGCATCACACCGGCCAAAGCTGTTCAGATCGATCAGCTTCATCACATTCTGACCTTTACGAAGTTTTGCATTACCGGCATTTTCCCAGAAATAACCTTCTTTGCCATGCTTGCCGACAGCAGGCAATTCCACATCATTCACATTGATCTTATACAAACGCGTGCCTGGTCTGTCTTTGGGAAAATCAGGGCAACGAACCCAAACGGTATACGAACCTTCCGTTTCAATATTGATCACCGTCAGCGCATCCGCCACAGCATTCTTACCAGAGAATACGCGGATGATCTTATTAGCAGAAGCAACGCCGCCATAAACATTCTCCACTACCCATCCACCACGGAATTGAAAGTTCTCCGCTTCAATCATATAATTGCTTCTGTTTTGCGCAGCAGCATTATCTGCCAGCAAGAACATCGCAACAGAGAACAATATAAAAAAGATGGCTTTCATCTATTCGTTTATTATGGTGGGTTACAGTATCGTTACATTGCTTACATGCGCGTTCGTCGTCACATCTCCTGCTACGATCGGCAGGTTATTGATCTTCACATTTTGAAACAATACGGTATCAATCTTATGTGTCGCATCAAAACCAAGTAATTCAATTTTCTTCAAACGCGGAAGCGTCGCCAGCGTGATATCCTTGAACGTTACGTTACGGATATTACCCCGCGTTGTAGTCGTTGACCAGGATGCATTCTTGATCCAAAGCGACAGATAGTTATTTGCCTCCGCGATACGGATATCTTCAAACTTAACGTTTGAAACAAGCGCACTGTCTGTATGAAAAACACGCAACGACCATTCCCTTCCCTGATCATGGATCACATCACAATTCTTAAAAGTGATATTATCGATTGGTTTGACAATTTCCGCACCAACACTTAGCGCATGCGCAGCCTGGTTCCAGAGCACGTTCTTTTCCACTACCACATCTTTACATACATTATAGGTTGCATGCTGTTGTGTTTTCACAACCACCAGGTCGTCCATTGTGCGGATAAAACAGTTCTTTACATTCACGCCAACACTGTTGCAGATATCGATACCGTCTGTACCGGATCTGTATCCGAGGATCTTCACATTATCTATCGTTACATTATTGCTGTAATAGATCGGCATTGTCCATGTACTGGCATTTTGCAAAATGATGCCTTCCATTGAATAGTTGTTTGCCACGATATTGTAGAACATATTGCGTGCGGCGTTCGGACAGGCAGAGGCATCAAGAATTCCTCTTCCGCGGACTTTAATATTATTTCCCCTTACATAAAATGTAGGATCATACCGGCGCAGGCCTGTAGAAAGTGTAGTAAATGTTTCGCTTGAATCCACGATCGCCCTCACGATCGCGCCACCCGCGATGTAAAGCGTCTTGTTATCCCCGATCGTTCTTTTAGTCACCGTATGAATACCCGGTCCATAATAGATGACGTTTGGATCCGTTGGCGAAGGAACGTTCACTTCAAACGGATTGGCAAATAAATGCAATGACTCAACCCATTCACCGTTCACTTCAATTGTCAGGTTCTGTGGTTGTGATACGGTAAACGAAACCTGGTTGCCGGAGATCCCCGGCGTAACGCCGGCAGTAAGCGGAAGTATTTTTGCAGAGCTCACTGAAACAGGCATGGTAACCGTAACCGTCACCGGTGCGCTCATGTCAAAATACGCAAATGCTGCAGTGTTATAGTAAAGATGCGTATTGATCCGGTCATCGATCGCGAGCCAACGGCTTGCATCATCTTCCGGCGCTACTTTTACTTTATATACCGGCACAGGCAAGCCCTGTACTGAAACCTCGTAGTCTGTGCTAAGATCAGCACCAGTAGGCGCGCTATATACTTTCACAATTGATGTATCAAAAGAGAGCATGCTCATGGCGGATTGTGTTGCTTTGTCTTTTTCAAGTGACACAACTCTTTTTGAGCAGAAAAAAAGTGGCACCGCCAGCATGAGGAATAATAAATTTTTCATTGACAAGTTTTAAAGGTTATTCGTTACAGGTTTGTCAGTCATTGTAAAAACCAGCTTCCCTCCTTTCACAATGTCTGCATGCTGTATCCTGAAATCATTCAACCGCTTTCCATTCAGCACTACGGAAGCCACGTATTTGTTTTTAGCTGAAAGTGCTTTTGCCTCTATGCTGAATGTTTTACCGCCCGGCAACGAAAGCGTGACCTGCGGTATCTGCGGAGCGCCAATGATGTATTCTCCGCCAACGGGATTAGCAGGATAAAAACCCATCGCGGAAAAGATATACCAGGCTGACATTTGTCCGCAATCATCATTACCGCAAAGTCCGTCGGGCTTTGGCAAATAGAACTGATCAAATACAGTCCTTACCAGCTCCTGTGTCTTATAAGCCTGATCTGCATAATTGTACCAATAGATCACATGATGCGATGGCTCATTTCCATGCGCGTACTGACCGATCAACCCTGTCACATCCAGCACTTTTGCAGAATCAGGAGATTTAATGGTGAATAATGTATCCAGTTTTCCCGCAAATACTTTTTTACCGCCCATCAGGTCTATAAGACCAGGCGCATCATGCTGCACCTGCCAGGTATATTGCCAGGCATTGCCCTCTGTATAATCACCGCCATGAGAAGCGGAATGGGAAAGCGAGAAAAGATTGAAGGGCGTGCGCCAGTTTCCTTTGGAATCTTTACCACGCATCATGTGTGTTTCGGGATCCAAAAGGTTTCGATAAAAACCAGCACGCCTGGAAAAGTAATTATAATCGTCCTGCCTATTCAGCGCTCTTGCCATTTGGGCAACACAGTGGTCATCAAACGCGCTTTCCAGTGTGCGGGAAACCGACTCTGTCTTTACAGAGTCGAATGGGTAATACCCGTATTTATTATAGGTCTCCCAATCAGATTTTAAATGGCTTTTCAGGGAAGATTTTTTGATTGCCCCGAACGCCTTTTCAGCGTCAAAACCTCTGAATCCTTTCAGGTAAGCATCCACTATCACAGGTATGGCGTGATTGCCTATCATGCAATAATTCTCCTTACCCCATAACGTCCAGATCGGCAGAATACCCGCCACCTCCTGATGGATCAGCATTGTCTCGATCATACCATCCACACGGTCAGGCGCCAGCAAAGTATATAAAGGATTCGCTGCGCGATAAGTATCCCATAGGGAGAATGTAGAGTAATACGCTTTAGAAGCAGCGGTGGCAATGCTGTCATTCGCCCCGCGGTAACGGCCATCCAGGTCGGCGATATTATTAGGCTGAATAAAAAGATGATAAAGAGAAGTATAGAAATTTGTTTTCTGCACACGATCACCTGACACGATTGCGCGGGATAAGAGTTGATTCCATTTTGCTTTTGCACTTGCCCTCACCACATTGATATCCCATCCCGGAGATTCTGCCTTTAACGAAGCAAGTGCGCCATCATTGTCAACTACAGACAGTCCCAGTTTCAGTTTTATAGTGTTTGTGGAAGAAAGATCAAACTCAAGTATTATCCTCTTTGCCTTCTCTCCTTCCTTTGCCTGCAAGGTTTCTTTTATCCTATACGGCCGATCAAATTGAATAACATAAAAGAATTTTCTTCCTACCCAACCTTTTACCTCATTGTAACCGGTGATGGTTTTATCATCAACAAATCTGATCGATGCATCTTTTACCCTGTATTCGATCTTCTGACCGCCTCCCATTAATCCGCTCTGAAGATCCAGCAGCACATAACCTTTACCTCCTTTTTTAAATTGATACTGATGGAAAGCAGTGTGTTCTGTTGCCGCCAGCTGAACTTTTACATCATCTATCTCTACTGTATAAAATCCCGGGGAAGCTTTTTGCGATTGTTTTCTGTAAGAGCTTATATATTTTCCATCTGCTGCCAGTTGCTGGAAAGGAAACAGGCGGATATCTCCAAGGTCAGGAACACCGGTTCCATTCAACCGTGTTTGCGTAAACCCGGTAATGCTATCATCATCTGCATTATAACCGGAGCAATAACGCCAGGAAAGATTGCCTGTCTCCGGCCCGGCCTGTATCAGACCGAAAGGCGCGCATGCACCCGGAAAGGTATGCCCTGTACCTGCAGTACCAATGAACGGATCAACATGCATGGTAAGATCCCCGGCCGTTTGTGAATGCAAACCTGTGGTTGCTGTAAGTACCGGCAGCAACAGTGATGCTTTTAGTAATATGGATCGTATGTTTTTAACTGGTGTTATCATAAAGACGATAAAATATTATCCGTAATATTTTGTCCGCAGCATTATCCTACCCATTATAGCTGATCTACTGGTTTATGGTGATCAGTTTGTAGCCAAATGGCGGTAGCTCTGCCTTTTGTTTTTTTATTGCCGACTTCCATGTTAAGGCTGCCGGATCAATACTGATATCGAACGTGTTCTTTTTATTCTGACTGTTCAGTAATACTATATAAAGAACTTTACCATCATTGCTTAACGCCGTTACATAGTCAACGTTTGGATCATCGATCTGCACCAGCCCCTTCCGGATGATCAGGTTTGCTTTTTTACCATTGATCAATCCCGGCTCAAAACCTACAGGCTTATGCGGTCCCACCTTTGGTGTCATAAACCCACGGGGAAAAGAAATTTTTCCTCCCGAGCGCAATTCCGCTTCTGCAACCAGGTAATCATAGATCCAACCGATCTGCCACCAGCCATGATGAGGGAATACACCGGAACCTTCATCAAAACGATTCCAGTAGTAAGATGCCACACCGGTGTTCTTATTGACGAAAGCATCTTTACCCAACGCGCCAATCCTGGCGAGGTCGAGAAACAATGAGTCGTTGGTTAGCTGGAATAATTTCAAAAAGAAGCTGCAATGGCTGGTCAGTAAAATCGGACCCGCTTTTACAGCCGAGCCCATTGTTCCTCCATGTTCAAAATTTAATCCAACCTGGCTTAGCTGCCAGTCCTGGTATTGCTGGTTCTTCAATGTTTTTATTTCCGTACCCGGTATCGGATGTGTGTAGATGGACGTGGTATAGATCTTTGCTGTTGCAACAGCCGCATTTAAGTACTGCCGGTTCTTTGTGATCTCGAAAAGACCAAGCAATGCACCGGCACACTGGATCGTAGCGAAGTCATTCACAAATCTGGCATCACCGCAAACGCCAACGAATGCACCTTTCTCTGTTGCATTCCTGATCAGCCATTGTGCGCCTTTAATAGCAGCATCCAGGTATTTCTTTTCTTTCAGGATCTGGTAAGCGATCACAAGGCCATAAAATGTCGGCCTCAGGTCCTGCAGGTCATTATAGATCGGCTGTTTCGTATCCCTGTCATATGCCAGGTCCCAGCTGCCATCGGCATGCTGCCATTCGAGTAATCGCTCCGCGCCATTCTTCAGCAATATCTTTAGTTCTTCATCATCTTTTTCAAACAGAAGAATATTACCGAGATCCATCATTGTATAATATGTGATCGCGACAGGCTCGAAATGATTTCCCCATTCTTCGGTAAATTCTTTTTTCTTCGCGAGATAATATTGTCCGGCAACGGCTCCTTTGAAGAAACCCTCTGTATTCTGCTGCAGGATCTTGAAATTGCGGATATAAGGAATACGGTTTTGATAGAGCTGAGAATCACCGGTAAGTTTTGACAACATCCATACTGCTCCAATATCAGAATTTTTCATAGCATCCTTATCGGCACCGGCAATACCGCCGAGATAAGACTGCGCCATGATCTCCCTCCCTTTGTAGGTTTCCTTATTCCAGAAAGCTGTTTTATCATCCAACACGTATGCATATTGCTTCATCAGGCGATCAGACAACGATTGCGTATTTTGCTGCAGGACATAAACATGCCGTAGCTGATAAATGTCATATATGGCATGTTTGTATACCGTGTACCAATCAGCTTGCTGTAGTGAAACACGAACGCTGAATTCGGTACTCTGACCTTTCCTTATAAAGGATCCTTCTTCGCCCAATACAGGATGATATGCCGTTGGTGTCAGTTGCGCTGCTGCATTCATATGTGAAAGCGCGATCTTCCAGGAAGAAAAATGAGTAACGGCATCTTTTTCATAAGCGTTCCTGTCCTGCCCCGGAACGGGGATCACAGCCATGGTAAGGCCATTCTTATCACTCATAACCGAAGCCATTGTTGTGATCGTACTTTCCCGGCATAGTACCGGATAGGCTGGCAACCCCTGTGCATATGCGTACGCCAGCGGGAATGACGATTGAATGGAATTGCCCTGAAAATACCCCGGAACAGTAGCCCATTCCAGACGATCTTTAGTCAGTATGCCCAATGCCGGTGATGAAAGCGAGTAATAGCCATCTTCAGCGGCGGTAAACCGTAAACGGATCAGTATATCTGATGCAAATTTTTTATCCAGTTTCCAGACAGCTTCCAGTATGCCCTCTTTTTGTTCTTGTTTGAAAACAATGCTATCACCCCGGCGATCCGCGGTTGAGGGATAAAAGCTCAGATGCCCACCCGCCCTGTTCATTGGAACAGCAGAGAGCGCACGCTGAAAATCAGGATAAACGTATTTGAATTTTTTTTCAGGAAACGCAATAGCCTGTCCGTTGTCAATCACCTGCAAAGCAGAATCGGAAGGTTTCGTTTTAGCAACGATCATGCTGTATGACCCGGACGCGTCTCCAAACGGAAGAAATGCATTGCCTGCTTTTCCCGCACAAAGTGTAAGCTTCCAGCCTTCGGCCGTGTTACTCCATTGCAACCTGATGCGATCATTGCCCAGCATTATCTTCTGCTCATTGCTTATTTGTGCAGCAGCAGCAGATGCCAGCAAAATTGCTGTACTGCAGAACAATGCGGCTATTGAAAAACTTTTTTTATGCAAACCGTTGATTTTATAGTTTGTTTTACGGAGTAACTGTTATTGTCATTTCTTTTACCACTGATTCCTGGTTCTGATACGATGCATTCGTTGCCACAAAAGTCACATTATAGGTTCCCGGCGTACTATACGCAGTGGTATGTGAGGCCAGGTTGACTGTTGTATTCTTGATCGGCTCTCCTTTATCCGGGGTTGCAAGACTTGGATTGAATTTCTTGGTAAATACCCAGTCATCATCCAGTACATTCGACGACCCGATGCATAGCAACTGGGCTGTAGTGATAGACCAGACAGCTGCGGGGTTTGCCATACTCACTTCCCGCCATCCCGCTGTGGCAAGGTTTGCAAGTGAAGTGATCACGCCATCGGCACTTTGCTTTTCCGCATTGAATGTGCGGATCACCCATCTGTTCTGCGCTCTGAATTCGGAAGTGAAATAACGAAAAGCCAGGGTCACATCTTTATTCCCTTCGTTGAACTCCGTAAGATCAATTCTGCCGGAAGGCGTTTGATCTGTTCCGTTTGACAATACACAACGGGATGTAATATCCGTCCATGTAGCCGCGTTCACATTTGTCGGATCATAAACGCCATTAAAGTCATTTGAAACCAGTACCCGCATATTGTCGAACACATAAAACTGTTGGAATGAATTGAAATAAACGAATAGTTTGCTGCCAACTTCTGCTGTGCGATTGCGGTACTCATATTTACGGCCGGCTGCACCGGACCAGAAAACAATATTATCCGGGTTGCCGGAAAAATCAAACCGTACTGTTTCACCTGCCTTGTACGTTGTCTTTTCAGTAGTGACATTGAAATCACCGGGCCTTTCAACAAGGTCTCTTTTTGTGCAGGAGGCAAACAGGCCTGTAAGTATAAAAAGGAAAGCAATCTGTTTCATAATAGTAATTTTGATATCTTCTACCAGCCGGGATTTTGACTGATGGATGGGTTTACAGAAATTTCGCTGTTTGGGATCGGAAACAATACACTTCTCTCTGTCACATTCCTGGCCTGGTTCACGGCCGCGGTGACCATGGTCGCCGGCATGGTTGCCTGCAATGTTGTCACCATTTGTTGCATGGTGGAAACATAGATACCCCAACGGATCAGATCATGTTTGCGGACCGCTTCGAGAGATAGCTCACGCAATCTTTCCATGCGTACTGCTTCCTGGAAATCCACTTTATTAAGACCTGTTGGAAGGTCCGCGGTTACATCCGGGACTGCAACCGGTTTGCCATAACCTCTTCTTCTGACCATATTGATCGCATCATAGGCCGATTCGGTTGGGCTATTCAGATAATTTTCAGCTTCAGCGTACATCAACAATACATCGGAGTAACGCATGAGTGGAAAATTCGTACCGGTATAATCCTGGTTGCGTGGCATTGGCTCATATTCCCTTCTCCATTTACCAACACTCCGCTCATAGATCTCATTCGGCTGCCAGTTTGTTTTCACACCTACTCCGTTCGTCAGAACATACCGGAACGGTGCGCAAACCCAGTCTCTCCGCAGATCTTCCGCCGCAAAAGAATTATACAGCTTTGCTGTGATATGCATGATATCATATCCATATCCGGAATTGATATCCTGGTTAAAGATGCCCATGTATGAGCCCAATGAACCACCCTCGCGGATCACCCCCTGATTATCTCCCTGAAATTCCACCTCCCAAAGACATTCCCTGATATCATAAAGATTTTGCGCGTGATTAATGAAGATCTGTTTGAAGTCAGCATTCAACGCATGCTCACCGGACTCAATCACCTTCTGTGCGTATAGTTTCGCATCTTCATACTTTGCCACATCCTGCAGCGGCTGGCCGGCCATGGTAAGATATACTTTTGCCAGTATGGCCTGTACCGCCGTTTTGCTGACCTTACCGTTGAACCCATAGTATGAGATCGGCCGGGTAAGATCTTCAGCCTCTTTCAGGTCTTTGACTATCTGGGCATATACTTCCGCAATGGAAGAACGGGGCAGCGGAGGTTCTGTCGGCGATTTGGTAGAAACCAGTTTAAGCGGAACGCCACCCCACATATCCACCAGCAGGAAATAATAATATGCCCGCAAAGCCAGCGTCTGCCCTTTAATTTCATTCCGCAATGCATCGCTCACTTCCGCATTACCAATATTATCAAGTAACATATTGGCTCTTTCTATTCCCGTATATAAGGTTTCCCAGCAACGGTTGATCTCAAGTGTGGAGGCATCGATCTGGTTGGCAAAAAATCCGGTGGTCTGGCCTTTCGCGAAGTGTTCGTCATCAAACGTCAGGAATGAATACATTCCACGGCCATACGTACGGAAATCTCCAAGCCGGTCATAAACACCTGCCAAAGCGCGGTTCAATTCAGTTTCATTCCGGTAATAATTTACCGGTGTTACAGAATCAAGCGGAACGGTATCAAGAAACTTTTTGCAGGAGCCGAATGCTATCAGCACACCGGTCAGTATAATGATCTTTTTCATCTGTCAAGCTTTTATATAAAGATTCTCGTTGTGATAATGTTGATTTAAAACGTAACATCCAGGCCGAATGTGATCGTCCTTGCTTTTGGATACGAGGAGAAATCAAACCCTGGCGTCAGTGGCGAATTTCTTACAGACACCTCCGGATCCACACCGGAATAGTTTGTCCATGTAATGAGATTCTGCGCGGAAACATAAGTCCGGATGGTTTTGATCTTCATCTTCTTCAGCAAAGACTCCGGCAAAGTATATCCAAGAGCAACTGTTTTCAATCGCAGGAAAGAACCGTCCTCTATTGTACGTGAAGAGTACACGTTTGGACCATAGCCCCCGGCTTTTGGCAACAGGTTACCCGGATTTTCGGCCGACCACCTGTCCTCCATTGATTTGAACATATTCAGGAAAACGCGGCCCTCTGATCCTTCAAAAATGATCCGGTTAGCATTCATGATATCGTTGCCATAACTCCATTGAAAGAATACGTTGAGATCAAAATTTCCATAACGGAAATTGTTGGAAAACCCTCCAATATGCACAGGTAATGGATTGCCAATCGCGGTCTGATCATTCGCATCCACTACTCCATCTCCATTGATATCTTTGTATTTGATAAATCCGGGCTGGATGAGTGAGCGGTCAAGCCCGTTATTGACCACATTTGCCTTTAAGGTGTAAGTGCCATTGGGCAAGAGGTCAAAATCACTGGTCTGATAAATTCCGTCAAACAGGAAACCATAGAACATCGCTACCGGCTGGCCAGGTCTGGCGAGATAAGGAAGTGAGTTGTTGAAATTATCATTCCATAAAACCCGGGTGGTCAGGCTCGGCTGATTATCGTTCAGCTCCAGGATCTTGTTTTTATTGAATGAGATATTAAAACTGGAAGTCCAGCTGAATTTGTTCGTTTGAATATTTACCGTATTCAACGTAAGCTCTAATCCACGGTTCTGGATCGAGCCTATGTTTTTATAGCCATTCAGATAACCGGTCGACGAAGCGAGCGAGGCATTCAGCAGCAAATCCTTTGTCTTTTTATTATAGACATCCGCGATAAATTCGATCCTGTTCTTAAGAAAAGAAAGATTGATCCCGATGTTCGACTGAACAGTTGTTTCCCATTTCAGATCGATATTTCCGACTTCGGTTGGCACTGATCCCGGCACATATACGCCGTTGAAATAATAGCCTGAACCGGTGTTGCCGCTATTGAACGCAACATTCTGGCGAAGAACCGAGAGATAAGCAAAATCACTCACCCTGTTATTTCCTGTTGCACCATGACTCAGTCTTACTTTTGCATCTGAGATAAACTTCAGGTTCTTCATAAACTTCTCGTCGCCCAGTCTCCATGCAAATGCGGCAGACGGGAAATAACCCCATCTGTTATGACTTGCAAAACGTGATGAACCATCCGCGCGCATTGAGGCCGTTAGTAAATATTTTGATCTGTAGGTATAATTCACACGCCCAAATACCGAAGCGAGCGTAGACACGGAAGCTGCGGAATAGTTGACCGTCGGTGTACCTTCATCCAAACCGCTTATGCCCAATGATTCGTTCGGCACCTGTATGGCAGCAAACCCGTTGCTCCCTGTTCTTATTTTCTGCACTGTAAATCCGGCCACCGCACTGAGCACATTATTCCGGTTGAATGATTTATTATAGGTCAGCGTATTTTCATTGAGCAGGCTTCTGATATTATTATTGATCACCGACCCATTCATCCCATTGACTCTTCCGTACAATGTGCGCGGATTACCAGCAGGCGATTTGGAATTATTAAAGTTCTCGGCTTTGATATCTGTGATATTGACGCCACCGGTAACACGAAGAACAAAATTCCTGAGAAATTTATACTCAACATAAATATTGGTATAAAGACCCGCATTAAACACATAGTTATATGCATTCATTGCCGATTGATATGGATTAACCCGCACATCAACTGAGGAAGTAACATCCTCGTCAAAAGTTGTCTCAATCAGGTTCGCATCCTGGGCTGAATCACCAGTCACCGGCCGGTAGCCCCAGGCATTATAGAACAAATAGGAGGAGGTATTATTTTCGGTAGCAGCTGTTGCTACCTGGCCAAACGTCCGGGTATATGTATAGTTTGCGTTGATCCCAACTTTAAAATTGGAGTTAATGGTCTGATCGAGATTGATACGTCCCTGATAGCGTTTGAATCCGCCGCCCAATACGATCCCCTTCTGATCGAAAATGGAGCCGGACATAAAATACTTCGTTTTATCACTGCCACCCCTGATCGAAATGGTATTGCTGGAAACGGGCGCCGTTCGCAGGATCAGGTCCTGCCAGTTCACGCCAGTCATGTCCCTGTATGACTCCAGTGTTTTCCCATTATTAAGGTACAGGGGATTAAAAAGAGATGGATTCAGCTCTGTCTGATATTTTACAAATTCATAGGGGCTCATCACTTCCTGTTGGCGGATATTACGCTGAATGCCATACCAGGAGTTGAATGTAACCACAGGAGCTCCGGCTCTTCCTTTTTTTGTAGTGATAATGATTACACCGTTTGCGCCCCTTGCTCCATAAATCGCCGTAGCAGATGCATCTTTCAACACATCGATGGTTTCAATATCGGCGGGATTGATCGCGTTATTATTGGGATTTTCTATGGGAAAGCCATCCACCACGTACAACGGTGAATTATCCTGGGTCACGGAGTTTCCCCCGCGGATAGTAATGATATTACCGCTGCCGGGTTGCCCGTCCGCGGACGATACGTTTACCCCTGCAATGCGGCCTGCAAGCGCAGCATCAAAGCTGGGAACAGGTGCTTTCCGCAGGTCTTCCATCTTCACTTCGCCTACGGAGCCTGTCAGATCTTTCCTTCTGACCGTTCCATAACCGATCACGGCGACCTCTTCGAGGTTGATCACGCTGGCTTCGAGCTTGATATTGACCACTGTCCATGCTACCGAAGTCCAGGTTTCCTTTGTTACATAGCCTGCACCCGACGCAACGATGATCACGTTCACCGAATCTTTTAATACAACGCTATAGAAGCCCAGATCGTTGGTTATAGTGGAAATATCCTTATTCTTTAGTACAATCGTAATTCCTTTTAAAGGTTCACCGTCCATGTCAGTTACTTTTCCTGTTATAGTGCGGGAATATCCGGAAGATTTGTTTTGCTGGGCATTTGTGGAGGATAATACCATCAGGTGAAGGCTTAGTATTATCAGGATCGTCCTGATCGACGAAAAATCATTTTTCATATGCAAGTCGCATTTTGGTTTTACGAGGTCGCTGTCTGGTATCGTAAGCTTACGCCGACAAGATTATAGCATTGCTAAAAAATAATAATAGAATTTGGTGTTTTTTTTCACCGGGAACATTCCCATTTAATGGGAACGCTCCCAGCAATGAAGTTAACTGCGCTTTTATTCATCTCAGGTATTAATTTTTGAACAATGCGCTGGAACGAAACACCCGGCGTTGTCTATACCGGATCGGTGATTAATAGCAAAATAAATACAATACTGACCTCTGTATACAAGCTTGTTCCCGCCAACCCTGTCGATGACAAATATTCCCGGTACTGCTGTAAGCATATCGATGATGACAATTATCACCTCTTTGCCTGACGATACTCATTGTACAACGCCAAACAGCCTGTTACATTTGAATAAATCACTAAACCATGCAAACAACCAATCAGCAATCGGATCAATTAACCGATGTGATGCCGGTACAGCCAGCTGTATCGGTGGTGATGCCCTTCGAACCTCATCTGCGGACAAAAGCAGGAGTCGAGGCCATTTTTCAAGCCTGCGTTGATAAAGCCAGTCTCCAAATTGACAGGAACTTTCATAACGAGTCGGGACGGTTGGTGATAGCGCGGTTGAGAAAAGCTTTTTCCCAGCTGAACTTCAACTCCTTTAAAAAAAGCGTGGCTATTTTTGCTTCGCCGGTTTTTGAAAAGATCATTTATATGCCATTCGGCGTAAAGCAGGTTGTTTCGGTAATGCCTGCATTTGATATAAAACAGATCATAAAAGCGAAAACACCAAACCGATCTTTTTTACTGGTAAATCTCAGCAGGTATTCAAGTAATATTTATGTTGGTGACGGCTTCTCTTTGAACCGTATTAACATGAATATGTGTGATAAGGATGGTAAACAGGCCGCTTTCCCAAAAGAACAGGGTTACACAGACCGTAATGAACTGAGAGAAATACTTCTTCAGGGCTTTCTTCGGAAAACCGATCAGGCGCTGCACTTATTGTTAAAAGCATATCCCCTGCCCGTATTCATTACCGGCAGCCCAAAAGTAATCGGTGAATTCCGCAAAATCTCAATCAATGCCAGCAGAACCGTCAAATACATTCACGGTCATTTTACCAGTGCAGATCAGCAAGTATTGAAGGAAATGCTGCAGCCTGTTCTGGAAGAGTGGCAGAATATAAAAGATCAGGACCTGAGCCAACGACTGGAGGCCGCTGCAAATGCCGGTCATCTTGCGATAGGCATCCGCGAGGTTTGGAGAAATGTAAAAGCACGTAACACAAGCTTGCTGGTGCTTGAGGAAAATTATTCCCCCGCAGCTATATTACAACCTTTAAAAACAGAACCGGGCTACAACAATTATTCCCTGGTAAATAATACCATCGATGAGATCGTGGAAAAAGTGCTCGAAGCAGGGGGAGACGTTGAACTGGTGAAACCCGGGGCGCTCACAAACTATGAACCCATTGTGCTGATAGAACGCTATTCGTCCTCATTGCACCGGTAAGAATTAAAACATCATTTTCTTTTCCGCAAATGTTTCCACAAACCGGAAAAGCACCAGGCTATTGCCACCTTGAAAGAACAAATCTTATCTATGATGATAAATCTATCGTTTCATAAAACATGAACACGCAAACAATACCAGGACAAGCTAAACGAAAAGGGAGGGTTGCCGTCCTGATCGCGGGAGTCAGCCTTATACTTGCCGGCATGCTGGCAATGTTGTATCCATTTCATACTTACATACGGTTGGTAAAATATCTCGGGCCCGCTTTATTTATCAACGGCTGCATCACGCTGATCCTTGCTTATCGATTCCCAAAAGGATCAGATAGCAGAAACTGGATGTTGTTGAAAAGCGCGCTGGATCTGGGATTTGCCCTTGTCCTTTCCTTCAATCCATTTCTCACATTCATCGCATTTCCCCTGCTTTCCGGCCCGCTCATATTCTGTTCCGGACTGGCAAAGATCATTGGCGGCATGATGATCAGGAAAGAACAGAATGCCTGGCCTGTTTCACTTTCGGCCGGGATGCTCTTTGTCGTGTTCGGACTCCTGCTTACCCGCGCCTCTTATGGTCCGGCTGCAAACGTCAGCAGTCTTACGGGACTATTTGCCATAATCCTCGGTATTCTTTACCTATCTGATTCATTGAGATCGAATCTGCCTCCGCAAAGAACAGATCAGACGGGCATATACTCCGGAAAATAATGAACGCTATAATACCAGATCGTTCTGCTGGAATGAAAATCCAATGTCGTTTATAAACAAAGCTGATGTTATCGGCACTGAGCGGTGTACACCAGTTTCTTCCGGTTTGATCATTACGCTTCTTCCGGCTGAGTTGTAATTGAATCAAAGTCATCTATGTCCTGTTCTCTACGCTGTGCCAGGCGCAAATTCTGATCCGAGGTAAAATATTTATACACCCAGTTAATAAAGACCTGAACTTTATTTTTTGTACCTAAGATCAGCATCAGGTGAACAAACATCCATAGGAACCAGGCTATACGTCCATTCAGATGCATGGCGGGCCGCTGCAGATCAACAACAGCTTTTCGTTTTCCGATCGTAGCCATAACGCCCTTGTCCTGATAGTTGTACTCTGATGCCGTTCCGCCTTTCTGTATAGCGATCAGATTCCGGGCAAGATGTTTTGCCTGACTTCCTGCAACACTGGCTAACTGTGGATGACCTGCAGGATATTTTTCAGATTCCATTAATGCGATATCCCCAATCGCGTAGATGGAGTCTGTATCGATCACTTTATGAAACCGGTCCACCTTAACGCGTCCGCCTTTTCCGATCGCCTGCGTGTTAAGGCCCGGCGGTAAACAGCCACGCACTCCTGCAGCCCAGATCACCGTATATACATTGATCGTTTCGCCATTGTTTAACGCTAAGGATTTCCCATTGAAATCATCGACCCCGGTATGCAATCTGAATTCAATACCCAACTCTTCCAGGTATCTTTTAGCATCATCGCCCGACCTCTCGCTCATACTCGCCAACGGCCTGACCGACCGGTCAAGCAGGTAGACTTTCATCAGATCCATGTTGAGATCGGGATAATCTTTCGGCAGTACATTCCTCTTCAATTCTGCAATAGCCCCTGCAAGCTCCACACCGGTGGGACCAGCACCGACAATCGCCACGCTCATCAGCGCTGCACGTATTTCATCAGAATCCGCATTGATGGCATCCTCAAAATTATTGATCAGCCTGTTCATTACGCGCAGCGCTTCAAGCGTGCTCTTCATTGGCAGTGCATTTTTCTTCAGATGGTCATTGTTGAAGAAATTCGTTGTTGTGCCGGTGCAGATCACCAGCACATCAAAATGAAATATTCCGGCGTTTGTAAAAATATGTTTCCCGTGCCTGTCAATCTCCAGCACATCCGCAATGCGGATACGAACATTTTTGCTGTTATGAAAGATCTTCCGCAACGGGAAAGAAATATTTGTCGCTTCAAGCCCCGCTGTTGCCACCTGGTATAAAAGAGGCTGAAACTGATGATAATTATTCTTATCTATCAGCAATACGTCGAAGCCTTTCTTATTGTTTAGCGAACGGGCAAGTTTCAGTCCTGCGAAACCCGCTCCGATTATTACTACTCTTAACGCTCCTTTTTCCGATCCTTCATTATTACTCATATACTAACTTTAATCATCTGATATGATAGCCGTCCTAAACCCGAAACTTCATGTAACACTTTGGACCTTGAATTGTTTAAAGGATTCCGGCACAGCAACACTTATTATTCCTGACTGTATAAATGATATCCCCGCAAGCAAATTGCCATAATCCCGGAAAATCTCATTGCTACAAACAGCCCGACATGATATTCATCCAAAAATGAATGAACCAATAACAACACCAACCCATACAAGGACATACCGATCCAGGAACAGGCCGGCAGAATAAAGCTGGCATTACCTCTCGTGCTGCTTACTCCGGAAAAGGTTTCTTATAATCAACCCAACGGATATAATTCGTCATCAAACTAATAATTTTAAAAAATCACCCCTTCTTAAGATTTGTTTGCATTAACATCAATACGTCTGTCAACTTTCTGATCTGCGTTTCAGAAATATTATACTGAATTCGTGTACAAACATCATCAATAACAGGAGCTACCTTAGCTTCATAAGCCCTTCCCAACTTTGTTACAGAAATGATCTTATTTCTTCTGTCAGACGGATCCTCCACCCGGATAACCAGCTGTCTTTTTTCCAGATTATCCAGCAGGGATGTAATGCTGGCCTTGTTCTTCTGGACCGCATCAACAATATCCTGCTGATTGGACTCTCCTGTTTTCCACAAATGAACAAGCACCTGTACCATTTCATAAGTAAGGTCCAACTCAATATCTTTCAGCCTGAGCATAAAATACCTCTTCATTCCGATCCGTAACTTCAACAGCTCATCTATCATCGTCTTTATATGATCAAGGTTTTCGTTGCTTTTCATCCGATAAAGCTAAACAATATAGTTTGACATTAAACTATTCAAAAGTATTTCCTCCAGATCTCTGCTATAAAAGCATGAAAAATAATCATTTAAAAGGACACATATCTGTCCTCTGACAAGGCTTTTCGGGTCTTTCATAATTTTATACGGTCTTCAATTACTATCTTGCGATGTGTACACATGTATCACTAATTGACACTGTCAGAGGATGGTTAGACGGAAGAAAAGTACAGAGTTCGCCCGGACGCTTTTGCTCAGGCATATAGAACTTCAGAATGACGGACCTGCATTGGATAGTTTTACCATGCCGGGCCTTACGATCAGAATTGGAGTTCAACTGAAAAGTGAGGGAAAATTTCCGCTTCATTTCAGATCGGACTTTTTGGCCATTCTTTTCATACAAAAAGGCGAGGTCAATCTGTCTGTGAACTGGAATACACTTTGTGTAAAGAAAAATTCGCTCATTTTTTTGGGACCTGACAGTGCAAAGAAAATAATTTCCGCTTCCGCCGGCGCCCTGATCACCTCCGTCACTTTTACTTCAGACTTTCTGACTTCGATTGGTTTTACCCAAAAAAATACAGACCTGCTGAACTATTTTTCCAGTCAATTCAAAGCTGACTGGCAGTTAAGCAAAGATGACAGCCGCCTGGTGCAGGAGCTGATCAGCCAGTTAAGTTCCCGGGGTAAAAATATTTCAACTCACGAACGCGGAAAAGAAATACTTTTTCATACGTTCAATATATTTCTCTATGAATTATCCGCTTTAAGCAAACGTTACGCAACCCTGATCGAACATGTGGTAAGTCGAAGAGAAAGTCTTGCTTTCAGTTTCACCCGCCTCGTGCAAAAGCACTTCAGGACACAAAGAACGGTAAAGTCTTATGCAGCATTACTCAACATTACGCCAAAATATCTCTCCGAAACAGTCAGGGAAATAACCGGTAAAACAGCCGGGCAGATCATTGATGATTTTGTATTGTTTGAAGCAAAGCTGTTACTGGATAATCCCGAGTATAGCATAGCGGAAATCTCAGATTCACTTCGCTTCAGCGATCAGTCCTTTTTCGGAAAATTCTTCAAACGCCATACCGGACTTTCTCCTAAAGATTACCGGCATTCCTTGTGAATGCCATTGTCTGCATCCCGACTTTTTGACCAAAGTTACCGCCTTCCAAACCTTTATCTGTTCAGACCGGTTTTTGACCTTTGCAACAGCAAACAGCATATGGCCGACGAGTCAGGGAAAGTATCGGTTCGTTGAACGATATCTTCAGCCGCTGCTAAAAATCTTTTACTGACGATAGCGAACTCAAACCGGTCATCATTGTTTTATTAATGCTGTAAAGACAGGAAATACGAACGATCCAGGAAAACGACAGGTAAGATGAACAGAGAAACTGATCACATAAAGCCCAATAAAGGCGTTATTACAGACAAAGCCGCTACGCTCTTTTTTCTGCGGGGAATACAAGCCGTATCTATAGACGAAATAATAGCGCATTGCGGAATTTCCAAAAGAGCGTTTTACCAGCACTTCAGCAGCAAGGAAGTTCTGGTAGAGGCGGTAGTAGAGAGGATAACTAATAAGGGACGGAAATTTCTACGCCTGAGCCCGGAAATATCGCCAAATGCAATTACTGAAATAGATAATTTCTTTAACTATCTGCAGGAATCAATCCTTGAGCTCTCCCCTGCTTTTCTCAAAGATCTTAAAAGGCATTTCCCGGATGCCCAATCAAAATTTTCAAGATTCTGGAACCTGCTTATCATTCCGCATCTTGAAAACAATATCAGTCGTGGCATCGGGGAATCTCTTTACCGCGCAGACTTCGACCGTGAATTAACCGGATGGTATTATTGCTGGCAAATCATCAATATACTGGAGCGGGCTAAGACTTCTGGCGGCGCCAGGAGACTGATCAGGCTGACGCAGGATTTTTATCTGCATGGCCTGGTCAATCAAAAGGGACTTGCGTTGCTGCTGACGAAAGTTTAATTCCCGACAGCATTGACACGGCAAGCAAGGTACATTGCCTGATATTCTCCTTGCTTTCAAACGATGCCTATAAAGTCTGTCAGGTTCCTTCTGAAAACAGACACTCACGAATTTTAAAAGAAGATATGAAAACAATCATCACCCCCATCGATTTCTCGGATATTTCGCTCAATGCTGCACGCTATGCGATTTCGATGGCAGGATATTTGAAAACATCGGTAACGTTATTTTACGTCTCTCCCCTTCCTCTTTCGTTTTCAGAATTCCCGCAGGCCCCGCAAATATTGGAAACAATGCAGCAAGAGGCAGAAGGTTTTATGGAGAAAGTAAAATCCGATCTTCAACTACCAGGTTCTCCAATTAAAATACATACGGAAGTCCGCTCCGGAAATTTTCTGACAACATTGATCGAATTCTGCGAAGAGAACCCGACATCCCCTGTAATGATGAGCTCTCACGGGAAGGCAGGCCTGGAACATTTGTTACTCGGTGGCAATACGAGTGAACTGGTAACAAGTATTTCAAGCCCCCTGTTTGTAATACCCCGTGAAATGATTTTCAGCGCGCCCAAAAAGATCCTGCTGACCTGTGACCTCGAAGATGTTTCAACCACCATCTCTACGGATTTTATTAAAGAGCTGACACAGGCATTTAATTCGGCCTTATCTGTATTGCATGTAAAAATAAATGAAGAAGAACCTTACCTGGCAAGAGTAATAGATGAAACAAAAACACTTCGCCTGATGCTGGAAGATCTTCATCCATCCTATCATTTTGTAACCAATACCAATACAACAACCGCAATCCTCGATTTTATTGAGTTGAATGATTTTGATCTGTTGATTGGATTTCCCAAAAAACATTCTTTCCTGGAAAAGCTTTTTCATAAAAGCCAGTCGAAAGCACTAGCCAGGGTCTCCACGATTCCCTTCCTCGCAATTCATGGAGACCGAACGGATAGCCAGTAACTAAACACTATTGGCCGCTCTTTGTATAAGGGCGAAAACTCCTTCAACTCTCCATGTATGTTTTATCTGATTTATTGCCCGCTGTATCTGCTATCGCTATTGCCTCTGCGGGCGTTATACTTACTCTCAGACCTCGCTTATGTCGTCTTATATTATGTGATCCGGTATCGCAGGAAAATCGTGCTGAATAACCTCACTATAGCTTTTCCGGATAAGTCATACACCGAAAAGGTGAGGCTTTCTAAAAAATTTTATCGCCATTTCGCCGATACGTTTGCGGAAACAATCAAAATGATCTCGATAGGTCCGAAGGAACTCGCACGAAGAGGTCATTGCGATGTTGACTATATAAACAAGTTGATCTCCGAGGGAAGAAACGTGCATGTCATGCTTGGCCACCAGTTCAATTGGGAATTTGCAAACCTGATGTACGCCCGTCTGTTGAACATACCTTTTATCGGAGTATATATGCCGATAAGCAATAAGGTCTTCAACAGGATCTTTATACAATCGAGATCACGGTATGGGTCAATTCTTGTATCGGCCCATAGTTTTAAAAGCACCATGCATCGTTTCTTCAAGCAGCAATACGTGCTTGCGCTGGCGGCAGATCAAAATCCAGGCAATCCCAAAAAGGCGTTTTGGCTGACTTTTCTGGGCAAACCAGTACCATTTGTAACGGGCCCGGGGAAAGCTGCAGTGAAAAACAGTACGGCAGTTGTGTTTCTTTTTTTCAGGAGGGTTAAACGCGGATACTATTCGTTCCAGGCAATTCCACTGGCAGAAAACGCCGCAGACTATACCGCTGAGGAGTTGACGCTTCTTTATAAAAATAAATTAGAAGAGAGTATAAAGAATGATCCCTCCAATTATCTGTGGAGCCACCGCAGGTGGCGCCATGAATGGAATGAAAGTTACCCTCCCGTTATAGCAGAGTAAAGCCGGGTTGGTCGTCCCGTTTTAATGCCCACGTGAAATAGACAGTATATTTTGTTTTGCCGCCGGGTCTATACTGAGGCATGACAGTATACCAATCACCCAATAAGCGTAGACCAGATGACCTCTTAACCGGATCTGTATTTTGTGAGCAAATCCATGCATTTCCCAAAATCCGGACTTAAATATTGACGTTTAATATATTACAGGAACAGCTCAAACCCTGTCGCACGGCACAATAAAAGCAGTCTTTTATGAAAGGCCGCTCTTTATTCTTATATCCGTCATAACGCTACCGCATTCCACATAGGGGCTGCAGAATAACCATCCTACTATCAATAAGGGGTGATACGCGTTTGCCGTTTAACAGATTGAAGAGATTCTGGCAGTCTGCCAGATGGCCGTTTGCGGCAAGCCTTAAGAGCTGATCAGCATAAAAAACCCGCAGCAGATATCGATGCTCCCGCATGATTATTAAACTGGTCAAACAAACGCACCAGCCAAACCTATGAAACTTCTCAAACGTTTCAGCAGAACCCCGCAGTTATTCAGCAACCCCTGCATATGCGGATGACCGCAAGTTCAGATCCCGGCTTCCCCAAAATATCATACCTTACACAAGCTCAACCTGCGGCACTAATAAGTCATTTTATGATAAACGTATATGACACCATTCTCTCCGACCCTGCATACTTTAAACAACTTTCAGTAAAGAATACACTATGGGTAAACTATCAATGCCCACAGGTTGTAGACTGGGCGGAGCTATACAGTCCTCTTAACTTTGTCATTTATACGATCAGTGGGAGAAAAGCGCTTCACTCTCCCGGGCAATCACTTGAGTTAACAGAAGGCAGTCTTGTTTTTCTAAAAAAAGGCGCGATCAGGCACAAGAAATTTTTTGATGAAGTCTGGAACGTGGTTGTCTTTTGTATTCCGGACAGTTACCTGCAACAGTCCCTCAAAGAATATCGTTCTCAAATGCTGATCAATCCACTATCTGAACCGCTGCAGGAAGCCTTTATGCCTGTTGCGACCAATAATGCAACCAATGCTTTTTTCTACAGCCTGCTTCCTTATTTTACGCAAGTACCACCCGCACCAGAAAACCTGCTGGAACTAAAATTCAGGGAACTGATCTTTAATATTCTTTCCCACCCAGCCAATACAGCTTTGATTGGATACATCGATAAAATATGCAATAGTAAGAAAGCCGGTTTAATTGAAACCATGGAATCCAACTATCTGTACAATCTTTCGCTGGAAGAATTTGCGAAGATCAACCAACGCAGCCTTACAGCATTTAAGAGAGATTTCATGGAAGCATTCCATACTTCGCCGGGAAGGTGGCTGATCCAAAGAAGACTGCAATATGCTGAAACGCTTTTAACCGGCTCCGAAAAAAACGTGAATGAAATTTCCTATGAAAGTGGTTTTGAAACTGCGGCGCACTTCAGCCGCCTTTTCAAACAAAAATTTAATATCCCACCACTGAAATATCGAAAACAGGTTATGGCGGGCCGGTTGCAGCATTAACTTTCCCATTTGACTCTACAGGCTTTTTTTTGGACTTCCCAGACAATCTCATGTCGTGGTGCCGGAGTAATTTTATTGTATCAGGACGATCTGAAACTTTATTCAACTTCAAGTATTATTTTATGATCCCGGCCAACATTATCAGCATTTTTAAAACCAATCTGCGCGGCAGGCTTTTATTGCCAACGGATGATCATTACAACGAAGCCCGCAAAGTACACAATGGCATGATCGACAAAAAGCCGGCGATGATTGTTCAATGTGCAGACAGGGCAGATATAACGGCTTGTGTAAACTTTGGAAGGGATCAGGGGCTGCCTGTCGCGGTAAAAGGCGGTGGCCATAATGGCGCAGGCCTGGGAGTGTGCGATGATGGATTGGTAATTGATCTGTGTAAAATGAGATCCGTTATTGTCAATACCGATGATCAAACAGTCAGGGCAGAAGGCGGATGCACATTGGCAGATATCGATCAGGCTACTCATCCTTTCGGACTGGCCATTGCCAGCGGCGTAATGGGCAGTACCGGTATCGGCGGATTAACCCTGGGAGGAGGATTGGGCTATCTTACCCGTAAATACGGACTTGCCATTGACAACCTGCTGGAAGCGGAGATAGTACTTGCGGATGGCTCTAATGTGCTGGCCTCGGCAACGCAACATCCCGATCTATTCTGGGCCATCCGCGGCGGCGGAGGAAATTTCGGTGTTGTTGTTTCATTTCTTTTTAAAGCTCACCCTGTTGCAACAGTATATGGAGGGCCAATGATCTGGACAATGGAAGACGCAAAGGAGATCATGCAATGGTACAGGGAATATATAAAAGAAGCGCCTGAAGATATCAACGGTTTCATGGCCTTTCTTACAATACCGCCAGGTCCTCCTTTTCCCGAAACATACCATCATAAAAGAATGTGCGGTATTGTTTGGTGTTATTCAGGTAATATAGAAGAGGCTGACAATATTTTTCAGTCTATCCGAAATGTTAAACAACCAGCAATAGACCTTACCGGCCCTATCCCTTTTGTTGCACTGCAGGGCTTGTTCGATCCGCTTTTACCGCCGGGAATGCACTGGTATTGGAAAACGGATTACATTAATGACCTGAGTGATGAAGCCATAGCCATTCATCTTCAATATGCAGGTAACCCACCCGCATGGTTATCCACCATGCATTTATATCCCGTAAATGGTGCCGCCGCACGGGTAAAAACGGATGATACTGCCTGGCATTACCGGAATGCAACCTGGGCCATGGTCATCTCAGGCATTGATGCAGATGCCGCGGGCAAAGAAGCTATTACCACCTGGGCCAAAGCATACTGGAACGCTTTACGCCCTTATGTTGCGGGAGGTGCTTATATTAATTTTATGATGAACGAAGGACAGGAAAATGTAAAATCCGCCTATGGCGACAACTATCCCAGACTGGCCAGCACAAAGACCATATATGACCCACACAATCTGTTTTGTGTTAATCAGAACATTAAGCCATTAAAAAAATAGCTCACCAAAACACATTGATAGCGCTGCAAATATTTTTTATGGAAAAGAAATATTCGAACCTGGGCTTTTATATGTTATTGCTGATCCCGTTAACTTTTGCCGGATACTATAAAAGTTACATTTCACAAATCCCGCATTTTAACGCTTATATAAAACCGGCACATCATATTCATGCGACGATTGCACTTCTATGGCTCATTTTACTGATCTCACAAGCTCTGCTGATCCGTTATAAGAAAATAAGCCTGCACAAAAAGATCGGCAAATCATCCATCTTCCTGTTCGGAGCACTGATGTTATCATTTATCCCCATAATACATGTGGACAGCGTTATTATATTCCCTATCGCTGACATGATCCTATTACTTGTTTTTTATTCGTTAGGGATGACAATGATCCACAGGAAGCGGACAGCTGAGCATATACGATATATGATATGCCTCAGTCTTGTATTTCTTGACCCTACATTGGGGCGTGTTGTATTTACAATCTCAGGGTTGATGGGCTACAGCACTCTTGCAGTTCACCATATTACCCTCGGAACAATATCCGTCATCCTGTTGATCCTGATCTTTTACGATAGAGCTCATCATCGGAATTACAAGCCTTACCTTGTCGCCTTGCCTCTTTTTACAATCTATCAAATCCTTTTTCAGGTTCTGTATATATGACAGGTTATCAGGGAAAACATTCTTCGTTTGAATTTCTGATAACCTGATTTAATTTCTTTCCTGTCTTCCCTGCTTTTGAGTATTTATGCGCATGTTTGACCATTAACTCAATTTCGTTGTTGGAAATTTTCACAACTTGTCTTTCCAAAGATCACATCCGCCTCTTGTTCTTCATTAAGAAGATCCCCTACCCGGGGGCTGCCGAATAACTATGCTGTTATCAATAAGCCAATATGGAGTTGTCAAGCATTCGCCGTTTAACAGGATGAAGAGGTTCCGGCGGGTAATATTGCTTTGCGGGCACCGTTGCAGTTTCACCGGCGATTCAGGTATCGAACAACACTGATGCCTGTGCAACCCTCACTCAAAGGGCAAATTTTCAATATTAATGGTAAATGTCGTTGCCCAAAAGCCATGCGGATTCGGCACATAAAAACAAATTGCACATAGCTGTAAGGACTGCTCCCAACTCCCGTCTATACAATAAACGTTATAAAAACAGTCACTTATGTCAACACAAGAATTAGCAAAACAATTAGTTAGCTTGCTCCGGGCGGGCAGTTTTGAAGAGGCGCAGCGCAGTTTCCTGTCACAGAATGCTGAAAGCATAGAGCCCAATGCCTCATTTTTTCCCGAAAAGACGGTTGGCCTGGAAAACATACTGGCCAAAGGAGCCGCGTTCAGGGAAAGCATCGAAGCAGTACACGGTCTGGAAATCTCAGATCCCCTGGTGGCCGGGAATAGCATAGCAATCACGTTCACCCTTGATGCAAGCTTCAAAAACAATGGCAGGCTGGTATTCTCAGAAATATGCGTTTTCTCCATAGAGGGCGACAAGATCGTGCGGGAGATCTACTACTATTAAAATGGCAGATCATAGAAACCCGTAAGGTTTCCGTTTGTCTTCCGTCAATATATAAAACTTCAAAAAACGAATGTAATTATGAAAAGACTATTTATCGCAGTATGCGCATTTACTTGCTGTATTGCAGCCAGCGCGCAAGAAGCAAAAAGTCATGAAAAAGCTACCTGTTCAGCTCCGGCAGATTCATCCGCGACGGAGAACTTTGTGATGATGTACAAAGGTAAAATGATGAAAATCGTTGATGGCAAACCTTCTCCAATGAAGGAATCCATTCGCCTGGATAATGGAGCCAAAGTAAATACAAATGGTATTGTTGATCTTCCAGACGGTAAAAGGGTCAAAATCAAGGAGAATCAAATGGTAACCATGAGCGGCAAAATGTCTATGTATAAGGAAAATTAAAATTACCAGGATTTCTCTATTTTCAGGCAGGAGTGCTTAAAAACACTCTTGCCTTTTCAGCAATTTATCAACTCTAATTCCATATACCGCAAACGCTATGAATTCAGGCAGGACTATACAGGTAAATGACTGGGTAAAAGAGTATGCCGACTATCTTTTCCACTTCGCCAATCAGCGGGTGGATGATCCGGAACTGGCCAACGACCTTGTCCAGGATACTTTTCTTTCGGCACTGGAAAACAAAGACAAGTTCGAGGGCCGCTCCAGCGAGCTAACCTGGTTAAGAACGATCCTAAAAAACAAGATCATTGATTATTACCGGAAAAAATCTTCCGGCCTCAATAAATTGATGGTAGACGCCTCATACCATAAGGAAGATGCCAATGATTTTTTTGATGAAAACGGTATCTGGAAAGAAGAATTTGCTCCCAGACCCTTTTACACGGGTGCTGATGAAAAACTTCATTCCAAGGAATTTTACAAAGTACTGGAGTACTGTATGAAAAAACTGCCCGCACTGTGGAATGCCGTCTTTTCCATGAAACACATTGACGAGGAAGATAGCTCCATCATCTGTAAAACGATGCGAATATCCAATAGTAACTACTGGGTGATCATTCATCGCGCCAAACTCAACTTAAGAGATTGTTTTCAAAATAACTGGTAATGAAGAACAAACTTATAGGGAAAATCATCCTGAATCTAAATGCACAATCTACTTGCAGACGTGCCACTTTCCTGATAGAAAAACAGCAACATGACCGGCTGTCCGTTCGTGAGTGGCTGACAATGCAGGCTCACCTGGCGATATGTCCCTTATGTACCGTATACAAAAGTCAAAGCACTATGTTACAGCAGATGATCCGCAGGATATTCGAAAAACGGGTGAATGGTACTATTAGTATGGATGAAGTCAAAAAGCAACAATTGGAGCAACTTTTGAAGGATCGGTCAGGTAAGGAGCCGGAGTAAATCTTTATGCCGGCAGGAGCTTATATCCCTGTAAATGAGAAGAGCGTTGTCCATGTTATGCCGGACAACGCTCTTGTCATTTATTTGGAAGCAAGAACTTCCAGGAAATCAATTACCGGATCTTCTGCAAGCAAATGAGGTACATTGATCATTAGCGCTTTGACCACCTCGCCGGCAAGATGCGCCTGCCGTCCTTCATCGCTGGCAAACGTATCAAAGATTCCGAAAGAGGTTGCACTGAACCTGATCGCATACCAGCTCATGGTTCCCTCTTCGCCAAGTACAATCGGCAATGCGCTTTTCAGAAACGCTTCAACTTCCTTTTCCTTTCCGGGTTTTGCCGACAGTTTAGCCAGCAATGCTTTTGTGATCATAAAATTTCGTTTTAACTATAATACTTTAATGAATTAACAAATGGGAAAACCATTGTTCTGTGAAGAGACGGTCTCACTATCTATTCCTTACAAGGATCAATGGAAGAAAACCAAAAGAATAAAATGTCCGGTAAACAATCCTGCTTTCCTGCCTGCCGGATGCCCCCCGCCCGGTAAAAAAACGGGCTCACAGAATTTAATTATCATAGCACACCAGAGACTTCGTAGTGTTATACTTAAATAACGGTATTGTTACTTTAATTTGTAAGCAATGTAATCGGTTAACGTCTCTTTCCCGACAATCAATATTATGCATATAGATCGCTCTATGAAGCTTTGTATCTTTTTTCTCTGTTGCTTGCTGGCTACGAAGACCCATGCCCAGACGTCCAAAACGCTGCATTTTATAGACGAGTCATCCAGACTACCCGTTTCAGGAGCAGCCGTTTATGGAACTGAAATGTATCTGCTGGGTATTACTGACAATGACGGGAACTTTCAGGTAACTGCGAGGCAAAAAACAGCAGACAGCCTGACTGTTATGTTTGCCGGATATGAAACGTTTAAAATAGCCGTACCCACATTGGTTCAATACACTGTTGTAACATTAGTACCATCAAGAACAACCCTGCAGGAAGTTATTGTTACAGCAAGTAACCTCAACCCCTATCATGCCATCAGCAGAACGGACATCAGGTTGCGGGGTGTTTCCAATTCACAGGAGGTATTGCGAACAGTACCGGGACTCTTCATCGGTCAGCACCAGGGCGGCGGAAAAGCTGAGCAGATATTTCTGAGGGGCTTTGACAATGATCATGGAACAGATATTAATCTATCGGTTGATGGATTGCCTGTAAACATGGTATCTCATGCGCATGGACAGGGTTATGGTGACAGCCATTTTATCATCCCCGAAACGATCGAAAGCACCAACTACGAGAAAGGCATGTACAATACATCAAAAGGCGATCTTGCCGTCACCGGCTTTGCTGAATTTCATACCACCAATGCCCTGGATAAAAATGTAATAAAGCTGGAAGGTGGGCAATACTCAACCTACAGGGCATTGGCTATGTTCAACATTTTACCGAAAAAGATCCGCAACCGGCATTCGTGGTATGCTGCATCAGAATATCGTTTCAGTGATGGTTATTTTGATCATCCCCAGCACTTCAAAAGACTTAACCTTTTTACCAGGTACACAGGACAGATCAACGCCCGGAATCAATTGATGGCAAGCGCATCTGCCATGCACAGCAGTTGGATCGCTTCCGGGCAGATACCTGAAATTGCGGTAGAACAGGGATTGATCGGATATTATGGAGCAATTGACCCTAATGAGGGAGGCAACACTGATCGTACCAATTTCACTACTCAATTGGTGACCAGTTTCAAGAACGGAGCTGTTTTAAAAAACCAGCTATATTACTCCCACTATACATTCGATCTTAATTCAAACTTTACTTTATTTCTCGAAGACAGTATCAATGGAGATGAAATACGCCAGAAAGAAAGCCGGGATCTGATCGGTTATAATGGATCTTATACACAACAAAATTATTGGGGCAATATAAAGATCAGTTCTACGCTGGGCTGGAACGGCAGACTTGATCTCATTAAGAATATTTCATTGACACATACGGCCAACAGGTATACAGTGATCTCTCCTGTCAAAGCAGGCGATATCACTGAAGGGCAGGCTGATGTATATCTGAATGAACAATTCACCTTTTCTCCAAAATGGACACTGGATCTTGGTATCCGTTACGACTATATCCATTATATGTATAACAACAAACTTGCCGCTGACAGTACCTTGAACGGGCCGGGCAGGTATAATGCGCATAACGGCATAATAAGCCCCAAACTCAAACTGAGCTATCTCGCCGGCAAACATTCGCAGCTATATTTCTTTGCCGGGAAAGGATTTCATTCCAACGATGCCCGCGTTGCTGTGGTTCAACGTGGACAGGAAACGTTACCCGTTGCCTATGGCGCAGATCTGGGCATCGTTGCCAAGCCTGTAAAAAACTTACTGATCAATGCTGCATTATGGTATAGTTATCTTCAACGCGAATATGTATATGCGGGAGACGGCGGATCCGTGGAATTCAGTGGGCGCACCAGAAGAACAGGATTGGATCTCTCAGCGCGATATCAGCCGGTGAGCTTTCTATATATCGATGCAGATCTGAATTACGCACATGGCAGATCCATCGACGATGCTAAAGGAGACGATCGTATACCGCTCGCCCCGGTATGGAGCAGCACGGGAGGCATAACCTGGATCCTGAAAAAAGGTATCAATGGAAGTTTTCGCTACCGGTATATGGGCCACCGGCCAGCAAACGAAGACTACAGTCTTACCGCACAAGGATATTTTGTTACAGACATCGTCCTGAACTATACTGCTAAAAAATTTGAACTGGGGCTTACACTTAACAATGTATTTAATACAAAATGGAAAGAAACCCAGTTCGATACCTACTTCAGGCTGAAAGGGCAACAGCCCGTGGACGGCATTGCATTTACTCCCGGTTCCAGATTTGTGTGCGTCGCCCACGTATCTTACTTCTTCTGAAGACACATGTCAGGATAAACTTCTGCATGCAGCATGAAATAAAAAAAATAGTCTGCCGTAAGGTTTATTAAAACAGTTCGTCTATTACGGTACAAATTTTTTTATATGAAAGCAAGATTCAACAGAAAAAGAAGAACAGTAATTGCTGTGAGCGCATTGGCCCTGATATTGGGAGGAAGCGCCGTTGTATGGGCATCCGACCATGGAGACGCTCCGATGGTAAGCGGAAAAACAACAGACCTCTCAGACCTCTATGTATTTGAAAGCCCGGAAAAAAGTACAAACCTCGTTTTTGTCGGTAATTTGCAGGGGTTGTTAAGCCCCGAGGCTTCCAAAACTGCCGCATTCGACGAAAAAACATTGTTGGAGTTCAAGATCGACAATAACAATGACAACAAGGAAGACCTCGTCATTCAATGTGTAGCAAAAGGTGGTAAAATGTATATTTATGGCCCCGTAAAACCAACCAGCACAGGCGGGCCCTCCAGTACGATTTCAACTGATGCTTCCGCGGTGGTGGATATTACACCATACAATGCTTCTGCACCAGTTGTAACTACAACAACCAGCGGCATCAAAGCCTTCGCAGGCCCGCGCGATGATCCTTTCTTCTTTGACCTCCCTCAGTATCTCAAGTACATCTCCGGTGAAGCCGCAGGCTTTAACAATCCCGGCACTGATGCACTTGCCGGCACCAACGTACTAAGCGTAGTTGTAGAAGTTCCGAAATCCATGCTTGGAAACGTCAGCAGTATCAATGTATGGCTGGAAACCAAACAAAAGAGCTAGGCTCAGAACTGCCGTAACGCATTGATCAAATTTCTTTCAAAACATTATAACTCCTCAATGACCCATTTCAGGGCGATCATGAACAGGCACATGCAATAAAGACTTGGCATAATAAGCCGGTCGATCAGCCCGATATGATCATAAACAATAAAAAATCAAGATGAAAAAGATAACATTTCCAGCAGCGCTGCTTGCCGTTGCGCTGGGCTTCAGCTCATGTGATAAAGATCACAATTCAGATCCGGGTACAACGGACCCTAATAAGGGAACTACATTTTCTACGCAGGGAGACCAGGTAGCACGCCCCGGCTTGAATGTTGTTTTCATCAGCGCAGCCGATAAAGACAAATTCAACGCAACAGAACCATCGCAGATGGCAGGCATATTTGGCGCTGCAATTAAAGCCAGATTACTGGCGCTTAATCCTGACTATACAACCAACCTGATAGGTTTGACCGCTGATCAGTTTGCCGGCGCCTTATCCACCGATGTACTGAATGTATCATTAACAGGACCCACTACTTTTTTTGATGGCACCCACGTACTTACCGGCAGAAATCTGGAAGATGATGTGATCGACGACAACTTCACACTCATTTTTGGCGGACCAAACGGAACCAGTAAACCCGGCTTAACTTCCGACCATGTAGACAAGAACGACAAACAGTTCCTCAATACATTCCCGTACGAGGCCGCTCCCTGGTAGTCCTTCGGTTTCCATGTTTTTCACAATGGGTAAGGTTGGTTTAATACCAGCCTTACTCATTTTACATACCTGTACATTGATATGAAATATATTATTTCCGCCTCCTGCATGTTACTGCTGTTGCCACTAGCCGCATCCGCTCACGTAATTGTGAATGAACTATCCCAACTATCTGCGGGAACGCTGGCATGGGAGTATCTGAAGCTGGGGTATAAGCATATACTTCCCCTTGGCCTTGATCATATACTCTTCATCCTTTCATTACTTCTACTAAGCCCGAAACTCAAGCCACTTATTTTACAGACAAGTGCTTTTACTGTAGCCCATTCTATTACATTAGCACTGTCTCTTTACGGTGTAGTGCAGCCTTCTCCAAAGATCATTGAGCCGCTTATCGCGTTATCGATCCTGTTTGTTGCGCTGGAAAATATTTTCTCAGCTGAATTAAAACCGGCAAGGCTGTTGATTGTATTTGCATTCGGCTTAATTCATGGTATGGGCTTTGCGAGCGCCCTCACCAGCCTCGGCTTACCAAAGAATAATTATTTGCTGGGGATCCTGATGTTTAACCTGGGCGTGGAGCTCGGACAACTTACCGTGATACTGACGGTTTACCTGGTCCTGATAAAATGGCTTTCAAAACGAACCGGCTATCGAAAATCCTTCGTGATCCCCATTTCAGTTATAATAGCAATTGTAGCTATATGCTGGACAATCCAACGCATTGTGGTGTAGCAAAACAGGGGGGTGGTAATGACTGCAGGATTCGGATTACAGGTTTGAGGGGCTTCAGGAATTAGAGGGGTTTAATAGGTTGCTACCGCGGATCGTATCAAGTTTTAAAATGCAACGGTTAAGTTAAGTGAATACAGCACATGTGTAATAATCGGTACTTGATCTGACTCAAGCTGAGATCGTTTTTCATCCCGCGGCAGCAACCTCTGAAACCTATGAAACCCTCAAACCTTTCAAACCTCTTACTCCCCCTGCATATCCTCTACCATAAAAGGACTGAGATCAAACCTGCTTTGTAAGGCTGCATCAAAACATTTTGCCGCATCAAACCCATGGCCCACGGCCTTTAGTATTTTGCCCGCGTAATACAGCTCAGTTGCTTCAATTGGCTTTCCCGCTATCTGCTGTTTAAAGACCTGATATGCCATATCTTTTTTGTGATTGCAAAGCAACGCATAAGCATACCAGGCATACGTTTGGGGCGTTGCCCTGTTACCAAGTTCGGCGTATGATAGTGCTTCTGCTTTTTCCGGTTGGCGCAATACCGTAGCATATAATTCAATCAGGTATTTGCAATACATATTCTCATACTTCGCGGCCGTTGCTGATTGCTCAAATTTCTTCGCAAAAGCGATGGCCTGGCTGGTATCATGGCGCCACTGTGCCATCTGATAAAGTTTATAATAAGGATCGGGCAACTGGCTACGGGTAATGGCCAAACGAAAAAGCTTTTCCGCCTGCAGGGAGTCTTCATCATGTATCAACGCAAGCCACCCCAGATTTAATATTGAATGCAGATCGGCCGGGTTAATACGGATCGCCTGCTGCAGCGCGTTAGAAGAAGCCCTGAGATCTCCCTGATGCAGGCTCAGATCTCCCAGGCCCGACCAGGCGAGATGCTGAAGGTAAAAACTGCTTCCTGCCAATGCCAGGGCATGCTGCATATCTGCGATGGCACTATCCGCATTTCCCTTCAAATGATCGTATTTGGAGCGTCGGAAATAATAATTGTAGTCTTCGAAACTGCTTAGTCGCTTAAGATAAACGGCAGCTTCAGAATATCGACCTGATTCAAAAGCCACATCGAATCCCAAAATATTCTGCTGATAGGTTTTAATTCCCACTTCATACGCTTTATTGAAAAAAGTATTTGCCGCTGAAAACCGGTGATGCATAATGGAGAGGGAAACAAGGCTCATTAACGGGCCGGAAAGCGAATGCCCGAACGCCGTGTCTATCTTTCTTAAAACAGAATCCGCTGCATTCAGATCTTCAATGCCGCCCGCCAGGGTAAATTTGTTTATCAACGCCGAAGCATACTTTGCTTCACTTATATTATCAACAGAACCCGGGCGGATACGATCATGCCAGAAAACAAGCTCCCGCTGGTTGGATGCCAGCAGCGAATCCGGAATGTAGTATTGATAAAGACTATCCACGAAATGCTGCTCCACGATGGGGGGCCTGTTTGCGCAGCTTGTACAAAGCAGACACAATAACGTACCTGAAGAACAAATCAACCTGATATACCCTGACAAAAATTTCATTGAACCTTTTTATCTGAAGACGTGTCAGCCCGCCGATCCTTACAATACACCTGAAGATTTGCCGCCCCGGTACGTGGCCCGGTGCGTGGCCCCGGTGCGTGTCTCACGCACCGGAATTAATGCCACAGCAAACTTCCTGATACTCACAGCAAACTTTTGCATTAAAAATTGTCCTATGTTTATTCTCAAATAATGAATCGAGATGATCATAGATTTGTTTAACACAGTCCGCCAGCACCCTGAACACTTCAGGCAGCTCAGATGTGGCGATCTCCTGTTTACTCAATATGATTGCCCCCAGCAGGCTGTTATGCAGGATCTCTTCAGTGAAACAAATTATATCGCCTATGTCATCAGCGGAAAAAGAGTTTTCCATCTCCCAGGCGAGCAGCATATCATGACGGAAGGCAAATGCATATTTGCAAAAAAAGGAGGATGGATCGCAGAAAAAGACGCCGGGCAGGGTTGGTGTGTACTGGTGTTTTTTATTCCTGACGAATACTTAAAAAAGTTCAGCAATGAATACAGGCCTCATTTACCGTTTGGTCTGCCTGATGGTAGTGCTCCCACTCAGATGATACCCCTGGATGTAAACGAGATAACACGTAGTTTTTTTTATGCAATGATCCCGTATTTTAATCAGCTGACTCCGCCACCGGAGTCTTTACTCGAACTAAAATTCAGGGAACTGCTTTTTAATTTACTGATTAACCGCAAAAACGGCTTATTGCTTTCCTGGATAGGCCAGCTAGCCGATGCAGATAAGATAACGCTGCCTGCGGTAATGGAAGCCAACTACACTTACAATCTCTCCATCAATGCTTTTGCAAAGATCGCCGGACGCAGCATTGCCACATTCAACAGAGAGTTCAATGCCCTGTATAAAACAACCCCGGGTAAATGGCTGATGCAAAAGAGACTGGACTACGCCAGCCTGCTGTTACACACTACAACAAAGCCTGTCCGTGAAATTGTATTTGAAAGCGGGTTTGAAAACAACACACATTTCAGCCGCGTGTTCAAAGAAAAATTCAAGATCTCACCTTCACAATACCGGCAACAATTTTCAGAGAACATTCATTGATCGCCAAAGCAAAGACCTTCCCCTGATTCCGTTCTAGTTTTATGAAACATCTATTTAAAGATGATCATAAAACTAACGTATGAAAAAAAATAACCTCCTGGCCGGGATACTGCTGACAGGATGCATCGTGTTATCCTTTGCCGGAAAAACACAAAGAATCCCTTCTTACATCCCCTCAAATGGATTCTGGATGATCGTCAGTCATATCAACGTAAACAATGAAGCAACAGTGCAATGCTACAACGATGAACAGGTACTGATCTACGAGGAAAAAATATCCGGCCGCAAACTGAACTTAAAAAGAAAAAAAACACTCCGCTGCCTGAAGGTGGTATTGGATCAGGTCCTCGCGGCATTTAATGCGGACAAACATGAAATAACTGATAAGCACTGGATCGCAGCAGCAATCAAATAGTATTTTTTTAACCAAAAACGCAGATCATGAAACAAAAAACCCTCACTATGCTTTCCGTCATCTTCTCTATTTTAGCCACACGTGCGAATGCACAGGAAAAGGTACTGGTCGATAATGACAAAATAAAAATAACCGAATACATCAGCCAGCCGGGAAAGGATGTATGCGGCACGGGTAAACATGCCCATAAAGAACATGCCACAATATTGCTTACAGACGCAAATGTAAAATCGGTCAGGGATGACGGCACGATAGAAAATGAAGCATACAATGTCGCCCGGCATCAATACACGGTGACGCGAAACGGCAAAACTGAGCAGATCCCGACAGAAGGAACTTTCTGGGCGGAAGGAGCGACACATACAGTGGTCAACACCGGAAAACAACCAATTAAATTGCTCATTGTTGAGACCAAACAATAGCCACGGACATAAAGCCGGTGCAAATAAAACGGCGCCGGGCAGATCCATCATCCGGTAAACAGAGATCTGCCCGGTTTTACACCCCGCATTCACGCGCACTGGTTCAAACACTCCATTCACCCCTTCCCGGCGTATTCTCCCTCAATCAGAAAAGCTCACTCGTTTTGTTTTCCTAGTTTTCGTACATTAACTTTATGTACAGGATCACAGAATCAGGAACGACTATTCCCGGTGGGTTGATGCCCCTGCAAATTGCGGCCCAATCATTCGAAGGAAGCAACAGTTCAGGCGTAAGCGCGGTTCTTTTCATCAGCGTGGTTTTGCTGTTGATATTGCTGATCATCACTTTTCTTGCCGTGTTGTACATGCAACGAAAAGTACTGAAGGAAAAACTTGCGAAGCAACAGGTGGAACGCCAGCAAAAAGAAGTAGCATTTCAAAAAATGATTGCAGATACGGCGCTTAGCTCATTACGGGCCCAGATGAATCCTCATTTCATCTTTAATTGCCTGAACTCTATTAAACTGTACACTTCTGAAAATAACTCACAGGCCGCTTCGGATTATCTTTCAAAGTTCGCCAGGCTGATGCGGCTCGTACTGGAAAACTCCCGTACGGATTTTGTACCCCTTGCTATTGAGCTGGAAACACTGGAATTGTACATTGAACTGGAAGCCATGCGGTTTAAAGACAAATTACAATATCGTATTTTGCTCGATCCGGGTGTGGACACAGAACTGCTGCAGGTGCCTCCGCTGCTGATACAGCCCTATGTGGAAAATGCCATCTGGCACGGTCTGATGCAAAAAGAAGAAGGAGGTCTTGTCAGCATTCAGTTTATTGCCGATCACCCCGGATTCTTCGCTGCTGATCATTGTAGAAGATAATGGCATCGGCAGGGAACGCGCTGCACAATTGAAAACAAAGACGGCCGTGTCCGTAAAATCATTTGGAATGGCGATCACATCCGACCGTATTGCTTTGCTGAATCAACTTTACAGCACACGCATTCATGCAAAGATCGAAGACCTCTACCTGACGGAAAACAGAGAACCAGCCGGCACAAAAGTCACTTTAAAAATACCGGTTTATGAAGCCCGTTAAAGCAGTGATCGTTGACGATGAACCTGACAGCGTAAAGCTGCTGCGTTTTCAATTGCAAACATACTGCCCGCAGGTGGAGATCGCCGGCACCTATACCAATGCCCTGCATTCGGTCAAAGGCATCGATCTGCTGCAACCCGACCTTGTATTTCTCGATATTGAAATGCCCGGATTGAACGGATTTGAATTGCTGGAGCAACTTGGATTCCGCAATTTTTCGCTCGTATTCATAACAGCATACAGCGAATTCGCCGTGAAAGCATTCAGGTATAATGCACTGGACTATCTTGTCAAACCCATAATCGTTGCAGACCTGCTGAATGTAATCGAAAAAGCACAACGCACCAGCCGTACACTCCCGGAGCAATTGAAGCTGGCAGAACATCAGTTGAAGGGCCACCCTGTTACACGAATTGCCATTCCATCTATCACCGGGATCACCTTCATTGAACTCGCGCAGATCATTTACGCAGAAGCAAGCAACAACTATTCGATCCTCGTACTGACCGCCAATAAACGCATCACCGTCTGCAAAACACTAAAGGATATACAGTCAGTCCTGGAAGGTCATCATTTTTTGCGCGTGCACCGGCAATACATTGTCAACCTGAACCACGTAATGCACTATGACAGCTCCGGCAATGTCCTTACCCTTACAAACGAATACTCCGTTCCTGTTGCCAAACTGCAAAAAGAAAGACTGATCTCGCGTTACGGCCGGTTATAGTTCAATGTCACACAGCCGGGAACCTGTTCAATGAACATCTACCCTATCCTGTTTGAAGGGACGGATCCTTTGATGTTTACCTTTTCCATGCGTCTCCTCTTACCGGCCTGACTTCTATCGAGAAGAACTAAAAGAGAGAAAAAACTTTTACCCGGCTAAACAGTACAGGCCATAAATCCGGAACATTTGCCCGACTTATTCTATCACCATAAAAAACACCTATTATGCTCAACAGAACATTTTTTACTATTGCACTGATTGCCGCATTTACCGGTTGCAATTCGCAGACGGCAACTGATATAGTGGAAAGGTACATTGAAGTAAGCGGAGGCAGGAATCTGTGGAATTCCGTTAAAACAGTAACTGCTGATTTTGCAATTAAAGATGAAACATCGGAATGGCCGGGCCACCTTGTAGTCGTGGAAGGCGAAGCGTACAAGCTGGAGTATACTCTTCTTGGCCGTAAGAGTATTGAATGTTATACGCGCCATTCCGGCTGGGTGCTGAATGCACTCTGGTATCTTGGCTTGCGGGAGCTCCCCGCGGAAGAGCAGACAGTCTTGCGTGATAAATTATATATCCAGCCATTGATCCGATATAAGGAAAGCGGCGCTACGCTCAAACTACTGGGAAAGGAAGAGAACGACTACATGATCAGGTATACAGACTCCAGCGGAACTCAGGCGCTTTACCAGATCGATGCAACAACAGGATATCTTCACAAGGAAACCAGGTATGTTCAGAAAAATGGCGCGGTAACAACATTATCCATGACCATCTTCGACAATTACCGGAAGAGCCCGGAAGGCTATGCGATCGCTTACACTCAATACGTTTCCGGCGTTACGGGTCCTCCATTGCTGACAGTAATAGTAAGAGATGTTAAGTTTAATCAACCAGTGGATATGAACATTTTCACATTCGGCCATTCCGCAGATGACAGGTGACCAAAGATTCTATCGCATGAAACGCTCCATTGGTTCTGCTCAGTCAGAAACAATCCACGGAGGGATGATTTATATCATACCTGCAAAAGATCAAGGTCATGAAACTTTCTTTTTCCGGCTGCTACATTCGGCAAAAATTAAGCAACATGAAAGCACTTGTATATCATGGACCGGGCAAGAAGGCCTGGGAAGATAAAGCCAAACCCGTACTTCTTCAGCCTACGGATGCGATCGTACGGATCACCAGAACAACTATCTGCGGCACTGACCTCCACATATTGAAAGGTGATGTGGCTACAGTAGAACCGGGGCGGACACTTGGTCATGAGGGCGTTGGCATAGTTGAAGAAGCAGGCACCGCTGTAAGCGGCTTCCGCAAAGGCGATCACGTACTGATCTCCTGCATCACCTCATGCGGACGTTGCGCTTATTGCCGCAAAGGCATGTATTCGCATTGCGAAAATGGCGGCTGGATCCTCGGCAATACGATCGATGGCACACAGGCCGGATACGTCCGCATTCCCTATGCTGACACAAGCCTTTACCCCATCCCATCGGGCGTAGATGAGGATGCGCTGGTAATGTTGAGCGATATCTTTCCTACTGGTTTTGAATGCGGAGTGCTGAACGGCCAGGTGAATCCCGGTGATACAATTGCAATAGTGGGAGCCGGCCCTATCGGTCTCGCTTCACTGCTGACAGCACAGTTTTATTCTCCGGCAAAGATCATCCTGATCGATCCCGATCCCAACAGGCTTGAAGTAGCCACGGGCTTTGGCGCAACCCATGTGATCAACAACAGTAATGAAGACATAACAGCAACCATCAACAACCTCACCGGAGGAACAGGTGTTGACGTGGCAATTGAAGCTGTTGGCATCCCGGCTACATTTGAGATCTGCCAGCAGATCATCGCTCCGGGCGGCAGAATTGCCAATGTCGGTGTACACGGAAAATCTGCACCGCTGCACCTGGAAACCCTGTGGTCAAAAAACATCACGATCACCACAGGATTGGTTGATACAATTACAACTCCCTTGCTGCTAAAAACAGTACAGGCGGAAAAATTAAAACCGTCCCGCCTGATCACTCACCGGTTTGCACTGGCAGATATCCTGCAGGCTTATGATACCTTTTCCAATGCTGCAGCAACCAAATCGTTAAAAGTATTGCTGACCAACATGGATTAATTAACACAGTATGCTGGCTGTAGAGTTATCGTTGTCCGATGGCGCATGGCGGATGGCTGATCTGTACTCGCTTAGCGGAAGCTCCTGCGCCTTATTGATCATCGGACAACGATCAACGGTCAACGAACAATAATACATTCAACTAAAACAACGATCAGTGGATCCATTTTTTGTCTCGGCAGATGAGGCTGTAAGATCAATCAAAAGCGGCGACAGGGTTTTTGTACATGGAAGTGCGGCCACTCCCGTACATTTATTAAAATCGTTGTTCGCACGTGGCGCTGAATTAAAGAATGTTGAGCTCGTGAGCATCACTACACTCGGCAACGATATTTTCAGGCAGGAAGATTTCAATGGCCGGTTCTTTATGAACTCAATGTTTGTCTCCCGGAACATAAGAAGCATAGTCAATACGGATGGCGACGATTACATCCCTGTTTTCCTTAGCGAGGTAAGTCAGCTTTTTGAGAAAGGCATTCTGCCATTGGATGTCGCGCTTGTGCAGGTTTCTCCGCCTGATCAGCATGGCTTTTGTTCGCTCGGCACTTCCGTTGACATTGCGCGATCCGCAACAAAACACGCACGATTTGTTATCGCCCAGGTAAACGGGCATATGCCGCGGACCCTTGGTGACGGCGTCATTCACGTCCGCGAAATAGACCGGCTGGTAAAAGCAAATGCCCCCTTACCGGAAGTGCATTATGCAGATGCGATTACTCCGGAAGCAATCGCTATCGGGAAGTATTGCGCAGAGCTGATCGAAGACAGATCCTGCTTACAGATGGGCATTGGCGCCATTCCTGATGCGGTACTCGCCTGCCTGCACAATCATAAAGATCTCGGCATTCATACAGAGATGTTCTCCGACGGACTGCTGCCATTGGTAGAAAAAGGAATCGTCACCAATCGTTTCAAGCAAAAACATAAAGGAAAAATTGTCACCAGTTTTTGTCTTGGGTCAAGGAAATTATATGATTTTGTTGATAACAACCCGGCCGTTTCATTTCTTGAAATAGATTATGTGAATGATACGAAAGTGATCCGCGCGAACTCAAAAGTGATCGCCGTCAATTCCGCTATCGAGATCGATATTACCGGCCAGGTTTGTGCGGATTCGATCGGCACTTACCAGTATTCGGGCGTTGGGGGGCAGATGGATTTCATGCGCGGCGCCGCACTTTCCGAAGGTGGCAAACCAATCATTGCCATGGCTTCCACCACCAGCAAAGGAGTATCCAAGATCGTTCCGTTTCTTAAACCCGGAGCAGGCGTGGTCACCACCCGCGCGCACATGCACTATGTTGTAACCGAATACGGCGTGGCTTACCTCTTCGGAAAGAACCTGCGGCAACGGGCTGAAGCCCTCGTAAAGATTGCGCACCCTTCACACCGCGACGAACTGGGGAGAGAACTCCTAAAAAGATTCGGGTAACTAACAAAGATCATCCTGCAGGGAGATCTTCGTCAGCCGCCATCCTGCCGCCAACCTGTAATTTCAACCATTGTATCAGTGATGCCATTATTAATCACAAATTAAATCATCAGGAACATGTTTGGAACCCTCGTTGAATCACAGATCGATCAATTGCTCCGCAACCAGGTCGTTGGCAGGTTAGGTTGCCATGCAAATGAAAAGACCTATGTAGTACCGATCAGTTATGCCTGGCACGATCAATATATCTATGCCTATACACAGGAAGGGCTGAAAATGTCAATGCTTCGTGCAAACAAAAAAGTTTGTTTTCAGGTAGACAACACAAGGGACCTCTCCAACTGGCAAAGCGCTATTTGCTGGGGTGAAGTGGAGGAACTTACATCCAGCGAGGACCGGGTTGCCGCCCTGCAGATCCTTAACACAAGAAACTTTCCGGTTGCTATTACACAAAAGATGCGGATCAACACCGAATGGCCGTTTAACGCAGCAAAGATTGGGGAGATCAACGGTGTTTTTTTCAGGATACGGATCGAGGAAAAATCAGGCCGCTATGAGCGAACCGAAGGAACACCGCCTATTGCAGGATGATCATCCGCACCGTATACAAACAGGGACTGAATAACCATGCTGATTTATTTAAAACACAGATTGGCTTCAAGGGTCTGGCAGCACGGTTATTCAGCAAACCCTGTTTATTAACCATTCTTCATAAAACTTCCGCAAGCTCTCGCTCCTATTTCCTGGTTGCCGGATACATATCCCTTATATAAAAAACTCCGTCAAAAACATCCGTCCAGATCGCCTCCGCATTGGTATGAAATTTCCCCTTCATAAAGAAGGTGGTTTTGTCTTCCGGGTTTGCACTCCGGAATGTTCTCAGATCCACAAAAGCATATGCAGGATCATTCCCCGCCATCCATGTTTCAATACTGTTCTTCTTTGGATCCGGCACTTTGAATGGCTTTACCATCAGGCGGCCTGCTTTTCCTTTGTAGGATGTAAATCCAAGAATATACATCGTATCCTTTAACACTTTTGCCAGTTCATTTCCCATTGAATAATGCTTTCCATACTTACGGGAAGGAAATGCATCGAATGTGTTCCTGGCGATATGGTAGTTATGCGCCCAGATAATGATTTTCTCATCGGGGTATTTATACCGGTACAACCAAAGAAGGTTCTCCGCCATTTGCTTATCCCGCGAAGTCTCGGTCTCGTAATCTCCCTTTGCCATATAAATATGCTGAAGTGTATAACCTCTCAGGCTTCTCATCGCAGCTTTCGTAAAAGATGAATCCGGAAGAGATTGCAGCTCCAGGTTGATACTGTCAACGATCTGGTCAAAATACAACAGGCTATCCGAAGGTATCACCTTACCCGCATGCAATGGATAATACCGTTGGATGTAATCAAATAACGGAACGATCTGTTCAGTAAAACGGCTGCCCGCCTGTTGTAAACGTGCGCGCATATCGCTGCTGTAATTGTTTGCTCTAACCGTACCATGCAGCTGACTGTCGAAACCAGTTAATATCACCGGCGTACTGCTTTTATATGAGCTATCGATATAATTGAACAGATCGGTGCATTCATTTGCTGCGGTCCAGATTGAAAACAAATTCCCTTTCATCAGTTTCATTGGTAATCTGCCTTTCACCATCGCCTCATCCTGCGCGCGCACAATGCTGTAAAAATCGCTTTCGAATGCAATAACATTGAAGCCTTTCTTTTCATGCAGGTAACGAACGAGTCTTGTTTTTGCTGTAAACGCTGGCGCATCACCATGATCCTGTTCGCCCAACGAAACGATCCGCGCATCCCCGATGGCCCTGCCGATCACTTCAAGATCCTCATCCTGATCATCATGAATATTGATCGAAACAACAGGATGCGTATTGGCTTTTACATAAGATTCTACAGTACTTTGCGAAAACCCGGTAACCGTAAATAATAATGCGGTAAAAAGGAAAAACATTTTCATACAGATAATTTTGGACAAAAATGATTGTGAAGCAGCGGGTAAAAAAGGCTTTTCTGCGAACAGGTTGTTTTTGTCTGCAAATCCTCCTGGCAACGTAGAAATGATTGAGGAACAGGGCATTTGCTAATGACGCCATCAGGTCAATTTCAAAAAAAATTCGTTCCCGGATGACTACGTACGTTTGCATAGCCTTCTTTGAACGCACGGGGGAATCATTTCATAGGTTTCAAAGGTTAGGCAGGCTGCGTTACCTGATCAGTTTAAACTACCGGAATCGCTTCGACCTGCCAGACGACGAACGCTGATCAACCCCTTATTGATAACAGCATAGTTATTCAGCTGCCCCTAAATAATTAACTTATAAAAACGCATTGATATGAAGAAAAACAAAGCGGCCTCAATAGACGAATACATTGCAGCACTTGACGGGCAACCAAAAGAACGGATCATTACCATACGGGAAGCCATACACACTGCATTTCCGGAAACAGAAGAAAGTATCCGGTATGACATGCCTGCCTTTAGCCTCAACGGTACATATATCTACGTTGCGGCTTTCAGGCAACATACAGGGATGTATGGCGCTTATGCCCCGGGCGAACTGGAAGAACAGATCAACCCGTACAAGGGAAAAGGAACAAAAAATTCGCTGCATTTTACATACAAAGAGCCATTACCAACAGAACTGATCATTAAAATAATACAGGCAAATTTCAACCAAAGGTCTTCACCCAAATGATCTGTGCACTTCATTATACAGACAGATGAAAAATCACATCATGGGCGTGGTGGGGAAACTTTGCGCATCAGGAAACCGCAAGGCGAAGAACCATCGGTCTTTTACATTATCTTTCGCTGACAAGATCCGGAGCCGGCAGGCTGGGCTTAACTAACGCAACAGCAGGGGTTATAACCAGCAGATTGGGTCAACTAACCGTCATTGTACGAAAATCAACGCATGAAACTTTCCAGCGACGACACATTTATTGCGAAGTACATTTTTCCCTGGATCTGGATCCTTTTAGCTGCCGGAATGATCATCGTCCTTATTGTTGAAAAATTCTGGATCGGTGTACCATTCCTGGTCCTGATGCTGCTGATCGCCTTGTTTTCCGGAAGGCTTTCCGATCTCCGCAAACTTGCCGAGGTCAGGGCATTTGAAGATGAACAGGAGTTTCAGATCGACACGGGGAAGGCAATCTTCCGCATTCCGTTCACTGAACTCGTTGACGCGCGGGTACGCCGGAACTTTACGCTGATCGAATTGCAATTCAGGGACAGAACGATCCTGTTCATGCCGGAACGCGATCATCTTATGACCGGTAATATCGCCGGCGCGATCGATTATCTTGAACTAAAGGTGCTCGGCAGGAAAATGAAACGTTGACCCAGCCCGGCCCTTCCCGTCAGGATCTGCTTTAAGAATCTGTAACTCAATTTATTCCCGCAAAACCGCCGCTATTGTCATTTTTCCGTCAACCGGTCTGTTTTTCCCGAAATAGAAAAGACTTTCTTTTCCGGTCATCTACATTTGCAACGCAGTAAAAAAAACTGGTCAAACCCGGAATTTCGGCTTCCAAAAACACTGAGATCCTCCGGCATCCGCCCGGTCTCGGGTCTACCAGGAAACGCTGCAACGCAAACCGTCATAACACATGAAAAAATCGTTACTCGCCGTTTTAGCCGTTGCCTCCCTGACCGCGGGAGCACAGCAGAAAAACCTTTTTCTCGACCAGGCATTCTGGAAAAGCAACCCCGATGTTGAAACAGTCAAAGCCGCGATCGCCAAAGGCAATGACCCCGCAGCCATGACCGGCAACGCATTCGATGGCGTCGTATACGCCATCAATGCACAGGCTCCCAACGAATCGATCAAATATATGATCGAACAAAAAGGCAATGATGTTAACAAGATCACACACGACAGCCGCACGTACGTCTACTGGGCTGCAAGCCGCGGAAACGTAGAGGTCCTCGAATACCTCCTTTCAAAAGGCGCAAAAGTCAACCTCGAAGACAGTCATGGCGCATCCCCCATGGGATTTGCCGTCGGCGGCGGACAAACCGATACTAAAGTATACGACGCATTCATCAGGGCCGGCGCTGATGTCAAAGTGGTGAACCGCGATGGTGCCAATCTTTTACTGCTCGGCATCGCCGGCGATAAAGATCTTGCACTCACCAACTATTTTGTATCGAAAGGACTTTCCCTGCAAAGCAAAGATGCTGCCGGCAATACAGCATTCAATTACGCCGCCAGAACAGGCAACATAGCTTTAATGAAAACACTTCTTGACAAAGGTGTAAAATATACAGACAATGCTATGATCATGGCCGCTCAGGGTACAAGAGCCTCCAGCACTACCCTTGAAACATACCAGTTCCTCGAAGGGCTGAAAATAAAGCCAACCGCAACAAATGCAAATGGCGAAAATGTTTTGCATATCCTTGCGCGCAAAGCCAATCAGAAAGAGATCATCAGTTATTTCATTTCAAAAGGCGTAAACCCGGCGCAGGCCGACAATGAAGGCAACACTGCATTCATTAACGCAGCAGCTAATAATAAGGATACTGCTGCGATCACCTTATTGCTTGGAAATCCCAAAAACATCAACCAGGTAAATAAAAAAGGTGTGTCTGCGCTGGCGATAGCAGTACGCAGCAACAGCCCGGAAATTGTAAAATTTCTTCTCAGCAAAGGCGCTGATATAAATACAACTGATGCGGAAGGAAACAATCTTGCTTACTGGCTTGTGCAGGCTTACAGCACCCAACGCGCGGAAGAGTTTGAAGCAAAAACAGCACTGCTGCAGGACAAAGGTTTTTCTCTGGCAACGCCACAGAAAAACGGAAACACCCTGTATCACCTTGCAGTACTAAAAAATGATCTTCCTTTATTAAAACGTGTTTCACAATTTCCGGTCGATGTGAATGCTAAAAACAAAGAAGGGCTTACACCATTGCACAAAGCAGCAATGATTGCAAAAGACGATGCAGCACTCAAATACCTGTTATCTATCGGTGCTAAAAAAGATATCACTACTGAATTCCAGGAAACCGCTTTCGACCTTGCCAGGGAAAATGAATATTTTTCAAAAAACAACATCGCTCCGGATTTTTTAAAATAAGAAGATGAAGAATACAATAAAACTGAGTATCGCTCTGGCAATGATCTGCGCACTTCCCGGCATCACATCGGCACAGGCAACAAAATACAAATGCATGCTGCAGATGACCAATTATATGGGAGAAGGCGCCTATGTTGTCGTTTCGCTGATCGACGCAAAAGGCAACTATGAAAAAACCCTGTATGTAATGGGGTCTGATAAAAAATGGTACCCTAACCTGAAATCATGGCATAAAGCGTTTGCAAAAAAAACAAACAATATCAGCGGCATCACCGGCGCTTCCGTAACTGGCGGTGACCGCAGCATGACCGTTGTGGAGATTGACAACGCAAAGATCAACGCAGGTTACAAACTTCGCTTTGAAACAGCGGTAGAAGACAAACCCTACTACGAAAAAGATGCGGAAGTGCCTTTAACAACTGAAGGGCTTACCGCAAAAACAGATGGCACGGGGTATATCCGCTACGTACGCTTCAGCGCCGGCAACTAATTACAAAATCAAAATTCAAAAGTAAAAATCTCTGATACGGAATATTTTCACCAGCGTGTCTGTCTGTTTTTACTTTTGAATTTTGACTTCTTTACTCACAGTCAGTCCTGAATAGTTTCACATGACGATTTCCATATGGAGATACAGCCACCTCGCACTGGCCGTATCTTCTTTTCTTTTTATAACACTGGCCTCTGTTACAGGCATCATCCTGGCTTATGATGCTGTTGACCAGCAACGCCCCTCCTATCGCGCAGCTGATTTTGATAAGATCACTGTGGCAGAAGCGCTGCCCGTACTCAGCAAGGTGTATGATGAAGTATCGGAGATCAGTGTAGACCATAACCAGTTTGTCATCATCAGGGGAATTGACAGCACAGGCGCCAACGCAGCTGCCTATATTGATCCACGCACAGGAAAGATCCTCGGCACGCCTCAGAAGAAAAGCGAATTCATCGAATGGACCACTTCATTGCACCGATCCCTGTTCCTGCATGAGACCGGCAGGGCATTTATGGGAGTGACGGCATTCCTGTTATTACTGATTGCTATTACCGGGATGATACTTGTGATCAAACGGCAACGGGGCATCAAACGCTTCTTCACCAGAATCGCCAGAGAAAACTTTGCTCAATACTATCACGTGGCATTGGGCCGGCTCTCCCTTGTGATCATTATCATCATGGCGGCAAGTGGCACCTGCCTTTCACTGATCAGATTCGGCGCATTCCCTGAAAAAAAGATCAGTCACCAGATCAACTTTGAGAATGCCGCCACACAACCAAAACTAAAACCTGACGAGTTTACCACTTTTAAAAATATCCACCTTTCTGAAGTAGAATCAATACAATTTCCTTTTTTCGACGATCCGGAAGAGTATTACCTGCTCAAACTGAAAGACAGGGAGATCGCCGTAAATCAGTTCACAGGCGAAAAACTAAGCGAGGCCCTTTACCCAACAGCAGCCATCCTTACAAACCTCAGCCTCGATCTTCACACAGGCCGCAGCAGCAGCATCTGGGCAGTTGTACTTGCCGCATCGGCGTTCAGCATCCTGTTTTTTATCTACTCGGGTTTCGTAATCACCTGGCGCCGTACGCGGGGCAGGGTCAAAAATAAATTCAAACCCGAAGAAGCCCGGTTTGTGATCCTTGCCGGATCAGAGAACGGAAGCACCATGCGCTTTGCAAAAGCCGTTCATGAACATCTTTTAAAAAACGGGGAAATCTCCTATATCACTGAACTGAACAATTTCACCTCTTTTACAAAAGCTGAACACCTTGTCATTATCACCGCTACGTATGGCCTGGGCAACCCGCCAACAAACGCAGGAAAATTCCAATCGCTTCTTGAAAAACACCAGCATACAACTCCCGTTCATTTTTCTGTAGTAGCATTTGGCTCACATGCATATCCTGACTTCTGCAGGTTTGGTTTCGATGTCCACAATCTTTTATCTGCAAAAGACTGGGCAACTCCATTGCTGGAGATCCATACGGTGAATGATAAATCGCCGGAACAATTCATGCAATGGTTTACCAATTGGGCGGGTCATGTGAATCTTCCTGCGGATGGTCTTCCGGCGATCGCCCATGAAAAACCATCCTCACTAAAAGCTTTCCGCGTGATTGAGCGAACTGAGCTTGCTCATGCCGAAGGCGCTTTTATGATAAAGATGAAAGGCCGGCTGACCACAAGATTCAACTCCGGAGATCAACTGGCAATCTATCCTGCCAATGATCATCGCGAAAGATTATATTCCATTGGCAAGGTCGGTAAAGAATTGCAGCTGAGCGTGCGCATGCATCCCGGCGGACTGGGCTCGGGTTATCTTGCCAATCTGAATCCCGGAGATCTTGTCCGTGCACGCATTATCAGCAACAGCAGTTTCTATTTTCCGCCCAAAACCACTTCCGTTGTAATGATCTGCAATGGTACAGGCATCGCCCCATTCCTGGGTATGATCGATCAGAATACATCAAAAGTGGATTGCCACCTGTATTGCGGCTTCCGTGCGCATTCATCCTTTGCTTTGTATGAAGCATTCATAAAGGAAAATACCGATCAGCAGAAACTGACCAAACTTCATGTTTCCTATTCCCGCGAAGGAGATAAACAATATGTAACCGATCTCCTGAAACGGGATGCCGCGTTTATTGCTGCTACACTTGCAGGCAACGGCGCGCTGATGATCTGCGGCTCTTTGTCTATGGAGAAAGATGTGATAGCCTTCCTTGAATCAGTTTGCCTTCCCAAAACAGGAAGAAACCTGAGCTTCTATCAATCACGCGGGCAGATCTTGTCTGATTGCTATTGAGACGTATTGCACATAACATGTAGTTAGGGTTACCGGATAAATGCAGGTTTCTGCTGAAACGTTTGAGAGGGTTGAGAGGTTGCGTTTGTTTGACAAGTTTAATAATGCTGCAGGAGCATCGTTAGCTGCTGCAGGCTTTTTGTGCTGACCGGTTCATAAGGCTTGCACCAAACTGATCCTACAAAAAAGAAAGCTGCAAAAGAAGATCTACAACCGGTGTTTCTTCAGCTTCATCCCTTTTGTCCTCACAACTTTTCCATCATCCCTGATCATAATACACTGATAAGCCGGATACTTCGAAAGCAGCGTCAATCCAGCCTTCTCTCCCAGCACCATCAGGGACGTACTGAATCCGTTTGCCATTTCGGCACTCGGCCCAAATACACTCACACTTGTCAATCCCGTAACAGGGTAACCAGTTGCCGGGTTAATAATATGCGAATATCTTTTCCCATCAAACACTACATATTTTTCATAACTGCCGGATGTTGTAACAGCACCTTCTTTCAACGGGATCACTGCAAACAGTTGATCCCTGTCCTTCGGATTCGTAATGCCGATATTCCACGGTTTCCCGTCCGGTTGAGTTCCCCACGTGGCCATATCACCGGAACCATTTACAATACCGGCTTTCACCCCTCTCGCCAGCATCATATCACGGCAGCGATCCGCCGCATATCCCTCACCCAACGCACCAAAACCGATCTTCATCCCCGGCAAACGAAGAAAGATCGTGCAGCTCACGCTATCAAGAACGATATTTTTATAACCGACTTTTTCTACTGACTTTCTGATCGCTTCCGGCGTTGGCATCGCTGTCATCGATCCATCAAACTTCCAGACGCGATCCATCGCCGCAAAACTGATATCAAAACCACCATTGGTGATCTCTGAAAAACGAAGCGCACGCTGAGTCAATTCAAACACTTCGCGGTCAACTTTCACCGGATGAGAACCAGCCGCAGCGTTTACCTGTGAAACCTGGGAAGCAGGTTTCCAATCGGAGATCAGAAACTCTATACGGCTTACTTCCGCGATCGCGGAGTCTATATATCGCTCTGCGGAAAGCGAATCGCCGGCCACAATGGTAAAATCAAATCTTGCCCCCATCAGCATCGTCGTCCGTTTCCGCAGCACCTGTGAGGATACAGGAGACCTGAACACAAACAACAACAGCACAAAGAATACGGGAAAAGGAAATATTCGCGATCGCATACAGCTTGTGATTTTATAACAACGTCGACTGGTAAAGGATTTGCCCCGGCTCGCTTCGATGACAGGAACCCATAGTTCGGGATATATTGACAATAATACTTCCTGCTCTCAAAGGGTTTAATTGCTATTAAACCTCAAACGAACACCGGATCCGGCCATCGATCGTCACCCTCTAAGGACAATTCCTGAACCAACCGACATTGGATTTTATACTGTAAAGCTAAGCACACAGCAATGAAAGAGCTTACGGAAGAAGAAAAAATGGCCCCTTTCCATGAAGCCGGCAGAGTTTGAATACAGACAACTGTTTCCGTGCTTTCGATGATATTGCTTAATTTCACCGCTCGTTACACAGACTATTACAATCACAAAAAATATCCCTTTCAAAAACCCCTTACCGGTTTTTGAAGAAGGCAGTATTATCCATGATCCAACAAGCAATAATCCTCGCGGGTGGCCTGGGCACCCGTCTCCGTGAAGCCGTTCCCGATCTTCCAAAATGCATGGCGCCGGTTACAGGAAGACCTTTTCTCTATCATGTCATCAATTATCTTCAGCAACAGGGCATCACTTCCTTTATCTTTTCGCTGGGCTATAAACATGAAGTGATCAAACAATACCTGAAAGATGAATTTCCTTCACTGAAATATGAATGTGTAATAGAAGCCGGACCATTAGGCACCGGAGGCGCCATCCAACTTGCCTGCAAACATACTGCAGAAAAACAGGTGCTTGTTACAAATGGAGATACATTATTCAAAGTAAACGTTCCCGCATTAGCTGCTTTTCATACGGCACAGCAGGCAGAATGCACGTTGGCATTGAAGCCTATGACAGAATTTGACCGCTATGGCGTTGTTACCGTTAGCGAAAAAGGCAAGGTAGAAAGTTTCAAAGAAAAACAATTTTATAAAGAAGGGCTGATCAACGGCGGCACCTATCTGCTGAATGTGGAGCGTTTTCTCGATCACGGCTTTCCCCTGAAATTCTCTTTTGAAAAAGACTATCTCGAAAAATCGGTTCATACCGGCGCTTTGTCCGCATTGGCCCAGGACGCTTATTTTATCGACATCGGAATTCCGGAAGATTTCAACCGCGCACAGGAAGAGCTTCGCCACCTTCCGCTTGAATTGAAAAACATTGACAAAAACTGGTCACTCTTTCTTGATCGCGATGGCGTGATCAACGAAGACAAACCGGGTAGCTATATTTTCTCTACAGACGAGTTCGTTTTTATGGAAGGAGGCCCGGAACTTTTTAAACCTCTTGCAGAACGTTTCAAACATATTTTTGTCGCTACCAATCAGCGGGGAGTCGGCCGTGGCCTGATGACGGAAGAAACGCTGCTGGAGATCCTCAACAAGATGAAAACCGAGATCGTCAATGCAGGCGGTAAAATGGATGCCATGTATTATGCAACCGCCATCAACAACAACGATCAGCTCCGCAAACCCAATCCGGGTATGGCTCTCAGGGCGAAGGCCGAATTCCCCGATACTGATCTCCGTCAATCCATCATGATCGGCAATAATATCAGCGACATGCAGTTTGGCCGAGCCGCCGGGATGTTCACCATCTTTCTGACTACCACCAATAAAGAAATCCAGCTGCCACACGCAGATATCGACCTCATATTTAATTCATTGCAGGATTTTGTAAAAGCTTTAGCAGAAACGGCATAATTATTTGGGGAATTGGGCGTTTACTATCGCATTCGCAGTCCCGTGACTACGAATAAATAAAAAATATTTTTGTGAAACCAGTTTATTCTTTTGCTGTCACCATTCTCCTCACGCTGGCCACTTTCGCTTCCTTTGCCCAGGCGCCACTCCTCACGCCTACCGATAAGCGAAAACTCCAGCACAAGGAAGATACCCTTCGGGATTATGCCATGTACATGATCACCGATTCAACAACAGCAGACCGTATGGTCTCCGATTCTATCTTCACCCGCACACTGGTAAGAGCATTGCAGGTCAAAAACTCATTCTACTATCCTTTCGATTCCGTTCAGGGTATCTCAAAATTATATGCCCCCGATTCCAGCTTCCGCATCTTCACCTGGAACATGCAGTTTGACGACTATTACTGCCGGCAGAAAGGCGCCATACAAATGCGCACAAAAGACGGCTCACTCAAACTACTGCCATTGCGTGATGTATCTGAATTCACTGACAACGCAATGGACTCTGCACGTACCCGCAACAACTGGATCGGCGCCATCTATTACAATATCATCAAAACCCAATACAACAACAAAAATTACTACACACTCTTTGGCATCGATTTCAATTCTGTGATGAGCACAAAGAAATGGATGGAAGTAATGTATTTTGATAACAATGGCGAACCAATATTCGGCGGACCGTTCTTCAGCTACGCAAAAGACAGTATTCCAAAAAAGGCCGGATACCGTTTTTCACTTGAATATAAAAAAGAAGCCCGCGTATTACTGAACTATCTGAAAGATCTTGATGTTGTTCTCGCGGATCACCTGATCTCGGAAACAGACGAACCGGATAACAAATGGACATATGTTCCCGATGGCGATAACGAGGCTTTCAAATGGGAGAACGGCAAATGGCTTCATATCGACAAAGCATTCGATTATAAAGTAGATATGCGCGGTGTGGATCCCTACATGGGGAATCCGCCGGTCGAAGATCCTTTGATGGATAAAAATGGTAATGCCAATCAAAAGAAACTTGAAGAACGTTCTGAAAAAAACAAAGCAAAAGAAAAACCCAAAACAGGAAATAATAACTAATCATCAGGTTTGATCAATGTCACACCGGGTTTAACAACTTGTTTATAATACTTTAACGGGGAATCTCCAAAGATTCCCCGTTCCCCGTTTCCTCTTTTAAACTCTTCGCTTATCTTTGCAGACATCAGGCATGCTTCAATTTCTAAAACATACTGTTTTATGGCTAATAGCCCTGTCTATCCTCAACACGAGTATTGACATATCCGAAAACCAGCTGAGTACCTTTTCAGCAACGGGCTCCCTCGACGAAGCATATGATGAAATTGAAAGCATCGCTGAGTTTCTAATGGATGAAACGATTGATCAGACACTTCCCGACCAATCCGGAAACGATGAACAGGGCGTACTGAAAAAATCAGTCGCTTTTGACTTCTCTCTTCCGGAAAAAAAAGAAAAGGTCCTTGCGGCTTATTTTTACTCCAACAGTATGGAACTCACCGGTCAACAAGACAAGGATGATCTTCCTGCCGGATACACGTACATCTTCACACCGCCTCCGGATCAGGCTTAAATACCTCCTCTTTTAAGTTAAACTGATTTACACATCCTGGTTTATACCGGTATGCATTGACGCATCCGCATTGGCAAGACACGTCATGCGATAAAATTATTTCATTAATGAAACGATATATATCGGTCATCGCAGCATTTATGCTGTACTGGCCAACCCATGCCCAGCAGGCTGATACACTACGGATTTCCCTGGAACAGGCCGAGCAGATCTTTCTTGAAAAAAACCTGCTGCTGCTTTCTCAACGCTACATGGTAGACGCCGTAAAAGCAAACGAAATACAACAAAAGCTGTACGACAACCCGACTTTCTCTGCTGAATTCGCCACATACGGATCAAATCACAAATGGTTCGATATCGGCCGCAACGGTCAAAAAGCCTTTGGCATCGACCAGGTGATCACTCTTGCGGGCAAACGCAACAAACGAGTGTTGCTGGCAAAAGAACAAAGCGTGGAAGCAGACCGTGAATTTTACGACCTGATGCGGTCACTCAAATACGAACTCCGTCAGAACTTTTACACTGTTGCCTATGCCGATGACCTCGCTGCACAATACAAAGAACAAATGCAGCAACTACAACAGATCATCAATGCATACGAAATACAATCAGCAAAAGGAAATGTATCGCTCAAAGACGCCGTGCGTCTCAAAGCAGAATACATTCAGCTTAGCGCTGACAGAAATGCGATCATCATGGAAGCCATTACGGCAAGACAAGCCCTGCAATTACTGATGGACACGTCCGTGCATATTGTACCGGAAAAGATCCTGCTCGACACAAAATCACTTCCCGATCTGGCAACACTTACCGCTACCGCACGGGAGAACCGCAGTGACCTGCAGGTGCATGAAAGCAGGGTAAAACAGGAACAACTGAACTTCAACTACCAGCGAGCACTCGCCACCCCCGACCTTACCGTTGGTGCAGGATATGATCAGAACGGCAGTTATGTAAGCAATTTTTACGCTGTTCGCGCAGCCATCGACATTCCACTGTTCAACCGCAACCAGGGAAATATAAAGGCAGCGAAGTCAATGATCAAATCATCAGAGCTCGCTCTTTCCTATAAGCAAAGCGAAGTAGACAAGGAAGTAGCTACAGCACTGAACCGCTTTAATGAAGCAGAAAACGAATGCCGGTCTACGGAACACAGCTTCAATAAAGACTTTCCTGAGGTGAACCGCGCGGTAATTGAAAACTTCAACAAGGGAAACATTTCGCTGCTTGAGTTTGTCGACTTTTTTGAAAACTACAATATTGCCATCCGTCAATTGAACCAGTTGCACAGACAAAGACACCTCGCGTGGGAAGACCTTGAATACGTCCTGGGCACACGCCTGTGATCTGATATTGCAGATCACCGTTAGCGCTAAAAGGAAAAAGGTTTCAGGAGCACAAAAATGCCAGTCTCCAACACCTTTAAAATTTTAAATTAAAAAATACAGCAGTATTTCATGAAACACATTATATCGTTCTCCATAATTGCAGCAGCTTTATCACTAACTGCATGCAAACAAAAAGCGGAAGAAGCAAAGGCAACTACATTCACGTTAACCGATACGATGCTAAATCGTATTGGTATCGATACAGCATCTGTTAAACCTGTGTTGAATGAACTCAGATTCTCCGGAAAGATCACACCTGAGGACAATAAGGTAGTCAATATATTTCCTGTTGTATCCGGGTATGTAACACACCTGAACGTTTCTCTTGGAGATTATGTTAAAAAAGGCCAGGTACTGGCGGTGATCCGCAGCACAGATGTTGCCGATTTTGAAAAGCAGCGCCGCGATGCGGAAACAGAGGTGATCGTTGCAAAGAAAAATCTGAAAGCCGCGCAAGAGCTGAATGAATCAAAACTCAATACAGAACGGGATGTAGTAGCTGCACAAAAAGAACTGGAAAGCTCCGAAGCCGAACTCGCACGGGTAAATGAGGTCTTCAGCATCTACCATGTAAATAAAGGCGCCGAATACAACGTTGTCGCACCGATCAGCGGTTTTATCACAGATAAAAAGATCAACCAGGATATGCAATTGCCTTCAAATCTCAGCGAAAGCATATTCACAGTTGCACAGATAGACGAAGTGTTTGTATCAGCAAACGTTTATGAAACAGATATCGCAAAACTCCGGTTAAATATGCCTGCCGAAGTTGAATTGCTCAGTTATCCCGGCAGGAAATTTTCCGGCAAGATCGACAAGATCCTGAACGTGCTCGATCCTGAAACAAAAACGCTTAAGATCAGGATCCGTCTGCCCAACCCCGGATATCAGTTAAAACCGGAAATGGCCGCAACAGTTTTCGTTCGCTACGAAGATGAGCAAACTCTTCCTGCCGTTCCGGCCGAAGCTGTTGTGTTTGATAAAAGCCGCAACTATGTAATGATATTTCACCGCAAAGACAGCATCGAAACACGCGTGATCGAACCGTTGAAAACAACAGCGGGCTATACATACGTTCTATCCGGCATTCAACGCGGCGAAAAAGTGATCACCCGAAACGCATTGCTGGTATACGATGCGCTGAATGATTGATCCATATTCATACGAATTGATCGTTCATAAAAAAAATATTATTAAGCTATCTACGCAACAAAATGCGTTCATAGCTGATCAACACAATTGTGTTCATTCGCGTCACCCGCGCCCCTAAAATTTGTGCACATGAACAAGTTCATCCGAAACATAGTAGCATTTTCGCTCAAAAATAAATTCTTCACTTTCTTCCTTACCGGTGTATTGATCATTGCCGGCATCTTCAGCTTTATTCATACACCGATCGAAGCATTCCCAGACGTCACAAATACGCAGATCATCATCGTAACGCAATGGCCCGGCAGAAGTGCTGAAGAAGTGGAACGTTTTGTAACGCGGCCAACAGAAGTGGCGATGAACAGCGTTCAACGCAAGACCAATGTACGCAGCATCACCATGTTTGGCCTAAGTGTGATGAAGATCATCTTTGAAGATGGGGTGGAAGACTTCTTCGCCCGGCAACAGGTCAATAACCAATTGCAGACGGTCGGCTTCCCCGATGGCATTGACCCGGAAGTGCAGCCGCCCTATGGGCCTACCGGCGAGATCTTCCGCTATGTATTGCGCAGCCCTCAACGCTCCAGCCGGGAGTTGCTGACTTTGCAAAACTGGACGATCGACCGGCAACTGCGCGCCGTTCCCGGCGTTGCGGATATCGTGGCGTTCGGCGGAGAGGAAAAGATCTACGAGATACAGGTCAACCCTACCCTGCTGCAAAAATATAATATCACACCACTGGAAGTATTCACCGCCGTATCAAAAAGCAACCTCAATGTTGGTGGAGATGTGATCGAAAAAAATAACCAGGCGTATGTTGTACGCGGGATCGGTCTATTGGATAAGACAAGCGATATCGGCAATATCATCATCGATCAGAATGGTGACGCACCCGTGCTGGTGAAACATGTGGCTGAAGTAAAAGAAAGCGCGTTACCGCGTGTAGGACAAACTGGTCTCAATAACGAAGATGACGTGGTGGAAGGGATCGTTGTAATGCGCAAAGACGAAAATCCATCTGAAGTATTAAAACGTGTGAAAGAAAAGATCGCGGAGATCAATCAGAACATCCTGCCTTCTGATGTAAAAATGGAAACATTTTATGACCGTGACAACCTGATGGCGTTTTGTACAGAGACGATCTCGCATAACGTAATCGAGGGGATCGTACTCGTAACAGTGATCGTTTTTCTTTTCATGGCCGACTGGCGTACAACGGTGATCGTATCCATTATCATTCCGCTTTCACTTCTTTTTGCCTTCCTGTGTTTACGTATGAAGGGAATGACGGCGAACCTTATTTCACTCGGAGCAATAGATTTCGGGATCATCATCGATGGTGCGGTAGTGATGGTCGAGGGAATGTTTGTAGCACTCGCCCATCTGTCACACAAGGAAGGAATGGAACGATTCAACAAATTATCCAAACTGGGCTTATTAAAAAGAACAGGAGGTGATCTGGGCAAAGCCGTTTTCTTCTCAAAGATCATCATCATCACAGCCCTCCTTCCCATCTTCACTTTCCAGAAAGTTGAAGGAAAAATGTTCTCGCCGCTTGCGTGGACATTGGGGTTTGCATTGTTGGGAGCATTGATCTATACGCTGACATTGGTGCCGGTATTATGCTCCATCCTTCTCCGCAAAAACGTTCGCGAAAAAGAGAACTTTATCGTCCGCTTCTTTAACAGAAACGTAACGCGCGCATTTAACTGGTGTTTCCGTCACAAACGGAAAAGTCTCGCCATCGCATTTTCTTTTATGGCCCTTACGTTTGGCTCAGCAAAATTCCTGGGATCAGAATTTCTTCCGGAGCTGAATGAAGGCGCATTGTGGGTGACGGCGGAATTACCCATGAGCACTTCGCTTACAGAATCTATGAAGATCACCAAAACATTGCGAGGTAAACTGATGGATTTCCAGGAAGTAAATGGTGTACTTTCTCAAACCGGCCGGAGCAATGATGGCACGGATCCCAATGGTTTCGGTTTTGTTCAGTTCCAGGTAAATCTGAAACCGGCAAAAGAATGGAAGATCAAACGTACAAAAGATGAATTGATCGGAGCAATGGATGAACAGTTGGGGCAATTACAGGGAATCACATTCAACTATTCGCAGCCGGTGGTGGATAACGTGGCGGAAGCAGTTGCAGGCTTCAAAGCCTCCAACGCTGTAAAGATCTTTGGCGATGATCTGCAGACGCTTGATGAGCTGGCTGACCAGGTATACCAAAGCATTAAGAACATCCCCGGTGTAAAAGATGCCGGTATACTGCGCAATGTCGGTCAACCCGAGATCAGCGTTTTACTCGACGAAGAGAAGATGGCCCTATACGGTGTATCCACCGCTGATGCACAGGCCGTGATTGAAATGGCGATCGGAGGTAAAACAGCCACAGAAAAGTATGAAGAAGAAAAGAAGTTCGATATAAGGATCCGTTACAGTCCCGAGTTCAGGAAGGATGAAAACGATATCATGTCTTTGATGGTGCCCACATTAAAAGGCAACAAGATCCCGTTAAGCAATATTGCCCAGCTCCGTAAGATAACCGGACCAGCATTTATTTACCGCGACGATAACAAACGCTTTATCGGTGTGAAGTTTACCGTCCGTGAAAGAGATCTTGGCAGCACCATACAGGAAGCAATGGCCAAAGTAAATGAAGATATAAAACTGCCGAAGGGATACACCATCAACTGGGCCGGCGAATTTGAAAACCAGGTAAGGGCGACCAAACAGTTAAGCCTTGTTGTTCCCGTCAGCCTTATTGCCATCTTTGTGATCCTGTTTATCATGTTTGGGAATGCAAAAGATGCGGGGCTGACATTGCTGAATGTTCCCTTCGCTTTGATAGGCGGGATACTTGCTTTACATATAACCGGTATCAACTTCGGTATTTCTGCCGGTGTGGGCTTCATTGCACTGTTCGGTATTTGTGTGCAGAACGGCGTAATACTGATCTCGGTATTCCATCAGAATCTCAGGAGAAAACTTCCGTTGACAGAGGCCATCCGCGAAGGTGTCACTTCACGCATCCGCCCTGTGGTAATGACCGCGCTCATGGCCATGCTCGGTCTGCTGCCCGCTGCCCTTTCATCTGGCATCGGCTCTGAAAGTCAAAAGCCGCTTGCCGTTGCCATTATCGGCGGACTCGTTACCGCAACGATCCTGACATTACTGGTGTTCCCCATTCTGTTTTGGATCTTTTACAGGAAATCGAATATTCCGGTCAGATAAGCGCTGACCAATTTCGGGATTTCGCGGACCAACGACTGATTAAAAAAGAAACCTTCCGGTCAGGGAAGGTTTCTTTTTTTAAAATATTTCTAAAAACACGATCCGGCGAATAGCTACCGGTCATCGATCTCTAATCGTCCAGTTTCAAAACGGCCAAAAACGCTTCCTGCGGCACTTCCACACTTCCGATCTGCCTCATTCGCTTTTTACCTTCTTTCTGTTTCTCCAGCAGCTTACGTTTACGGCTGATATCTCCACCATAACATTTTGCGGTAACGTCTTTGCGCATCGCAGAAATGGTCTCGCGGGCGATCACTTTCGCTCCGATCGCAGCCTGAATTGCTATCTGGAATTGCTGGCGTGGCAACAACTCTTTCAGTTTCTCGCAAAGCTTGCGACCGAAATCCTGTGAGCGGGCGCGGTGGATCAGTGCACTTAGGGCATCTACCTTCTCAGAATTGAGCAGGATATCCATTTTCACGATATCGCTTTCGCGGTAGCCGATCGGATGATAATCGAAAGATGCATAGCCACGCGTCTGGGATTTCAGTTTATCATAGAAATCAAAAACGATCTCGGTCAATGGCATTTCAAAGATCAGCTCAACACGCGTGGGAGTAAGGTAACTCTGGTTGATAAGAATTCCGCGTTTGCCAAGGCAAAGCGTCATGATATTACCAATGTAATCCGGCTTGGTGATGATCTGCGCTTTGATAAAAGGTTCTTCGATCGATTCGGTCTTCACCGGATCAGGGAACTCCGTTGGATTGTTCACCTGGAGCGTTTCACCTTTTGTTGTATGTGCAATAAAACTTACGTTCGGTACAGTAGTGATCACCGTCTGATCAAACTCACGTTCCAGTCTTTCCTGGATGATCTCCATGTGCAGCATCCCAAGGAATCCGCAACGGAACCCGAAACCAAGAGCCTGTGATGTTTCGAGTTCGTAGGTAAGAGACGCGTCATTCAATTGCAGTTTATCCATGCAATCGCGCAACTCTTCGAACTCATCAGTGTTTACAGGATAAATGCCGGCGAATACCATCGGCTTCACTTCTTCAAAACCTTTGATCAGCTCAGGGGTTGGGTTCGATGAAAGAGTGATTGTATCGCCCACTTTTACTTCCTTCGCATTTTTGATACCGGTGATGATGTATCCTACGTCACCTGCCTTTACTTCTTTCTTTTCGGTCATTTTGAGTTTCAGAATACCGATCTCATCTGCTTCATATTCCTGGCCTGTCGATACAAATTTCACCTTATCCCCTTTTCGGATCGTTCCGTTCAGTATGCGGTAATAAACGATGATACCTCTGAATGAGTTGAACACGCTGTCGAAGATCAGTGCCTGCAGCGGAGCAGCTTCATCACCTTCCGGAGCAGGAATTCTTTTAACGATCGCATCCAGTACTTTATCAACACCCAAACCGGTACGGCCACTTGCGTGAAGTATGTCTTCACGTTTGCAGCCGATCAGATCCACGATCTGATCTTCCACTTCTTCGATCATGGCGCCATCCATATCGATCTTATTGATCACAGGGATGATCTCCAGGTCATTTTCTATAGCGAGGTAAAGATTACTGATCGTTTGTGCCTGGATCCCCTGCGTAGCATCCACCAGCAGCAAAGCGCCTTCGCAGGCAGCGAGCGCCCGGCTCACTTCATAGCTGAAGTCAACGTGCCCCGGCGTATCGATCAGGTTCAGCACATAATCCTGCCCGTCCAGATGCTTATAATTGATCTGGATCGCATGACTCTTGATAGTGATCCCTTTCTCCCGTTCCAGGTCCATGTCATCCAGCACCTGATCCATCATATCCCGGTCGCTGATCGTGTTCGTTTGTTGTAAGAGCCTGTCTGCCAGGGTCGATTTCCCGTGGTCGATATGGGCAATAATGCAAAAATTGCGGATATTCTTCATGTATAGTATTCCCGGCTACCACATTGAGCGGCGGTTTTCGAGGCTGCGAAGGTAGTTAAAAATTGGCAGGAGAGAAAGCTCCATTGGCGCATATCAGATTTTCGCCCTGCATAAGGTTCCATCCGCCGCTATGGCGGACGCGGCCACGATCCGGCCACGATCCGGCCACGGTGCCGCCACGGTGCGTGTCTCACGCACCGGTTCGTAGGACCGGTTCCGGACAACACTTAGAAAATGCGCGTGAACCACCTGCTAACCGCGAACAAAGCCCCTTTTAACAACAAAGCCCGATTGCCGCAGACATCACCGCTTTAAACTTCCGGTGCGTGAGATACGCACCGGAGCGGCGAAAGCAGGATGCCCATTCTGCTATCATAGGGGCTGCCGAATAACTATGCTATATCCGTTTGCCCATCTTCAGGTAGATCATCGGTACCGGTTCTACCTTCAAATGAATAAGCGATGTCCTAAAACCGCCCTTCTTAATAACACATTTACCGTGCTTTCCGCACGGTAAATGTTAATGCAAATGGAGTTTACTTTTCCTCTTGAAGTACTACCAGTTCGTTTGTTTGAAATAAGTATATTCCGTTTGTGGCGCATCTTCGCTGAACGCGGTGATCAGCCAATTCACACCATTGTTATCCGGCCCGTATCCCCAGAACAGCTTGATCGGTTTCAGTTCTTCCCGCGTAGCCGCGCGATTGAAATTATTTCCCGCCGCACAGGAATAGTATCCACGGAAATTACCTTTCTGCGGATGAATGGTGAACGAGCCATCTTCTTCATCAAACGCCACCGTCCCCTTGAAATAAGTAAACGCCTCGGAAGAACACGAACCATTAAAACTTTTGAGTACCTGGAAGAATTCGACGTCTCCATTTTTTGAAAAACTGATCGCCCGTGAAGATGAATATGGATTGCCTTCATACTTTGTTCCGTTATAACTCCACCAGTTACTCATCGAAAACGTTCCATTCAGCCATTTACCGGCCAGCTCATCCGGCACCTCAGTTCTGGGTGTATCAGGGATAAGCACTTCCCCATTTTTATCCTTGTTTTTTGAACACGCATTCAACATCAGGCAGGATGCCAGCAATAATACAATTGCAGATCTCATAGAAAATAAAGTTTATCAAGATTTAATGCTGCAAAGCTATCAGTGGCTTTTATGTGCGTCCAGCAGGAGTTGTATGGAATGGGTTAACGCTTGTATGAGACAGGGTAAAAACTCAAAAAACATCAACCCGGATCTTAAACAGGTTTACACTTCGCGCTCTTTTTATATTTTTTGATTTTGCCTTTTAACCACATTGGCTGAATCTGCGGCTATCGACCAGCACAAAAGCCTGCACCAAATATCAATGCTCCTGCCTAATCTTTGAAACCTCACGGCCCTATGAAACGTTTCACCTGAAACCTGCAGTTACTAAGCAATCCCCGTTTATGGCCTGCAAATGTAATTTCCGTGCCAAAGCGGCTTCGGATATTATGGCCGGCATGGCGATTGATTTTTTTATAGAAAGGTTTTATTATGATAAGAAAATTAAAATCGGGAGAATACCGCCTTTATTCGCGGAAGAAGGACCCGAAAACGAATAAACGCAGAAACCCCGGCACCTTCGGCAGCCTCGATGCGGTAAAAAAGCATGAAAGAGACGTTCAATATTTTAAACATCATTGATCAACCGGTTATGCATCGCAGATTTTTATTTGGCACAATTTTTCAACTTCAGCATAAAACCCTGAATTATGAAAAATTGGTTGAAAACACTTCTTGCCGGTTATGCCGGATATAAATGGGGCGGTGGCTGTCTCGGCTTTATCGTTGTATTCGCATTGGTGTACTGGTTGCTGGGACATTGTTGAATTTTCTCCCCAATTCCGGCACCGGGATTCATTGGAGGTGCCGGATCAGCAAGCCAGCGTTATTGCGCCAAAACTGATCCGGCAATTCCAAATAAGCTCAACAGGTTATTACAGTACATTTACCGGTGCGATCCTGAACCTCCCTAAATTTGAGATGTATCCTTTTAACCCAACCAAACCAATAAATCCACGTCTATGAGTCAGGCATTTGTAAGAGAATCCGATGGAGAGTGGTTACACGACGTACCGCCCACCCTCACTGCTCTGATCGCATATCTTACCCGCGAAAACAATGGCGTACGCGTTTATGAAAAAAACAGCGGCTATAGTGATAAGCACAAACGGGAGATCCACACCATGAGCAATGGTTTCTCCTATGCAAAAGACGATGAAGGAAGATGGTATATTGCCGACGAACATTAAGACCACACTCATTAGTGGGTGGTGAATAGCTGTGGGTTTCGGCGTACAGGTTTGAGAAGTCTGTTTGAGAGGTTTCAGCAGAACACAGGCGAACCACATCCCATCGCCAGGTACTGGATCCTGACAACAGGCAGCTCTCTCAGGTCAGCATATCTTTCACGTCAAACCAAAACCGGTCAAGCGCCAGCATCCGCGGCTTAAGGAAGGAGATCATGGCCGGCCAGTCGGCCTTATTGAAGATATTCACGTCTCCTATGCCCGTGCCAACACGGCTGAACAAGCGTCCATCTTCATCAGGTGTGTCTTCCGCCCACTCCCACTCTTCACCGGTCTGCTCCTCCAGCATAGCCCTTAGCTGAAGTAACCGCCTGTAGTAATCTTTTCTCGTTTCATCATCCTGCTGCTTCAACTCAATCCCGATCGAAGTATTTTTATTACCGGCGTCCATCCTGAAATAAACATGCCTGATCCCGGTTTTATAATTAAGCCAGTTGACCGCTTCACCATCCGCCCCCGGCAATGGACGCATATACAAACCCAAACTTGTCCAGAATTCTTTACGGATCAATGATGCCTCTTGCTTGCTGTACATAGCGCAAAGGTAGAGCGAAGAGAGTTTCCGGGGAGCCGGGAAGGTTCCAAAGGTTTCTGCGCCCCCCCCCAAAAATCGCAGAGGCAGTGGTACGGTGCGGAACTCCAGACAAAACGTCCATCAAAAAAGCCACCCTAAAAGGATGGCTTCACGAATTTATTCCGGGTCAACTTTCAACTTACAACAACAACAGATACAAAGTAAAGGCAGTAGCAAAAAGTACGTAGCGGAATACTTTGGTAACTAGGCTGGTTCTTATCATACCATTGAATTTGTCACAAGATACAATGCGGCATGGCCGGCTGCAATAGTAGAATGCCACGGAAATATACCGGGGAGATCTTTTACTTGACAGTCAAACCCATGTTCAACGCATTCATTTTCAATAAAAAATAAATAATAACCCTTACGGAAAAATCCGCAGGCTGACGAGTACATTTAAACCTGAGATGTGGATATATGGAATATTGGCGGGCTTCAGAAAAACTACTCATACAACGAACCACCCACTGTTTCTTCCCCTCATATTACTATTCTATTACGCTCTCACAACTCCCTCACAATCCCCTACTTTTGTGCAAAACAGTATTACCCATGCACAGGTTACCAACTCTGATTATTTTTTTTATAATCCTATCCTTTAATACGCTGGTTGCCCAGCCCCTGCAAAGGCCTAAACTGGTAGTGGGCATTGTGGTAGACCAGATGCGCTGGGATTATCTCTACAGGTATTATGACCGCTACTCTGCCGACGGCTTTAAACGCATGCTTGGCCAGGGCTTCAGTTGTGAGAACACATTTATTCCTTACACGCCAACTTATACCGCTGCGGGACACACTTCCGTTTATACAGGCTCCATCCCTGCGATCAATGGCATCATCGGCAACAACTGGTATCGCCGCGATCTGAAACGCAGCTGGTACTGTGCTGAAGACACTACTGTAAAAACAGTGGGTAGTACATCCAATGCGGGAAAGATGTCTCCACGCAATATGTGGACGACAACCATTACTGACGAACTGAGACTCGCTACCAACTTCAATAGTAAAACCATTGGCATTGCGTTAAAAGATCGTGGAGCGATCCTTCCTGCGGGCCATTCTGCAAACGCGGCATACTGGTTTGACAATGCCAGTGGCGGTTGGATCACCAGCACTTATTACATGAATGAACTACCGGCATGGGTACAAACTGTGAACGATAAAAAACTGCCCGATCAGTATATGTCGAGAGATTGGAATACATTGTATCCGATCAGCACTTACAAACAAAGCACAGAGGACAACAAGCCGTATGAATCAAATCTCTCCGGCGAAGACAATACCTTCCCTCATTCCACATCTGCCATCACCAGCAACAAATATGAAGCATTCCGTGCCACTCCGTATGGAAACGCATTCACCTTCGATCTGGCTAAAGCAGCACTCGATGGTGAAAAACTTGGACAGCGGGGCGTAACAGATTTCCTTGCGATCAGCTTTTCTTCTACCGACTATGTCGGCCATGCATTCGGACCAAACTCTATCGAAGCGGAAGACATCTATCTCCGCCTGGATAAAGATCTTGGTGCATTCCTGACCCTGCTTGATACAAAGCTGGGTAAAGGCCAGTACCTCGTGTTCCTGACTGCCGATCATGGCGCCGCACACGTTCCGAATTTCATGAAAGAGCATAATATTCCCGCTGGCGCACTGGATGATCTTGAAATAAAGAAATTGCTGAATGATAACGCCGAAAAAAAATTCGGGGTCAAAGGTGTGATCGAATCAGTAATGAACTATCAACTGTATCTTAACTACAGCGCGATCGAAGCGGCGAAAGCGGATATTGATGTGATCAGGAAATGGGCGATCGGGGAACTTCGTCAGCTCCCTGCGATCATGAGTGCTTTTGATCTGCATGAACTATCATCCACTACCCTCCCCAACCCGATCAAGGAAAGAGTGACAAACGGATATAACCAGAAACTTTCCGGAGACATCCAGTTTGTATTCATGCCACAATGGTTCGATGGCGGATACAAAGGAACCACTCACGGTACCTGGAATCCGTATGACGCACACATCCCAATGCTGTGGTTTGGCTGGAAGATCAAACCCGGGAAAACAAACCGGGAAACTTATATGACCGACTTTGCACCAACCATCGCCGCCCTTTTGCACATCCAGATGCCCAACGGTACAGTAGGTCATGTGGTGGAAGAACTGACAAAATAAAACTGCCAGATACAAAAACGACAACCATGGAACTGAAAGAACAATTTGAAAAAGCTATTGCAGACAGCAAAACATTATCAGAGAAACCCTCGAATGAAACATTGCTGCAACTGTATTCTTTGTACAAACAAGGAACCGAAGGCGATGTGAATACAGACCCGCCGTCCAATCCCTTCGACTTTGTAAATAAAGCAAAATACGAAGCATGGTCAGCTTTGAAAGGAAAGGGAAAGGAAACCGCCATGCAGGAATATGTTTCGCTGGTTGAAAAACTGAAAGCTTCCTGAGGTTTCTGATTTGGGTTCGGAGGTTTGAAAGGTTTCAAACCTCTGCCCCCGAAACAGCTCCCCTATCTCGGAAAGATCGACACCGGCATGATAAACTCAAATACGGTTGATCCCGTTCTGCCCGTAAAGAAATCCCTGTCCAGCAAATGACTTACCCTGAATCCAAATGTCAGTTCATACTGATTCCACCATCGTGTATCAAAATACACTTCACCTCCAACACTGGATTGATTTGCCGTTCTCGTTTTATCTGTTGAATACACTTTCATGAAATCATAAAAGCCATTTCCACGGATGCGTTTCAGGTAAAGGATATTGGCAAATCCCCAATCGGGATAAAATAAAGGAAGATGATAGTTCAGTGATGTCCGCCACATTCTCGCGAAATACGCTTCATTGTAACCGCGCGCATAGGCGATCCTGTTTCCAAACAACGCATACAATGTATCCGTTTCCTGGAAGCCACCCGTAAACACGAAGCTGTGAGATGGCAATACTCCCGGCAGGTACAATGAACCACCACCCAGAAATTGCCAGCTGTCATATTTATTTACCGCGTGACGGTATTCTCCCCTCAGGTTATATCCAAGTTTTGGAAAAATATGCTGCACCGCAGTCTCCACCTGCTGCGACCACTGCAGGTAATGATGGAGGTAACCGAAATTATTCTGTACAAAAGAATCTTTATAGACCCCACGGTTAAAATCGTTGCGGTAGAAATAATTTGTACCTGCGGTGAATTGCTTATTCGTCTGACCACTGGTCCAGCTTAACGGGATGCTCAGCCCAACCCTTGAATCCAGCTGCCCCCATTTTTTTTCCTTATTATTTACAACAACACTCCTGTTGAATGTGTATTGGGTGCCGATGCTGAGATAAGGGAATAACTGACCAAACGTTGTTGAAGCACCAACTGCACTGGTACGATCATTTTCATTATATAAATAATAAACCTGCGTCTGCAACGTATTCAGCACATTCTCCCCATACAGCGAGAATGTATACTCCGGATCTTCATAATACGGACGCCAGCTATGAAAATTGATCAGCTTCGTTCCTCTTTTATATTTCGAACTGGAGAAATAACGAGCAGGCAGTTCGCCGGGAACAACTTCGGGAATCTCTCCCGCATGCGCTACATCATAAGCAGGTTTCAGCGCCTGCACTTCCATTTCAGTCACCGGTTCTTTTACCAGCGCGCTTTCATCCGCACGTTGCAATTGCAAACCTTCAGCAGTAAAAGATGACCATACCAGTTTACCGTCATTCGCATTGGCGAAATAATTGCCAAGCGGCCAGTTGGTCACTTTATATACTTTCTTATCATTCAACCTAAAGCAGAATACATTATCCTGTCCCTGGAAGGACGCGCTGAAATAAACCGTTCCATCATTCACCCAGGGAAAACCGATCACGTTGAACGAAGGCGAGATCAATCGCACAGTACTTCCCGCAGATACGGAGGATACAGCCAGTGTCATTCTGCCATCCTTCAACCTCACTGCACTGATGATGGAATCTGCGGAAATGAATTTCGGATCAGTGAACAGTCCAATATCGGCCGCACTGATCACCGAACGCCTTTCACCCGTCTCTATATCCAGGATATGCAGCTCACTGCGGCCGTCGCTGCCTGCATAAACGGCGACTACCTTATCTTCTCCGGGTGAAATATCAGGTGAGAAATATTTTGTTTTATGGGTGATCGTTTTTTGCTGATGTGTGTAGATATTAAAGATCTTGATCACACTGTAATCGCGCCAGCGCCAGCGCGGATCATTTTCATATGCAGCATAAGCAATCCTCCCATTCCTGTAAGAATACTGGTCATTAATGGAGATGTCTCTAACTTTCAGGAAATGCGCTCCGTTCTTATCATGGATAAAAAACGTTGGCCGTTTGTTATACGCTTTCTTCAGGTACAATACAGAATCAGCAGAGATCACATAGGGATACAGGTAATCGGTCACCACCTTTTTATTCAACGACAAAACCGGAGCAGTGCCCGCTTCACCATGGGGTTGCTCTGCCAGCGTTTTCTTATAGTGTGCAAATGCCGCTTCGCGGAATACGGGATAAGAAACGCCTGCATTTTTCTCTATCGCCTTCTGGAACGGATAAAAGAGTCCCTTATACGCCGTAGCATCGTGGGTTACTTTTTGCCAGAAATCAAGCCCGTATTTTTCATAGCCGTAATTCACCAGCAGATAGCCAAGATTATAATGATCCGGAACGTAATCCCTGAAGGATCCGTTACGAAGTTTCATCCATGAATATTTCTTACCGGCTTTCCACAATGCAGGATACGCATTCAGAAAAAGCGGCAACCGGCCGCGGCCCTGTTTTGAAAGGACCGTTTCATTGTAAACGGCATCGCCTTCAAAAAACCAATCCGGCACCGCAGCATTTATTGCGAGCGCGAAACCGTCCTCTCCGAACAAATGATACATGAGGTTGCTCAGCCCGTTGCGGAAATTATTGAACTGCTCCACATGCCTGAACTCGTGGATAGACAACTGGTCAGTCCATGATAAACTTCCGAGATCAAAATTATTCAGCGCAGGTGTCAGGTAAAATTCACTGCGGTATGGTCCCAGTCCAACATAACCATTGGCGAAAGTCGTTTGATTCTGAAGTACGATATTGATCTTATGGATCTGGTCGCCGAGTGCAGCAGGCGTTTTCGATGCCTGGTAATGTGCCAGCTGTGCAACACGCTGCGCCTGGCTGTCAAGTCCCGCCGGGAAAATAATACGGGCCGTGTCTGTATTGATCTGTTTCCATGATACTCCGGGCGGGGTACCGCCAAATCGTTGAGCAAGCAAATTGGTGGAAAACAGGATAAACAAAAAGAAGACGGGAAGGCGGCGGAACATGCAGTAGTTTTATTTGTGTCAAGATACACAGATTTATCATTCCGCGTATTGGGTTTATACCCGTTAAATGCGCCGTATTAAAACAGAATGACGCGAATTTCGCGAATCAGGTTTCATAGGTTTGGCAGAATGGTTTGTCTGATCAGTTTAACAATAATGCAAAAAGCTGAATTAGTTCCCATACAGGGAGCCGGTTTTGCCTGATCCGCGCCCCCAAATTAAAAACCACAATCCACAAAAACACAATTCGTGTAATTCGCGAAATCAAATTAGCGTACTAGTCCTTATATATCTTCACCACCTTCTCTCCACCCTGTTTCACATAACCCCGATACATTCCTTCTGTGCAAAAAGGCATCGCAATATTCCCTTTATTATCGACCGCGATCAATCCGCCATCACCACCAAGTGCCGGCAGTTGCTTCATCACCATTTCATCAGAAGCATTTTTTAAACTGTATTTGCCATATTCCATCATATCGCTGATCGTTTTTGCCATCACCAGCCTGATGAAATATTCGCCCCAGCCTGTTCCGCTGATCGCTACGGTTTTATTATTGGCATATGTACCCGCACCAATGATCGGTGCGTCGCCAATACGGCCGAATTTCTTATTGGTCATTCCGCCGGTGCTTGTTGCCGCTGCGAGATTTCCATAACTATCCAGCGCCACCGCTCCAACTGTTCCGTATTTATAATCGCGGTTTTCGGGTTGCCTTAACAATGAACTGCTTTTCCCCGGCCCGGAATCCGGCCTGAGCTTTTCCAGCGAATCGAGTTCTTTGGCACGCTGCAGTCCTTTCCAGCGTTCTTCCGTAAAAAAATAAGACGGATCAACGATCTCCTTCCCCTGTTCTGCGGCAAATTTTTCTGCGCCACGGCCAGCCATCATCACATGTGGACTTTTCTCCATCACCGCCCGGGCGGTGGATACAGGATTCCTGATAGTGGTCACCCCTGCGATCGAACCTGCCGCCAGCGTCTTACCATTCATGATCGCCGCATCAAGTTCATTCTTCCCTTCATTCGTAAATACGGCACCCTTGCCCGCGTTGAACAGCGGGTTGTCTTCCATAAACCGAACGCTGGCTTCCACCGCATCCAGTGCTGTACCGCCTTTGGCCAGCACCGCTTCTCCCCTGCTCAGCGCCGTATTTAATGCTTCTGTATACGCCTTTTCTTTTTCAGGTGTCATCTGGTTCTTCAGGATCGTGCCGGCTCCGCCATGTATCACCAGCACATATTTCCCCACCGCAGGGCCGCTTACCTGCTGCGCCATCAGGTTTTGGAAAAAGAAAAGTGAAAAAATCAGGAAGAAGTTTCTCATGTGCAGTTTTTGGAGCAATTTACGACTAACGGGGGGAAGCTGCCAAGAGTTGTCCGATGGCCAGTCTCAGATCGAAAAAGTCAAACAACCTGGTTGTTTTGTGGGTTTGGCTGATTTCATTCAAATAGTAATCCTACGAACAAAATTCAGCCATCGGCCAGCGCGCAACCAAAACCCACTAACAACCATCTAAACCGCGTATCATATTTGCCCTGACCATGCGATTCCAGTATTTTTACACCTTTTAATGGCAGTATCTTCTGAAGAAAGTTAGAAAAATAGTCGGTTGGATATTATTGTCCCTTCTGTTGCTTATCCTGGCAGCATGGATTTTTATTCAAACGCCATTCGGGCAGAACTGGATCACGGACGTTGTAACCCGGCGGCTATCGAAAGATCTGCACACAAAGATCGAGATCAAAAGAGTCGATTTTTCCCTTTTCAATAACATGCATCTCCAGGGCGTGCTCGTTGAAGATCTCCACCATGATACGCTACTGTATGCCGGTGAGGCAAGGGTCAGGATCACTGACTGGTTTTTTTTCAAAAAGAACATTGAACTGAAATATATCGGGCTTTCCGATGCTGTTGTGCAATTGCAACGCACCGATTCAGTATGGAATCATCAGTTCCTGATCGACTATTTCAGTTCACCTTCTTCCGGCAAACCGAAAGACGCAACACAGCTCAACCTGAAAGAGATCGATCTGAAGAATATCACTTTTATAAAAAAAGACGGCTGGCTTGGGCAGGACATGACGGTGAAGTTGGCCTCCTTTGCGCTGAATGCAGACAATATCGACCTGGCCAGAAAAACGATCCGCCTGGGATCGCTTAAGATCGTAGATCCATATTTTGCTTTGTACAATTATCCAAAGCGAAAACCGGCAGCGCTCGAGGATACGATCAATCCGGCCATTCCGGTTGCGGCCGATTCATTACTGAAATGGAACAGTGCCGGATGGATCGTCGAAGCCCAGAAACTTGAAATAGAGAACGGCACATTTAAAAGCAGTGCCTCTTCCGCTGATCCAGCGATCAATGGCGTCTTCGATGGAAAGAATATTGAATTCGCAAAGATCAATACAATCTTCAGCGGCCTTCGCTGGGAAAAAGATACAGTGACCGCATTGCTCTCCCTGCAGACAAAAGAACGAAGCGGGTTTGAAGTAAAAGATATGAACGCGGCCATTAAAGTAACGCCGCAGGAAATGAGTTTTGATCAACTCAGCATAAAGACCAACAATAGCATTATCCGCGATCAATTCAGTATGCACTTCAGTGAATTTGGCGACCTGGATGATTTCCTCCATGCGGTAAGAATGCAGGGCCGCTTTGATGATTCACAGATCGACAGCGATGATATTGCTTTTTTCGCCCCGGCCATGCGCTCCTGGAAAAAGAATATCACTCTGAAAGGCGTGATCCGCGGCGCCGTGGACGATCTCTTCGGCAGCAACCTGGTTATACAGGCCGGCAACAATACATTACTCAACGGAGATATCAGCATGACAGGCTTGCCTGATATCAACCAGACATTTATCGATTTCAAGGCAAATGACTTCCGCACGACATATGCTGACGCAGTCGCCTTTATACCTGCAATAAAAACGATCACACAGCCCGACCTGCGCAAACTGCAGTTCCTTCGCTTTACCGGAAACTTTACCGGGTTTATCCGGGACTTTGTAACATTCGGCACAATACAAACCAATCTTGGCATTCTTACCAGTGACCTGAACATGAAGTTGCCCGCCAACCAGCAACCGGTTTATTCAGGCACTATCGCAACTGACTATTTCAAACTTGGTGATTTTCTTGGCGATGAGAAGATCGGGATCGTAGCATTGAACGGATCGGTAAAAGGCAGAGGATTCAACGTAAAAACATTACGTACAGACCTTGACGGCAAGATCCGTTTCGCAGATTATAACGGTTACCGTTACAACAATATCGTACTGAAAGGCCTGCTGGATAAAAAACGTTTCGAAGGACAGGCATCCATTGATGACGAGGAAGCGCAACTGACATTGAATGGCGTGATAGATTTTGATGATATGCAGGCGCCTTCTTTTAACTTTCTCGCAGAAGTTAAAAAAGCCAACCTGAAAAAACTGAATCTCACGCAGGATGATCTTGCGTTTGCAGGAAAATTCAACCTCAACTTTACCGGCAACAGCATCGATAACTTTCTTGGGCATGCAAACATTACGGAAGCATCCCTGTCAAAAGACGGCAATCCCCTGCCCTTCGATTCATTGATCGTTTCCTCGGAATTCATGAACGGAGTGAAAACATTAAAAGCCCGTTCGAACGAATTTGAGGCAGACATCGTTGGGAATTTCAATATCCGTGAGTTGCCCGATGCATTCAAATTGTTCCTGAATAAATATTATCCTTCCTATATCCAGCCGCCGGGCAAACTTCCGGAGAATGATTCACTGACCTTTGATATTACTACAAGGTACGTTGATCAGTATATCAAACTCATCGATACAAGTCTTGCAGGATTTGACAACGGTCATATCTATGGTAATCTGCGAACAAAAAATAACGAACTTAACCTGAATGTAGAAATCCCGCAGTTCAAATATCAACGGTATAATTTTAATGACTTCAGATTAACGGCAAAAGGAACACGCGACAGTCTTTCACTGTTTGGTTCGGTAAGCAATATCAACGTAAGTGATAGCCTGAATATCCCGCTGGCGATCTTCCGCGTGGAAGCACACAATGATACATCGCTGGTTAAAATATATACAGGCGCCAATCAGGCGATCAACCGGGCCAATATCAATGCGCAGGTACTGACGTTTGCCAATGGTGTGAAGATCGAAGTCCAGCCATCTTCATTTGTGGTAAACAGCAAGACCTGGACGATCGAGGAAAATGGTGAACTGGAATTCAGGAATAACATCCCTGCCAGCGGCGCCCTTGTATTACATGAAGGCAACCAGGAAGTGCGTGTTAAAACAAAACCATCTGAAACAGGTGACTGGAATGATATTGTTGTGGAGCTGAAGAAGATCAACGTGGGTGATTTCGCGCCGTTCTTTATGCCGCGCAACCGTGTAGAAGGATTGGTGTCGGGAAATATACTGATGGAAGATCCATTCAACAATCTGTATGTTTCATCAAACGACATACAGGTGGAAAGCGCGAGGCTCGATGATGATTCCGTCGGAAACATCGATGCATCGCTTTCATTTGAAAACAAAACAAAGCAATTAAAGATCAACGGCAAAACGATCAACCCTGACGGAGATCTTGCCTTTGACCTGAATCTTTTCCTTGGCTCACCAATAGAGCAACAAAATAACCTGATCGCGCTGAAAGCAAATCATTTTCAGCTCAGCGTGCTGGAACGGTTTCTTGGAACATTGTTTACTGATATAAGCGGCTATGTAACCGGAGACTTTGATCTGCGCGGTGAACTGAGTAAAATAAACGTGACCGGCAAAGGACGGTTACAGGACGCGGGCATGAAAGTGATCTTCACACAATGCTTTTATAAGATAAGGGACACCGATCTTGAATTAAAGCCAAATGAGATCGACCTTAACGGCATTATATTGACAGATACTGTTACGGGCAACCCCGTTTACCTTACCGGTGGCATACAACACAACGCGTTCCGCGATATGTTCTTTGACCTTTCCGTTTCCACCCGGAAACCTAATACAACAGGTACGGACAATAACCGTCCTATTCTTCTGTTGAACACAACGGTTAATGACAACCAGCAGTTTTATGGCCGTGTGAAAGGCACAGGATCCTTTTCTCTTTCAGGACCGCAATCGGAGATCTTTATGAAGATCGATGCCATCGCGTCTACTACGGACAGCAGCACTGTAACGATCCCTTCGTCCAAATTCCGCGAATCAGGCATTGCAGATTTTCTTGTGGAAAGAAAGTACGGTCGTGAAATGAGCGACAGCAGCCTGAATGCCGGCGCCGGCAATATCACCTATGATGTTGACGTAACGGCCAATCCCATGGTAACAGTCAGAGTGATCCTCGATGACCTGACCGGTGATAAGATCGTTGGAAGAGGAAGTGGCTCATTGAATATCCATTCCGGCACTACAGAGAAGCTGACCATGCGCGGCAGTTTTGACATACAGGAAGGCGATTACCTGTTTACCTTCCAGTCATTCTTTAAAAAGCCGTTTGTGATCAAACCGGGATCAGTAAACAATATTTCATGGAGCGGGGATCCATATGATGCAAAGATCCGGTTTGAAGCGATGTACGTGGCCAAACAGGTGAGCTTTTCTCCATTAGCCAGTGCGCTCAATTTTGACAATGCCTACTCAAGATTGAGAGAAGATGTTTATGTAGTAGCAAACCTTTCGGGTGACCTGTTCAAGCCGCAATTCAAATTCAACCTCGACTTCCCGCAGAACAGTAAGGTGAGCAGCGATTTCTCGGTGATGTCAAACATCCAGCAGATGGAAAAGAATGACAACGAGATCAACAGGCAGGTGACCTACCTGATCGTATTCAACAGCTTCGCCCCTCCTGAAACGGCTACGAACCAGAGTGGATTTGGCACCGCGATCAACGAGCTTACATATAATACGATATCGAGCTTATCTGGTTTGTTCTTTAATGAGATCAATAAAAAACTCAATTCTGAACTGGCGAAGATTCTGAAAACCGATAATGTCAGTATCAATTTCAGCGGCTCTGTATACAACCGCAACCTGCTTGATCAGCAAAGCAGCAACAACTTTAATATCAACCAGAGCACCTTTAATGTAAATGTGCCGATCTCTTTATTCAATGATCGTTTTATTGTAACACTTGGCAGTAACCTGGATGTGCCGCTGCAGGCAACAATACAGCAGAGCGTACAGTTCCTTCCTGATGTAACCGCAGAGTGGCTGATCAACCAGAGCGGATCGATCCGCGCAAGCTTCTTCTACCGGCAGAACCTTGATTACCTGACAACAAGCAGCACCGGCGCCGCACGAACCAAACGCTCCGGCGCAAATATTGCATACCGTAAAGAATTTGACCACCTCTTCAACAGGAAGAAAAAGGGAAAGAAAGACGAAGCACCGCCTAAAGACAGTTTACAGCCACCCGCGATATTACCAGACTCGATACAAATAAAAAATCAAAAGTAAAAAACACAGTTTCGGAGTCAGAGGTCACTTCCTCTTTCGAACTGTGTTTTTTACTTTTGATGTTGCTTTTTACTTCTCCAGCTCGTGGCCGAGCTTGTCCCTCTTTGTTTGCAGATATTTTTCGTTGTGCGGATTGGGATGGATGCGGATCGGGATATTTTCAACAACCTCAAGACCGTACCCGATCAGTCCTACTCTTTTCCGTGGATTGTTGCTCATCAGGCGGAGTTTGCTGATGCCCAGTGAACGAAGGATCTGTGCACCCACGCCATAATCGCGTTGATCCATCTGGAAACCAAGGTGAAGATTGGCTTCCACAGTATCCATACCTTCTTCCTGGAGGCGATAGGCCTTCAGCTTATTCAGCAGTCCGATGCCACGGCCTTCCTGGTTCATATATAAGATAACGCCTCTTCCTTCAGCCTGCACCATTTCCATGGCTTTGTGCAACTGTTCACCACAGTCGCACCGAAGCGAGCCCAGGATATCGCCGGTAAAGCATGATGAGTGAACCCGTACAAGTACCGGTTCATCTTTTTTCCATTCTCCTTTGATCAGGGCAAGGTGTTCGTTGGCCGAGCTCTTCTCTTTGAAAGCAACCAGTTTGAAATCACCATACTTCGTTGGCATTTCAACTCTCACGATCTCTTCGATCAGCGAATCCCGTTTGATGCGGTACTCGATGAGGTCCTTTATGGAAATAATGCGGAACTCAAATTTCTTAGCAACTTCGATCAGTTCCGGAAGACGGGCCATCGAGCCATCGTCGTTCATGATCTCCACGAGCACACCACCATATGGTGCGGGAAGTCCTGCAAGTCTTGCCAGGTCAGTCGCGGCTTCCGTATGGCCGGCGCGTCTGAGCACCCCGCCTTTTTTGGAACGCAGCGGGAAAATATGGCCCGGACGGCCAAGATCTTTAGGGTCGAGGAAAGGATCATTCAGTGCGTCGATGGTTTTTGCCCGGTCATGTGCTGAGATCCCGGTGGTGCAGCCATGGCCCAGCAGGTCAACAGATACAGTAAACGCCGTTTCGTGAAGCGCGGTATTATTGGAGACCATGAGGTCCAGCCCAAGTTCATCGCAACGATCTTCCGGCAGCGGTACACAGATCAGGCCACGCCCGTGCTTGCTCATGAAATTCACTATTTCAGGGGTAATGGTGGCAGCTGCAGCAATAAAATCACCTTCATTCTCACGGTCCTCATCATCCACTACAATGATCATCTTACCTTCCCGGATGTCACGTATGGCATCCTCTATCGAATCAAACATAATCAGAATTTTTACAAAGGTAATAAACAATGAAAGGAAGGGAAAGTTGCATGTTTTGGTAATCGATGATCCATGTCGGTGAGCTCCTTATTGATGGCGTTGGGCCGGAGCGGATGTTGAATTGGCGAAAGGAGTTCCCGCGATATGGCCGTTTCATTTGCCCGGGTAATATTTCAAATAGCGGGCAACCCGGCCATCGGCCCGGTATAATCCTGCTATCTGCCAGGTCCATAAAAGCAGCGAAACACCCTGCCAGCCTGTCCCTTACGGGTATAAGGCCGTGACAATTTGTTAATATTTTGCTAGAGCCTGGAACAGGAATATTCCCTTTCTTTGCAACACAATCACGAAAATTTAACTAATATGCTTAAGAGAATTTTGTTTCTTGCTATGATCTTTGTAGCAAGCTCTTCCCTTTGGGCGCAGGTGACAACGAGTAGCATAACAGGTACCGCCAAATCTTCAAGCGGTGAATCCCTGGTGGGTGCTACGATCACTGCAACCCATACCCCATCTGGTACTGTGTACAGTACAATTGCAAAGAAAGATGGATTATTCAACCTCCCCGGCCTTCGTGTTGGGGGTCCTTACACTATAAAAGTTGATTTTGTAGGTCAGCAATCCCAGACTTTTGAGAATGTATTTCTGCAACTGGGTGAGCCTTACAACGTTACCGCTACATTAGGCACCGATACCAAAGAGCTTGCAGCTGTTGCTGTAACTGGCCGCGGTCGTCGCGCTTCTGTTGATAAGGGTGGCATGAGTACTGTTGCTAACCAAAGAGTTATAGCGAACACACCTACGCTGAATCGTAGCATTACCGACTTCACGAGACTAACGCCCCAGTCAAATGGTACAAACTTCGCTGGCCGTGACGCCCGCTATAATAATATTACCATGGACGGTGCCAACCTGAACAATAACTTTGGTCTGTCAAGTGATCCTCTTCCCGGCTCTGGTAACAACCCTGTTTCCATCGATGCGATCGAAGAAATCTCTGTAACAATGGCTCCATTTGATGTTCGCCAGGGTACTTTCACAGGCGCAAACATTGCAGCTATCACCAAAAGCGGTACAAATACTTTCCACGGTACTGCCTACTCTTTCCTCCAGCACGATGGCTTGGTTGGTGATAAAGTAAAAGATAAGAGAGCGGCTAACCCTGACTTCAAATCAAAGATCTACGGTGGTAGTATTGGTGGACCGATCATCAAAAACAAATTGTTTTTCTTCGTAAATGGCGAATATGAGGAAAGACCTCCTGCCGCAGGCATTACCTATTCTCCAACCGGAGGATCAGGTGCTGGTAACATCTCTTCCGTAACCGCTGCAGACCTGAAAGCAGTATCAGATTACGTAAAAACGAAGGGGTATGACCCGGGCGCATACGACAATTTCCCTTCTTTCGGAAATGACAACCACAAGATCCTTGCTAAGATCGACTGGAACATCAACAAAACTCACAAGCTGACTGCAAAATATAGCGATTTTAAAGGTACTCAGGACTTCCAGCCAAGCCAGAGCGGTGGTATCAATGGTGCTAACACTGCCGGGATTGCAACATATGGTCCTAAATTCTCTAACCGCGCTATGGGCTTCTTCAATACTACTTACTCTCAGGTAGATATTGTACGCTCAGCTTCTTTAGAGTTGAACAGTAACTTCCGTGGCAGATTCGCCAACCAGTTCCTGGTAACTTATACCAAGAATAATTCAGATAAATTACATAACGGCGCAGGCCCTTTCCCATTTGTTGACATTCTTGGTTCACCTGCTTACCCTGCAGGCGATAACAACAACTATATCAGTGTTGGAAACGAAGCATTCAACGGTAACAACAACAGTGTGATCAACGATATCATTACTGCCACAGACAACTTCACTTATTTTACAGGAAAACATACCCTTACTGCCGGTCTGTCTTATGAGTACCAAAAAGTCGGGAACATGTTCATGGCAGGTTCACAAGGCTACTATGTGTTCCGCAACGTAAACGATTTCATCACAAACCAGGCTCCTTTAATGTTCTCTCAGACTTATTCTCTTGTGAAAGGTCAGGATGCTATCTACTCTGCAAATCTGAAAATCGGTCAGGCTGCTGCGTATTTCCAGGATGAGATCAACTTCAACCCAAGACTGCGTGTTACGGTAGGCCTTCGTGCCGATATGCCAATCTATCTTGAAGACCCACTGGAGAATGCAGCCGTATCCGCTGTGACTCAGTTAACAGACATTGATGGCAATCCTACTCAATACACAACAGGCAAATGGCCTAAACAAAAAGTATTGCTGTCCCCACGTGTTGGCTTCCGTTGGGATATGGAAGGAGACAGGTCAATGATCCTGAGAGGTGGTACTGGTATCTACACCGGCCGTATTCCTTTTGTTTACCTGACAAACATTCCATCAAACAGCGGTATGTACCAGTTCGGTACACTCGTCACTCCTAGTACAGGAGCCAACCTGAGCGACTTCCTGTTCAATCCCGATCCAACAGCATACAACCCTCAGTACAATCAGAATCTGCCCGCATCCCTGTTTCCAACTTCAGCTGGAACAAGTGTGCCTTCCACAGTCGCATTCACAAGCAATAACTTCAAATTCCCACAGATCTGGAGAACAAACATTGCGGTTGACAAAGTAGTGGCTAAAGATCTGACTTTCACTGCTGAATTGATGTACACAAAAGATATCAATGCGATCTACATGTTCAATGCTAACCAGAAAGCACCTGATGGCACCGTAACTTCCGGCGCAGACACAAGAGGCCGTTATTCTGGTATCGCACCTACTATCAGAAGACTTTATGTCCCTGCTAACAGAAACATCAACGCTATCGTACTTGACAACACAAGCAAGGGCAACTCTTTTGTAGCAACCGTAGGGTTGACAAAAGCGTTCAACAGGAACTGGTTTGCATCAGTTGCGTACACTTACACATTCGCACAGGATGTGACTGGTAACTCTGGCAGCCAGGCTGGTTCAGTATGGCAGGCCAACCCAACTTCTATGACACAGAATAACCTGGAACTGGCTTACTCTTCATTTGCCATTCCTCACAGGATTATTGCTAACGTGTCTTACAAAGTTGAATACCTGAAACATCTCGCAACTACCGTGTCCCTCGTTTATGAAGGAAAACATGGCGGCACTTACAGCTATATCTACAACGGTGATTACAACAACGATGGTAACTCAGCTGACCTGATGTATATTCCAAATTCACCGTCAGAGATCAACTTCACTGCTGTTACTTACAACAACGTTACTTATACTCCGCAACAACAGTCTGATCTGTTCTTCAAATACATTGAGCAGGATCCATACCTGAGCAAACACAAAGGTCAGGTGGCTGAAAGAAATGGCGCAAAAATACCTTTCTACCACCGTCTTGATGCAAAACTGGTTCAGGACCTGTTTACTAACTTTGGGAAACAAAAGCACAACCTGCAGTTCACTGCTGATATCTTCAACGTGCTTAACCTGATGAACAAAGACTGGGGTATCCGTAAGATCACAACTATCACAAACCCTCTGCAGATCGCAAGCGTAACAAATGGAGTTCCTACTTTCAGGCTCACTTCATTTAATAACGCTCCTGTAGGCGCTACATTCCAGGACAACGTATCAACAAGTACTACCTGGGCAATCCAGCTTGGCTTGCGTTATTCATTCTAATAAGTGTTCAAATTTTAATAGTAACTGTCCGCCTTCCGGCGGACAGTTTTTTTATACCTGGAATAAATACAAACTGGCTGAACAGATAACTCCACAGCTCTTTTAGGGCCTTCCGCCTATCTTTGCCTCACAACGATCTGTAATATGAACATTGAATTCAACCGCAATGAAGACAACCTGAAACTCCTCCTCAGTGAACGCCGACGCAAACTCGAAAAGATCTACGAAGGCGGAGGGAAAAAAGCACAGGCAAAACAAAAAGAAAAAAACAAACTGACGCCACGTGAACGGATCGACTATCTCGTTGATAAGGGTTCGCCGTTCATTGAGATCGGTGCGTTTGCAGGATATGGCATGTATGAAGATCAGGGTGGTTGCCCTGCCGGCGGCACCGTGGCCGGCGTGGGATATGTGAGCGGCAGACAATGCGTGATCCTGGCCAATGATCAGACCGTTAAAGCCGGCGCCTGGTTCCCGGTTACCGGAAAAAAGAATCTCCGGCTGCAGGAGATCGCAATGGAAAATCATTTACCGGTGATCTATCTTGTAGACAGTGCGGGAGTGTATCTTCCAATGCAGGATGAGATCTTCCCCGATAAAGAACATTTCGGCCGCATCTTCCGCAACAACGCACAGATGAGCGGCATGGGGATCACACAGATCGCCGCCGTAATGGGCGCCTGCGTGGCAGGTGGCGCCTACCTCCCGATCATGAGCGATGAAACACTGATGGTGGAAAACAACGGCTCCATATTCCTGGCAGGCCCTTACCTTGTTAAAGCTGCCATCGGTGAAGATATAGACGCTGAAACATTGGGAGGTGCTGTTACGCACACAGAAATCTCCGGCATTGCTGATTATAAATTCAAGACTGAACAGGAATGCCTGGATCATGTAAAGAAGATCATGTCCATGCTTGGAGAAAAAGAGAAAGCGGGTTTTGACCGCGCCACTCCCGCCCCGCCTAAAAAAGATCCGCAGGAGTTGTATGGACTTTTTCCCCAGGATGGAAAACAATATGATGTGGTTGATATCATCGAACGCATTGTTGACAACTCTGAGTTCGAACAATTCAAGGAAGATTACGGAAAAACGATCGTCTGTGGCTATGCCCGTATCGATGGATGGGCAGTTGGCATTGTAGCCAACCAGCGTAAGATCGTAAAGAGCCGGAAAGGAGAAATGCAAATGGGCGGAGTGATCTATAATGACAGTGCAGATAAAGCTGCAAGATTTATACTGAACTGTAACCAGAAAAAAATCCCGCTTGTATTTCTGCAGGATGTAACAGGTTTTATGGTTGGAAGCCGCAGCGAGCACGCCGGCATTATCAAAGACGGAGCAAAACTGGTCAATGCTGTAGCCAACTCCGTTGTGCCGAAGTTTACCATTATCACAGGCAACTCTTATGGTGCAGGCAACTATGCCATGTGCGGCAAAGCCTATGATCCGCGGTTTATTTATGCATGGCCAACAGCAAAGATCGCGGTAATGGGCGGAGATCAGGCAGCAAAGACACTTTTGCAGATCCAGGTAGCCAGTATGAAAGCACAGGGCAAAGAAATAACTGCCGCACAGGAACAACAACTGCTAGATGAAATAAAAGGCCGTTATGAAAAACAAACCTCGCCTTATTATGCAGCAGCAAGGCTTTGGGTGGACGATATCATCGACCCCGCACAGACCAGACAACTGATCGCTGAGGGAATCAATGCAGCCAATCATAATCCATATACTGCTGCACTGAAAACAGGTGTATTCCAGGTGTAGAGCGCCATGGGATTTGCATCTCCCGGGAAAATGAGAACGATTTCAGAAGTTCCATAGGTTTCATAGGTTTGAAAAGTTCTTTCAGCAGAAATTTCATTAAACTATTGCAACCATTTTCCGCGGTAGCAACCCCTGAAACTTCTCAAACCTATGAAACCTCGCAACCCTAACCCGTTAACTAAAACTCACCTCGCAACACCATGTCTCAGAATATCACGATTTACACAGACGGATCATCACGCGGCAATCCCGGTCCGGGCGGCTATGGCACCATAATGATGGCTGGCCCGCACCGCAAGGAACTATCGCAGGGCTATCGTCTTACGACAAACAACCGGATGGAATTGATGGCCGTTATCGCAGGATTGCAGGCTCTCAAAAAAGAAGGAATGATCGTTACTGTCTATTCAGACAGCCAGTATGTGGTAAAAGCAGTAGAACAGGGCTGGCTGAAGAACTGGCTGGCCACAGATTTCAAAGGTGGCAAGAAGAACAAAGACCTTTGGACAATGTTTTCAAGGCTTGCGCAAAAGCATACCCTGAAATTCGTATGGGTAAAAGGACACGCCAATAATCCATACAACAATCGTTGCGATGAACTTGCCACCGCAGCAGCAGATGGAGGGAATCTTATTCCCGACACCAGTTATGAAAACGAGCGAAACGGATAAGCAGATAAATGCACCCATAATGCCTTCTGCTCCCGGAGTAATAAGTTAGGGGTTGATAAGCGTTCGTCGTTTAACAGCTTGAAGAGGTTCAGGCAGTCAGCCAGATAACGGTTTGCTGAAGGCAATTATGAACCAATCAGAACAAAACCCCTGCAGCAGCTATCGATGCTTCTGGGTTATTATCAAACTGATCAGACAACCGCAGCCTGCCTAACCTATGAAACCTCTCAAACATCTCTAGCCTTTCACCAGAAACCTTTAGCTATTCAACACCCCCTACGTTAGCTGGTTTGCCGCGACAAAAGAAGCCGGCACTGCCGGGAAAGAAAAAAGGCTTCCTGCTTTAACGATACCGTTTCTGCAGGAAACCCTTTGATATTTTCAGCGTAAGACTTATGCAGTCTTGATCTCTTTACGAATGAAATAATTTTTTGCCAGTGAATAGACCCCAAAGAGCAGGAAGCAAAAGAACAGATCTCCGATCAGTTGATTACCAACAAACCCTTTGATCAGGCCATAATCACGTATAAATGCCAGCGCGTCACCATAACATAACATCAGGCCGTCAAACGTTTTTGGACGCTGAAAACCACCACCACCGGCCCAAACACCAAAGTTGGAAAGGAGGAAATAGATCAATGATCCGCTGATACTGAAGCCTACCACATTTTTCAGATCTATCTTTTTCATCAGCATACCAAAGAATGTGATACCAACGAACAGAAGATAGTTAAGCCACTGGCCTTCATAAAAACCCTGCAATGTGCTAAGTCCGTTCATATAAAGGACCTGGTACAAAACGTCGGAAAGAAATAAGGATAATATAGGCAGAAGAATTGCTAAACGTTTGTCTTTGATCACTGCACCTCCAAAAAGCGCCATTGCCATCTGTGGAGCAAAACCAAAAGGACGTCCATCCCAGCTGCGATATAAAGCAGCAGTCAACAAAAGAATGACAAATGCCCAGATGGTTGATTTATTTAACTTCATACATTAAGATTTATCCCGCTTTATACGGATATACAAAAGTAAAATATTTAGATTAAAATCGCGATCAATTAGTCCGCGACTATTGCCTTTATTCCTGTAACAGGTTAAGCGCCCGGCACAGTTGCCTTGAACACAAGGCTGTCTTCACTGGCCTTCAGCACGGTATCTTTGGCCGGGAACAGGACTGCCGACGGCTTGCCAATGCGGATCGCCACCGCGCCATGCCGGCTGCTTATCTCCACAGCCCCCTTTACCAGTAACAAAATTTCTGTGGTGACGATATCCAGTGAAACAGACTCTCCTTTCTTCAATTCAAAAGAACTTAACTCGAAATCCGGAGCAGGGGTTTTATAGACCGTTTGTGCCCCCGACTTTTCGCCATTGAGAATATTCGGATGGGTTGCTTCGCATCTTGTATGTTTGAGCAACTCCTTTACATCAATATGTTTATTCGTGAGGCCTCCCCTGAGCACATTATCAGAACTGGCCATGATCTCAATATTCTGCCCTTCCAGATAAGCGTGCGGTACACCTGCATCCTGAAATACAGCCTCTCCCCTTTTCGTTTCAACGAGATTGAAAAGATAAACAGAAAATATACCACGGTCGGTCTTTCCCGGTTGGGAAAACGTCAGGCTTCCCTTTGCTGCCCAGTAATCAGGATTGGATTTACTGATCTTCCCCGTTTCATACAACGGCAGGATCCGTGCAAGCAGCGGATCAAGCCGGCTGTTTACTTCGTCCTGTGGCATTTCCATCACCAATTTGTACACAGCAGTATAGTTATCCTCGCCAAAAACCGGCAGAAGGAAACTCAGTTCCGGTGTTTTTTCCAGCACTTCTTTCAGTGATGGCGGTGGCCTGAACCCGTGAAGCAACCAGAACTCACCCATCGCCACCATCAGTTCCGGTTTATGGTTTGTGTCCTTATAGTTCCGTTGCGGTGAAGACAACGGCACACCCGCTGCATTTTCAGCCGCAAAATCTTTTTCTGCCGCTGCTTTTGAAGGATGTACCTGGATCGATAACATGTCACTCACATCAAGTGCTTTCAACAGGTAAGGCATATTACCAAAATTCTGATAGACATACTTACCCAGTAAAGCTTCTCCATTGCCGGCAATATGATCACGCAGCAATACTTCCGATTGATCCGGAAATACAATTCTGCAATCTGCCTGCGGGTGAACACCCAGCCAATACTCCGCAAATGGCGTTCCATCCGCGTTTGAAACATCAAGCAAACCCGGTATAAAAACGGTTCCGCCCCAGTCATAATGCTTAACAGTTCCTGTTAATTTCCCAATGTCCTGCATATAGAAACTTTTACCTTACTAAAAAAGTAAAGATACACTATGGCACTACATAATGAGCTTGGAGCAGAAGGAGAAAAAATGGCGGCGGATTGGTTAATGCAAAAAGGCTACGAAATTCTACAACTGAACTGGCGTTATTCGTATTACGAGATCGATATTATCGCAAAAAAGAAAAACCTGTTGCATATTATCGAAGTAAAATCACGGAAGTATTTTCCCGGCGCTTACCCCGAGGACAGTGTAACCAGGAAAAAATTCAAGCGTCTGCAACGCGCAGCAGACAGGTATTTATCACTTCATCCGGAACATAAATGGCTTCAGTATGATATTCTTTCTATCACCATACATCATTCTAAACCACCGGATTTTTTTCTGTTGCAGGATGTATTTCTGTGATTGGATTTCCGGTGCCTGAGCTACGCACCGGGCAAAGAGAATTTGCGGGAGCGTAGCTCATCAGAGGTCCGCGTCCGCCGTAGCGAAGCGGATGAGCGATCTTATGCGGGCTCTATTCAAAATAATATCACAAACCCAAGCGCCCTAATTTGTATCTTCGGTCTATGAGTGACATGCAGCCAATCAACCTCCGCGCATTCAAAAAGACCGCAGAAAAAAATAAAGGCAGTTTCCGTCGTTTTCTCAGCAAGCTGGAAAAACAACCGCCCCGCGGTCTCGAAAAGATCACTGCTGAACTGGAAAAACAGGTTTGGCAGGAAGTCGATTGTTTGAGTTGTGCCAACTGCTGCAAAACCATGACCCCTACTTTCAACGCTGCCGATCTTAAACGTATCTCACGTCACTTTGGCCAAACGCCCGACGAATTCGCCAAACAATGGCTTCGGCGCGAACGTGGCGGCGACCGGGACTGGCTCAATAAAACAGAACCCTGCCAGTTCCTCAACCTGAAGGACAATAAATGCAGCATCTACGCCATCCGTCCCGCCGACTGCGCCGGCTTCCCTCACCTTCCTAAAAAGATGAAAGACTACGTGCACGTACATAAACAAAACATTGAATATTGCCCGGCAACCTATAAGATGGTTGAAAAAATGAAGGCGCGAATGGAGGACACGAATTTTAAACCCCGAATTACGCGAATTAAATAACGATAAACAGAGGCTCATTTCGGGAAGGCAATGAGTCCATCGCCCAGTATATATTTTTCATTAAAATCCGGCTAATTCATTCATAAACCCGTTTAATTCGCGTAATTCGTGCTATTAAATTCGTGTATCAACATTTACGTATGAAAATCATATTACTCCTCCTTACCTCTGCCTCCATTGCCCTTGCATTTACTGCCTGCAAATCAGCCGGAGGCCCGCCCTCTTTCTGCGATACAATTTGCCTGAAAGACAGCATGAAATTTATCGATGAAAGTCATGAACTGAAACCTTATGTATTCATCAGCGCATCAAATTGCAACGCAGATTCTGTTACCTGGAGCTACTCAGGTCTTGGCACAAATAAGAAAATGGGGATCGCTGACCTTGTTGGTGTACAGGTAAAACTCAATCCAAAAGCGGTAAGCTGCTTTATCAAGGACACCAGCTATGCCTGGCTCGCATTCAATGACTGCAGCAACGGACGCGGCTACCTGCTGAAATTCCCTTTCAACAAACGGGATGCACTCGACAGAAAAAGCAGCGCCATCAATTCATTCGATCCAAAATTTGCCGTGGAAAGCGGCCTGATCGCTTATTCCGATCGCGGCAACCTCTTCGTGGAAGATATGGCCACCGGCAAAAAAGCAATGATGACCTTCGGACAACGCATCGAGATCGACTACGATGCCATTCACGACTATATCGACTCTGTAAACGTTACACCAACAAAGATCTGGGCAAAAGTAAAGATCGGCAACGAGTGGAAAGAGATGCAGAAGACAGTAGAATTGAAGTAGAGGTAACCAGTTTCAGAGGTTTGAAAGGTTTAATAGGTTTCAGAGGTTTCAGAGGTTTGGGAAGTTCTTTCAGCGGAAATCCCATTACACTATTGCAATTACGATCGCGGTAGCAACCTCTGAAACTTATGAAACCTTTCACCCCCTCAAACTTCTCAACCTCTCAAACTCCAGAAACCCTTCTCCCCTCATCCCAACCACTTCCCAACCAATGTGGGATCCCTACAAAAAAGGATTCAAAGCTTATCTCCAGCTGGAAAAATCACTGGCAGATAATTCCATTGAAGCATATTTGCGGGATATTGATAAGCTTACACAATTTTTGCAGGAAGTATCGTCGCTGAAAAATCCGGCGGATCTTGAGCTGAAAGAACTGCAGCAATTCCTGAAATGGATCAATGAGCTTGGCATGACGCCAGCTTCGCAGGCGCGCATCATTTCAGGCATCAAAGCATTTTACAAATATTGCCTGCTGGAAAACATTACCCGGAAAGATCCAACCGTTTTACTGGAAGCTCCAAAACTAAAACGGGCACTCCCCGATGTGCTCAGTTATGAAGAGATCGAAAACATCATTGAACAGATCGATCTCAGCAAACCGGAAGGCGGACGCAACAAAGCCATATTGGAAACAATGTACAGCTGCGGCCTTCGCGTAAGCGAGGTGGTTAATCTGAAACTTTCGCAACTTTACCTAGATGTTGGTTTTATCCGCGTGGTAGGGAAAGGCGATAAAGAAAGACTTGTGCCGATCGGCAGCAGCGCAATAAAATATCTTACGATCTATATCAAACAGGTAAGAATACATAATACGCCGAAACCGGGCAATGAAGACATCGTTTTTTTAAACAACCGCGGAAGCAAATTGTCACGCGTCATGATCTTCCTGATCATAAAAGATCTTGTAAAAAAGGCCGGCATTCATAAAACGGTTTCCCCGCATACTTTCCGGCATTCATTTGCCACGCACCTTGTAGAAGGTGGCGCCGACCTCAGGGCCGTACAGGAAATGCTCGGACATGAAAGTATTACAACCACTGAAATATATACGCATCTCGACAGGGAGTTCCTTAAAAAGACACTGGAAAACTTTCACCCCGCGTTCAGAAAATGACCCCGTCACTCCGCTTTAATGACGATCATCTGTGAATAAACTTTACCATCTTTTTTATTTCTTAAACCAAGGGCATAGGAGCCGGCCAATAACGGGGGAATCGAGATGTTCATCACTCGCGCTTCCGCATCAATCCAAAGCTCATTCTTTTGAAAAACACTTCTGCCGTCCATTGCAGAAATAGCAAGGGTGTAATAACCTTCTTTCAACCGGCCGGTCAATTCAATGTTCAGGCTGCTTCCGGTCATTACAGGATTCGGATAAACTTTGAAGAAAGTATAAAGTGTATCCATATTTGTTTGAATAAGTTTGACCGGTTCGGTTTTCACCGGCTTTGTCTTTTTCTCTTTCACAGAGACGGTTCCGATAGTAACAACGACTTCGCCCATCCATACTTCATTGAGAACAAGCTCAACGATTGCCGGTTCATCCCGTTTTACCCCGATGGTTCTTCCTGCATAGCCAACCGAAGAAACTTCCAGGTATACAATTGGATCTTCATCATTTACCTTCAGCGTAAATTCTCCCAATGCATTTGTTACGGTACCCTCGCTTGTACCCTTCTTCATAACAGAGGCACCGGATACTGGCTGCTTCTGTCCATCCACCACATGCCCTTTGATCTCCCGGACTATTGGCGCCACATCAATCTCCGGCACCTTAATGCGCAACGATTCCTGGTCTTTTCGAACCGCTTCAACTTTCACCCGGGAAGCTACAGCGCCCTGGGCGGATCCTTTATTAGAGAAAATAAGGGCGGGAAGCGCCACCTGCAAAAGATAACGAAACCAGTGAATCCGCTTCCGCGGAACCGTTAGTTCCTGCCGCAACTGATCATTTCTCAATTTGCCGCAGACAGCTTTTTTATTACTTTTAAAAAACAGGGCCAGCTGCTGCTCACTCATACCTGTAAAATCAATCACCTCCTTCTGACATGACTGGCAAAACCGGCCCTTCTCCGTCCTGTTCATTTTACCCCAGTTCGCTGAACAGGGACCAGAAATTTCGAGTTGAATTTTTGAAGCCATAATCGTTTATTGAATAATGAGCTTGTTTTGTTTTAATAATTTCCCATTTTGAGTGATCACCTGCACAAAATATACACCGGCAACCCATTGCCCCGCAATGGGGACTGCGATCCTGTTCATTCCCTTTGCTGGTTTATAGGTAACGATACTCAATGTGGCTCCTCCGGAACTTGCAATTCTTACCTGAAGAGGAATTTCTGTTATTGCATCCATTTCCAGCTTTACAATCCCACCTCTCACAACCGGATTAGGATATAAACGATCTGAAGTTGATTTTAATTCGTTATAAAGCGAGTCCGATCGCAACTCCCTGGCTGAATAAACGCCACCACAGGTCATGGTAAGACGGCGTAGAACACAGGTTATCGCTGCCGGCACGATCACTTCCTCATTTGTTTTCACATCGCGGGATAACCGGTAACGCTGATTGCTTTTTTCTTTCTCTCCGGTATAAAACGTTTGAAAATCTTTATACCCGGTACAACTGATTGTTACCCGGTATTTTTTACCAACAGGAAATGCCTTCATCACAACCTGCCCTTGTTCATCAGCGATCAAACGCAGGCTGTCTGTTCCGTCCACTGCGGAGAATGTGAACGTTGCATTGGCGAGCTTTGCATTGTCTTCTGCATCCATTGCATAAAATGAACGGAAGCCCAAATCCTTTGTTTTGACAATGATCACTCCGTTCATTCCTCTGCTGCCGTAGATCGCCATTGCAGCGGCATCTTTTAATATGCTGACCGACTCAATATCTTCAGGCTTGAGCAAGTTCAGCAACGAATCCGGCATCAACTCACCATCAACAATGATCAATGGAGGACCGGCATACACGGTCGCAGCACAATGGATCCTGATCACAGGCGGGTTGCTTTTTGCCGCTGAAGTTGAATCGATGCTGTTTCCTGTTTGCGCAAAGCCGGAAATACATGAAGCTAAAAACAAAAGAAGGTAGACATATCTCATAAGCTGTCATTAAACAACAGTGGTTAAAAGAGGAGCTGGTAAACACCAGCCCCGTATCACTAACCGGCTGTTAGATGATTGTGTTTATTATACGATTCATGAAACACCGCGGTTACATAAAACCATTATCTTTTTCCTAAAGTTTCTTCCTGCTGCTGGTTTTTCAGGCCCTTTGCCAGCAGTTGTGCGCTGCTAACCAGCCGGATAAACTCCGCGCGATATCCTTCTTCATCCACGCCTCTTGCTCCCTTTGCCAGATCGATCACCTGCTGATAACTGGAAGATGCTTTAAATTCCGATTGACGCAGCAACATGCCCATCTCGGCCACGGCTGCGGCAAACCTGAAATTCTCTGAAGTATTGCTTAAGCTCTGCGTTTTATTCTGCACCACTTTCTCCAGCAGCTTGCTCTTGTTCCCATCCGGCGCTTTATACCTGAACTTTACGGTAAACATTTCATTTGTATTACCTGCATTAACCTTGACAGGAGTTTGCGACTGATACTTCAGTGGATCAACAACAGGCAGGAACTCACTTTTTGCTCCCGCAGGAATGATCTCATACAATGCGGTTACAGTATGACCACTACCTAATTCACCTGCATCTTTTTTATCGTCATTGAAATCTTCTTTTGCCAGCATACGGTTTTCATAACCGATCAGGCGATACGATTGCACTACAGCTGGATTGAACTCCACCTGCAGTTTTACGTCTTTTGCGATAGTAAACAGTGTTCCGCCAAATTCATTTACCAGCACTTTCCTTGCCTCCGTAATGCCATCGATATACGCATGATTGCCGTTTCCTTTATCCGCAAGTTTCTGCATCTTGCTGTCTTTATAATTACCCATTCCGTAACCCAGCACCGTAAGAAATACTCCACTGTTGCGCTCTTTTTCAATGAGCTTTTCCATTGCGTCATCGCTGCTTTCACCTACGTTAAAATCACCATCCGTGCAAAGCACTACCCTGTTGTTGCCTTCTTTAACAAAAGCTCCATTGGCAGTTTGATATGCCAGACGGATCCCCACTCCACCAGCCGTAGAGCCGCCCGCTTCCAGGTTATCGATCGCATCTTTGATCTTTGTCTTTTCCGCACCAGATGTTGGCTTCAGCACAAGACCAGCCGCGCCGGCATAAACCACGATAGATACTTTATCCTGCTCACGCAACTGCTCTACCAGCATCTTCATAGACGCTTTCACTAATGGAAGTTTATTTGGATCGCTCATAGAACCGGACACATCTATCAGGAATACAAGATTGGATGCCGGAAGATCATCCACCGGGATCTTTTTCCCCTGCATACCGATCAATACCAGCTTATGATTTTTATTCCACGGAGCATCTGCTATTTCAGTATTGATAGAGAATGGATCCGCTCCCGTCGGTTGCGGATAATCATACTTGAAATAATTGATCATTTCTTCTGTACGTACCGCATCTGCCGGAGGCAATTGGCCCTGATTCAAAAAACGGCGCACATTACTGTAGGATGCGGCATCTACGTCTATGGAAAAAGTAGAAAGCGGATTGTCGAGGGCAGAAAGGAATTTTGTTTCAATGATCCTGTCATATCCTTCAGTATTCTCAACAACATTCTTATTATAGAAGCCGTTTCCGCCCCGTATCCGGATGCCCGGCACTGCTCCTGCGATAAATCTATCCGACCGTACTATACCAACAGAACCAGTTACCGAGACTTTCCGTTGAACTCCTGGTGCAGTTACAATAACTTCCTGTAGCTCATGCTCTGCTGTCTGTATTGAAATATTCAGTTCTTTTTGTCCATTCAATTGTACCTCCTGTGTTACATAGCCGACCATTGAAAAGACAATCGTTGCTTTTTCTCCGGAAACATTCAACTGGAATGTGCCATCATTTTTTGTTGATGTCCCCCTTGTCGTTCCTTTTTCTATAACGCTTGCCGCAGCAACAGGTGCGCCACTGGCATCAGTCACCTTTCCTTTGATCACAAATATTTTCACCGGCGCGAATGCCAAAAGGCAAACGATCAATGGTAAAATGATAAAAAATATTCGTTGCATAGAGTTCATGTTTTCAAACAGGATGTGAGAGTTGAAAGAATTACATAGCATTGTTTAAAAAAAACTGATAATGCTATAATGAAAGAAGTAAAAGACGATTGATCTCTCTTGTATTTCGAGGTGTCGATTTAATCCAACTTGCTGGTTATAATTGTTCGATGGGCCATTGAGCGATAGAGGATGGCCGATCTGCACTCGTTTAGCCTAAGATTCTGCGTCCTGTCTTTCCGGCGTCTGGCTTTAAATCGGCCAACGAACAACGATTACGCTAACCGGCAACACAGATTCGCTTTTATTTCACCAGTTATTTACTAATTTTATCCGCGTGTCTTTCCTAAAGAATATACAGGACAACTCATTGAGCGATAAAGAACTGGTCTCCCTTTATAAAGAGTCCGGCGATCTTGGCGTTCTCGGCCGGTTATACCAGCGTTATATGGAGCTGGTATACGGTGTTTGCCTGAAATATTTCAAGGACACTGAGCAGTCAAAAGATGCCGTGATGCAGATATTTGAGGAACTGGTGTCCAAACTGCGCAGGCATGAGGTAGACAATTTCAAAGGATGGCTCCATCAGGTTGCTAAGAATCATTGTCTTATGCAATTGCGCACGCCTCGGAACCTCAAAACCGTGGAATTCAAGACCGAACTTGTGCAAAGCGAAGAAAACCTGCATCTGAATGGCGTACTGGAGAAGGAAGAAAACTTCCAGAAGCTGGAATACTGCATCGGAACGCTGGCTGAAGAACAACACAAAGCCATCCGGATGTTCTACCTGGAAGGAAAATCCTATCATGAAATTGCAGATGTGACGGGCAAGGACTGGAACCAGATCAGAAGCTCTATCCAGAACGGAAGACGGAACCTTAAGATCTGTATGGAAAAAACAGGCACAACCGCAACACCTATTGAAAAACTATTATAATTGAAATAACTGATCACACAACGTGCAGGAAGATAAAAACCATATTTCATTCACCGCCGAAGATATCCGCAGATATCATGAGGGCAAACTTACGCCCGGCCAGATGCATGAGCTGGAAAAAGCCGCTCTGGAAGACCCCTTTCTTGCGGATGCACTGGAAGGCTATGTAGTGGATGAAGTGCGCGTTCCGGCGGATATTGATGAGTTGAAAAAAAGACTGCAGGAAAGAGTGGAGGACAAAAAGATCATCCCCATCACCCGCGCATCTGCACCAACCAGGTGGTTGAAAGTGGCCGCAATGATCGTTGCAGTGGCTGGCACCGGCTTAATTGTATACAATCTTGGTTTCAACGCAGGAGAAAAGAACGAGATCGCAAAAAATGAAACATCACAACAGGTAAACGCGGCTCCTGATTTTAAAGCAGATCAACAGACACGGGATGCGTTGCACGATTCCATCCTGAATAGCCGGGATACTATTGCCATTCCCGCAGAAGGCGACCTGGCAGGCAATAACAAAAAATTTCACAGAAGCGAAGCCACACCGGCTGCTTCCGCAACAGAAAACGAAACCAATGCCAGCCTGGCACATGGAGTGAAACAAGCACCACCTGCAAAAACGGGTGTTCCGGCTCCTGTCACGCAGGCCAGCGAAGAAGTTGATAAAGCCCTTACGGGCCGCATTGCCGGTTTGGAAACAAAAAAAGAACAGCAGGAGCAGACACTCCGTGCAAAGACCGATTCAGTGACTGTGCTTAACAAAAACTACTACGCAAGACAATCTTCAGTAAAAGCCGCGGATCAATCTTATGGTTTCACAGCAGAACTGCCTGCGCAAAACAACAGCCAGGCATTCTCAAAAGCAAAACGCGAACAGACGCTGAGACCTCAGCCCAATATCTTCCGCGGAAAGATAACAGACGATCAGAATAATCCATTGCCCTTTGCCAATATCACCAACAATCGTGACAATATTGGCACCTATGCTGATGCGCAAGGCAACTTCATTCTTACTTCACCTGACTCGGTCATGGACGTGCAGGTAAGATCACTTGGCTTTGAGAACAGCAATGTTCAATTGCAAAATGGCCTTACGGTAAACCGTGTGGCAATGAAGGACGATAACAGCGTTGCAGCGATCGTTCTCAGCGATAAAAAAGTAAATGCAAGAATGCGTGAGAACAGTATGGTGCTGGAAGAACCTGAACCTGCCGATGGATGGACAAAATACGATGCTTATCTCGCCAACAATCTCAAAGTCCCCAACGATTATGACGGCACTCAAAAACAGGGCAGTGAAGTTGAACTTTCTTTTGAAGTAAATCAACTCGGTGAACCTATCAACATCCGCGTGGAAAAATCGCTTTGCGAAGTCTGTGACAAAGAAGCGATCCGCCTGCTCAGGGAAGGACCGAAATGGAAAAGAAAAGCCAAAAAAGGGAAGAGAACTTCCATTAAAATCCCGTTCTGAACAGACGTCCAAAATTTAAACCAATAAGCTTTTCAAAATAGAATACCTGCACCATTTTGAGGTTTCAGATTTTATATTTGAATTTTCACTTTTCGCTTCCTGCATTCGGCACTTTCCTATCTTTGCGCATACTCTAACCAAAAACCATCTGAATGAAACGGTTACTCCTTTCAACGATTGCTGCATTGGTGATCATCAGCAGTAATGCCCAGATCAAAACACCTGCACCAAGCCCGGCACAAACAGTAAAACAGGACTTTGGCATTTCGTCCATCGAGCTTTCTTACTCACGCCCGGGTATCAAGAAAAGAAAAATGTACACAGACATTGCTCCTGCCGGAGAAGTATGGCGTACCGGCGCCAACAACGCCACCACGCTGACGTTTGGTGATGAAGTAACGATCGGCGGTACAAAAATTCCTGCCGGTAAATACGGGCTGCTTAGTATTCCCAATAAAAAGCAATGGGTGCTGATCATCAGCAAACAAACAAACGTAACAAGCCCTTCTGCTTACAAACAGGAAAGCGATGTGGTGCGCATTACCGTTCCCGTTACTTCACTGAAATCAAATGTTGAAACATTTACAATTGATTTCACCAACGTAACAAACAATAGCTGCGATCTGCAATTGTCATGGGGCAACTCTGCCGTAAACCTGCCGATCACAACGGATATCGATTCAAAGATCATGGCGTCCATTGACGCAGCCATGAAAGCAGATAAACCTCCTTATGGCCAGGCGGCACAATATTACATGGACAATGGTAAAGATCTGAATCAGGCGCTGACATGGTACGACAAAGCCGTCGAAGGACAACCCGATGCATACTGGCTGCATAACCAACGTGCAAACTGTCTTGCAAAACTGGGCAAAAAAACCGAAGCAAAAGAAGCTGCACTGAAATCAAAAGATCTCGCTGCAAAAGCAAAGAACGAAGATTATGTACGAATGAATGATAAGCTGATCGCAGAACTTAAATAAGCAAAGCCATCAGTCACAAGAAAGGTGATCCGTTAAGCAGATCACCTTTCTTATTTTCTATCCTTTTTGCTTACGAAGATTCAATAACAGCGTGAATAATATTACCCCGATCGCGCCGATCGGGTTCAGCCAGAGAAAACCCATCCTGATCACCGGCTCGTCCAGCCTTGTCAATGCAAACACAAACAACACAAGGATCTCAGCCAGTACCGCTCCCCAGAATACCGCATTGCCGCTTTTTACATTCCTGAAGAAGAACGCAACAAGGAATACACCCAGGATCACTCCATAAAATAATGAGCCGAGAATGTTCACCGCTTCGATCAGGCTGTTGCCGATATTATAAGTGAACATCGCCACTACGATACAGAATACCCCCCAACCGAACGTATACCATTGAGACAGTTTATATTCCTGTTCACCGCTCTGTTGCTTTTTGGAAAATCGTTTATGAAAATCGATCATTGTGCAGGACGCCAGTGAATTCACCGCTGCCGCAATACTTCCCCATGATGCAAGAAAGATGATGGCGATCAGCAGACCAACCAATCCCGCAGGCAGGTAATCCATCACAAACCGCAGGAAGATATAGTTGGTATCATTCGCATCACCTCCTACTTCTTTTGATCCGATCCATTGCTTCACTTTTGCCCGTACACTGTCTGATTGCTTATCCAGCGCCTGAAGATTTGCGGTTGTAACAGCAATGCGCGATTCATCTTTTACACTCAATGCATTGGTGTATTGCGTTACAGCCTCCTGTTTCTTTGCAGCCAGCTCATTGTAATGTGTATTGGCCAGATTGAAAGAATCCTTTAACGGTGATTGCCGGATCTTATCGACCTGTTTTTGATTAAAGAATACAGGCGCTTTGTTGAATTGATAGAAGGTGAACACCATCGCGCCCACCAGCAGGATCAGGAATTGCATCGGCACTTTTACAAACGCATTCATCAGCAATCCCATCTTACTATCCCGCTCTGTTTTTGCTGTAATATATCTTCCCACCTGGCTTTGGTCTGTACCAAAATAAGAAAGCACGAGAAAGAATCCGCCGATCATTCCGCTCAGCAGATTATATCTTCCGCTCCAGTCGATCTTTCCATCATTGATCCCGGATGAGATCACGTTCAGCTTGCCCAGCTTGCCGCTAACCTCCAGCGCTTCCGTAAAACCAACATTGGAAGGAAGCATCTTCACCACAAGGTACCCGGCCAGGAACATGCCGGTGAATATAATGATCAGTTGAAGTTGCTGTGTATAGGCCACCGCCTTTGCTCCACCGGTAATTGTATAAATGATCAGCAGACCACCCATAAAAAGATTGGTCCAGTAAATATTCCAGTCCAGCAAAGAGGAAAGGATGATCGAAGGAGCGAATACGCTGATACCGGTCGACAACCCACGTTGAAGCAAAAAAAGAAAAGCGGTAAGCGTTCTTGTTTTTCCGTCAAACCTTCCTTCCAGATATTCATATGCCGTGTATACTTTCAGTTTATGAAAGATCGGCACAAAGAAGATGCAGATAATAACAGTGGCCAGTGGTATGCCGAAGTAATACTGAACAAATCCCATTCCTTCAGTATAGGCCTGTCCGGGAGCTGAGATAAAGGTCACCGCACTCGCCTGCGTACCCATAATGCTGAGCAGCACAAGCCCCCAGGGCAAACTGCGGTCATTCAGAAAATATCCCTCCAGGTTACGCGAGGTCCGGCTTTTCGACAAGCCGTAAAGAATAATGGCAAGCAGTGTTATGACCAGTACTATCCAATCGAGCTGGCTCATGAAAATCTTTTGGTGAACAATGAAAACAGAATGATCAGCACAACCAGGAAAGCCATCACCAGCACATACCAGTGATTCCAGCTCCTGAACAGCGGCGGCTTCTCTTCATTTGATTGTTGTTGCATAATTACCTCCTGGTTGACCGGAGCGTTCCGGAAAATACGATCAGTAGTCCCAGCACAATCCCTATGATCAATCCCACCCTGATCCTCTTTATAAAAATTCCAACTAATAATCCGATGACAATGGCAAAAATGAAAGCCATTTCACCGCGTCGTGTGTCAGGTTTGTTTTCTGCCATGAATCTTGCAATTTCAAATTATCCTCATTCGGTACGATCGGCGCCGGGAGAGATTGAACTAAAACGCTTTCTTCCTGTTCAACGCAATAATATTCGCCAGCAACCTGTACGCTCCCGGCACTCCTGCCGGCAATTCCCTGAAAAATACCAGGCCCGTATACGTGAAATAGCCTTTGCCATATTTAGCGATCAGCAAACTTCCGGCATCTGGATTTTCTCCCGGGTCATGCATTGTTAAAATTGTTTCAAAATTTTTATCCCAGTCGGAGCCGTGGTAAATGCTTCGTTCCTGGATCCAGCCATTAAAATCGGCCTGCGTGATCTTATTGGGATAATTCAATACCTGGTGATCAGGTTTCAGAAAAGTCACTTCAGCTTTTTCGTCCGTTACCCGCGTGCGGGAAATATTAAACGGATATGGTCCGATCTTCGCCCGCACAGGGCCGATATTGTTGCTGGTATTATATTGTACGATCAGGTTTCCCCCCTCCTGCACATATTTCATCAATTTGTCAAAATAGGCATTCATCCATTCATTTGTATTATAAGCACGAACGCCGGTGATAATCGCATCAAACTGCTGCAGATTATTCCGGGAAAGTTCTTTATCACCCAGCATCACCACTTCATATCCCATCTGCTCGAGGCCTGCGGGCACTTTATCACCCGCACCAACGATATAGCCAATGCGCTTGTTCGCGATCTTCAGGTCAACAAAGCTCGTCTGCAGCGTCGCAGCCTTATAATAAGTAATGAAAGGAATATGATCATAATGAATACTGCGCAAACCCTGGTTGAATGTTTCCTTTCCGTTCACCAGCGATACGCCGCGATAATCGCTGCTGATCGTATCCTGCACCTTCGCTTCATATCCTACGATATTATCTTTTTCCAGCGCCGGAAGATCATTGCGCAATACAACGGGTGTTGTTTTGCCCGCCAGTTCCACATCAGCGGTTTGCAATGGAGTAAATTTTTTATTCGCTTTCAGCGTTACCATAAATGAAGGCGACTCCTGTGATGTGCGGATCACTGTTGACGGATCAACAGACACGAGCACCTGGGGCACAACCACCAGCGGTTCATACAATTCTCCTTTCACCGGATCGGTGAATTTATATTTCACGGGGCGTTCAAATACAAACTCCTCTCCTTCTATTTTCAAGCTGATCTTTGCGACATAAGAAGGTTCCACATCCGCGCGGCCGATTAGCTGCTGGTCCGTTACATTAAAATACCCTTCCTCCATTTTATTTGCTAACCAGTACGGCTGTGTAAGTGGTTTGTCCGCCGGAATAAAAAGCTTTTTTGATAAACCGACATTCCTGTTCCTTGGAAGGGTTTGCGCGAGACTACTGTCAAACTGATCGATCTTCAACTGCTTGAAAACGGCTGGCGCGCCCTGGCGGTTATTGACCGAAACATTGATCCTTACCGAATCGGTCTGCACCGCAAACTGCTCCGTAGTGGTTGCTTCTATAAAAAGACCTGTGCATTGCGCGATCAGTTCCTGTACTTCTTTCAGCTTTTGTATTTTCCAGTAGCCATCCGGCAGGGCCTGGATCGCTTTGTATAATTTCACTAATGCCGGAACGGATTGTTCTGGTTTCAGCAGATCAAAACTCTTTGTTACTTCATCTACCAACGCCTGCACCTTTTCTCCGCCCGCTACCCGCTTCCAGCTCAGGTCAATGCCGTCCATGATATCACCGGAAGGAGCTTTACCGCCGGTTGTCTTGAAGCTTTCAAACGATTCACCACGTGAACCGGGAACGCCAAATCCCTGGCTCTTATGCTGGCTGCGGCTTTCAGCCGCGATCTCACCATAGCTTTTTCCCAGTAAGGGATTGTAACCACCTACATCAACTTTCAACTGATCATTCGTGATCGTGTTATTGCCGCCAAAATTGAAACTGTTGAACAAAATGCAACGGGCCTGCCAGGGTTTTACATATTTCAATTGCTCCGGAAAACGTTTTGGATCTGCCGCAGCAGTGAATGCTTCATTCGCAAGAATAGCGGAAGCCGTATGATGGCCATGTCCGCCTTCGCCGGTTGTGGGGAAACGGGTGATGATCACATCCGGTTGAAATTTCCTGATCACCCATACCACATCACTCAATATTTTTTCCTTATCCCATTTGGTAAATGTCTCTTCAGGACTTTTAGAAAAACCAAAATCATATGCTCTTGAAAAGAATTGCTCACCGCCGTCGATCCTTCTTGCTGCAAGCAATTCCTGCGTACGGATCAATCCGAGCTCAATCCCCTGTTCATTACCGATCAGATTCTGCCCGCCATCACCTCTTGTCATCGACATATATCCTGTTCTGTACAGGCGCTCTTTGGATAAATAGGTGATCAGTCTTGTATTCTCATCATCCGGGTGAGCCGCCACATACAATACCGACCCCAGCACATTCAGCTTCCGGATCGCCTGATACATTTCAGCCGAAGTCCATGTCGGGTATGCCTGCGCCTGGAGTAAATACGTGAAAGAAAAAATGTTCAGGAAGAGTAGCATTGATTTTTTCATGTGTCAAATATAGTGGTTGTGGGTTGTTCGAAGGAGGTAAAGGTTGGGAGGGACAGGGAGTGGTGCCGGGAGGGTGAGAGGTTTGAGAAGTTTCATAGGTTACGCTTCGAAAAGTTTCAGTGATTTGTATGTGTTGAAATGTAATCAATCAGTTCATCTTATCCGAATATGAACTCTCAATCTATGAAACTTCTCAAACCTAGGAAACCTATTAAACTTCTGAAACCTTTGAAACCTCTCAAACCTCCGCCCCTTTCCCTAAATTGCAGATATGAAGAAACAATTGATCGCCATTTTTGTTGCCTCATTTTTTTCCGCCTGCCACACGGCAAATAAATCGGGCAGGTTGTCCTTCGATCCTTTTAATTATAGTGTCAATAAACGAAGCGAAACAAGTAATGGGGCAGTTGCCTCTGCGCATCCGCTGGCGAGCAAGGTGGGCGTGGAAATATTGAGACAGGGAGGCAATGCGGTGGATGCAGCGATTGCCGTGCAGCTTGCGCTGGCAGTTGTATACCCGCAAGCAGGGAATATCGGCGGAGGTGGATTTATGGTGGCGCGACTGGCAGACGGACAACTTGTGTCAATCGACTACAGGGAAGCAGCGCCGGGAAAAGCCCACCGCGACATGTATATAGATTCCTCAGGCAACCCGAGGACCGATCTCAGCCAGGACGGACATCTGGCAAGCGGTATTCCCGGAACTATCGCGGGTTTATTTGAGTCGGCAGCCTATGCAAAACTCCCATTTGAAAAACTCATTGCGCCAGCTATTATTCTTGCTGAAAATGGTTTTAAGATCACCGCAAGGGAAGCCGCAGGACTTAACCGTTTGCAAAGCGATCTTCATCGCTACAACACACAAATGCCCGTATTTGTAAAAGAAGATCCCTGGGAAGACGGTGATATTCTTATACAAAAAGACCTGGCCAATACGCTCAAACGTATCCGTGATAAGGGTGCTGCCGGATTTTATGAAGGGAAAACGGCTCAGTTGATCGTTGAAGAAATGCAACGAGGCAAAGGCATTATCTCCTATGATGATCTGAAAAGTTATAAAGCAAAGAAAAGGCAGCCACATGTGTTCAATTATAAAGACTATCAGATCGTGGGTATGCCCATGCCAAGCAGCGGCGGTCTGTTGGTGCATCAGATGATGAAGATGATCGAAAGTAGAAATATCGGAGCGATGGGCTTTCAAACGCCCCAATCCGTACAACTGATGATAGAAGCTGAACGCCGCTCCTATGCAGATCGTGCAAAATTCATGGGCGATGCAGATTTCTATAAAGTGCCGGTTGCAGAACTCACTTCAGATAAGTATCTCGCCGAAAGAATGAAAGACTATTCTCCTGACAGGGCAGGTTCCAGCAGGATCACTGAACCGGGGATGATCAATGGATATGAAAGCCCGCAAACCACCCACCTGAGTGTGCTGGATAAAGACGGTAATGCCGTTGCGGTTACCACCACGTTAAACAATTCATATGGCAGCCGCACCGTTGTAGGAGGCGCAGGTTTTTTTATGAATGATGAGATGGATGATTTCAGCGTTAAACCCGGCGTGCCTAACATGTATGGCGCGATCGGCGGCGAAGCAAACGCCATTGCTCCCGGCAAACGCATGCTCAGCTCAATGACGCCGACAGTTGTATTGAAAGACAATAAACCATTTCTTGTGCTGGGAACACCCGGCGGCACAACCATTCCAACATCGGTCTTCCAGACATTGGTAAACATCCTCGAATTCAATCTCAGCACAACCGATGCTGTTGACAAACCCAAATTCCATCATCAATGGTTGCCCGACCATGTGAATATTGAACTCGGTTTTCAGCCACGAACAGCTGACACCTTACGCGCTATGGGTTACAAACTTGTTCCTTCCACCAGCATCGGGCGAATGGAAGTTATCAGAGTTCTTCCCAACGGAAAGATAGAAGCTGTGGCAGACAGACGGGGGGATGATACGGCAGAGGGCTTGTAGGTTTTGGATTAATGAAAGTTTTCTTACCGGTACGTTCATTAATCCCGACATTGCAAATCTCCGGAAAATAGTTGTCTATTTGCGGGAGCAACCAGCGTCTGCCAACCTCTCAAACTTATCAAACCCCTCAACCTTCACAACCATGAACACTCTCGCCCGCGAATACCTCCAGACCGTCATCCGCAGATTCAAACAACACAAAGATCTCGGTGATAAAACTTTCGCTCAGCTGAACGACACCGATTTCCATTATCGTCCCACCGCAGAATCCAACAGCATTGCTGTGATCATCCGTCATATGTCCGGCAATATGCTTAGCCGCTGGACCAACTTTCTTACAGAAGATGGGGAAAAGGGCTGGCGTGACCGCGATGGTGAGTTTGCTGCAATCACCAGCTATACCAAACAACAACTCATCGATTGGTGGGAGCAGGGCTGGAATTGCCTGTTCAACACGTTATCGGCACTGACCGGAGATGATCTGCTGAAAACGATCTATATCCGCCAGGAGCCGCTTTCCGCTATTGATGCAATCAATCGTCAACTCGCCCATTACCCTTCGCATATCGGCCAGATCGCCTACATAGGCCGCATGATCCGCGGCAAAAACTGGCAAAGCCTTTCCATTCCGGTTGGTCAATCGAAAGCATATGATCAGCATGAAGGAGTTAAAGATCCTTCGAAGAAGTTTTAGTGGGGTCGATCCCCGCTATCCCACATAGCCTTTTTCCCTTAGCTTTGCCCAATGGCAGAAGATTTATCCATCCATACCGGAACAAAAGAAGAACAATACCAATCTCTTATCCCACAGATAAAGGGTTTGCTGGAGGGAGAGCCAGATCTGGTGGCTAATTTGGCGAATACGGTCGCGGCACTGAAGGAGCAATTTGGCTGGCTTTGGGTCGGCTTTTATCTTGTAAAAAACGATGAGCTGGTGCTGGCGCCATTCCAGGGGCCGGTAGCGTGTACCAGGATCCGCAGGGGCCGGGGTGTTTGCGGTACGAGCTGGGCGGAAGCAAAAACACTGATCGTTCCGGATGTAGAGAAATTTCCCGGCCATATCGCCTGCAGCAGCCTTTCGCGCTCAGAGATTGTGGTTCCCGTGATCAGAAATGGTGAAGTGATCGGCGTACTGGATGTGGATGCTACAGAACCCGCCCGGTTCGATACAGTCGATCAGCAATACCTGGAACAGATCGTCGGTTTTATCTCCTTCTGAATACATGGCACAAACCATTTCCATACTGGTCACCGGTAAAGTACAGGGAGTGTTTTACCGGAAATCCGCCAGGGATAAGGCCCTTGAACTTGGATTAACCGGCGAAGTCCGGAACCAGGACGATGGGTCTGTACTTATCGTCGCTACCGGCGAACCTGATTTGCTGGGCATATACGTCCAATGGTGCAAACAAGGTCCTCCGCGGGCTGTGGTCAGCAAGGTGGAAACCACCAGACTTGAACCCCGCAGTTTCCTGCATTTTAATATTATCAGGTAAAAAACAAACCGCCTTTTTTCGGTTGGGCGTAAGGCGTCAGGCCTCACGAAAAGCATATCCAGTAAGGCTTTTAATCATTTTTATGCGGGTTTGAGATAGTCAAAACACAGTTAACTTGTTTTGACAGGAGCTTTTCCGCGGGCTACATTTGTGTCGTGATAGTTCATACAGCAGGCAATCGTTGATAAGCAAGCTGTCAGAGGTCAAAAAGATCAGGAGTAGAGTGAAAAAGGTTGGCAAGAATATCACAAGATCCGCTCAGCGGACAACAAACAGAATTCGAAGAATTTTCATATGGCAAGCAATCGTTAGAGGTCGGTCCGTTTCTACGGAAAGGCCTTTTTTGTTTTCCGGGTGGCTAAGTTAAGTAGCATAATTGTAACGAACAAATAATTCGGCTTCTTCCTCATTCTTTCGAAAATCTTCAAAATATTAATAGAAAAGGGTTCTGCGGAAACGTCTGATAGGTTTCACAAACTTACAGGACCGCGAAAACCCATTCCACTTCGGAAAACCTATTTCAGATTATCCAGCATATCTTTTGTCATCGCAGTAAGATCATACTCTTCCTTCCAGCCCCAGTCTTTTCTCGCAACTGAGTCGTCAATACTTTGCGGCCAGCTATCTGCAATTGCCTGGCGGTAGTCGGGTGCATAGTTGATCGTAAATTCGGGAATATGTTTACTGATCGATGATGCAATTTCCTTTGGAGAAAAACTCATTGACGACAAATTGTACGATGTACGTACAGAGATCTTATTCGCCGGGGCTTCCATCAACTCGATCGTTGCGCGGATCGCATCCGGCATATACATCATCGGCAGGTAAGTATCTTCTTTCAGGAAGCAGTTGTATGTCTTTTCTTCAAGCGCCTCATGATAGATTTCAACCGCGTAGTCTGTCGTACCTCCGCCCGGCGCTGATTTATACGAGATCAATCCGGGATAACGAAGGCTTCTTACGTCCACATCAAAGCGCTGGAAATAATAGTTGCACCAAAACTCTCCGGCATATTTGCTGATACCGTACACTGTTGTCGGCTCAATGATCGTTTGCTGCGGACAATTCTGTCTCGGAGAAGTTGGCCCAAATACCGCAATGGATGAAGGCCAGTACACTTTATGGATATTTTCCTCGCGTGCAATATCCAGCACATTAAGCAAACCCTGCATATTCAGGTGCCATGCCAGGTTGGGGTTCTTCTCCCCTGTTGCGGACAGGATCGCCGCCAGCAGGTAGATCTGTGTAATGTTCTGACGTATCACCTGTACGTGCAGCATTTCCTTATTCATCACATCCATGCTCACATATGGCCCGGTACCTTCCAGCAGGGGATTCTGCTCCCGCAGATCGGAAGCGATCACATTGCTGTTGCCATAGATCTTTCTTAAAGCCAACGTAAGTTCGACGCCAATCTGTCCGCTTGCGCCAATGACAAGAATCTTTTCTTTTTGCATGGAGAGGATTTTGACGCAAATGTAAGGAAGGCGGATCGATGTCCGATGGCCGGTAACCGATCGTCTCTCTTTTTGACGATCCAGCGGATAAAACAGCTCTTAAATTCATGCGTGGCGGCCCGCTGTCTGCTTTCAGGCATCAGCCATCGATCATCGAACATCCTTAACTTCGCATCATGCAAAAATTTCTACAAGACCTGTTCAAACATCAATCATACGACGAGAACAATTTCTTTCTTATTGCAGGGCCCTGCGTGGTAGAAAATGAGGCGCTGCTGATGGAAGTAGCGGATAAAGTATCGGGCTGGTGCAGGAACCTGGGCATTCCCTATATTTTCAAATCGTCTTACAGGAAAGCAAACCGTACAAGCGCGAATTCCTTTACAGGGATCGGTGACGAAGAAGCCCTGAGCCTGGTAAAAAAGACCGGGGAAAAATATAAGATCCCTACCGTCTCCGATATTCATGCACATGAAGAAGCAGCAATGGCCGCCAGGTATATCGACATGCTGCAGATCCCTGCATTCCTTTGCCGGCAGACGGACCTGCTGATCGCGGCCGGAGAAACAGGGAAAGTGGTGAATGTGAAGAAAGGCCAATTTCTCAGCGGACCGTCCATGAAATTTGCCGCGGATAAGATCAGGCAAACGGGCAATGAAAAAGTGATCCTGACAGAAAGAGGCACCACGTTCGGCTACCAGGACCTTGTGGTTGATTACCGCAATATCCCCTGGATGCAGGAACATAATACACCTGTTGTAATGGATGTCACCCATGCACTGCAACAGCCCAACCAGACCAGCGGGGTCACGGGCGGCAACCCTCAGCTGATCGGCACCATTGCTAAGGCGGCCATCGCCACCGGAGCAAACGGCCTTTTTATCGAAACCCACCCGGATCCCTCAAAAGCACTAAGCGATGGCGCTAGTATGCTGAGACTGGACCTGCTGGAAAATCTCTTGAAACAACTGGTTGAACTCAGGAAAGTAGTCAGTAAATTTTAATCATCATCAACCACCCATGCTAAAAAAACAAGTCGCTATTCTTGTAGCTGCACAGGCGATGTTATGTGTGATCTCCGCCTATCTTATTTCCAGGATCTCCCTGATCGGCAAGATCGGCATCGCTCTTTTTTATAAAGACTATAAGATCCTGCGCTCTGGCTGGAAAACATTTCTCCTATTTTTCACCATACAACTGATCATCATCGGCGTGTTATACCTGCTCCATAGCAAACGCAGCAGGAATACGACGGTCTATACGGCATCAGGCATTATAGCGGCCGCATTGGCTGGGCTCGGATTTACCTATAATGATTTCCTCCACACCTATACGCACCGCCTGCTGAAAGAACGCTTTCACATGGGCTTCTACCTCTTCTGGATCGGCATGATCCTAAGCTGTGTATTCTTTCTTGTACAAAGTGCATTGAGCCGTCAGCGAATGCAGCACGACAGGCTGGTAGAGCAGGCAGAACCACTCAGGTAGCAGGTTGGCTCGGGGGAGCTCTTCATACCTGTAAACAAAAGCGGCGCAGGACAACTCCCACACCGCTTTCTCTATTCAATCTCAATCCTGCTAGCGAAGATCAACTTCCTCTACTCCCGGATATTTGCTTTTATCAAATACAAACATATTATCCGCCGCAGGCGTGTTTGTCTTCATGCTTGTGACCGTGTAGGTATAGCGGTTGCCGCTGTTCTCCAGCACACGTGTACTGTAAATTGTTTTTGCGCTTTTGTCAACCTGCAGATACACCTTATGGAAAGGTTTACTTTTATCGGTAGGCGTCATTTCCACTTCCTGGAGCGTTTTGGTCCCAACTTTCTTTTCTCCGTTCAGCAGACACAGGAAATCGTTATCATAAAAGTTGGTAAACAATTTCTGCGGGGTAAGTGTGCTGCCGGACGCATCCAGGCTGCTGATGGTTACTTCTTTGGATGATTTATCAAGGCTCCAGACCGTTTTACCGTCACAGAAGATCTCCTGTGCACCAAAGCTCACCTTGTATTTTGTTCCTTTCATCAGGATCGTACCGGTCTTATTTGCCTGCACTTTTCCTTTTCCGTCTTCAACTTTATAAGCGAAACCTGCCTGAACAGAGCTGAAGGTCTTGAATTTAGCACTAACGGCATCCAGTACTTTCTTGGCTTCAGGGTCATTTTTCTGAGCCATTGCAGCCATACTTCCGAGTAAAGCGATCACGAGGTATAAACTCCGCATCATTGTTAATTTAATTTTAAAGTGTTCCCAGTTTTTACAATAGGGTGCGCAAAAATAGGCATTTACCACTTTAGACTGTCAAGTCTCCTACCGGGTTGCAATCTCCATCAGGTTTAACACCCATCCGCAGGGAGGGAAGGTTTCAGAGGTTTGAAAGGTCAAACATTATGGTACCAGGAAGCCTGAAGCATTTTCTTTTCGTTACGACAACCTTTGAAACCTATGAAACTTCTCAAACTCTGTCTCCAACCGTTGAAACGGCCTCACCCCAAAAGATCAAGATGCTGCTGCAGTTCCATTTCCGTCTTGATCAGCACGTCCCGGGACTTGCTTCCCTGGTTAGGGCCAACGATGCCCGCCGCTTCCAGCTGGTCCATCAGGCGGCCGGCGCGGTTGTAGCCAAGCTTCATGCGCCGTTGCAACAGTGAAGTGGAGCCAACCTGGTTTTGTACGATCAGGCGGGCCGCATCTCCAAAGAGAGAATCCCTGTCGGCAAGATCAAAGTCCTTCCCTTCCAGTTCTTTTTCGTCCACATATTCCGGCAACAGGAATGCCTGCGGATAGCCACGCTGATCGCTGATGAAATCAACGACCTCTTCCACCTCTGGTGTATCCACGAATGCGCACTGCAGACGTGTCACTTCACCATTGTGTGAGATCAGCATATCACCCTTGCCGATCAGCTGCTCCGCACCGCCTGTGTCCAGGATAGTGCGGGAGTCGATCTTGGAAGAAACCTTAAAGGCAATACGTGCCGGGAAGTTTGCTTTGATGGTGCCTGTAATAATATTCACCGAAGGGCGCTGCGTTGCAATGATCAGGTGAATACCGATCGCACGGGCAAGCTGCGCCAGACGTGCAATAGGCATTTCCACTTCCTTGCCCGCGGTCATGATCAGATCAGCAAACTCATCGATCACCAATACGATAAATGGCAGATACTGGTGCCCTTTCTGCGGATTAAGTCTACGTTTTACAAACTTCTCATTATACTCTTTAATATTCCTCGCCCCTGCTTCTTTCAACAGATCATAGCGATTATCCATCTCGATACAAAGTGCATTCAGCGTATGCACCACTTTCTTTGTATCGGTAATGATCGCATCCTCTTCACCAGGAAGCTTGGCAAGAAAATGTTTTTCGATATGACGATAAACACTCAGTTCCACTTTCTTTGGATCGATCAGCACAAACTTCATCTGCGATGGATGCTTTTTGTACAACAAAGAAACGAGGATCGCATTCAGGCCGACCGACTTACCCTGGCCGGTCGCACCCGCCATCAGCAGGTGTGGCATACTCGCCAGGTCTACTATATAGTTGTCATTATCGATCTTCTTACCGATCGCAATAGGCAAGCTGAAACTGTTATGCTGGAATTTTTCAGAAGACAGCAATGTCCTCATACTAACCACGGTCTTCTTCACATTCGGCACCTCGATACCGATCGTTCCTTTACCAGGGATCGGCGCAATGATGCGGATACCCAACGCAGCAAGGCTTAGCGCAATATCATCTTCCAGATTCTTGATCCGCGAGATCCTCACTCCGGCAGCCGGAACGATCTCATACAGCGTTACTGTCGGACCAACAGTCGCACTGATCTTCTGTATCTCGATCGAATAATTACGAAGCGTTGCGATGATCTGATTCTTATTTGTCTCCAGTTCCGCAGGATCCTGTATAATCTTTTCACTGCCGTGTGTTTCAAGCAGGTCCAATCCGGGATATTTATAGTCACGCAGATCCAGTGTCGGTTCATACGGCGGCAGGTTCTCCACCACTTTTTCTTCATCCTCTGCCTGCGCGGCATCAGGTACTGTTTTGATCTCCAGCTCAAGCCCGGTGCTGAAAGGCTTCAGTTGTTCAGTACCGACGACCTCTGGGTCAGGTTCCGTTTGTTTGAATGAAAGATCGTTCACCTCTAACTGATCATGCCGGTGGAACATATCATTCACGATCTCTTTTTCCATCGTCAGTGGCGTGTCGCCGATCTCTTCTTCTTCGTCCTCTTCTTCTCTCTCCACCATTTGCAGGTCATGCAGCTGATCCTCTTCTTCGGGTTCGATCGTCAGTTTCTGATCCCCCGGTTTAAGTTTATTGCCTTTGGTTACAGGGATAAATAATCTGGCCTCATCATCTTCTTCGCTCTCGTTCTCTTCTTCATCTTCACTTTCTGCTGCCGGTACCGGAGGTTCCGTTGCTTTTTTACGTTCAGGAAGATTGAATGCGGGATTGAACTGCCAGATGATATAACCGGTTGCAACCAGCACCAGTATCGCTGCCGTACCGATCTTTCCAAAAATGCCTGTCAGCCATTTGCTGATCATGTTACCAACGCCACCGCCAAACGGAAACTGATCAATTCCGCCGCCAAATACAAACGCGAGAGATACAGACAAGACCAGCAGGCCGATAGTCACATACTTCAGGTTTCTCCAGATGGAAAATACTTTGCGGCTGAAAAGAAGGTTCACTCCTGCCACGAAAAAGAAAGTGCAGATCAGCAGGGCTGCTATTCCGAATCCTTTATAAACAAAAAAATGAGATATATAAGCACCCAGCCTGCCCAGCAGGTTGGAAACATCCACGCTATTATCTACCAGTATGCCGATACCGGAGCTATAGACCTTCGACTGGTCTTCGCGCCAGGTAAAGAAATAGGATGTAAATGCGATAAACAGGAATACGGATGCCAGCAACGCCACGGCGCCTGTGATCTTCCAGGTACGTTCGTCGCGGGCAATTTTCTTCCAATCGATCTTTTCTTCTTTCTCTTGCTTCCAAACCTTTCCATCGGCTTTTTTCTTTCCGTTTTTCTGGTTTTTGGCAGGACCTTTTTTCGACTTGTTGGCCATATCGGCAAAGATATAACAGTTTGGAGTTTCTCAAGGATTGTTCGATGGCCGATAGCTGATAGTGGATAGCCGGGCGATCAGCATAATAATTCACTCCATTTCCCCGTATTCCGGCATTACCGGACCTGGTGTTACAATTCTGATGGATCCGGCCAACGGTTCCTTGAAAAATTTACCTTAAAGTGGTACACATCCGACTTCGAAAACAAAATCGCAAACACTACATTTGAGTTATATTTTTAATAATGCGGGCGCATGCGTAATTTCTACCTGACGGTATTTATCTCTCTCATGGTATTCTGGCAGCCAGTGGCGGCACAGGAAAACCGTCTGACGTCAGTTGATCTCAGCAAAATCTATCTTTCCAAAACGCTGGAAAAAAATATTGAATACGGTTATATCGAACCAAACGAATCGCTGCAGGCTAAATACGCCTCCATTCCTTTCAAATCGGACGAGACCATCCACAAAAAATATGTGGATGATGAAAATGTCACCCGAAAGATCATCCTCCGTTTCAAGGCCAGCAATACGGCAGACACAGCGGTTTCCGTATGGTTCTATCCCGGCTATTATTACTGGGATATCAGTCTTTTCAGAGAAACAGGCAAAGGACTGGAGCCACTCAGTTCTATCACCCCCGGCCAGACAAATGAGATCAGCTACCGCTATCTGACCCTGCAGCCGCACGATTCGGCCGTGTTTGTGGCGGAACTTATCCCGGTAAGGACTTACCTGAACACGATCCGGCCCAAGCTGGTAAGCCTGGCTTATCTGAAGTCATTTATCAACGATACATACAGCACAAATAACGAAGCAAAGACTTTCACTTACCTCTTTTGCGGCTTGCTGCTGATGATGATCCTGTTCTCCCTGGCAAACTTTATACAAGGGGGAAACCTGGAATTCCTTTACTACTCCGGCTATGCTATGTTTGTAGGTGTAATGCTGCTTGTAAAGGCTGTATACAGTTATCACAGCAGCAGGATGAGTTTTTTCCAGGAAGGCTATCTTGACTATGTGATGCTTTGCATCGGCCACCTGTTTTATATGCTGTTCATCCAGCGATACCTGGCAACCAAACGTAATCATCCCTTCCTGCATAAACTGTATAATATCGGCATTCTATTACTGGTGTTCTCGATCACAACATACAGCCTCGCGCATTTCTTCACCAATAATTATGCAATTGAAAAAAATGTAGAGAACGTTACCAAAGCGCTGCTGCTGGTGATGGTGATCATCTTTTGTGTATACAGCCTGAAGCGATGGAAGAATAAATTGCTCCGCTACTTGTTCTGGGGAAATCTGCTACTGTTTGTATTCTCCCTGATGTCGCAGCTCCTGATCTTCTGGAATCTTATCCCGAAGACCTGGCCATATATCTTCCGCTCCGCTGTAGTGTATTATGAAATGGGACTATTACTGGAGCTGGTATTTTTCCTCGCAGGCCTTAATTACAAGAACCGCCGCCAGCTCATTGCGTCCGCGAGGGAGCGTGAGCGGCTGAAAGCAGAGAACCAGATGAACGAATACGAGAAAGAAATTGCTATCTATAAAGCACAACAACAGGAGCGCGAGCGCATCTCTGCGGATATGCATGATGAACTAGGTTCGGGCATGACGGCCATCAGGCTGATGAGTGAGATCGCACGGAACAAGATGAAGGAGAATACTCCGGTGGAGATCGAAAAGATCTCCCATTCCGCAGACGAGGTGCTGAATAAAATGAATGCGATCATCTGGAGTATGAACAGCGGCAATGATACCGTAGACAATCTCGTATCATATATCCGATCCTATGCGCTCGAGTATTTTGAGTACACACATATCGATTGCCGCATCTCCACTCCCGAAGAGATCGCTCCAACAGAATTAACGGGAGAGAAAAGACGGAACCTGTTCCTCTGCGTAAAAGAAACGCTAAACAACGCATTGAAACACTCGAAAGCCACTGAGCTGAAGATCGGGTTTATCATTGATAAAAGCCTGACCATTATCATCCGCGACAATGGCGGCGGCATTACGCCGGAAAAAATGCGGCAGTTCGGAAATGGATTGAAGAACATCGCCAAACGGATGGAAGGCATTGGAGGAACGTATGATATCAGTAATGATGGCGGAGCTGTTACGATATTGATGCTTCCGCTTGGCTGAAGGTGCGTTGTTCCGGTTCGTGGGACACGAACCGGGGCGACACGAACCGGGGCGACACGAACCGGGGCGACACGAACCGGGGCGACACGTGTCCCACGTACAGGAATTCAGCACTACCTGTTTATCTTCAATACGGAGATAAAAAACAACAGCCATCCCGCTATAAGGAACAACCCGCCAAACGGCGTAACAATTCCGATCCCTTCCAGTCCTACCTTACCTGTCGCTTTCATGGCGGTAAGCAAATAAAGCGATCCCGAAAAAAGAATGATCCCGATCAGGAAACAATAACCTGCCCATTGCATCAAATTCTGCTGACCTGCTTTTTCAAATACAATCGCCGCCAGCACCAATGCCAGCGCATGATACATCTGGTATTGCACTCCCGTCTGAAAAGTCCCGACCGTTTCAGCGGGTACATACTTTTTCAACCCATGTGCACCAAATGCACCAAGTATCACCGCGATACCGCCTAACAAGGAACCTGATAATAAAAATAACTTATGCATGAAATATCTTTTCAATGATCTGATCCAGCGAAGCATGTTCATCATCTTCGATCAACACCTTTGCCTGGTCGTAATATATTTTCCTGTCTGAAAACTTCCGGATTATAAAACTGTTCAATTGCGCATCGCTGAGATCGCGCAGCAAAGGCCGGTGTGCTTTTTCTTTCTGGAGCCGTTTGAACAATGTTGTCAACGGCGTATTTAACCACACCGTAATGCCTGACTGATTCATGTATTCTATATTATTAAAATAGCAGGGAGCACCGCCTCCACACGCCATCACAAAAGAATGATGGCTTTCTGTAATAATGTTCAGCACCTCTTTTTCCTTCAGCCGGAAGGCCTCCTCTCCTTCTTCCAGGAAGATCTGATTGATAGACTTCCCTTCGGAATTCACGACCTGTTCATCCAGATCAAAAAAAGGCAAATTCAGCCTCTGGCTCAACTGCCGGCCACGGTGTGTTTTGCCGGACCCCATGAAGCCGATGAGGAATATCTTCATAATTTGTTAGCTTACTTGTGTGTTCGTTGACCGTTGGCCGGCATTTTTTAAAACAAAGTTCCTCGTTGTTCCTGGTCTCAGATACCGTATACTTCGGTCAACGGTCAACCCTAATAAACAGACATCACAGTTTATTTAAACGCATTGATCCCCGTCACATCCATTCCCGTGATCAGCAAATGTATATCATGTGTTCCTTCATAGGTGATCACGCTTTCGAGGTTCATCATATGACGCATAACGGGATATTCGCCTGTGATGCCCATGCCACCGAGCATCTGACGTGCGTCACGGCAGATATTGGTGGCTATTTCGCATGCATTGCGTTTAGCCATGCTCACCTGCTGGGACGTTGCCCTGCCTTCATTCATCAGTACACCCAAACGCCAGTTGAGCAATTGGGCTTTGGTGATCTCAGTGACCATCTCTGCCAGTTTCTTTTGCTGCAACTGAAACCCTCCGATGGGTTTGCCAAACTGTTCCCGCTCTTTTGAATAACGGAGTGCTGTATCATAACAATCCATTGCCGCACCGATCGCGCCCCACGAAATACCGTAACGTGCTTTTGTCAGGCAACCCAATGGACCTTTCAATCCCTGTACATTCGGTAAAATATTTTCCTTTGGCACTTTTACATTGTCAAAAACAAGCTCACCCGTCGCCGAAGCGCGAAGGCTCCATTTGCCATGTGTTGTTGGTGTGGAGAATCCTTCCATTCCCCGTTCCAGGATCAGGCCTCTTACAATACCCTGCTCGTCCCTTGCCCATACAACAGCAACCTGCGAAAAAGGCGCGTTGCTGATCCACATTTTGGCGCCATTGAGTATCACATGATCGCCTGCATCCCGGATATTCGTAAGCATGCTGCCCGGATCACTGCCATGATTGGGCTCGGTAAGACCAAAACATCCCAGCCATTCTCCGCTCGCCAGTTTTGGAAGATATTTTTTGCGCTGTTCCTCGTTGCCATAAGCATAGATCGGATACATCACCAGCGATCCCTGCACTGACGCCGTTGAGCGCACCCCACTATCCCCGCGCTCCAGCTCCTGCATCATCAATCCGTAAGAAATATAGTCAAGGCCGCCACCGCCGTATTGTTCCGGGATCGTCGGGCCGAAACAACCCAGATCACCCAGTTGCTTCACGATCTGCCGGGGAAACTCTGCACGTTGCGCATAGTCCTCTATGATCGGCGATATTTCCTTTTTAACATAATTACGAACAGATTCACGAACAAGCTTTTGCTCTTCAGTCAGTAGTTCATCTACATTAAAATAATCCGGGCTGGTAAACAGATCTGTACGGGCTGCCATGCAATCGGGTTTTGTTTGGGGCAAAGGTAGGGGAAAAGGACCTGTTGCCGGAGCGATGTCCGGTGACCGGACTCTGCGCGGAATGCGTTCAGAAACAACAATACGCATGATTAAATGGCGGGATCGTATTCAAATATGAGCTCTGATGAAATCCGGCCACCGGGGCGTCGCTCCGGGCCCGGCGAACCGCAAACTTATAGCGGCAACTTTCACCGGACAGCAGTGGTCAGAGACTGTGCACAACCTTCATGATATGTAATGCTTCCGTCAGTACGGCAACTAACGCCAACTCTCTTACCTTTGTCCGGCCTATGCTCCCGGAATTTGAAACATATCTCCGCTCCCACTCTGATCTTACCGAAACGGACATGCAACGCATCACCGGATGTGCCACCCTCCGCCATGTTCACCGAAATGAACGCCTTCTCCAGGAAGGTCAGATTTGCCGTCACAAGATCTTTATCCTCAAAGGCCTCCTCCGGACCTTTGGCACTTCCACCGACGGCAACGAACACATCCTCCATTTCGCACCAGAACTCAACTGGACTCTCGACGCAGAAAGCTACGACAGGCAAATACCAGCCCGGTTCACTATCGCCGCTATAGAGAACAGCGATGTATTGCTCTGGGGAAAGACCGACTTTGATTTTCTGCTCACTGATATTCCGGCACTGAAAGCACTTGCACAGAAACTTATTTCAACGACTATTTATTCCAGCCGTCAGCGGTTGCTGACCACTCTAAGCGGCTCGCCACAGGAGAAGTATGAAGATTTCTTCCGCAGTTTCCCCGACCTGGTACCACGATTGCCATTGCACATGATCGCCTCCTATCTCGGCATGTCGTTGAAAACACTGACGCGTATCCGCCATGGCCAGCTTCACCGGTAAGAGTGTGTGGAACTGGTTGCGCAGGTTTTGGAAATATGGTCAAATGACCTCATTTTCTTATTGCAAGCGGCTGAATTTTGCCCTATAAAATCAATTAATCATATGCGTGTATTTGTTACAGGGGCTTCAGGATTTGTCGGCACTGCGGTGGTAAAACAATTATTGCGGGCCGGTCACCAGGTAGTAGGACTAGTTCGCTCGGATGCGGCAGCAAAAAAATTGCAGGAAAGCGGTGCCAAAACGCACACCGGCAATCTGGATCAACCCGAAACCATCGTTGCCGGTTTAAAAGATTGTGATGCAGTGATACATACTGCCTTCAATCACGACTTCAGCAAATTCAAAGAGAATTGTGAACTTGACCGCAGGGTAATCCTTGCATTGGGGAATGCATTGGCTGGTTCTGACCGCCCATTGGTCATCACCTCCGGCGTAGGTCTGTTGAGTGCCGGGAGTTTGATCACAGAAGATGTTCTGCCGCCTGGCGCTGATCTCATACCGCGTGCCGCATCAGAAGAAGCAGCACGCGCTGTTGCAGCCAAAGGTGTGAAGGCCTATATCGTGCGCCTGCCGCCAACCGTTCATGATAAAGGTGATCATGGATTTGTTCCGATGATCATTGATATGGCAAAAGAAAAAGGCGAATCCGTTTACATCGCCGAAGGACAAAATAACTGGCCTGCTGTTCATCGCTTTGATGCGGCCGATGTGTACAGACTGGTCATTGAAAAACAACCTGCACAACAGGTCTACCATGCGGTAGCGGAAGAGGGCATTGAATTCAGAAAAATCGCTGAGGCAATCGGAAAGGGATTGAACCTGCCAACCGTCAGCAAGACTGCGGCAGATGCTGAAAAGCATTTCACCTGGTTCAACCATTTTGCACAAATGGATTGCAGAGCATCCAGTCAGCAGACGCGTGATACGCTTGGCTGGAGTCCGGCAGGACCGGGCCTGCTGGAAGATCTTGTAGCGGGAATTTATTTCTAAAACAGGTAATGGTTCTTCTGAAACGTTTGAGGGAGAGGTTTCATAGGTCAGGCAGGCTGCTTTTGTCCGATCAGTTTAGTAATAATGCAGAAGCACCGATAGATGCTGCAGGCTTTTGCGCATTACCGGTTCATCTTGCCTGCAGCAAACAGCCATCTTGCTGACGGACTGAACCCCTTCAACCTGTTATCAACCCTTTAATGATAACAGCATCCTTATTCAGCGGCCCTATCAATTGCTTTGGCCGGCAGATTAACGTCCCGGATAAACGTAATAAATCACGCTGAAAAAGAAGAACACGATCACATTGTAAAGGGCCGCAGTATCAGCTTTTCAGATAGCCTTTCATTTCTTCTTGGTATTCCCGGGCCACTTTTGCTGCGGCTCCGGCAAAATCTTCTTTTGAAGAAGCATAGATCACGGCACGGCTTGCATTCACCAGTATCCCCACATCTTTATTCATCGCTTTCTCCGAGATCTCTTTCAGACTTCCTCCCTGTGCCCCTACACCGGGAACAAGATAAAAATGATCAGGCGTTAATTTACGGATATTGACAAACTCATCCGCCTGGGTAGCGCCTACTACAAACATCAGGTTGTCCGGGCTGCCCCAATTGCTTACCGTCTTCAACACTTTTTCGTACAGCAACTCACCTCCCGCTTGCTGCAATTCAAAATCGGCTGCTCCTTTATTGGACGTAAGCCCCAACACGATCGCCCATTTATCTTTATACTGCAGAAAAGGCTTCACACTGTCTTCACCCATATACGGCGCTACGGTTACAGAATCAAACGGCAATGAAGCAAAGAACGCTCTTGCATATTGATCGGAAGTATTGCCAATATCGCCACGCTTTGCATCAGCAATTGTAAAATGATCTTTACCGATATAATGAACCGTTTTCTCCATGGCTTCCCACCCCCTCAACCCCATCGCTTCATAGAATGCTGTATTGATCTTGTACGCCACACAATATTCACGCGTTGCATCGATGATCGCTTTATTAAAAGCAAACAAAGGATCTTTTTCTGACAAAAGATGCCGAGGTATCTTATAAAGATCCGTATCCAATCCTACACACAGATAAGATTTCTTCAAACGGATCTGATCAATAAGTTGCTGACGATTCATAATAGCACAAAAGTAAGGGCTAAGAAGAGAAGGAGGAAAATAGTTTGAAAGAAGGATTTAAGATTATTGTTATCGGGCTTATGCAATATAGCCGTCAAAGCTGATCGCTTTTTCGAGTGCATCTGCAAAACGCCATATTTCTTCGTAAGTATTGTACAGAGGTACCGGCGCCAATCGGATCACATCAGGTTCACGCCAATCCACCATAAAGCCTTTTGTCATAAGGTATTCATAGACGGCGCGCGCCCTTTGCTTCATCAGCATCGATACCTGACAGCCGTGATCGTTTTCTGTATCGGGTGTAATAAAATGTATCGCAGCCGGTTCAACCGTTTGACTTGCCCGCTTCAGCAGATACCATAAATAATCGTTCAGCGTCTTTCGCTTCGCCTGCATTTTCCCCCAACCTGCTTCCCGGATAAGATCCAGTGATGAACGCAACGTAGCATACATCAGGAATGGCGGCGTACTCAGCTGCCAGCCTTCAGCTCCTGCCATCGGAACAAATCCTTTATCCATTTTGAAACGCGCAGGTTTATCATAACCCCACCAACCTGCAAAACGTGGAAGATCTTCACCGAAATTCTTCTCATGCACAAACACGCCACCAATGGCGCCCGGGCCACCGTTCAGGTATTTATAGCCGCACCAACAGGCAAAATCAACATTCCAGTCATGCAGCTTCAACGGAATATTTCCTGCCGCATGTGCCAGATCAAATCCAATTTTAGCTCCGGTTTTACCAGCAGCAGCAGCGATCGCCTGCATATCAAATGCCTGCCCTGTGTAATAATTAATGCCGCCAAACAAAACAAGCGCTGTTTCATCGCCGTGTTTTTCAATCGCTCTGACGATATCTTCCGTGCCCAAAGTAAACTCACCTTCGCGCGGACTTACTTCAATGATCGCATCTGACGGATCAAACCCATGATGTTTTACATGTGTTTCAAAAGCATACTGGTCACTCGGAAATGCTTTTGCTTCGCAGATGATACGGAAACGTTTTTTTGTGGGTCTGTAAAAACTTACCAGCATCAGGTGAAGGTTCACTGTAAGCTGATTCATCACAACCACTTCTGATCTTGATGCGCCAACAACTTCCGCAAGTGTTTCCGTAAGTGTATCATGGTAATCCATCCACGGTTCTTTACCGTGAAAAAAAGATTCAACTCCAAGATCTGCCCAGTCATTTAATATCTGCTGCATATAATCCTTTGCTGCTTTAGGTTGCAGACCCAATGAATTTCCCAGGAAATAAACAAGCTGTTTCCCGTTTGCTTCGGGAATGATGAACCTGTTACGGAATTCTTTCAATGGATCCTGCTGATCCATTTCTTGGGCGAAATCTATCCCGGGGCGGAAGTGGTTCATGCGTTTTTTTTAAAGTTTAAGAGTTGAGAGATTGTGGGAATGCTGAATTTGAACATCAGTCCCTGGAACCTGATAAATCGCTGCTCAGAACGCGCCCGTATTACCTCCATCCACCGGAAGGTTCACTCCATTCACATACGAGGCGGCGGGCGATGCAAGAAAAGCGGCCACTGCAGCAACCTCTTCGGGTTCGCCGAATCGCCTGGCAGGGATCTGTTGCTGCATTTTCGCAGACAGGTCCTCCTTAGAAATTTGTTGCTTTGCCGCATTATTGGCGATCAGGCTGTCGAGACGTTGGGTTTTTGTGTATCCCGGTAAAATATTATTGACTGTAATGCCCCATCCGGCAACTTCATTTGCCAGCGTCTTTGCCCAACCCGCCGTTGCGGCACGGATGGTATTGGATACTCCCAGATTGGCGATTGGTATTTTTACAGAAGTGGAAACGATATTGATGATCCGCCCATAACCAGCCTGTTTCATTCCCGGCAATACTGCCTGCGTCAATTGCTGATAGTTGATGATATGCTGATTGAATGCCGCAGTAAATGCTTCCGCGCCCACGTCTGCAATTGGTCCCGGCGGCGGGCCACCTGTATTGTTAATGAGAATATGAATGGTGAACGATTGAGCGATCTCCCAGGCAACAGTCTTCACTGCTTCGTTGCTATTAAAATCAACTACGCGGTATTCATGTTTTTTTGTAACAGGATGCAGCGAGGCAACGGCATCCTTTAGTGATTGCTCATTCCGTGCCAGCAGTATACATTGCGCACCAAGCTGCGCCAGCTCTCTGGCGATAGCGAGACCAATGCCCTGCGTACTGCCGCAAACAATTGCTGTTTTGCCCTGAAGGGAAGTATTCATACCACAAGATACGTGATTGTACTTTCCGGCGGGTCCTCAGCCGCATGATTGAGAGAAACAGAACGTTATGTCAAAAAAAGAGCCGGATCATTTTAAAAACACCTTTTCCCTTCGTTCTTCCATCATCTTTGCCACCCACTGTGCATTTGCATCTTTTCCTTTCAATTGACGGATAATATTATCATAACTCTGCTCATCCCTGTTCTGGCTCAGCTTGAATACATTTTCCATTTCTTCCACTTCTATTTCAAAGGCCACAATTGCTTTCGACATCTTGTCTATATACTCCTGCGGAAGATCTTTAAAGTTAGCACCCGAATCAGGATCATTTTCATAATGCGTTGTTGTTCTTTCCAGCACATTCAGCAATGCATTGTGATCAAGAAACCTGATCCTTCCTTTGCAATGCACGCTTGCATAATTCCAGGTAGATCCCTGTCTTTTATCCGAATACCAGCTTGCACTCACGTAGCAACCGGGCTCCGTAAATATTGCCAGCACATCTGGGTGCTGCTCAAAAGCCAGGTGATGATCCGTCTTTTTCATCAGGTGCCCCGACAGGAAAATCTTTCCATCCCGCTCATCTATAAATACCGGGATCTGCGTCGCCACCGGACGGTTATTCAGATCCACCCCTGATATTAACGCAAACGGATGAGCTTTTGCAAATGCAATTACTTCAGCGGGATTGTTTTCTTTAAAATAGGAAAGGTTATACATGACACGAAGATAATACGGGGTGGGATCCAGTGATCGGTGTTTGATGGCGGATGGTCGGAATTGCGGTTTGAAATGCACTGCGAATGGGTTGATGACCGCTATCAATGCCGGATATTTAGGGGTTGGTGAATGACTGCCGGCTTGTGGTGAAAGGTTTGAGAGGTTAGGCGCGGCTGCATTTGTCTGATCAGTTTAATGAATAATGCAGGGGCATAAACAGCTGCTGCAGGCTTTTGTGCTGATCGGCTCATAACGCTTGCAGCAAGCTGCCATCGGGCTAACCGCCTGCCCCCTGCACACTACACCCTTCAAACAGGAAGCAATTTGTGGGTACACGATAGGATATACCGACGCTTTACGTTACAGCATTTTTAAACTATTAACGAACCGGGGAAAATTCCGTTTTGAATCCGGTCACCTGCCATCCTTTTTATCCAACCACTTCCGCCACTCTTTCCGCATTCATATTGGCATTTCTCATGGAAACGCTTCTGATCACATGGGCCGCGAATTCTTTAAATGCGGCTTTGGTCACTTCATCATTGCTGACCATGATCGGTGCGCCCTGATCGCCGCCTTCGCGGATGCTTTGCACAAGAGGGATCTGGCCGAGGAACGGGAGATCATATTCGTCGGCAAGGCGTTTGCCGCCTTCTTTGCCAAAAATGTAATATTTATGCCCGGGCAATTCTGCCGGAGTGAAATAACTCATGTTTTCCACCAATCCGATCACAGGCACATTCAATTGTGCCTGACCAAACATGGCGATACCTTTCTTGGCATCTGCAAGGGCCACGTCCTGTGGGGTGGTAACAATTACAGAGCCGGTTACCGGAACGGTTTGCATCAGCGTAAGGTGAATATCGCCGGTACCGGGGGGCATGTCCACTACAAGGTAATCCAGTTCATCCCAATAAACATCGGTCACAAACTGGCGGACGGCACTGCTGGCCATCGGCCCGCGCCAGACGACGGCATTTTTTTCATCCACCAGCAGCCCTATGCTCATTAATTTAATACCATATTTTTCCAGCGGAACGATCATTCCCTTTCCTTCAACTTCCACCATCAGCGGACGTTCACCTCTCACGCCAAACATGATCGGTACGCTGGGTCCATAAATATCCGCATCCATCAGGCCCACTTTTGCACCGCCGGAAGACAGGGCAAGCGCAAGATTGGAAGCAACGGTAGATTTCCCCACCCCGCCCTTACCACTCACAACAGCAATGATGTTTTTTACCCGGGGCAGAACGGTGCCGGGGTCACTGCGTTTGGAGGTCGTATTAGCGCTGAACTTAACATTTACCGCCGCATCTTTATTTACCAGCAGCTTTACCGCATTCACACAGGCATTCTTGATCATATCCTTCATCGGGCAGGCCGGCGTGGTCAGTACCACGGTAAACGAAACATAATTTCCATCAATCTGTATGTCCTTCACCATGTTCAGGGTTACAATATCCTTTCCGAGATCAGGTTCCTGAACATTTCCGAGGGCTTCCAGTATTTTTTCTTGCGTCATTTTCAAAGCTTATGTTAAAATGGAATCGAGCTGCAAAGGTAAACACTTGTAAAGCTAAATAGTTGACGGATTTACGCAACTTCCGCTTATTTTTAGGGCGTGAAGAAACTTATACAATACCTGGCGATTGTCGCCTTTTTTATAGTACCCGCCACCGCAAAAGCGCAGTTCGAAACAGCCAGGGATTCTGTGGTTCAATTATATGGAGTGATCATGACTGCAGACAGCCTGGTGGGCATCCCCGCCGTCAGTATCACCATCAAGGGTCAGAACCGGGGTACGCTTACAAACGACCAGGGCGTGTTTTCGATCGTTGTATTAAAAGGCGACGAGATCGAGTTCTCGCACGTTAGTTACAAGCCTAAAACCATCACCATTCCCAAATCGATTGAAGGCAATCAGTACAGCATCATCCAGCTGATGGTCGCTGATACCGTTTATCTTCCGGCCACGATCATCAAACCGCGTCCGACCCCGGAACAGTTTGCCCGTGACTTTGTCAATACCAAAGTGCCCGATGACGATATAGAGATCGCCCGTCAGAATACCAGCGAAGAGAAACGCCGTGTCCTCCTCCGGACTGTTCCCGGCGATGGCCGCGAAGCAACCAGCATTCAGTTCCGCAACGTTGCCAACCGCGCCGTTTACCAGGGCCAGGTTCCTCCGATGAATATCTTTAACCCTGCAGCATGGGCGGATTTTATTCAGAGCTGGAAGAGAGGGGATTTTAAGAATAAGTAAGGCCGTTGTTTCCGTTTGCCGGGCTCCGCAAATTGATATAGTATTATGAAAAGGGAAACTCCAATATCCGGAGGTTCCCTTTTTTATTTTGTTGTCTAAAAACACAGCCGCCCAACGGCGGGCAACGGACAACGGTCATCGGTCCATTTGCGTACATTTGCGAAAATCAATTGCTATATGATCAAAACTGTCTCAGTCATCGGTGCAGGTACAATGGGAAATGGTATTGCACACGTATTTGCACAACATGGATTCAAGGTAAACCTGATCGATCTGTCCACACCGCAATTGAATAAGGCGATGGCGACAATTGAGAAGAACCTGGACAGACAGGTAGCAAAAGGAAGCATTACCGAAGAAGTAAAAGCCCGGACGCTGGCGAATATAGCAACAATGGAAAGCCTCGCGGGAGTAAAGGATTCAGACCTGGTAGTGGAAGCTGCCACGGAAAATACCGATCTTAAGTTATCGATCTTTAAACAGATTGATGAAGCAGCCCCGGAGGGATGCATTCTCGCTTCCAACACTTCGTCCATTTCCATCACAAAAATTGCGGCGGTAACAAAACGTCCCGGTCAGGTGATCGGCATGCACTTTATGAATCCCGTGCCGGTGATGAAACTGGTAGAAGTGATCAATGGATATGCAACAGAAAAAGAGGTAACCGGCACCATCGTGGAGCTAAGCAAAACACTGAACAAGATCCCTTGCGTAGTGAATGATTATCCCGGCTTCATCGCCAACCGTATCCTCATGCCGATGATCAACGAAGCGATCTTTAGCCTGTATGAAAGCGTGGCCGGTGTAGAAGAGATCGATACCGTAATGAAACTTGGCATGGCACATCCGATGGGCCCGCTGCAGCTTGCAGACTTTATCGGACTGGATGTTTGCCTTTCTATTCTTGATGTATTGCATAAAGGATTCGGCAATCCCAAATACGCCCCCTGCCCGCTCCTTGTGAATATGGTCATGGCCGGAAAACTCGGTGCTAAAACAGGTGAAGGGTTTTATAAGTATGCGCAGGGAAGTAAGGATCTGGTGGTAAGCGCACGGTTTAGGTAAGGGGGAATCGTTACCCAAATTTTTATGATTATGCCCGCCTGTTATAATGACTTATCTTATTTCCCTGTCCTCCCAGCCCCCGGGCTCGATCCGGAGGCTCATCTATTATCCGGGTGAAAAAGGAAACTACCCTGTCATCCCGGGCGGCGAATTTCAGACAATAACAATCCCAAACAACGCAGACCCGGGATAGTATTAAAGAAGCTTCAATGTGAATCGAAAAAATTACAGCCCGTCCGACACGGAGGGGTTCTTTCATAATAGTTGAACCGCGGTCGGCCGTCGTCGGTCTTCCTATCGTAACCGGTACAGCCGTCAACACCGCCCTCCTCAAACATGGCACTGTTTTATCACCCTACACTCTATCAGCAAGTGCAAAAACATGGAAACAGGAAGAAATGCTCCTTCTAAGGTTATAAAGCAGGTAACGATCCATGGCATGGGGAGTATTCTCCACAGCAAAGGCGTATTCTTCAGAGTGTGGGCTCCACATGCAAAAAAGATCTTTGTAACAGGCGAGTTCAACAACTGGGCACCTGATAAGGATGAAATGAAACATGAAAGGAATGGATATTGGGGAGTAAATATTCCACAGGCGAAAAGTTGTCAGGCATATAAATATGTACTGGAAACTGAGGCGGGCCGGCTCTATCGCAATGACCCTTATGCAAAGGAGATAGCGGGCTGTTACGGCAATTCAATCATCACGGATCCGAATGGTTTTGAATGGAGCGATCATGACTATAAGATGCCTGGCTGGAATACGCTGGTGATCTATGAACTGCATGTGGGCACATTCAACCGAAAAGACAACGCAAAGCCCGGGACCTTTTATGATGTGATAGAAAAGCTTGATTATCTCCGCGAGCTTGGAGTAAACGCACTGGAGATCATGCCGCCGGTGGAATTTGCCGGAGGTGTATCATGGGGCTACAATCCCTCCCACCCATTTGCCATTGAGTCGGAATACGGTGGCAGCAATGGATTCAAAGCGCTGATCAATGAAGCACACAAACACGGTATCGCAATTATACTTGATATTGTTTACAATCATTTTGGTCCCGATGATCTCGATCTCTGGCGCTTCGATGGCTGGAGTGAAAATAACGGCGGAGGTATTTATTTCTACCAGGACAGAAGGAAAAAAACACCATGGGGTGATTCACGACCCGATTACGGGCGCGCTGAAGTGCGCCAATATATCCGCGACAATGCACTGATGTGGCTTGATGAATTTAAGGTGGATGGACTTCGTACAGATGCCATCTCATTTATCCGCAATATAAACGGCGAAAACAATCCCGCCAACGATATACCCGAAGGCTGGAGCCTGATGCAATGGATCAACCGGGAAATTGCCGAACGTTTTCCCTGGAAGATCACCATCGGCGAAGACATGCAATGCAATGAATGGATCACCAAAGACAGAAAAGACGGCGGTGAAGGATTCGATACACAATGGGATGCCTGTTTTGTAAATCCGGTAAGACGAGTGCTTTCAGCCACTGATGACGAGGAACGCAATATGGAAGACCTGGCAAAAGCGATAACCTTTGCTTACAACGGAGATGCATGGCAACGCGTGATCTATACCGAATCACATGATGAAGTTTCCAATGGCAAGAAACGTGTGCCCGATGAGATCGCTCCCGGCGAAACACATAGCTGGTTTGCCAGGAAAAGATCCACGCTTGGCGCCGTACTCGTATTCACCTCGCCCGGTATTCCCATGATCTTTCAGGGACAGGAGATGCTGGAAGACGGATGGTTTTCCGACACGAGGCCGCTCGACTGGTCAAAAGCAAATGCGTTCGATGGAATAGTAAAACTCTACCGCGATCTGATCCACCTGCGAACCAACCTGCATGGCATCACCAAAGGACTGACCGGCAGAGCAACAGAGATCTTATACATCAACGAAGAAAAGAACATCATCGCCTTTTGCAGAAAAGATCAGGGTGGCCCGAAAGACACAACCGTCATCGTGATCAACTTCGCCAATAAAGAACAAAAGGACTTCATTATTCCCTTCCCCGAAGCGGGTCTTTGGAAAATCCGTTTCAATAGCGACTGGAAAGGCTACGACCCCGAGTTTCATAACAATTTCGCCTACGACACAGAGACACTAAACCCGGGCGCGGACGAGAATGGAGCGTTTAATGCAAGGGTGAGCATGGGCGCGTATAATGCGGTTATCTATTCGTTGGATTAAGGAGAGGAATAACCGCAGACCTGAACTATTGGGGAGGATCCGCACTTTATTGAGAAAATAAAGTCCTCCATCACAGGAGGCGGGTTACCCTGGAAATGACAGGTTCCGCGGTCGGCCATCGGCCCCTCACACCACCCCCACCTCTATCGTCCGCAAATCTTTTATCTTAAACAGCACCTCATCCAACCTGTTCTTCGGGATGCCGATCTCCATCACACAGAATAAATTCGTTTCCTGTTTATCCACTACACAGTCAAAATACTTGACGATCTTCATTACCTCATTCATCTGTGTATAGTCAAATTCAAGCTTGTAGTTGATCAATACAGGTTTTTGTACAAACGGCGTTACCTGCAATGCAAGTGCCGCTGCACTTTTATATGCATTGATCAGACCCGGAACACCAAGTAAAGTGCCGCCGAAATAACGGACAACAACGATCAATACGTTCGTGAGCTGCTTGCTGTCTATCTGCCCCAGTATAGGACGACCCGCAGTGCCCGAAGGCTCACCGTCATCACTTACCCTGTATTGCAATCCATCAAGCCCCAGGCGATATGCAAAACAATGATGCGCTGCTTTGGGATGTTCTTTTTTGATCTCTGCCAATCTCTCTTTGAAATCATTCACAGACATTACCGGGAATGTATAGGCGATGAATGTGCTTCCGCGGTCTTTGTATTCCGCCGAAGAAGAAGTTTCCACAGTACTGAAATAATCAGGCGTCATTTATATGCTGCTTTTACCGGTTCAAAAAATCTGATGCGGTCATTCTCCAACCGGATCTCATTTACAATACCCGCCTGCCCGATCATTGGCGCAGGCAAACCAGCTCCGGCAACAAGTGATGTATTTTCTATCAACCTTATTTCATCCCAGACTGACTCATCGATGAATGATTGAAGGAGATAAGCACCGCCTTCTACCAATACACTTTGTATATTCAGTTGCATGAGCGCATTGAGGATCTGGTGAACAAGACCGGTGTCTTCAGTGACCTGGTAATAACCGATCCTATCACTTTCCCGATGCTGATGTTTATTGAAAATGATGGTGCGGCTGGCATTGTTGAAGATCTTTAACGAAGAAGACAATTTCAGGTCCTTATCCACCACCAGGCGAACGGGTGATCTGCCGGGCCATAGGCGTGTGGTCAGCTCGGGATCGTCGGCAATCGCTGTGTTCGTGCCGATCAGAATAGATTGTTCTTCACTTCTCCATTTATGCACAAGACGGTTGCTGTAGTCATTACTGATCATTAGTCTTTTTCCCGTTATACCGATACGTGCATCACTTGTCTGCGCCCATTTCAGGATCACATGAGGGCGATGTTGTGTATGAAAAGTGAAAAAACGTTTATTCAGTTCCCTGCATTCGCGCTCAAGCACACCAACGGTCACATGGATGCCTGCCTGCTGTAATTTTTCAATACCTTTTCCATCCACCTGTTTGAAAGGATCACGGCAGCCAACAACTACCTGCGGAATCTGGTACCGGATGATCAGGTCTGCGCAAGGCGGCGTTTTTCCAAAATGCGCACAGGGTTCAAGAGATACGTAGATAGTGGATGATGAGAGTAAGGCCTCATGCCCGTTCACGATCGCCTGTTGCACGCAGTTCACTTCCGCATGTGCCTGTCCATATACTTCGTGATAACCCTCGCCGATGATCAGGCCATCATGCACCAGCACGGCGCCAACCATCGGATTAGGCGCAACGCTGCCCGCGCCCAGCTTTGCCAGCTGGATGCAGCGACGCATAAAGTTTTCGTGTATATGTAAAGACTGATCGCCGTTCATCGGCCGCAAATGTAAATGAATTAAGTTTGCCGGATGACGATACAGGAAGCAAGAAGGCTTGGAATGCAGCGTTTGACCGCTGTCTACCCAACCGGAGAAGCGGCAACGATCAGTGACTGGGTGATCGAACATCTGACAGGAGCAAAGATGACCGACAGGGTCATAAACCCTGATAAGCAACTTTCGGCGGAACAGGCGCAGGAACAAAGCCTGCTGTTGGAAAGGCTGCTGACCCACGAGCCCGTTCAATATGTGCTCGGCGAAGCCTGGTTCTGCGGCCTGAAATTCAAAGTTGACTCCAACACGCTCATTCCCAGACCGGAAACAGAGGAACTGGTGGAATGGGTGATTGATAATTGCAAATTTCCTCTTAACGAACTGAATATCCTGGATATCGGCACCGGCAGCGGATGCATAGCCATCGCACTGAAGCGGCGGCTGAGAAAATCAAAGGTATGGGCCTGCGATCTTAGTTCAGGAGCGCTCGCGCTGGCAAAGGAAAACGCGCAGAACCTGGGTGCTGAGGTGAGTTTTATCCAGCTTGATTTTCTTTCTGCTGAAGCGCGGACAGATCTGCCGCCATTCGACATAATTATCAGCAACCCGCCCTATGTCCCGGAAAAAGATAAAGAGAGTATGGACGCAAACGTCCTGAATTATGAGCCACACCTGGCACTCTTCGTTCCTGACAATGATGGGCTTATTTTTTACCGCGCTATTGCGGAATTCGGGTTGACGCATCTGAAGCCCGGCGGAAATATCTATGCTGAGATCTATGAAGGGGCTGGGAAAGAAACCCGGCAATTATTTGAGAAAGAAGGATATATGGCAGAATTGAAGCCGGATATGCAGGAAAAAGACCGGATGATCAGGGCGTATGCGGGGGTTGGGGAATCACTGCAGGGGGCATAGGATTGAGAGGTGTCACAGGTTTGAGAAGTTTGGGCGGTTAACAGGGAGTTAGCAGGTGGTTAGTAAGGGGTTCACGCGCAGTTTCTAAGTGTTTCAGTCGACCCGCTCATAAGCCACTTTCCCCAGCAGGGTGCCCTGTGGTGAGAACAGCGCCACCGTCATCTTCCCGTTATCGATCTTCTCCACTTCCCGCTCTTCTTCCCTTGTGTAACCACCTGTCTGGTCCTGAAAATGCAGCCTGAGAGAACGTACGGAATTGTTGTAAACGTAAGTGCCGTTGCCGCCCGGAACATCCGTGAATATATTGAAACGGGCATCAGGGTAAAATGTAAGAAATTCCCGGAAACCAGTGGCTTCTACCCAATTGAACTGTCCTGCGTCTTCAACGTACAGGTTAGTACTCACCCATTTGCCAACGATTGGCGGGGAGGATATCACATCCTCGTTCTTTGAACAGGAAGAAAAAAAGCCGATAAGTATCAGGCCTGACAACAGTAGGCGGAGACCTTTCATTTGAATTGGATTTGAAACCATTCAAAACTAGCGTACCCCGGTTGCAAAACCAATAGTAAAATCCCTGTTATTTCACCACACCCAGCGGGCGGGCTCCAGCTGATTTGGCCAGTTTCATCACCCGGAAGACCTCGCCATAATAAGCGATACTATCCGCATTGATGACCACCGATGGTGTATCAACGGTTGCCTGCGCGCGTCTGATCTCCTGCAACAGGAAGCTGTCGAGCATACCTGATTCAACCGGTCGCTGACCGATGAAGAATTTCTGGTCTTTATTGATAGAGACTACAATATTCTGTTTTGCTTTTGTATCCCGTGTCCCGCGCGGATTGTTCACCTTTACCACGTTGGGATTCGCCATCGTTGTGGTAATAAGGAAGAACATCAGCAGAATGAAGAGGATATCATTCAGCGAGTCAGTAAATACTTCAGATTGTTCCCTATGTTTCTTTCTGAACTTCATTCGCCTTCCTTTTATCGGGTGGTTGGTTCCTGTAATACATCGAGGAAATCTGCAGATGCACTTTCCATTTTATTTGCCGCCTTATCGATCTGTGTATTGAGATAGCTGTGGGCCAGATAAGCCAACAGACCGATCACAAGACCTGTGATAGAGGTGATCAGTTTTGTGTAGATCCCCTGAGAAATGATCTTCAGATCTACTTCACCGGCACGCTGGATCTGGGAAAACAATTGCATCAGACCGATCAGCGTTCCCACGAAACCAAAGATGGGCGCGGCTTTTGAAATAAAAGACAATACGCCGAGGTTCTTCTCCAGTTTGTACATTTCAAGCTGTCCCACATTATCCATGCTCTTTTCAATGCTATCGATCGGTTTGCCTACACGTTGAATGCCTTTATCGATAATTCTTGCAACAGGGTTATTTGTATTCTTTGCAAAGCTCCTTGCAGCGCTGATGTTTCCACTTACGATATGATCACGGATGATGTTCATGAAATTCGGATCAAGCCGTGCTGCCTGCCTGATGGCTATCTGCCTTTCCGCGAAGAAATATACGGTCAGCAATAACATCAGCCCCAGCGGCACCATGATCCAGCCTCCCATGAAGATGAGGTCAAAAAAACGAATGGTTTCTTCTTTTCCTGCAGTAGCACCAGGAGCTCCGCCGGCAAGCGTATCAACAATCTGTAAGAGGTCAAACATAGATCATCATCTTTAATGCGTAAATGTAAGGCATGCGATAAAAAAAAGTTTTCGATTATTATCAACAGTCCTTAATAACCACGTTGTCAAACGGGAAAAACGGTGCCGCATTGTTTGGCAGTGAAGGGGTTGGCATATTTTTAACAAGAGCTGGAGAGACGATGGCGCGCGGCGGACGAGCTCCGCAGCCTGAATCAGTGTAATAGCAACGAAGCCCTCTGAGTGTAGAGGGCTTCGTTAATTTATTTAAGTGCCGATCTGCGGAGCCTGATCATCTGTCATCGCTTTTCGTTCCCGCCTGTTTCACCATCAGCGCCTGTATCTGCTTCATTGTTCCTTCCATGCCATCAGGACTTCCATCGAGGAATATGACGTTGCCTTTGCCGTATTCGGCGAAGTTCTTGATCGCTTCGGTCCACATGCTGAAGAGGATCACATTGGTATCGAGGTTAGCCTGCTTCATCTGCTCGGCGGCTTCACTCATACCAGCGGCCACTTCTTTGCGGAACAGGGCAACACCCTGACCACGGAGACGGGCGGCCTCTTTTTCCGCTTCCGCAGAGATCTTGATAGAATTACCATCAGCTTCCGCTGCTTTGGTTTTGGTGATCAGCAACGCCTGGCCTTCATTTTCAGCAGCAGCTTTCAGGTTATTGCTTGCCACCACCTTACTCATGGAGTCGAGGATCATTTTATCGAACGTGATATCATTGATCTGGAGATCCTGCAAATGATAGCCCCACTCTTCAAGCGTATGATCGATCTCCACTTTTACGTATTGTACGATCTCCCGGCGAAGACCAAGCACCTCTGCCTGTTTCTTTGTTGCTACAAAAGAACGGATATTACCTTCGATCGTTCTGATCAGGGCCTGCATCAGATCCCGGTCGGTAATAAATTTGAAAGCTACCCGTTTGACCGTTTCTTCATCTTCATTCTGTACCGCGTAAAGCAACATGCTTTTGAAATAAACATTTGCCTGATCCTGCGTTACAGCCTGGAACTCCAGTTCCACCGATCTGTTTTGTATCGATATCTTTTTGAACAATTGTTCAAGTACGGGCAACTTTATCTGCAATCCCGGCCTCACTACACGCCGGTATTTACCGAACATGGTAATTACGCCAACGTAACCCTGATTGATAGAAAAAAGAGAACTGAAAAAGATAAAGAGGACAACAAGTATCCACCAGTAGCTTCCTAAAAAATGACCTATATCCATGGTGCGTGATTTTATCAACTAAGGTAAGCTAAGGGCAGACAATCTTATAATAATTATTCCCGTAGATAAACCAGTACCTCCACGCGGCGGTTCTTTTGACGCCCTGCTGGTGTGTTGTTCTCCGCCACCGGCATACGGTCGGCCATACCATAAATAAAAACCGGGACAGGCTTTCTACTGACGCGTGGCGCGATATAATCTGCAACACTTTTTGCGCGGTTCAGCGAAAGCATTTCATTTGAAGCAAAGGCTCCTGTATTATCCGTATGTCCTTTCAATATCAGGGAATCGATCTGCTTACCACTTGCAGACCTCACTATGCTATCCAGCACAGCCAAACCAGATGATTGCAGAACGGCCTTTCCTGTTTCAAAAAGTATATCTGGCAATACAAGCGTATCGATCACCGTAACTGAATTCCGTTCGAGTTCAGGTTTTGGTGGAGGCGTAGTCCTGTAATATTTCACCTTACGATCCATCAGTTCATGTCTTTCATTCCCGGCATAGATCTCATCAGTTGCCTCTTTCCAGTTAGTGCAGAGATGTTCATTCGGATCTGCAGGAGTCATTGAAAAATCATCAAGAAAAATAAAGAAGCGATTTTCCAGTTGCTCCTGCCTTTCGCCACGATAATCGTTTTTTGCAAAATAACCAACAAGCAGATAAACCTCCTCGCCTGTTGCCTTATAGGTGATATCTACTTTACGCCAGGCACTGTCACCAAACGTATTTGACTGAACATTTCCCTGCAGATAAACAGTAGGTGTTATATTTTGCATCAATGTCTTCCCATACAAAGGATCATTTGCAGTGAAAAACACACCAACACTATCGAGTACCGGGTGAATGGATTTAATGTAAAATCCGATCCTGTAAAGCTTGTCTTTTCTTAACCCGCACACCAGTCTGCTGCGGAGATAGGTGCGGTTGTATTTTTTATGAAGATGCGCGGCTTCAATAGCCATGCAGTTGATACCACTGTGCGCCCTTTTGGGGTCTTTAAAATAATTGATGAATCCGCTGGCGGAACTCATCCATGCTTCGGGAGCGCAGGGCGCGTTGTATTCGGTGCAGATATTTACGTCTTCAAATCCCCCATTGGCGAGTAACCCCTGCGTGTGGGATTGGAGAGAAGACAGCATAAGTATTGAAAAGATAAACTGGCGCATTATCATCTAAAATAGTCTATTTAGGGGCTGCCGAATAACTGCCGGGTCTGCTGAATCGTTTGAGAGGTCTGAGAAGTTTCACAGGCTTCATAAGTTCGGCAGGCTACGTTTGTTCGATCAGTTTAACAATGATGCAGGACCACGACGATATCTGCGGCAGGTTTTTTGTGCTGACCGGTTCATAATGCCTGCGGCGAAATACCATCCGGCAGACGGCCTGATTCGTTTCAACCTGCTAAATGACGAGCTTATCACCCCATATTGATAACAGCATAGTTATTCAGCATCCCCGGTTATTTTTAAGTCTTCATTATTGGCTTCATGCTTCATTCTCTCCGGGCAATGTTATTAAGAGGTGGAAAGATTGTCATCCAAACGAGTTTGAATAAAAACGTTTTTCAAAACCTTTTAGTCTGTCAATTGTTACAGCTACATGCAGTTGAAATTAAGTGTACTTGATCAAACCCCTATCCGCAAAGGCAGCACCGCGGAAGAATCGCTACAGGAAACCATTGAACTGGCCCGTTTGACTGATCAGCTTGGTTTTACCCGTTACTGGCTTTCGGAACATCATAATTCTGTTACGCTCGCTGGTGCAGCGCCCGAAGTGATGATCGCGAGATTGGGTGGTGAAACTAAACAGATCCGGCTTGGTTCCGGTGGCATTATGCTGCCCAACCACAGCTCATTGAAAGTAGCGGAAAACTTCCGTATGCTGGAAGCGCTCTATCCGCATCGCATCGATCTCGGATTGGGCAGGGCTCCCGGTGGTGACCGCGCCACATCTCAACTGTTAAATCCATCCAATACCTTCGATCCGCAGGAGTATATTCAGCAGATCAGGGAGCTGCATGATTATTTTTATGAAACACCCACATCCAATACACTGAATGGAAAGATCAAGGCGATTCCTTCTATACAATCATCACCATCCATGTGGGCGTTGACTTCCAGCGGCGAAAGCGCTTTCCTGGCAGCTCATTTCGGCATGGGCCTTTCGTATGCACAATTCATCAATCCGGTTGGTGGTCCTGAAGCGGTCAAACTCTATAAAGACAGATTCAAACCATCCGAAGAATTCTCCGAACCCATCACGAACGTGGGCATTTTCGCATTCTGCTCTGAGGATGAAAAAAAGAACGCACAGGTAAGAGCGCTTTATGACTATCGCTTATTAAGTTTTGAAAAAGGAAACTATCAGCAACAATTTTCATATGACGACATCAAAGACCATGAATATACCGCTGCTGATCTGCAACGATTGCAATATCACCGCAACCGTTATTTCGTGGGCACTCCGGCAGAACTAAAGAAACAATTTGAAGAACTGGCTACTACATTCGGCACTGAAGAAATTGTAGTCGCTACATTTTCCGAAACAAAGGAGGATCGTTTTGACTCATATACGCTGCTGGCGCAAACGTTCGGCATTAATCAGCATTAATAATTTATATAGCGGTTGCGGAATAACTGCGGGTTTCCGGTGAAACGTCTGAGAGGTTTGAGAAGTTTTACAGGTTAGGCAGGCAGGGTTTGACTGACAGGTTTAATAATAATGATTAAACCTTTTAAACTCCTCAAACCTTCACTCCCGCCCCTGGGTCTTTTCCTCCCAAACCTGCACCAGATTCACCAACATCTCCACCGCCTTATTCATATCCTGTACACTGATATGTTCCAGCTTCGAATGGATCGCCTGCATTCCTGTAAACAAATTCGGACATGGCAACCCCATAAATGACAGCCGGCTTCCGTCTGTGCCACCGCGGATGCTTTCCATTTTCACCTGTAATCCCGCGCGCTCAACTGCAAGTTTTGCATATTCCACCACATGCGGATGAACGTCAAGGACCTCTTTCATATTACGGTATTGTTCCTTCACATGAAATTCAAAAGTGGAACCGATATGAAAACGGATCGTTTCTTCCACAAGGGTTCTCAGAAAATCTTCTTTCTTTTTCAGCCCCGGGGTTTCAAAATCACGGATAATAAATTCGATCGTACATTTTTCTGCCAATCCTTCCACGCGCACCGGATGAATAAATCCGCGTTTGCCTTCTGTGCTCTCCGGCGAAAGTCTGTCTTTAGGCAGCTCAGCCAGGATCTGTCCCGCGATCTTCATTGCATTGACCATCTTCCCTTTTGCATAGCCGGGATGCGCGATCACGCCGTGTATGACCAATTCAACACCATCTGCGCTGAATGTTTCATCTTCCACGCTTCCCCGTTCGCCGCCATCCAGTGTGTATCCAAAGGCTGCGCCTAATTTCTGCAGGTCAACTTTTGCGGTACCGCGGCCAACTTCTTCATCGGGAGTGAAAAGGATCTTGATCTCGCCATGTTTAATTTCCGGATGTGTTTGCAAAAAGTTCGCAAGATCCATGATCTCTGCCACACCTGCTTTATCATCTGACCCAAGCAATGTTGTTCCGCTGGCAGTAATGAGATCATTGCCGATCTGCTGCTTCAGGTAGGGATATTCATCCAGACGTAATACCTGTGTTTTATCATCCGGCAATACGATATCCTGTCCTTTATAGTCACGGTGAACGATTGGTTTTACCCCCGTGCCGCTGCAATCCGGCGCAGTATCCACATGTGAGCAAAAACAAATCACCGGCACTTTCTTATCGGTATTGGAGGGAATGGTGGCATATACATAGCCCCATTCATCCATATGCGCATCAGCAAGACCGATCTGCTTCAGTTCTTCTGCAAGCAGCCGGGAAAGATCTTTCTGTTTTTCTGTGCTGGGATGCGTGTCTGACTGAGGATCGCTTTGTGTATCGATCTGAACATAGCGCAGAAAGCGCTCAGCAGCAGTAAATGTATAGTTAGTGAACATGTGTATTGTTTGCGTGATCCGACAAAGAAGCCTGGCTTTTGCCAGGCTTCTTCCAAAGTTATGCATTGAATGTATAAAAAAACCACTGTGTTAATGGTCTTAACATTTGTTTCATCTATCGCTTACGGCATAATGATCAGCGGTTTTGCACCACTGATATCGACCAGCTCCAGGTCAAAGATCAGGTCCTTTCCTGCAAGGGGATGATTGGCATCCAGCACAACCGCTTCATCTTTCAACTCAGTTACAACAACCTGGTATTGATTGCCCTGACCATCGCTCATTACGAGCGGCAGGCCAACTTCCACTTCCATGTCCTGCGGAAAACGGTCTTTCGGCATTTCGATGATCATTTCAGGGTTTCTGGGTCCGTATGCTTCAAGGAAAGGGATATTGATGGTTTTTTTCTCGCCAACAGCCATTCCGGTAACGCCATCATCAAAACCTTTGATAACCGCGCCGCTTCCAACCTCGAACTCCAAAGGTTCGCGGCCTTCTGACTTATCGAACGTTTCTCCGCTGGTGAGGCGGCCATGATAATGAACCTTTACCTTGTCACCACTTTTTACCTGTTGCATTGCAAAATTTTAATTTAAGTATTGGCCTGCAAGGTAGCTATTTTGGCAATGCAACCATGTAAATATTTGGTGTCGTCTGAGTGGGAAAATTGGTTTATTTTGACAGGGGAAGGGGGCAGAGGTTTGAGAAGTTTCATAGGTGCCAAAAGTTGGGCGCCCTTATCTTACGAGATAAAAACTTTTGATTTCAGCACATACAAAACCACTGAAACTATTCCGGCATAACCCATGAAACTTCTTAAGCCTATGAAACCTCTGAAACCGTCGCCACCCCGTCAAACTTTTCAAACAAAAAACATGACCCGCATTCTGTTATTTCTTTCTGCTGCCTTTGTCTCCATGGTGTTGCATGCCCAATCGGGCAGTGTGATCCCTGCAGCTGAAAGGATCAGCCAGTATTTGCCGTTGATAAAAGATAAAAAAATCGGTGTGTTTGCCAATCCCACATCAACAGTCGGGAATACGCATCTGGTGGATACGCTGCGCAAATTGGGTGTTACCATCAGTGTGATCTTTGGGCCGGAGCATGGCTTCCGGGGAACGGCTGATGCAGGAGAAAAGATCGGCAACTATACCGATACAAAAACAGGCATTCCCGTTGTGTCACTTTATGGAGGCAAAACAAAACCTTCAGCAGAAGATCTGAAAGACGTGGATGTGATGTTGTTTGACATACAGGATGTCGGTGTTCGCTTTTATACATACATTTCTTCGCTTGAAGCATATATTGAAGCGGCGATCGAAAACGACAAGCCGCTGCTGATACTGGATCGTCCTAATCCGAATGGACATTATGTAGACGGACCGGTGCTGGATAAAAAGTATCAATCCTTTGTGGGCCGCCAACCAGTACCGGTAGTGTACGGAATGACGATCGGCGAATATGCAAAAATGATCACTGTTGAACGTTGGTTAAACCCGGCAATAAACCAACGCCTGGACAAAATGCAGGACACGGCCCGTGATGGTAATGAGGGGATCCGTTATATTGTCACATCGCGCTGGTTGCAAGACAAAAATTTCAACAAGAACTTGTTTGTTCTAAAGGTCATCCCCTGCGAAAATTACACGCATAAAAGCCGATACGTTCTGCCCGTGCGGCCTTCACCCAATCTCCCTGACATTCAATCTATATACCTCTATCCTTCTACCTGTTTCTTTGAAGGAACAGTTTTAAGCGAAGGCCGCGGCACGGATAAACCGTTCCAGGTTTTTGGCCATCCATCTTTTCCAAAAAATCTTTATTCTTTTACACCTAATCCGAATGAGGGCGCAAAGAACTCCAAGCTTTATGGCAGGCTTTGTTACGGCTGGGATCTAAGTGGATCTGTAGATAAAGTAGAAAAAGAAGTGGGTAATAAACTTCAATTGAAATGGTTGCTTGAAGCATATCGTTTGTTTCCACAAAAGGATAGTTTCTTCATTATTCCCAAATCAGGAAAAATGGAAGAATCTTTCTTTGATAAACTTGCTGGCAGCAGCGAATTGCGTTTACAAATACAAAAAGGCATATCCGAAGAGGCCATTCGTAAGAGTTGGGAGCCAGCATTAACGGAATTCAAAGCAGTCCGTGCAAAATATTTGTTGTATGCTGAGTGATCGCTGTTTTATCTTCGCAGCATGATTGAATACCAGCATAAGCAGAAAGACCTGGGGCCGAATACATTCTCCTTTGGATTAGTGCCATCCACAAAGATCGTATTCATGGGCACACCGGAATTTGCCGTAGCCTCTCTCGACGCACTTGTGCGTGCGGGTTACAATATCGTTGGCGTGATCACCGCTCCCGACAAACCTGCGGGGCGCGGTATGAAGATGACAGAAAGCGCCGTTAAGAAATATGCGGTTGAACATGATCTGCGTGTTCTTCAGCCTGAAAAACTAAAGAACGTTGAATTCCTTGAAGAATTAAGATCGCTCCAGGCAGATCTGCAGATCGTAGTAGCATTCCGCATGCTGCCCGAGATCGTCTGGAATATGCCGCCACTCGGCACGGTCAATCTTCACGGTTCATTATTGCCGCAATACCGCGGCGCGGCACCGATCAACTGGGCTGTGATCAATGGTGAAAAAGAAACCGGCGTGACCACATTCAAATTGCAGCACGCGATCGATACCGGCGATATCTTAATGAAAGCAAGCTTTCCCATAGGTGAAAATGAAACCGCCGGAGAAGTGCACGACCGCATGAAAGAGATCGGTGCGGACGTATTGGTAAAAACAGTAAAAGGTCTTGCAGATGGTACACTGCAACCAATCCCTCAATCAGAGATCAAAACCCAGGAGCTCAAACATGCTCCCAAGATCTTTACTGAAACAAGCAGGATCGATTTCTCCAAAACAACAGCAGAAGTGCATAACCTGGTGCGTGGCCTCTCGCCTTTCCCCGGCGCATTCACCACACTGGACGGCAAAATGTTCAAGATCTACCGCAGCGAAAAACATTATGAAGGGGATGATCACAAACCGCAACAGGAAACGGGCAATTATGTAACCGATGGTAAAACATATTTCCGGTTCGTCTGCGCAGATGGCTATCTTGATGTGAAGGAATTGCAGTTGGAAGGAAAGAAGAGAATGGATGTGGCGGATTTCCTGAGAGGATTCCGGCCGCTTCCATCGAATGTGTGAGGGACCGCTGCGCGGTCGACCGCGGACGTTTCGTTATAGAAAGTAGTGTCTTTTATTTTTGAACAGCAATGCCATTATAAGATCAATTCTATTTTGAATTGAATAAACGCTTCTCATTCATCAAACCCGTCTGCGGTCGGCCGTCCTCTCTCTATATGGGACGATCCACTCCTCAATAAACCATCTTCAAAACAAACTTCTCCCCCTCCCCGGCTCCCAATGCCGCTGCGCCCGCATTACTGATACGGATCCCCAGGCCCTGATTTTGGCGGATGCCATTCATTTCACCCAGCACTTTTGCATAGATGGCTTTGTTATTATCAGGATTGATCAGTTGAACGATAGTGCCTGTTGCCACTCCATCGATCAGCAGGTAATATTTTGCATCTTCCCATCCGCTGGATGTTTTGAACACACCGGCCGTTACCGTTGTGTTCTTTGAAACAGGATTTTGTTTGGTCTGCTGCTCGTAATCCGTTTTAAAATATCCCTGTTCGCTGCTGACAGGTATATTCTGTGGTTTTGAAACCGGTTCGGCACGTTTAGGCTCTTCGCGTTTGGGTTCATCCTTCTTCGGTTCTTCTTTTGGCGTTTCTTTTGGTATTGGTTGAACCGGCTCTGGTTGTGTGATTGCTACAGGTTGGGTTTTAGGCTTGTCTTCAACAGGATCCGGTTTTATTGCAGGTTTCTCTTCTGGTTTTACCGGTGTCATCTTTGGTGCAGCGGAGGCATAGTTCTGCATTTCTTTTGCAGTCAGGTAACCTACTATCACTCTTTGACCAACCTGTAGTGCATCGCTCTTAAGACCATTCCAGTCACGGAGCTTTTGCATCGTCACTTTATTATTGGCATTGCTTACTTTCAGCAGCCCTTCGCCTGAGCCAACAGTGTAATAGATGGGAACTCCCTTATTATTCTTTTGAGTGAAATTTGTATCAGTAAGCGGAATACGAACAATCTGGCCGATCTCGAGGCCTTTGTTCATATCTGTATTATTGAATGATGCGATATATTTCGGACTTACACTATATAACCGGCCTACCGAGTACAGTCCCTGTCCTGACGAGACCGTATGCTCAAGGTATAATCCCTTATCGCCCTGTTTTACTGACAGGCCATCCTGCGCGTGCAAACTCACAAAAGAAGCGATAAAGAAAATGAATAATAAAAACGGTTTTACCATAGCCAGAAAATTAGAAATGTAAATATAAAACTTAACGGTTAAAACAGAGAAAGTGAAACAGCGGTAAGGGCCGCTTTTAATTTACCATCTTCAGGACGTATTCTTACCCGTATTTTTCTTTTAAGATCCTTAATTCCCGTGGATAATAATTATTGATCCGGTTAGGCAAGGCATTCACCCAACCCAACGGATGAGATTGATGCGTTACCAATTGCCATCCTTTTGTGATATTGTCCAACCGAAGATCTTTACGCTGCAGGTATTCGATCGATTGTTTATAGTCAAGTTCAAAACATGGCAGATCCGGATGAAGGATCACAGACATGGCCAGCGAATGATCAGGCACCAGTTTATCCCGCATCAGTTCCCCAAGAATCGTTCCTGAATACTGCACGCGGAGATTATTTAACAACCAGTTATATTCCTCCTGAAACCTGGAAGGCCATGCATAAACGGTCTGCTGATGCTGCAAAAAAAAGAAATCATCTTTGTTCACCCATTTATCCAGCAATGGCAGATCTTTTTTATTTACAGCACCCGGTTTATTTTTGATCCGGATCAGGGCTTCTTCTTCGCCATCTGTTTTGCGGAAACAAGCGAGGAAGAAACCTTCACCATCCAGTTTGTCCGGCCAGAAACGATAACCCCAACTATTTTGCTCTCCCTGTACCTCAGTTATATTCCATGAAGGGTCCGTATTGATCCGTTCACCTGAAGCAGCAAAATTATTCGTCACCCAATCCATGATCTGTTCATCCTCCGCTGTCGAATAAGAGCAGGTTGAATAGATCAGCACGCCCTCGTTTTTTAAACAGGGCCATGCATCAGCTAAAATGCGTTGCTGACGCTGACTGCAAAGCGCCACATTATCAATACTCCATTCATTCATAGCTTCGGGCTCCCGCCTGAAAAGACCGCTGCCACTGCAGGGTGCATCAACAACGATCACATCAAAATAGCCTTCCAGCTTTGCAAAATCCTTCGGATCATTATTGGTCACCACCACATTGTTGCAGCCCCACTTGATGATATTATCCTTTAAAATATTCACGCGTGTTCTGATCACCTCATTTGTGACCAGCAAACTATCTTCAGAAAGGACGGATTGTATATGTGTTGACTTTCCCCCTGGCGCCGCACAAAGATCGAGTACGCGCAATGGCGCTGACAGATCGGTTATCTGCATTAATGCCTGCTCTAAAAACATGCTGCTCGCCTCCTGCACATAATACGTGCCCGCATGAAATAGTGGATCAAATGTAAATGACGGTCTTCCTGAAAGATAAAAACCATGCTTCGTCCAGGGTATGGGAGAAATGGTCAATGCTGATAAGTGCGTATGCGGAAAATTGCTGATTGCCTTGCGCGGGTTCAGGCGGATAGATGTCACCTGCCGGCCCGAGGCGTGAATGTCTTCAAAAGCTTTTTGATCAAAGCCTTTAATATCATGTAGTGACTGGATTAATGGTTGAGGGAGTTGCACGCGCAAAGATACAGGAACAGATAGTTTTTACCGTCAATTGAAGATATTACACACTGCTCGTTCGTTAATGGATAGCAAACATATTTATACTCACAGCCCAGCCCCCGAACAGATCCGGGTGGCGTCAAAATTCAAGCGATAACCATCCCAAATGACGCAGACCCGGAACGGACGATAGCTCCTCCAGGGAGACTTATGTCAGACCAATCATTATTAGTTTTCGACCTTTTTGTATATCAGAGCGGCATCCCGTGATCAGGAACGCATCTTTCTAATACGGGATTGTTATAGTCTGGAAGTCAGACACCCGGGATGACACGGGTACTTTCCTTTTTTTCTCCCCCGGAAAAATCAATGTCACCCGGGATCTAGTTCCCGGGGCCGGGACAAAGAATCTTTACTACACTTTCAAATTAAATAACTGGTAGTTTAAACTTGCTGCATAGGCCGCAGATCAGCAGCCTTCTTCTTAGAGATTCTTGATCTCTGCAATCAGATCCTGCAATACTTTCTTCGCATCGCCAAACAACATAGAAGTCTTTGGCTGGAAGAAAAGATCATTTTCAATACCTGCATAACCCGGTTTCATGCTCCGTTTATTTACGATACAATTCTTTGCGAGTTCAACTTCCAGTATCGGCATACCATAGATTGGTGAAGAAGGATCAGTTTTTGCTGCAGGATTGACCACATCATTTGCGCCAAGCACCAGCACTATATCCGTTGTAGAAAATTCTTCATTCGCCTGTTCCATTTCCAGCAGCTTATCATATGGCACATCCGCTTCTGCCAATAATACATTCATGTGTCCGGGCATACGACCCGCTACGGGATGGATCGCATACTTCACTTCCACGCCTTTTGATTCAAGCAGTTTCTCCAGTTCATGACACGCATGCTGCGCCTGCGCAACGGCGAGCCCATAACCGGGAACGATCATAACCTTATGCGCGTAGCTCATTACTACGGCTGTATCACTGAGTGAGATCTCTTTATAAGCGCCCTGTTGCTTCCCTCCTTCACCACCGGCAACTTTTGAACCACTGCCAAACGATCCGATCAATACGTTCAGCAACGAACGGTTCATGGCCTTACACATCAGGATCGTAAGCAAAGTACCCGCCGCACCAACAAGAATACCGCCCGTCAGCATTACCTTGTTATCATAAAGAAAACCACCACACGCTGCGGCAACCCCTGTAAATGAGTTCAGCAGGGAGATCACCACCGGCATGTCCGCCCCACCGATCGGAAACACAAAGAACACTCCGTATAACAATGAAAGCGCAAAGATCACATAGAACAATACATGACTGACATCCTTCACATTTACCAACAGGTAAGCTGCCAATCCAAGAATGGCGATCATCAATACGATATTGAAAATGTGTTGCCCTTTAAAAGAGAAGTCCTTCACCTTTCCATTCAGCTTACCCCAGGCAACCATACTTCCTGCAAAGGAAACAGAACCGATGATCAGTCCAAGCAAAATGATCAGTATTTTACCATAAGGAACAGCCGGCTCTCCGCTTAAACCAAATGCTTCCAGTGGTGGATAATAGGTAAACCCTCCGCTGAATGGCGGATGCTCCATCATATGATCAAACTCCACAATGGAGATCAGTGCTGCGCACGCGCCACCCATTCCGTTGAACAAACTCACCATTTCCGGCATAGCCGTCATCTTCACTTTCTTCGCAGCCATAAAGCCGATCAGCGTACCAATGGCAATACCGCCAAAGATCCAACCGTAGTTACCAAGCTTCTGACCATCTTCTTCGTAAAGGAAAATAGTTCCCAGTATCGCAATGGTCATCCCACCCGCGGCCACCAGATTTCCTTTTCGCGCTGTAGCGGGATTGGATAACATTTTCAAGCCTATGATAAACGTTACCGAACCGATGAGGTAACAAAGTGTAAGTACATTAAGCTCCATGAGAGTAATTAAAAAAGTCAACAATCAAAAGCAGCATTCCTTATGGCATCAGCCATGAATGACCGATGCTTATTTCTTTTTCTTTTTGAACATTTCAAGCATACGGTCGGTTACTACAAAACCACCCACCACGTTCAGGGTGCCGAGCACAACAGCAAGAAAGCCGAGGATCAATGCGAGATAGTTATCTGATTCAGCTTTACCCATAACGATGATCGCACCGATGATCACCACACCGTGAATGGCATTTGCACCACTCATCAATGGTGTGTGCAATACACTGGGCACACGTCCGATCACTTCGATACCAACGAAGATCATCAGGATCACTATATAGATGATCTGCTGATTATCGTGTATCCATGAAAGAATATTATTCATAAAGGATGTTTCTATAAATGAAATGATATTATCCGAAGGAATGATTACAGACTTTTCACACGCTCATTCACCACTTCACCATTGTGTACGATACAGCTGCCTTTCACCAGGTCATCATCCCAGTTAAGGCTCAGTTGGCCTTCTTTGGTCGTGATCAGTTGCAGGAAGTTCAGGATATTTTTTCCGTACAACTTGCTTGCATCAGAAGGCATTGTTGATGGTAATGATGAATTACCAATGATGGACACTCCGTTCTGCACAACTGTTTCGTTGCTTTTGGTAAATGGAGTATTGCCTCCCGTTGCGGCGGCAAGATCGATGATCACAGAACCGTTGCGCATTGACCTTATCATCTCTTCTGTAATAAGCACCGGAGCTTTCTTGCCAGGGATCTGCGCCGTGGTGATCACAATATCAGCTTTGGCAATGCTTTCGGCAATGCGTTGCTGTTGTTTCTGTTTGTATTCGTCTGTTTGTTCAACTGCATAACCACCAGCTTTGCTTGCATCGGCGGCACCGTCTACTTCAATGAATTTGGCGCCAAGGCTCATCACTTCTTCCTTCACCGCCGGTCTTGTGTCAAACACTTCCACTACAGAACCGAGACGTTTCGCGGTAGCGATCGCCTGCAAACCGGCAACGCCCGCACCAAGTATCAGTGTTTTTGCCGGCGCGATGCTTCCTGCCGCAGTCATGAACATTGGGAAATAACGTCCGTAACTGTTTGCCGCGGTCAATACGGCTTTATAACCAGCAATGTTTGCCTGCGAGCTCAGCACGTCCATTGACTGGGCGCGTGTTGTTCTGGGCAACATATCCAATGAAAAAACGGTAAGTTTTTCAGCAGCCCATTCTTTCATTAATGCGGGGGTATACAGCGGCTGGTAAACGCCGAGCAGCACCTGTTCCGCAGGAAAAGAAACGGCAGATTCCGGTGTATTGATTGCGAGTAAAACCTGTGAGGCGGTGATCACGTCCATTCTGGATCTGATCGATGCTCCGGCTTTTTCATATTCTGCGTTGGAACAGAAGGCTCTTTCTCCGGCGCCGTCTTCTACCAGTACAGTGATTCCTTTTTTTGTGAGAGAGGCTACAGCTTCCGCGAGTAATGATACGCGCGTTTCATAGGCGGGTTCTTTGATCAATCCGATGGTCATGAAAGTGGTTCAGTTTATTTGGAGAATTGTATTACGATGCCGTTTAGTTAAGAAACATTCCCGGGGGTTGTTCGATGACCGATGGCCTAGCTCCGCAGTCTGATAATCTCTACCCAAACAGAAATATTCACAAAAGGGTGATCTTTTTGAATAAATCAGAGAGATTTCAATTTTCTTGATTAACCTCGTCATCGGCAGTCAAACAAACCTGGTACAAATTCTTATTTGAACGACGTCGAATGTATTACCACACGACCCGAAGATATTAAAAAAATAGCGGCGTCCTAAGTAATTCTACGAAGTGATTTTAAAAACGGATGGCGAAGTGTTGTTTCTCCCTGAACTCCTGCCTGAATAAGACGATGCCGATAAAGAAAAGATCGATCGTGCACCGCGTCTGCGGATGCATTTTAATGTACTCCCAGGCTTCTTCCATTCCCCCGCTCCAGTGGATATCATCAAATATGAGGATCATATCATTTTTAGCAGTGGCCGTTAATTGTTCAAAGTATTCAATGGTTGGCGTCTTCCGGTGATTACCATCTATAAAAACAAAATCCGGTTTGAAATATTCTAATACTGCGGGCAATTCATTATCGAAATTTCCTCTCCGCAATTCAAAATTCTTCAGTCCTCCACTGTGCAACCCTGACTCCGCCACCCGCGCAATTTCTTCCGATCCCTCAATCGTGATCAGCTTTGAGGCTGGCCTTCCCAACGAAAGATAACGAGTTGTTAGCCCCAGCGAAGTGCCAAGCTCAAGGATATTCTCCGGGTGATAATAGCGGACCATCCGGTAAAGCAATTGCCCGAACTTCGGCGGTTTGGCCGCATGTTTTGCAATATCTTTTACCGTCCGTTGCTTAAAGTTATTTTTCACCGAACCCGCGCCCAGGTCTTCAATATTCAGCAATTGCGGATCACGCAGCAACTCACGACGAACAGATTCCACTTTCCCGTAATCAGCGTAATCCGTTTTATCATTCAATACATGAATAATAAAATCGAATACGAATGGCGAATGCATACCATGTCCTTTGCCGTTGTGAGCAGTAAAATAATAATGGAGGTATTTTTTTAGAAGCTGGAGATTGTTGAACACTGTGTAAAGGTAAGGGAGGACCGCCGACCGCAGGCGGCCAACGATTAATTAGAAAAGAGTAGTCATTATTTATTCGAAGAACAAATCATCATTCAACTGAAAGATTTTCAAATGCAGCAGGAGTACGGCGGTCGGCGGTCTGCGGCCGACCATCAGCCATCGGCCTTCCTTACCTCCTCTCCCACACCTGAAACGAATACGCATATGCATGCTTTTCATCCGCTGCGTGATCAGTCCTGCTGACAATCTTCCATAAAAGCGGATCGATCTCGGGAAATGATGCATCACCTTCCACATCGGCTTCCACGCGGGTAAGATGAATACGTCCGGCTTTGGGCATTGCCATTTTATAGATCTCACCGCCGCCGATCACCATCAGTTCTTTTACATCCATTTGTCTGGCAACAAAGATGGCATCATCGAGATTTTTTACAACGGTTACATTATCTGCTTTCCAACTGATGTTGCGGGTAAGAACAATATTCGTACGCCCCGCAAGTGGCTTGCCTAATGATTCAAAGGTCTTACGTCCCATCACTACCGGGAAGCCCCAGGTTACGTTCTTGAAATAACGTGTATCATTGGGCAAACGCCAAAGCAGCTGGTTATCTTTTCCTATCACATTATTCCGTGCAGCGGCTACAACAAGTGTGAGGATCATATCCAAAAAATGACGGTGATAAATGGTTAAACGGCAACAGGCGCCTTGATAGCGGGATGAGATTCATAGTTCTCCAGTGAAAAATCTTCAAACTTAAAATTGAAGAGATCTTTTACGGAAGGATCCAATTTCATCTGCGGCAGCGGGAACGGCGTTCTTGACAATTGCAGGTCCACCTGCTCACGGTGATTGTTATAGATATGTACATCACCAAACGTATGGACAAAATCACCCGGTTCAAGATCACAGACCTGCGCGATCATCATCGTCAGCAACGCATAAGATGCAATATTGAACGGCACGCCGAGGAATACGTCCGCCGAACGTTGATATAGCTGGCAACTGAGTTTTCCGTTTGCCACGTAAAATTGAAACAGCGTATGACAAGGCATGAGTGCCATTTCCGGAAGATCGGCCACATTCCAAGCACTGATGATCAGGCGCCGGCTGTCAGGATTCGATTTGATCTGCCTGATCAGGTCTGTGACCTGATCGATCACTTTTCCATCTTTTCCTTCCCAGCTTCTCCACTGTTTGCCATATACCGGGCCAAGCTCTCCGCTTTCGTCAGCCCATTCGTCCCAGATCTTTACATTATGTTCTTTGAGATATCCGATATTGGTCTCCCCTTTAAGGAACCAAAGCAACTCATGAATGATGCTTTTCATGTGAACCTTCTTGGTCGTTACCAAAGGAAATCCTTTTTGCAGCTCAAACCGCATCTGGTAGCCAAACACACTTTGCGTGCCGGTGCCGGTACGGTCCGTCTTATGCGCACCATTATCCAGAATATGCTGAAGAAGATCAAGGTATTGCTGCATATGTACAAAGTAACGAAAAAGACAGTCGTATGGTTCAGGGTGTTAGCAACATGTGGATGAACTGTTCAGAGCGTCCGTTGCGATATCCGGCCATCAACGATCGGATAAAAATCGTTACGCAGACAGGGCCTGCTCTGTATCAACGTCAACGACGCTGACTGATGCTTCAGCGATTGCGGATGCGAGCTGTGCCCTGAGTTGTTCATTCTCTTTTTGCAGGTCAAGACAGGTATTGGACAATTGAAGATTAGCGCTTTGCCAGTCTTTTTTTTCTGTATGATATTTTCTGATAAACTGATTGATCTCACGTTTCACAAACGGGTAGCCCGTCAGATCGCTGATACGGGAAGGCTGCTTCAGCATAAACGCAGCCATTGCCGCACATTTGATCTCCAGTGCCGAGAATTTATGCTGCAGCGTCGCATACATGGCGTGGCTATGACATAACTTATTATGATATTGCTGAATAAGTCCCGAATGATCAAACAGCACATAATCCGCGTTTTTTCCCAAATGTGCCAGCGTTTCCGGGGACGCCATCGCTTCGCCGCTCGAAAGAGCCTCGGCCCGGTTCTTTTTCTTCCGGCGATAATGACTGTAAACCGTAAAAGCAATGACAATTGCCAACACAGGCAACACGATCCAGGAAACGATCTGTACAACCTTTAGAAACTCGGAAACCGAGCCTGCAGAAAGAAGCATCGTAAAATAGTTTAGCGTAAAGGTTAAAGCATGCAGATGGCTTAAAATGTGTTCGACCTGATCATAGCAATAATAATACCATCAGCGCCGGCATGAGCCTCCAGCACTTCAAGCCAGGCCGGAATTGCGGTTTGGGGAGCAAGACACCGGTCGGTGTTGGGGAGGTTGTTTGAGAGGTTTCAGAGGTTGGCCGGCTGCGTTTGTCTGATCAGGTTAATAATAATGCAGGAGGACTGACAGCTGCCGCTGCCGCAGGCTTTTTGTACTGACCAGCTCATAATGTCTGAAGCAAACTGTCATCAGGCTGGCTGACTGAACTTCCAGATATTCAATCTGCGGGCGTTTTTAGCCATGCCGCATTCCACTATCAGGCGCATAACAGTCAGCTGGCAACGCCTTCTCGCAACCATTTTTAAATACAAAGGGCAGGTCGAAAACGACCCGCCCTGCACTAACTGCTGCTAAGTGCTTAACGATTGCCTTATCTACGGCATCTTTCTCCCGCCCGATGGCTAGGGAATCATTTTATACAAGCGTACATAATCGATCACCATTGCGGCAGGAAAAACCGTGTCATCAACACCTTGCGCGCCGCCCCAGTCGCCGCCAACGGCGACGTTCAGCAGCAGATGAAAGGTTTTGTCGAACGGCCAGCTCTTGTAGCCTTTCCCGTCATTAGTAAAGCTGAACACCTGCGCATCATCAAAAAATCCGCGGACGGCATAAGGCGTCCAGTCCACCCGGTAAAGATGGAAGTCGCTCATGGCAGTAGAGATCGTTCTGGTAGTGGTTTTCTGTGTACCGATCTTATGGTTGTACGCCTCGGTATGCACACTGAAGTGAACCACATTCGGATCATATCCTACATGTTCCATGATGTCGATCTCGCCGGACTTTGGCCATTCGCCGTAAGCCCAGGGGGCTGTTGGCAGCATCCAGATCGCCGGCCAGGTACCTTTTCCCGAAGGGAGTTTGGCTTTTATCTCTGCCCTTCCGTACAGAAAATCGCCTTTGCCTTTTGAGATCAGGCGGGCGGAAGTATAGTTCCGGTTCTCCCTGGTTTCTTTTCTTGCCGTGATCGTCAGCACGCCATCTTTTACCTCGGCATTGCTGAGTTCGTTGGTATAGAACTCCAGCTCATTGTTTCCCCAGCCGCTGCCGCCGAGATCATAAGTCCAGGTATTCGGATCGGGTGCGCCGGTGTAATCGAACTCTTCCGACCAGACCGGTGTAGTTTCGAATTTCCAGTTTTTGTCTTCAGGTGTCGGATCGGTGGGAATAACGATACCGCCTCCGCCCCCGCTTCCGCTTTTCGAGCATGATGCGAGCCCTGAAAGACCTGTTGCCACTATTATAATTAAAGTACGCATAGAATTGTGTTTTCGTTACTCTGAACGCAGGGTGAATGTCCACCAACCAGAGCCAATATTCACTCCCAGCTTCAGGATATCATGTCCTGTGCCACCCCCATCAGGGATCATATCGATAACATCATAGGTTATCGATGTCCATGTCGGATTGACCGGCGTTGCATCAGAGCCATTGCGTGCTTTCTGGAGACCGATATGGGCTCCCACGCCTTTTACAGTGATCTGGCCTTTTCCTGCAGTGCCGCCTGTGTTTGAAACAGAATAGGTGAAATCTTTATTGGCCCATGGTTTTTGCGCATCACTGAGATTGCTGTTGGGCTGGCAGCCTGTGTTGCTTGTAATACCAATGTATCCATCACCATAAAAGTCACCCATATTATCATAGGTGAACGTTCCGGTTTTATTAAAAACGAACGTATAGGTATCATTGAATTCGCATGGCCGTCCTGTTACTTCACCGGCTGTGCTGGCCCACCAGGTACCATCGTCCACATTAGGACCAACCTTGTAAGCACCGGCTTCCGGGTTAAGTTTCCAGACCTTCTGCGAGCAGCTTGCAATAAATCCGCGTGCTTTTGTTGAGATACAGGCTTCAGGATCGCTTTGCGTAATGGTGATCGTCTTTTTAACGGACGACCCAATACCGCCCTGGCCTGCGGGCACCATTTCGATCTCATAAGTACCTGCAAAAAAGAGATTGACCTTTATAGAATCACCGCGATATTTTTGCTCTCCGTTGTCAATAGACCAATACGGTGTTGACGGAACATTTGATTTATTAACGAGTATTATGTTATTGGCATTCTCTGTCACGACTTCGAAATCCGCAACAGGAACTGCAGATAATTCAAGGTCTTCTCCTTCTTTTTTACAACCCTGAAAAATTATGGCGGCCAGCATAATCAAACCGGCGCCGGCTATTATCCTGAATGTTATTCGCTTTTGCATGATTTAATTCTTTTGATGATGGCAATTAGTAATTAGGATTTTGTACGAGTTTGGTATTGGTCAACTCGTTCAGTGGTATTGGCAGGATCTCATGTTTGCCAGCTACAAATCCCTTAAAGGAGAGCGCAGCCGCAGCCTTGCCCGTGCGCACAAGGTCAAACCAGCGATGGCCCTCTGTGGCAAGTTCCTTGCGGCGCTCAAGCGCTACGTTATCGAGTGTTGCCGCCACCGGAGGTAATCCTATACGCGCCCTAACTGCATTCAGATAGCCGCCGGCTTTTACCGCGTCACCACCCGGAGCACGAAGCAGCGCTTCTGCTTCCATCAGATAAGTATCTGCCAAACGGATTTCGATCACGTTATTGAGATAGTTCAGCTCAACATTTCCACCACCGGAAGATTTCCATTGCTTCAGTGGTGCAAATTTCTGAACAAAAAAACCTGTGTTCTGATAGCTCTTTTCATACCCTGAAGCTGCGCCGACATCCACCATGCTGTCAATATCAGCAACAGTGTACTGATATCTCGGATCGCCGTAAAGCAGATCAGCCAGTTCTTTTCGCACAGGATTAAAGCCCCATCCGGACTCGTACAGTGCTCCGCTATAGGCGCGTGGCCCGATCATCTGGGTATACACATTTCCTTCCACTCCACCCCAGTTATCCCAGTTGCCATTTGCTACCGCGGTATGACCGATCTCAAATATTGATTCACTGTTGAACTTATGGGCAGGACTGAAAACATCGCCAAAGTTAGTCATCAATTTATAGTCATAAATATTGTTCACCGCATTTACGTCTTCAAAAAGACTAACAGCTTCCATCATTCTGCTGTCATTATTTTGATAAAGGATGACCTTTCCCAGCAGGGCCTTTGCAGCGCCCTGTGTAGCTCGTCCTCCTTCCTGTGCAACAGGCACAGTGGGCGGAAGATCAGGAATGGCTTCTTTGAGATCTTTTTCAATTTGCGCATATGTCTCCTCAGGAGTAACCTGCAGTTGGTCATATAACTGCTCCGCAGGAATTGGCTGAGTGAACAGAGGAACGTTCGCAAACAGTCTTACAAGATCAAAATAATAATATGCGCGCAGGAATTTAGCTTCAGCAATGAAGCGGGTTTTTTCCGCTGAAGATAACCCGGCGATATCGTTATCAAGTTTTGACAGAATGATATTTGTCCTTGAAACGCCTGTAAAATTCCGGTTCCAGTATTCCATTTGCGGGCCAACTGCGGGAGTCAACGTATAGTTGTTCCATGCCTGCCATGTATTCATATCATTACCACCAGCTGCTCCGCCGGCTACACAGTCGTCAGAAGCAGAATTCAACGGGCCCAGCTTATTTGCATAGGTACCGGCGGTTTCCATGCCCAATGGATCATAAGCAGCCACCAGGCCGGCAAAGGCCTCATTGCGGTTTGAATAATAATTCACTTCAAGATTAAGACCTACGGGATCTACGTCCAGGAAGCTTTTTTTACAAGAATTAACTGCCGGCACAACGAGCAAAGCCAGGCAAATTTTATATAATAATTTACTTCTCATTTTCAGAATGTTTTAAGGTTATAACCCTACATTTAAACCAACCATGAATGAACGTGCCTGAGGATAGATACCTCTGTCTATACCATAGCTTCCTCCACCGATCTCCGGATCGAAGCCTGTGTATTTTGTAAGTGTCAACAGATTTCCGCTGCTTACATAGACTCTCAGACGTTTAAATCCTGCACGCTGGATCATAGATGATGGGAATGTGTAACCGATCTGCAGGTTCTTGATGCGGAAATAAGCGCCGCTTGACAGATAGAATGTCGATGGGTTTTTAAAGTTCCCGTTTGCATCATCTGTTGTCAGACGTGGGAAGTCATTGGTAGAACCTTCACCCACCCAACGTCCAAGCGCCGCTGTGGTCCAGTTTGCATTAGCCACATCAAGTCGGCGAAGAGCGTTGAAGATCTGGTTGCCTGCAACTCCCTGTCCGAACAAAACCAGGTCAAATTGCTTATATGTTGCATTCACAGTAAAGCCATAGCTCCATGTTGGCGTAGGATCTCCGATGAACGTACGATCCTCTGCACCGATCTTGCCGTCACCATTCAGATCAGCCCATCTGAAATCACCTGGTTTAGCACCGGGCTGAATAACAGTGCCGTTCTTGTCTTTATAATTGCTGATCTCTGCCTGGTTCTGGAAAATACCAAGGGTCTGGAATCCATAGAAAGAGAAAGTAGATTGACCAACCTGTGCACGTGTCAGGTTGTAAGCGCTCGCCTGCCAGCCCGATCCTTCTATAAAGTCACGGTCATCACCAAGATATGTCACTTTATTTTTAACATAAGAAGCATTGGCCTTTACATTCAGGGTAACCTCACCCAGTTTTTTGGTGTAGCCCAGTTCAAGTTCAACACCTGAATTCTGCATGTCCCCCACATTACCGACAGGATATTGCAAACCTGTGTAAGCAGGAATAACTACAGGCATCAGGATCTCACTTGTCTTTTTCTTATACCAGTCGAATGTAACAGTGAAGTCACGGAATACTGTCGCATCCAGACCGATATTCAGCTGGCTTGTCTGCTCCCACTGAAGGTCCGGATTCGCAGGCGCGTTAGGGCTGAAGCCGAGTACATAATTGTCAAATCCGAAAGGATAGTTACGCCCACCGCCGATGGTGGAGATATACATGAAGTTGCCGATACCATCATTACCATTCACACCGTAAGAACCGCGGATCTTAAGAAAGCTCACTGCATCATTTGTTGGAAAGAAATCTTCTCGTGATACAACCCAGCCCAAAGAGCCTGAAGGGAAGAACCCATATTTCTTATTGGCGCCAAAACGGGAGGAACCGTCACGGCGGATAATACCGGTAAAGAGGTACTTGTCATTGAAATCATAGATCACACGGCCGTACACAGAGGACACTTTGTGCTGATAACTTTCGCCGCCGCTCGCAAGAATGTCTGCATTCAGCGTGGAAAAGTTCATCGATGCCTCTTTGAACGTGTTGACCGGAAGATTATAATAAGTAACGTTTGAAGAAACAGAATTGTCATCAACATAAGCGCCCGTACCAGCCATCACAGTCAGGTTGTGAAAACCGAATTTCTTTGAATAGGACGCGGTATTTTCGAAGGTCCAGTTGAAGCCTCTGTTGATGCCTTTATAGAATGAATTATTGGATGTTTTCGTGGATGCATTCAGATATACGATCGGATTAAAGGATGTGCTGCCCCAGAAGGCCTGCTTTGCGCCAAGGTTGGTTCTGAATTTCAGACCTTTGACAGGCTCTACTTCAACATAGATATTCCCAACGATATTGTGAGACCATCCATAGTTGCCTTCATGTGCCTTGATATAGGCGAGAGGGTTGGTCATTTCCTGGCCGACCAGCGTGGAGATCGCATAAGGATCGCCATTTGCATCACGGACAACGGCCTGATTGAGATAAGGGCGATTCGGGTCGTTGATCACAGCTGGATTTGTTTCAACGATCGGAGTGATGGGATCAAGGTTGATCGCTGATGCGAGCGGACCACCAAACTCGCCGTTTGTATTACCAATACCCTGACTGCGGATATAAGAGTACCCGATATTATTGCCGATATTAAGCCATTTGGTCACTTTATGCGCCGAGTTGATACGCGCATTATAGCGTTTGTAATTGGATATATCCGTTCCTACAATTCCATTCTGCTCAAAATATCCGAGAGAAAAATAGAATGTTGATTTTTCAGAGCCTGCGCTGATGCTCAGATCATGGTTTTGAATACTCGCATTGCTGTTGAAAATAGCATCCTGCCAATCAGTTCCGGCTCCCAGCGCCTTTGGATCCGCATAGGGAATATTAGCGAGCTCTCCCCCTCCATTCAGATATGCCTCATTCGTCAGCGTAGCATATTCAGTGGCATTGAGCAGTTTTAATCTTGTAGCGGGAGCCTGTGTACCATAATATCCATTATAGTTGATCTGAAGAGATCCGGCTTTACCCTTTTTGGTCGTTACAAGAATTACACCGGCGGCAGAACGCGCACCATAGATCGCAGCAGATGCTGCATCTTTCAATACTTCGATAGACTCAATATCATTCTGATTCAGGTAGTCAATACCTCCATTATCCACCACGATACCGTCCACCACGTACAGCACATTATTTGCCTGGTCGTTGATGGAAGTTGTACCACGTACACGGATCGTAGATGAAGAACCGGGCTGACCGGATGCAGCAGCAACGGTAAGGCCGGTGACACGGCCCTGCAATGCCTGTTCAACACGCATGATCGGTGCATTTTCCAGGTCGCTGGCTTTTACGCTGGTGATGGCGCCCGTAACATTTCTTCTTTTTTGTGTACCATAGCCGATCACTACGATCTCCTCAAGCTTTTTATCTTCCGCAACCATTTTTACAGTCACTTCAGAACGGCTGACCAGAGCAATTTCCTGCTCAACGAAACCGATATAGCTGACAACAAGGGTAGCATCGAGGCTGGACACGTTCAATACGAAATTACCGGCGGCATTAGTGGTTGTGCCATTGTTGGTCCCTTTTTCCACAATGCTGACCCCGGAAATGGGCTCGCCGGCTTCATCGGTGATCTTTCCGGTAACAGGAACGGCGGTCGCCGCCGGGATTCCCATAGTGATCACCACCAGGCTTCCACTCAGTCTTTTATAACTTAATTCAGTGTTTTGCAACACTTTGGTCATAACATCCTCCAGAGAAGCGTTTTCAACAGCAATGCTGATACGCTGATCTCTCGGCAGGATCTCATCTTTGTATACGAACCGGCAGGCTCCCTGCTGTTCGATAGCCTTGAAAACCTTTTTCAACGTCACTTTCTCCAGGTTCAGGCTGATATTTTCCTGGCCGTAACCGTTGGCGAAAGATTGGAGGGAAAAGGCAATAATAAGCAGAAGGGTAAACTTCATCATGAGTAAGCATTTGATGAATTGGTTGGGCGCATGGCGGGACGCGCCTGATCCATTTTTTTTCATACCTTAGTTTTGAATTAAATGATGGAATTTTTGCTCAAGCCTGAGCAATTTTTTTGTCTTTAAGAAACGGAGGATGCTGCGAACATTCTCCGTTCTCTATTTAAGGGAGAAAATCACGTGGTTTCTGTCATATGCATGCAGTTTTTAAGATGAGCAATCGTTGTTAGCAGTTCTAAAAAAATCGATATGGAGAGGCCGTCAGGGCCTTATCGTTACTTCTTTCTTATTAATATCATAGTGGAAGTTTCCGGTAATTCGTAATGCTTCCATCACCTGTTCCAGGTCCTCATCCTCAAACACCCCACTATATTCTACTTTTCTTATCCTGGAATCCGGAATATTTACTTTCACATCGTACCAGCGCTCGATCTTTAAGGCGATCTCCTGCAATGATTCCTTATCGAAAGCCAGTTTATTTTTAACCCACAATGTTTCCAGTGCACTGCTCTCGTTTTCTTTGAAGTTCACTTTACCAAGCGTAAGCAATGTGGCATGGCTGCTGCCCTGACGTTGTTTGCGGATCACATCCGGAGAGCTGGCTTCGGCTGTTGCTTCCTGGTTATCCACGATCAGCTTGTCATTGGGCTTAAGCACGATCTTCTTATCCGGGTTATTGCGCAACGTGATCTCAACGGAACCGCGGATCAGTGAGGTTTCTGTATTCTTTTCATCCGCATATGATCTGACATTGAACGCTGTTCCCAGCACTTTTACATCGATCACATTTGTATGGATCACAAAAGGACGCTCCGTATCATGCACCACATCAAAAAAGGCCTCACCGGAGAGCTCTACTTCGCGGATCTTTCCCGAGAAGTTTTCATTATAAGTGATCTTACTGTCGGCATTCAGCCAAACCTGGGTGCCATCGGGCAACTGGATCTTTGACTTCGAACCTCTTTTGGTACTGACAGTATTCTGCGCCTGTATGTTCCTATTGTTATTTGAATCGGAAGGTAATGGTACATAATTCAAAACGAAGTAACCGATCACCACCGCTGCTGCTGCGGCAGACAGCCATGCCATCACACGATAAACAGGTTTGCGGCGGCGTTCCGGCTTTTCGATCACCGGCTCTGAAGTTGTCTCTGATTCATACTGCAGAACAGGCCCTGAAAAATGATTGCTCATTCTTTGCAGATGCTTATTAAAAGCAGCTTCCTTATGATCTTCAGAAACCGCCGGGTTGACGGACCAGATATTTTCAACCGTTCCCGAACGGAGTTGCTCCCCGGGATTATCTTTTAAGTAGGCTTCCAATTCTTGCAGTTCTTCAGGAGTTGCTTCACCTGCAAGCCGGGCACTGAACAATAACCAAAATCTTTCTTCCGTCATAAGCTGGCGTCTGTAATGGGATAAGACACGGAGAATAGCTGGCTTGTACCAAGGGACGGTAAAAAAAATTAACAAATGTTTGAGTGGGCGCAGTATCAGTTACTTATCAGAGGTTCCGGTGCGTGAGACACGTACCGGGGCCGTGCGTGAGACACGTACCGGGGCCGTGCGTGAGACACGTACCGGGGCCGTGCGTGAGACACGTACCGGGGCCGTGCGTGAGACACACGTACCGGGGCAGCAGGTTATGATGCGGAAAAAAGCTTTGCTGAAGGAATCAGTTTTTGAACCGGGGCAGGCAGCGTCTCGCCTAATTTACGTATTGCGATCGCCAGTTGATTGCGGACGGTCAGCGCCGAGATATTCAATACTTCGGCGGCCTCTTTATATTTCAGTCCATCTTCTTTCACCAGTTGAAAGACCAATCTGCATTGCGGAGGCAGTTGCATGATCGCCTGGCGGATAGCCTGCATGATCTCGGCAGAAATGAACAACTCTTCAGGATTACGCATCTCAATGCCTGGCTCCACTTCCACCTCTTCAATACTGACCGGCGCATTTTTATAAGTCCGCTGAAGATAATTAAGAGAAAAGTTTTTAGTAATGGTATACACGTATACCTTAAGATTACCGATCTCACCAAGTCTTGCGCGGATCTGCCAGATCTTGATAAATACATCAGACACGATCTCCTCCGCTACTTCCCTTGAGCGAACCATCGAATAAGAAAACCTGTGAAGCCCATCAAATAATTGGTAATAAAGCTCTTTGTATGCATGCATGTCTTCATACAAAGCGATCCGTTGTTGCAGTTGTTCTATCGTAGCAGTTTTTGGCAATCGTTATCTCAATAGTGATAACAATATTATAACATTTTTCTTAAAAAGAAATTTCTTTGAGGGAGATGAGAGGTTTGAGTAGTTTGAGAGGTTTCATAAGTTTAATAATTCATAGATTGCTACCGCGGAACTTATGAAACCTCTCAAACCTATCAAACTCCTCACCCCCTTCTCCTCTTAAGCTCCTTACTGATAAGTGCCAGCTCACGTCCTGTTTGTCCTTTTACCGAAGTATTTTCCTGTGCCCGGCGCATCAGGTATGGGATCACATCTTTGATCGGGCCGAACGGCAGGTACTTGCTTACGCTGCACCCTGCATGTGCAAGATTGAACGTGATATTATCACTCATACCATAAAGCTGGCTGAAGTGAATATGCGGATGATCCGGTTGAATATTTTTTTCCTGCAATAATTTTACTGCAAGCAGATTGCTGTTTTCATTATGTGAAGCTATGATCACTGCAACACGATCCACGTGTTCAATGCAAAAAGCAAGAGCGGCATTATAATCACGGTCACTGCTTTGTTTATCCGGTTGTATAGGTGAAGGATACCCTTTCTCTTCCGCTCTCTTTCTCTCCTTTTCCATATATGCACCGCGAACGATCTTTGCGCCGAGAATAAAACTCCGTTCGTCAGCGGCAACATGGCTGTCTTTCAAAAACTGCAGCCGGTCATGCCTGTAAAGCTGGATAGTATTGTAAATAACAACTTTTGTTTTATTGAACATATCCATCACCTGCATGGTCAGTGCATCAACAGGATCCTGGATCCATGTTTCTTCCGCATCAACAAGCACACCGATATTTTTATCTGCGGCAGACTGGCAGATAGACATCATCCGCTGATGTACGCGTTGCCACTCTTCTTTTTCCGCGGCAGGAAGCCTGTCAACCGCCTGTTGGAACCGCTTCATCAGTGAGCCTTTACTTTCCTGCATCGCCGCATCAAGTTTTTCCAGTAAGGCAAATCTTGCGAAGCCGGTCACTTTGATGCTCATGAAAGGAATGTTTGGCTGAGTAGCTGCATAATTGATCACGCGGATGAACTCCTGCGTGGCATGATCAAATCCATGTTCGCCGTCATCGCCACCTTCCACGCCATAATCCAGGATCACTTTTACATGATAATCCGCAAGCTTTTTTGCAACGACCGCTGTCTGGTCGAGCGTTTCGCCACCTACAAACTGTTCGAAGATCGTGCTGCGGATCAGTCCTTTTACAGGCAATCCGGATTTAACTGCCCAGGGAGTAAATCTTGTTCCGAACTTTACCAGCCAGGGTTTGCCCATACAGCTGAAAAGAAACCGTGCTTTTTTCAATTCCGTGTCCTTCTTGTATTCAAAGGCAAATTCGGTATTGTCAAAAGAAACCTGCGGGTGAGGGTTCATGCTACTAATGTGGTGATTGTGTGATGTGATTGGATTGTGTTCTCTACCGCGCAAATCTAGGTTAAGAGGCGGAAAGAGAGAAAGAGAAAAAGGGATATTTTGGGAAGGAGCGCCGACCGGGAGACGATCGCGGGCCACAGACCGCAGATCGCGGTATCAATCCTTATGAAGAAGGCATCCTGTATTGACTGAAAGTTTATTTTTAGAGGAGACACGCACGCTGCCCATGTGGCCCATTTTTGCTGTCTGTGGTCCGTGGTCTTCTCTGGTTCATGTCGGCGGTCGATGGTCCTCTCTCTTTCCTTACCTTTGCGCCAAATTTTAGAGATGACAGAAAAGACCGCTTCCGAAAGCCTCACCATTATGACAGAACTGGTTCTACCCAACGACACCAATGTATTTGGAAACCTGATGGGTGGCCGACTGATGTACTGGATGGATATTGCAGCAGCATTATCAGCACAAAAACATTCCAATGCGCCTGTTGTGACGGCTTCTGTAGACAATATATCATTCGAAAATCCGATCAAACTGGGAAATGTGGTACATATACAGGCGAAAGTGACAAGAGCTTTCACTTCATCCATGGAGGTACACATGAAGGTTTGGGGTGAAGACCTGAAGAAACAGCACAAATACAAAAGCAATGAAGCGTATTACACTTTTGTAGCACTGGACGACAATAACCACCCGCGCCCCGTAAATGGCCTGGTGCCGGAAACAGAAGATGAAAAAAGATTGTTTGAAGGAGCACTCCGCAGACGTCAGCTTCGCCTGATACTTGGTGGTAAGATGAACCCTGATGATGCAGTTGAGTTGAAGGCGCTTTTTGTAAACAGGTGAGAGAACGGTTTAAGAGGTTTCAAAAGTTTAATAGGTTTCAGAGCTTGCTAACGCGGAACATATCAAGTTTTAAAATGCACCCGGTTAAGTTACCTGTAATAACCGGGAAGTGATCTGACAGAACACGTTCGGTTATTACATATTACAACTGATCGGATTCCATTCAAATATGCCAAAAAAACTCCGATCCGCCGTAGCAACCTTTGAAACCTATTAAACCTCCGAAACTTCTCAACCCACTCAACCCTCCTTCGTCGCATACTGATGCAAGCGCTCCGCCAGCAATTCATCTGACGCATCTTCATCATCCTCCCATTGATCTTCCAGAAAATCCAGCGCGATATACATTTCGATCAGGTATTGATATGACCTGCCGTCTTCAGTGATCGTCATTTCAAAATCACCTTCGTCCTCATCATCTATTGCGCGGACGATGATATCGGAATTCCAGTTATTCAAATCTTCCAGATAGATCACGGAATCTTCATCGATATTTTCAAAATCCCGGATAAGATCAGCGAGTTTCATACAATGAAATTTTATTGAATTTACAAGCTATTTCTCTTCAACGATCTTCTCCTTCACTACAATCAGGTCCGATGCATCCACCTGCATGGGCAGCAGACCGATCTTCACTACGGCTTTCTTGCCACGCAGTTCAAGCACCTGCCCTACCTGGTGATTACGCTTCATCTTCACTTTATCGCCCACTTTGATCTCACCTCCTATCTCTGCAAATTTAGAGTCGATCTTTTTTTGCATTTTACCCGCCACTTTCTTTTCATCTTTTTTGAAAAGAAGCGCGTCCATCTGTTTGATCACCTTATTCTTATTCTCTTCCTTCCGCCATTCGATCAGCATTTGCCTGAGCTTGCGCTCCATATCCTTCAGATAAGCAATGCGTTCCTCTGATACACGGTTTTGCTCTTTGAGGATCTCCACCTGCTGACGATGCCTTTCCTTATCCATCACCTGTTGCATTTCCCTCTTCAACCGCTCGTTTTCCCTTACCAGTTGATTGAGATCTTTTTCCTTCTTCTCAAGATCACGCAGGTCCTGCTCAGTCCTGTTCAGTAATTTATCCAGGCGGAACTGATCTTCGTCCACCAATGCGCGGGCGCGTTTGATCAATCCTTTATCCAGGCCGATGCGTTCCGCAATGGAGAATGTATATGAACTTCCCGGTTTTCCGATCAGTAATTTATATTGCGGCTGCAGATTCTTTTCATCAAACGCCATCGCTCCATTCAAAATACCCTGGGTTTTGCCAGCCATGATCTTCAGGTTGAGATAGTGCGTGGTCACTATTCCGAACGCATGCTTTCTTGCCAGCTCCTGCATGATCACTTCCGCAAATGCACCGCCAAGGTTTGGATCACTCCCACTGCCTAATTCATCAATGAAAAATAATGTTCTTCCATTTGCGTTCTCCATGAAATGCTTCATATGAAGAAGATGGCTGCTGTAGGTACTTAGTTCAAATTCCAGGCTTTGTGTGTCGCCAATATGGATCATCAGCTGTTTGAAAATACCAAACTGTGATGACGGATGTACCGGCACAAGCAATCCGCTTTGCACCATCATCTGCAGCAAGCCAACCGTTTTCATTGTAACGGTTTTTCCTCCGGCATTGGGGCCGCTGATGACCAGGATGCGGCTATTATCGTCCAGCGTGATCGTAACCGGTATTGTTTGTTTTTGCGTGCGCTGATTGTAGATGTACAGTAATGGATGATAGGCATTCACCAGCTGAACGTGTGCTTTATCCACGATCGCCGGAAACTCACCACGGTAGTCCGCAGCCAGCTTTGCTTTCGCTCTGATAAAATCATAATCGCCAATGATGGAATGATAGACAGATAACAGCTCAGCATAGGCAGACAATCTTGCTGTGAGCTGGCGAAGGATCCGGTAAACTTCTTTCCGTTCATCATTCTCCAGTTCGTGCACCTGGTTATTCAGCTCGATGGTTTCCTCCGGCTCGACGAAAGCGGTTTTACGGCTGTCACTTTCGCCATGAAGAATCCCTTTAACAGTTCTTTTTTGTTCTGCAAAAACCGCCACCACCCTCCTTCCGCTCATAAAGCTCTCTTCGATCTCTGCGAGATAGCCTTGCTTATTCAGCTTCGCAATGATCTTATCAAACACCCGGCGCAATTCGTTCCGTTTGCGGTAAAGGCTCATCCTGATATTCTTCAGGTCTTCCGATGCATTATCCTTTACCTGGCCGGATTCATCCAGCACTTCATCGATCAGCTGGATGATCGCTTTTTCGTAATGTGTATTGACGATCACGCTGGCCATGGCGGAATAAGCACCTTTCCGTTCGGCATCAAACCAGCGGAAAATGCGCTCCATACTCTCTGCCAGTTTGCGCAGGTCCATAAATTCCTCCCCGCCCAACACGGCACCGGGAATGCTCAGCATCTTCAGCTGACGGGAAAGATTCAGTATATAATCGTTGGGAAAATAGATCCCGTTTTGCAAAAGCTGATGATATTCAAAGCTTTGCCTTAGTTGCGTATCAATAAAGTCCTTCCGCGTATGGATTCTCAATTCCTGTGCTTTCTGCCGCGCATGATCCGTCTGGCAATAGTTCGCCAGCAAGGATTTCACCTTGTCAAACTCCAGCTGTGAATACGCCGATTCCGGGAATAATTTCATAATCTCTCTGACCTCAGATTTTATTCAGCACGCAAAGGTAGTTCATTGGCACTTTGCTAAAACAGCGAACTTTGAACGCTGCGGGATGTTATTTTCCATATAGGAACGGGAGTATTTCTTCATTAATTTTATCATCATGAAATTATCAATGCTTAAATCCGGACTTGGGCTGTTGGTCCTGACCACCACAGGACTATTCTCCTGTGCCCAACAGCCGTCAGCGTCTTCAGAAAAAGAAACAACGAAAAAAAAGGAGATAAGGATGAGCACGACTTCGAATACCGGCAACACAGATACGGCCACGCTGGCAAACGGCTGCTTCTGGTGCACTGAGGCAATCTTTGAACAATTGGATGGTGTGATCAGCGCCGTTTCCGGTTATACAGGCGGGCAAACGGAAAACCCTTCTTACAAAGAGGTATGCACCGGCGAAACCGGTCACGCTGAAGCGCTTCAGATCGTTTATGATCCGGCAAAGATCAGTTTTGATGAATTGCTGGAAGTATTCTGGGAAACCCATGACCCGACAACGCTGAACCGTCAGGGCAATGATGTAGGAACCCAATACCGCAGCGGTGTTTTCTATCACAATGCCGAACAAAAAGAAAAAGCTGAAAAATATAAAACTGAACTCGATAAAAGCGGAGCGTTCGACAAACCGATCGTTACCGAGATCACCCCTTTTACAAAATTCTACCCCGCAGAAAACTACCATCAGCAATATTTCGAGAATAATGAAAACACCAACCCCTATTGCAAAATTGTGATCAGACCGAAGGTGGATAAGTTCAGGAAGGTGTTTAAGGATAAGTTGAAGAAGGAGTAGGTGTGTGTTGAGAGGTTTGAGAAGTTTCAGAGGTTTCCCAGGGTGCTACCGTGGATCGTATCGTATACGGTATGGTGGAACTTCTGAAATGTATCAGGTCTCCCAAACTTATCAAACCTCTCAAATCTATGTCCCCTGCCGTCACCAGTCTCCGAAATCCGTCCTTCTCAGCTCCAGCAAATTCAGGGCATTCGGCTTGAAGCCCCTTACATTGGTCTGTACAAGTCTTACCACCTTGTCGTACCAGAGCGGTACTACGGGTGCATCATTCATTACAAGTTGGTCGGCCTGCTGATAAAGGCGGTAGCGGATAGAGTCGTTGGTTTCTGCAAGCGCTTGTTCGAATAGTGCATCGAACGCGGGGTTCTTATAACGGGTATAGTTCGGTGGCGCAGGATTTTTCGAATAAAACACGGATAAATAGTTTTCGGCATCGGGATAGTCGGCAATCCAGCTGGCGCGGAAGAACAGGGCGCGGGAGTTGGAAGTGAGCTCAAGAAGCAATGATTTCTGAACAATTTCAACCTGGATATTGATGCCAACTTCTGTCAGTTGTTTGGCGATATAATCGCCCATGTCAGCATAGATGGGAATGGTAAGCAGTTTGATTGCGGGCAAACCTTTTCCATCAGGGAACCCGGCTTCGGCCAGCAACTGACGGCTTTTCGCAGGATCGTAATGATAACCTTTCACAGCAGTGGTATCAAAAGAAGGAAGACCTTCAGGGACAAACCCTGATTCCGCAGGAGTGCCCAATGAATTGCGGAGATAAAGTGCCATCTTCCGGCGGTCAAATCCATAATTGATCGCCTGCCTGATCTTACGCAAATGTGTTGGCGACGACCTGACCAGGGGATTCGTTGAATCAACCAGTAAACCGAGATACTCAATATTCAGGTATGGATTTGTCTGCAGCCTGATCTTGCCTTCCCAGTCTTTGCGAAGCGCGCCTTTCTTTGTCAGTACTTCGTCTTTAAAGGAAGATTCGATGTCATTGATAAACGAAAGTTTCTTCTGTCTTAACAAAAGAAATTCTGTTGCGCGGCTGTCATAAAAACTGATCTTGATCCCATCCAGATAAGGCAGGCGGTTGCCTTTTTCATCTTTTTCGAAATAATGACCGTTCCTGCCCAATACCAGCGCCTGCCCTTCTTCCCAGGCTACAAAACAGAACGGGCCGGAACCAACGGGATGGCGCCTGAAATCGCTGCCGTATTTCTCCACAGCTTCCCTGGGCACAACGGAACAATATTGCATGGATAGAATACCGAGAATCGGATTGTACGGACGCAGCAACCGCACCTGCAGGGTGGTATCATCGACGGCAATAAAAGGCCGGACCGTATCAACCTTTGCATTGAAGATCCAGGCGCCAGGACTGGCTACTTTTGCATCCGTGATCCTTGAAAGGCTGTAAACAACGTCACCCGCATTGAGCACACGCCCCTTACCACCGGGAAACGCAGCATCATCATGAAAGAATACATCATTTCTCAAATGAAATGTATACGTTTTCCTATCCCCGGACACATCCCAGCTTTTAGCAAGTGAGGGAACGATCCGCAGACTGTCATCGATCTCCACCAACGTGTTGTACAGCTGATGAACAGCCCACATCACGCTTTGATTTTTTGCAAAAACGGGATCAAGTGATGCGATGCCCGTTTGTTCGTTATAATAAAATATCTTTCGGCCCTCATTATTTGCGGAGGAACAGGATGCGCCGATGCCCGTAATAAGAATTAACCGGATCACGGTGCTCAGATACTGCTGAATGTTTGTTTTAACAGGCATATTGCGTATGAACGACTAAATTTACAATCCAAACACATTCAACTGTAAATACAGCATGAAAACATTTACCGGTCTACTCTTCTCTCTGCTTTGCACGCTTGAAGTTTTTTCCCAATATACGCATCAGGATACACTTCGCGGCAGTATTTCACCCGAACGCGCCTGGTGGGATGTGACCCGGTATGCTATTTCCGTAACGCCCGATTATGCCACTAAAACAATCAAAGGAAGTTCAAAGATCTCTTACAATATCACAGCGCCGGCTACACCAACGATGCAGATCGATCTGCAGCAGCCAATGCAGATCGACAGCATTCTGCTGGGCCAGCAGAAAACAAAGCTTACTTATAAACGGGATGGTAATGCCTTTTTCCTGGACCTGCCCGCTGGCTATCCCGACGGAATAAGATCCGACTCGATCGAGATCTTCTATTCGGGCAAGCCGCGTGAAGCCGTCAATCCGCCATGGGATGGCGGTTGGATCTGGAAGAAAGATAAGAAAGGCAGACCTTGGATGTCCGTCGCCTGCCAGGGCCTTGGTGCCAGCGTCTGGTACCCTTGCAAAGATCATCAAAGTGACGAACCTGATAACGGAGCTGTATTGAACATCACTGTACCGGATTCCCTGACGGCTGTTGGCAACGGCCGCCTCAGAGAAAAAAGATCAAACGGAGATGGCACCAATACATGGAGCTGGATCGTTACAGATCCGATCAATAATTACAACATCGTTCCCTACATCGGTTATTATGTAAACTGGAATGAAACATACAGCGGATTAAAAGGCCAGCTTGATTGCAACTACTGGGTACTTGATTACGATCTTGAAAATTCGAAAACACAGTTCGGCCGTGATGTGAAACTCATGCTGAAATGTTTTGAGCATTGGTTTGGTCCTTATCCGTTCTATGAAGACAGTTATAAACTGGTTGAAGCTCCGCATCTGGGCATGGAACACCAAAGCGCTGTTGCTTACGGCAACCAATTCAAGAACGGCTATCTCGGCATGGATCTTTCCGGAAGTGGCTGGGGCCGCGGATGGGATTATATCATTGTGCATGAAAGCGGCCATGAATGGTTTGCCAACAATATCACCACAAAAGATATAGCAGACATGTGGGTGCACGAAGGATTCACCAACTATTCAGAAGTGCTGTTTGTAGAATGCCAGTATGGCAAAAAAGCCGCAGACGAATATTGCCAGGGACTTAAAAGATCCATTCAGAACGACAAACCGATCATCGGAGCTTATGGCGTAAACAAAGAAGGAAGCGGCGATATGTATGCAAAAGGTGCCTGCCTGATCCACACTGTCCGGCAGGTCATTAATGACGACAAGGTCTTTCTTGACATTCTGCGCGGATTGAATAAAGACTTCTATCACAAAACAGTTACTACAAAAGACATCGAAAAATACTTCTCTGATAAATCAGGGAAAGATCTTTCAAAAGTATTTGATCAGTACCTGAGGCATACACAGATCCCCGTTTTTGAATACAAGATCGAGAGGAATAAACTTTCTTATCGCTGGTCCGACTGCATCAGCGGTTTTAATATGCCTGTAAAAGTTTTTAATAAAGACAGGGAGATCTGGCTGAAACCAACGGAGAACTGGCAGGAGCTGAATGAAAAAGAACTGAATGAAAAAGACTTTTCTGTAGATAAGAACTTTTACATTCACGCTACCAAAAGCAGTTATGCTATTCCAAATCTTGGCAAATAACATAACAGTCAGACAAACCAACATCATCAATTATTACTATTGACCAATCATGAGTAGTATCCGGCGGCAAAGCATTATTTCTTCGGGTGTCGTTTATCTCGGCTTTGTAGTCGGTTTGCTGAATACATATTTTTTTACAAAAGAAGGTTTGTTTGAAGGCCCGCAATATGGCCTTACGACCATGTTCGTTGCCATAGCAACATTGATGATGGCATTCTCCACGCTGTCAATGCCTGCGTATATTTCCAAGTTCTATCCGTATTACGTAGACAATCTGCCTCCGTCGAAAAACGACATGCTGACAATTGCGTTGCTGGTGAACACAGTGGGTTTTGGGCTGGTTGCCCTTGCAGGATGGATCTTCCGGGACCTGGTGATCCGGAAATTCAGCGCGAATGCGCCGGAACTGATCCAATATTACAACTGGATCTTCCCGATGGGATTCGGCTTGTCTGTTTTTTCAATCCTGGAAACCTATACCTGGAGCATCCGGAAACCAGTGCTGACGAGTTTTCTGAAAGAAGTGCAATGGAGATTCCTCACCACGATCCTCATCGTGCTGTTCATGCTGAAAGTGATCCCGACGTTTGACCTTTTTATCAAGCTGTACGCATTCACTTACCCCGGGATCGCAGTTACCCTGTTCCTGTATCTCTTTTTCACGGGACAGCTTCCCCTCACCTTTCGCATCAGCAAAGTAACACGCAGATATGCCGGCAAGATCGTAACGTTGTGCATCTTTATTTATTCAGGAACACTGATCTTTTACCTGGCACAGGTCTTCGATTCACTGGTTATTGCATCCGTTTTACCAGATGGCACAGCCAAAGCGGGCATATTCACGCTGGCAACTACACTCACCGCCGTGATACAGGCGCCACAACGCGCAATTGTTGCAACGGCCATTCCTCATTTATCACGCGCATGGAAAGAAAGGAATATTGAACTGCTGCAGAAGATCTACAAACGATCGTCCATCAACCTGCTGATTTTTGCTGTTGGCATTTTCCTGCTGATCACATTGAATTATACCGAAAGCATTCTTACGTTCAAACTAAAGGAAGAGTACCTGCTTGGATTTAATGCGTTCGTCTTTCTTGGCCTCAGCCGCGTGGTCGATCTTGGCACAGGCATCAATACAGAAATACTTGGCACGTCTAATTTCTGGAGGTTTCAACTTGTGGCGGGTGTGATATTGCTGGCCTTGATGTTGCCATTAACGATCGTACTTGCACACCGGTATGATATACTCGGGCCGGCCATTGCGCAGTTCATTTCATACAGCGTCTATAATGCCATCAGGATATTTTTCCTTTGGAAAAAATTCAAATTATTCCCTTTCACGCGGCAGTCTCTTCACACAGTCATCGCCGGACTGATCGTTTTCGTGATCACTTATTTTGCCTGCGTTAATCTTCATGGGTTTACCGGACTGGTGATAAGAAGCCTGCTATTCCTGATATTGTACGGAACAGTGGTCATCTATTTGAAACTTTCTCCGGATCTGATGCCAGTGATGCAGACACTGAAGAAAAGGTTGAGAATTAATGTAAAAGATTAAAGTAAGATCATTCTTTTTTTCAGAGAATACTAAATGCCGTTACATTTCAATGACCGGTTGATCGGATATGAGGTAAATAGGGCTTGCTGAAACGTTTCATAGGTTTGCATTGCCGGCGATCACTTATGCAATTTCCTTTTTCTTAAATACTCCAGTAACTCTTTCGGTCTGTCCGTCTGGATCACATTCGCACCATTCTCTATCAGCCATCCCCAGTTCTCATCCGGTTTTTTCATTGCCTTTTCATCATCATGTCCCGCACACAGGCCCGGCCAGAGGGAATTGAGCCAGACCGTCACACCCCGCTTCCGTATCAGAGGCAGTGCTTTTGTAAGCACGATCGATTCCATTGTGTTAAAACCAAGTTCAAAACCTGCAGTCTTATATCCGTTCAGATAACCTTCCACCAGTGTATCGGCATAGGCGTTCAATACGATTGGCATGTAATGAATGCTGTCGATCACTGCGCCGAATTTTGCGCGGAGATCCGGCAACGGCAATACACCTTTGAATAGTCCCTGCTCAATCGTACCGGTTTTCTTTAATACATTATACACATCCGGGATAATGTCCCAGCATTTGTCCAGGTTGATCAGGATCGGCCTTCCTTTTACACTATCCATGAATTCTTCAAAAGAGGGAATACGTTCTTCCGTAGGGCCGCCATGCCCCTGCCTCAGCGTTACACGCTGCAATGAATCCCAGGTAAGCTCGCTCACTTTGCCCTTGCCTGACGTGGTGCGGTTGATGGTTTCATCATGCATCAGGACCAGTACACCATCTTTTGTTTTGCGTACATCCGTTTCCATAATGTCAACGCCCATTTGCAGAGAGAGCTGCAATGCATGAATGGAATTCTCGGGCGCATTCCGCCAGTCACCACGATGCGCAGCGACCAATACCGTTCGGGGATCGGGACGCAGGAATTGCCGCAGGATCGTAGCAGCAGTGCGTTGATGGCTGGATTGCCCTAAGGCCATGATTGAAGCAAACAGCGGGGCTAAAAGGAAAAATCGTTTCATAATAAAATGAATAAGAACCGCGAATGTAAACCGGGCGGAACGACAGCTGTGTTATCTTTCTGTGACCACACGGGCGAATGGCAGGATCCTGCCTGAAAATAATGATTGAAACTGAGCCCCGATCTTCCGCGGGTGTATCTCAATTTTCGCTTGCGTAGGGTTCCTCTTCCTGCAGCATAATCCAATTATGCATTACAAAAGCAAAAGCTTATTTTTAGATCACACAACAACCTCATATCCACGATGCCGGATAGTTATATCATTTTTCAAACAATTGCGCTCGCCTTACTGATCGTTTATCGCCGCAGAAGGAGGATCCGGGATCATTGAACATATAAGTGCCCCCCTCAGCCGCGCGTGTTTGTGATTGCGCGTTGAACATTACTCTACTGAATATCCTTTCGTGGGATCAGCTGATCAATTTCTATCCCCGCACGATGTATAAGATCCCGGGGCACCACCATAGCTTTAATTGGGTCCTGGTAGTATTTGTATTTCAATAGACTGAATTTTCTATGAATTCCAGCCAACTGCAGTAACCCGTAATAGAAAGATGTATTCCCGGTCAGGGGACGCCGGGTCTTGTATGCAAGTAAGGTTGATAGTTAATAATGATCGGCCCGGCATAAATGTCCCGGGGAAGCGGAGCCGTCAACAATTTCCTTTATCTGATCATTTCAATCAAAACGCCTTAACACTCGCCGCAGGTTTTTCAATCCGCCCTGCGCCAATATACCTTCGCATGTAATACGGATCAAACATATCACTCACCGTTACTCCCTGCGAAGTTGATGCATGAATGAATTTATTATTCTGAAGATAGATACCCACGTGAGATACACCGCCGCGGGTATTGAAAAATACCAGATCGCCTTCTTTCAATTCAGTTGACGAAATGATGCGTGATGCCTTATACTGCTCTTTTGCTGTACGTGGCAGTGTTAATGCAAATGCAGAAACGTAGACCGCCTGCACAAATGCGGAACAATCAATACCTGCTTTGGTAGTACCGCCGAGCCTGTAGCGGGTGCCATACCATTCATCTACATGCCCGAGTAGCTGATTGCCGTCCAGGTTTTCCACTTCTGTGTCCAGCAGGATCGCATACTTCAGCTGAAGCGAGGATGCTTTCTCGACAACTGCGGATGAACCGGCTATATAACTACGGTTATCCCTGGCTGCGGCTTTGGAAGACGTTTGCGTTTTCGGCGACTCATACCTCAGCACCGGCGGGGCTGATTCGGTAGAGATGTCGTTGAGGAACTGCACCTTTTCTACATTGGCAGCAGTGCTATTATGTGTGGTACCGGATTTTGCCGTAGAATTCACCGGCCTCACGGAAGAACAGCTGGCAAAAAGTACAATGATGGCAAAAGCAGTAGTGAATTGTCGTGTCATCAGGTCTTTTTAAAATTTGGATTTTCGATTTGATCAAAAACCGTGCAAAAATATAGGATTTTTTAGTGAAATATCAACAAAGGGCTAACGGAAATAAAAGTTTTTAATTGCATAACGCCTGCATAGGGTGATTACCAAAACTGCGCTGTATATTGATTTGATGACCCTGATCAACAAGTGAAATATATTCGTAATATTAATACAATAGAATGCCTTTGTTACTGATCATCCCATTTTGCCTGTTCCTGGCCAGTTGTCAGGGCCCGGTGAGTGCAAAAAAAGCCGTAAACGTCGCATTTCCTGAGCCGGCACCGCCTGCATTGGTCCTGGGAATGGATACGATACCTGCGGCTGATACCATTACAGGATCTGTACTGACACCATATTCTAACATAGTATATGAGAAAACTGAACTGTTAAAAGCTGCTCCGGGCACCAAATCCGTGCTTTTTAACGGTACCGGCTCGAAGCTTTATGCGATGAATCTGGAAGGAATGAGCATTTATGAATTCGATCAACCATCCCGCAAAGTGGTCCGGGAATTCAAATTCAAACCAACAAAAGGCACCGGCTGGGATTATACCACCGATAAGCCGATCCCATCTTACCAGGAAAAACCGGTTGAAGCCTGCCTCAGCCATGATGATAAACTCCTCTGGGTTTCTTTACACAACGCCGAAGGCATCGTTCCGATCAGGGTAGATGACCTGGAGGCAAACAAATCACCAGTTGATACACAATCACTTAAAAAGATCTACGTCAACTACCCCGGCAAAACTGAGAAGGACTCTTTTGCTGTTCCGCTGATCAGGACGGGCAAGACCCCAAAAGTAATTTCCCGCACAGCAGACAACAGGCATTTGCTTGTCAGCAACTGGCACTCCTACACTGTCAGCGTTCTTGAAATGGACACCACCCGCTTCCCTGCGGCAAAACTGACCGATACACTGGGGGTAGTTGCCATCCCGCGCGGTGTTGTTGTTGACGATAAAAGAAAAAAATCATATGTGGCGATCATGGGCGGGTCGATCATTGATGTTATCAACAATGAAACCTGGGAAAAAGAACAGCCTATCCAGGTTGTTTCCAACCCAAGACACCTGGTAATAGACAGCGCCGGACGTTTGTTTATCTCGTACAACAGACTCGCAAAGATCGCTTGTGTAGAGCCTTCCACGGGAGAGACACTTTTTACAGCCGAAACCCATGCCCAACCACGCACGATCATATTATCAAAAAATCAGCAATTTCTTTTTGTCACATGCTACAGCAGCGATTTCATGGATGTTTATAAAATTAGGGAAACCCAGTTTGAGAAAGTAGCATCTTTGCCGTGCAAAGGACACCCGGTCGGCGTCGATATTTTTGAGGACAACAGTAAACTTGAAGCATGGGTTTGCAGTTATACAAATGGCTCGATCAGCGTGTTCAGCTTTAAGAAGAAATAACTGGCGCAGGGCTCCCGCAGGTTTATCAGGTTGATAATTTGCCATTTCGGGATCCTTACGCAAAACGATAACCGGACGACAACCCATGAAATTTTCACACCTTCACGTACACACCCAGTTCTCACTATTGGATGGACAGGCGTCCATCCAGGCTCTTTATAAAAAAGCGATAGCTGATGGTATGCCCGCACTGGCCATCAGTGATCACGGCAATATGTTTGGCGCTTTCGAATTTGTGTCCGAAGCATACAAGCATAAAGACGCCAATGGCAACCTGAAAGTAAAACCCGTTGTAGGTTGTGAATTCTACGTAACAGCCAACCGCCATCAGAAAATATTTACCAAAGAACAACGCGATGTCCGTCACCACCAGATCTTACTGGCGAAAAACGAACAGGGGTACAAAAACCTTGTAAAGCTGACATCACTCGGCTTTATCGAAGGCCTGTACAGTAAGTATCCGCGTATCGATAAAGAACTCATCGTTCAATACCATGAAGGACTGATTGCGACAACCTGTTGCCTTGGCGCATCTGTACCGCAAGCCATTCTCCGTAAGGGTGAAGAAGAAGGCGAGATTGAATTCAAATGGTGGCTGGATCTTTTTGGAGATGATTTCTACGTGGAACTGCAGCGGCATAATATGGCCGAACAGGATAAAGTAAATGAAGCCCTGATCAGATATGCACGCAAGCATAATGTAAGGATCATTGCCAGCAATGATTCCCACTACGTAGATCAGTCTGACTTCAACGCGCATGATATCCTTCTTTGTATCAACACAGGTGAAAAGATCACCACGCCGGCGATGCGTGACTTTGGAGATGATGATATGAGCATGAAAGGAAAACGCTTTGCGTTTCCCAATGATCAATTCTATTTTAAAACCACCGCTGAAATGGGCAAGGTCTTTCATGATCTTCCCGAAGCGCTTGACAATACCAACGAGATCGTTGATAAGATCGACCTTCTTAATCTCAAACGGGATATCCTTCTTCCCAACTTTCAGACGCCACCTGAATTCTCCACACAGGACGAATACCTTGAGCACCTGACCTGGATGGGAGCTAAAGAACGCTACGCAGAGATCACCCCTGATATCGACGAACGACTTCGCTTCGAGCTATATACCATCAGAACGATGGGATTCGCGGGTTACTTCCTGATTGTGAGTGACTTTATCAAAGCAGGCCGTGATATCGGCGTATTCATCGGACCTGGCCGTGGATCTGCGGCAGGTTCTGCCGTGGCATATTGTATCGGCATTACCAATATCGATCCGATCAAATACAACCTGCTGTTTGAGAGATTTCTTAACCCGGATCGTAAATCGATGCCTGATATTGATACGGACTTCGATGATGAAGGCCGTCAGAAAGTGATCGATTACGTGGTAGATAAATATGGTAAGAGCCAGGTAGCGCAGATCATTACCTATGGCACCATGGCCGCCAAGATGTCTATCAAGGACGTGGCGCGCGTAATGGACCTTCCGCTTGCAGAATCGAATGCCCTGGCGAAATTAGTTCCTGATAAACCGGGTATTGAGCTGAGGCGTGTGCTGCATGCGCCGATGAAGACAAAAGACGGGGAGAAATCGCTGGAAGAAAAAGACGGACTGGCAAGCGAGGACCTCGATAATGTGAAACGCATCCGCGATATCTATAACCAGCTGGAAACTCCGGCCAGTAAGGTTTTGCATGAAGCAGAACGTCTTGAAGGCTCGGTACGTAATACAGGTATCCACGCTGCGGGTATCATCATTGCACCAAAAGATCTGACGGAATTGTTGCCTGTAGCAGTGGCAAAAGATTCTCCGCTGTGGGTTACACAGATCGAAGGAAGCGTGATCGAAGAAGCCGGTGTAATCAAGATGGACTTCCTGGGTCTGAAAACCCTTACCATCATCAAGAATGCACTCGTCATGATAAAACAGAATCATGGAGTGGAGATCGTGATCGATGATATACCGCTGGATGATCAGAAAACCTACGAATTATATCAGCAGGCTGCAACTATTGGTACGTTCCAGTTCGAAAGCCCCGGTATGCAGAAATACCTTCGTGAGCTGAAGCCCGATAAATTCGGTGACCTGATCGCAATGAACGCCCTGTACCGCCCCGGCCCTATCGCGTATATCCCTAACTATATCGACCGTAAACATGGCCGTGAAGCCATTTCTTATGACGTCCCTGAAATGCAGGAGTACCTGGAGGAAACTTACGGTATCACCGTTTACCAGGAACAGGTAATGTTGCTTGCTCAAAAACTCGCCGGATTCAGTAAAGGAGATGCGGACGTATTGCGCAAGGCGATGGGTAAAAAGCAAAAGGCGGTACTGGATAAAATGAAGGCGCAGTTCATCAACGGCGCAGTTCAGAAAGGACTGCCCGCAGATAAACTGGAAAAGATCTGGACCGATTGGGAAGCGTTTGCACAATACGCGTTCAACAAATCTCACTCAACCTGCTATGCGTTTGTGGCATATCAAACTGCCTATCTCAAAGCGCACTATCCCGGTGAATATATGTCGGCAGTATTGAACAATGCCGGCAGTATTGAAAAGATCACCTTCTTCATGGAAGAATGCAAACGGATGGGCATAAAAGTACTTGGCCCGGATATCAACGAATCACTGAAAGGATTTGCCGTGAATAAAGCCGGTGAGATCCGTTTTGGCCTCGGTGGTTTGAAAGGCGTGGGCGAAGCGGCGGTTGAAAATATTATCGCAGAAAGAAAAAGCGGATATACAGACATCTTTGATTTTATCAAACGAATCAATCAACGTGCGGTGAATAAGAAAACGATCGAGAGTCTTGCTTATGCAGGCGGCTTTGATTGTTTTACAGAACATCATCGCAGACAATATTTCTATACGCCGGAAAACGAAACAGCAACAGGTCTGGAACGTGTGATCAAATACGGACAGGTGATCGCGAATCAGAATGCAACATCCGGCCATACCTTGTTTGGTGATCTTCCCACAATGATGGAGATCCCGGCGCCTAAGCTACCTGATTGCGAACCGTGGTCATTAACAGAACAGCTGGACAAGGAGAAGGATGTTACCGGCATGTTCCTTAGCGGGCATCCGCTGGATCATTACCGTTTTGAAATGAAGCATTATGGCATGACACCAATTGGCGACTTCAACGAATTCAGGGACTCTGTCAAAATGCAGCCAAACCCGGGAAGGATCTTCCGGATGCTGGCCTTAGTGGCCGATGCCCAACACCGGATCGCGAAAAGCGGCAACAAGTTCGGCAGTTTTGTGATAGAGGATTATTCGGGTAAAATGGACTTTGCCCTGTTCAGCGAAGACTATCTCAAGATCTCTCCTTTCCTGCAACAGGGAACAACGGTGTTCATTACAGGATACCTGAAGCCGCGCTGGAATAAAGAAGAATTTGAATTTAAGATCCAGCAGGTTACGCTGGCGGAAACGGTCAAAAAAACCATGACCAGGCAGATCAATATAGAAATTCATCCGCAGGATCTGAACAAAGACATCATCGATTTTGTTGAAAGCAATCTGCGCAGTTTCCGCGGTGGTAATACGGCTCTCAAGTTCATCCTGACAGAGCCAAGAGCAAACATGCGGATCAGCCTCGTGAGCGGCAATAATGGGTTTGAGATGAATGACGAATTCATTCATTTCCTGCAGAATAAGCCAGAACTGCACGTGCAGGTGATGGCCGGGTAAGGCAAAGGACCGGAAGTGGATAACAGCATTACCGATCGTTAAAATATTTAACAGATTGATAAATAGATTGTTAAAGGAACAAAATGGCAGATTGCAGATGTAAATGTGACATTTTTTGCACAACTTTCTGCCACCAATGCCTGTTATCTATAACGGACTTAAATTTGCAACCCTTGAAGAAAGTTCGAAAACAAACTTAAAATAACATACAATGGCAAAAGAATTCAATGACTCCAATTTCCAGGCTGATGTTCTGGCTTCTGATAAACTGACCGTGGTTGATTTCTGGGCTGAGTGGTGTGGTCCTTGCCGCGCAATCGGACCAGTAATTGAAGAATTATCAAAAGAATACGAAGGCAAAGTGAACGTAGGTAAAGTGAACGTGGATAACAACCCACAGGTTTCAATGAACTATGGTATCACTTCTATCCCTGCGATCCTGTTCATCAAAGATGGCCAGGTTGTAGATAAACTGGTAGGTGCACAACCTAAAGGAAACTTCGTTAAGAAGATCGAAGCTCATATAGCTTAATACAAAAGTCAACATTAAAAAGTAAAGAATAGCTCGTCTGATAAAGAAATCAAACCTGATTCAGACGGGCCATTTTTTATTGTTGCCCGATTTGCTCAGGGCTTGCCGAATAACTGCAGGTTTCTGATGAAACGTTTCATAGGTTAGGAAGGCTGCATTTGTCTGATCGGTTTAATCTGATAGCTGCTGAAGGTTTTTTGTGCTGACCTGTGGTGTATCATCCCCGCAGCAAACCTGCCATCCGGCTGACCCAGCCTGAATAACAGCACAGTTGTACAGCAAACGCTACCTGGCAATGGCCGTATCGATCATCTGGATAAAGGTGGCATACTCGATCACAAAGTCTTTTCCGCTGGGAAATCTGTGCTTTTCCAACTTCTTCATGGCATCTCCAAGTATCAGATGAGCCTTCCTGGCATCATTATTATTATAGAAAAAAGTATTAAAAGGAAGGCTGTCAGTAAAAGGTCTCAACGTCATTGCGTGCTGATAATATTTGAAGGGAAGCGGTACGCGCAGTGGCAAAAAGTAAGAAGACTCTTTTGATACGATGGAAAAGTACAGTCCATAATACTCAAGCATTGCCTTCACCCGTTTAGCTAAGGCAAACTCATTTTCAGTTGAATCAGGCCGCTGTCTCCACCAGTTTGCCGGAAGGTTGAAAAAGTATCCGGCGCTTTTATCGTCCAGTCTTTTCAGATGCCATATTACTTTCACTGTATCGCCCGCGAGAGCCATGTTCTCCGCAATCAGCATTGTGTCATTCCTAATGCCATCGAAAGCACCTCTGAACTTTCCAAACCCCTGCCCTCCTCCATCGATCAGAAACGCTCCGTTCTCTTTTACCATCCATGTGCCAGGAGATTTCAGAATGCTATCCCCTTCGCGAAACTCACCATTATCGCGAAGACCGATCATCTTCAGGCCGAACAGATTTGTCAGGGAATCCTGTGTTGCGCGGGTATAAGCTTCCTGCGCTTTTTGGGTATACAGAATGTGTTCGGGATAAAGGATCAGCCATTGACCGGGAATAGCTGTTTTATCGCCGGATGTTGCTTTTTGTTTTTTTGCATTGCAGGAGATCATCGTACCTGCAAAAAACAGTAAAGCAGTAAGCAGGGTAAATTGTCTCATGGTTTGGATCATCCGCGCGATAATAACTGGTTTATAGAACGGGATTAATGTGTAAAGTGAACTTCTTCTCTTTTGTGTTTATAGCGAAAGACCAACGGAAATAATACAGCCAGTACCAGCGCGTATCCGGCAAAGATGAACCACACAGTTTTCCAGTCTGTAACCTGGCCAACTGTATACTGCTGTACCACCCAGCCGCTGCCGAAGCTGCCGATGATGGCGCCGAGGCCGTTTGTCATCAGCATAAAAAGTCCCTGGGCACTTCCCCGTATAGCGGTCGGAGCCTCTTTTTCCACAAAAAGTGATCCCGAGATATTGAAGAAATCGAAAGCCATCCCGTAGATGATCATAGACAGGATCAGCAACCATAAGCCCTGACCCGGGTCGCCGATGCCAAACAAACCGAACCGGAATACCCAGGCAATAATGCTTAACAGCATTACCTTTTTTATACCAAATCTGCCGAGGAAAAATGGAATGGTGAGAATAAAAAGTGTTTCAGATATCTGGGAAACCGATATAAGGATATTCGGTTGTTTCACCCCAAATGTGTCCTGGAATTCCGGCGTAAACTTGAAATGGTCGATAAATGGCACACCCCATTGGTTAGTGATCTGCAGGGCAGCGCCAAGAAACATCGCAAAGACGAAAAATATCACCATCTTGGGCTGTTTGAACAGAACAAAAGCATCCAGACCGAGTGAAGCGGCCAGTGATTTTTTTGCGGCTTCTTTATTTGGCGGGCACGCGGGAACGGTGAACGCATATAATCCCATGACCAATGAAGCAACCGCGCCTACGATCAGCTGCGTTGAGCTAAGCGTCCAATGCATCAGGTCCACAGACCACATTGCAGCGATGAACCCTACGGTGCCCCAAACCCTGATCGGCGGAAAAACTTTTTGTGTATCAAAATTTCTACGATGCAGAATGATGTATGAAACGGTGTTGTTCAACGCTATCGTTGGCATATAAGCCATGCACACAAGCAACATCGCCCAAAACATCATTTTGGGATCGGTTACGGTTGAAGCCCAATATAGTGCCGCCGCACCACCGATATGACTAAGGCCGAGCACCCTTTCAGCATTTACCCAACGATCTGCGAGTATCCCCAGCAGTGTAGGCATAAAAAGGGAGGCAATCCCCATCGTCATAAATACAAGACCGATCTCCTCTCCTTTAAAATGAAGTGTTCCATACATATAACCCCCAAGCGAGGTCAGGTAAGATCCCCATACGAAGAATTGCAGGAAGTTCAGGATGATAAGACGCAGTTTTATATTCATCACGCAGTTAATTTGTCCAGGAAAATGAAAATGACAGGGGAAGATAAACAATTTATGATAAAGGTTTAAAGGTTTAAAGGTTTAAAGGTTTAAAGGTTTAAAGGTTTAAAGGTTTAAAGGTTTAAAGGTTCGACTGCCTCCGGTCAGCGTACGATGCACATTTCAAAAGAAACTTTTAATTTTTTGAACATTTAAACTTTTATCCTCCTAACCAATGGTTACCGTCCGTTCAAAGAAGCTCTGTCGTATCTTTGCCCCTGATTTAAATCTGAGTTATGGCATCTGTATTACCCACTGAGATATTCTCCGGTCCGCAGCTGGACCCGGCACTTGTGAAGATAGCAGACAAAGTAAGGAGACAGGAAAGGATCACAGATGAAGACGCGCTGGTCCTTTTTGAAAAAGGATCGCTCGCCTTCCTCGGATCGCTGGCCAACAGCGTCCGCGAACGCCTTCACGGAGATACCACTTATTTCAACAGAAATTTCCATATTGAACCCACCAACGTGTGTGTCTATTCCTGTCATTTCTGTTCTTACAGCCGCGTATACGCCAATCGCGATGAGGGCTGGGAGCTCAGCCAGCAGCAGATGATGGATATTGTAAAAAGCTACGACGGCAAGCCCGTGACTGAAGTCCATATCGTGGGCGGTGTGCATCCCAAAATGAATCTTGAATTCTTCGCAGAGCTTATGCGTTCTGTCAAAACGCACAGACCAGATCTTCATATCAAAGGCTTTACAGCCGTGGAGCTGGATTACATGTTCCGCAAGGCAAAGAAAACCGTTGAAGAAGGCATGCAATACCTGCATGATGCGGGCCTGGATTCATTACCCGGTGGCGGTGCGGAGATCTTCCATCCGGAGATCCGGGAGCAGATCTGCGCAGATAAAATAGATGGCACAGGCTGGTTGCATATCCATGAAACGGCGCATAAGCTTGGCATGCACACCAACGCTACTATGCTCTATGGTCATATTGAAAATTACAGTCACCGTATTGATCATATGAGCAGGCTCAGACAATTACAGGACAAAACAGGCGGCTTCAATACCTTCATCCCGCTCAAATTCCGTAATAAGGAAAACGACATGAGCCATGTACACGAATCTTCAACGATCGAAGACATGAAGATGTATGCCGTTGCCCGCATTTACCTGGATAACTTCCCTCACCTGAAAGCCTATTGGCCGATGCTGGGAAGACAAAATGCTCAACTGACCTTATCTTTTGGAGTAAACGATATCGATGGCACAATCGATGACACCACGAAGATCTACTCAATGGCCGGCTCCGAGGAGCAAACGCCTTCGATGAATACGGCCCAGCTGGTGACCCTGATCAAACAGGCCCGCCGCAGACCGGTGGAAAGAGGCACCTTATACAACGTGATCAGGGATTATAATGAGTTGGATATTAAGGAGATTGAGACGAATCCGTTGCTGAACTAGGGAGGGGTTTGAGAGATTTAAGAAGTTTCATAGGTTATGTTTTGAAAAGTTTTAGTGGTTTTGCATGTGCCTGAAATCAAAAATTTTTATCTGGTAAGATAAGAACTCTCAGCTTTTGGCACCTGGAAAACCTATCAAACTATTCGAAACATAACCTATGAAACCTCTCAAACCTTCCCCCTCCCCGCTTGCATAATTTTTTTTTCGATCCTTCGCTCTTTTTGGTTAAATTTCATTAACCTAAAACTTGCTATTATGAATACCATTTCATCTATTCTCGCCCGCAAGGGCACGGACACGGTTGGCGTATCTCCGCAAACAACCGTACTCGATGCATTAAGGATCATGGCCGAAAGAAATATAGGCTCCGTAATGGTCATTGAAAATGGCCAATATCTTGGACTGGTTTCAGAACGTGACTATTCACGCAAAGTGATCCTGAAAGGAAAACATTCTGATGATACGCTGGTATCGGAGATCATGACAACAGACCTGCCAACCGTTACGCCAAAAGACAGTGTGGAGTATTGTATGTCATTGATGACAAAAAATGCCATCCGCTATATCCCCGTTTTTGAAGAAGGTAAACTCGCCGGTCTTATCTCCATGAGTGATGTAGTAAAAGAAACGATATTGAGTCAGAAGGAAACGATCAATCAGCTGGAGAGTTATATTCACAGACACTAAAAAAAATAAAGATGAAGATTTAAAAGTAAAAAAATGCAGTCTTCAATAAGGAATGGCTTTACATTTCCGGAAGACTGATATTTTTACTTTTAAATTTTAACTTTTAAATTCCCCCTCAGCATTCCGGCAAGCTCAGCGGCACATTGATGGCCAATCCGCCGTCGGCGGTTTCCTTGTATTTGTAATTCATATCCTGTGCGGTATCCCACATGGTTTTGATCACGGCGTCCAGTGACACTTTTGCAAAATCAGGTGTGCTTTGCAGTGCGAGTTGCGATGCGGTGATCGCTTTGATGGCGCCCATTGTATTGCGTTCGATGCAAGGCACCTGGACGAGACCGGCGATAGGATCACAGGTCATGCCGAGATGATGTTCCATTGCGATCTCCGCCGCCATCATTGCCTGGCGCTGGCTACCGCCGCTGGCTTCGGTCAGCGCAGCCGCAGCCATGGCTGACGATACACCGATCTCTGCCTGGCAGCCGCCCATCGCCGCGGAAATGGTTGCGCCCTTCTTGAATATACTTCCGATCTCAGCCGCAGTAAGCAGGAAACGGGATACTTTATCTGCTTCTTCCCCTTCTGTAAACAATACAAAGTACATGAGCACTGCAGGTATAACACCAGCAGCGCCGTTTGTTGGGGCCGTAACCACTCTTCCAAAGGATGCATTTTCTTCATTTACAGCCAGCGCAAAACAACTGACCCAATCGAGTACGTAATTAAATCCCATTCCACCTTTGCGGATCGCGTCAGTCCAGCTTTCATAATCGCCGGTAGCGGCTCCTTTCAATAATTTTTTATTTAGCCCCGCAGCCCTTCTTCTCACATTTAATCCGCCTGGCAAAAAACCTTCGGTATGACATCCTCTGTAAATGCAATCCTGCATTACATGCCAGATATTCAGTACCCCTTCGCGCGTTTGCTGCTCACTTCTCCACGCTCCTTCGTTTTCCAGCACGATTTCATTGATGGCAAGACCGGTCTTGATCGACCATCTGAGCAGATCATTTGCAGTATTGATCGGGAAAGGCAATTGCACATTGGAAGAACGACCCGTTTCTTCCCCTTCCTTTACTACGAATCCTCCGCCCACTGAATAGTATGTCTCCGCGATGGAATCGCCATTATTCAGCTGAACAAGAAAACTAAGTGCGTTGGAGTGAAAGGGAAGTGTTTCAGAGCTCAGGAAACCGATGCTGGTCTCCGGGTCAAAACTTATCTGGTAATGACCAGCGAGGCTGATCTTTTTCGTGTCGGCGATCTCGCGGATCTTTTTCTGAATGCTATCTACCGGAATGGTCACGGGGTCATTTCCGGCCAGTCCAAGCTGAACGGCAATATCCGTTCCGTGCCCGATCCCTGTCTTGGCCAACGAACCATACAACAACACCTGCAGTGATACTACATTTTCCAATTGCCCTTTTTGTTCGAGCGTTTTTAAAAAACGCTGCGCGGCTCTCCATGGTCCCAACGTATGTGAACTGGATGGCCCAACGCCTATCTTAAAAATATCGAATACGGAAATCGGTTCGTATGACAAGGGATAAAATTTTAATCAAAGCTACCGCTATTATGCGAACGAATCACCAGGAGTGAGATCAGCGCAACAATTCCCTAAAACAGAAAGCCTCGCACAATGTGCAAGGCTTCTTCGCAGGTGGTATTGGTTGTATTCTTCAGGCCTTTCAGCCTTAATATCAGAATTATTGTACCTCTATCAGATCTATTTCAAAAATAATGATTGAGTTGGCAGGAATCTGACCGCTAGCCTGACTACCATAGCCAAGGCTCGGGGGGATATAAAGAACGACACGACCACCGGCTTTTACAAGCGGAAGGACGCTTCTCCATCCGTTTATCAGCCTCGACAAACTGAACCCCACAGGGCTTGTAGCCTGATCGAATACGGTTCCGTTGGTCAGATACCCTTTATATTTGATCGCTATATTTGAACAAGGCGTTGGATTGTTACCTGTTCCAGGATTTTCCAGCGTGTAAAAAACGCCGCTGCAATGCTTTTCCGCAATAATTCCTTTTGATGTAATGTGTGCCTGAACGGCAGCAATTTCAGAATCGGGCGCTTTGATCCCGCACTCATCATATGTACATTTATCATCATCCCCACTTTTACTACACCCTGAAAACAAAACCGCAAACAAAAGAGCCAGAACCGAAATTTTCTTCATAAACTGATACATAAGCGCAAATATATAGGTACTTGGTATATAAAGACCATTTTGGCGAATAAATGCTGCAAATGAACTAAAAAAAATCAGGGCTGATCTTTTCTCTTCAGCAACTCCTGATAACGCTGCTCATTGATATCCCACTTGTGTTTTGCGGAAAATACGGTCGTAAAAATAACGATGCCGATCGATGCCACAAGCAATACGATAATGAGTGAAGAACTGGAGCGGATCTCCATATCGGCGCGTTTGTACCATCCCGACAGGAAGTTTACGACGATAGCAAGGACCAGTACGGACGACAGCGGGAGGCCTACAGACAGCTGCCGGATCAGTTTTTTCTTCCGCAGGCGGTCAATTTCCCATGAAGCAACAAATCTCTTTTCGTCTTCTGTTAGCATAATAGAGCAAAATTAGAACTTATGCCCTTTCGGCACTTGGAACAGCCATATGAATTATTTATATTGTGCAAAATCCAAGGGCTGTGAAAATAACAAGCTTACTGACCCAATACCTTTATACCCACCACCGGATGGATCTTCCAGGTATTGGCACGTTTACATTAGATCCTTCTGCAATCCAGGCACTGGAAAACAGCAAGCAGCGTTCTGCTGTGCTAGAAGGCATCAGTTTTCAAAACAATCCATCGCTGAAGGAATCGCCGGATCTTGTTGCCTATATTTCGGCGCAATCGGGTAAAATGAAGGCGTTGGCCGCTTCTGACCTTGAGTCTTTCATTGAAGTTGCACAACAGTTCCTCAACATCGGCAAGCCATTTACCCTCGACGGCATTGGCACATTGGTAAAGACCAATCTGAAAGAGTGTGAGTTCATTCCCATAGCAGTAACAGCTGAAAAAGTAAAAGAGCTGAATTCAACAAAAGAGTCAGCCAAACCCGCATCAGTGCGGCAAGATGCAACAACAGCACCAGCAACTGCTGCACCACAGCAGGCATACGAATCATTTCTCTCAGAGGCTGCACCAAAACAGCGCTGGAAAAAACCGGTTATGGCACTGGCGCTGATCGCCGGACTTGGTCTTACCATCTGGGGAGGCTATGCCATTTCAAAAAACGCAGCTTCAAACAAAGCGACCGATGCAGTTGTGAGTACGCCGCCGCCGGAGGCGGATACAACCGCTGCTGCATCTGCGGATACATTGACCAAAGAACAACCCGTTATTGCCAGCAGTTATAAATACGTATTGGAAGAAGGCAACAGACAACGTGCGATCAAACGATATAATCAACTGCGCACAAATCTCTGGGATGTAAAACTGGAAACCAATGATTCAGTAAAATTCAAACTGTACTTATTGCTGCCGGTCAACTCAGATACAACACGCGTTCTCGATTCTCTTACAGTAATGACAGGCAGAAGAGTATATATTGAACATCAAAACTGATGAATCATACTGCGCAAACCTGGATCAGGCATCTTCAACTCAACCAGCATGTTGAGGGAGGCTGGTACAGTGAAATATACCGCTCTGCATTAACGATTCCGCACCAGGCAATCCAGCCTGCATTCAGCGGGGATCGCTCAGCAAGCACACATATTTATTTTCTGCTCGAAAAAGAAGATTTCTCCGCATTCCATCGCATTAAGTCGGATGAGATCTGGCATTTCTATAACGGAGATCCGTTGATCGTATATGAAATTGATCAGGATGGAATTTTAACAGAACATCTGCTTGGCCAGGATCCTTCACAAGGTCAATCATTGTGCTGCGTGATCAAAGCCAATAACTGGTTTGGATCAAAAGTGGCCGACGGAGGAACATATGGATTGGCCGGATGCACGGTGGCCCCGGGATTTGACTTTGCCGATTTTGAACTGGCGGAGAAGAAGAAACTGATGGAAGAGTTTCCTTCACATCGTGATCTTATTGATTCTATGTGCAGGCAATAGGTTCCGGGCGTGAGCTACCGCTGATTTTAAGACATTGGTCATTGTAAAACAAGGTTACGCCACAATTCGTGAGACACGCACCTTGGCTCGTGAAAACAGGAAGATACCTGTCAGATGGAAGTACGAATAAATCTGCGGAATCCATAACGCCATTCATACAGATCATCCCGCCATCGCAGGATCTGTACGACTCACCTTTCCTGTTTCCACATGCCCTGCATAGCGCTGCATAAAATCACGGTCTCCTTCAACAGTAACTGTAAAGTCATACCAGTTTGAACTCTTTGAAAGATTGATCAGTACATCCCTGCTATTTTCACTCAACACTATTTTTTGCAAAGCCGAATGATACGCATTATCATGAATAAGCACTGTAACCTGTGCACCCTTTGTCTTTTGCAACTGCAGCAATACATTTCCAGATAAACCGGTTTTCTTTCCAGCCTGCTCGTATTTCAGTTTCACCGTCAGGTGTGATTGATCTTCTTTGCCGGCAAACTCGCGGAAGAATCCATTCGGTCCGTGTACTTTCAGGTGATAATGTTTGCTATCAAAATTCTCCAGCGGCCAGTGGTCAACCAGCTTATCGCCGGCGGCAACGGTATAGTTCCAGCTGCGGCCCCTTTGTTTTGATTGCCCATCACCATATGCAGCACGCGCATACACTGTGAATGGACAGCCCGCCGCAGCATCTTTGAAGATTGTGTCCGCCGCAGCAAATTCAATGCGAAAATCTTTTTGATCATCACTCAGCGATCCATCAACATATAATTCATAGGGCAAGGGACAGGATACTCGTGCACCCTTTTCCTGTTTAGGTAATATAGAAGTCGCCGCACGTTCATTCACGGCTTTCTTCTCTTCCGCATTCAATGCTTTATACCCAAACGGATCTCTTTTGAATTGTGCTTTATGTATCGATTCGATCACACCTTCCTGATTAAGGAATGAAGGCAGCTTGATCTTCTCTCCGTTATAAGGACTGAATACTGCACTCAGATCCCCACAAACCGTTCTTCGCCATGCGGTAATATTTGTTTCTTTTATCTCCTTACCCGATCTCTTTGTAAAAATATTTTCCAGTAACTGCAGGATGGATGTATGATCGAATACCTGCGAACATACAGCCCCTCCCCTGCTCCATGGTGATGCAATCACCAATGGCACCCGGTAACCGAGACCGATCGCACTCGCTCTGCCCTGATCAGGTTGGTGATTTTTTATATCCTGCTCATAAGTAATATGCTCTACCGCCACATCTATCCCTTTGGAGGCAAGACCTGAATCTTTCACGCGCGGATCATGCGGCACAAATGGCGGCACATGATCGAAGTATCCATCATTCTCATCATAGCAAAGAACGAAAATCGTTTTCTTCCACACATCAGGATTCTTTGTCAGGATATCCATCACTTCAGATACATACCAGGCGCCATACCACGGCGCACCAGGATGATCAGAAAAGTTTTCCGGCGCCACCAGCCATGAAACAGCAGGCAGTGATCCTTCCTCAACATCTTTACGGAACTGATGCAGCACGTCCCCTTTGGGTATTTTCACTTCGCGGGATATACCGTCATCATCATATTTTAAAGTTTCCAGTTGCCTGTATTCCCGGTCGTGGACATTGGTGGTAAATGCTTTTTCGTGGAGGCTCTTATCGCGCTGTGATAATTTTTCAAAAGCATCATCTGTGTAATCAGTCTTTTCCTTTTCCGCAAGCGCGAGCCACTGTTTTCTATTCTGAAGATCACGTTTTGTTTTTTCCAATGCCTTCTCATCAGGATTTCCCTGTTGTACTTTCTTTTCCAGCTCAGCTATCTGTGCAGGCAATTCTTTCAGGCTTCTTGCTACAAATTCACGTCTTGTTTTGGAGAACCGCACACGGAATTGTGAGAACCATTCGATCGGGTTATCCGTAAAATTTGCCAACCATGAATCCTCTTCGCCTTCAAAACCTGTTGAAAGGCTGATCTCATTCTGGTAGATCTTCCAGGAAATTCCCGCGTCTTCAAGGCGTTCAGGAAACGTTGTCCAATTCACTTCTTTATTATCACCGACATCTTCATTCCGAACATTTGCCTGTACATCGATACTTTCTTTTTCCCTTACCGTTCCTGTCCACAGGTATAAGCGGTTCGGCGTTGTACCTGTCAGGGAACTACAGAAATTCTGATCGCACACGGTGAAGGCATCCGCCAGCGCGTAGTAAAAGGGGATATCTTCCCTGCTATAAAAACCCATTGTCAGCGGAGCGCTGGCATATGCCTGATTTCCCGAAGGTTTTGCAATAAGCCACTGATCATATTTGCCGCCATTGCGCGCATCCACCTGGTTGGTCCACGAATGTGGCAGCGAACCGATCCATGTCGATTTCGTACCTTTTATATCGAGCCTGAACGGAATATACGTTTCGCCTGCCGCATTTTTCTGAAGCCATACTTTATCACCATCCGGCAGATCGATCACACGCGGATCATTGAATCCTCTCACACCCTGCAATGCTCCAAAGCAATGATCGAAGGAGCGGTTTTCCTGCATCAGGATCACCACATGCTCTGCATCCAGGTAAGTTGTTCCCTTCACCGGATCGATCGCAAAAGCCTTCTGAATAGAAGGGGGAAACGCAGCGCCAAAACCAACTCCACCTGCCAGCATCGTTGCTTTCCTGATAAACTCCCGTCGTGAATCGCTCATAACAGCCCATTATTTAAGATGGGTGCAACTTACATTAATTTTAACGAAGATGGTCGCTGACCGATTTCGGATTGCTGATTGCTGAAATTCGATTTGACGTATCAGGTGATAGAACTAAAGGGCGCATATCAGATTAAAACTGGTAACAAAAAATACAACCCTAAAGTCGGCCGTCGGTCAACAGCACAGGAAAATCACTTCCTGCATCGAACCACGCTGCGGACGAATCCATGCACCTTGCCCGAAATGTATTTTGTAAAAATTCAGGGCATAAGAAATGGCATTTTTTAAAAAATATTCAACAAATAAAAAACAGGCAACGATGCCGGTAAAAAACAAACGTTGCCGGCAACGCTACCGGCAACGGCACTCCGCTTTTGTTTTTTCCGTCGCATAATTATTACTTTTAGTAAGTACAAACAAACAGGATCGCCAGAGATTCTTTCAATTTTATCCATAAAACGATTGTCAATGCTTACCAGAAAAGGATTTTATTTAACTGTACTGATGGTGCTTCTTGTTCCGGCCATGCTTCATGCAAAGATTAAACTGCATGCACTGTTTACATCCAATATGGTATTGCAACGTAACGCGCCAGTTCAGGTATGGGGCTGGGCGGATGCCGGAGAAAAGATCAGCCTGAAGTTTCTTGGTAAAACATACAATACCGTTGCCGGCAAGAACAGCAAATGGATGATCCGGTTCAATACCGGCAATGCCGGCGGCCCTTATACATTGCAGGTAAACGACATTACATTAACCAATATCCTGCTGGGCGATGTATTCATCTGTAGCGGCCAGAGCAACATGGCTTTTATGCTAAAGGATGCGACAGGTGGGGCCGAAGCTATTGCCAATTCAGCAAACGATCAGATCAGGTTGTTTACTGTCCCGAGAGATATCAGTTTTAATCCACGTGAAGACATTCTCAATGCCGGGTCATGGCAGGCGTGTGCGCCAAATACAGTCACCAATTTTTCAGCCGTTGCCTATTACATGGCCGCAGATCTTCAAAAAAGCCTTGGGATTCCGATCGGTCTTGTACATACAAGTTATGGAGGAACATACATTGAAGACTTTATCAGCAAGGGCGCGATGGATACGATAGCCAGGTTGAAACCGGTTTATCATTCCATTGCCGGAACGGATGAAAAAAGCTTCCTGGAAAACAAACAATCTTCTTTAAAGAATAGTTTCCCAGGCATTAGTTTCTACACAAACACAAAAGAGATCTGGGACACCGCAAACGTACAGCTGCCACAAATAAGTAGTAACTGGAAGACGATGAAACTCCCCACGCTTTGGGAAAGAGCCGGGCTTGACTATGTGGATGGAGTGATCTGGTTCTATAAAGAGATCGATCTTTCCGGGGAAGATCTGAACAAAGATGCCTTCCTCAGCCTGGGGCGGATCGCCGATCAGAGCATCACCTATTTTAACGGACAACATGCAGGTTCTTCACCCGACAGTCGCGATTTTCTCCGCCAGTATATCATCCCGTCGGGCTTATTAAAAGCAGGAAAGAATATCGTACTGGTAAGAGTTACCAATAAAGCAAGGAACGGCGGGATCTGGGGACCAATATCAAAATTATATTTTCAATCAGGCAGCGGTAAAACAGATCTTGCCGGCGACTGGAAATATTATATAGAGAAAGCGAAGCTCGCGTTTCATCCGAATGATTTTCCTTCTTCACTTTATAACGCGATGATCTATCCGCTGGTCAATTTCGCAAACAGGGGAATTATATGGTACCAGGGCGAAAGCAATGCCAATTGGGCTGATGAGTATGAAGTGCTGCTGAAGAAACTGATCAAAGACTGGCGCAATGCATGGAAGCAACCGACGCTTCCGTTTATCACTATCCAACTGCCAAACTATGATCCACCCGGAAGCAACGAAAACGCTCCATGGGCTGTTGTTCGTGAAGCGCAGTGGAAGTCAACTGCTCTGCCAGCAACAGGCATGGTAACAACAATAGATGTTGGCGAAGCCAGCGATATCCATCCTAAAAATAAAAAGCCTGTCGGTGAGCGAATGGCATTGCAGGTGCTAAAAACCGTATACAAACAAAACCTGCCGGCCGATGGTCCTGTATACGATCATCAGATAGCCGCAAACGGGCAGGTCCGTTTGTATTTCCGGAAGAATAGCGGACAACTTGTTGCAAAAGACAATTCAGCTCCGCTGAAAGAATTTTTGATCGCGGGAAGTGATCAGCGTTTCGTTCCCGCGCAGGCGAAGATTGAAAACAATACGGTCATAGTATGGAGTGACGAAGTAAAAGACCCAAAAGCCGTGCGCTATGCCTGGGCAAACAACCCTGTAGAGCCAGGATTATTCAATACTGCAGGGCTGCCCGCAGCTCCTTTCAGAACGGACAACTGGAAAATAAAACAGGAAGACATTCCAAGATAAAAGCAAGGCAACTTGCTGGTTATAGTGTTATCATTGTTCGATGGACGAACGATTTAAAGCCTCACCAGGGAAATGATCATATAAAAAGAGTACTAAACCGATCAATAATACGCAGGATCTTCCGCTAAACGAGCACAGACCGGTCATCAGCCATCGGATTCCGGCTGTATATAACCCGCGAGCTGGGTTAGTCATGTTAAAACCCCTTTACGGTTAAATCATATGGTCAATTAAAGGCTTAATTTCGCAACATGAACACAGATACCAGACAAACGATTCCTGATGGCGCCGGTTTTTTTGACCAGCTTGCAACATTGCTTGAGTCAAAAGGAACGGCGGGCTTGCTTTATGAAGACAGCGGTGTGACGAGAGCAAACGGCATCATCACCAGACTTTACAAAGAAGACGGCAGAGATTGGCTGGAATTGAACGGCGAACAGAAGATCGCAGTAGATACTATTTATGCATTGAACGGGATCTTCCGTTCGGATTATTCAGAATGTTAAGATGACGGGAAAAAGAGATATTGAAACGCGTGATGATATTGTGTCAATGGTAAACACTTTTTATCAGCGTGTGAAGGAAGACAAACTGCTTGGACCGGTCTTTGAGTCACGCATTAAGGACAACTGGGATCATCATTTATCAACTATGCATGACTTCTGGTTTACGCTTCTGTTTGGAAAAGAAGCTTATCGCGGCAATCCTTTCGCAAAACATATTGGACTCCCTATTGATGGCGAACATTTCCAACGGTGGCTGCAGTTATTCAACAACACGTTGAACGACCTGTTTGAAGGAGAGCGAAAACCGCTGGCCGCAAGAAAAGCCAGCAACATCGCACAGATATTCCAGTCAAAACTCAATGGGCCGTTTGCAGGAAGAGCAGGAAGTTGAAAGTTGTTAGTTGTGATATAAGAATTGCTGGAGTTATTGCTCTATCACAACTAACAACTGATCTATAGGGGCTGCTGAATACCTTTACTGTTACCAATAAGGGGTAAAAAGTTTTCGTCGTAACAAGCTGAAGAGGTTCTGTCCGTCAGCCCCTGAAATCTATCAAGCCTCTCAGGCGTTTCACCAGGAACCTGTAGTTATTCAGTACCCCCTGATTATCTATACGGGTTAATCGCGGCCGTCCAGCAGATTACCAAGGCCGCCGAGAATACCTCCTTCCTCTTTGCGTTTCCATGTACCGTATTCTACCATTTTAGACGCGAGACGGCTGATAGGAAGTGACTGGATCCACACGCGTCCGGGGCCTTGCAGACGGGCAAAGAAAAGACCTTCGCCTCCGAAGATAACGTTGCGGACGCCGCGCACAAATTCGATATCGAAATCAACGGTCGGTGTATATCCCACCAAACAACCCGTATCAACCTTGAGCACTTCACCAGGTACCAGCACTTTCTCCACAATATAACCGCCTGCATGAAGGAACGCCATGCCATCACCTTCTATCTTCTCCATAATAAATCCTTCACCACCGAAGATCCCCGTACCCAGCCTGCGCTGAAAATGAATACCTACACTTACTCCTTTTGCCGCACAGAGGAATGCGTCTTTTTGCGCGATCACGGTTCCTCCGATCTCCAGCAGATCCATCGGAATGATCTTACCGGTATAAGGAGCGGCAAAGCTCACTTTCCTTTTTCCATTGCCAATATTGGTGAATGCCGTCATGAACAAGCTTTCGCCGGTCAGCACACGTTTACCTGCGCTCATTAGCTTACCAAGAAATCCGCTGCCATGCTGCTGTGATCCGTCACCAAAGATGGTCTGCATGCCAATCCCATCTTCCATCATCATCATGGCGCCGCTTTCCGCGATGGCCGTTTCAGAAGGATCAAGTTCGATCTCTACAAACTGCAATTCTTCACCATATATCCTGTAATCTATCTCGTGATTTGTACGTTGAGAGTAAGACATGTTTTCTTTTTTTTATCAAAGATAGAGCGCAGCAGAATATCCTGCATCCGCTGTCGGTAAACAGCGCCGGGAGGCCGGTAAGCGGAAGTGAAAACGCCCGTGAGTGTACGGCCGAATAGACGCCGGGGGTCATTCAGCCTTTACATTCACCTTCACATTACCCGTATAAGCCTTTACATCAGGGCTGTACATACACTGCAAAACGGCCATGCCATTGGAAAAGAGTCCTTCTCTTGTCACCATCATCTCATAATTCACTGATGACCGGCCTGCCGGAATTTCGTTAAGAAAAAACCGGAAGCCTTCGTCCGCTACTGAGCGATAGTAGTACAGGCGATCGCCATACTGATATCCACTCAAAGGATCGGCTGGCTCAAATGCCGCAGCTCTTTTATCGTCTATGAAAACATATTGCAGGCGACGTTTAGTTTCGATGGTCAATTCTACCTTCACCTTATCACCGATGTTAAAAACACTGCTATCAGTCATTGCCTCCCAACTGTTCGATGTGTTATTATACCGGAAAATACTTTTCTTCAGTGAAGGTCCGTTTTCTATAACCGGAGGTTCAGTTGTAAAAAAATAGTAGCTCAATGCCCCTTTTAACTCCTGCGGCTGGTTTGACGATACGCGAATATTTGAAGGAAATGCTTTTCCGTAGAGATTGAAAAACGCATATTGCCGGCCATTCAGCAGATCATCGGAAACCGACAGGTTGAACAAGCCTCCATCTACATTCGCAGTAACGGCAGGTATCCGGTGTATCTCGTTATTGCGAGACAACAGGGAGACCGCATCGCCGGTTGATTTCGTTGTGCTCCAGTGATGATCCTGTTTTGAAGCAAGCAGCCATTTAATCAACCCATTTACGGTTTCTTTATTCCCCTCACTTTCCCCGAATGCTTCGGCGATCTTCACCATCCACTCCTCTTCCTTCACACTCAGATCATCTTCATCAGACAAAGCTTTCCAGCGAACGCCATCTACATCGCTGATCGATTGCTGACGCAATGACTCAAGTTCTTTCATCGCTTCTTTATACAGCAAACTTTCCTTTGGAGACATCCGTAGTATTGTTGAAATGATCATCGCTGTTTCCCCAATGGGAAAACCCTGAATATTATGAAGCCATTTCCCGGCGAGTGAATCTGCAATATCTTTTAATGAAAGACTGAATGGATATTCCTTCAACCAGTAAGATCTCGCGTACAGAGCAGACAACTTATCAACACCTGCTTCCCGATCAATCAACAACGCATCAGCATATCTAATCAATGCAGTGACAATTTTACCTGGTACAACAGAAGACGAATTCAGATCAGCAATAAACAATAATGAATCCCGTTTTGCTTTTCCCAGACCTGCCAATAGATAAATGGAAATATACGGATCTGCGTCCCCGCCCTTGAACCAACTAAAACCGCCGCCCGGCAGCTGATTGTCATTAATAACATTAACATAGTCACGGATCTTTTGATTACCAGCTAAAGTATCCAGAAGATTGAATAAAGCACGCTGATGCTGGTCACCGGCGAATTCGATCTGCAACCAGGGCATACTTTCGCCTCTTCCTTCTGCGAGAGAATCTACAGGCAATATATCACTTAACGGGCGATTTCCATATGTCTCAAACCCACGCTGCAGTGCGCTGTCTTTACGCATCAGTTTTGCAGCTACAGCATGCGCAAGGATCTTATTGAAAGTTTGTTCTGAACAATCAAAAGGATAATTGGCCAGATACGGCAACGCATGCAGCAATGACTCATATGGCTTCGGGTGAACGTAAGCAGAGATCCCATAAGGTTGTGCATCGGCCGGTAAAGAGGGAGGTGTACCATTTGCGAGAGACAACGGGATTGATTTCGTTACCAGCATTTTTTTTGCCAGTATGGGAACGATATGTTCTTCGCCATCGGAAACATTGTTACCTGTTGCTACTATGCGAACACGAAGAGGATGTATCATCGTATCAGGAATAGAGAGACGGAACGCCGCTATATCATTGCTCATTGCTTTTACTGAAAAAGCCTGTTCCGAGCCGGCGACAAGTTGCCCGGTAATATCATCTCCTGTTACCATATCTTCCACAATACATTTGATGGTCCCGGAGATCAACATGCTGTCGAGATTGGAGATCCTGCTTTTTAATACGAGTTGATCACCCTGGTAAAGATATCCTGGCATTTCCGGCTGGACCATCATGGGCAACTGGCTAATGATCGTCCTTTCGGCGTACGCGAATCTTGCATGTTTATCATGAGCGAGCATTTTCCATTTCCACTCTGTGACGCTTTCGGGTAATGTAAAATTGATTGAGAAAACGCCTTGCTTATCCGCAAGAATCTTAGGAAAGAAAAAGGCGGTCTCCGAGAAATTTTTCCGGATCACCGGCGGCTCCGGGGGGGTGACCGGCCAAGCCACCGGTCCTTTTGTGCTCATTAGTACAACTCCATTTGAAGCCCTGCTTCCATAAAGTCCCGTGGCATCCGCACCCCGTAGAACAATCCCATCCGTGACGGACGTAAGATCAATCTTCGAAATATCCCCTTCATAAATGATCCCGTCTATTATTATCAGAGAGGAAGAAAATCCCGATAATGAACCTACCGCATTACCACGAACAACTATTCCGGCCACACTTCCCGCCAGTGATCTGCCATATGCCGTCACAACAACTTCTTCCAACGGCTGCGTGCCGGCAAAGTTCAGACCCGGAAGTCTTTTCAGAATCTTATCGACCGGTTCACCATGCATAGACATTTCCGAATACGAAGTAGCTGAATAGGTTTCAAAATCCGATTGCCACCAGACCACATTCCCGTGCATTGTATCAGTCCGCGCAACAGACGTGTAGTCGGGATAGGTCGAATTAATCCCTTCATAAATATGATGCCGATCGTAAACAAAAGAGATACTATGATCCCAACCGGTGGAAGGCGTTCCCCATCTGTTCTCAGTTCTGACCTTCCAGTCGTGCCCCGCCAGCTTATCAAGACTTGCATCATATAAAACTGTCATTAGCTGATTAGCTTTATGAAGGTCCTTTGAGCGAATAGAAACCTTGAATGTTTCTTTATCGCCCGGAGTAAGTTTCGTTCTGTATTGCTCAACTACCAGCTCGGGATATTGTGTCTCCGGCAACGCGATATCCACTTTTTCATTCTCGAAATACAATTTATTGTTCAATACATATTGGTGTGTTACGCTGATCTGCTCTACGCCACCCGACGGCACAATAAATTTCAACATATTCAATCCTTTTCCGAGCTATTGAGTATCGTAAATATTTTTAACAACCACCTTCTTCTTTCCTTTTTCAAAATAGGTAAGATGAAGGATAGAAAAGATAGCCTTATCACGATTACCTGTAAACAACGGCATTTCTCGACCGGCATCGGTTATCTTTTCGGGAATAAAGCTCAGGTTGGAAACCCCTTCCGGCAACTGACGTTGTTTTGAATCGAAAACAGAAAAAACCCGCTCAACATAACCTAACAAAGAATCATTCTGTATACAGGAGAGTTCCAAAGAATAGGCTCCGGGCTTCAGCAGTTCATAGGGTAATAACAATTTTTCGCCGCTGCCTGTATTGATCGTTGTTTTAAAAATAACTTCTCCGGCATGGTCAATATTTGTTTTTTCTTCGCTGTAAAATTTTATTTCAGCAAACCATGTCTTTAATTCATTTGCCGTGTGAAGCCATGTATCAACCTCGCGGGAGAATAGCAGATCCCTGTCTTCAGGAACCGGAAAACTTCGTCTTAATTTTGCTATAACCTGTTTACCTGTTTGTCCGGTAAATTCAGAGCGTGTTGACACGGGCAAAGGTTTAAAATCAGCCCGGTCTACCATTTTTGGCACCTCTATTCTTATATTAACAGGTCTTGCAGACAAAGTCAAACTGGTACTCTCTTCATGACTTTCACCCGTCCGGTCCACGGCCTGTACAGCAATTGCGTATCTTATTGCAGACGCATTTCCCCAATCAACCGGAAACTTCTTCAGATATACACTATCAGAAATGGCAATAAGAAGCTCTCCATTACTATTAGTCACCCCCTTGCCAACAAGAAGCGTATCTTTCCAACGTTCCGGGCCTGTGGCAGCATTAAAATAAGAATGTGCAGTCACTGTATATTCAATATGCGTACCGTCCAATTTTGCCCCTGCAAACGAACGTGTTTTTACCGTAATATCAAAATCATCACCCAGACGAAGATCTTTCTTCGGCTTCCCGAGTGTAAGTTCAAACAAAGGGCGTTTGTATTCCTCTACAGAAAAATTTTCATGCTCCGGATCCTGATCAAATACATCACACTCGAAACGCCAATCTCCTGTTGCGGCATTTTTCGGCAATGTAAACGAACCGGAAAATGAGCCAAACTCATCCGGCCACACCTGTATTTCTTTAAAATTTCGGTGAAAGGCATCATATACACTTATAGCAATGCGCTCTTTACTGAATTTGAGTGACAGTTTATAAAACAACTTCTTAAAAAACGAAACTTTAAGATTCTTCCAGTTCAATACACGCTGTTCGCCTGTTTTCGGATCTGGAGATGTAAATATCCCTTTATAATAAACAGTTTGCCCCGGTCTGTATATTCCGCGATCTGTAAACATCCGGAGTTTAATATTCTCTTCATAATACTCCATCAGATCATCATAATTATCCTTGTTGAAAATTTCGTCAGGATATTCAGGATCGGAATTATTTAATGCGACTGAAATGCTATCGTCTCCCACTATAACATTCACATCAGCGTCCGGATCTTTAACGATAAGATAGCCGGACTTGTTAATCTTTCGCCCTTTCCCATCAACAAATATTTTCGGATTCATCAGCGGAAACCCGGTCGTCCGGTCCAATACGAACACACGATTATCATTATTCAATACAGCAATATTGCTGACCGAAAGTTCAAAGTAGACGGCAGACGTGTCGTTTTTCAGTTCCTTATCGGAGCAGAATACGAGATATCGTCCTGCTGGTAGCTCGTCCAGCTTCAGGTATGCTGCGTGCCATTGAAAATCATCCGTTGCCGGCAAAGAGTAAACAGTATCCCTGACAAGATTACCATTAACAAGAGAAAACTTAACATTAGCCGGCACTTTTTCTGTAAATCCAATTTTCACAATTCCAACCTCTAATTGCCGGCTGTTTCTGTGCAATGCCAGCGTCAATATTTTTTCGCCCGGAATCTGCTGCTTATAAGCACTCACGCGGATGCCGGATTGCTCTATATCTTTCTTCAGGCTACTGAGCCGGCGTTGTATTACAGGAAAGCTGTCGAGGGCTGGCAGATACTCATCGATCAACCGATAAGTTTTTGCATAGTATAAACGATACTTTTCATCGAAGCGCTGTGCATCAAAATACCAGTTTGATGAACCGGAGTAATATCTGGAGGCTTTCCCTTTCCAGGATACAGTGAGGTTCAACACCGCAGATCCTTTTACTGCATTGTAGGGCGATTGCAGTTGCCGCTCCAGATACGCCTCATATTTCACTTCACTTGCTGAGTCATCGTAATTTTTATCGAAGACAAAGCCCCTTGCGAGCGACTCGATATAATAATACCGCGCATCCAGCACCGGTTGACCGGCATTAGCCCACTCTTTAAACGCATGAAAGACCGCCTGAGTTTTTTTATCCGAAGAGACCATTGAATCCGGCAAAGACATAAATTGTTCCGGCAAAAAAGCCAACAGTTCTCTTACAGGATCATCATAGCCATATGACACATGTTTCCTGAGGAAAAATACTTTCTCCCCAAAAACAATATCCCGAAAATCGGGTTTAAAAAGAAACAGGGATGGATCGTACGACAGCCAGATAACCTCATCCGCGTCAATGCGCGGAAACATATCAGCCAGGGCCAGGGCCTCGTCAAAATGCTTTACACAGATTGAATCCAGTTGCGACTCACTCATCTTTAAATAATCAGCGTAAGTACCGGTCTTGAAAACGCGCTTCTTCGGAGATCCCGCATATTTCTCCCGGAAATACATTACCCGCTTCGCTTTCAGCAAATGCATGATCGCGCTTAACGGTAACGATTGTGTAACAGCCAGCGTGCTGTCAATGAAATCTGAATTCAAAAGGAACAGTGTATCTTCAGTTTTGCGGTCTGCAACGTGCATCAGCAGAAAAAGAGATCTGGCGGTAGAAACATCATCTCCCCGCTTTATGGCTGACAGCTTAATTTGCTGCAGCTCTTTGCTTATATCTTCAAGATTCCTGTTTGCAAGTATCTTGTTTTCTATCTTCTGCCATTGAACAGGATCTGCATTGCCCTGGGAGAACGAGACTATGCATACGAAGATCAGTAGTGTGGTTATGGTGGCCCGCATCAGCAGTACAAATTTCAAATCAGATGTTGAAGATCGTTAAATTGCATAAGTTGGTGCTCCTTATTTGTCAAATAAAAAGGGCAAAGCAGTGCTTTACCCTTAAAATATATTACCCCATTTTTTTTTATTCCTTATACCCCGGATACCCCGCCAAAACCTGGCTCAGCAGTTCCTTGTCAAAATCCGGGTTCTTGCGGTAATCATCGATCACCATTCTTGCTTTATCATAATCAGTTGCTTCAAGGTAATTGGCAAGCAGTTCGATCTGTCCCGTCTCAAAATCAGGATATTTCTTCACTAATGCTTCGAAATGCTCCCTTGCTTTTGCAGGGTCTTCCTTAAGATTGTACATTAACGCACGATAGAAATCAAGGAATGGATCTTTATTGATCAGTTCATCGATCTTATCGATGTGCGAGATCGCTTTATCATAATCCTTGCTAAGGATCGCAGCATCCAGCATGATCAGATGCGTATTGGGCTCATTCGGGAATGTCTTTTCAAAATCTTCCAGTTGTGCGAGATAGGTTTCGTTATCAAGATTGGAACTCAGCTGAACCCCAAGAAGCCTTACCATTTTCTGATTGCGGAATTTGTCCGGCAGGCCATCATATAAGCGTTTTGCTTCTTCAGGATTTGATGCCATCAGTTGTTTTACCTGCTGAACCTGCATCATCGCTTTATAATCTTCGTCCTGCTCGCCGGCATTGGGCTTTTCCATCAGGTTGAGAAAGTTGCCCAGAAGAGAACTGAATGTTTCACCGGCAGTGTAGATATAAAAGTCAGCGATGGAAACTTTACCATTTCTTTTCACCAGTTCATAGTCGTGATAGTTCAGCCCCGACTGTGAATAGATCCTGAAGATCAGATGTTGCGCACCATCTTTTTCATAATGCTTTACCAGTTCATATTTTCCTTTATCCCGTACAGACTTAATGATCTCCGCCCCCATATTTGTTTTCTCAAGGCCTTCCCCGATCCCTTTTTCAATCGCACCGGAGACCTTGTGCACTGAATTCTTTTGCACACGTTTGCCCAGCTCTTTCAGATCGATCAGCGAGGTAAACAATTTTGGATTCTTGTAATTGATCGAGGAATCGATTTCTTTGCTGAATTTCTCCGCTTCTTCATATGTTACGGGTTGAGTTGATGATCCGCCGCAGCCTGCCAGAATGATCGAAGCAACAGCTGTAAGGATCAGTAGTGTGTGGCGCATTGATTGGTTGGTTTTGAAGGTAAAATACGAATTTTATCCGATCAGGGTCTGATGAGGTATTTTACGATTGATGTCCGGTCGTAAAGTTCCGATAGCCATCGGTGGATGGATTTCAGACTACGATAGTTTAAAATACAAATGGAGCCCTTCAGTTTTGAAAGGCTCCATTTGTATTTTAAATTCTACATATGCCGGCTATCGAACACGGCCATCGCTCTTTTCTCTACTCCGTTCTCAGGCTCTTCACCGGATTCGTGAGTGCGGCTCTGATAGCCTGATAGCTTACAGTAATAAGGGCAATGCCGAGGGAAAGCAGGCCGGCGCCGAGGAATACCCACCATTGGATAGCCACACGGTAAGGGTAATCACTTAACCATTTATACATAGCCCACCATGCAATTGGCGCCGCAATGACGAATGCAATGCTGACCAGCTTGAGAAAATCTTTTGACAGCAGCGTGACCAACCCGGCAACAGACGCGCCGAGCACTTTGCGTACACCAATTTCTTTTATTCTTGCTTCGGCCATGTATATCGCCAGACCAAGGAGACCAAGACATGAAATGAAGATCGTTAACCCGGAAAACAGCGCAGCCAGTGTTCCCACACGTTGCTCGCTCTTGAATTTATTTTCGTATTCTTCATCCACAAAACGGTATGCAAAGGGATATTCTGTATTATACTTCTTGAAGATCCTTTCCGCCTGTTGCAGATTTTGCGAAGTGGGGCGCGCCGGATTGAAACGCATCATGATCACATTGAACCAGGATTTTGCGCCAGAGATCAGCATCGGCTTTGTTGGCGTATATGGCGAAGTCAAAATAAAATCCTTTATCACCCCAACGATATGCCAGTCGGTACCATTATCCTTTACAATCTTTCCGATCGGATCTTTGAACTTCATCACCTTCAGCGCGGATTCGTTAATGATCATGCCGGTTGAATCGGTGGGATATTTGCGCAGGTCAAAATCACGGCCCATCACAAATTGCAGACCGGCCGTTTCTCCAAGACCCTCATCTTCATTATAACGGTAGAAATCTGTTTTATCATTGGGATCCTTTCCTTCCCATTCCTGCCCCCAGCCGTCACTCCAGCTTTGGGTGATCGGTGCGCTTGTTTTTGTAATGGATGTTGCAATACCCTGCGAGAGCAGTTCATTTCTTACCAGGAGATAATTTTTCTCCAGGTCTCCCGTGAAAATATGATAGACAAGATTGTTTTTATTATAACCGGTCTGCCTGTTCTGAGCAAAGTCGATCTGTTGTTTTACAATGATCGTGCAAATGATCAGCACTATGGCAAAAGTAAACTGCAGGATCACCAGTATCTTTCTTGGCGTTACGGGTGACTGTGATTTCTTAAATGTCCCTTTCAACACTTTCACCGGCTGAAATGACGACAGGAAAAAAGCAGGATAACTTCCCGCCAGAAAACCTGTGAACACAACAAAGCCAACTGCTGCAAGCCAGAATGCCGGGCTTCCATAAGGAACGAACAATTCCTTATTCGTAAGGCTGTTGAATGCACCAAGTGTCAGCTGCACAACGATGATCGCAAATACCCCTGCGATAAGTGAAAGAAGAATGGACTCACCCACAAACTGTGAGACCAGGGAGTACTTGCGTGCGCCGACCACTTTACGTATGCCGACTTCCTTTGCCCGTTTTTCGCTGCGCGCCGTACCAAGATTCATGAAGTTAATACAGGCGATCAGGAGGATAAACCCGGCAACGATTGCAAACAGTTTTACAAACGTGATGCCGCCGCTGCCGTCTTCCACACCGTTTTGAAAATTGGAATAAAGATGCCAGCGCTCCATCGGGTATAAGAACATTTCCCACTTGGGCTCATCAGGATCATACTTTGGTTTCAACACCTTCATTTTTGCATTGGCCGAAGCAAGACTGGCATTCTGCTTCAACAACACGTAGGTGCGCGTGCTGTTATTTCCCCAATATTGATCATCGTCACCTACCGTTCGCTTATACGCCCAGGGAATAAGATACTGGAAACTGAAACGGGTATTATTAGGAAGATCTTTTAACACCCCTGTTACTGTAAAGTTGTCCTTATTGTCGATCTTGATCACTTTACCGATCGGATCTTCCTTTCCGTACAGGTTTTTAGCCAGCGATTCGGTCAAAACGATAGAATACATATCCTTCAATACCTGCGCTGCATTTCCTTTGACCAGCGGAAAAGTAAATACCTGCAGAAAATTTGAGTCGACGATCGTCCCCTCAATGGTCAGCCTTTTATCGCCGATACTGAACAGGAAATTTTTATTCCAATCCACGCGCACGGCCGACTCCACCTCCGGAAGATCTTTTTCCAGCGCCCGTGCCAGCACTTTCGGCGTAGTATTCCAGCAGTTCAGTTCACCACTGAAGTTGGCCCGGTTCCAGGCTTCGTAAATCCTGTCCCTTTTTTCATGAAAATCGTCGTAACTGACCTCATTTTGTATCCATAGCAAAATAAGGATGGCACTAGCCATTCCAATAATCAGTCCTGTAATATTGATCAGCGTAAATCCCTTCGCGCGCAGCATGTTCCGCCAGGCGACTTTAAAAAAATTCCGGAGCATAGGCAGTAATTAAAAACCGATATACGATCAGGCTCGTAAAAGGTTACAGAAAGGTCGGAGTTTTTTGGGAAATGATGCATGGAAGAGATGATGGTGGGTGTATTTTTCATCATTCACCATAAAAACGAAACCCTCCTGTTCAGGAAGGTTTCGTTTATCATAAAAAATCGTACACGGGTCGACCAGTTGCTATCGAACCGGACAACGGTCAACGATATCTACTTACCGAGGTCATAAAACCTCCAGCTTGTCTTAAAATCCGGTTTTACATTCTGATTGATCAGAATCGCACGGAGCATTTCGATCGGCATGGCATTCTCGCGGAAAATGGCATCGTGATATTGTTTCAACGTCATTTTTTTAGAGTCGACCAGTTCTTTTTTCAGGCTGTACAATTGCATACCACCGATCATATAGGCAAGCTGATAGAGCGGAGGATAGCCGCCAACAAAAGAACGGCGCACTTCACCTTCAGCATTGGCGCGTTCGTGCCCCACCCTGTCAACCAGGAAGTCGATACACTGCTGCGGCGTCCAGGTGCCCAGATGATAGTTGAGTGAAAAGATGATCCTTGCACAACGATGCATTCTCCAGAACAGCATACCCATGCGGTCCTCCGCATTGCGGGGGAACTTCAGGTCCCAAAGCAGCAACTCCCAGTAGAGTGAGTTTCCTTCTGTCCAGAATGGTGTTCCGAAGTTTCTGTAGACCTTATTGCGGGCCGTCATGTATTGCTGCAAATGATGGCCTGCGATCAGTTCATGATGCACGGTAGCCCTGGAGAAGAACGGATTGTTGCCGCGCATGCTCATCAGCTTATCCTCATATTCCATGGTATTGGTCGGATAAGAAATGATCAGCGATTCACCTCCTAAGAAGAAAGGCGCTATCAACTGACGCTCGGGAGACATCATATTTACTCTCCAGGACTCTTCTGCAAGTTCCGGGATGGTAAGCAGGTCATTCTTTTTCAGAAAATCAACCGATTGGTTATAAAGGTCGAGCATAGCCTGAGGCTGCTGCCCTGCCGGTACATAGGAGTTTTTCAGTTTTTCCTGGGCTGCTTTCCAGTCTTTGCCAAAACCCATTTCTGCCGATGCCTTCAATAACTCAGCATCGCACCAGGCGAATTCTTTATTGGCGATCGCAACCAGTTCTTCCGGTGTATAAGGAATGAATTCTTTTTTTAGCTGGCGGATCAGCTCTTCCCTGCCCACTGGATTGCCATTGATGCCGCTGCCGTCATCTTTTTGCGTGGAGACAGGCGCCTTGCCTTTTCCTCTCAGATCACCGGCATATAAATTCAGGATGCTATCTACTGTAACGTAGGTTTTGGGTACCCACCAGCTGAACATGGGATCGTACCCATTATAAAAGTTGAAATAGTTTTTCAGTACACCCTGCAGATCGCGTACAGCCGTGGAGGCATAGCTAGCGAGCGCAAGATCCATGGTTTGTTCTTTTTTCAACTCCGTTCTTGCATTCAACACCTGGTGATACACTTCGTTCAGTTCTTTTGCAACGGCTTCACCGGACACACTCAGACCGCGGCGGCGCGGCTTCTCAAGAGTATAGATCCGTGAAGCAAACGGAAGATATTTTGCGATCTGGTTGTATGATTTTTCATCATCCAGCAGGCGCCCCTTTTCATCTTCCAGGTTGCGGAGAAAAAGGATGTAATCGACCTTGCCATTGACATTCATTTTGTCAAAACCAGATTTTGACATCATCTTTTCATAATCATCGATCAGCTTTATCAGGCGCTGACGGCGCTCCGGTGAAGTTGTATTTTGCCCTTCACGCGCACCACCACCACCACGGCCTTCAAAACCGCCCCCTTGCGTGGTTGCATAAAAACGCGTCAGGCTGCCCCGGTCAGCATTGTACTGAACCATGGTATTGGTCATTTCGCTGGCCTGTGAATAAAGATCGGTACTTAGTTGTGCATCCGCCATTGCGGTGATAAAACAACAGCCTGCACTTAGTACAGCTGTCTGGAAGATTTTTCGCATAAGCCTGTTTATTGTTTTGGAGTGTCCAAGGTATTTATCATGCCGGACACAGGATCGCCGGATATTAACCTATTCAGGTATAAATTTAACCATCGGCGATATAAAAAACGGCTTTTTTATACCTTACCTCCGGTTAGCGGCAAAATGGACAATGCCGGACAGAACTTTTATCTTCAATACATCATATGAAATTCAGGATAATGCTGGCTATCGCAATGATAGTCTTGTTACGGTTAACTGTATCTGCCCAACAAATCAAAGCGGCTCCGCATACGCATGCAGACACCCTGCGTGGCTCCATCACGCCCGAGCGTTCCTGGTGGGACGTGCAGCGGTATGATATAACCGTAAAACCTGATTACCTGTCAAAAACCATCGTTGCAAAAAGCGTGATCACTTACCGCGTGACGGCAGCACAACCCGTTAAAAAATTGCAGCTTGATCTCCAGGAGCCACTTACGATCGACAGCATTATTCTTGATAACGGAAAGACAGTAAGCTTTACCAAAGAAGGCAATGCCTGGCACGTGGATATGCCATCGCAGCAAAAAAACACCCAGCATTCACTGGCCGTTTTTTACCAGGGGATAGTGCATGAAGCCAAACGCGCACCATGGGATGGAGGCTGGATCTGGGCAAAGGATTCCCTCGGCAGACCATGGATGACGGTTGCATGCCAGGGACTGGGAGCCTCCGTATGGTTTCCCTGCAAGGACCACCAGAGCGATGAACCGGATAAAGGTGCAAGCCTGACCATGATCGTTCCCGATACACTCATCGCGATCGGCAATGGACGCCTTCAGTCAAAACAACAGAATAACGATGGTACGGCAACTTATACCTACGCAGTTACCAATCCAATCAGCACTTACTGCATTATTCCTTATATCGGCAAGTATGCCAATTTTAAGGAAACATATAAAGGTGAAAAAGGCTCTCTCGATATCAACTACTGGGCGCTTGACTATAACCTTGACATCGCCAAAGAGTATATGCCAAAGGAAGTACACAATATGCTGAATGCATTTGAATACTGGTTTGGTCAGTACCCCTTTTATGAAGATGGCTACCAACTGATTGAAACATCACATACAGGCATGGAACATCAAAGCGCTGTTTCCTATGGCAACTGGTACAAGCCAGGCTACCGCGGACGCGATGGCAGCGGTACTGGTATCGGTATGAAATGGGATTTCATCATCATTCATGAAAGCGGACATGAATGGTTCGGAAATAATATCACCACAAAAGATCTGGCCGACATGTGGGTACACGAAGGATTCACCAATTACAGCGAAACACTTTTTGTCGACTATATCTTTGGAAAAGAATCCGGCGATGCATATAACAAAGGAACCCGGAGAGGAATCCGCAATGACAAACCAATCATTCCTGATTACGGAGTAAACGCGCAAGGCAGCGGCGATATGTATCCGAAAGCAGGTAATATGCTGCATGCAATAAGACACGGCCTGAATGATGATACTTTATTCAGAAAGATCCTGAGAGGATTGAACAAAACATTCTATCATCAGACAGTTACCTCCCAACAGATCGAAAAGTATATTTCACAAAACGCAAAATTCAACTACTCAAAAGTATTTGATCAATATCTGCGCACCACGCAAATCCCTGTTTTTGAATTTTCACTTTCGCCTGATAATAAAACCGTACGCTTCAGGTATACGAACTGTGTAAAGGGATTCAATCTTCCGATCACATTGAAAAATGAAACCACATCGATCAGGTTGTTGCCAACCGGTGAATGGCGGGAAGTAAAATTGAAAGAAGGACAGGCCTCGCTGATTACGCAGGAAGGAGTAGAGAATATGTATTATGTGAAGCCTGAAATGGTAAAGGGGTGATTAAAAACATAACTTTTTTCCAACATTGAAATTCAATACCAATCAGGTACCGGCCGGGACGTATTCAATTCATCTCACCCATGCAATACTTTCGACGGATGCTCATGTACCATCCTGGCCCAATCAATTGAATCTACAGTAAGAATTCCCTGCTGCTCTAAATTATCCGCAGCAAAGATCATCACCGCATCTTTCAGCTCATCCATCAGATCATCATCAGATGGCTCAATAAGCGTTTTGATATGAAGCGATACATCCTGTCGTCCCGCTTCATGCTCCAGCATTCTCATATTACTTTCGAGCACCGCTTCATGACTTGCATTTGCGTCATCCCTTGTGTTTGCATTTTCCGCAGCATCCAGATCACTCGGAAAAAGATAACCTTCAGCCGGAGCATCTTTCGCACGCACGAAAAGCGCTACCAGTATGGCTTTACTTTGCCGCACAAAACTAATGGCAGCTTCCACGACCGGAAAAGGATATTGTATCCCGTTGAAGATGATGAATGCTTTTTCCATAATGATAATAAATGTGCAAAACCAGGGCCGCAACACTGAAGAAGTATTACGGAATTGTTACCCCAATATTACTATCATGTTAGAATGCACATTTATTAAAGATCAATTCACATCGTGCTAATACAGAAGCAGTGCTTATCACCATTCCGGGTTAAATTAATGTTGTCAATCGCTGCAAATGAAGTTTTCCACATTTCACCGCCGTAAATTAGTGTACCATGCTTGCCAACCCTTTAAAAAAAGTGTGGATACCCATGAGTAATTTTGTTACCAAAGCGGGAAATAAACTGGTCATTTCACTGGCACTCCTGCTCATGTTTCCAATGTATACGCTGTTATACATTATCAAAAAGCTGGAGATCGTAAAAGATCGCTACAGTGTAAAACAACGTTACCTGAAGAGATTGAGACAGGAGAGAGAGTTGAACCGGGCTTCTTCAGCAATGGCCTGAGGCAATCCTACTGATTGCCCCGCATACTTATCTCTTTCCCGATCCATAACAGAATGTGTTAATGGCATCGGATGGAAATTTATCGGATGTTGTCTTCAACTCCTGGAGACAAACTATGAACCAGCAGTCAACCCGCGAAGACCCGGTTATTTTATTTTTACCCGTATGACGGAAAATGAAGAGGCGGGAAGATCAACCTGCAGTTTCTTTCCCTGGATTTTTATTTCTTTCTCCACAGGCGAAACGTTGAGTGGTTGTTCAAACGTATTTTCTGCATCAGGGCTTTCATGCTGAAGCAATATCAGCCTCCCTTTGGGTTCGGCTTTTTTAATCCCATCCAGGACAATTGACCTTGTCACCGGCTTTCCTGAAGCATTCACCAGTTTAATGATCACTTCACCCGCTGCTGTATCCAATGCAGCACAGGCATATAAACTATCTCTTCCCGCAAGTATTTCATTGTTGGCCGTAACCGGAACTTCATGTGTGCCTTTATTTGTCGCAAACAATTTCTGTACATAATAATTAGGCGTGCCATAAGACTGAAGATTGTTCACCCAGATCAGATCCGGTTTCCATTGCCAGCCATCGGCGTGAGCAAACAGCGGAGCATAGGAAGCCATTTCCACCACCGCAGCATTGCGTTCGAGGCCAGTCATAAATGCCGCTTCCGATAAAGCGCCGCGCCAGTTGTTTTTGTTATTCATGCTTGCGCCACGATCGGTTTGCGCCGCGTACTCACCGGCAAAGATCTTTGAGCCTTCACGCGGATAATTGTCATAGCGACTTGCATTCTGCAAAAACCACTCGGGACGGCGATAATAATGTTCGTCAATATAAGAAGCATTCATTTTGCGCAGTTCGACATCGAGATAGTTGAACCGCTCTCCATCGGGATCAGTACCGGAACTGTTCACGATCCTGAATTCAGGGTAACGCGCATGAATAGCTGTTGTAAAGCGCTTCAATCTTTCAATATATTGCGGTCCCCAGTTTTCATTTCCAATACCCATCATCTTCAGATTGAACGGTGCCGGATGACCGAGTCCCGCACGCACTCTGCCCCATTGCGTTGAGGTATCACCATTGGCAAATTCGATCAGATCCAATGCATCCTGGATATAAGGTCCGAGATCGTCAAGCGAAGCAAGTTCAGCAGAATTATACTGACAGGCCATGCCACAGTTAAGGATCGGCAATGCTTCCGAGCCGATGTCTTCCGCTAATTGAAAGTATTCAAAGAAACCAAGACCAAAAGTCTGGAAATAATCAGGTGCTGAGCGATGCGGAAATTCTATATTCCAGCGATTGATCATCAGCTGACGCTGATCCAAAGGGCCGATCGTATTTTTCCAGCGATATCGATTGGAGAGGTCAAAACCTTCTACGATGCAGCCGCCGGGAAAACGGATAAATCCGGGCTTCAAGTCGGCAAGCCATTGCACCATATCCGACCGCATGCCTCCGGGTCTGCCCTTCCACGTATCCGAGGGGAAAAGAGAGATCATATCGAGGTCGAGAATGCCATCACCTTCTATCCACATGCGGAAATTGGCTTTCATCAATGTGGCATTGGATTCGAATGAAGCAGACCTGGTGGTCCATGCGGCACTTGCATCAAGTGACAACTCAGCGCGGCCGACAATATTGGATAAAGAATCTTCCAGCATAACGTGCAGCTTCATCGGAGCCCCGGCATGACGGTACTGCAAAGAGAAATCATACCTCACTCCCTTTTTGATACCCATACCGCGAAATCCCTCATTGGTCAGTCCGAGATCTCCTACCGATGCCTGCCGGGCCGTAACGCGCAGGAAGCGCGGATTGGAGGGTTTTTCATTCTGCTGATTAAGCACCAGCATATCGCCTTCTTTTAGCTTCTTACCCTGCGTTTTCCACCCCATCAGCGGTTTGAAAAATTCAAAAGAACGATTCTTGATCAGCTCTGCATAAATGCCCCCATCAGCTCCCATATTGATATCTTCAAAAAAGATTCCCCACATATGCGGCTGGATACGGGACACAGGAGCATTGGCTTTCACAACAATGTCCTGAGCAAACGCCGGATGAATGACGATTGATACCAGAAACACGAAAAAAAATCTCATTACGCCGGAAAGCATAAGCAATCACATTGAGGGGTTACAAAAACAGGCAAGGTTTGATTGTAAAGAACGGAAAATTTTAATTGTCAACAAAACATTTAATATGGCATTCCCGAGTCATACCGGGGCAGGTCATGCCCGGTGCCTGTTGACTTGCCGCCTGTTTTGCGCTGCGGCCTGAACGGGTATGGTTTCAGCAGACAAGGCCCAACAGCAACTATTTATTCCCCATCCGCGCGGGATCTGAAACAAGGTTGAGGAAAGAATGAAAATTCGCCTTATAAGTCTTTGTATTCACCTTATAATAAAACGCCCCTTTTTTTGAATTGAGTTTGTCTTTATCAGCCAGCCGGGTCAGCAGATCGGTAGACAAAATTTTCCTGTTGAAATTGCCTTTATCGAACCTGGAATTATAAACGCTTTCGTAGAGATTCTGCAACTGGGGGATAGTGAATTTTGCCGGTAATAATTCAAACAACAAGGGATGAAGTGCAGCTTTGTAGCGAAGCTTTTCTTTTGCCAGCTCCACCATTTGATTATGGTCAAAGATGAGATCGGGAACATGGTTGATAGGAAACCAGGCGGGATGAAAATCCTCACTCAGTTGTTGCTTATATTTCTGAATATCGATCAATGAAAAAAATGCCACAGACACCGTACGTTCCTCGCTGTCGCGGTCGGTCTGGCTGAATATATGCAACTGTTCCATATACATCACATCCAGGCCGGTGAGGCTTTTCAATACGCGCTGTGCGGCTTCTTCGGCTGTTTCATCATGCTGAACGAATCCGCCCACGAGGCTCCACTCCCCTTTCCACGGTTGAAAACCGCGCTGAATGACCAGCAGTTTCAATTCCTGTCCATCATAGCCAAAAATGATACAATCAACCGCGAGCAGAAAGCGCGACTGTTTGGAATAGTGCCTCATGCGTGTGATTTAAAGACTGCAATTTACAGTTTGTACATGATACTTTCCATCGTCTTCCCGATGTCCGCGCCTGATGATCTATGATCAGTCTCCCGTTTTGGTATGTTCCTTGTCTGATTTATCAAAACCTTATATGGAATCTACATTGCAGCCTTTCCTCGATATTCTGCGGGAGGTTTATGTTGGCGCCGGGGCTCAACACACTTTTGTGATTGATAATGCGCCGGATACCGGCATCCTGTCCACGATAAAAAATATCTCCGCCAAAGAAGCATCTACTCCCTCACATGATGGCGGAAGTACGATCGCGGCTCATACAGGCCACCTGAAGTGGAGCCTGGATTATGCCATGGAATTCTTTAACGGAAATCAACCACATTGGGATTGGAATGACAGCTGGAAAAGGATTGCTGTAACTGAAACCGAATGGGCTGCATTACAAGAGGAACTCACGGAAGCATACAACCGTATTGCGGCCGCAACAAAAAATGTAAAAGACTGGTCTCATCCCGCTTTTGTGAAAGGAGTACTGGCATTATTGCCCCATGCAGCCTACCATCTTGGGGCGATCAGGCAACTGATGCTGATCGTTAAACAACATAAAAAATCTACAACCGGTTTGCAATAAGACATTTTATTAAGAAAACTGTACCCGGGCAGTTGCCTCATATTTTAACAGCGGGCGTTTGCCGGGTAACCAACGCCTGCTGTTTTGGAACATGAAAGCTGTATACTCAACGTTACTGTCCGGCAGAATATTTATCCTGTCTCGGGTCATGGCAATCACGCAATGCTTCACAGTTATAATTATATTGGACCGAGCCGGCCACGCCGGTTATATAACCAGCCTTCCTGTTCATTTCAATCACTGCATCATAACCCGCTATCTTTAATTGCGCCAATTGTAATTTCAGCTGATCTGACAGATCATTCCTTTTTTCGTACCTGGCCGTCCATTCATCCAGCTTGTGAAATGCAACGTAATATGCATCGAGATATCTTTCCCAGATCTCCTGCTCTTTTGCCACTTCATCCTTTCCTATAGCAAATGATAATACTGCCTGCATAAACATCACCCGTTCAATCCCATCTTTCCTTTCTCCATATTCAGAATCGCGGACAGCCGGCAGCTTTTCTGTTTCGGCAGTTATCCATCGCGACAATTCCTGGCGGCTCTCGTCTATCTCTTTTACATACTGTTTTTCCTGCTGCGCGACCGGATCAAACAGGTCTTTTAATTCTTTTCGAAATTGGTCAGCAATTTTTGTGATCGCAATTGCTTCACGTGCTTCATCTTCACTCTCCTTCATTTCTTTTGTTTGTTTCGGAACTGTTGGCGCTGCGCCGGTATTTTGCAAAAACTCCTGATACACTTTTTGTTTTTCCGCGTTGCTCAGTTTCTCGTAAGAAGCACGATAGCCGGGATCTGCCATCAGCATCTTTGTGAATGCAGCAGCGCCATCATTGCCATTGGCGTTACTGCGGTTGCCTGCCATCTGAAGAGCGAGTGCCTGGCGCTGTGCGGGCGTCATCTTTTGAATTTCATCTGCCGTGTAACCGCCGGTTTGCCTGGCCACCATTTTTTTTGCGGCCTCTTCCCTTTCTTTTTCTGACATATTCTGAAGTGCTTTCGCTCCTCCCATATCTCTTACGATCTCATTCTGATCAGCTTTATCTTCATATTTTTTCTTTACGCCCGCCTCTCCATCACGTTTATACGTTTTCATCAGATCTGTTGTATTCGCGATCTTCCGTGCTTCTTCTTCTGCCTGCTCCTTAAAATGTTTGATCTTTTCAAGATATTTTTCATTCTCCCGCGGATCGGCCTGCAATGCTGCTGACGGGCTCTTCGGTTCAGGTATTCCCACAAGCAACATGATACGATCTGACATACCTGCGGTTGGTTTGTACTGATTTTTTCGTGTATAAGTTTGCCGGTAAAGCCTTGCCTTCTTTGCTTTCAGTTCCGGGTTGGTGTTGATGTAATCTGCCAGCTTTCCTGCATCCTCACCAGCCATAATATTTTTTCCTTTTTGGGTTTCTTTTTTTACGTAATCATAATACTTATCAAACAGCCATTGCTCATCATCGGCGGGCTGTTGATTTGTTACGGTGTTTTTTGAAGTCGTTGGCTTACCCGGTTGCGCCTGTGCAAAAGACAGCAATCCCATAAGGGCAAGCACCGTGAGGCAAAGAAATTTCATACAAGGTTTAATTTGAATGCTAAGCTACCGGAGCGTGTTGCCTGCAGAAAGACCAGGCGTATTGAACCAGCCGGGCTGATGAATGAATTGAAGGAAAGTGCGTGCAGATGAGCTGACCCGGTCGTTGAAAGGTCACAATAATATTCCTGAATTCAGACAACCGGCAGAGAGCACTTGTATCCCGGTAAAGAAAGAATCATAAGACCAATAGCTGTCGCCATTTGCAACCTGCTAGCCCTATCGGATTGCTCACCATTTGATCTTCTTCAAATACCCTACATTATACTCCATACTCTCCAAAGGGGTGGATGTATATTCTTCCTGTTCTATAAAATAATACTTCATGCCTGAATCCTTTGCATGCTGCAATACCCTGGCGATCGGCAAACTACCCTTCCCAAATTCCGTACTGTGTTTGTTTGCAAGGTCCATATCTTTCAGATGCCAGAGTGGGAACCGGCCTTTATACCTTTTGAAATAATCAAACGGATCTTTTCCAGAAGCGATCACCCAGCCAAGATCAAGCTCCATATGCACCAGTGAAGGGTCTGTATGATCAAGCAATACATCATATAAAACCTTACCGTTATCGCTGGCAAATTCATAATCGTGATTGTGGTAACCGAATTTCAGACCCCGCTTCTTTGCTTCTTCTCCCGCTTTATTGAATTGTTCCGCCACCTGCTGATAATTGCTCACCGTCTGTCCGCTTGAAGGCATCGACGAACAGATCAGGTATTCCTGACCCGCAACACCCGCATCATCCAGTGTTTGCTGCCAGTGCTGATCCAGGGAAATATGACCGCTGCGCAACGTCAGGCCAAGATCATCACAAACCGATCTGATTTCCTTCGGTGATAATCCGTAATAATGACCTTTAGCACTCCCGGCAGATTCTATCTGTTTGATACCAATCGCGGCGATCTTTTTCAACGTACCGGTAGCATCCGCGATCATTTCTGAACGGAACGTGTACAATTGAACGCCGATATCCTTTGAGGGCTTATCAAATCTGAGTGACTGAAACAAAACCACACCGGCAGCAAGCGAAGTTGTTTGTTGCAGGAACTGTCTTCTGGACTGATTTTGCATAACGCTGTTTTGAAAATGAATACAGGAAAATAGCGCTTTTATTCAGAACCGATGATGCTAAAACAATAAAGCAGGAATATCGGATAATTTAACAGCAATACTGTTCGCTGAATAACTGCGGGCTTCAGAAGTTTCAAAGGTTTGAGAAGTTTCAAAGGTTTGGCGGGCTGCGTTTGTCTGATCGGTTTAATAATAATGCAGGAGCACCGGAATCAGCTGCAGGCTTTCGTGCTGACCGGTTCATGATGCTCCTGATAAACTGCCATCCGGCTTATTCTGCTGCCACTGAATAAAATAATCTTTCTGTCACAGACATAAAAAAAGGAAGGGTAGAAACCCCTCCCGGAACGATTGCATTAATAAACTTGCAATCTAACTGTAAGAATATGGAATGTCTTTATTGTCTGTACTGCAATTGCCGGCAGCAGCTTCTATCATCGCGTGTTCCGAACAACCATTCGTCTGTCCGTAATTCTGTATTCAGTTATGCCAGCCTTTGCAAAATACATCAATTACTTATTTCTACTAATTAATCCGATGTGTTTGTGACGAAAAATAATGTTAATGGCATTTTGCCAGATCTTAACAGGCTGGTCATTAGCCATTGCCTGCAAAAGAATGTAGGATTCTGCGGTTTTAAAATGGGGAATGCAGCTACCCTCAACCTACAGCCTCCTGCAAATATTGCTTCCTGTAATCCCTCGGGCTTTGCCCAAACTGATTTCTGAAGAATTTATTGAAATGGCTTTCATCAGTAAAATTAAACTCACCTGCAATTTCACTGATCCTTTTATCACTATGCTGCAACCGGTGCTGGATCAGTTTTGACTTATATCCGGTAATGTACTGTTGCATCGTTTCACCCGTATGTTGCTTAAAATAACGGCTGAGATAGGCGATCGAAATATTGAAAGCCCGGCTGATACTTTCAGCTCTCAGTTTATCCGGTTCATAAATATTTGCCTGGATATAATGCAGTATATCCATAGCCTTTTCTTCCATTTGTTCAGACACGTTCAATTGCTGATACCTGGCAATATTGCGGGCCACAACAATGATCAGCGTATTCACTAATTGACGGATCAGATCCTGGTTGTAAATATCCCTGTTCACATACTCACGGATAATAGCATCGACCATTGGCCTCACCAGTTGCTTGTCGGTCTGATTTTTCAAAATACAACCCGGACGGTGATTGGCATTTTGTAAAATGAATTCCAGCCGTTGAATACTGTCCTTCGTCAGTCCGGCTTCCTTCAGGTAAATATTATTAAACCTCAGATAAAAAAAAACCGTGCTTGACTCAACTTCAAATGAATGGCAATCCTCCGGCGTAAGCAGAAACATATGTCCGTCATGATATGCAAAACTATTTTTGTTGATACACTGCTGCCCCTTTCCGCTCACCACATATACCAATTCAAAAAAACTGTGCTGGTGTGGCCGCTCCTGCCCTTCCTCCAGCGTTTGATAAGCAATGGAGAATGGCTCATAAAGATTTTCTTTTTGCATAAAACTCATTTTGTTGCCCTGTCCGCATTTCCGGGCAGAGTGCAAAACTACCAATTTTAGATAGGATTATACCAAAATAACAAACCAGAATTGGTATAAATTTGTCTTAACAAAACAAAAAACATGAAAGTCTTTGTATTAACAACACCCGGTGGTGTTGAGAACCTGCAACTGCAGGAATTGGACAAACCGGCACTACAATCCGGAGAAGTGCTTGTACAGGTTAAGGCGTTAAGCATAAATCCGGTTGACGTAAAAACACGGCAGGGTAAGGGCGCTTATGGAAGGATCAAAGATCAGTCACCCCTTATCCTCGGTTGGGACATTTCCGGAATAGTCACCGAAAGCAGGTCAGACCTGTTCAAAACAGGAGATGAAGTATTTGGCATGGTAAATTTTCCCGGCCATGGAAAAGCATATGCGGAGTATGTTGCAGCGCCTGCAGATCAGCTTGCGCTGAAGCCCGCCGGGATCACACATGAGGAAGCGGCTGCCGCTACGCTTGCGGCATTAACCGCCTACCAGGCGCTCACAGAAAAAGCAACCCTGAAAGCCGGACAAAAAATACTGATCCATGCAGCGTCGGGTGGTGTTGGGCATTTTGCCGTTCAGATCGCGAAACATACAGGCGCTTATGTGGTGGGCACTTCGTCAGCAAAGAACAAGGCGTTTGTATTGGGATTGGGCGCAGACGAACATATCGACTATCACGGCTACAATTGGAAGAACAGTGATCAACAATTTGATTTCGTCCTTGATACAATTGGCGGAGAGAACATTGATAATTCACTCGAGGTAGCCAAACCCGGCAGCACATTGATCAGCATCCCTTCCGGCCTTAATGAATCGGTGACAGAAAAAGCAAAACAAAAAGGCGTGAATGGATTTTTCTTTATGGTGCAATCCAATGGAAAGAATATGAAGGAAATTGCTTCGTTGCTGGAAAAAGGAATAGTTAAAGCACAGGTTTCAAAAACCTTTGCTTTTGCAGATATCCGTGCCGCACACGACCAGATTGAGAGCGGAAGAAGTGTGGGTAAAGTAGTAGTAACGTTGTAAAAGATTCAGAAGTTCCAGTCTGCAATGATTTTTTAATTTACTTTACGTCAGGTTTTACACATTTTATCAGACGGATCATTCCTAACTTAAAAGCGACCTCATGCAGATCAACTATTATGGCCACGCCTGCTTTTCAGTAAAAGCCGGAGGCAAACATCTTCTTTTCGATCCATTTATTACCGGCAATGAGCTGGCCAAAAATATCGATATCAATACCATCGAAGCCGATTATATTTTTGTTTCCCATGGCCACTTTGATCACATACAGGACGTGGTTGCGATTGCAAAACGTACCGGCGCCCTGGTGCTGGGCGTATGGGAATTGTATTCCTATTTCACCGCGCAGGGTCTGACCAATGTTCAACCGATCAACCCGGGTGGTTCAGCGGATTTTGATTTCGGTACAGTGAAATGTGTAACTGCCGTCCACTCAAGCAGCTTCCCTGATGGCAGTTATGCAGGCGTTGCAGCGGGTTTTGTATTGCAGACAAATGATGGCAGTTTTTACTACAGCGGTGATACTGCGCTCACACTGGATATGACGCTGATCCCAAAATTTGCTAAACTTGATTTTGCCGTATTTCCTATAGGTGATCGTCTTACAATGGGTCTTCAGGAAGCAATTGCAGCTGCTGAAATGGTGCATGTGAAAAAAGTTTTCGGTGTGCATTATGACACATTCGGATTTATTGTGCTGGATAAAGAAAAGGCAAAGCAAACATTTGAAAAAGCAGGTCTTGTTCTTTCACTTGCAGAGATTGGCGGATCTGTAACGATCTAGTCCGGCTACACATATCGTAAAGAAAGCTCCGCAACCGCGGAGCTTTCTTTTATCACAACCTATAACGTCACATGCGCCGATTGATATAACAGGTTAGTTTTTCCCCACTCACTCGTATCCGGGGAAATAATTAACCGGAATATGTGCCGGAAACAGCATAAATCTTCTGGTATGAATATTTCACAGATCAGAATGTATCCATAAATAATTGCAACCTGTAATGGGTTGCATTCAGTGCGAATGGGATGGCCGGGTGAGAGCCCGGCCTTTTTATGGACGATCCGTACCCGCTTAACGGAAGGCTCTGCGTCTTATTGATCGTTTTAGCACTCTTTTCACAGGATCATTTCCACGGTCTGGCTTTAAATCTGCCATCGGTCATCTGCATGATTCAATCAAGTGACGAAACCGGCCACGATGAAGACGTTACGCCCCATGTTGCAGAAGGTGTTGCTCCCATTTCAATGACCATTTCGCCACCAGCCATGATATCGCTATAAAGAAGATAAGACTTTTCATAAGGCCTGTCATTCCATCGCACGGATTGAATATACTTATTGTTCCCGCTATTGTTCTTTACAACAATACGCAGTGTTTTATCCTTACCAACACTGATCATCGCTTCATCCATTACAGGGCTTCCAAAAATAAATTTACCGTTGGCGGGATTCACCTGGTAAAACCCCAGGGCGGATAACACATACCAGGCAGACATCTGGCCAACATCTTCATTTCCGCAAAGACCATCGCGCCTCGCTGCGTACATACTATCGAGCATATACCTGACTTTATCGGCAGTCTTCCACGGCTGCCCCGTGTATGTATACAGATACGGAATATGATGACCGGGTTCATTGCCGTGCGCATATTGACCAACCAGTCCGGTGATATCAGCGGATGCCTCTTTACCCAGATCAGCTTTAAGCTCAAATAATGAATCAAGTTTTTTATTGAATGCATCTTTTCCTCCCATCAGACGGACCAGTCCTTCCACATCATGCGGGATCAGCCATGAATACTGCCAGGAATTCCCTTCTGAAAAATCATCACGCATATGCCGCGCTTCCAGCGGACTGAATGGTGTGCGCCATTTGTCCGCAGCAACCCGGCCTCTTACAAAACGGATAGTAGTGTCAAAATAATTTTCATAGTACTTTGCCCGTCTGCTGAAATAATTATAATCCTCCTGCAATCCCATCTTCTTAGCCATCTGCGCAATGCTCCAGTCCGCAATTGCGTATTCAAGGCCCATCGCTACTGACTCAACAAGGCTATCCGCCGGAATGTAACCAAGTTTTTTTACAAACGACATTCCTCTTGCATCCTGCATCGCTGTAGCTTTTACTGCCTGCCACGCTAATGCAGTATCAAAACCACGAAAACCTTTCAGGTATGCATCTGCAACCACCTGCACAGAACTGTTGCCCGGCATTGTGTTCGTTTCATTTCCCATAAGATGCCATACCGGCAGTTTTCCCTGTTGCTGGTAAATGGCAAGCAGGGAGCTGATGATATCGTCTACCCGCTCCGGCTGAATGATGGTATATAATGGATTTGCTGCGCGATAAGTATCCCAGAGAGAGAATGTTGTAAGATTGGTAAAGCCCGCATCCTTATGCACTATTCCGTCTGTGCCGCGGTAATCGCCATTGTGATCATTGAATATGGATGGCGCGATCATCATATGATACAAAGCTGTATAAAAGATCTTCTTTCTTGTTTCATCAGGCGTTTTGATCTTCACTTTTGAGAACTCATGTTCCCATTTTGCCGTTGCGTTATTTTTTGCGGTGGCGAAATCCCAACCCGGCAATTCCGCCCGTATATTCATCGCAGCGTTTTCTATTGACACGGGTGATATACCAACTTTCAGCTTTACTTTTTCCTCTGCGGCAGTTGCAAACTGCAATAAAGCCCTGAGCTTTCTTGCAGTCGCTGTTCGTCCGGGAATAGTAGTTGTGCTGTCATACAATTGTACCCGTTCTACCGGTTTGGATAAAACAGCGGTGAAATAGATCACCTGGTTCAATGCCCATCCTTTTGAACGGCGCGAACCCGCGATCGTTGTGTCATTGATCAGCGAGATCGAGGTTTCCAGTGGCAGGTCCCAGCCGATCCCTGTTTCCAGATCGAACATGATCCCTGCCGTGTCAGTTGCGGGAAATTCGTATTGATGAAACCCCGCACGCTCAGTAGCCGTCAGCTCAGCCACTACGTTGTATTTTTTCAGCTTCACTGAATAATATCCGGGTTGTGCCACTTCATCATCATGTGAAAACAACGAAAAATACCCTGTACGGGGACGACCGTGGCCATATGTGTAGATCGAATCAATTTTACCTACCACCGGCATCACCACGATATCTCCCAGATCACCGATCCCGGTTCCGCTCAGGTGCGTGTGTGCAAAACCAACAATGGCAGAGTCCGCATAATTATAACCGGAACACCAATCCCACCCTTCGGTCAGATTTACCGGACCAAGCTGCACCGCACCAAAAGGCAGATTCGCTCCAAGAAAAACATGCCCGTGAGATGCCGTACCGATAAACGGATCCACATACTTCACATAATTTTCCGAAGCCGGTTTCCCCTCCTGTTTGCAGGAAATGATCGTCATAACAGGAATCACAAAGAAGAAAAATTTTTTCATACCCATAAAACAGAAAAACTGACCTTATTATTTAAGAATGCCAAATAACCGTAAGTTTCAGTGCACAGGCTATCAACGGCAGCCCGTAACTTTTTTTTAACCTGATCAGGCGATCTCTGAAACCTCTCAAACTACCGGAACCTCTCAACCCCAATCCCCTCCTACAGTCTCTACTCAACACCCGCTTTCACCACCATTACCGAAGACAACCTTTTATCCGCAGCATTCGATCCGATGTTCAAGGTGTATGTTCCGGGATAAAGTTTCCATGCCTTTGCCTGCTCATCCCATTTTTGCAATTCAGCAACGGGAATACGAAGCTTAACCGATTCTTCTCCACCTGCTTTTATATATACCTTCCTGAAAGCTTTTAGCTCTGTCAATGGCATGCCGGGCAGTGGTGGATAGTTAATATAAACCTGGACCACTTCAGCGGCATCGATGGTTCCGGTATTTTTTACTTTCACAGAAAAACTGATCGTATCTTTTACAGCTTTTATAGCTAACGGTCGCGACTGCCACGCATAGTTGAAATCAGCATAAGAAAGCCCGTATCCAAACGGATATTGCACTTTGCCGCTAAAGTAACGGTACGTACGCCCTTCCATTGTATAGCTTTCATACGGAGGAAGACCGGCCAGTGACTGATAAAATGTAACAGGTAATTTTCCCGAAGGGGATATCTTTCCAAACAAAATATCAGCCAGTGCGTTTCCACCCTGCTCGCCGGGATACCATGCGAATATGATCGCATCCACGTATGGCTCGATGGCACTTAGATCGACGGCGCTGCCACCTGTCACCACTGCGATGACAGGTTTCTTATTATTTTTCCGCAACGCTTTTATGTACGCGATATGGGAAGCGGGGAGGCTGATATCCTGACGATCGCCGCGCCCGGGTGCCAGGAATGCATCGCCCTCTTCACCCTCATATACTGGTGTAAAGCCGACAAAAGCAATGGTCACATCTGCATTGCCCGCGGCCCATGTTCCTCCGAAATGTACGGTGTCAGAAAAATCAGCCCCCTGGTCATATTCCACTCTTGTGCCCGGGTCAACGGCTGCTGTAATTCCTTCCACAAAATTCACCGCCTTTGCTGATACCCCGTGGTAATTGCCCAGCAGCGCATCCAGTGATGCCGCCACAGGGCCGGCGATCATGATCGCGGAATATTTCTCTTTATCCAGGGGAAGTATCTTATTGCTGTTCTTCAGCAGCACCATTGAGCCTGCCGCCATCCGGCGCGCGAGCGATAAATGATACGCGTTTGATACACTGTCGGCTCCATATTTCGAAAATGGGATCATTTCTTTCGGATCATAGAAACCGAGCTTCAATTGTGTTCGCAATTGCGGTAGCAACGCGCTGTCTATTTCCTGTTCAGTCAGTAATTTTTGCTCCACAGCTTTCATCACATCATCCTGCAGGAGATTGCTGCAATCCAGATTTACACCTGCTTTGATCGCTTCTGCCGCTGTAACAACACTATTCGGCAGTGCTTTATGGCGAAGCCATATATCCTCGAGCGCCCAGCAATCCGTTACCACATGCCCCTTGAATTTCCATTCCTGACGAAGGATGTTCTTCAATAAAGTGTTTCCTGTGCAGCAGGGCTGATCGTTTACCCTGTTATAGGCACACATCACAGATTCTACGCCTGAATCTACCAGGCGATGAAATGCATAGAGATACGTTTCCCTGAGTTCCTTTTCCGAAACGATTGCATTGAATGTATGCCGCTCCGCCTCCGGGCCACTGTGCACGGCAAAATGTTTTGCGCAGGCTGATGTTTTGAGATAGACAGGATCATTTCCCTGCAAACCTTTTACAAATGCAGAACCCATTGCAGCGGTAAGGAACGGGTCTTCGCCATATGTTTCCTGTCCCCGCCCCCAGCGCGGATCGCGGAAGATATTGATATTGGGTGACCAGAAAGTAAGCCCAAGGTATTGCAGCCGCCGGTCCCTTGCCACAGCGAGATTATATTTTGCACGCGCTTCCGTCGAGATGGCGGAAGCCACTTCTTCCATCAGCTGGTCATCAAAACCCGCAGCCATCCCGATCGCCTGCGGAAATACAGTCGCCTGTCCCGCACGTGCCACGCCATGCAATGCTTCATTCCACCAGTTGTAAGCAGGAATTCCCAGGCGTTGAACTGGTTTACTCTGATAGCCAAGCAACGAGATCTTTTCTTCCAGTGTAAGACGCGTCAGCAGATCGGCCGCACGCTTATCCATCTGTTGCCGGTGATCACGGAATGCCGGCTCCTGTGCATTCAATGACACACACAGCAGCATTCCTGCCAAAAAAATACAGAGCGTTAAAAATAATTTGTTCATACTGTTGGCATCGCGTTGGAAATGCGGGTATAAACATACGGGAAAAAGATCTCAATCACGCCGGTCTCCCTACATCACATATTCCCCATTGATCGGCTTCACCGCCTCAGGAATATCCTTCTCTCCCATCATCTGCAGCAGGTTGATTTCGATCGTGCGGGTGATCTGATTGAGCGGAATGCCGGCTGAATTGTTTTCGAAAGGATTTACCAGGCTCATGCCATTGATCTGGGTAGATACGAATACAAAGCCGATTAGCCAGCCAAGAAAGATCGAATAGACACCTGCATACTGACTGATCACAAGTGTAAACGTTACAACGAACAGCCAGATAAAGACTTTGGTAAGATAGGTGTAGGTTGTAGGGAAAATGGTATTCTTGATGCGCTCGCTCATTCCCATCGAATCGCAGAAACGCACCAGCATTTCGTTGATCTCGAGGAAACGGAAACCGTCGATCGCACCGCTGGCAGACAACTGCTGAAGATCCCTGGACTGGATACTGAGGATCGCGTTGTGACGGTTTACCTGTACATCTATTTCTTTCAATTCCTCTTCAGCAATAAATTTACTGCCATAACTGTCATTGGCAGCGTTACGAAGATTCGATTTCAGCGCATATAAAAACGCAAGGTGACGGAAGATCATTCTTCTTGCAGTCACCTGATCACTTCCGGCATAGCTCAGCAAAGCCCGCGCGAAGGAACGCGAATCATTCACCAGTGCGCCCCAGATCTTTCTCGCTTCCCACCAGCGGTCATACGCCTGGTTATTATTAAAGCCGATGAAGAAAGCAATGGCCGTACCCAGCAATGTCGGCATGATCACAGGTATTTCAATATGATGCGCGATCAGGTGTTCCCGGACAAGATACGTAATAGTACAGGTGACGATCATAATGATATCCACCTGCCAGGTATTTTTCAGGATCCTGCTTAACCTGATATTCTGAACCAGAAGCATAAGCGATTTTATGCTGAAGTTAACTGATTGCGTGCGAAACATATCGGTAAAGAGTCTCCTTTCCGTTGTTTTACATGCATCTCTTAACCCGAAGCAGTCATTCAACTAGAAACCCTAAAGAACCTTACTCCCACTAAGAATAACATTGGCCGCCGCAGGCATCGGCTCTCCTGCACTATTATTAAACTGATCAGACAAACGCAGCCGGCCTAACCTATGAAACCTTTCAGCAAAAACCTTCAGTTGACGTTAAGCACCTCGTCAGAAATGACACGATACAATTTCCTGCGCCAGCCGCCCAAACGCGGGGCTGAGATAGGGTATGTTCAAATTCAGGCCCCGGATCAATAATAAGAAGCCGACCGTAGTTATTACAATGGGCGTGAGCTTACGCAGCCAGCTGTATCTTCCTCCCAAAAAGCGCCTCCCGGCAACCGCAATGATCATCATGGCAGGAAACGTCCCCAACCCAAAAAACAACATGAACAAACCCGCGTAAACAATGCTGCCATAAGAAATGGAAGTAACCGCCGCGATATAAACCATTCCGCAGGGGAGCAATCCATTTGCCATGCCAAACATTAACGCACCGCCGGGGCGGCTTGCCTTATTGACCGTACGAAACACAAGTTGCCTGATCGCATTATAGAATCCATTCAGAAAAGTTAGCGGTCTTGCCATCTTTCCTATATAATAACCGGCGCCGGCAACCAACACGATCACTCCCGCGAGAACAGAGATCAGCTGCTGATAACCCGCCAGTAAAATCCCCCTACCGATCGCACCGGAGATCAAACCTATCGATACATACGTAATTACTCTGCCTGACTGGTAAAGCAACAAATTAAGATAACGCCGCCTTGCGGATAAACCCATCGCCGGCATTGCAAGACTGAGCGGGCCGCACATACCGATGCAATGCAGGCTACTGGCAAGGCCCAGCATTAATCCAGGTATGATCAGCAGGCTGCTCAATGAATGGTCAATGGTGTTTCGTAATAATATTCTTCAGAACCATTGCTCCAGCCAAGCTTTGCCAGGTAATTTCCCGGAGAAAGCATACCGGGACTAAATTGCTGAAATGCATCGTTATTAAGGTCGAGGGAAATCCGTTTGTCCTTACGTGAATCATATGCACAATAAAACCAGACCTCTCCTTTGATTGCATGCCCTTTCATTTCGGGAGGTAATTGCAACTGCAGGCCATTATCTGTTTGCGTAAGCGTTACATTTGCACTCAATTTAGCCGTGCGGTTCGTCGCATCAATCACCTGCTGATAGGCCAGCTCATTCTTATAATAATCTTTATCTACCAGTTCAAATTCGGTGTGCATACAACGGTACACCAGGAAGATCATTCCCGAACCAAAGACCACAAACGTGATCAGCAATTTATTTCCCCAGCTCATAAGTTATATTTAAGATTAAAACCGCGTAAACGGCCCCATGAAATTTGTTGTAACAATGGTAATCAGTTCACTGCCTGAATACAAGCCAATCTTCAGTGCAAGCTTTCTTTCTGTTATATATGTTTTTGGCAAAACAATAAAAAATGATCCTTTCCCCTGATCTTCTTTTTTCACCATAATATCTCTCCCTTCAGCTTCCATAATGCGTCCGGGAGCATCTATTATATGAAGCGTCAACGGAATATCCTTCACTGTTTTGTTCACCACTTTGATCGTATACAGGTTTGACAGGCTGTCTTCACCCCTTTCCTGGTAAAGCTGCCCGGGAGCCCGCACGATCGTTCCATCCACATCTTTGCGACTGATCAGCAATAAGGCAAGTATACCTGCAAGGACAAACAACAACACGCTATACATTTTCATTCTCAACGTAAACTTCAGCTTCTCTCCTTTTGCAATACCATTTTCAGAAGTATAGCTGATCAGGCCAGCCGGTTTATTAACTGCAGCCATCATCTTATCACAGGCATCGATACAAGCTGTGCAACCGACGCATTCCATCTGAATACCATTCCGGATATCAATACCGGTAGGGCAAACTTTTACGCACTGGAAGCAATCGATGCAATCCCCTTTCAGTTCCACTGCATTCTTTTTAAACTTGCCCCGTGGTTCACCTCTGTTATAATTGTACGCAACAGCCATAGAATTCTTATCCAGCAGCACGCTCTGCAACCGGCCATAAGGACACACAACAGTACAGGCCTGCTCCCTGAACCATGCATAAACGGCATAGAACACACCGGAAAATGCAAGAATACCCAGGAAGCTGCCTGCATGCTGACCGATCGGCTCGCGGATAGTGGCTATCAATTCGTCAATGCCGATGATATAGGATAAGAAAAAATTAGCAATAATGAATGACAGTAAAAAGAATACCGTATGTTTCAATAATTTCTTCCTGATCTTTTCGCCGGTCCACGCAGCACTGCCTAAAAGCTTCTGTTCAGCTGCGTCGCCTTCTATGAAATACTCGATCTTACGGAAGATCATTTCCATAAAAATTGTTTGCGGGCAAACCCATCCGCAAAACAATCTTCCAAATGCAGCAGTGAAGAGCACGATGAAAATGATGAAAGCAACCATGGCGAGACCAAAGATGAAAAAATCCTGCGGCCAGAATATTTTACCAAACAGGATGAATTTCGCTTCCGGAATATTGAACAGAAACAAAGGCCTGCCATGCACCTTGAAAAAAGGAAGGCCCGCAAATAAAGCAAAAAAGAAAAAACTCACGATGGTACGTGCACGGTAGAATTTCCCGGACGGTTTCTTTGCAAACACCCACTTCCTCTTTCCGCGTTCGTCCATTGTGGCCAGGCGATCACGAAATGAGTCAGAGGCTTCGGGTTTATCTCTTATGCTGTATTCTTCCATAACGGATTTTAATGGACTGCCACGGTTTTATTATCAGTCAGCACCTTTGCCGGGTCAACTGCCGGCACTTCTTCTTTCATTTCAACTCCCTGTGGAGGTTTGGGCGAAGAAGGATTGGTACCATGCAATGACTTCACATAACTGGCCACCTGCGCGATCTGTTTGTTGGAGTACGTATTCTGCCACTGCGGCATGGCGTTGATGCCATAACGGATGGTTTTGAAAACATCCCTGATATCGTTTCCATGCAGCCAGTAGTCATCCGTAAGATTCGGCCCAACATCACCGGCGCCGTTTTCCTTATGACAGCTGGCGCATGATCTCTGGAAAATGGATCTGCCTTCGCCAAGATCATCGGCAGATACAAGTAACGTAACAGTATTCTCATCCACCGCATCACCTTTCTTTTTCAGGTACTCGCGAACTTCCATTTCTGCTTTTTTTACAGATGCTGTGTATTCCTCCCCGCTTGAAGGGCCGCTATGCGATATATGGAATCTCCAGAGATAGAACACACCAAAAATGATGGTCACATAAAAACCATAGAGCCACCATGGCGGCAAGCGGTTGTCCAGTTCGCGGATGCCATCATACTCATGATCCAATACAAGCGACGATTCCTCGCTGATCGGCTTCATCTTATTCATCTTATCCCACCAGTTGAGTTTTGTCTTTTTCAACTCACGGATCTCCGCAGGAGAAAGGCCTGCGCCGGTCAGTTTAACCTGCTCCTTTCTCACCAAAAAGCGGATATTGATCAGCAAACCCATAATGATCAGGAACTCAAGAAAGATCACCGAATTCATCAGATAGAAGGTTGAGGTATCCATTCCCCCGATTGCAGCGGCAGTCTTTACGGGCTCTTCAACTTTCTCTTCCTGCGCAAAAGAAGGGCTGGCAAATGTCAGCAGTGACACCAGCAAGACCAACGGGATGATCTTTGCCGCGGCTTCCCTTTTCTTTCTTTCCTGCAGACGGATATCCGCGATTCCCAATAATACATATCCCAGCACGCCAATCACAATTGCCAGCAGTATCATTACAAACAGCAGGGCAAGAGCCAGCGGATTACTGAAAATGGATTCGCCCGGACCGTCTGCTGCAAGTACCTGCTGATTGCTCATCAGAAGGCCGATCACCGCCAACGCGATGCAGTATTTTGATTTTTTTTTGAATGATAAAAACATAGTAGTCAGTTTCAGTGATCTAAAGGAATGCGGCTGATCGCTTTTAGTTTTTGTTTATTGCTTTTGAAAACCCAGGTGAGCATAATGGCGAAGAAGAGAAAGAAGATAGAGAGGGAAATCAGTCCCATAAGGTCTACTCCTTTGATCTTTTCCAGGTAATGAATGAATTTCATAAAACGGTTTTAGGGATTATCATTTGCTTTTACTGTTCTGGCAGGATCTGCTTTTATATCAGTTCCCAATCTTTGCAGGTACGCGATCATTGCCACGATCTCTGCATTGGCGGGCGTTTCGATCTTATCTTTCTTCAGGTTTGCAGCAATGCTATCTGCCTGACGCATCAGGTCTTTATTTGCTGTGCGATCATAACCCGCGGGATAAGGCACACCAAGGGAGCGCATCGCGCGGATCTTCGCAGGCGTAGAACCTGTATCAAGCGGATTATCCAACAGCCAGGTGTATTGCGGCATCACAGAACCAGGCGACATAGAGCGGGGATCATACATGTGATTGTAATGCCAGCTGTCAGGGTACTTGCCCCCTTCGCGGGCAAGATCCGGCCCGGTACGTTTACTTCCCCATTGGAACGGGTGATCATATACGAACTCACCGGCCTTTGAATACTCGCCATACCGCGCCACTTCATCCCGGAACGGTCGTATCATTTGAGAATGGCAGGTATAACAGCCTTCGCGGATATAGATATCGCGCCCCTGCAACTCCAGCGGCGTATAGGGTTTTACACTGGCAATAGTTGGCACGTTTGATTTAACGAGAAATGTCGGGAGAAATTCGATCGCACCTCCGATCGCTACAACGATCAGGCTTAACACCAGCAGGGTAACAGGTCTTCTTTCAATTACCCGGTGCCAGTATTCTTTTTTTGCATGTGCCTCTTTTACCATTGGTGCAGCTTCCGCAGCTTCATTTGGAACGAAAGTTCCTTTCGCCATCGTCTTATAAAGATTATATACCATCATTAACGCACCGGCGAGGTACAAGGCTCCGCCAATACTGCGTGAGATATACATCGGCTTGATATTATTCACCGTTTCCATGAACTGAAACCGCAACTGTCCCTCCGGAGTAAATGATTTCCACATCAGGCTTTGTTCAAAACCGGCCCAGTAAAGCGGAACAGCATATAAGATGATACCGATCGTTCCCAACCAGAAATGATTTGTCGCTAATTTTTTTGAGTACAATTCAGTATTCCACATTTTAGGGATCATGTAATACAGGATCGCAAAAGCAAGAAATCCATTCCATCCAAGACCGCCGATGTGCACGTGTGCAATGGTCCAGTCACTGAAGTGAGAGATCGCATTCACGCTCTTTAAACTCAGCAACGGCCCCTCGAATGTTGCCATACCATAACATGTGATCGCAACAACCATGAATTTCAACACCGGGTCTTCCTTCACTTTATCCCATGCACCACGCAGGGTAAACAAACCGTTCAGCATACCACCCCAGCTTGGCGCGATCAGCATGATCGAAAACACAACACCGAGCGACTGCGCCCAATCAGGCAACGCCGTATATAACAAGTGGTGCGGACCTGCCCAGATATAGATAAAGATGAGTGCCCAGAAGTGAATGATGGATAAGCGATAAGAATATACAGGACGATTCGCTGCCTTTGGCAGGAAGTAATACATCAGCCCCAATACAGGCGTGGTAAGAAAGAATGCCACCGCATTGTGCCCGTACCACCATTGCACCAGTGCATCCTGCACTCCGGCATACCAGCTATAGCTTTTGAAAAAAGAAACAGGAATTTCAAAAGAGTTCACAATGTGCAAGAGCGCAACAGTCACCCAGGTAGCTATATAAAACCAGATGGCCACATACAGGTGTTTCTCTCTTCTTTTGATAATAGTGCCAAACATGTTGATCCCGAAGATGACCCATACCAGGGTGATGGCGATATCGATCGGCCATTCCAGTTCAGCATATTCCTTACCGGTTGTCTTACCCATCAGCAAGGTAATGGCCGCAGCAGCGATGATCGTCTGCCAGCCCCAGAAGTGCACCCAACTTAATTTGTCGCTGAACATTCTTGCCTTACACAAACGCTGCAATGAATAGTAGATACCGGCAAATGAAGCGTTGCCAACAAAGGCAAAGATGATCGCATTCGTATGTACCGGGCGCATGCGGCCAAATGTGGTAGCCGGAAGATTCAGACTGGCGGCAGGATAATAGACCTGGATGGCGGCCCATAAGCCTGCCAGCATACCAACAATCCCGAAGACGATGGTAGCCAGCCCAAAGGCTTTTACGATCTTGTTGTCATAATAAAATTTCTCGATTTGCATAAGCAGGGAGATTTATTGCTTTTTATTGTTCGCCGGTTCAGAAAAAGAAGGATCATCAAAAAGAATACGCGAAGCGGGTGAATAATCATCTTCAAACTGACCGCCACGAACACCCCAGAGAAAGGCTATCAGAAAAAAACCTGCAACAGTGACACTGACGATGAGAAGAATAGATATGACGCTCATGATCTTTATTGATGCTGTAAAAGTATCCGGCGATGGGAAGAGGATGAATAAGGAGGATCAGGAGGAAACATGATCTTTGTCATACGAAGGTCAGGAGGATCGGAAAAATTGGTTCCCTCAGATCATTTTCCTTTATCGGAAACCAATCTGTATGATCCGCACCTTTCAAACAGATACAGTAACAATAAGTGAGATCCCGTCTTATTTCGGAGTAATAAAATCCGCGTAATCCGCGGGCCGCGTCCGCCGTAACGAAGCGGAAGGGAAAACCAAACTCTACAACCTGAGCCTTCTCGCCGCCAATCCACTTCCCCCATAAGTCAGCAGCATTATACTCAATGAACTCGCTGGCATCAATATCGCTGCTATCAAAGGCGATAAATTACCCTGCACGGCAAAGAAAAGTCCGACTATATTATACAGAACAGAAAGAACAAAACTCGCAATGATGAGCCGTTTGTTCATCCGGCAAAGACGCATGAACCGTTCGAGCAAAAAAAGATTTTTTCCATCAACGATCGCATCACTGGAAGGTGTAAAGTTATTGGCATTGCCTGCCACAGCTATTCCCACATCACTTTGTTTCAGCGCCGCACCATCATTCAACCCATCTCCTACCATCATCACTTTTTTACCGGAAGCCTGAAGTGTTTTCACATATGCGCATTTGTCCTCCGGCCCCTGGTTAAAAAGTATGACCGATCCGGAAGTCATTAATTGTTCAAGCCGCGCTTTTTCAGCCGGAGAGTCACCGCTCAGAACAGAAAGCGTATACCTTTCAGATAATTGCCTGATCATCCGGCCTGCATCTTCACGATAATGATTACTGAACTGAAAGCACCCGACAGGTTGATCGTCTATAGAGACAAATACCATTGAGCCAGCGGCTGACAAATGAACGGAATTGGTGAAGGCGGCATTACCAAGCCTGATCAACCGTCCATCAACCACCGCTTCTATTCCTTTTCCCAGCTCTTCTTTAAAGTTCCGGATAGAAATAAAAGCAACGTTTCCCTCATTCAGGTAAGACGCCAGCGCCTTACTCAGAGGATGCGGAGAATTGGAAGCAAGCGCTGCTACGCGCTGCTTATCTGCGCTGGTCAGCTGCTGGCCCTGATACCGCACATCCTGCATTTCAGCAATAGTCAATGTTCCCGTTTTATCCAGGATGATATGATCAACTGCTGCCATTTTTTCAATGATACCTGCGTCACGCAGATAAAGACCTTTTCTACCGAGTAAACGGATGATATTTCCGTTGGTAAACGTGTGTGACAATAACAACGCACAGGGACACGCAATGATAAATACCGATGTAATGGCAGGCCAGCATTTCGAAGGATCGTTTATCCCCCAGTAAATGCCGGCGATGATCGCGATGCAGATCAATGCCAGCGTAAAGTATCGGCTCACAAGATGAACGAATGAGTCTTTATCCTTTTCCTCATCTTCCTGTTTGGATTCATTCCACAACCTGGTAAGATAACTTTGCTCAACCTCCTTTATCACCAGTAATTCCAACCGTTCGCCTGTCTGACGGCCACCAGCATAAAGTAGTTCACCCATATTTTTTAACACAGGTACGGCCTCACCGGTTACAAAACTGTAATCGATATATGCCGTGCCGCGCGTCAATATTCCATCCGCGGGAATAAGTTCACCGTGGTGTACAACAATGGTGTCCCCCGGTTTTATCTCCGGCAACATCTTCGGGATCTCTTTCCCTTCCTGCAATACGGGAACAGCTACGGGGAAATAAGAAGTGTAATCCCTGTCAAACGATAATTGTTCGTATGTTTTATCCTGCAGCAATCTGCCGGCCAGCATAAAAAATACGATCCCGCTCATGGAATCAAAGTACCCGCCGCCGGTACCGGTCAGCACTTCATATAAGCTTCGCAAAAAGGTGATCGTGACCGCCAGTGCAATAGGCGCATCTATGTTCAGAAAACGGTGGCGCAAACTCTTCCAGGCCGAAGTATAAAAGGGAACCGCCGCATACAAAAGAACAGGTAACGAAAGCGCCAGGTTGAACCAGCGGAATAAACTCCGCAACGCCTCATCACCCGCTTCAATGCCAAGATATTCCGGAAAACTCGTCAGCATGATATTACCAAAACAAAAACCGGCCACGCCCAGACGGAAGACCGTATCCCTGTTTATTTTTTTCTGCTTTTGCTTAATATCACTCAGACTGATATGCGGTTCATAACCGAGACTGGCAAGGATCTCCACCAATTCACGCAATGAACACCGGTCATTAAAAAAGATAATATCAATCTCTTTCCTGCCAAAATTTACCACACCGGAAATAATGCCATTATTAAAACGGGGCAGGTTTTCCAGCAGATAAAGACAGGAACTGCAATGGATCTGCGGCAGATAGAACCGGACCCGGCACTGATTGCCTTCTTTAAAATAAAGCAACCGGGCTTCAATGCTCAGATCATCCAGGAAGGCGAATTTGTCTTTCCTGATCTGTATCCGCTGACTGGAACCCGGATGATCATTCAGTGAATAATAATTACAAAGAGAATGTTCATTTAAAATGGAATAAACCATCCGGCAACCTTCGCAGCAAAAAACTTTCTCTTCAATAGAAATCCCGGCTGAATTGCATTTCTCCCCGCAATGATAACAGGGAGCTTGCTGAGAAACCTTTGCTTCGGTGGGGTGCATAATCTGATCGTTTCCTGAAGGCGACTAACAAAGTAAAAAGCAAAAAATCTATATAGAATACTTGCTTAGTTATCAACCGGCTCAACAACAGGTATTTTTATTTTTGGGTTTTGACTTTCTCAAAGGTATTCCCGCTAAAAAACGAACAGGCTGATAAAGCTCACCCCCACCCCTGACTTCCATCACATCTTTCCCTTTTCCTCCCTTCTACATTTGTAAGACAGGCTGGAAAGCCCGCTATTACTATTTATCTAAAAAAGGGAACACATGTTTCTGAACCAGCTTGAGATCGGGCCTGCTTCAAAAGCCCGCGAAATTGTTGAATTGGATTATCGAACTGCTGCTGTATTTGATCAATACAACATCCGTTATTGTTGCGGCCTGCAAAGACCGCTGGAAGAAATTTGTCTCGAAAAAGGAACTGACCTGAGCGAACTGCTGACAGCCCTTCACAAGGTAAGCCGCAACATTTCGATCTCCACCGGAACTCCTTATGATGAATGGTCCGTTGACTTCCTGGTAGATTATATCACCAACATCCATCACCATTATCTTTATCAGAACCTGCCGCTTGTATCCACGGCACTGGATGAATTTGTGCGGGAGCATAAGAACAAATACCCTTCATTTATTGAGCTGAACGATTTGTTCGAAGAACTGCTTCAAACCTTCCCCGCGCATCTGAAACAGGAAGAAGACAATATTTTTCCTTATCTCCGCCAGGTTGCACACGCTTACCAGGATGGCGATACCGGTTCTTTTGCAAAGCTGCTCGTCAAAACGCTTCGCAAACCTCTTGGCAGCCTGATCGGGCACGAACACCGCATCCTCTCCCATTCAATTATCCGATTTCGTGAGCTGACCAATAACTATGCGCCAGTACCCGGTGCCTGTACAAGCCACAGGGTCATCCTCGGAAAATTGAAAGAACTGGATAACGATATGGTACAGCATTTTTATCTGGAAAATGAAGTGTTGATACCAAAGGTGATGCTGATGGAGGGGGAGATATAGACCGCAGACTGCGGTACCTTGCCCGATAAACGACAAGTCAAACAATATTTGAAAACGAATGGCAAAAATCTTACACATTCCCTGATGAATCGTCGGCGGTCTGTCACCTGCGCCCCCTTCCTCAACTTTTCCTACCTTCCCGCAAATTTCACCCATGCCCATAGACGCAACACATCTCACCTCACTTTTTGAAAATGCCACCGAAGGGATTATCCTGACGAATGGCACCGGCAGCATTGTGTTAGTCAATCCCGCAGCGGAGCAGATCTTTGGATATGAAGCATCGGAGCTGACCGGAAATGCAGTGGAAATACTGCTGCCGGATAGCATGCGCATGCACCATCATTCGCTAAGAAATGATTTTTACAAACAACCGTCAAACCGGCAGATGGGACATGGAAGGGATCTGTATGCAAAAAGAAAAGACGGATCAGGCATACCCGTTGAAGTGAGCCTTAGTTTTTATAAAAGAGGGGAAGAATTGTTTGTCATCGCTTTTATTGTTGATATCACCCAACGTAAAAAAAATGAAGAGAACATCCGCCGCCAGCAACAGGAACTGGAAAGTATGGCGCACCGCATGCAGCGCCTCAATACACAGCTGGAAACAAAAGTGGAAGAACGAACACTGATCTTAAAAGAAGCGCTGAAGAAACTGGAAGAATCACAGAAAGACCTGAGTGATGCGCTGGATAAGGAACGACAGCTGAATGAAATCAAGACAAGATTTGTATCAATGGCTTCCCATGAGTTCCGTACCCCCCTCAGCACCGTACTCTCGTCGGCCGCATTGATCGCAAAATATACTGCGGGAGACCAGCAGGAACAACGCAACCGCCACGTGGAAAAGATCAGGAGCTCTGTAAAACACCTCAATGACCTGCTGGAAGATTTCCTTTCGCTCGGCAAACTGGACGAAGGAAAAGTACAGATGTTTGCCGTGGAATTTGACGCGAAAGAAACCATACCTGACATTACGGATGAAATGACAGGATTGCTCAAGCCCGGACAGGAATTCATTCTTCACCATGAAGGGGACGGCAAAATGTTCTCAGACAAAAAGATGCTGAAGAATATCCTGGTAAACCTGCTCACAAATGCCATCAAATTTTCCGACGAAGGAAAACCGATCGAAGTTAGCAGTTACGCTGACAATAAAGGCTTACGCATTTCCGTGAAAGATCAGGGCATCGGCATTCCTGAAGAAGACAGGGAACATTTATTCAGCAGCTTTTTCCGGGGAAAAAATGTACTGAATATTCAGGGCACCGGCCTGGGCCTGCATATCATCAAACGTTATCTTACTATCCTGAATGGAACGATACAACTGGAGAGCCGGTTGAATGAAGGAACAACATTTACCATTTTTATTCCTAACCAATCATCAACAAATTCATGAAAACGATCCTGGTAATAGACGACAATGCAGACATCAGGGAGAATACGGCAGAGATCCTGGAACTGGCAGGCTATAAAGCTTTCACAGCTGAGAACGGGAAGAAAGGTGTTGAAACGGCATTACGCGAAAAGCCGGACGTCATCGTCTGCGATATCATGATGCCTGAGCTCGATGGATATGGTGTTCTTCATTTGGTAAAGAAAAATGCGGATACACAGAATATTCCCTTCATTTTCCTGACGGCAAAAACAGAACGCGCCGACTTCCGCAAAGGCATGGAAATGGGCGCCGATGATTATATCACCAAACCATTTGAGGAGATCGAACTGCTCACGGCAATTGAAAGCCGGCTAAAGAAAATAGAGATCCTCAACCAGCATTATTCTCCAGATCCCGCAGGGCTGAACGCTTTCACCAAAGACATCTCAGATGCTGGTTTGATCAAACACGTATCTGAGAATTACGACACAGTTTCTTTTACAAAAAAGCAAACACTTTATCATGAAGGCAAACATCCCCGCTTCATGTATTATCTCTCAAAGGGAAAAGTAAAAACGATCCGCAACCATGAAGATGGCAAGGAATATATCACCGATCTGTATAATGCCGGCGACTTCCTCGGCTTCACCGCCATTATTGAAGAACGAACGTATGATGACTCAGCGATCATAATGGAAGACGCAGACATCATTCAGATCAGAAAAGAAGATTTCCTGCAAATGCTGAATGCAGATATCAGCATCGCCACAAAATTTATCCGGTTGATCACAAAAAATGTAAAAGAAAAAGAAGAGCGCTTATTACGACTGGCCTACAGCTCCCTCCGCAAACGTGTGGCCGGCGGATTGTGTGAGATCTATGCAAAACTGGATCCTGCCGGAGAAAAGAAACCGATCGAATTATCCAGAGAAGAAATTGCGCAATACGTAGGCACGGCAACCGAATCGCTCATCAGAACGCTCAGCGATTTCAAATCTGAAAAATTGCTGGAGATAAAAGAGGGAAAGATCATTATCCCTGATCCTTCGAAGCTAAAACAACTTCGCTATTGATCAGGCAGGGAACGGAATTTTGCAGTATCGTCTTCCGGACTTTTATGAAGCGGTAAGGCTGTACTCAATTCACGGCCATGCTCATTCTGGCGGATCAGCGTCCAATCTTCGGTCATTGTTGTTTCCAGCCACATCGTTCCCGACTGGCGCACCACCTGCGCGATCAATCCATAATTCTCTTTCAACTCAGCAACCAATTCCGCCACTGTTGTATGTTCGTTGATCTCAATATAACCACCGGCCTTCACACCGGCAGCCCGTAACAACGATGTTTTTGTTACAACCTTCATGGCGTCTGCCGCCGCCTCTATGCGATGAATACGGAAAAAATCAAGGCGCAGAAAAGGGAACGCATGATTGAACTCGTGCTGGAGCTCATAAATATATTCCGAAGGCGATATGTACAGTTTGACGTTCATGCAGACGTAATTGATAAACCAAAGCTACCTGTACATCTCCCCTGAAAAAATGACAAACGATGGAGCATCGCATGACTTTACTCACCAGCGTGTCCGTTAAAAGCGTCCGCTGCAATCACTTATTGCAGTATTTTTAAGCTTTGCTGATCATAAATGGATCATAAATGAACGCCCCGGGGATCATCTTACTATTTATCGGAAAAAACACCTCTGCCCTGCTTGGATGGGCGGGTTCGATGGCATACCTGCTGGCTTATCTGCTGCTGAGCCTTAACAAACTAAAGCAGGACCACAGAGCATATCACTACCTTAATATAGCCGGCGCGATCGGGCTTACATTGAATGCGATCTTCCTGCAGGATTATCCAAACGTGATCGTTAATATCGCCTGGGGTGTGATCGCCCTTACCGCTATTTTGATAATTGTGCGGCGGAAACGAGGTTAAGCTGCGCCAGGGCCTGCTTTTTATACTGAGCCAGCTTGCGTTCATACTCTTTCTTATCTGTCACCAGACAGAGATAATAATAAGCGCCATCCACCAGTACAAAAATAATGTCCGCGGTCAGCTTCGGGTCCTTCACATCCAGTATCCCCTGTTCTTTACATTCCGCAATCAGGGCGGCAAGGTTCTGGCGCAGCGTGTCCAGCAGTTTTTTATATTTCTCTTTGATTGTTTTGTTGCGGAATGCCAGTGCATAACAACTGTAGGAAACACTATCATCAAACAACACATTCCACTTTTGTGAAAAAACGTTGTCAATCACTTTCAGCAGTGATTTCCGCGGACTGTCTTTGTATTCTTCCGGCAGCTGATAAATGAGCAGATACTTATCCAGTATATATTCGATCAATCCATAGATGATCGATTCCTTTGTTTCAAAATAATGCATTACAAGACTCGGATTCACATCCAGCAATGCAGCCGCTTTAGCGATCGACGCATTCTCCAATCCCTCTTTTTTGGCAAGCTTATAAAATGCTTTAATGATTTCCCGCTGGCGCGATTCCTTCAGGCTCTTTCTTCCCATGTTTATTGGTTGTTCGGCTTTGTTGGCGGCAAATATAGGGAGTTGGGTTGATGTTCGACAGCCGCTCTCCGAAACGATGGCCGGTGAGCGATGGCCGTTGGGCAGGGCTTCGCAGTTTGATTCGTTTTATTCAATAAACATTTCCTGAATCAGAAACTTTCAGTTTCATAAGCAATCCTCTGATTGCAAAGCCCGGCTAACGGCCATCGCTCATCGGCCATCATTTCCAGATTAAGTTATTGTGAAATTATCATTAGTAAATAAATAAATTAATTGAATGATCATTCAATCTATTTTTTAGGGTTTCATTATTCTGCATATTTGCGAGGACAAATACTTCCGGCTTCTAAAACGAAGTTTTAATAATTCCCAAAACATTTTCAATCATGAAAAAAGCTGCTTTCACTGCATTTCTTTTTTTCGTGCTCATCACCGGCGTCCTGGCGCAGAATACACCAGTAAGCGGTCGTATCCGCTCCGGCGCGGACAGTAGTGCACTCACCGGGGTTTCCATCATGGTAAAAGGATCCTCCCAGGGTACAACTACAGATCAATCCGGCGCATTCTCCCTGTCTGTACCGGGCAATGCTGTACTGGTGATCTCATCATTAGGCTATACCCGGCAGGAGATCTCCGTCCACGGCCAATCTTCCTTCGATATCTATCTTCAGCAAAGCGACAACCAGCTTTCTGAAGTAGTGGTCACAACTGCACTTGGCATCAAAAAACGTCAACGCGCAATCGGCTATGCCGTTCAGGAAGTAAGTGGAGAATCCCTTGCAAAGGTAAAACAGGCTACAGCGCTTGGAGCACTCACCGGCAAGGTCGCCGGCCTGAATGTAATCAATACAACAGATCTCTTTCAAAACCCAACGATCTCCCTTCGCGGAAGAACGCCGTTGATCGTCATCGATGGTATTCCTGATCCTAATGCCGACCCATATAAGCTAAATGCCGATGACATTGAAAGCATCAGCGTACTGAAAGGAACCGCAGCCGGCGCATTGTACGGGGCTCTGGGTGTGAATGGCGCCATCCTTTACACAACGAAGAAAGGAAAGAAAGGAAAACTGAACGTGGAAGTAAATTCTTCCACTATGTTCCAGACAAGTTATACCGTTGTGCCAACAGTACAAACACAATATGGTAATGGCGATGCCGGTAAATATGCTTACGTAAATGGCTCAGGCAATGGCACCGAAGGCGGCGGCTGGATCTGGGGACCAAAACTGGATCAACCCGACCCCTCCACACCAAGCGGTTACTTTGAAACAACACAATATAACAGCCCTGTAGACCCTGTAACAGGTAAACTTGTTCCGCTTCCATTCCTTTCAAGAGGTCGGGACAATATCAAGAATTTCTTCCGCACCGGGATCCTCTCCACAAACAGCGTATCTGCATCTATGGGAACAGATAAAGGTTCATTCAGGATCTCGTCCTCACATATTGCGCAGAAAGGTGTGGTTCCCAATACCGGTGTAAACAACTCATCTTTCTCCATTGGCGGTAACTATATGCTTACTTCCAAATTAAGCGTGGATGCTAAACTGACATTTAATAAAGAATACTCCAACAACTATCCGACCGTAGGATATGGGCCACCCAATCTGCTGTATAACCTCATTCTGTGGATCGGTCCGGATATTGATATCCGCGATTTGAAAAATTACTGGCTGCCGGGCAAAGAAGGTTTGCAACAACGCAACTACAACCTTTCCTGGTACAATAATCCATACTTCGTAGTAAATGAATTGCTGAACGGCTACAGAAAGAATAACAACTTCGGGCAGGTTACATTTGATTATGAGATCGCAAAAGATTTCACTGCAAAAGTACGCACGGGTTTCAACCAGTTCTCTGTTGACCAGGACCAGAAAGAGCCATACAGCTATATAGCGTATGATTATATATCGAGAGGTAACTATTCTGTCACAAACTCAAATTACTTTGACATCACAACTGATCTTATCCTTAACTATAAACATAAGTTCAGCGATAATTTCAATCTCAATGTAACTGCTGGCGGAGCTAACAGCTACCGCAACGAAAAATCTGTTTCCACATCTACAGACGGCTTGACAATTCCGGGTTATTATAATCTGAGCAATACCATCAATGCACCAACTTCTTCAAACTACCTTCGTGAAAGAAGAACAGCAAGTGCTTACGGAATGGTAGATATCGAAACAATGAAATTCCTGTACCTGAACTTCACCGGCCGCTATGACAAAACGTCAACGCTGCCCGTAAAAAACAATGGATACTTCTACCCTTCTGCCGGTGTTTCCGCAGTGTTGTCTGACGTGATCAAACTTCCTGCGGCCGTATCATTCCTGAAGCTACGCGCTTCCTGGGCAAAGGTAAACAGCGGCTTTATCGGAAGCGGCGGCGATCCATACGCACACCTCACTACCTACACAATCGGTCAGAAATGGAATAATGTCCCTTCCCTGGTTTGGCCAACAACAGCGATCTCTCCTGATCTTGTGCCGGCAACAGTACAATCCGGCGAATACGGCATAATGGCCTCATTCCTTAAAAACCGGATCACGATTGATGCAACATATTTCCGCAATAAAGACTATAACAACTTTGTGAATGTTCCGCAATCCCAGGGCAGTGGTATCACCTCCATACTGAAAAATGCAAACGTATACATCCGCAAGGGCTGGGAGTTCATGATCAGCGGCACACCTATCCGCAAACGCGACCTGAGATGGGAAACCTCTTTCAACTTCAGCAATGTCCACCGCTGGCTGAAAGAAGCCACAGACAGTCCCGATGGTTACATCGGCAACCTGAAAGAAGGCGACAGAACTGATAAGATCTTTATCTCCGATTCAAGAACCTCCGACGGCCAGGCGATCTATGGCAGCAACGGCATGCAGGCATACGAGCCATACGCACAATCCTTTGGCTATGACGATGCAAAATGGATCTACGGATGGCAAAACACCGTTTCTTACAAAAACTTTGCACTGAGTATTTCACTCGATGGCCGTCTCGGCGGATTGATATACTCTACCACCAATCAGAAAATGTGGTGGGGCGGTACAGCACCCGGCACAGTTAACCAGTTCCGTGATGACGCGAACGCAGGACAAAGCACATATGTTGGACCAGGCGTGGTTGTAACATCCGGTTCAATCGATTACGATTCACATGGCAATGTGCTCTCCGATACAAGAAAGTTTGCACCAAACACCACACCGGTCAACTATATCAGCTTTATGCAAACGACAAGTGGCGCTATGCTGAACAACTACTTCTACTATAGCGGCACCTATCTGAAAATGCGTGAACTTTCATTGACCTACAATCTTCCTGCAAAATGGATGAAAGGGGTCTTCAATTCAGCTTCAGTATCATTCATTGGAAACAATCTTTTTCTGTGGGCGAAACTTCCGAACGTGGATCCTGATGCAGAAAGCGATAACCTGCAGACGCCATCCATGCGCAGCATGGGTATCAACATCAACCTGAAATTCTAACGTATTACAGACGGAATTTTAAAAAGAAAAAAATGAAACACTCAAAAATATTCCTGGCGATTACACTGGCAGCCTCTCTTTCTTCCTGCAAGAAATTTGAAGACTTCCAGGAAAATCCAAATAACCCGACAGTGGCCGATCCTTCGTTGCTGCTGCCCAATATAGAAATGGCCGCCTTCTCCACCATCACAACTGATGCAGCACTGGCAAGCCGTCAACTGGTATACACGCAGTCATCCAGCAACTCACAATATTATAACTGGCAAAGATCCGGCATGAGCTATGGATCGATCAGCCAGGCCGTAAAAATGGAACAGGAAGCAATGCGTGCGGGAAAAACGAATTACCGCTACATCGGCAAATTCCTGAAAGCACATTTTCTTGTTGAAATGACTCAGCGCTTTGGAGATATTCCTTATTCGAAAATGATGCAGTCCATCATGAACAATAATTTCGATTCAACGGCTGCCCGCCCTCAGTATGACAGGCAGGAAGATGTATTCAAAGGCATTCTGGATGACTTGAAAATCGCCAGCGACTCTCTTTCCGCAGGTCAGACTGCGATCAATGGCGACCTGATCTATGGTGGCAATGTAGAGAAATGGAAGAAGCTCATCAATTCATACACTTTGCGTGTACTGATGGCACTTTCAAAAAAAGAAAGCAGTACGTTGCTTAATATCAAGCAACGCTTCAATGAGATCATTTCAAATCCAGACAAATACCCATTGATGGTATCCAACTCGGATAATGGCGCATTGCCTTACTACAACATCACAGGCAACCAATATCCATATTTCAATAATAACTCAATGAAGACTGACTTTTACCTGGACAGTTCATTTGTTGACATTCTGCAGGACCTCAAAGATCCCCGCCTGTTTGTGTATGGTCAACCCACTACCGCATCCGGTTTGCCTGAAGGGGACTTCGATGCGTATGATGGTCTTGTTGGCAGCGCCGCACTCGCTTACAATACCAACAAAAGAGGTCTTGGCCGTGCTTCTCAGATCAACAACAGGTATGCTTATGAAGCAATCAATGAGCCCAGCATTCTGATGAGCTATGCAGAATTGCAGTTTGTTCTGGCAGAAGCAGCGGTAAGAGGCTGGATAACGGGTACCGCAGATACCTACTACAAAAAAGGCATTGAAGCGTCGCTGCAGTTCTCCAATTTCAACAACGCATATACAAGTACAACGATCACCAATTATCTGACGCAGCCGGAAATCACGCTGCAACCGGCAACAGCGATCCAGCAGATCATTACACAAAAATATATCAGCCAGTTCATGAACACCGGCTGGCTGATCTTCTTTGAACAACGCCGCACAGGGTTCCCCGAATTTGAAACAAAAGGCGCTGGTGTATTGAACGGAGGAAAGATCCCGAAAAGATGGATGTACCCAACAGATGAATACAACAACAATACAGCGAATGTTGAAAATGCGGTAAAAACGCAGTACCCGGAAGGTGATAATATCAACGGGGTCATGTGGCTGATCAAATAATCCTGACGGAATTCCTCCGTTGCAGTTCGACGATTGATATTCTATGACCGTAACCGGGCTCAGCCATCCGATGACCAACCATATATAATATGATAAGATCTGTCGTCAGAAAGTGTCATCTTTATAGAATTGCATCTGATGCAGAGCCCGGCCATCGGTCAGGTTCCGACACCAAAATCCTGTATCCCGAAAATACTGGATTCATTTAAATAAATTCATGATAAGAATATGAAAAAGTACTGGATAGGGCTAATAGCGATCACTCTTGCTACCAGCACATTTGCCCAAAAAAAGAAAGCGGTTTTTGTGATCGTTGACGGCATTGCGGCAGATGTTATCGAAAGCCAGCCGACCCCATTCCTGAAAAAGATCGCACAGGCAGGCGGTTACACGCGCGCGCATGTGGGCGGCGAAAAGGGCGGCTATTCGCAAACACCAACCATCTCTGCCGTTGGATATAATTCTTTGCTGACGGGCACCTGGGTAAACAAACATAATGTTTGGGATAACGATATCAAAGCGCCAAACTATAATTACTGGACGATCTTCCGTTTGCTTAACAAGCAGGAACCAAAAAAGAAAACGGCTGTATTCTCCAGTTGGCTGGACAACCGCACCAGGCTGGTTGGCGAAGGTCTTCCACAAACAGGTGAGCTGAAACTCAGCTATCATTTCGACGGACTTGAACTTGACACCGTCAAATATCCGCACGATAGCAAAAGGGATTTCATGAACCGCATTGACGAAGCCGTGGTAGATAATGCCGCTGACTATATCAGGAAAGAAGCACCCGATCTTTCATGGGTTTACCTGGAGTACACGGATGATATGGGGCACGGATATGGAGACAGCCCCGAGTTCTTCCGTGCAGTAGACCTGATGGACAAACAAATGGGCCGCCTATGGGATGCAATCCAATACCGGAAGGAACAATTCAAAGAAGACTGGGTGATCTACATCACAACCGATCACGGCCGCGACGCAAAAACAGGTAAAGGCCACGGCGGACAATCAGACCGTGAACGCAGTACCTGGATCGTTACAAACGCAAAAGGTCTGAACGATTACTTCAGGAATGGCAATCCTGGCATTGTAGACATCATGCCATCAATTGCAAAGCACCTGAATGTAAAAATCCCACGCGAACAGCTAATGGAAATTGATGGCGTTCCCCTGACCGGAAGTATTTCTGCGGTTGACGCAAATGCAGAATTGACTGAAGGAAAGATAAAGATCACCTGGAAAGCAGAAGATAAAAGCGGAGATGCAAAGATCTGGATCTCCACTACAAATCAATTTAAAGAGGGTGGAAAGGACGAGTACAAGCTGGTAACGACCGTACCCGTTACAAAACAGGAAGCTGTCATAGATGTAAGTAAGATGACTAGTAATTTCTATAAAGTGGTGATCGGGATGAAGGGAAATATGCTGAACAGATGGGTGATTGTGAAATAAACAGGATTAAAAAACAGAAAAAGGTTGCATAAACAGGAGTTGCTGAATAACTGCGGGTTTCTGCTGAAACGGTTAATAGATTTGATAGATTTCAAAGGATAGAGAAACTCCATTTGCCTGATCTTCCATACTTCTTTTTCTTAAAAGATATGGAGCAGGATATCTTTATATCCAACAATATTCCATACGGGATTGCCCTAAAGGCATCATAAATTTACTCTTCAAAAGCCGCAACTGTCATTGCGGCTTTTGCGTGCATGCTAACCAGAATCCGCGAGGGGCTTTATAAGCACCATTCACGCAAACAGGCTTTTACATAGATTCGCTCCTGCGTCAGCAATCCTGTTCAATATCCGCGGGAACCTCGCGCCATTTCAAAACCGCTGACTTCACTCACATTCAAAATCTGAATCTGGCAATATTCTTGCACCCGCTTACCGCCAGACCATCATAATTATCTAAAAAATTGAAATTATGAAAAAGCTGTTGATCGCTTCCAGCATATGCCTCTCCCTCCTTGTGATAACCACAGGCTGTCAGGCACAATCCGTTTCCGGCGTCTATTCGGGTGTTGAACTTAGTATCAGTCCATTAATGGGTGGTGGAATGAACCGTGACGATATCACACTCTATCTTCGCCCCAACAATACATTTACCAGGCAGGTGGAAAAACCTGATTGGAAAACAGCTGTCGACGGTAACTGGGCGATCTCCGGAAACGAAGTAGTGCTCACCTATAGCGACGGCAAAACAAAACCGCGCAGATTCGATATCGTTAAACCGGACAGGTTACGAACAGGTGGCGGTTATATTCTTTACAAAATGGATATCGCCAACAGCATTCCAAAGGGAGTATACGAATTCAAACATGCAAGCGGCAGCGGTGGCATGGGCGCTAATCTTCCTTATGTGGGCTTGAGCGGAAGTCAGTTCATCTATTTTGATGGCAATGGCAACTTTTCACAGGAAACGGAAAAACTTGTATCCGTGACCGGCGATAATATTGGCGGAGGGACCAACAGCAATAAAAGTGCATCCGGAACTTATTCGATCAAAGATGGTATGCTGACAATGAACTTTGGTGATGGTCATAAAACCACCCACAGCATCTTTATAAACAAGGATAAGACAAAAGAGACGATGGCTTTTATTGATGGCGACGCATTCTTTTTGCAAACAGAGAAAGAGCTGGCTGAAAAATTGGGTGATGCTAAAGGCAGCAACACCGCTTCACGTACGCGCAGTACCGGCACAAACAATAAAACAGAAACAAACACCGGCGGCTCCGCAACAAATGTATCCGCATCTTCCATGGTCACAAAGATGCGCACCAAACATGGTGGCACGGCAATCGATGGATTGAAAACAATCACAGTCACCGCCTCTCTGCAAGGCCTCGATCTGAAAGCCGTTACCGATTATGATCGTGAATGGACAAGACTGGAGACAAAACGAAATGGGCAGCTCGTAATGGTGGAGCAATTGGAAGGCAATTCAGGATGGCAATGGTCAAAAGGAAAGAAAACCACGCTTTCCGCGCAACGGGTAAAAGAACTGAAAACAGGCTTCTCAGCGGGTCTTGCAGGATTGCGTCAGTCAAAACTGGTGCAACTGAACAAAGGCAACGTGAAGAAAGAAAAAACGGGATACAGTCTTACCTACACTGCAGATGGAATACAAATGGGGATACTCACCAATGATGACTTTGAAGTGACCGGAGAAGTAAAGCAAACACAAACCGGATTTGCAGGGATCATGTATGAAGACCTCAGAGATGTAAACGGCATCCTTATTCCGTTTACCGAAAAACATACAAATGGCAAAACGAACATGACAATAAAGATCTCGAAGATAGAGATCAACAAAGCCGGCGATGCAGACTTCACCGCAAGTCTTTAAACGATCATATACCTACCTTCGTCTTCATTGCAGAAAGACCCCGCCAGGACTAGCGGGGTCTTTTACTAACTGCTCAGAGAGTGATTCTATGGCCAGAATGTAATAGGGACGATTACATTCCGCACACAAAATTATCCGTTTGATAAGGCGATTCCTTTTGCAAACGGAAAAAGCATTTACGAATCACGAAAGAGTTATTCCCGGAAATACACCAGGATAGGATCTGCTAAAAGTTAAATCATCTTTTAACATTAATTAAATACGAAAACCTTCGTTTTTAATTAACTTCATCCTTATCTTTAATTCATGAACAAAACTATCCTGCTTATCTCTTTTCTTTTATCAGCAATATTTGTTATTGCACAAAAGCCTGCGTCCATTGAAAAATGTGACTGCGGATTCCGGATCGACAGCGGCTATCTTCGTTCTGTACCCGCACCCTTAAGCGCCGATTCAATTTTCCCAAATCGCATAGACAGCAGCTTCCGCACTGACTGTGGTTATCTTATTGTCCCGGAAAACAGGCTGAAGAAAAACTCAAAAACAGTAAAGCTTCCTTTCATTATCGTTCGGAGTAAAAATCTGCAGAAAAAAACGGATCCTGTGCTGTTTACAAGCGGAGGGCCGGGCAACAGTTCATTAGGTTGGGCACAGGGGATCACGCGAAGTACATTGATCGAAACCCGCGACTGTATTGCCTTTGAACAGCGGGGCACAAAATATGCGATCCCATACATCCGCAATACCGAACTGGACAGCGCCTGGCATGAAGCGCGCCGCAATAACCTTTCCATAGACAGCATGACCATTGTTGGCGTAAAACGTTATAAAGAAAAACTGATCAAAAGAGGAATTGATCTTTCAGGATATAATACAGACGAAACAGCCAATGACATAGCCGATCTGTTGCGATTATTGAATATCGATTCCGTTAACTTAACCGGAGGTTCTTATAGCGGCGGCCTCATGATGGCTGTTGCACAAAAAGCACCCGCCCGCATTCGTTCTATGGTGCTTGATTCTCCGCTCCCGCTTTTCTCAGCCATCGATGAAGATGAGCCGGTGAATTTTATAGAGGCCATGAAAGTATTGTTCCGGCATGTTGCAACAGATTCAACCGATCATCAATTATACAGTAACCTGGAAAACCGTTTTTTTGATTACTTCAATTCCATTATCGGCAAATCGTTCTATATGCCGGTACAGTATAATGGGAAAACACACAACATTTCCTATAATAAAAACGATCTGTTACAGATCGTTGTTTCGGCCATGCTGGATGCGGGAAGAATCAAAGACGTACCCGCAATTCTCATTCGCCTGATCTCTGGTGATCATGAGTCATTCATCCGCCCCTATCTTGAACGGATGATCACTCGCTATCCCGCACCGGATGGCATGCGGATGGCTGTCTATTGCGCAGATCAGGCGGCTTACCATAGTCAGGAAACAATTGAACAATTATACCAGCTTTACCCTTTCATGCGGGGTTACAGGATCAATGATGTATATAAAGAAATGTGTGATTGCCTCGCAGTTCCTCCAGTAAATAAAAAGATCAAACAACCCTTTTACAGCAATATACCGGCTTTGATCGCAGATGGGGAAATGGACGCAGGCTGCCGGCCTTTATATATGCTGGAGATAAAACATTATTTACCCAACAGTCAATGCTTTTTATTTCTCAACCGCGGTCACGGTGTCGGAGGAAAAGATTTTTACTTACTTACACAGCAGTTTATCGACCATCCTTATCAGAAACTTAATTCGCCCGGCGACATGGTAAAAGTATACGAATAGTGATCACTCCGGCATGAACAAAATGGCAAAGGGAGCAAATTTGCTCCCTTTATTCATTATACAAGTGTGAAAGCATCTATTGCCTGATCGGCACAACACTATTTGGCCCGATCCCGGGAGCAACGGTGAAGTTGAATTTCTTTTTACCATCTTTATCAAAACAAAACACTTCACCGGACTCAAGAAATCCTTTTGAATCCGTGATATAAATATCGCCGTTCTCAGCATCAAAATTGATCCCGTAAGGAACCTTGATCTCCGTGCCATCGGTTACAAAATTCGAACGGGTCTGTGCAAAATCTGTTGTATTCAATGTACGGACATAGGGAGAGCCGAAATAACCTCCTGTTGCATACAACACGCCATCATAAAAACGCACCCTTGCTACAGTAGTATCAGCGGATTTAACCACGGAATTGGTAGCTGTGCTTACCTTTACAAGGCTTGGATTAACATCGAAATAGTTACCACCACACGCCACATACAGGTTGCCGCTGTTGTCCGCAGTAATAGAACCGGGATTCTTGCCCACCTTTATCTTTTGAATTTCAGCCAATGCAACCGGATCAACAACTGAGATCGTTGAATCAAACTCTGCAGTTAAACCTCCGGAGTTGGAAACATACAGTTTATCTCCGGAAATGACCATCCCGTCAGGGTTCTTGCCAACTGTGATGAATTTTTCTACAGCCAGGGAAGTGGTATCGATCACCGCAACTGTTCCATCAAAGGAAGAAACAAACACTTTGTTTCTGAAAGGAACTGCGCAACGTGGCTCACGGTTTGCCCCGCCGGCTTGTTTGAACGCAAGCTGTTTGAGAGATTTTGCCGTAAAAGCATCGGCGATCTCTACCGTGCTTGTTACATTCATTACAATATAGATCTTGCCTCCGTAAAGAAGAATATCATTCCCCGTATCACCCAGCCCATACCCATTGGCTTTTTCGAAATAATCAGTAGTAGCTGTTTTCGTGGCAAGGCTGTAATATGAAAGACTTGCGTTGTTACCCTGGTAAAGTCCTTCGTTCAGCACATACAGCCCGGTTGTCACTTTCGGAATTTCCGGAGCCGGATCATCATCCTTATTACAGGAGCTCGCAAGGAACAATAACACGGGAGCCAAAAGCAGCAGCTTTGATGTTTTCATGTTTTAGAATTATAAATGATTAAAAAGTAGACTGATCTTATAAGAACGCCCGGGCATAGGATAATTGCGGACGATATCGAAATGTTCGTCACTGAGATTATTTAGTTCAGCTTTTAACGTCAACCTTGTCGTATGAATATTCAGCTGTCTTGCAACAAACACATCATGCGTCCCCCAACCGCTGAGTTGATTGGCTGGATTATTCTCTCCAAGAGTATATCTCGTTCCGGAAAACGTTATGCTGTATCCCGCACTCCATTGATGAAAAGCAAGGGACAAAATGCCCGAACCTGAATGATCAGGCGTATAAGGGATCCTGTCTTTATATCTTGAACTGCCCGGGTCCGTCAGGTCCCGGGCCTGTTGCCAGGTATAAGAGACCCGTCCAAACCAGGAAACACTACTGCTGATCATTCCCTGCAATTGCGCTGTAACGTCAACACCTTTTATTTCCACCTTTCCCAAATTCAGCATTGTCCACGAAAAAAGATTTTGCCCCGGCACCGCAATGATCTTATCCTTTATGTGATTGATATAACCATCAACACTCACATTCACCTGTTTCAGTTTTCCCGGCAGATCTTTCGTCCACACCAACCCCGCATTGTATTGCCTTGCAAATTCAGGCCGGAGATTTGTATTGCCGATGAAATTATAATACAGGTCATTGAATGTTGGCATCCGGAAGATCTCCTTATAAAAGGCCCTGAAGGATAAAGGAGAATGCTCTTTCCATTTGCGGCTGATGCTGACTGACGGTGTGAGCTTTGTCTTATCACCGGTTGTTGCGCCAACGCTTACCTTATCAGAGAACCATGACAACAAGGCGGAAGCCTGGATCTGCCATAATGAATCACCATAATTCAGCAAAATGTTGCTCCATTGGGAGAATCGTTCAGGTTTTGCAAAATTGTTTTTATTCGCGCGGAGAAATGTATACGCACCATCGGCAGACAACGCAGTAGTAAAATATCTGCCGATCTTATGATCAGCTGCAATGCTGAAATACGCTTCGTTCTGACGATACCTGTCATCCAACCCGCCGGCGCCGTTCTGAAAATCAGGATTTACATACCGGGTGTATGCATGATTGAACTTAGCATTCACCAGCAATGATGTATTGGCAGACAGCGAGCGGGCATATCTTGACTGTATAAAATAATCGCGATCATATAACTGCTGCACCGATCTGTCGTTGAAGAAAATAACTGCACCCGGCAGACCTCTCTTCGAATCGTACATCCATGTTTTGAATTGCAAAGTAGAACTGTCGCCAAATGTTTTTGCAAGATTCAGTTCTCCCTGTATTGATCTTAACTCGCCATTCCCGCGTTTTTTCTTTTCAGTAAGATTTCCGTTGATCAGTGTAAACGGGTAATCGCCTTTCGAAGAAATGCCTTCGGCCTGAATATTCATTGCCCAGTTGCGTGGCAATACAAACCCTTTTCCTGCAAAAGCCTGCCAGTATCCGAATGATCCCTGCCGTATGCCTGTCTGCCAGGAGTTTTTCATCGTCTGAGGATAGAATGCACTTGTGTACATAGACAATACCGATGCGGATGAAAATGCACGCGCCGGCAAAAGTGAGCCCGGCATATTTGCCTGGTAAAGATCAACAGACTGCAAAAAGGTGCTTGAATAACGGCTCAGATCGATCTGTCCGGCCTGAACATCTGAAACAGGAATGCCGTCGTATAAAATGCCGGTATGCGCAGCACCAAGGCCCCTCACTGAAATTGTTTTCAAGCCACCTGCCCCACCATAGTCTTTGACCTGCACGCCGGAAAAGAACCGCGCTGCGTCCCCAACGGTTGGCGCATTCACCTGTTGCAGCATCCGCTGGTCTAGTGACTGCGAAGGAAGAAGATTGAGGAAGACATTTTTTTTCTTTACAGACCTGAGCGTAACCTTCTGCAATACCCGCGAACTGTCCTGCGCAGAAACAACCTGCGTCATCAACATGATGCCCGTAAAAAACAATGCGTATACGATCTTATTTCTCACCAATTCCCGTGGTTTGCTTTTAATGCTCTGTAGTCCATTGTTGCAAAATCAATCCAGCCAGCGTTGTTCACGGCATTGAGGAATCAGCGGGCGGGCAAACGATCGCCACGCCAGGGTAAACTTCTTCCAGCTTTTTCCGCGAAAGCCGTGAACAACAATGTTATGGCAGGTCTTCTGGCTTGAAGCTCAACCTGGCAACCTTCCCGCCCCGGTTTTATCTCGGGCAGTGGCATGCAGATCCAGGATGTTCATTTCATGAAGCTTCTTACAGCTGCGGGACAGCTCCGGATTTAAACCGGATTCCCTTTTAATCCTTGCAGCCTGCTGGCTACAGGAACCGATAACGGCGGCAAATGTAATATAAATTTTAACCAAATGCATTCCGGTGTGTGAGACACATACCGGGGCGTTCCGGGAATTCCGCCCTATCTTCATACCTCTTTAAGCACTATTTCGTCCAGCATTTTCGCTATGAAAAAAAAGTTTTTTACAACGATGCCGCTTCCCCACAGTTTGAAATCTTTTCTGATCTTGCTGATCCTGCATTTTTCAACCGCATCTTATGCGCAGTTAAAGAACCAGTTTTCCTTTGATGCGCTGGCGGAAAAGATCTACCTGCAGACGGACAATAAGGCTTACACAAACGAAAGCACGATCTGGTTCAAAGCGATCGTAACTGATGCCATCGAACATGCCCCCACAAAACTCAGCGGCGTATTATATGTTGAACTGATCGGGCCGGATGAACGCATCGTTGAAAAAAAGCTGATCAAAATTGAAAATGGTACAGGTAACGGCTTTTTTGAATTGGATAAAGATTATGCCGAAGGAGCTTATCAGCTTCGCGGCTACACTGAATGGAATAGAAACTTTGGCGGATCATTTTTCTATACAGAATACATACAGGTATTTACGACCGCACAGGCGCCAAAGCCAGATCCTGTAAAAAATGTAACGATTATTGAAGAACAGGCAAACGCACATCGCATACAGGCCTCATTCGATCCCCTTCTGATTGATCCATCACATTCAAAGGAACTGACCGTTTTTCTTTCAATGGACGAAAAGAAAGATACACTATCCGTCAGGAAGAATGGATCAAACGGTTATCAGTTAGATTATCCCATTCCGGCAGGCTGCCAGTTTGTGACTCTGCAGCTCGAAACAAAAAACAACATCAGCTATACGAAGAGCATCATTCTTACAAAAGATTACCTCGACCTTCAGTTCTTCCCCGAGAGTGGTGAAATGATACACGGATTGCCATGCCTCCTTGGCTTCAAGGCATTGGATAGCGTGGGAAAGGGCAAACAGATCAATGGTGAGATCATCAACAAAAAAGGTGAAGTGATCAGCTTGTTTAAAGCAGGTCCGCTTGGCATGGGGACCTTCCGTATCGCATTTGCGGATAGCACTGAACAGTACATGGCGCGTATTGAAACGATTTCCCCAAGCGGCACCGGGCAAAGAACGTATCCGCTGCCAGGAGCTGTATCAAAAGGCAACACGGTATCAGTGGCGAAAAATGGGGATAAGATCAGGGTGCATATTGCATCCAGCTACCTGGTTGATGACACACTTTCAGTCCGCGCTTCCTGCCGCGGAGCAGTATATTATGAAGTGAAGGGTCGCTTAAGAAATGGCGCATTTGACTTCGGATTACCTGTAACAAGTCTGCCCGAAGGGGTGATCGCCTTCACCGTAATGAACGATTCCCTTCAACCAATGGCCGAACGTCTTTATTTCAACAGACGTCCCGAAACAAGACTGGACCTTTCCATTACCAGCAATAAACCCGTGTATACACAACGCGAGCAAACACAGCTGACCATTACTGCAAAAAACCACGAAGGGCTTCCCGCCAACGCCAATCTTTCTGTGCTTGTACTGAACAGCGACCAGTTGAGCCGGATGCAGGACATGCGCCAGAACATACTCTCCTATTTCTTATTAAGCTCCGACCTGAAAGGTCGGATCGAAGATCCCGGTTATTATTTCAGCGAAGATTCCATCCGGGAACCCGCATTGGATGCATTACTCCTTACGCAGGGCTGGCGCAAATATAATTATACCCGCACCGAAGGAAAGATCATCGTTCAGCCGGAGCCTGAGCTCATCGTATCAGGCACTGTCACCGGTGGCCTTTTCACCGCGAAACAAAAAAAAGGAATAAATATTACCATGATGACATTTGGCAATCCTCCATCTGTTGACATGCAGGTATCCGATAGTGTGGGCAGATTTACATTTCCTGTAAATGATCTCTTTCAGCAGAACGTAAACATCCTGATCCAGACAAATAACAAAACAGGCGCCAGGAAAGATTACGATATTACGCTTGACAGGAAAACGCCCCCTCCTGTTCAGTTTGATCACGCCAGATCTGTAGAGAGCCCCGATAGCGTAATCAGGGCATATGTAAAAAACAGTGCCGGCAATAAGAAAAAGCTGGACGACTATATTGCCAGAACAGAAGGCATTACACTCAGCGAAGTAGTGGTAAAGAGTTATGCCATGACACCCGAAAGAAAAAAAGTAACTGACCGGTATGGTGCACCCAAAACAGTTATTGAAGGTGATGGTATCAGAAAAAATGAAGCCAAATGGTCATATGGATTGTACAGCGTCTTATTATTTAATTATCCTGACAAGATCAGGATCGTTCGCTCCATGGATGGCACTTTATTCGCACGTGCGATGAACAGCGAAATGACCCTGGTGGTGATCGATGGCATCCCGGTACAGCCATATGACTATGGATTGATCCCCAGCATTCCGCCCAGCGAAGTGAAAAGCGTGGAACTGATTGAATATGCCAGAAACTTTTCGGGTTTGTATTGTGATATCTTTCCGACCAGTTGTCTTAATGCCCCGCCGACAGGCAACGTAATTGCCATTTATACATATGGCAAAAGCGGCTTGTTTGGAGCAAACCGTGCACAGGGAATAACAAAAGCCAGCATCCCCGTGTTCTCCACTCCACGCGAGTTTTACGCTCCAAAATATGATCAGCTGAACTCTGCAGACCCGCAGAAGCCAGATCTCCGCACACTTATCCATTGGGCGCCACAGGTGCATACAGACAGTAACGGTCATGCATCCGTTTCGTTTTACAATGCCGATCTCACGGGAAAAACACTGGTGATCGTAGAGGCAATCTCACCCGACGGCGAGATCGGATACAAACGATTAAGCCTTGATGTAATCAAACGAAAAGAAGACTAACCGCATTGAAACTGCACTTTCGAAATACGAAAAAACTTACTTAAGGTGTACATCACCCGTAAAACCCCAACAAATGTTTGATCAATTTCAGCATTCACCCTGCATGATCCCGCAAACTGCTAAACATTGCGGCAAATAAAACCATTGCATGTGCTGAAATATGACTACCAGATTACAAACATGACAAAAGAGTTATCTAAACATTGCCGCACATAAGAACAAGATCGATGGTCAACGGTTTCTCTTTCATCGATATTTCCATATATCGTAAACACTTCATTTGAAGCTGCGCGACATTTGCGCTCGCTATTCCACCACTCAGCATAGCAAACGCGCAGTTGTATTCCTTTATACCTTATCCTCCGGCAGATGAAGCCACAAAGGGGCAACTGCAAACCAGGCCTGATTACGTCCGTTAGCAGAACCAGCAGCTGTTGTTGATCACAGCACCGGGTACAGCGTCATCGTAATGCCCGGCTGATAGTGTTGATGAAAAGGAACTGAAAGTGATTAATCTTATTCCGGACGTATCCATGCGAGTTATACCAATCTTTATCGCCCTGTTATTTATTACCGGCACTACGCAGGCACAGTTTGACGTATCGGGCAAAATAAGCAGTTCTAAACAAAAAACTGCCGCATTTGCCAGTGTAAATATTCCCATGCTTGATCAGTCAGTTGTAGCAAACGATAAAGGCGAATTTATTTTCCGCAATCTTCCCGCTGGTAAAATGACCATACAGGTAAGCTGTCTTGGTTTTGCTCCAAAGAATTTTGATATCGATCTGAAAAAAGATACGGCGAATATGGTGCTGATCCTGGAAGAACTGAATCTCACCCTCAAAGAAGTCTTCGTAACCGCGCAACGAAACGCCAATACACTATCCACTTCTTATATTATAGACCGGACGGTGCTTGATCATATGCAATTACTGAATGCAACAGACGCTACAAGTCTTCTACCCGGAGGAAAAACGAGTTCAAATATTTCGCTTGTTTCGTCATCGCCCGTGCGGATCGCGGTGAATGGAACAGGTACAGAAAATGGCAATCCCAGATTTGGAGTTGCAGTAGAACTCGATGGCGTTCGTCTCTCCAATACTTCTTCTGTTGGTGACGCAGGAACAGACACAAGGAATATTGCATCATCCAATATCGAAAGCATTGAGATCATAACCGGCCTGCCTTCTGTTGAGTATGGAGATCTCACAAACGGTTTGGTAAAGATCAATACAAGAAAAGGTAAATCACCATTTATTCTTGACCTGGTCACAAAACCCAATACCAAACAGGTGGCATTGGGAAAAGGAATTGAACTTGGGCCAAAGAGCGGTGTACTTACGATGAACCTGGAGCACACCAGGTCGATCGGCAGTATTGCGTCGCCTTATACAACTTATACAAGAAATGGCCTTTCGCTGAATTACTCCAACTCATTTAATAAAAATTCGGGAAGGCCCTTATTCCTGGAGATGGGTTTGAACGGGAATATTGGCGGATATAATTCCGAATCAGATCCTGATCTTTTTGTAAACACATATACCAGGGTAAATGATAACGCGCTGCGCGCAAATCTTTCCCTGAGATGGCAGGTAAATAAGCCATGGCTTACTTCACTGGAAGCCACGAGCGGTTTTAATACAAATAACAAAACGGAAGAGCAAAGTTCAAACCGCTCTGCATCTGCTTCCACCGCCGCGATCCACGCAATGCAGACCGGCTATCATGTGGGACAACTATACGATGAAAACCCCGTAGCTGATATCATTCTGATCAACCGCGGGTATTGGTATCAGACTCGTGTTGATGAAAGCAAGATCAAAAACTATTCAGCTCGTTTAAAAGCAAACTGGAGCAAACAATTTGGCAATATCAACAACCACCTAATGCTTGGTGGTGAATGGACCAGCAGCAATAACAATGGCCGCGGCGAATACTATACAGAATTGCGTTATGCCCCGACCTGGAGACCTTACCCGTACTCTGTTATGCCAGCCATTACCAACTATGCATTGTTTGCAGAAGACCGGTTGAACATCCGTTTCAAAAAAAGCAGCCTGCTGATGGTAGCAGGTGTCCGGTCAGACATCACATCGATCGCCGGCTCCGAATACGGCACGGTATCCAGCACTTCACCAAGATTCAGCGCGGAATACAGATTCTGGCAAAAGGCAAAGCAGCGCGTAAATGATGTAAGCATCCGCTTCAGCTGGGGGAAAACGGTGAAACTGCCTTCCTTCAGCATGCTCTATCCAACGATCGCCTACCGCGATCTTATTTCATTTGCACCGGGTACAACATCGGATGGCAAAACATTTTATGCATACTATAGTACGCCTACCACAAGTCTGACCAACCCCGACCTGAAATGGCAGCAGAATACGTTGAAGGAAATCAACCTCCAGGCATCCATCGATGGCACCAGGATCACATTGACCGCCGCATTGGATGAAACAAAAAACCCTTACACAGGTACTACGATCTATTCGCCATTCACCTATAAATTCACCGATCAGTCAAACCTGCAGAACGTACAGATCCCAATCGAGGACCGCATTTACTCCATTGATCAGAATACCGGCATCGTTACAGTAAGCGACAAAACGGGTACGGTACCAGCTGAGACGCTGTCCTACAAAGAGATCACGCGTGGCGTCTCCACCAATACCCCGATCAATGGTTCGCCGGTTACAAGGAAGCGGCTGAGCTGGATCATCGATTTCAAACAGATATCCGCCATCAGAACATCATTTCGCATAGACGGAAATTACTACTATTACAAGGGGATCGAGCAAACGCTGATCGCCAGTATGTCAACCTCAATAACGCCAAACGGTGAACCATATAATAAATATGTCGGCTTCTATTCGGGTGGCTCAACGTTATGGAACGGAGAAAACAGCAAAACGATCAATGTAAACGTCACCTCCACCACGCATATCCCTGCACTGCGGCTGATCGTTTCCGCGAGAGTGGAATGCTCATTGTACGATTACGGGCAAAACCTTAGCGAATCAGCCAGTGGACAACGAAGTTTTGTTCTGCCGGATCGCAACAGCTATACACCTGCTGCAGATAAAACGGACATCTATGCGGGCAATCAGTACATCGTTTCCTACCCCGAATATTATATCAGTTTTGACGACATACAAACAAAAATCCCGTTCCTGGAAAAGTTCCTTTGGGCAAAAGACAATGATCCGGATCTGTTCAATGAGCTATCAAAACTGGTCAACAGAACGAACTACAATTATCAGTTCAACAAACAAACTGTTTCGCCTTATTTCTCTGCAAACCTCGCCATCACAAAAGAATTAGGTAAAACTGTATCGGTTACATTCAACGCAGTAAACTTTATCAATAACATGGCACAGGTAAAATACTCGCAAAGCGGGCTCAGTTCATCTTTATTGGGCAGTTCCACCATACCGGCCTTTTATTATGGTCTTTCATTAAGAGTAAAAATTTAACCCGATTATCCATTATACAAAAAGCAATACGTGAATTATGAGAAAGGTACTATTTGCATTATTAGCGGTTTCGTTGTTCTGGGCATCCTGTAAGAAAGATGACGATATCGCACAGGTATTTACGGTAACTGTTCAGCTGGTCTACCCAACAGCCGGTAATTTTGCCGCACAGGAAGGCGTGACAGTAAAACTGACTTCGTCTTCAAATTCTTATGAGGCCAAAACTGATGCAAGCGGCAAGGCAAGCTTTGCCGTTCCTATCGGAGTTTATGAAACATCCGCAACAGACGCCCGTTCCGAAAACGGAAGATCATATGTTTATAACGGCGTAAAAAGCGGTATCGCCGTAAGCACAACCGGGATTGGCTCTGATGTTGTAACACTTGACCTGACAGAATCTCAGCGTTCGCAGATCATCATCAAAGAGTTGTTTGTCGGAGGTACACCAAAGGATGACAACTCAGGAGCATTTGCATTTGACAAATATGTCATCCTTTATAACAATTCAGATGCACCTGCAAGCCTTAACAATCTTTGCATCGGCATGATCGCGCCATACAATGCGCAGGCTACAAATAGCTATTATGTTGGTGGCGTACTTTCTTACGAAAGCGAAAACTGGACCCCTGCCGGGCAGGGCTTCTGGTATTTCCAGCAAAACCTGACAATTGAACCAGGAAAACAAATTGTCGTAGCGATCAATAACGCAGTGAATAATACATTAACTTATTCAAAGTCGATCAACTTTGATAACGCTTCGTATTATGCAATGTATGATATTGCCAAATTCCCCAACGCGAGCTATTATGTAAGCCCATCAGCATCTATCCCAACAAACCACTACCTGAATTCAGAAGTATATGGCATGGGTAATGCATGGAGTATCAGCGTAACAAGCCCGGGTCTCTTCCTTTTCACAACGGGAGATAAAACACCTTCCGCGTTTGCAGGCGATGCCACATCAACCAGCCAGATAACCAGCTATGTAAGTAAGAAAGTTCCTAATACATGGATCGTTGATGCAGTAGAAGCTTACCTGCTAAACAATACCAGCAATAAGAAAAGATTCACTGCTGCAGTTGATGCCGGATATGTTTATCATGTAAATAATCAGGGATATTCTATCTATCGGAACGTAGATAAAGAAGCAACTGAAGCGATCACTGCAAATACCGGTAAACTCGTTTACAACTACCAGTTCGGCACCACATCAGTGGGCGGTTCTACTGATGCAAGCGCAATTGATGCGGAAGCTTCTATCAAAGCCGGCGCACGCATCGTTTATAAAGACAACAATAATTCAACTACCGATTTCCATTTGAGAAGCCAGGCTTCTTTGAGAAATTAAGTCTGAAAATTTATTACAGCATTGAGGAACATGATCCTGAGATATCGATTTTCCATCTGGCTGCTTGGCGGAGTACTTTGCTCCGCCAGGTCGGCCTCTCAGTCCGCCGATACCGGCTGGGCCGATATTGAATTCATCCGGCAAAGCCATGGATGGCTCAGCAGCGGGCAGGCGACCGGCTTGCAATTTGTACCGGTAAATAAGCTTTCTGTTGCAACACTGGATGCACAAAAGGCAAACGGCAATTTTAAGAACTTCTATCATTCAAATAATAGCTATACACTAAACGCATCAACAGAATCATTTTACCGGTTGAACGAACGTGTCGTTTTCCAGGGAAAAATAGATTATGAATACTTCCAGGGAAAGAACATGGGTGGCTCCGTGCTGATGGACCCGTATAAATATTCAATGGATCTGGATGAATACACTGACAGTACGGCCGGCACAAAAAAAACAGAACAATATCTGTTAATGGGTGCAATCAGCGCGCAGATAAGCCGCAAGCTGAACCTGGCGGGAAGTATCAATTATGTAGCGGCAAATTATACCAAGACGAAAGACCTCCGGCATATCAACAAACTACTTGATCTTGATGCACAGATCGGCGCAAGCTACCAGCTCACCAATAAACTGATGATCGGCATGAGCTATACCTATAGCCGCCGGATAGAAACAAGCGGCTTTAAAGTCTTTGGCAATGCCGGCAGACAATATCTTACTCTCATCAATTTCGGCTCCTTCTATGGACTATCCGAACTCTATACGGAGACTTATGGTTATACTTCGCAAACCAACCCATTCATCAATATGCGTCATACAGGCGCGTTGCAATTCGCATGGACGATCAATACCGGTCTGAAATTTTTCCAGCAGCTCTCCTATCAGCAACGCAGTGGATATTTCGGAAAAAAAGGATCATCCTCTGTAGTATATACGGAAGACAATGGCGATCAATACGCATCGACAAGCGTGCTGACCCTTTCAAAAAACCAGTCAGTACAACATTTTAAGATTTCAGCTGCTTACGAAACGGTTGAAAATTTCGAGAACGTTTACCAGATCAGCACACCTCCCGGCGGCAGCAGTATTATCACCTACTATGGACAAAATAAAGTATTAACCCAGGATAGAACAATACTGTCTGCCGGGTACACGGGATTCTGGAAGATCAAAGACAATCAACCGCTATGGTCCATACAGGCAGATATTGACTATACAACAAGAACCCGGTCGGCAGTGAGATATCCATATTTCCGCAAACAGGAGATCAATAATTATGGGGTACATGCTACGGGCAAACGTAATTGGAAAAGCAAAACATTATTGTACACAACCTCCATCGGTCTTGGCTATGCAAGCGGCTTCGGAACGGCTAAAAACGATGGCTTATATGCTCAGCCTTCGTCAAGCCAGGTTCCTCCCGCATCAAAAGATAATTACCTGTACGAGGAATATGAGTATTTCACCAGTCCCCGTACAGAAATCAGTCCTGCATTGCAGGTTGGCCGTGAAGTGAATAAACGCGTATTTGCTTTTGTAAAATTGTCATTCAGCTATACAAGAGCATTCGATACAATATACAATGGTAAAAACTTTCGTCGTATAGGTCTTAATATTGGTTGCTATTTTTGATAGATATCAAAGTTGAATTGCACAATAGTTTACGTCAAATGCACTCGGGTAAAAAAGATAAACTGAGCGACATTCCATTAAAAAAACATTTACTTACAGAACAACGAAGTAAGGCTCTCAGAAACTTCCGGAACCGTTGAAGCCTGACACAACATATTTCGATCCACATTTTTATAAAGCAGCTACGACAACGGCTGCGACAATTGAACTGACATGAAGAAAGCAAGTATTTTTCTCGTACTGATCGCCGGAGCAGTGATCACTCTTTCCTGGGCGACTGCAAGAACATTCAACCTGCCCACACATCATCCGGCAGATTCTCTGCGGATCTTATATGCACGTCCTGTTGCACAATGGCCAAAACCGGATATCGATTCAAACATTCAATACCAGGAATTGTCTGCTCTTCCTTACGACAGTTCATGGCTGATGGTAGAAAAGGACGCGAAGGTAAAACTCGGTCAGGTCCTTTTCTTTGACCCCCGTCTTTCTGCTTCAAACCAGATCTCCTGCAGCAGTTGCCACGATCCTGAAATCGGCTGGGGTGATGCACGCCGCGTATCACTCGGCAATGATCACCTGGAAGGATCGCGCAATACCATGTCGCTGCTAAATATAGGCGTGCGCCGTTCTTTCTTCTGGGATGGGCGTTCCAATACACTGGAAGACCAGGTGACCAGTCCATTGGGTGCGCATCATGAAATGAATATGGAAACGCCGCTGCTGGCAAAAAAGATCGGGAAGATCGAAGGCTATAAACCCTTTTTCCAAAAAGCTTACGGCAACAATAAAGTAACCCTCGAAAAGATCGTCAGTGCGATCGCTGCTTTTGAATCGATCATCAAAAGCAGGCAAAGCCGTTTTGATCAGTTTGTAAACGGGAAATATGAAGTACTGAATGATCAGGAAATAAAAGGGCTTGATCTCTTCCGTGGAAAAGCACGTTGCATGAACTGCCATAACGGAACATTTTTTACAGACGAACAATTTCACAATATCGGCCTGAGCTATTATGGCCGCAAATATGAAGATCTCGGCCGTTATAATATCACCAAACAGGCAAAAGATGTAGGCCGTTTCAAAACACCCTCCCTCCGCGATGTAATGAAAACCGGCCCATGGATGCACAACGGCCTTTTCGACAATATCAATGGCATCATCAACATGTACAACAGCGGCATGCACCAGCTGGATGATAAGGCGAAAGACAAAAGTGATACACTTTACCCAAAAACAGATCTCATCCTTCGCCCACTACAATTAACAGCTGACGAAAAACAGGCACTGGTTTCCTTTCTTGAAGCGATCACGGCAACGCAGTATAAGATGAGAAGACCGGAACTACCGAAATAAAGAAGAGTGTTAGTAAGCCCCGGACACGTATTTTTGTGCAGCGCCGGCGATACCGGGCATAGGGAGAGAAACACGCCGAAGCCCATCCCGGCCAGATCAGCAAAAGGAACAGGAACAGGCAAAACCGGTATCGCTTCCCTGCCCGATCATCAGGGAATCAACGCCGGCAAAATCTGAGGGGAACAAAAGTTCCGATCCGGTCACGACGAAAAAATACCGTTGTATCGCAAAAAAATAAAATAAGCCAGCCCTGGATTCATCGCCAGCAACCCGGTCTTACCACTTATAAAACGCTTGTTTTTGGAAACATTACACTATGCCGATTACATTGTTTTCTTTATTTACTTCATAGGCATTTCATCATACGGCTACTACATCTACCGGAAGAAAAAATCTCCGGCACAGGGTGCGAAAGAATTCTTCCTGGCAGAGGGCGCGCTTACCTGGTGGGCGATCGGCGCATCACTGATCGCATCAAATATTTCCGCAGAACATTTCATTGGCATGAGCGGTTCCGGATATGCACTCGGCCTGGCTATTTCCACCTATGAGTGGATGTCTACGGCAACACTTATCATTGTCGCCGTATTCATTATCCCTGTTTACCTGAAGAACAAAATTTTCACCATGCCGCAATTTCTCGCTACGCGGTATAGTGATTCAGTCAGTACAGTGATGGCTGTATTCTGGCTGCTGGTATATGTATTTGTAAATCTAACGTCGATCATCTATCTCGGCGCACTTGCCATCTCTTCCATTTCAGGGATCAGTTTTGAAGCGTGTATTGCAGGTTTGACGATCTTTTCAATTCTTGTCACGCTTGGCGGCATGAAAGTGATCGGTTATACAGATGTGGTACAGGTGATCGTGCTGATCATTGGAGGATTGATCACCACTTACCTTGCGTTGACATTGTTATCGGAGAACTTTGGTTATGGAAAAAACATCCTGAAAGGTCTTTCCCTGTTGCGCCAGGAAGCCCCGGATCATTTTCATATGATCTTTGATAAATCCAATCCGCATTATAAAGAACTGCCGGGCATCTCCGTGCTGATCGGAGGAATGCTGGTAAACAATCTCGCTTACTGGGGTTGTAACCAATATATCGTACAGCGCACACTTGGCGCAGATCTGAAGACGGCGAGAAAGGGAATTCTGTTTGCCGCATTCTTAAAACTGCTGATCCCGGTAATTGCAGTATTACCCGGCATCGCAATGTATGTATTGCACAGCAAAGGATTGTTCCAAAAAGAAATGACCGATGGATTTGGCGTAGTAAAACCAGATCATGCTTATCCTACATTGATGAATCTTTTACCTGCGGGATTGAAAGGCGTTGCATTTGCCGCGCTGACTGCCGCTATCGTTGCTTCGCTGGCAGGTAAGGCAAACAGTATCTCCACTATTTTTTCACTCGATATATACCGGAAATACATCGACAAAAATGCTTCGGAAAAAAAACTGGTGCGCACAGGCAGATGGGCGGTGATCATTTCCATGCTGATCGCGGCGCTGGTGACGCCGGCTTTGAAAAGTCTCGACCAGGCATATCAGTTCATCCAGGAATATGTCGGTTTCATCTCTCCGGGAGTTCTCGCTATTTTCCTGCTCGGTCTCTACTGGAAAAAAACGACGCCGCAGGCTGCGATGGCTGGCGCATTACTGACCATCCCCATTTCAACGGTGCTTAAATTCCTGCCAGCCTGGACAAACGGTGGCTTTCCCGATTATCCATTCCTTGACCGGATGGGAATCACTTTCATCCTCACCATGGCCATCATGATCGCAGTGAGCCTTGCAAAACCAAAACCAGAAGGAACCCATGAAATACAGGTAGACGCATCTATGTTCAGGGTTTCAAGAGGATTTGTGATCGCGTCAGTCCTGATCTGTGGAGTGCTCGCCGCGCTTTACACGGTATTCTGGTAAACGGAGCTGATGGTCGGCAATATCGATGGCCCGGACGCTTAAAAGTTCAAAAGGTAAAAGTTTACTTTGCGCTACCTCAATTATGTGTAGGTTTGGGCCGTTAAAATTCTGAACATCCAGAACTTTAACCTTTTCTACTACTCTTAACCTACAACAAACTTTTGCAATGAAAAAAACACTATCAGTCCTCCTGCTGTTCCTTACAACGTTTGCGACAGCCAGCGCGCAACAAACAACAGATGAAATGATCAAAAACTGGGAACGAGGCAAAGCTTACACCAGGGAATATCTCGATGCAATGCCTGACGACGGTTACTCTCTGAAACCAACACCGGAAATGCGTTCCTTTGCTGAGCAAATGCTGCACCTCGCCGAAGCGAACTACATGTTCGCGGCTGGTGCCACCGGAGAAAAAAGCCCGGTAACAGACCTGGAAAAATCAACGACTGACAAGTCAAAAGCCAATATCACAAAAATCACGCTTGACAGCTATGACTATGTGATCGCAAGCATCAAAAAACTATCAGCCGCACAATTTAAAGAGATGATCAAATTCTTTGGGCAATTTGATATGACAAAAGAGGAAGTATTCAACAAAGCATTTGAACACCAAACACACCACAGAGGACAAACAACCGTTTACCTCCGTTTGAAAGGGGTTAAACCACCACAGGAAAAACTTTTCTGAATGTATTCATACAGGAAAACAGGATATAAAAAATGCCGGATATCAACTCCGGCATTTTTTATATCAAATGCAGAGGAGGAAACCTGCGCAAAGTAAAAACCTGACATGCGCTCAAATCAGAACGGGCCGGTAATTTTTCGTACTTTGGCGCAATGTTAACCTAATCACACACTATGGTCAAGCTTCTTATGATCGTCGTTTTCGCGATATCACTATCATTTTCTCCGGCAGGAAAAACCGGAAAAACCCACTACTATTATTGCTTTTCAAAATCCGGAACAGTAGCTCCGGATGGAAGCACTATCAAACAAACGGTCATGTACAACAAGATCTGCAGCATTTCAACTGAGGACGATAGCGAACTCAAACTGAAAGCAAAACAGTGGGGTGATTGGGTAGACAGCCACTGTGCCAGCAAGATCAGATGTACAAGCGACACAAATCTTTATGAAACAGAAGAGGAAGCGGAGAAAGCCTATGGAGGTTTTCTTATTGCTTATGCAGACACCAGCAGGTACGCTCTGCATCTTGTCGAGTTTCGCTGACAGCCAGCCTGTCTTTTTGCCGAAAACTAAAGGAACAGCAATTGCTTCAACTGTGCGATTGCCATTGAAAATCCCGGAGAATCTTTTTGTTTCAGTGCATCAGGCAAACCGGCCGCACGCAGTTCCGGCATACCGGTATATGACCACATCGATACAGTGACACAAGCTTTGTTATATGCCACAGGGTCCTCACCGGTAAGGCAATCGATCACAAAATTCCTCGCAGACATATTGTCCTTGAAATCCTGCAGAGCCACAAAAATCTCGTCAATGTATTTATCGCGATAGCAAAGGAATAACTGGTAAATGATTGCAAAACTCTTTTCATACCCCTTTATCGTCCAGAGCAGGCTGGCAAAAACGATCTTTCGTACGGGAGCTGCCATCTGCATTTTATCAAACAATAACTGATCTATGTCTTCATAACCATGAAAAATAAGATCACTGACCGCAAACCGCAGAGCTATTGCGTTCGTCTCTTTATCAACCCGCTTCAATGCATTGCTCACCACTTCCTCACTCCACGCCGCTTCCTCGGCAGCCGTTGCTTTGTATATATCGCCAAACCCGTCTTTATAGATGTACAGCTTGTTTCCGCCATTCATCATATAAAGTTCTTTGGATGTAAATTCTGACATGTGAACGGTTTTTAGCCATGCCGCAGCCCATGCAGCAACGATCAGTTAAGATTAAAGGGAAGATCATATTCTTTCACCACAGCATCATCTTTGCTGCGTACTTTCACCTCGATCTTTGCTTTCATCGGCTGACCCGTAACAAGATAGTATTTGATGAACCGGTCTTCATACACCATCCACGAAGCATCGGCAAGCAGATATTCCGTAACACCCGCTTTCTTTGCTGCATAAGCCCAACGCTCCACATGCAGCGGTTCAAAATTGATAAAACTACCGGAGCAAAATACCTGCAGGCCAGGAAGGGATTTATTTCCCATTTCAGTGTTGTGAGATACAGATACGGTTACAACAGAGTTGTCCTCCAGGTCCCGGACTTCCCATTCGTCAATCATTGTTTTAACATTCATGCTGATAAGATTTTGACGAAAGTATTTTCCCTGAAAGCAGAAAAGAAGGAGTTTGAAGCAAATGGAGTTTTTGAGTGAGTGAATGGAGCTTCAGGTAGCCTATAGACATATTATCAACATCGCGTGAAGTTCTTTTTCCCAATGACCTGCTGCCGGACCAACTCTTAAACACTAACAATCTTAAAGATTGTTGATCCGGCATCCCGTGATCACAAGATGAATTCCTGGTCACAGGATGCCGGGTCTGCACGCAGTAAGGTCAAAAATTATGGATTCAACTTATCATACAACAACTTCATATAATATCCGCCAACCACACTTCTCGCCTGGAAGCCAACCTGTTTTCCGTTCGTCGTTTCATGCCAATCACTAAGTGGCACACGGGTGCTTGTTTCCGCAACGTATGTACTGACCGGCGCCAGCAATGCATCAAAGTCATTTTTATTATCCGTCAATACGGCGGTCCACAGGATCCAGTCACTCTTTGTGTACGTCTTGCGGCTATCCAGCGGAAGGCCAAATGCATTTTGCTTTTTCAGATAATATGCAATTTCTTTCCGGGCAACTTCCTTTGGAAACAAATTCAGTCCAAGCACCTTGTCCCAAACAAGATTATATTTCTGGCTCCATGTATTATTCTTATCAAATGTCAGTGCGTAGTGGTCACCTTCATCTGCCATTTGCGCCCAGCGTTTCGCCATGTTTGCAGCAGTGTCGCTGTATTTTTCCGCAACATCTTTTTCACCAAGCATATCAGCCAGCATACTGTAACACTTAATGCCAACGATCGCCTTTACAGAAAGATTAGTGTTGCGGGCAAGGTGGCCTGCAAAATCATCTGTACAAAGTTGATTCGCCGGATCAAAGCCGTCTGATACCAGGAAATTCACCCATTGTGTGAGTGTTTTCCAGTGTTCCTTTGCATAACCGGCATTCCCTTCTGCTTTTGCGATAGCAGCAGTCAGAATGATCATATTCCCGGACTCTTCCACCGGCATATCTTCACCATAAGTCTGTCCATTTGCCATCGGATAGGTCCCCAGGTCATGTGCGGCAAATGGCTTTGCCCATTTTCCGCTTTCGCTGTAATAGAATATGCCATTCATCATACCCTTCAGCAGATCCGGATTATAAGCGAGATATAATGGCGCCGAAGGATAGGTTATATCAACCGTATTAATAGAGCCATTGCTGAAATTTTCCTTTGATAGAAACAGGAGCTCACCTTGCGGGCTCTTCACCAATTTGTGCGCTGAAATACTTTGCCTGTATGCCAGTACACAAAGATCCGCGTAGGCTTTGCCACCGGATCTTTCAAGATCGGCATACAGTTTCTCATTGAACTCTTCGCACTGCCTGATCACTGCTGCGTATTGCTGCGAGGCCATCTCCAACTCTTTTTCAATGGTCGTACCATATTCTGTCTTCCACCAGGGTTTCAGATTCTGATTGAAATACTGAATGGAATAAAGATCATCATATCCCAGAAGGAATACTTCGCTTTTGCCCTTCGCATCAACCTTGCCCAGGCTTGCAACCGTGTTCAGGAAAATATCGGTTCCCTGTTTCTCGCGCGAACCGGTGTAGCGTCCTTTTATAAATGAAGCAACCACTGAATCTTTTCCTGAAATAAATTGCTTCGCACCGGTTGGTGCCGCCAGGTATAAATAGCCCCAGTCGATACGGAGATCATCTCCTTTTTTAGCAAGTACCTGCTGATCTTTTGTACCGGCTTTCAGCACACTCAACCCTTTCTGGTCAGCAGCTGCAGCTTCCAGGTTCTGCCTCGGTGAGTTGGCGGCAATTGAACCGGCTGCGCCAAAATATACGTCTACAGTGTGCGCCTGCTGATCGTTTGACTTCACTTCGTAGGAAATATAGGAAACAGGTCTTGACAATAATTTCAGATCGTTGATGATAAGCGGTGAAGTAAATGTCACCCGTGCATCCACCGGTCCGCATTTGAAATCATAGATCGTTTGTGTAGCATTGATCGTCACGCCGGTTTGCTCAGCCTCTTTTGCGCTGAGGTTTGCCGGTGGCGGCACTTCTTCCAAAAGCCCCAGATCGAGATAAGCATCACCGCCGGTATTGGTCACATGCATTGCGAGAACGTTTGTTCCTTTCACCAGGTTCTTGCGGAGAAGATCGGTGAGGTCGATATATTTGTAACGGCTGATCACCGCATCAAAGCGGTAGATCTCTTTCCCGTTGAGGAATAATTCAGCACCGTCATCATGCTTCAATACGAGTGACAGATTTTTAAAGTTAAGATCGTTGATGGTAAACGTTCTTCTGAACCAGATCTCTTTGGTGTCCCATTTTGTGCCATTGTTATGATAAGGCAACACAAAAGGCGCAACACCCGATGCCCAGTTTTTATCATTGAAAGAAACAGCAGTCCAGTCCTGCGGCGGGGCTGAAGTTATATAACGCGCCGTGTAAGATTTTTCCTCGCTGGTTGGCAGGACCGTTTTATACTGCTTGTCATCCCTGCCGATAACACGATATACCTGTCCATCAACCTTTACCATGCCGATCAGCGGTTGATTGGCGCCCGTCCAGTGTTTGGTTGGAGAAGCATTCAACCGGTCCGTAGTTGACCAGATACTGAAATAAGGATCATGCGTGATCAACGGATAAGCCGGCGCTTTCTGCTGGGAAAAGGCAATCGCGGAACTTAAAAGAGCTGAGAACAGGGCAAGTCTTTTCATATGTTTTATTTTAGCTGGAAGGTGACCAGCATAAAAATATTGCTTTCAGCCAATTCCACCACGCCTACGAATCTCAGAAACTCACTATTTTGTCTCATCAGTCTTCTGCAAAAGACCGGCAGAGCGGTAGCGTTGCTTATCGGCCACCATAAATCGATCTCAACTCATACACCTCCAGGTTATTCACTTTCGCTGATCCGCCTTTTACAGACAGGCCGAACGATTTATTCTCTGCCGAAAGATTATAATTCACCGGCATATACACCATTCCATCATTCACAAAAATCTCCACACCAGCACGATCCGCAAAAACCCAAAGCTTCAATTTCCCATTGACCAATACAGCCGGAGCTTTTACGCCATCAACAATCAATTGTTGCGCGGATACGTCATAGCTCATATTCAAACCACGGATATTCAGCGTCACTTCTTTTGCCTTTCCGGGAACCAATTCTAATTTGATCTCCGCCAATTCAAGGCTGAGCTCTTTCAGCGGGTTAATGCTGTTCTCTTTTAATGAAAGTGATCTGAATGAATGAACCTGTCCCCGCAATGTTTCCATTTCTTTCACCGGCGTGCGCGTAAGCCTGATGCCTTCCGGCGTTTTCACCAATTTATGTTCAAGCGGCAAACTCATGGAATGTTCAAAACTTGAAGTGCCCATGCCGGTTCTTGTTCTCCACCATCCCATCTCTATACGGCGACCGGTTGGTTCGTTACTAAATGTTTGTGGCGCATAAAAATCACGGCCGTGCTGATTCTGCAGACGCTCTTCCTCTGGTTTGAATGTAATACCATCAAAAGTCCCGATCGCATACTGCGTATTTGCGCCGGTCAGCACCCATTTCATCACTCCCGGCATTCCCTGCACAGGCAGCTCATAAAATTCGGGGCACTCATACAGGTAACGGTCATTGCCTACACCACCCATTACGGTGGTTGTAGCTGTCCAGTTGATCAGATCCGGAGAGGTGAGAAATTGCATGCTGTGCTGCTCATTATCTCCTCTCTCAACCCAGATCACCATTATCCATTTTTTTGTCGGTTCATGCCAGAGCACTTTCGGATCGCGGTTATCTTTATTAATGCGGGGAACCGGTGCGTGATCAAGCGTTTTAAAGCTGCGGCCGTCCTGGCTCCAGCTCATGTACTGCCCCCAGCCTTTCGCACCTGTATGGAAAGCCACCATTGCCGGTTTGCCTTCTGTACCAAGACCACTCGTATTGAACGAATCTACCACAGCTCCACCGCTGAACACAAGCCCGCCTTGATCCGGATGGATCGCATCATCCAGGTGCGTCCAGTGAACAAGATCTTTCGAAACCGCATGTCCCCAGGTCATATTCCCCCAATTACGCCCGTATGGATTATGCTGATAAAATAAATGATATTCTCCACTGAAATACACCATCCCGTTCGGATCATTCGTCCAGCCAAGCTTTGGTGTAAAATGAAACTGTGGCCGCAGACTTTCCGCGTAAGCGTTGTTATTATCGTTGTTATCACTTTGCACAATCGGCCTGAAGGCTTTGCTTTGGTCCGGAAGCTGACCAACCCGCAATTCTACATTTTTACCTTTCCACTGATCGATCTGGAGATACGCATTCCAGTCAGCTGGCCCATCTGCCAATTCAATATCAAAATACCTGACCATCACACCATCCACCCAGATCTCCAGGTTCTTTTTTGGTGCATCATTTTTTACAGGCAATACGAGATACTTTTTCTCCGGTTGAAAATAGACGGCTAAATTCTTTCTATTCTCCTGCGCTGAAAGCAACTGAGTAATGCAAAAAGAGATTGCCAGTAATCCTGACTGTATTTTCATAATAAATAAATTGAGCCATCAGGCCGTTGGAAATTCCGCAGATTTCTGCTGAACGCTTCACAGGTTTCAAAGGTTAGCAGGCTTTTTGTGCTGACCGGTTCATAATGCTTGCGCCAAAGGGTCGTCCGGCTGAATGCCCGAATCTCTTCCACCCGTTAAACGACGAACGCTTATCAACACCTTATTCTTATTGATAACAACCATAATTATTCAGCCGCCCTATACGCATTAGCCGGTAAACACAGGGATCACAACCTGAGATCCTGTTTTACCCATTCATAAAACAGCCCGACGCCCCAATATAACAACCACTACGCTTATGAACAGGAGATCCGAAAGATTGTGACGCATCTTATATTCCTTCACCCGCTGATCCGGAAAATTATTCCAATAATCAGGGATTGACATATTTTTTTATCTACACCTGTAGGTAACCCTGATTTTTAGTGTGTCTGTCCCGGTTCACACCCGGTAGAACTACCTCATTAAATTATTAATCGGTCTGAACTTTTCTTTTTTTCCCCTCGCCCTTCTTCCTCCTTTTACTATTCCATATCAAAAAACCCGTCACCGGTAAACTTGCCGTGATCAACGCAGCCAAAAACATGACCAGTTTCCCCGGCATCCCAAAGATCCTTCCTGTATGGATCTCATAATCGCTCCCAAAGAACCGCTGGCGGAAATTTTTGTCTTCCCATTTATCCGTTGAAAGCGGTTTTACCGAATACCGGTCATACACAAAAACCGTTTGCCTGCGCAGGCTATTGGTTTCATAACGGATACTGACGCCTATAACATCATTGCTATCCTTTGGAAGATTGATACGGATCGCCTCTATCGGTTCTCCCTTATAAGCCTGATGCAATGCACTGTCATAATTGCTTTCTGCAAAAGCAATTCCGGGTATCGCCTTCGATTTCTTTTTTGGCCCTGATGAACTGCCCGCTGCCATATCAATACCTGTAACAACAATAAATAACATAGGGATGAACACATAAAAACCAGCCACGCTGTGCAGATCAAAATACCGGCGCTTTAACGATGCGTTCTTTTTGATCGTTACCGTCTGCCTGAATTGTTTTCTTCTTCGCGGCCACCATAAGAACAAGCCCGATAACAGGATTGCCAGGAACACACAGGCATTCCAGAAAACGATCTCCTCTCCCACATGCCCCAGCAGCAATGTCCTGTGCAGCGACAAAACCACGAACATAAAGTTCTTCTCCTGATCGCGGAGACCAAGCACTTCATTTGTATACGGATTTATTGCATAGATCTTCTTGTCCTTTGTATAAACCTGCACGGCTTTACCAGCATCACCAAAATAGCGGACCTGCGTGATCACTGCTTTCGGTCTGTACTGATGAACCGCCTCCAGCATCTGTTGTACACTACCCTGCGTTTTTTGTTGCGGTTCTACATAGAGCAGGTCATGCTCCGTCAGGTTCCTGATCTCGTCTTCAAATGCCAGCATGCAACCGGTGATGGCCACAACCAGCAGGATGATGCCCGATATAAAACCGAGCCAGAGATGCAAGGTGTGAATGATCTTCCTGAACGAAACAGCTAGCATGTGGATTTAGAATTTGACGGTAATATTGCCGGTGATACGCAGCGGTGGCTGAGCAGCCAGCCGGTACGACCAGTATTTTTCACTGAAAATATTATCAGCCTTCAGACCGAGACGGTATCTCGCCTTGTCATAAAACACCGCCGCGTCAAATACTTTATAAGAAGGCACGGTGAAGGTGAATGCTTTTGTATTGCTTTGAAAACTTTCGCTGCCATAAATTCCGCCAACGCCAAAGCCAAGACCTCTGGCAGCTCCTTCTGTCAGACGGTAGCTCACCCAGATATTGGCCATACGGGGCGGGCCGGCTGTTGTGGGGCGAAGGCCTTCTACAGAAGCATTGCTCTTTGTGTATTTGCTGTCGTTGTAGGTGTAGCCCGCCACGATGTTCAATCCCTTTACTGGATTTGCGATCAATTCCATTTCATATCCTTTGCTCACCTGTGTACCATCCTGTATACTGAAATTTGCATGATCAGGATCATCACGGGTGATATTGGTCACTTCAATATCATAATAGCTGATCGTTGCAGTCACTTTATTGAAATCAATTTTCACTCCACCTTCCAGCTGGTTTGCCTGGTTTGGCTTGAACACATTGCCATCAAAATCGCTGCCGCTTACGTTGTTGAATCCATTCATATAATTACCAAATACCGAAACCTTATTCCTGATCAGCTGATATACCAATCCAAACTTGGGAGAAAAAGCAGTCTGATTGAATTTACCAGCTGTTGAGTCCAGGTTTGGATAATAAACACCTTTGTTCATATAACGGTCGACCCTTATACTCGCCATCGCCAGCAACTTGTCTGTAATATTCAGCACGTCTGACACATAAGCACTGTACGTTTGCTCGTTGTTTGATACAAAGTTGACAAAATTAGCAGTATTGAATAAAGGAGAGACTTTTTCGCTTGTAAAATTATTATAGGCTGCGCCCGGTTTGCGGAATTTCAATGCAGGCAGGCTCACTGACGCATCATTTCTTGTGGCGCGCAGTGTGTAGAAATCAAGGCCTGCCACCAGCCTGTTGCGCATACTGCCGATATGGAAATCACCTATAAAATTTTGCTGGATATCCGTTCCGTAATATGGATACTCCTGTTGCGTAACTGTCTGACGAATCGTACTGTCTGTCAGCAATGTTAACCCAACAACATATCCGTCCGCAGAGGAGCGCGTGCGGGATACAATGGTTTGCGAAGTCCAGTTTTCTGATATGAGGTATTTCGCCTGGGCAAATACATTATACTGTTGCCCGCTATAATTGATGGTGTTGTTCGCAAAAGAAAGATCATAGGGCATACCGAGATCTTTTACGCTGTGCGCTGTACCTCCGGTGAATGGCGAGACACGCATCGGCGAAGTGGCCTTATTGAAGGCCATTTCCACATCAAGCAGCAGCGTAAGCCTGTCATTTACGTGGTAAGAAAAAGACGGTGCGATCATTACGCTGCGGTTGAAGCCCGCATCCTGGAAACTTCTTTCGCTGTGCAAGGCGCCATTTACACGAAGCAGCGCCTTTTTATCCTCATCCAGCGGCGTATTCACATCAAAGGTCAAACGGTTCAGGTCCCAGCTCCCGGCAGAGAAAGACACTTCACCTTTGAAATTGTCAAACGGTTTTTTGGTAACACGGTTGAACAGCCCACCAAAAGAAGATAACGTACTTCCGAACAATGTGGCTGATGGCCCCTTGATCACTTCAATGCGTTCAAGGTTTGCCGGATCAACAGTGGTGTAAGTAAAGCTTCCCACACCATTGCGCACCAATTGTGGTGTGGCAAAGCCGCGTGAAATATTGGTGGTGCGTCCCTGGTTTCTTATTTCCGCAATACCGGCGCCGGGAACGTTCTTGAATGCGCTGTTATAATCAGTCACAATCTGCTCTTTCATCAATTCCTTACTCACCACAGTATAAACCTGCGGATTTTCCATATTGCGGAGCGGCAGCTTCGATACATCATCACTTTCTTTTTTTGCAAAACGATTACCTCCGCCGGTGATGATTACCTCTTCCAGCTTTTGCGAAGTATAGGAAAGTTCGATTGTCACTTTCGCAGTTTCACCATCAACAACTGTAACGGATGTCTCATTCTTATCATACGCTTTCATCGCCACTTCAAGATGGTAAGTGCCCGCCGGCAAATTCCGTAATACGAATTCACCGCTCTCATTCGTCACGATCGTTCTGGCTGTTTCTTTAATCAATATTGCTACACCAGCAGCCAACTGGCCATCGCTGGTCTTTACCGTTCCGGCAATGCTTCCGCCATTTTCTATTCTTCCCCCATTCGCCAGTATCAGCAATGGACATAACAGGATCGCCAGCAAGGCGAGTGTATATTTATTTCTCATAAGCTTTTTTTATGCGCGCGAAGTTCAGCCTGTTACTGATGAGATCATCCCTGTATCCTGAAAATCGGATTTCGAATTCGGGAATATTTACCGTTTGTCATGCACTCGTCATTTACGCAGGGGCTGCTGAATAACCATCCTGTTATCAATAAGGCGGCAATACGCGTTTTTCGTTTAACAGGTTGAAGAGATTCTGGCAGTTTGCTGCAATCTTTATGAACTGATCAGCACAGAATACCTGCAGCAGCTATCGGTGCTCCTGCATTATTATTAACTGACCGGGCAAAGACAGCCTGCCAAACCTTTGAAACCAAAGAAACGTTTCAGCAGAAACCTGCAGCTATTCAACAACCCTGCGTAAACGCCTGTTATCAGTTTATCGTTTCGCGCAAATCCATGAAATGCTTTATAGCGTTTAGCCCCCATTCTTCCCGGCTATTAACCAGTGGCAAAGTTTGAAACAGGCAATCAGCAGACTGCACTATTTTTACCGTGTATATCCGTAATGCGAATACTGTAACTGATCCCATTCCGGCGATCTTTACGCCATTAATCAACCGGTTTATGATCCATTCATTTTTTAGAAAATTGCTTCCTGCTTTTGTCATCTGTTTGTCTTCATTGGTCAGTTTTGCGCAGGCAGTAAAGGAGCCGCCGCCCACAACTGACGACTGGCTTAAAGACTACCAGCCTTTCCGGATCGCGGGGAATTTATATTATGTGGGAACGTATGATCTTGCTTCTTATCTCATCACCACACCAAAGGGTCATATCCTGATCAACACTGGAGTTGCCTCATCGGCGCAAATGATCAAAAGACATGTGGAATCGCTTGGTTTTAAGATGAAGGATATCCGCATTCTCCTTACTAACCAGGCGCATCACGATCATGTTGGCGCGATGGCTGAGATCAGGAAAATGACCGGTGCGAAATTCATGGTCGATGAAAAAGATGCGCCGGTGATAAAAGACGGCGGCGTTTCGGACTATTACTTCAGCGATTTCCAGAAAGAACCTACATTTCAATCATTCAAAATCGATCGCTTATTAAAGGACAGGGATACCATCTCCCTTGGCGGCACAAAGCTTACCATGCTTCATCACCCGGGCCATACAAAAGGTTCCTGCAGTTTTCTGATTGACGTACACGACAGTGCCCGCACCTACAGAGTACTGATCGCCAATATTCCTTCTATCATCATCGATAAGAAATTCTCCGAAGTGGCCAACTATCCCGGTATGCAAAAGGATTATCTCTACACAATCCCGGCAATGGCCAAACTTGATTTTGATATCTGGGTGGCCGCTCATGCCAGCCAGTTTGGTCTGCAGGAGAAAAGAAAGGAAACGGACGGTTACAATCCTTCGGTATTTGCAGATAAGGAAGATTATAAACAAAGGATAGAAAAGCTGCAGACAAAGTTGGATAAGAAGATAGCAGAAGAAAGTGCCAATTAAGCAGGATCTGCCGTTACCTGGTTCAAAGAAGTGGGCTACAGAAACTCACTACGCCTTTTCAGGATTCTTTCCGCACTATCAGATGCGATGACCAGCCCGGCAGCCATCATGATCACGTCCTTTACCACAAGCCTTCCCGCGCCTGACAAATAGGGAAAACCATGCTCCGCCCCGCCAATAGCCGGCACATAGACTTCCGGCGTGGTAACCAGAAACGATAACGTAACGAGCGACATGCCAAACGTAAGTATACCTCCCCATAATCCAATGCGCGGGAACCAGATTCCCGCAAGCACCACTACCCCGATCAGCACAATAACAGCACCAAGAAAATATGCAAACGTATAAGTTCCATTCGCTGTATTCCATGCAATATTACCTGGCACAACCTCTCCTTCTTTGTTTTTATGCGAAGCATATTCATCCGGATGTGCATAGAAGAATCGCATGAACGGACTGTTGGCAACAAACGGAACAATACCATCAGCTTCATACTGAAAAGCTTTCAACCCTCCGATCCAGGCCATTACAATGAATACGCTCAGGCGGAGCAGATGAATCAACGACCTTCTGCCTGCGGAAAGCAGGTGCAACAGTTTTTCCATTTCAATTCGTTTAAAGATCAAACGAAACTACCCACAGGCCGCGGGAATAAATGGCACAGATCAACTTTTGAGTGGTACAAATCATGGTTGCTGCCGTCTTAACTACTTAAAAAAAATCCCTGCTGTCTCCCGATGGCCTGATGTGTCAACTTAAATGCAATATTAGTGTCCCCGTACACCTGCTCTTCCGGTCCAAAAATCAACCAATACGATATACAAAGACAACGATTCAGTTCCTTTCTGCGATTCATGCAGGTGAGTCTCTTTGGTGGTGTGATGGGCTTATGTGGTTTGAGTTTTGCGTGAACACTGGCCGCAACAGATTATTCCAATACCAATACCGGTCATGCTCAAAGCATACAGAACAACAGGCGGAACTACCGCAATTCCTGTTTATTATCAAATTGTAAATTAGAAAAATTTAATCTCCAGTTAATACACTCCGGTTTCCTTTGTTTAAAATCAACCAAACATGAAACCAGGACTTATCTTATCCATGACCGGAGTGCTTGCACTCTCACTCCAAAGCTGTGTTAAAGACCCGCACCATGGCGGTAATGACAATGTAAACTACCCCGATTTTGCTGAAGCTTCCGATCCGAAAATCATGGCGACTGTTGGCAAAGTTGTTCTTTACAACGGTGGCTATGGTTCTTCCCTTGCACAAGACCCTTATGACAAATCGGTTTTCTATTTACTGACTGACCGTGGGCCAAACGTTACCGGTGCTCCGGCCAACAGCATTGTGCTTGCGACTCCTGATTTCCATCCACAGGTTGGCAAGTTCCGCCTGAAAGGCAATAAGCTGATTCAGGAAGGAACACTCATACTCAAAAACAAACAGGGTGTTGCATTGAATGGTCTGCCAAATCCGGCCAACCAGGGTGCCACCGGCGAAACCGCATTCGATCTCAGCGGAAACACTTTACCTTCCAGCGAAGACGGTATCGACTCGGAAGGTTTCACTGCCGCATCAGACGGATCTTTCTGGGTAAGTGATGAGTACGGCCCGCATCTCGTTCACTTCGATCAGAGCGGCAAAACAATCGAACGCATTAATCCATTCGGTACCGGAACCGGTGGAAGAAAAATTCCACTCGTTTTTGCAAAACGCAGACCTAACCGCGGAATGGAAGGCCTGACCATCACACCTGACGGTAAAATGCTGGTAGGCATCATGCAGTTTCCCCTGTACAACCCATCTTCAGCCGCCATTACCGGCTCACTCGCGATCCGCATTCTCACATTTGAGATCGCAACAGGTAAGACCAGACAATATGTTTACCTGATGGAAAATGCCTCGCTGCAGGCAGTCAGCGAGATCACAGCGATCAATAACAAAACGTTTCTCGTTCTTGAAAGAGGTGGAGAATTTCCCACCGAAGAAAACCGCAACACGATCATCAAACGTATTTACAAGATCAGCCTCGATGGCGCAACCGATATTTCCGATCCTGCCAACGGAGCCAATGGCAAATTGTTTGGCGATAAAACGGTTGAAGAACTGAAAGACCTTGCAACGCTCACGGCAAATGGTATCAAACCCGTTACCAAAACGCTGGTTTCCGACCTGATGAAAGATATCAACCCGATCTACCCGCACGATAAAGCGGAAGGCCTTGCGATCATCAACTCCCGCATGATCGCCGTAAGCAATGATGACGATTTCGGTATCACCGGAAGCAACGGCGTTTATCAGCAAAAGACCCTGCCGGCAACAAATACGACTGACAGAAACCGTATCTATTTTATTAAATTATCAAAACCTCTTTACTAAGCTGTTTTTTTTCGGCCAATATTATCTAAATTAGTCGCCTGTTTGCGGAATGCAAATGCCTAACAATCGAAAAGGATTGCCTCAAAGCAATCCTTTTTTAGTTATTCAGGGCTTGCTGAATAACTATGCTGTTATCAATAAGACGTTGATAAGCGTTCGTCGCTTAGCAGGTTGAAGAGGTTCAGTCAATCAGCCAGATGGTAGTTTGCTCCATGCATTATGAACCGATCAGGTAAAAAACTGCAGCAGATATCAGTGCTATGAAACTTCTCAAACCTATGAAACCTCTCAAACGTTTCAATCCTCTCAAACATTTCACTCAAAGCCTCCTATTACTCAGCCCCCGGTTATGTTATAGTTGTTCTCCGATTCCGATCACACCAGTTTCCCGGAGTTTACAGATACATACGCCATTCCCGCCGCACCGATCAACGCAGCCTTCTCGCCAAGTGTGGCGAGGCAATACTTTACCGTTCCGGTGCTTTCATTCACCCGGCGATCAAGTCCCGCCACAAAAAACGGCGCTGCCTTCGCTATATTTCCGCCGATCACAATATCATTATACTGGTAAGTTTGTTGTTGCAGTACGATGAAGCGCGAAAGATTCTCTGCAAATTCATCGAACACCTGTTGCTTCAACGGATCTTCATCAGGCAACATCGCAATATCCTTTACACCACTGATGGTTTTCCCGGTCAGCGCTTCATATCTTGTCGTAAACCAGCGGGTGGACAGAAAATCTTCGGCCATGCCATTTTGGAAAGGTGATTGCCAAAGGGCAGCATCCATTACCATTCCCTCCCGGCTGAAAGCCGAGCCCAGCCCCGTTCCCAGCGTAATACCCATCACATGATCCTGCCCCCTCAATGCGCCGCCCACAATTTCCCCTTTCAGAAAACTGCTGGCATCATTCATAAAATAAATATACTCTTCGGGAATGCCAAGCGGAACACTCAGCAAGGGCTTCAGAGAAATGCCATACAGTGAACGGAATTTCAGCTGCTGGCTGATCAGGCTGATGCCATTCTCATAATCGAACGGACCAGGCACTGCAATGCCGATCGGGACGGCGCCGGTATATCCGTCAAGACTGCGACGGATACAATTTACCCATGTCTTCAGTATCTCTTCCGCAGATCCTGCACTGTTCAATGACTCACGGGCTTCCGTTTCACGGATCAGTTCTCCTTTTTCCATATCAACAAGCGCAGCGGTAATATGAGAACCGCCAATATCAACACCCAGAACAACTGTTTTCTTCATAAGCACCAGATAATTTCTTGCATCCAAGTAAAGGCCGAATGTACAATTTTAGCTCAAACGTTTTAGCGTTTTGCAAAAAACAGGGCGCATTTTGACCCCGAAGCTGTCCTTACCGGCAAACAACTATCTTTATCCCATGCAATCATCTTCTCCCAGGGCCGCCTACAACAGTCAAAAAATATGACACCAGACGCTTATAAATCGCATGTAACCCTGGTCAGGGGCAGATACCATTACCTGAACCTCACATTTGATCAGGCCGAAAAAATATACAATTACCAACAGGACAAAGACATCTATTCTGATAAACATTTCTTTTCTGTATGGGAAGAGTGGGACTACGAACGCACAGCATTCAGGGAAGCACTGAACGATGAACAGTTCGGCAAATATGATCAACTACTTCAGCAGCAGATAAAGCAATACGAACAAAACCTGGTCAGGGAAGATTTCGAAAGAACAAATGAAATTCTGTATAATGAAGAAATGATCAATTTCTATGAGCAGCAATTTTTACCCGACCTGTTCAAAGATCATTTTATACGTTACGGATGGTCTGTACTTGAAAAAAATAAAGTCGATTACCTGAGAAACGAATATCAACGCTTTCTCAGAAATCTGAAGAAGGAATTACTGACCAATCATTTTCGCCAGAACAGAACATTTAAGCCAAACGAATTTAAATTATCCCTGCTCCGGCATAAACTTCATACGATCATTCCCGACTATGATTATTTCAAAAACCAAATGGACGAACCAACCAGGACCATTTCAGACTATCTCAAAATAAAAGTCCGTAACCTTCCGGATGAAACAGAAAAATTGCTAACGAAAAAATTCAATGAACTACGGGAATTCAATGAGGCAAATTTTAAAAAGCATTACGGAGAAAAGAAAACAGACGGCTGGCATGTGGAATTTGTACAACTAACTCCGGAGGAAGAAAGAGAGAACCGTTCGATGGCATTGCTATTGCTCGATAAAGAAAATAGTTCCGTAAACAGGGCTGCTCAATAAGGATTGCTGAATAACTGCAGGTTTCTTGTGAAAGGTTTGAGAAGTTTGAAAGGTACAGACATGTATTCAATCAGCCAATACCCTTTGCGCAGGAAGTGCCAATAAAAAATAGTTCGCGCGGTACGCCCATTGCCATCGGCAAAGGGATGGATATAGCCGATCAAAAAATGCAGGATAATACTCCTGGTGATCGGATGTATAAAAAAAGTATTGCGTTTTTAACAACAATGCTGTATAAAAGATGATTAACGGTTACGTTAGTTTGATTTATAACTTTGAAGCAAGCTCGTCGTAATCTTTCACTTTCGGACGCAGTAAGAAAAGGAGAAGCAATAACGCAACCGCCACCACAATCGAGAGGACTGCAAAACAGCGGTCCAGGTTGCCGGCATCTGTTGACCTACCCATCCAGTCAGTAATGAAAGCACCGGAAAAAACACCTCCCATGTTCATCAGGCCATAAGCTGTAGCTCGCGATTTGTCAGTAACGAATTGACAAAGAATCGGCATGTTGTTGCCATCAAACAGACCGAACCCCACACCAAAGCAAACAGCAGCGCTGAACACATGAGCCAAAGAATCTCCAAAACCCATCAGCAGCAAGGCGGGTATCATCAGTCCGAGTCCGATCGCACTGGTATAAATTCGCCCGCGGATATTGCGCTGCACCCACCAATCGGAAAGTATCCCGCCAGCGATCACACCAACGAAAGAAGATGTGGCAATGGTGATTGTGGACAGGGGCCCCGCTGTAGCCATATCAATATTCAGATTTTTAGAGAACAGCGTCGGTAGCCAGTTTTTAACACCCCATCCGGGTAAACTGGGTATTGAAAAATAAAAAAAGATCATCCAAAAAGACACATTCGTCATTAATAACAGGATTCCCTGAAGAAAGGGAGGTCTTTTTGTTTGCAGCGGCAATGAGATAGTTTCCTGAGTTCTCCTGCCCTTATCTTTCAATAAAAAAAGCAGCAATAACGAATATCCCATACCAACTGCACCGAATGAACCGAAGGCAAATTGCCAGGTAAATTTATCCGCAATAGTAGCTCCCAATCCCCCCATTGCCTGGCCGACATAAAATCCTGACATATGAATGCCGATAGCAAGTGATCGGGTTCTCGAAGTATGATAGTCAGCAATCAATGCCAGGCCTGCCGGAATATAAAGGGCTTCACTAACACCCATCACAGCCCTGAGCAGGTATAGTTGATTGAACGTAGTGACAAAGCTCATGGCAAACGTGACGGCTGACCAGATAAACAAACTAAACACGATCAGCCTTTTTCGGTTAACACGATCTGCAACAACCCCTGCTAACGGACTCATGAATCCATAAATCCACAGAAAAATAGCCATGAGTCTGCCAAAGTTGGTTGCAGATTCCAACTCAGTAATGTCGACCGAAATAGACGGACGCATCGTCGACAGCATTTGCCGGTCCATATAATTCAATAGCGCGACGAACCAGAGCAAACCGACTACGATCCAGGGATATTTTTTTGACCCGGTCATTGTATAGAATTACTTTGAAAAGAAATGTAGAACCCAACCACTAGTTTGCCACCTTCGTCTTATCAGCGAATTCGCCCGTAATGATATACGGCGTTCTTACACCGGCTTTTACCTCACCGCTGGGAAGAATGGTTTGATTTTCAAACAAGATAGCTGTCGTGGTAACGGGGCACTCAAATGGGAGATTTCCCGCCGTTGTCCATTTATCAGTAGCCGCATTATAAACCATTATCTCCCTGCTAAAACCCGGATGCTGCGACAATAATTCATTCTTCTGGCTGATTAGCTGCTGCTTTTTTTCTTCCGACTCTTCTGCACTGATCGCTTTCGCCAGGATTTCCACTTTGGTGAAAATCCCGCCGGTATCACCTCCGAAAATATAACAATGGTTGTTTGCGAATATTCCGGTACCTGCTGACAAGGGATATGGCAACGGAGCTTTCTCCACCCACGCCGTTTTATGCACATTATATTTATACACCGATGAATATATTGTACTTATACCTCCCGCAGCTTTCATTCGTCCACCGATGAGAAAAATCGCTGAGTTTGCATCATCATCATTATGTACCAAAACACAATGCGATACCGGGCATGGGAGTGAGGGCAGTTGCTGCCAGCCTTTCGATTCTTCATTCAGGTCCAGGAAAATAAATTGATTGGAAACGCCCGCTGCAGTTTCACCTCCAGCAACGTAAACGATTTCCGCGTGCTGCGTCATGGCTGCGTTAGTTACAGCAACCGGTAGATCAGGAAGCGGTCTAATCACCGCCGCTTCATTTTCCCATGCAAGTAGAAAAACGCCTTTACTCAATCCGTTTTCATTCTCGCCTCCCGCGAAAACGATTCCCCTGGCTGCGGAGCAGTTGGCGCTGTATGCCAGTAGATTTGGTAGATGGAATAGATCGAAATATTGCCAGTGTCCCAAGCCATTTTTCCTGAAAAGATACCCCTGCCGGTAATATTTTTTTCGACCACCTTTCCAGGGCATCTCCATAGGAAAGTTAGCTCCGCCAGCTACAAATAAAACCCCCTCATGTATACCCGTGACCGGACCAGCCAGGCCAGGCTGGTCCCCGCCATCCTGGCGAGAAGGTAATGAATCGCTTTTTCTCCAATTGTCGATTTTTAACATGGTCTCACGTGATGAGGAACAGCCTGTGTAAACCAAAGCTGTTATGAATAAAAAGTTTAGAAAAAGGAAGGGCTTATTGAAGCGTCCTGCGTTACCGTTTAGCATATGTCTCGTCGATTTCAGCTAATTTAAACCGCGTACTCACCACTGAATGTTTAGTATTGTCGGAGAAATATTTGATATAAGTAGTGGCAATAATAGTTTGATCAGGCAACAACTCCATACCGGGATACCCGCAATCGCCTCCTGCATAACTATGCAGGAGCTTGATCCGGTACTGACCCGCGCGACTCTTCTTGATATCTTCATAGGTACCTACCCAGGCAACAAAATGACCCTTGGTTACACTTCCGAGTGCCTGATCCCGGAAGGCGATCACGAATCGTCCATCTTTGGTATATACCCCCTGGTGACGGTCTCCTGTAAGTTCCCAGGCTGTATCGGCAGGAGTACTCCAGGTCTTTCCTTCATCTTTACTATACATCACCAGGCTGCGGCCGTTATGTGTGTTCTCGCGCAGGAGGGCGCATAACTCGCGACCATTCGGCGAGCGGAAGACAAAGGGTTCGCAGGGATTTTTCCCGGTAACAGCTGCTACCAGCCTTGGTTCATCCCAGGTAAGCCCACCATCTTTTGTAATACTCTGCACAACTTCCAGTGGCGCTTTGTCTTTCCCTTCAAAGCCCCGATGGTAAAGACCAAGATAATCCCCATTTTTCAATCTGACGATGCTGCTAAAGGTCATCACACAGGAAAATCCTAAAGCCGGCATTTCTTTCCAGGTCAACCCGCCATCTTCACTAACAATACGCGGCATTAAAGGCTGAGCAGAAAACACAAACAAGCGCTCCTTCCCCGCAGAATCGGCCATTCGATAGATACTCGGACAATTCCGGCTTTTGGAAAAACTCGCAGGCAACTGATCATCCAGTCTGGTCCAGGTTAACCCAGTATCAATACTTTTTGCCATTGGTCCGGATGTACCGCCGTGACCCAGCGTCCATACGGCAAACATTGTTTTGGCATCTGGCATCAACACCGTAGTAGGATGCCCTTGATAAATAGTCTCTGTGCCTTTAGCGATAATAACATGCCGATATTTATCCTGGGAGATATCCATGACAGTGGATGCCGGGCCTGCTGGCTGGCGATTGACATTGTCTGATGCATTTGTGATCAGCCGGCCAGAAAATAATACCCCAGCAAGGGCGGTTGTCTTTTTTAAGAAATTTCTGCGATCCTTAGATGATGGAAAGTTATTTGTCATTGCTCAATCGTTAGTGAATTAAAGAATAGATGTTCGTTAATTAGTACTTATGTAGTACATATCAAATGTAACTTGCCTGCTCCGTTTACCCAAATATTTTATCCCCCTTAGAAAAGGTACAGGCATTTCATCATAGTCGGAAGTGGTAAAAAATTAAATGCCAGGGTTAAAAAGTTACAAAGAAGTAATACATTACATGTCCATCATATAAACAAATGGGCGGTGTTCATGGAAAAATTACGATTAACAGACCTTAAACAAATTGATCATAAGACGATGGCCGATGTGGTGGAAGCACGATTAAGGCAATACCTGAGGGAGAAGTCATTCAAACCTGGCGATCAGCTGCCGACTGAAAAGCAATTGGCCGATGCGCTGATCGTCAGCCGGAATGTAGCCCCCTGTTTTTATGTCACAAAAGCAAAGGAGGCGTTATGTGTTTTTCTCCATAATTAACAGGGAGCTAACCCGGCTTTTGAAACAACTGATTTTTTGGCTATAATCCTTTGCAGTAAAGGATTATAGACGGCCTTATGCCGATTTTAGTCGAACAATAATGTAAAAAATTACATATTTTCATCCATGCAGTTCGCTTATCGTGAGGAGAACTTATAAACTCAACCAGTTACCATGTTTGAAAAACATACCGCTTTTTTCATCCGACCTCCACTCTCCTTGATGTTACTGGATAGGGGTTATTTTCAGAAATGATGCCATCTGGTATACCGATAAAAAGGAAGCCTGCGTTTATTCCGCAATCCTTATTGATTGATAAACAATATTAAATTCCGAAAATAGTTGATCGGATGAAACGCAAAATCCCAATAGACTATTAAATTCTGCAGGAACCAAATTATTGATGATGCAGCTTATTTGCCGCCCCTGTAATTTGCTGTTTTCAGAAAATCTCTCACCGCCGTGGTGTCGGCGTAATTGAGTTCGATGATGGCTTTTAAGGCGGCTGTTTTATCCTTTGCTTTGCTGTAGTAAGATGCACATATCCGGTAGCCGACGTAATAGCCGAGGTCCGGCGCAGGTAACGCCGGGTTATTTCCCGTACTTACCCAGTTATCATTCTTGTCGGTATACATATCCTTTTGAAAAGCTTCCCACACTTCGTGCTCATGCTTTCTCCCATAGATGGTATAAGGTTCTTTGGTCAGTATACCCGATACCAGAGAAGCAACGAAATCACAGGCTCCTTCGCGGATCGACGAAGTAAGTACATCGATATGCTGAAAATCGGGCCGGCTTTGTTGGGTATGGATATATTCATGCAGCCCCATACGTATCAATTGCTGTTCGGATCGTGCTTCCCTGGAAAGTACCACTTCAGTACCGATCAGTGACAGGTTGCCCCGGATCGTTCCGCCTTGCTGACAGATCCCAACCAGGAAAAACGACCTCGCCTGTTTCAAGGCTGGGTATAAGGAACGGAAATGTTTGATCTGCTTATCCAGTCCCCCGGCCGCCCGATCCACCAGTGGCAACTCCTTCTCAAGCGAATCCCAGAATGCCGGGCGTGCACGCAATAGCGTCAGCCATGTCTTATCCAGCCCGGATTTATTACGCATAAAAGCAGTCAACCCTTCACTCGCTTTGTCAATATACAAACGTTGAATGATAGCCACCTGGTCAGCACTGTCGCTGACAGTCTTCAAGCTATCCCGCATCTGAAAAAAATGGTGGTAGTCGGCTGTAGAGACTGTTTGGCCGGCCGCCACAAATGGGCTTAAAAAAGCAAGGACAAGGATGATCTTCATGTTTTGATGTTTTTCAGGAACGGTTGCGCGCAGTACGCGTGATCAACCGGCCGGTGCTGCTTCAGCCAGACTTCAAATCGGCCAACGGCCATCGGACAAACACAAAGCTGTAACTGGCAGGTTGCAGTAATTAGCCATCAAATAATTAATTTGGGCCAATGATTGAATATACTAAAATACTTGAAGCCCTGTTTATCTCATATCAGCCTGTATGACCTGGCCGCGTTGATAACAAATATCGACGAAATTAATGGGGTTATTTACCGCATAGCCATACGTGGAAGCTGCGTAATATTTTTCAGCAAACCGGTCTTGAGTGAAAATCGCCCAATTTGGTTATCATACATTCTCGCTCCATAATCTAACCAATCTATTCCTGACCCATAACTATACTCCATTCTTTGCTCTTCTTTGCCATTATACTTAAGCTTATTTCCCGGCTCTCCGAAGCTAAGCGCTTTGGATGATACTCCCGCCATGGGCAACCCGAACGGATAATAATGACTTTCCTCCAACAATGAGGATATCCGAAATTATTTTAGATTCGGCGTGTCAACCTCAATAAAAACCCCTTTTATGTTCTTGTAGAAATCATCATTATTACGTCCATATAGCATTCGTTCTTCTTCAGACCAAGAATTGGTGAAATCAAACTTGCTAGTATCTGTCCTGCAGTCTTCTTTCACTTGCCAGTAAGGGCAACGCAAGACAAGTGTATCACCTTTCCATCGATAGTAAAAAGGCCCGTCTACATATTCAAGTAGGATTGAATTTACCAGATCTTGAGTATTCTGTCTTTTCCCATAATAAAATCGCACTCCTGACTCCTTTGCATCATAAGGCCTGATCGTCACAACTGTCATGCAATAACCCCTATCACAGAAATAATTCAATCCTTTACTGAAACATCCGGATAACAAGATTACTAATGCTAGATAAATAATGCCTCGCATTCTCAACATAATTATTTTGTGTTGTTGAAATATCCTCTTTTTTGAAATGCAGCAGAAATTGGTCTTTCTCCATAGTGATTAATCGGACCAATTAGATTTGCACGCAACATAGCTTTCGCCATGTCCCATACACTGCCGTTACCAGCAATATTTAATGCCCCAAATGCAATCGCCGCACGCTCATAGCCCACTTTATACTTTCCTGCTATTCGTCCGGCGATAAAGTTTCCTGCATCTCTCGCAGATACGTATACTTTCTTAGCTATCTGTGACCCTCTATACATATTCTCGAACGTATTTCCACCTTTTCTTTTAATATCAAAAATCTTGTGGCCCGTTCCATTGACCATGTAATAAAGAAGTCTCCATATATCTGCTTCAGGATCGGTTTTATCTCCCATTATCGACAACACTTTATATACTGTTCGAACTTCTTCTTCTTTTGCCTCAAAAGAATTGAAATCGATTTTACCTATCTCCTGATATTTTCCTTCGAATAAAAAAGAATTCCATTCTAAAGTTTCACCCATGAACTCTCCGCCTTCACCTGTTGTGCCAGTTTGTTCACGTTATTTGTTTACGTCTTCTTTAGTACTTGCATCGTTGTGCCGATACACTCCCAAATCACCATCATTATATACTGCAACAACATTTCCTGAAGAGTCAGTGTGAGTAGAAAACATTCCATCAGGATCGATCACCATAAGTGGGTTATTCAGGACATACGTGTACGGAGACCATTCATAAAAAGCATCTGCCATCGGATCAATTGCATGCCATCTGCCAATTTGAGGATCTTGCATTCTTGCACCGAAATCATACATTTCTAATCCACTTCCATCAGAGAACTCTTTATTCTGTAGCTCTTTGTCAGCTAACTTGTATTTGTTCTCAGGGCCTCCGAACAATAATGCTTTACTCGATATCCCCGCCATGGTAAGTCCGAACGGATAATAATGCGTTTCCTCCAATAATGCTCCCCTTGTATGCATTACTTGTAAATTATCAAAGAAAACATCAGCGTTGCTTTCGTTGCTAACATACACAAATAAATAACCGTTTTTGGGTACAGGAATATTCTGGCAGTCCAGATCAGATTGGTGCTGTTTTACTACTCCTGAACTTCCCACCCGGCTTGCACCGCCGGTGCCAGCAAAGCGAAACTGTTCATCAAAAAAAATGTAGTTTATATATGCTTTGGGACTGCTGGAAGAAGCTCCATCACTTCCGCAGATGAAGCTGCCTGGGATCCCAGGTACTCCGCCACTACCATTGGTCCATCCTTCCAATTGAGTCGGAATGACTCCCTTTGCGGCAGCCGGGTTGCCCGGCGTGCCAAGGAAAGCTGTTACAATTCCCTGCAATCCAAGAACTGATGAATTCCCGTTATTAAACGTTTGCCCCGGTGCATGAAAATAAGACCGCCCTAAAATATCGATTCTATCACCCGCCATCACTTTTATAACGAATCCAAGATCTGTTTTATTAGAAGAGGGATTGAGTCTGTACATTTTCTGGCTTGTCGCATTCCCATTTACTGTATAGTCGGAAGGATATCTCGAGTCCGGGTATGGGTCACCGTTATTATTGACATAATCCATCGAGGGGGGGCCAACCAGGTATATTGGTTGCCGGATGCATCATAAACATAGGCGACAATACCCCTAGGAGTAACGCCATCGGCTTTTTTTATATTAACTGTTTGCACCAGGTTTAGATGATTGTATGCCATTGCTCCTCGTTGCTGTAGTGCCTAAAGCAGGAAAGCGTATTGTGACGGTAACCGATACAAGAACCAAAGCGGATTTCGCCTGCTTTGTTGAAGAACTGCTCACCAAACATTTTCCAGAAGCGGATTATATACAGTTGGTCGTAGATAACCTAAATACACATTTTGAGCGTTCGTTCTATGAAACAATGAGCCATCAAAAAGCTTCCCGGATGTTGAACAGAATAAGATTTATTTATACACCGAAACATGCAAGTTGGTTGAATATGGCGGAAATTGAGATAAATATTATGGACAGGCAATGTACCGGCGGCAGGATAGAATCAAAAAAGAAATCAATAACAGATATCCAGGCATGGTCCAGAAAGCGCAATCGAAATAAATGTGATATCGAATGGAAGTTCACACGGCAGGATTCGGACAGAAAACTCTCTAAACACTACGTTTCATAACTAATTTGTCATCACACTAGAGATGTCAATCGCCCAGGCTTACCAAATACAGAATGCGCAGCGCTTTTCATCACGGAAGGCTACGATGGCCCAATTGGACTCCAGGCCTATCCATTATAATAACTCCACTTCTTTGTTGAAGAAAGCGATCAAAACGCTGGCACAAATTGACTGCTTGTATTGCGACGGGACGGTTGAAGAGAAACGCCAAATCATTGGTTCGATTTTTCCCGAAAAACTTATTTTTTACGGAAACAGTTTTCGAACCGCTCGGCTCAACGAGGTCGTTCGTTTAATATTCAAACCGGGCTGTAGTTTCAGCGAAACAAAAAACCGGACAACTCTCAAAAATTTTGAGTTGTCCGGTGAGGAGGTCCCTAGCGGATTCGAACCGCTGTACGAGCTTTTGCAGAGCTCTGCCTAACCACTCGGCCAAAGGACCAGATTTTGCTCAAAAATCAGCACTGAATGTGTTTTTGTTCACATTCCGGTTATGCCGTTTTTTTGGACAGGCGCAAAAATAAGATATTTTTGGTTATTGAACAGAATGTTTTCTAACTAATACAACTTGCCTGTTATAGCGTTATCATTGACCGATGGCCATTGGCCGATTTAAAGCCAGACCCTGGAAATGATCCTGTAAAAGAGTGCTGAACAGATCAGTAAGATGCGGGGCCTTCCGCTAAACGAGCGCAGACCGGTCATCAGCCATTGATCAGCAGCCATCGGACAATGGTAGAAATTATAACCAGCAAATTGGGTTAACTAAATAAATTATATGAGCCGAATTGCAGAATCCGAACTGATCATCAACCCACGAGGCGCCGTGTATCACCTTGATCTCAGACCAGATGAAATCGCATCCACGATCATTACGGTTGGAGACCCCGACCGGGTGAAAGAAGTCAGCAAATACTTTGATTCCATCGAAGTAAAAAGACAGCATCGTGAGTTTGTTTCGCATACAGGCTATGTCGGGAAGAAAAGATTAACGGTATTATCGTCAGGCATCGGACCGGATAATATCGATATCGTCATCAATGAACTGGATGCGCTGGCGAATATCGACTTTGAAACACGCGAGATAAAGAAACAACTCAGCTCCCTGAATATTATCCGCATCGGCACATCTGGTTCTTTGCAGGCTGATATCCCGGTAGATCATTTCGTGGCATCCACGCATGGCCTTGGCATAGACAATCTACTCAATTTCTATCGCCATGAACAGAACCAGGAAGAGAACCAATTGCTCCATTCTTTTATCACACATACACAAATGCACGGTCAAATGGGCAACCCTTATGTCAGTGGAGCCGCTCCTTCGCTGCTCAAACACTTTGTGAAGGATTTTCACCACGGCATCACCGTTACCTGCCCCGGCTTTTATGGTCCGCAGGGCCGGATCCTGCGGCTGGGTGTGCGTAACCCCGAGCTCATCGACCGCCTTACCGATTTCCGCTTCGGCCAGCATCGCATCACCAACTTCGAAATGGAAACCTCAGCTATCTACGGCCTGGGCAAACTGCTTGGCCACAATTGTCTGGCAATCAACGCTATCGTCGCCAACAGGGTGCAAAAAGAATTCTCGAAAGATGGAAAGGCAGCGGTGGAGACCCTGATCCAGAAGTTTATGGGAATTTTTGCGGAAAGTATTTGATGGGGCATGGGCGGCAGATAACAAAGCGTGGACGGCCGACCGCCGACGCGAACTATTAAGTAAATACCTTTCATTGCATGTAAAAATAAATCCTCTTTAGTATTAAAGGACTCGTTCCAGATAACTGGTACCGCAGTCGGCCGTCGGCGGTCCGTAATCCGCCCCTCCCTTTGAAACCTCTGAAACCTTTTCTACCTTTGCTCCCTTTATGACACTTCAGTTCTACAAATACCAGGGCACAGGCAACGACTTTATCCTGGCAGATAACCGTACCAATCAGTACTCTTCACTCACTACCGACCAGATCCGCCGGCTGTGTGATCGCCGGTTTGGCATCGGCGCAGACGGAATGATGCTGCTCAACACGAAAACAGGGTATGACTTCGAAATGAAATATTTCAATGCCGACGGCCGCGAAGGAAGTATGTGCGGCAACGGCGGACGTTGTATAACTAAATTCGCTTATCACCTCGGCATCCATCGCATCGAATACAAATTTCTGGCAGTGGATGGCGAACATGAAGCCGAGATCGATCCGGATGGCATCGTCTCCCTTAAAATGAAGAATGTAAATAAGATCACGCGTTTTCACAGCGATTTTATTCTAAATACCGGTTCTCCTCATTATATCAAACCTGTTGCAGATGTAATGGACCTCGACGTTTACAAAAAAGGCCGCGATATCCGCTACAGCAAAGACTTTGAAGCCGAAGGCATCAATGTGAATTTTGTTGAACAGGTGACCGACGACAAGATCATCGTCCGCACTTATGAACGCGGCGTGGAAGACGAAACCTACTCCTGCGGAACCGGCGTCACCGCGGCCGCACTTGTGTATTATCACAACGAAAACGGCTACAACGACGTCGAAGTAAAAACCCTCGGCGGCTCGCTCACCGTTGAATTCGATCGCATGGGTGAGGAAGAATATAGCAATATCTGGCTTTGCGGACCTGCGGAAAGAGTGTTTGAAGGGGCGGTGGAAGTGAAATGAATTTGGAGCGGGACTGCCCCGGCCGCAGACCTGAACTATTAAACGAAGAAGCTTCCTGTAGCGCAAAATCAAATGTCTCCGCAAAAAGAAGAAACTATTTCATTATGACAGGTACCGCGGCCGGCCATCGATCATCTGCCATCGCCCATCTGCGCTCAATACCTCCCTCTCCCCTATCTTTGCCCCATGATCCAGTATTTCAAAAACATCAATCACAAAACGGTAGAAGTTGATAAGCCCGAAGACGGCACCTGGGTCAATGTATTGCCCCCGCTGAAGCACGAAGAATTTTCCGAGCTGTCAGACAAGCTGGATATTCCCATCGACTTCCTGACCGACTCACTGGATATCGATGAAAGAAGCCGTTTTGAAAAAGATGCGAACACAAAATTGCTCGTCATCAAAACGCCGACCGAGAACAACTCCTTCAACGAAAGCGACGCCTACTATATCACGATCCCTATCTGCGTGATCCTCACACACAACCAGATCGTGACTGTAAACTCTTTTGAAAATTCCGCGATCAAAAAATTCCTGAGCACCTTTCAGAACCGTCATCCTGATAAGAAGAATATGATGGTGCTGAAGATCTTTGAAAAAGTGGTACAGAATTTCATGGAACACCTCAAAGAGATCAACCAGCGCAGGAACGTGTTTGAACAAAAACTATATGACGCAAGCAGGAACGAACACCTGCTGGAGTTGATGCGCATCCAGAAAAGTCTTGTATACTTCGTCACAGCCCTCCGCTCAAACGAATTGCTCTTCATTAAACTCGAACGGACCAATTTTCTTGGCCTGAATGAAGAAGAAAAAGAATTCCTGGATGACCTGATCGTTGACAACTCACAGGCCCTGGAAATGGCCAATATTTATACAAACATTCTCAGCAGCACGCTCGATGCATTTGCCAGCATCATTGCCAACAACCAGAACCAGGTCTTAAAAAGACTGGCCGTGATCACAATCGTGCTAACTTTTCCCGTACTGATATCAAGCTTATTCGGAATGAACGTACCAAGCGGTTTTGAACATTCCCCGTACGCATTTTATATCGTCGTATTTCTTTCACTGGCTATCGCATTGATCGTTGGCTGGCTATTCCTCCGTAAAAAAATCGTCTGACAACATGCACGTCTTTAATATCCGCGTCTACGGTATCCTGATCAATGAACAAAGACAGGTGCTCGTAAGCGATGAATACATCCGCGGCGCTTACTATACCAAATTCCCCGGTGGCGGACTTGAATTTGGAGAAGGTACACGCGATTGCCTCAAACGTGAATTCAAAGAAGAAATGGATCTGGATGTGGAGATCGGTGAGCATATTTACACCACTGATTTCTTCCAGATGTCTGCATTCAATCCCGAACATCAGATCGTCTCTATTTATTATTCCGTAAAAGCACTGGAAGAAATAAAAGCGCCACTGCGCGATAAAAAGTTTGATTTTGATGAACAGCAGATGGAAGTTTACCATCGTACCGGAGAAATAGAAACATTCCGGTTTGTGAATTGGGAGGATTTTTCTTCAGAAGTGGTTTCGTTGCCGATCGATAAGGTGGTGGCTGACTTTATAAAAAATTCAAACTTTAAAAGTAAAACGTAAAAACAGGCTCTGAGCAATGGAGATTGTCCCGCTCACCGGGAAATTGACAAAAAATCCCGCGGAGTAAGACGTATACCCACCCAGGGTTCCGAATATTTTACTTTGCAGTCATCGCTCCCCTCTTCATCTCCGCCGCCACTTCATGGCCCAGATATCTTTCGATCCAATTATGTACCCAGTAAATGACCGGCGTCAATATTACCGCCATGATGAACTTATAAATGTAATTTCCTACACAGATCGTCATCACCAGGTCGAATGACCACGGCTTCCCCTGATTGGATGACACTCTTGGGCCAATATAAAATGCGATAAATAACACAACAAAACTGTCAACAAACTGCGACACCACAGTTGACCCCGTTGATCTCAGCCAGATCTTCTTCTCTCCCGTAACTTCCTTTATTTTATGAAAGATATACACGTCCAGCACCTGGCCGATCAGAAATGCAGCAAGTGAGCCGACTATGATCCATGAGCTTTGCCCCAATATCGACTGATAAGCCACATTCGCATCAGTGATTCCCTGCCCTGAATAATTACCCGTCCAGAAATCAGCAGGTGTCAAATGTATCGCGCCCTGGAACATAATAAATGTATACGCAATCAGCGCCACGGCCAGAAAAGAAAGAAACCTCACGCCTTTCATTCCATAATACTCATTGATCGTATCCGTCATTATAAATACAACGGGCCACAGCAATACACCTGCCGTGAGGTTGAAGGAAAATTTATTGCCAAATAAGCCGATCTCCAGCGGCGATATGCCAAACGTTTTTTCCAGCGAAAAGATCTTCACGCCTATCACTTCAGCAATCAACGCATTCGCAATAAAAAAGCCACCCAGGATCAGAAACAACCTGGTTGGTTTGTTTTTAATGATTGTAAGAATCATTGGGATAAAATATATAAAGGATGAGTATTACCAGAAAAAGAAGATTTGCAATCACCAACCACAAAGGCACATACGCCGTTAACCGTCTTTTCACAAATAAAACGATAAGGTAACATATATTGGTGACCGGGATCAGTATGCCCCCCATAAAATAACCGAGGATCACGATAAATGAAGTCGTGCCGTCATCCTGGGTCCAATCCCTGATCCGCAACGAGAAGGCAAGGAGGAAAAAAAAGCCGCAGATAAAAGCCAATCTAGACAAAAATAATAGCCAGCGCATCAGTGATTTTCGTCTAAAATAGCATTATTTTGTCAGCCCGGGCTCTAAAGCTTTCCCCCTCAACCGGATAGCTAAACACTTGCAGCCCATCGCATAAAAAATAAAAGACAACCGGATGAAAAACGATCTCCTGAAAAAGATACTTCCACACATTATTGCGATCCTGATCTTCCTTGTCGTCTCCGTCATTTTCTGCAAGCCCGCACTTGAAGGAAATGTACTTAACCAGCATGATATCATTGGCTGGAAAGGCATGGCGCAAAGTGCGTTCGACTACAAAGAACAGCATGGGCATTTCCCCTTGTGGAATACACATGTATTCGCCGGTATGCCGAATTACATGATCGCAATGGACGGAAAATCTGTCATGCCCGACATGAACAAAGTGTTAGGTCTCTGGCTTCCTGAACCGATCAACTTCTTCTTTATTTCCTGTATCTGCTTTTATATCCTCTGTCTTTCATTCCGGTTGAGACCGGTAATCGGCATATTCGGCGGACTGGCATTCGCCTTTGCAACCTATAACCCGATCATCATTGCGGCGGGACACGTTACAAAAATGTACGCCATCGCCTATCTCCCGCTGCTGCTCGCAGGATTGATCAATACGTATGAAAAGCGATACTGGCTTGGCCTCGCGCTTACAACACTGGGCACATACGTACTGCTAAATGCCAACCACCCGCAGATCAGCTACTATTTCTTCATTGCAGCAGCCATCATTACGATCTGTTATCTCGTGATCTGGGTCCGGAAAAAAGAGTGGAAACATTTGGGAATTGCATTCGGCATTACCGTTGTCGCTGCCGCCGCCGGCATGCTTACTACAGCAATGAGCCTGATGACCTCCACTGAATATGCAAAAGCTACCATACGGGGAGGCACAAATGTAGCCATCCAGGGAGACAGCGTGAAAGCTAATAAAACAGAAGGCCTGGATACCGATTATGCGTTTGGCTACAGCCTTGGCCGCGGGGAAGAACTGACTTTGTTTATGCCGAATGTATTCGGCGGAAGCGGAAGCACTCCTGCTGACGAGAACTCTCATGTGATTGAAAAACTGACCGCCCGTGGCGTACCTGAAGCAAATGCTCAACAGTTTGTTTCTAATATCGGAAAGTTCTGGGGCGATCCCGGAGGCACAGCCGGAGGCCCGTTCTATGTCGGCGTGATCGTATGCATACTGGCCATCCTCGGGATCATTTTGTATAAACATCCGATCCGCTGGGGTTTACTGGCAATTGTATTGCTCGGAATTATGATGGCATGGGGTAAGAATTTCATGGGCTTTAACCTCTTCCTGTTTAAAAATCTTCCGTTATATTCCAAATTCCGTTCACCATCAATAGCCATGGTGATCCCGCAATTTGTGTTGCCGATCGCTGCAGTACTTGGCTTGCATGTGCTATTCTTCCGGGACAATGCGCGTGAGTTATTAAAAACTGATTTCAAAAAAGTATTATACGGGCTTGGCGGCTTTGCTGCGCTGCTGATCATCGCATACCTTGGCATGAGCTATAGCTCACCAATGGATGCGCAGATCATCGCAGCAAAATGGGATGCAAGCGGCTCCGATGAACTCGGACGCCTGATCCTCTCCGGTTTGAAAGAAGACCGCAAGGCCATGTATGGCGGACAACTGCTGCGGACACTTGCATTCATGGCGCTGGTCATCGGCTTGCTTTGGTTGTATATGAAAGACGTTCTGAAGCCGGTTGCCGTTGTCGGCATCCTCGCAGCCGCAACATTCATCGATCAGTTCGCAGTTGACAGAAAATACCTGAATGATGACAACTTCCGTTCAAAAGACGAACTGGTACTGGAAACAGCTACAAAGAACCATGTTGATGAACAGCTCCTTGCCGATAAAGATCCTCATTTCAGGGTATTCAATGCCGGCAATGACCGGTTCAGCGCAAGCGATTTCCATTATCCTACTTTCCACCGCACACTTGGCGGCTATCACCCCGCAAAACTCCGGCTCTACCAGGACCTGCTTGAACGATACCTCATGGGTGAAGATAACCGCGAGATCCTGAATGCACTCGATGCAAAATACATCGTAGGTACAAATCCGCAGAACGGACAACAGGTGATGATCCCCAACCCGAATGCCTACGGTGCTGCATGGTTAGTGAAAAATGTGGAACTGGTGAATGACGATGTGACCGAACTGCAGTCCATCGGCCACGCAAATCTTCATGAGACAGCATTTGTACAAAAAACATATCAACAGAATGTAACACAGCCGCAGTGGGATTCTGCGGCAACGATCTCATTAGTGAAATATGATAATGATGAAATTGAATACAATTTCAATGCATCTTCACCACAGTTTGCCATATTCAGCGAGATCTATTATGATATGGGCTGGAATGCATATATCGACGGCAATAAAACGCCTTACGTAAAGGCGGATTACGCTTTGCGCGGCATGTCAGTTCCCGCAGGAAAACATACGATCAAATTTGTATTCGAACCTTCTACCTATAAAAAAGGCGTGACCATTTCCCTGGTCAGCTCAATAGTTGTATTGATCCTGATCCTTGGCGGCCTCTTTATGACATGGAGGCAAAGTAAAAAGTAAAAAACAGCCCCGCTATCAAACGAAAAGATCATCCGATGGATAGCGGGGTTATTTTTGACTTTTTACCTTTTACTTTGTAACAATGAAAGTAGTAAGCCTTATCTGGTACAAAGTACTGCCGCCGCTGTTCGGCGGACAGAAAGGCATTGCACACTTCAACCGGCATCTTGCAGAACATTGCGAACTTACCTGTCTTTGCTCAGCCGATAATTTTGGCGATGAACCATACAGGGTTTTGCCACAACTACCTACCGGCAGAAAACACGTCTTGAATCCTTTTTACTGGGCGAAAGTCAGTCGCACAGTAAAAAATGAAAAAGCGCAGTTCATCATCCTCGAGCATCCTTATCATGGAATCGCGGCATGGCTGGCGGCACGTTTCAATTTTGCAAAGCTGATCGTTCATTCACATAATATCGAATCCAACCGCTTCCGCAAGATCGGGAAATGGTGGTGGAGGCTGTTGCGCGCTTATGAAAAATGGACACACCGCCGCGCTCATCTCAGTCTTTTCAAAACGAAGGAAGATCTTGAATGGGCAGTAACCCATTTTGGGATCAAAGCAGAAAAATGCATCGTGATCCCCTATGGCATTGATCCGCCAACTGAAGTTGCGTATCCTGCTTCCAGGATACGTGATCAATACGGATTGCAGCCGGAGGAAAAACTCCTGCTCTTTGCCGGCACCCTCGATTATGAACCCAATGCAAAAGCGGTGGAAGATATTTACAGCATAATCGCCCCGGCTCTGAGAGCCGCCGGTCTCAGGTTCAGGATCATTATCTGCGGACGCAATCGCTTCAACGAATTTCAATATCTCAAAGATCTTCAGGATCCTTCCGTGACCATGGCCGGCGAAGTATCATCAATAGATCCCTTTTTCAGAACCGCTGATGTATTTATCAACCCGGTGCTGAGCGGTGGCGGCATCCAGACTAAAACCATCGATGCCATCGCCAATGGCTGCAATACTGTTTGCTTTGGATCTTTGGCAACAGGTATTCCGAAGGATGTATACGGAAATAAACTGCGCATTGCGCCCGATAAGGACTGGGATCAGCTCTGCCAGCTGATCGTTGTAGCCTCACAGTCAAACCCACCCACTCCTGCCGCATTTTTTAGTTATTTTGACTGGCAACGCATCCTCCAGCCGCTTATTCATAACTTGCAGTTGCATGAATGAACTCATCTCCATTCTGATAATCACCTACAACCGCCCCGATGACCTGCTGGAGCTTTTGCAGAGTATGAACAGCGAAACGGACCTTTCTTCATTGAAAGAAATACTTGTATTGAATAATGCGAGCACTGTTTCTTATGAGAAACCTATCGCTTATATCCAGGCCAATGCCCAATTGAAAGTCAATTATATTGTTTCCGGCGAAAATCTTGGCGTATCAGGAGGCCGCAATAAACTGATGGCAATGGCAAGCGGAGAGTTATTATTGGTGCTGGATGATGACATTCTTTTCCATACACCAAACAGCCTGCCCGTCATCGCCGCCGTCTTTGAAAAAGAGTTTTTTCAAAAAGCCAAGACCGGGGTGATCACCTTTCGCGTGATCTATCACGAAACAAAAGAACAGCAACAAACAGCATTGCCACATAAACAGTTTGAAGAATACAGGTATAAAGATGTATTCCTCACTTCTTATTTCACGGGATGTTCGCATCTGCTGAAAAAAGAAGTGCTGGCCCAAACAGGCCTTTATCCTGAAGATTTCTTCTACGGTATGGAAGAATATGATCTTTCCTACCGGATCATCAAAGCAGGATATTCGTTAGGATATGACAGTGCCGTAACTTTTGAACATAAAGAATCTCCCAAGGGAAGACAACTGAATCATCAAAAACTCGCTTCTCAATGGATAAATAAGAGCAAGGTAGCAAGACGATATCTCCCTTTTAGATACTATCTCTCTACAATGATTGCCTGGAGCATGGAGTATGTTAAAAAAGCTGGTGGTCACTGGGGAACATATTTCAGTGCATGGGGAAAGGTATTGAGAGCTGGCTTTAGTGAGAAACGAAATCCCGTTGGGAAGAAAGCACTGGCGTATCTGAAAAGTGTACGGGCTAGATTGTGGTATTGAGCATGCCTGATCATTGCATCGCGTAGGTTCTCGCAGATTTCGCAGCCCGATTCCGGTAGTATTAACTGTTATAAGAACTGACTCAGATTTGATTGCGCGGATGACGCAGATAAGCATTCGATATCAGCGGATGATCTGCGCTATCTGCGCAAACAAACAAGGAAATATATGGACAAAAGAAACGGGTCGACGTTGTAGACAGATAAATCTGCGTGATCTCCGGGAGCCTACGCCAGCACTTTATAAAAATAGGGCCTGTTACCGGCCATCCTGGGAATAAACGGGATCAACTTGAATGTATTCTTCACAAATCCCCACCAATTCTTCCACTCCTCACTTACTCCTGAAAACATCAATGTCTTCGCAATCGCACCAACAAACGCCACAGGTATTGCTGCGAAATAAGTAGAGATATGCATCAACCACCAGATCACCCCAAACTGCTTCCTGATCCGCAGCAGTCCCGAGATCATGATCTGGAATCCTTTCCTGTCTGAAAGATTTGCATATCCTTTCGCCTTGCTTGCAAAAGCTGTATTGGCTGAAGCGCCTTCCAAATGCACCACATGCAGATCACCATATACACAAAGCGGCCCCTGCTTTCTCAAACGACTGCACCATTCGATCTCTTCTGAATAAAGGAAAAAATCTTCATCCAGCAAACCGGCAGCATCAATAGCAGACTTTTTTACCATAATAAACGCACCATTGATCCAATCTACTTCCACCAGATCAGCAGCTTCAGCCACGTTCGTTTTTTTCACTTTCATCTGCAACCCCACCCACCGCATAAAACGGCCCAGGTAAGGCAACGCCATCAGGTGATTCAGCCCACCCTTCATAAAGAAATTACCGGAGATCTGCGGCGAACGGTCAATATTGAGCAACTGCACACCAACCGCAGGATATGAAGAACTGATCAGCCGCCCGTAACATTTCGCAATGGCATTATCTTCATTCAACGTATCCGAGTTCAATAACAATACCACCTCCGCTTTCGCCTGCCGGATGCCCGCATTATTCGCACGCGCAAAACCACTGTTATAACTCATCTGTATCCAGTTTACCATCGGAAACTTTTCGGTTACCATTTCCCGGCTATTATCCTGTGAGTCATTATCCACAACGATCACTTCACAACCATCCGCATCTGCAGCATAGATTGTCTGCAAACAGTCGAGCAACAGCGCTGGCGTTTTATAATTAACAATTATGATGGAATACAGGATCATTCAATGATGATAAATACTTAATGAGATTTCAGCACGGGTTTATGATACATTCTCTTAAAAAGCAGAAACGCAGAATGGAATAACCCACTACTATCGATCAGTCTGCCCATTTTGATCTTCGGATGATCCAGCGGCTCAAATTGCCCATCACACAAGTCCTTTCCATATTGGCGGAATTGATCGATCAAAGCAGCCACTGAAGGTGTTTCGCGTTCGGCCTTTGGCCTTCGCAATACTTTGTGTGTAATGCCCTGGCAATACTGACGAAGCAATTCTTTTCCATCCCGGCTGATAACCGGCGCCAGTTCAGGTTTTCTTTGTTTAAGCTTCACCAGGTATTTAACCAGCAGATCAAATGCATTGATAAATTTTGCATCTGAAGAAGAAGAGGTAGTTGCAGCCGGATGCCTTCTGTAGGAAAAGCATTCGTGTTCATCAACGGCAAGATATGATTTAGCCGCAAGCTCTATCCACAGTTCCATATCCGCAAACAGCAAATTCGGATACATCGGCATACCACCAGCTTCTTCAAAATCATGGCTGCGCATCATAAAGCCCGTTCCCATCAGGTCCGTACGATCGCAAAGAAAATTACTGATCGCCGTATCCGGCTTTTGTTCAGCAGCCATCGGCCTGCATTTACCGGTCTCACCACCGGCGGAATCGATATAACGGAAATGCGTTTGATAAAGTGACGCATCCTCGTAGCGCCGGATCAGTTCCTGCATCACAAAGAGATAATTACTGTCAAGCATGTCATCATGCCCGATCAATGTCATGTATGCCGACTTTGGAACCTTCACCGCGCGGTGCCAGTTCTCCTCCATGGATAAAGGGGCATCAGCCGGAAAGATCTTTATCCGCGGATCATTGAATGAAGCGAGGATCTCTAATGTATTGTCTGTGCTTTTGTTCTCCAGCACCAGCAATTCAAAATCTGTGACTGTTTGCGACAATATTGACTGAACACATTCACGCAGGTAATTCCCGCCATTTCGTACCGGTAGTATTATGCTGTAGCGGGCCATAAATGTGTTATCCTTTGATGAGTTTTTTTGCCTTCACGATAAAATCGTGCAGCGCAGGCGTTCTTTTTTTTAGCACATATTTGATCCTGAATTTTCGTACAAAATCAGTCTTGAATACTTCACGCTCTGCTTCGATCAGGCTCTTATTATCAAGTCCGTTCTTTTGATAATAATGATGAAGAAACGCCATATGCCCCGTGATCCAAAGGCCAAAAAAACGCTCCATCAGTCTTTTGATCTCAGGCCATTCAGGCAGGTAAGACAGTTTACCTTCCATATAAACAGGGAAGTTGCGCGTAAGTATGGGCAACTGCTCATTCTGGTTGCGGCCAAAATTTTCCTTGTGAATGGTCTGACAACCCAACGAACGATTCAATACCACCACACCCTGCGTACTCGCCACGCTCATATATGCATAGTCGCCAAGGAACGGCGTACCATAATCAGGAATCCCCCCCAGTTTCACCAGGATCTCACGCTTCACAATACAGGTTGACCACAAAAAATGTGAGAAAATGCTGAACGTAAAAAGGTTTTTGATAAAGTCTCCCGGCTTGAAGATCTGTACAAAATTCAGATCATGCGAGTCAGAGATGCAGGAGTTCGTCCCCACATGCAGTTTGTATTGTTTTGCCACATCCTTATCGGCGCAAAACCAATCGCAGCCGCCCATGTACATTCCATAACCGGGATTTGCTTCGCGAAGATCAATCAGCGTTTGCAGCATATCCGGGTAAACAGGATCATCGTCAGCGATCATCACGATATATTCACCCGAAGAACGTTCGAGGCTTTTATTAAAGCTGGGCTTCATTCCGAGGTTTTGCCCGTTACTGAAATACCTAAACCGGGGATCATTCATCGACTCCACAAAAGAGCGTCCGCTTGCTTCAGGATCATTGTCAGACACGATCACTTCATAATTGGTATAGCCCTGCAGCCTGATTGTTTCGAGCGTGTTTTTTAATATCGCTCCACGCTTGAATGTTGTAAAGCAAAAACTCACCAATGGGCCTGCTGATGTATTCTCCGCCATACAGGTTATTTAGTTCGCTTCAGGTAACCATCCGGGGCAACACTGATCAGCAGTTTGTTATTGATAGACTCATCTATTTCAAAATGATCATTTGCCGCAATATACTCTTTCACCGCCGTCAGCGGATTATCACCGATCCCCCACGGTCTTTTATGACCCGGCAGATAATCTTCCGGAAGATATTCAACGATCGTATCAAACACCACCGCATATGAACCAACGGACACCAACGGTGCATAGGCTTTCAATTCTTCCAGCACATGTTCATGTGTGTGATTGGAATCCAGCACGACCATGATCACGGGTTTATCTCTTGCAAATGCTTTTACCTGCTCCACCGTTTCCGGGGCAACAGACGAGCCCTGCATCATCGTAATGCGTTTGAACATCGGGTGGGCTTCGATCTCCTTTTTATTATGCTCACGGATATCGATATCGATCCCCAGCACCTCTCCTTTCCCAACCAGTTCAAGCATGGAGGCATAAAAGATCAGCGACCCGCCATGAGCAATCCCTGTTTCGATGATCAGATCAGGTTTGATCTCCCAGATCAATTCCTGCATCGCCAGGATATCCTGTGGATACTGGATCACCGGACGGCCCATCCATTTGAAGTTATAGGAATATTGAGCCTTGTTGGATTCGGTATTGAACAACTTTGCAGCCTCCTGCAAAGCTGTATTACTTTCATTTTTCTGAATGCGCCCGGCTGTCTCCTGTTCGAATGCCGCAATAGGATTACTCATCTATTATAGTTTTCAATTTTGTAGTATCACCCCAGAAATTCCTGGGTTCTATATCTGAATAAGGATAAAACCCCAGGTTCAGATTGATGGTTGCTTTTTTTTCTTTCAGGTAACTCAGCACAAGTTCCCTCACTTCGACCGGCACTCCGCTGCAGCAATTGATCACACCATTCACCTTATGCTGCCCCGCGATCTTTACGAGATATTCCGCCACCGCTCCGACCGCCAGGTAATCCCGTTGCTGATCGCCCTGGCTCATATTGAATACTCCATCGCCCCTCCTCAACGCTGCCTCAAGCTGCGAAAGTAACGAATTTGGATTTTGCCCCTTGCCAAACATATAGAACAGGCGAACCCATTTGAAATAGAATGGCGTGTCCCTGGTCAGGTTCTCCAGCATGATCCGAAGGTCATTCTTTGCGCGAGCGTAAGGATTACCGGGAAACACCGGCATGTCTTCACTCAGCTTTCCTTCCTGCAAACCATATTCAAAACAGGTGCCGGTGACCGTTATATCTTTCAACCCATGCATCACCAGGTTGCGAAGAAAGATATAGTGACGCGGCAGGTTCTCTTCAATATGAAAGTCAGACTTATAATTCGGCAAACCCTCCCATGCCAGATGGATCAACGCATCAGGACGGCCAAACCAGTTGTAATAATCATCTCCGTCAACAACACTTTTCAGATCGAATGGAATGAACTCCACACGATCAATCCAATCGCGCTCCGAAGCCTTTTCTTTTGAAGACGAACTCGCCACAACCGTATAGCCTTTCGCCAACAGCTCATTGATCACATGATCACCTACAAAACCGGTTGCGCCTGTTACAAGTATTCTTTTCATGCCTGATCGATCTGCAGCCCGGGAATCGCTATTACAAACTTTCCGCCCCACTCACGGATATAAGACAGTTGCGTCATCACTTCCCCTTTGATATTCCAGGGAAAAATGATCACGTAATCAGGTTTATCCTGTTTCAAATGATCTTCTTGCACTACAGGAATATGACTCCCTGGTAAAAATTTATTTTGCTTATGCGGGTTTGCATCCACCACATAACTGATCAGATCAGCTTTTACACCACAATAATTCAGCAGGGTATTGCCTTTCGCAGCTGCGCCATACGCTGCCACTTTTTTACCCGTGCGGTTCTGCTGCACAAGAAAATCAACAAAATCATTCTTCACTTTCATGGCTGCCTGCTGAAAACCGGAATAATGCTTAATATCCGTCAACCCCTTTGCTTTTTCTTTTTCCAGCAACGCCGCAACAGAAGGTTCTACCTGTTTGCTCTGATCTTCCGGATGTTTTGCATAGATCCGTAAAGAACCGCCATGTGTGGGGATCTCTTCCACATCAAACATCTCCAGCCCGGCAGCTTTGAAGATCGCTGTCACAGTAGTAAAAGAAAGATAAGAGAAATGCTCATGGTAGATCGTATCAAACTGGTTATTCTCCATCAGCTGCACGAGGTGAGGAAACTCCATTGTCACCACGCCTTTATTACTCAATAAGATCTTCAGCCCTTTGGTAAAATCAACGATATCCGGTACGTGCGCGAGTACATTATTGCCCAATAACAGATCAGCTTTGATATTCTTTGCAACCAGTTCCTTTGCCAGACGCACACCAAAGAAATCAACAACGGAATCAACACCTTTTGTCCTGGCCACTTCTGCAGTGTTCGCAGTTGGCTCTATACCCAGCACTGGCACTTTTTTCTCTACAAAATATTGCAACAGGTATCCGTCATTTGAGGCGATCTCTACTACCTGTGATTGCTGATTGTAACCAAAACGTCCGATCATCTTTTCTACATACTTCTTTGCATGCTGCAGCCATGTAGTAGAATAGGAAGAAAAATAAACATAGGAGCTATCGAAGATAGTGTCAGACTTTTTATACTCATCAACCTGCACCAGGAAACATTTGCTGCAGGTGTAGATTTTCAATGGAAAGAAGGTTTCCGGCTCATTCAGCTGCTCTTCTGTCAGAAAAGAATTGGAAGCAGGAGAATTGAACAGGTCAACAAAAACATCTTTAAGCTCAGTTTGGCAAAATCTGCACTTCATATACTAGATACCTTTAAAATTTTCATTCAATAACGGATGTGATCTATCACGGTCTGACATTTCTGTCACCGGCAAAGGCCATTTGATCCCGATCTCCGGATCATCAAAGCGGATGCCTCCTTCGGCGCCGGGTGTATAAAACGCAGAATGATGATAGATCAGTTCGCAATCATCTTCCAGACATTGAAAACCGTGCGCAAACCCTTCCGGGATATAGATCATTTTTTTATTCTTCGCACTTAACCCGATCGATGTGTGATGCAAAAATGTTGGAGAATCTTTCCGCAGATCTATCACCACATCCAATACCGCACCTGCAATACACCTCACCATTTTGATCTCGCTGAATGGCGGCAGCTGATAATGCATTCCTCTCACCGTACCCTTCAGACCCGTAAAAGAATGATTCATCTGCACCCATTCTTTTGTATGACCGATCTGCGCAAATTCATTTTTGCAATAGGTCCGGCTGAACCATCCGCGACTGTCCCCGATGGGTTGCAGGTCTATAAAATAAACGCCTTTCAGCTCAGCTGGTGTAAAGATCATTTAGAGAGGTAATTATCGATTTGCTTAAAGGTAAAATCAGCCTGCTGATCAACCGGTGTTTTATACCATTGCATGGACCATTCTATTGCTTCAACCGCGTTCAGCTTCGGACTCCACATTAATTGTTCCTGTGCTTTGCTTATATCCAGCTTCAGCAAATTCGCTTCATGCATTGCAGCGCCATTTGTAGAAATTTCCATCTTCCCGCTTCCCCATATCCTGATTGCACGCTCGACCAGCTCTTTCACCGTAAGGTGATCTTCCGGCTGCGGGCCAAAATTGAATGCCTGCGAAAACTCTTCCGGCTGATCCACCAGTTTTGCGCCGAGTTGCAGGTAACCAACAACAGGTTCCAGCACATGCTGCCATGGCCTTACCGAACCAGGGTTTCTGACCAGGATCTCTTTTCCCTGCAGCAAAGCTTTCGCTGTATCCGGAATGATCCTGTTCTTACTGAAATCGCCACCACCGATCACATTACCGGCTCTTGCACTGGCCAGTGCTTTCTGATGAATGGCAAGATCTTTTATATTGAAAAAAGAATTCCTGAATGAATCAACAACGAGTTCTGTACAGGCTTTACTTGCACTGTATGGATCGTATCCGCCAAGCCGGTCATCTTCTTTATACAATCCATGATGTTCCTTATTGTCGTACACTTTATCTGTAGTGATCACAACAATATTACAACGCTTCTCCAATGATTTTGCGGCTTCCAGCACATTTGCGGTACCAACAACATTCACTTCAAATGTTTCGGCAGGTATATCATATGATAACAACACCAGCGGTTGCGCGGCAAGATGAAAAATAAAATCAGGCTGAAAAGAGATCAGTTCTTTTTTCAACCGCTCGCGGTCACGGATATCAGCGATCACACTTTCACCCATTTTGCGGGAAGTGAACAGATCATGAAAAGGCGCTGAATCTTCCGGCGCCAGTGCATAACCTTTTACCTCTGCGCCAAGTTCATTGAGCAGGGCCAGCATCCAGGTTCCTTTAAAACCCGTATGCCCGGTCAGGAAGACTTTCTTTCCTGAATAATATGAACGCAGTTGATCAGGCATTACCAGCTTTTCCATTTTGCGTGGCCGGCTTGCCACAGTGATTCCAATTCAATTTTATCGCGCAGTGCATCCATGCATTTCCAGAACCCTGCGTGACGGTAGGCCGAAAGTTGCCCGTCATTGGTCAGTTGTTCCAGCGGATTATCTTCCCACATCGTATCGCTCATATCACCATCGAGGTATTTGAACACTTCAGGTTTTAACACAAAGAATCCGGCATTGATCCATTTGCTTTCGTCTTTTGCTTTTTCCCTGAAGGAAACAACATCGCCATTTACGTCAAGATCCATCCCGCCGAAACGGGCATCGAGCTGCACGGCGGTAACCGTTGCAATTTTATTATGCTGACGATGGAATTTCAGCAAGGCATCGATATTCACATCGCTCACACCATCACCGTAGGTAAGCATAAATTCTTCATTGCCGATGTATTGCTGCACAGCTTTGAGACGGCCGGCAGTTTTGGTGGAAAGACCGGTATCCACCAATGTAACCTTAAATGATTCCGCATTGGTGGTCAGAATCTCCACCTTATTCTTTCCGAGATCGATCGTAATATCAGAATTGTGGATATAATAGTTCATGAAATATTCTTTGATCACGTACCCTTTATAGCCCAGGCAAACGATAAAATCATCGAAGCCAAACTGACTGTACATTTTCATGATATGCCACAGAATAGGCTTTCCACCGATCTCAACCATTGGTTTTGGCCTCGTATCCGTTTCTTCGGAAATACGGGTACCGAGCCCTCCTGCGAATATTACAACCTTCATAATGGGATGAAAATTTTGCAAAAATACCGGATTAGGGCGAAAATCGGGCCGAATGTGGGGGGAGAGTTGTGGGGAGGGAGCGGAGGTTATTGATCGCAGATTAATGACCGCGGACCGCCCGACCAGCCAACTGGTGTTGACTCCCCTGTATCTTAAAGAAAATCCAATTCTTCAAAACACAAAGACTCTTCATATCATAGTTCATGCCGGCGATCTGCAATCCCCCTACCTCACCAGCACAAATGTCCCCTTCCTGAATACCGGCTCCTCACAATTCGTACTTGCCTTCACCATATATACATATACCCCACCCGGCTGCTTCGCTCCTTTATAGGTACCATCCCAGCATGCACGCGGATCTTTCGAATAGAATACACGAACACCCCAGCGGTCAAAAACGCTGAACTCGATATTTTCTACAATACCCCAGTATTTTACACCAAAACAATCATTCAGACCATCATTATTTGGCGTAAACGCACCCGGCAAAAGATATCCGCCTTTATTACCATCACCCACTTTTACCACTACACTGTCGTAGCCGGTGCACCCCTCCCGGTCTTTACCCGCAACGATATACATAGTCGAAATTCGCGGCGTCGCTACAGGATTGGGCAGGGCCGGATTATTCAATGTTGCAGCGGGCGTCCAGCTATAGGTTCGCGCGCCGGTAGCAGTTAAACGGCTCTCACCGTAGCTGCAGTCAATATCATTGGATCTGGAAGCAGTCACCACTGGCGGCATCATTACATCCACCCGGGCCTGCAGCGTCGTGGTCTCGCCGCACACACTTGCCAGGATGCTGACCGTGTACAATGTCGTTACAGAAGGAGAAACCTTTGGATTGGCTGTAGCCGTGTCACTCACGCCCGCTGACGGTGACCATGAATAAACATCACCGCCGGAGGCAAGCAGACTGACAGAATCAGCGAGACAAAGTTTTGAAGGGCCGCTCAACGCAAATACAGGATCAGGCCTGAAATCGATCTTTACCGAATCGGGATGTTCGCAGGCATTCGCGTCTGTGATCACTACATTGTACATTGTTGGAGCCACTGGTGTAGCTACAGGATTGCTGGCCGCGGGATCGCTCAATGAACCTGCAGGAGACCACAGGTAAGACACACCGCCGCTGATCCACAAGTTCACCGGTGAATTCCGGCAGATCGATGAGTCTGCCTGCTTCGTGATCGTTGGTTTCGCAAAGATGTTCAGGTTCACTGTATCCTTCGCCACACAACCGATCGCGGAAGTACCCGTTACGATATACTGCGTGGTTTCAGTGGCGCTGGCCACAGGATTGCTGATATCCGTTGCCGTCAGTGCCGTTGCAGGTGACCATACATACGATTGAGAACCCGTTACAGCCAGTTGAACAGGCTTGCCTGAGCAGATCGTTGTATCTGCATTGGCTACAATCGCGGGGTTTTCTACAAATACTTTTACAGAATCACGCAGGATGGCTACCGGCGCAAACGAAATATCATCCAATGCAAAATCATTTCCCTGCAACTGGGTATTCTTATTGATAATAGCGATCTCAGCTGTTGTGGCCGTTCCGGAATTCCAGCTTGCATAAAAGACTGACCACTGGCAGACTTGCGAAGGTGCGCTGATCGGTTGCTTCAGTTCCTTTCCGTTGATCGTGAACTCAAGCCGCGCAGGATTTTGTGCAACCAGTGACTGTATCCAGGTAGAGAAAGCATATTCCGTATCCGGTGAAACAGGGATCGTCTGTTTCCAGACAACCGCATCTATCTGAGGCGAACCATTTACCATCATCATCGCGCCGGTTGCGGTGGTATGATCCCCACAATTGCTCATACCTCCATGCCAGGCATTGGCATTCGGACCAATATAATACTGTCCTTCGGATGTATTCGATGTACTATAAGAATAGCCAGAATTAACGCCTGTATTTCCCTGCGAAAAATCTCCATTCACTACAAGATTTGTCCCCATCACTTCCGCATTCAGATAGTAAACGATGTCTTGCGTAGTTGACGTAGTGGGTGAAGCTATGGTCGGATCATCCAGGTGATCAGTGGGGAACCAGCAATAACTTAATGCGCGGGCCGCGCGGAGTTGTTTCGGGATATTCAAACAGATCGTTGTATCCGGCGTCATCACCAGTTGTGGCTCATCCTGTATACCGATCGTTATTTTTCGTGTTATTGATTTTGAGCAGGCACCGATGCCTGCATTCATCACCACATCATAAGTACCATACGACGCATACTTATGTGAAGCCGTTAGTGTACCCGATTGAACAATGCCATCTCCGAAATCCCAATCAATAATCGCCGACTGATCGGCCACCGCAGTAAAAATCACACTAAACGGATCACAGACTTCTTTTTTATAAGAAAGATCGCTGCCGGCGATATCAAAGATCCGCACCGCAATAGTGTCTGAAGCTTTACAACCATTGACATAAATGATCGCACTGTAATCTCCGGCGGCGCTGACCGGGATGGTTTGTGTTGTAGCTCCTGTATTCCAGACATATGAGGCACCGGCATTAGCGGCATCAAGCAAAAGACTGCCGCCACTGCAAAGCAGTGTGTCGTTACCAAGCCATAGTTTCGGTGAAGGTTTGACCGAAACAAAAAAGCTGTCGCGGTTTGAACAGCCGGCCCGTGTTGTTTCGATCCAGTGATAACCTGGCGTGCTGATATACTGCGAGTCCGAAACAGAGCCATTATTCCAGAGATAAATTCCCGATGAGCCGGCACCGGAAGTTCCCAGCCTGATACTATCCCCATCACAAATGCTGATGTTTTTGGTAGGTTGATGAGGAAGCGTCGCCAGCACAACAATATTCCTGCAGGTAGCTGTTTGTGTGGGCAACCCTACATCGATCGTTTGGGTAACAGTATAAACACCCGGTGCATCATAAGAGAATGGAGGGGGTGAGGCCACGGAAGAATTGGGCACACTGGCATTATTACACCCGCCAAAACGCAGACGGGTGATCGTTGCAGTATACACATTCGTTACAAACGTATACATATCGCTTCCCACCCTGAAAAATTTTGAGATAGAGTGGGGAAAACTGAGGTTGCCGATATTACCGAGGTTTACGCCCTTGGGCTTTGACAGGAGATCATCCCCAAATTCAAGTCTCACCAACTGATCATACGTTGAACCATTAACAGCAAACGCTGTGATCTTTCCGCATTCTTTCAGAAAAATGATATCACGCGTTTTGTTGAGGGCTTTATCGGGATTGCCAAGATTCTGCGGAGCAGGTGTATTGAGTAACGAGTTGCCGAAATCCAGCCTGATCAGATTTGGGTTTTCTTCATCATTCGTCACGAACACATACCAGTTATTATTCTCTTTGATTGCATAAATGCCGGTGGGGTAAGCGAAGCTGCCACCGGGATTACCCAGGTTCTGGCCGACGGGGGTATTGTCAAAGCTCTCCGTAAAATCAAATCTCGTAAGTGTTGCGTTTTCCGCGTTCAGCGTCAAACCATACCATCTTTTGCCCTCCTGGAAAAGATGCAGGTCCACCGGATAGGAAAGATTGCCGATATTACCCCAGTTGGTTCCTGTTGGATTGGTATTGGTAATGTTTGCACCAAGCTCCACTTTCACCACTCTTGAGATAATGCCGGATGAAGCATGCCCTCCTACCATTATCACGTACCATTTGCCCTCATTTTTTACTACCTGAAGTGATTGAACGGTATTGAAGATCACCCCGCCTGCTGTTCCAAGTGACACAGGAGTTGGCGTGTTCAGCAATGAATTGCCAAAATCCAGCCGCGTCAATCCACCGGGCCAGTTATTCGAAATGAATAAATAGTAATTCCCGTTATCCTCAACAATGTCAGAAAAAACGGGATAGGCCAACAATCCCCCGGGGTTGCCAAGATTCACCCCTGTTGGTGTGGAAAAAGACCCGCCGGAACAGAAATTCCAGAAATAATTGGTTGCATTTACGGCCGTATTCTGAATAACCACTGGTTCGTTGATGCATACTGTATCTGGCATTGTAAAACCCGCTGTCTGCGAGATAGCGCCCATTGTCAGATGCAGCAAGATCGCAACAATGAGCAGTTGCCTAAGGCGGATAAACATAAGGAGCGGCCTGGTGGTATTTGGTTGCCAGAAAGATAGATCAAAATCTCACAAATTACAAGTAATCACCCTCCTATCGCGCTCAGAAACCTCGCCATCCCTGCCCTCTTGGCTTCCGTCAGTTCATAACTCAGGTGAAGCGTATAATATTTCTTCAGATCATACACGTCATACGGATTGTCTTTCACAATCTCATCTATAAAATTTAACCCTAATGCGTTGGCTGTATCAAATTCGCGGATAAAATCTTCCGGCAAAGGCCGGGTGCTCACCCAGGCTGCAAATACAAATGGCAAACCCGTGATCCCACGCCATTCGCTCCCAAGATCATAGATGAAAGTGGACACTTTCCGCTGCTCCAGTGCCCTGTCGCCGATCACCAGGCCGGCTGTAGTGCCCCTGATCTCTTTCCTGTATGATTCGTCCACGGCCTGCAAGATCTCCGGATCAATGCCCCAGGATTCCTTCATCAGCCATTTCAGCAATGCTACGGACGAGCGGCTCTGGTAATCCAGGTATACTTTTTCAATCTGATCAAGCGGCACTTCGCTGAACAGGCACACAGATGCAATCTCGGCTTCCGCCCCTATACAATAATTTCCCACGATGTGATACTCTTTTAGTTGCGGAATGGCTGCCACCGGTATCAGTCCAACATCCACTTCCCCTTCAAGCAGCATCTGAGCCAGTTTTGAAGGATATGCCCCCACCAGGTCGATCTTACTGCGCATCGGCTCACGCTCCAGCCCGTATATCAGCGGTTTTGTATTACGGTAATTAACGATCCCTACTCTAATCTTCTTCAATTCTGTTATTTTTGCCGCAAATATAACCCTCCTTCGACAACGTCTCCGGCGGGCAATCCAAAAACACAATAGTTTCATGGAACTTTCTTCCCTTACCGCAATTTCAGCTATCGATGGCCGCTATCGCAAACAGGTGCAGCATCTGGATGAATACTTTTCTGAATACGCCCTGATGAAATACCGCGTGATCATTGAAGTGGAATACCTGCTCTTTCTTGAGAAAAAAAAGTTTGTAAAGCTTACCAGCAAAAGCATCAAACACCTGCAGAAACTCATGACCGGTTTCGGACCGGAAGATGCACAGGAAATAAAACAGATCGAATATACCACCAACCACGACGTAAAAGCCGTTGAATACTTTCTCAAAACCGAGCTGGAAAAAAGTGGCGGCAAACAGGCAAAAGAATGGATCCATTTCGGCCTGACCTCACAGGACATTAACAATACAGCTGTCCCTCTTTCCTGGAAACACAGCATCGAATATGAATATCTCCCTTCCCTGCTCAACCTCAACACTCAGCTTCGCCTTCTTGCAAAAGATTGGAAAGACATTCCGATGCTCGCCCATACGCATGGCCAGCCCGCCAGCCCTACCAAACTGGGCAAAGAGATCATGGTATTCACCGAACGGATACAAAACCAGGTGGAACAATTCATCGGCATTCCCTTCATGGGAAAATTTGGTGGCGCAACCGGCAATTTCAATGCACATCATATTGCTTATCCAAAAACTGACTGGATCAAATTCGGCAATGAATTCCTTACACATCTGGGCTTAAGCCGCCAGCAATTCACCACACAGATCGAACATTATGATAACCTGGCAGCGCATTTTGATTGTATGAAAAGGATCAACAATATCCTGCTCGATCTCTGCCGCGATATCTGGTCTTATATCTCCATGGAATACTTCAAGCAGAAAACAAAAAAAGGCGAAGTAGGCTCCTCTGCAATGCCGCACAAAGTGAATCCAATCGATTTTGAGAACGCAGAAGGAAATCTTGGCCTCGCAAACGCCATCTATGAACATCTGTCCTCTAAATTGCCTGTATCAAGATTGCAGCGGGACCTTACCGATTCTACCGTATTGCGCAACATCGGTGTCCCCTTCGCACATACCATCATTGCATTCAGGTCAATTGAAAAAGGCCTCGGCAAACTGATCATCAACACAGATAAGATCGCAGCCTCACTCGACAACAACTGGGCAGTTGTGGCTGAAGCCATACAAACCGTTCTCAGAAGGGAAAATTATCCTCAACCCTATGAGGCATTGAAGGAGCTGACGCGTGGCAAACAGGCGATCGGCAAAACAACGATCCATCAATTTATCGATACATTAAAGATTGGCGACGAACTGAAAAAAGAACTCAAAAAGATCAGCCCGCATAATTATACCGGCGTGAACCCGGCGTATTAAGATCTGTGGGAGAGGTTCCAGAAGTTTGAGAGGTTTGAGAGGTTTGGCCGCCGCGGCAGCAACCTCTCAAACCTCTCAAACGTTTCAAACCTCTCATCAGCTTATAACCCGCAAATTGCCTTTCTCAGACTTTCTTAGGGCGTATTCCAAATTTTCGCTTTACCAAAGATCTTCCCAATTCCTGCATTGAAATAAGATTATTATGTAAAACCGGCTTTTGGCTATGCGAAATCCGGTCGCGGGTATTTTTCAAAAGCAAAATCCGGCTTACCTTGAAAATGGCACCGGACATATAAAACCACATGCTAAAAAATCACCAATGCCATCTCCTTTCCGGATCATATTTCCCCGGGAAACCTGGGGAGAATCTTTTGTCAGCACCGGCTCCCACGCGGCTTGCAGGCATCGCATGATCATTGGAACACCAACACTTACAAAAATAAAGGCCGGTGAAATCTTCGTACAATCTTATACGGGATATGATTACTCCCTGGAATCCTGGTCTATCAATCTTGAAAAAGAAGGCCTTGTTGAACTATACACCGATCAGTTCTTTTCCGCTATTTGCATTTCTCTGACGAACAGAATGATCCTGCATAGCGACCAGGATGAAACGCATGAGTGTTTAGAAAACCATTACCGGCTTTTGTCGCTTTCTCCCGGAACCTACCGGCTTAAATTATTCAAGGGCGCAACGGTATTGTTCTTCATTGTTCCTCCCTCATATCACTTACAGGGCCTGTCAACACTGGAACCGGCCATCTTTGAAGCACTGGCAAAAACTACCTACCATGTGCATCACCCGCCTATACTGACGGAAGAAGCCCTCATATCTTACACCGTTAAGCGACATATCCGGCTACTGGAGAAGATCAATAAAACAATATCTGCGCCTGACTTTGAGCTGCGGATCTATATGATCAGGATCCTTTCCTTTTATAAGGCTGAATTATCAAAATCAAAAAAAGATAAACATCAACTTTCACATGGGAAAGAGATCGCTGTTTCAGTCAGGCAATATATACTGGAGAATCTTGGCGATCCGCAGATTGGTAACATAAGAAAGTTATGCCAGAAGTTCAATGTCTCAGATAAGACCCTGCGTAAAGAATTTATCCGGCTGACTTCTAAAGCAGTCCCCGATTTTATAAAAGGAACCCGGCTTGAACGGGGAAGGCAACTGTTATCGGAAAAAGCAGGACCTGTTACAGAAATAGCGACGGCCGTGGGCTATTCTGAGCCCTCCAACTTCGTCCGGGATTTCAAACAATACTTCGGTTATCCCCCGGGAAAGGAAAAAACGGAATAGGCCAAAACGGAAAAGCTCCGGTAATTGATAACTTTTGCTAAGCAAAAACACTTAATTAAAGCTTGAAGAATTATCAGATATCGGAATTGTCGATTTCAAAAATCTCCCGTCTGTGATAACAACGGTTCCATATAAACATTTCACCTTTACAACAGCAGGCAACCTGGTATTACGGCCAGCAAAAAAAGTTCTTTAGCATCTTCAGGGGAGTACCGGTTAAGACACTCCCATTCCGGGGAGTGTGAAGCGTACAAATGAGAAAACAGGGTATGCCTTTTAGCAGCGGAAAAGTAGAATTGACAATTCGAGGTGAATTATTAATGATTCTCGATGAGAGGTCTTTCAAACATCAAAATTGTTCCGTTAGATTGACGAGTAGCTGTAGCATAGCATTCCTTTTAATTGTTAGCTGTTGAAAACTTCTAAAACTATGCTAAGCAAAAAATTGATACTTGATATTATTTCCATTGCTCTCATACTTAACTTTTTCTATGAAGGCATTCAAAAACTGGTTTATTTGGATTTCTATGGGTTTTGGATAAGCCATGCTCCATTGATAAAGAACTTTGGAAAGATGTTTAAATACTTAATACCTACAACTGAAATTGCAATAGCTGCGTTATTAATGATTCCAAGATATAGAGGAATTGCTCTCATGGGAATAATATTCATGCAGATGTGTCTCATCCTATGGATAATGAGCGTTTATTTATTTACCGGCTATCTTTTCTGGCCATATCATGCCTTATGGAATAGTCCTACCTGGATGCAAAAGATGATGTATAGTTTAATCATAGCTTGGCTAGCACTTTTTGAAACCCCCTCGTCAAAAAAGCTGCATGCTACGCAAAAAAACACTGTATTACATAAAGAGCCTGTTTAATTCTAATTGATACGGGAAGGGGAAGCCGAAAACCTTATTCAGAGTAGGCGATAATACTAATTAAAACTACGTTTTATGAAAAAAGCAAAACTAATCGTTCTGTCATCAGCCTTGTCACTCGTTACAATCGGGGTTTTTGCTGGCAAGTCAAAATTCGCACCACAGAATGTGTATGCTGATTTAGGTGGCACACGTATTCAGCTTGTAACAAACACTGTTTTTAATGATTTAAGCACTTCTATGCCACCCGGCGGCTCCCAGGCAAAAATAATTGGATCAGGAGGGACGACTTCGTATAATCTGGTAACAAATGACGGTGGATCGTGGCTGCCATTGTACACGCAAAGCTTTTGATATTTTTCTGTATTAAGTGTAATAGCTTATTCCAGCGTGTTAATAGAACGATTATTAAGAACAAAGGAGGAATCCTTTTAAACCTGATTCCTGCTTTTATATTTGAATGGTTGGCTGATCAGACTATCAAGTAACCCCAAGCATTTCAGCCGTGAGGTTCTCACGGAACCGTGCGTAACAGTCTCCCGTTACACGGCTCTTATTATTCACCTGTCGGCAATTCACCGATAGTCCAATGGGTGAATAAATTCGGGCTTCTTTGGCTGAGTCCTTTAGGCCATTTGATCACTTTTAATTCACTTGGTCGGATTTCCTTGTACTTGCTCCTTCCCCATTTGGCAATTTTCAAATTAATCTCCCGCATAAAGTTTTTGAGTTTTGTTTGATAAAATTTGCCGTAGTAGTTGATCCAACACCTAACAACAGGATTGATTTCCGTTGCCAGGTCTTCGATTTTACACCAGGCGTTTCTTAGTGTGCTCCATCCTTTCATCTTTTCTCACCTTGTTTTCATCGATTGGTTATTGACTGCCGGTAACCAGTTGGTGAACGATCCGTCTTTTCTGCCTTTCTGTGCTTGTCTTGGCATAAATGTGTACCCAAGAAAGTCGAACTGTATCTTCGGATAATTACCATTGCGATTACTGCCTTTACAGTACACAATCTTTGTTTTCTCCGCGTGCATTTCCAGTCCACATGCTTTAAGCCTTGCTTCCAGTTGTTTCTTAACAAACATCGATTGCTTTTCACTGCCGCAATGGATGATCGCATCATCAAAGAACTGATTCGATCATTCATTCATGTCGCTCAATACCCCTGGTTCTGAAATAGGTTAGGATTTGCTTGAAGCTCTAGTAATGGAATTGGATATAGTTTATCGGAGGTATTCCAGTTAGCTCCTTTAACTTGTGCAAGTATAGTATCCGATTTTCCTCTTCTGATCAGGTCTAGCCATCTATGTCCCCATTCTGCGAACAATTCAATTCGTCTTTCTTGATCAATTGCCTCTAAAATCTGCTCTTGTGTAATCTGATTTATTGATGGCAGCCCCGCTCTTTTACGAATAATATTTAGATCGGCCAGTGCGTCCGTCAACTTATTTTGCATTGCTCTTGATTCAGCGCGTATCAAGTATTGTTCGGCTAATCTTAAAACCATATAGTATTCCGAATACTCGCCATTCGCGACAGCTTGGGATATCCCGGTTTTGTATTTGAAAGGATAGTAGTAGGCTGTACCTGATATTATCTTACTGTTGAGCCAATGCGTTTTCCGTTGGTCATTTGGTTCAAAGGCATTTAGTAGAGAGTTGTTAATATATGCGAACGGAGGGAATGCAATAACCGGGCTATAACGAGGTATTATTATGGCCCCTTCCGTCGTGGCCGTTAACGTATAACCCTTGTTATCTTGTTGCAATTGCCAAATCGCTTCGCTGCTGTTTGGCTTGAATACATCATCAAGCTGAGTCTCGATGTTAAATAATGCTGTATGGTTAAGTATCTCTGTTGATTTAATTTCTGCTGTTGACCAATCTTTCAGGTAGAGGTAAACACGAGCTAATAAAGCTAGTGCTGCCCATTTGGTAGGCACAATCCGCTGGTCATGACCACCTCTAAAGTCTTCGGGTAGCTCGGTTGACGCATAAGAAAGGTCGGAAATGATCAGTTGATAGATTTCTGATTTAGGCAATCTTCGTAATATCCTGTTTTCTCTCCAATTAGTAGTATTGGGAAACGGAATATCACCGTACAAGTTGACCAAATTGAAATTTATGAATGCCCTTACAAATTTGGCTTCTGCTATTAATTCCTTTTTTAAAGAATCCGAAATGCTCAGTGATCTTGCAAGCCCCTCGATAACCGCATTGGCATGATACAGGTTAGAGTATGGCGCAGCCCATAAAAATGAGTAAAGTTGATTATTGGAAGGCAATATGCTGTTCTCATAAAATTGAAGTGCGTTTGTATTACTTAGATCGTATAAGGCCAATTCGTCTGATGACAAACCAGCATATATGGTCATTCCGCCGGTACATAGATTTGGCGAATTATTGTTTACCATATAATAATATACTCCTGCCATTGCTGCTTTTGCCTCCGTTTCGGTTGAGAAAACCTTTGCAGTGGTAATCGTTGACGAGGGTTCGGGAATATCGATAATCTTTTTGCATGAGCAAAACAGCAAGAGGAAAACGAGTAAGACAAGAATAAACAATCTTGCTCTGAGATTTTCAAAGAACTCATCTAGAGGTATTTTAAAAGTCACTGCTTTTAGCCGATAGAAATTGCATTTATTGAATATGTACATGATATTACTTTTTATAGATTACAGGATAAACCAACGGTTATTATTCGCGGGCGCGGCATCGCACCTAAGTTTTGTGTCTCTGGATCAATTCCCTTATATTTTGTTATAACAAAGAGATTTTCCGCTTGTGCATAAACCTTTAAACTTCTGATACCGGATTTTGACACCTTATCAGAAAACTGGTAAGAAAATGAAATATTCTGAAGCCGAATGAATGACGCATCTGTTATTCTAGCGTCAGAGAAATTGTAATAACGATTGGTATTCAAAGTATTTCTAGTCGTAAATTTTCCAATCTCTGCAAAATCTCCTGGTTTTTGCCAACGGCTCAAAACATCGGTCGATTGATTAGACATTGTACCCGGTAGGCCGGAGGAAACTAAAATATTAGTACCAAATTGTTTTCTAAAATAGAATATGGTACTGAGTGAAATCTTCTTATAACCAAATGTATTAATAAGGCTGCCATCATATTTTGGTGTTAATATAAATGGTTGCCTATCATCATTACTGACAGTAAAATTGGTTGTTATTAATCCGTCATGGTTATAATCCTCAAACATATAGTCTCCCGTATTTGGGTCAATACTTGTGAAGTGGAGTACTTTTTGAATGTTAAGTGGCTTTCCGATGACAAGATTTGCCCTATATGGCGATTGCTCAAAATTTGGATACGCCAATAGTTTATTCCTATTTAGAGCTAATAACAATTTAGATGACCATGAATTTTTTTTGGAATCAAATATTTTTGCGTTTATTATAAATTCCCACCCAGTATTTTGAACATGCGCCGGTGTATTTGATGTAACAGACGTAAAGCCGCTTAATGCTGGCGTCGGAAAAGGGACTAATTGATTATTACACCTGTTTTTGTACCACGATGCGTCAAGTGAAATCCTATCTTTAAAGAAAGCAAGAGATAGAGATATTTCCAGCTTCTTATTTACTTCCCATTGCAACAAAGAATCAGAAAATGCTATCGGATTTATAGGTATAGTTGAGTTATATGTGCCACTTGATCCCGACGGGCCTCCATACTGCCAAAGACTCAGGTATTGATAGTTTAGGATCTCATCACTTCCGGTTATTCCATAACTGCCGCGGATTTTCCCGAAACTCAAGAATGATTGCGATTTTGCCCACTTTTCTTCTGTAAAAATCCATGCTGTTCCTAGTGAGCCAAAATTACCGAATTGCCTGCCTGGACCAAAACGAGAAGAACCATCTCTCCGACCACTTAGATTTATAATATACTTAGTCCTCAAATTGAAATTTATTCTGGTAAATAATCCTGCATATTTATATTCAGCGTTATTGTGTGAAATTGCCTTTTGAGGGGCATTATTAATTGAACTTAGCATTAAGTCATTTTCATAGTTACTTCCAAATATTTGAAAGCCGTTTGTTTCATTTGTTTGCGCAGTTCCCCCAAATAGTATAGATAATTGTTTCCCTTTTTTTATGAATGCTGTGTATTCAACTTTAGGTTCAATGATTAAATTATGTGATCCGGTATTCCCTTGCCTTAAAGAACCCTTGGGATTTAAGGAAGGGTCTTGGGAAGCGATTGGTATTTTCTTTGTTTGATCATTTTGAAGGTTATTATAGCCAACATTTACACTAGTAAATAGGCCTTTTAATACTTCATATTTAAGATTTATGCTTGTGTTCAAAAGATTCGTTTTACTGCTATAATTTTCGAGCAAGCCTCCAAATTGAAAAAGATTGGAGGGGCTCCATTCAGAATAGTTCAAGTTTCCTCTTTCGTCAAATACTGCTGGAGCATTAGGGGCAAGTAATACAGATGCTGAATAGTTTGTAACATCTATTTTGGATAAACTATATAAAACAGACCAGGAAATATTTAATTTTTGATTAAGCGATTTATGACCAACGCTTAATGAAAAGGCCCCTCTATAATTTCCTCCTCTTTCTGTTATAATATCCTTATCATAATCAAAACCGGCACTTGATCGGAAGTTTGTACGATTATCTCCACCTGAAATGCTTGTTTGGATACTTGTTCTGCGACCTGTTCCTCCAAAAATATACTTTTGCCAATCGGTATATCTTGTAGTATCCCAATTGACTAAATCTGGCGCTGTTTGAGAATTTATAGGAAGACCGTCGTTCTGCAATGCCTCTTTTCGCATCGCAATATATTGTTGTGTATTTAATAAAGAATAGTATCTTGATACTTGACTTAAACCCGTGAAAACACTTACTTCTGCATGAGTTTTATTGACTTTCCCCTTTTTTGTAGTAATTAAGATTACTCCGTTTGCGGCTCTGGAGCCATAAATAGCTGTTGCATCAGCATCTTTGAGTACTTCTATACTTTCAATATCATTGGGATTAACTCCAAAAAATTGGCTTTGACCGGCGCCAGCATCACTGGGTATTCCAGATTGTATAGCTCCTTGTGAAAGTATTGAGCCGCCTGCATAGGATTGAACCGTTTGGTTGGTTAAATTTAAAATTGTCATGGGAACGCCATCCAATATATATAATGGCTCTGAAACCATATTGGGGTCAATTGTATTGCGCCCACGAATTTCAATTTTTACCGATGAACTCGCTGAACCATTTGCATTGGTAACTACTGCCCCTGGAATCATGCCCTGTATTATCTGTATTGGATTCATGACAGGATGCTTACTTATATCTTCAGCGCTAATTGTTCCAATATTTCCGGTGGCAAATCGCCTACTTGTTTGACCATATGCCTGCACAACAACTTTATCCAACTCATTCTCAGAAAGACTTAGAACAATATTAAACGTGATGAGATCCCTGGACGGAACACTTTGTTTAGTGTATCCGATAAAGCTGACTTGTAGAACATCATTAAAAGGAACATTTTTTAACAAAAATTGGCCTTTCGAGTTTGTTACAGTTCCTTTACCATTGTTAGTAGTTACATTGGCATTTACAAGGGGTTCGCCTTGTTCATTAGTGACTTTTCCGGTTATGTCTCTTGTGGACGGAGAAGTTTGGCCAATAACGTTTCCTACCGGCCATGCCATAGCCAGTAAGCAATATAGAAGCAGTCTCATTGCAGTTAATGTTGAGGTAAGTAAAAAAATTGCGGATATATTACCGGCAAGCTAAGGGGCTTAACCACACATGAGAAAGCCCCCGCCGCCGGTTATGGACGGAGGGACAAACTAAACCGGGTTTTTGGGCTTTTTTACCCAATTAGTTTGAAGAAGGTAAATCTGAATATTCCGGTATGTTTTTCTTCTCGCCATGTAAGAGGCAAATTAAGATTATGCCTTTGCCCATCCTTGTTTCTGAATGCCAGAATATGAAGTTTTGCTTCTTTTCAGGAAGTTTTAATATATTTGATTAAAATCATAAAAATGAAAATTGGTAAGAATATTTCGGAAATTAGGGAGGCTCAAAAGATCACAATCGAATTTATGGCAGCCGAACTCAAAATCAGCATGGAAGAATACTCAGCCATAGAAGGCGATAAATCCGATATAACTCTTAGCCGCCTGGAAGCAATCGCCAAAATTCTGTCGTTAAATGCAGCCGATCTTATTTTGTTTAACGAACCGAAGGGAGGGATTAAAAATTTCTTCTTTAATCAAAATGGAAATACTGGCGTGAACATTCATATCCAGGGTATAGATCAGCAAGAGATTCGTAAAACATATAAAGAACTCTACTCTGAAGGACTTCAAAGAATTCCCAAATTGGAAAAACTTTTAAGAGACAATAACATTCCGTTTGAAGACTAAGAAACCATGAAAATCGGAGACAATATCAAGGAGATTCGTGAGAGCGAAAAGAATCTAAAACGGAAATATGTAGCTGAAAGACTGCATATTTCCACCCGGGCTTATTGTAACATTGAAAATAATGTTACAAACATAAACCTAAAGAGGCTTGAAGAGATAGCTGAAATTTTCGAATGTCCTCCTCAATATATTTTAAACTATAAACAATCCAAAAAGGAGTTTTACAACTATTTTCATAATCACAATGGCAACAGAGGAGTAAACATTATGAATCAAGGTGGGCAAAACAGCAATACTAACATCGAAAAAATCCAACACTTACAAAATGAATTATTGGAGAGTGAACGAAAACGTATAGCTTTGTTGGAAGCGTTGTTAAAAAGCAATAACATTTACTTTTAAACGGTTAATATGAAAATTGGCGACAACATAAAAGAAATCCGGGAAAAAGAAAAAGGCCTTAAAAAAGAAGATGTAGCAAAGGCCTTAGGTATTACTACTAAGGCATACAGCAACATTGAGAGTAATGCAGCGGATATTACTTTAACCCGGTTATATGAATTAGCTGAAATTTTTGGTGTCGCACCTGAATATATATTGAATTATCAGGAAAAATCTTCATTTACGAATCATTTTAATAACCACGATGGCAATAATGGGATAAACATCATGTATCAAGGATGTACTGCAGATCAAGTGAAAAATCTCGAAGAGAAACTAAAGGAAAGTAAAAAAAATATACAATCAATTCAGGCCAACATAAAATCTAAAAATAACTAGCCTGATTTATTTGTAATAATTGAAAAACTCTTACAGACTCGCGAAGCGCGAGGTTTACCTTTCAGTTAGCCCTTTGATAAATTAAGTTTTGTAAGGGAAGGTGATGCTTACCCACCTCTACTTGTACCTTTCTTACACAATCACGGAGCTGCGAAGCTGCAAATTCTGCACTCATATCGTCAATATAGCTATCCTCTACTTCAGTTCGTTTTGCTAGTATTACCTTCACTAATACATCATTATTGCCAACAAAATCAAATGATACACTTACAAAATTATCATTAATGTTACGAAGCAGAGCATCGCAAAGATTGCTGGTCTGATATTTAATCTCAATAATCCTGTTTTTCATAAAGCCTCCGCTTTAGAAAATAATACATTTTCTAACCAGTTGTAATATTTCGGAGCCCAATCCCCAATATTCTCATTAAACTGTTCTTTCGTTATGTGTAACTCTGCAATGCTTAAATCAGATTCAGGCAAATTCTCTTTAACCCTTTCTTTCATTTGCGCAGAAAGAAAGCGTCCCTCCAACAGAACCACCTGTATTTCAATTTTTGCACCGGTCCTACAATAACTAATATCTAAAATATCCTCACTAGCATTAAACATGAAAGCTTTCGCCAAAGCGTAATGAGTACTTAAATAATCAACATTATACTGCATAAACTATAAAAATTAAAACGCAGGTGTCGTTGGCACTACTGTTGGGTTCGTAGTGCCTTTTATGATGAATACATTTGCAGGCTGGCCAGCAAACCCTGCACCAACATTCACATTTGTTCCTGTCACTCTTTACCATTGTATTTATATCTATTCTCAGGGCCTCCGAATTCCAACGCCTTCGAACTGATTCCCGCCATCGTCAACCCGAACGGATAATAATGAGTCTCCTCCAACAAGCTTCCCCTCACATGCGTCACCTGCAGATTATCAAAGAACACGTCGATATTATTCGTCTCATTGCTGGTGTAAACATACAAATATCCATTCTTATTTGCAATCAGGCCCGTCTTGTCCAATGGCGTCAGAATCCCGCTATCTTCTACCTGCTTCGCATTGCTGTTGTCATACACGTAGCTGAACTGTTCGTCAAAAAAAATCCAGTTCAGGTACGCCTTGGGCTTGTTCCCGTCAAAGGGTCGGTCATCGGCCGTAAGAAACCTGGTGATCTGCGACGTCAGCAATGTCTCCGTCAGATCACCCACCGCCACTTTGAATTCCCTGATTCTTTTATCTCCAATAGAAAAAATAAAAATGCACTCGGGTAGGTTTCATTCCTTCTCGCTGTGGTATCTACATTTTTATATTTAATAAAAGAAGAATAATCTTACAAATCAGGTAAACTGCAAATGCAATTTTAATAATCTTGGCTTTGGACAAGCCAATGACTAAGACAATTAACACAATATCAACTATCGCAATGATGAAATTAATATTTGCGATGGTTATGAATGCAGACATCCTGTTTTCAACATCAAGATCTGGCAAAAGAAATCTTGGTATTAGAACAAACGACAGACTTACCAACACCAACCAGCCAATATAACCCAGTAAAAGATTCACGTCTACATTCCGATAAACTCTACGCGCAAAGATTTCTTTTCTCACTTCTATTCCACATGCACTGCAGAATCGACTATCTGGGTCTAATAATTGACCACATTGATTACAAAACATGGGTTATAAACGTTGATCGGTTATACTCAGATATATGATTAATAATCTCCTACAAGAGATGGATCCCTTCACAACAATAATTGGCAACTAAATTTATAATTATAACTATTACTATAAATAGTTGTGCCATTATGAGCACCAATAGGCTCATACGCCTAAAAAATACTGAAACTAAAAAACTCATCGCCCCAATAAAACATTCTTGACCATTCTCATATAGATGACCATAATCAGTCGGAAGGAAGCTACAATTTGTACAGAACTCCCATACTGGTTTAGGAAGAAATATCCATGCTATACATAAAGCAAAATAGAGAATCAATAATATCCTACGCCAATTAAAGTTTGAATGTCGTTCCACCTAAGTACTGTTTATATTAATGTCATAGTAACTGCTTCTGTGGCATTACAAAAATGCTCCTTTATAATTGACGGTAGAGCCACCACGATCGAGTGGTTCCGCATAATTACCTTTCTTCGTTTATATAGTACCAGTTGCTATCAAGACTCTTTCCTGATGCTACATAACTCTTCCATCTTTCATTTTTTATGCCAGCAACATTCTTAACATAAAGCAATGCTTTATCACCTCCAAAATATATTTTCATATCTATACCAGCATATCTATCCTCTGCACTAACATGATTAATACAAAAATCCTCCATAACTTTTAGTAGTCTGTGAAATTCGCTACTTATAGCCTCTCTGCAATTCAAACTGTCTCCTATATTGACAGATGCAAAAGCTGTAATTTCGTTTACCGGATACTGGAGGGTGTCATTTGTAAACAGCAAATTATTATTCTTCTTTTCAAAATAAAATGTATTAACATAACTGCCTTTGTAATAGGATAACTGATAGAATATTCCGCTTCTGCTAATAATACTTTTATTCTTAAACTCTTTTAATAAATATTGCCTTTGCTCGTACAAATTGTCAACGATTTTCTTATCACTATTACATGAACAAAAAACACCTATAGAAATTATAAGCAATAGAATAATATATGGACTTGTCTTTTTCATCTTAACCTATTGGGGATTGTATTTTGGCCAATTCTTTAGCTCTTGCTTTATAAGCGTCGTACCATCGAAGTAATCGAAGATGCTGATCGTCCAGGACCAGGAGCTATTCCATAGATGTACTGTTCTCCTGGCCCTATTATGTATCCATCTGCAACTACGACCAGCACTCCGGACAGATTCCTCATTACTGAACCTAAATCCGTTAGATCATAATCTGGATCAGGAATTTCACGATGTCCGGCGATCCAATCAATGAAAAATGGCTGAGGGGGCAGAACCTGACCATTTTGCCTATTTAGCTTTGCCATCGCAGCAACCCAATCTTTGTTGAAATTTTCCTTGATATCCTCATTTGAGATATGGCAGGTCGAGCAGGGAGTGATAGTATATCCGGCTTTGATGACGTTGCTTTTGACGGTCACATTTTCCAGTGTAGTTGCTGCGGCTGCATTCGCGGCCTCGAATTTCTGCCCATTTATTACGGTATCTCCCAGAGGGTCGCTATATAGAATAGGATTGTTTGCCATTGCAGCATACGGGCTGAAGTTCTCATTAGGTTTCGGATCTATCTGCCAGAACCGTCCTGGCTGCGGATCGAGATTTCGATAATGAGCATCATACATGTTCAGGCCAAAGTCATTATTCTGTTCGATACCATTAAACTTGTATTTGTTCTCAGGTCCTCCGAACTCCAACGCTTTCGATGATATCCCCGCCATGGTAAGTCCAAACGGATAATAATGACTCTCCTCCAACATCGGCCCACGAACATGCGTCACCTGCAGATTATCAAAGAACACGTCCACCGGACTTTCATTGCTCGCATAAATATACACATATCCATTTGCCGGTGCCAGCAAATTCTGCAATTCCGAAAAATGTGTTTTCATCCCCGCAGTATTATTCACCGCACTGAAGCTCCCGCCCATCATCCGGAGCTGCTCATTCAAAAAGATATAATTGATAAACGCCCTGGGGCGTGTAGAACAGGAGGCATTATCTCTGGCTCCATTCGCAATATAACTACCCACCGGCGTATTGATACCAGCGATATCATTCAGGGAACTGCCGGTATGCCCGCTCACCACACCCGTAGCAGAACCCGTCAGTGCATTCAACAGATCCAGCATCAGCAGTGCAGCATTCGCCGGGCTGCCACCACTGTTTGCCGTATCTCAGTAACTGCGCCCATGGATATCGATCGTATTTCCCGCCATGACTTTCAGCATGATGCCCAGGCCCATTTTATAGGCGCCGTTGTTCAGCTTCAAAGACATCTTTCTTCAATCAAAATATTGTAGCTTAATAATCACAGCTAAAAGTACCTTTCAGATACGAACACCGGCAAGATCATCACAGACATCAGAGATAAAAAGTATGGAGCCAGGCTGCCCCCGCCACCAACAGTGGCGTATCAAGGGTCATGATCCGCAAGTATGAACGCGGGGAAGCCGTGCCCTCTATCGACGCAGCCAAGAAGATCGCAGATGCGCTCGAGGTATCATTTGATCATCTCGTAGGCGAAGGACTGCATAACTGCCTCGATAAAAAAACGCTGAAGCGGGTGCAGGAGTTGGAGCAACTCGATGAAGATAAAAAGAAGACGCTGTATGATCTCATCGATACTTACATCAGAGATGCTAAAGCCAGAAAGGCTTATGCATAAATCGAATGACAAAGCTCGGCGAACGCTGGACTTTGTCATTCGATTTTCATCTACGCATACACCGTTTCAATAATCAAGAACCCCTTCATCAATCGATGACAAGTACTTATCATATTCGCCAAATTTAAAGCTTATATACCCGCATTCAAATGGCCTGCCATTCTCCTTTGGCATCTTTTTACTATCATAAAAGTAATAAATATATTCCTTGCCATGATTAGTTTGTTCAATCTGATTAGGCTTACCTAACTTATCTAACAGAAAAGCGCGATCAACTTTATCTATCTTACTTTTCAGTAAATCTTGATACGCATATAATCTAAATCCGTTATTTGCCAGAGAATCTAACTTCCAATAATAAGATACAATGTGTAAATTCTGATCATGTTGACCCATCATTCTGGGATGTTGACCCACCTGCGAAGCAGGCGATAAAAATAAGAGCTTAGTGTGTGTTTAAAAATACGAAGGTTACTGATTGTTTTTTGATTTT